>Ga0209212_1000012_pt1 | contig 418235 bp, 392 predicted proteins | sample RifGroC2_FD_183996 | JGI IMG/M metagenome (GOLD analysis project Ga0209212, IMG submission 183996) | Groundwater microbial communities from Rifle, Colorado, USA - Groundwater C2 (SPAdes) (version 2) | ecosystem: Environmental > Aquatic > Deep subsurface > Groundwater | place: Rifle, Colorado...
ATCATTATCAATTTTGGTAGGTTTATCGCCAGGTTCTGAGTTTTTTATTGAACCTTGTATATCGATGCCATTAGTTACATTTAAACCTTCGGGATCGTCAATTTTGACAGGCATCGCAACGCCACTGGATATAAGTGGATTTACTATGTCTCCAATAGTTTTTATAGTATCAGCTCGTAACTCTATTGTTGATTTATGTGTTGCGGGATCAACTGTTACAGATGCCCAGCCATATCCATTTCCAAGCAAAGCAAGTTTATCTGTTCCACCTCCCAATACGACAGTGCCTACATCTGGAGAAACCCAGTTGGCACTACCGCCTCCGGCTTCAAGAACTAAAGTTTTAAGAGCGGTGATAAGGCTGGCATGAAGGCTATCGGCATTGCCTCCTTTTATAGTCAAATCGTCAGCCGATGTGCCGGAAGAAACTCTTAAGCCACTTGCGTTATTTATCAACGTGGTGCCGGTAAAGGTAGCATTTCCTGTTGCAGTAAGCCCATTTACCGTGCAAGCTCCTCCAATCGTCGTATTTCCCGCCACGTTCAGCGCTGAAAAATTTGGCACAACGTTACCGGATGGTGGGTTTGCGGCATAAACAATTGCAAAGCCGGAAACGAGCATAATACAAAGGGTTCCCGCTGTGATTAAAGCGAAAACGCGAGGGGTTTTTGTTCTCATTTTTAAGTTGTTAAAATTTATTTTACGTGCTAATTGTTAATTATATCAGAAGAGTTTTTTACTCGCAAACCCCCTCCTATGCGACTTGCAAAAATATCAAAATTGTGTTATAATTTATTAAACAACAATAAAAACAAAAACATGAGTAATTTTACAAAACGTAAGCTCGCTTTTACCTTTGTGCTTTGTTCGATAATGGTTTCGATAGCGGTCGTTAGCTTTGTATATTCAAAAATTAATGTAGCTGAAGCTGCTGCGGCAAATCCATGCGTGCCCTTAAAGGGGAAAACGACAGCCGTATTGACTGCGGGAATCGCAAATGCGGGAATTATCGATTTTAATAATTCAATGGATATTAAAGACGTTACAGTCGGAAGCAAAACATATAAAACAGGTGTTGTTATTGGGGCGGGGCAAGGAGTTTGTGTGGAAAAAGAGGTTGCTGCGGATGGGTCTTTTACGCCAAATTTTATTTTAAAAGGTTGGGAATGGGACGATAACCTTGGAATGATAAGTTTTTATTGTAATGATACAAATCCTGCGCCGGGCGTAAAGGGGAATAACATGGGATGGGATTGTGATTATGAATATAAGGCGGTAATAAGGCCAAGCGGTGGATTTTTATCATCATCAAGAATATATAGCTCTCAAGTTGGAGTTATCGATATAGGAGGTGAAACACCTGTTGCTGGAATTGCTGTATGGGGCCCACTTCAAAGAGATAAGGATACAGGCAACATACCAAACGATTGGAAGAAAAAAGCGGGATGGTCAAGCGCAGTTGGTTGGTTTGATTTTAATGGAGTAAATATTCCGGTCAACGGTGCAATCGCTCATGATATTGATGGCGATGGTTATTGCGCGATTGGAGACGGATCTTGCCCCGGCGATAAATTGCTGGGCGATTGTAATGATAATGATGCGTCGATGAACCCGGGCGCAGCCGATGTTATTATTGGCGGAGTTTGCGTTGATAAAAACTGTGATGGAAGATGTGACTTAGATGGAGGAGGAACTTGTGCCGGGGAAGGCGAGCTTTGTACGGTTGGAACGCCTTTGAGTGTTTGCGAAAGACATGGTGTAAACGTGTGCGTCGGTGGAGTTGCAACATGTAATGTCACAGAAGGCGCGCAAACATATACAAAAGATCTTTGTAGTAACGGTAAAGATGATGATTGTGATGGCGATATTGATGAAGGCCCAGAGCCGCCATCTGCAGTTGCAAAATGTTGTTATCAAGGCGCTCCGGGTTGCTTGGCATATCCGGAATTTGCATGTACTTCAGACGAAAAGAACAGCATTGTTATTGGTGGCAACACGCAGGGCGAAGCTGTTATTTCAGGAGAGGAATCGCAAAATAGAGAATTGATTATTAAAAATATTGAAAAGTTGAGAAATTATCGCGGAGATAATTCGAGCGTAGCGAATGATCTTAGGAATTCAGGTACGTCTGCGGTTTTGGTTGAAACCGATGTTGTATTGGACGATGATTATGAATTTGGAAGTTGGGATAAAAGTAAGACAATAGTTGCAGTCGGTGGTGATATTTATATTGGAAGCGATTTTTCAAGCGATAGTAATATTCAACTTGGAATAATTGCAATTAAAGAAAATACACGAGGTGGAAATGTTTATATTGGGAATGAAGTCAAAAATCTACAAATTCAGATTTTTGCAGATGGAGGGGTGTATAGCTATGATCAAAGTTCAATGTCAAAATCCTCATCTCTTAATGATGGGCTTTGGAGACAGCTTATGATTGAAGGTTCGATTAGTTCTAATGATAATACATTTGGAGAAACGGATAGTTATCAAGATGGAAACGTGTGGTGCTTGAGAGCGGTGAAGCAAGATACTGGCACAGGAGATCCAATACCAATTGAAGATGAAGATAGATTGGCCGGTGGTTTGGATGGAGCAGCTTCAATGTCGATTACATACAAGCCATCCTCAAAAGATCTGCCAATATTTAACGGAACAATGGGTTCGGGAATCAGCCAAGGGAATTAGAGGAAATTATCAATAATCAAGTCTCAATAATCAAATAGTTTTCAATTTTCAAATTTTCAATTTTCAGAATAGGTGCTAAAATATTTTCATGCAGAAGACTGCGCCCCTCAAAAGCTTTAAAAGACACGGATTTACGTTGATCGAAATCCTGATAGTTATTGTATTGATCGGCATTTTGGCGGTCAGCGGCGTTAATGGAATTTCCGGAATGCAAAGAGTTGCGAAGCTGAACGAAGCGTATGCAAAGATTGGCAGTATGATTGAGCAGGCGCGTGGTTTTGCGGTGAATGGCAAGCAGGTCACTGATTATACGGACGCAAATCACGATGGTAGTACAGTAGATAAAACAACAGCGAATGCATATGGGGTTTATTTGCAAACAGCGGAATATGATGGAAAGCTTAGGGTAATTCTTTTTGCGGATTATGATAACGATAAAGGTAAATACGACAGTGCTGTGACTAAATGGGATAATTCAAATTTGCCTCCAGCAGGTGATAATTCAGCGGATTATGTTCTAGAGGCTTATGATGTTCCGGACAATTATGATTTAAAGTTAGACGGTTTTGATAATGTTACGTTTTTGTACTATCCGCCGCTTGGTCGATTTAATTTACAGATGAATAAAACGCCTGCTCCGCCTGCGCCTGCGGACTTTGCTCTTGTTTCAGTTTGTTACAAGGCTTGCGACGGAACTAATACTCAAAAACAAATCAAAATATATCGCAACTCATCCGGTTTGCCGGAAAAATCATGATAAATAAAAACGAAAAATTTGGCGGATTAAAAAAGAGGCGCGGCACAACGCTAATTGAAGTTATAGTTTCGCTTTTTGTAATCGAAACCGTTATCGTCGGTTCGATTTTTATTGTTTCTGTTGCATTCAAAACCGTGATGACAATTCGAGATACTTTGATTGCGCAAAATCTATCACGCGAGGGGGTGGAAGTTGTGCGAAAAGTTATTAATTCAAATTTGATTCGATATAGCGATGCGGCATGTTGGAATTTTGAGCCAACGGCGACAAATCCGCTAATGAATTGCAGAACGCAGGATTACCATTTGGGTGGTGGTACTCATCAAAATTATATTTTGAATTTTAGTGAGCCCGCTGCAGGCGCACCAAAAGATTTTAAAATTGATTTGGTGCAATCCGGAGTATGCGCGTTGGATTTAAAAACACCGGCAACGTGTGATAGAAATGCCGATTATCAATTAAAACTCGGCGAAGTTAATAACGGAAAATTTTATACATCAGATCCTGCGTACACTGCGACTACAAAATTTCACAGAATGATAAAGATTACGCCAACGTATGATCTGGCCGGACCAGATCTAAACAAAGCAATAAAAATAAAAGTGGATTCGATTGTTCAATGGGGCTTGGGCGATAGCGCAAAAGAAATAAGTATGTCCGAAACTTTTTATAATAACTATCAGAGATGATGACTAATAAGCCAAAATTAGGCGCACAAAGAAAAGGGTTCACGCTCATCGAAATGATAATCGCGATTGGACTTGTTGGAATCGTGAGCGGTCTGACGGCGCAAGCTTTGGCGGATATTATGCGCACAAATAAATATATTTCCATGAATCAGGCGGTGACAGAAGACGCGCAATTGGTTATGAATTTGCTGGCAACAGAAGTGCAAAATAACGCAGTGGATTATGAGGGGTATTATGAAGGAAATTTGCATGGTTCGATTGGTCTGACATATGGTGAATATGCGGACATGTTTGAACGTGGAGTTATTAGTGGCACGACAGCGCTTGGAGATGGAGCTACTGCAGCATATTATGAAAATAAATTGGCATTGATTAGTCCGGATGGATTCACGAAAAAAGTATATGGGGCAGAGTTGAATACGGGAGAAAGTTCGGGCTGTGATACGGTTACGGGTTGTGAATATGTTTTATCAAATGTGCAGGTTGTCGGGTGTGATAATGAACCAAGAGATGGCATTCCGGACAGATTTAAGAGGGAAAACGAAGCGTGTGATAGCATGAATGTTTTAACTTATTCCGGTGGAGATTGGAGCGACCCTTCATATCCGCATGGTGGTGATTTTTATCCGGTAAGCTCATCGCGCACAAACATCACGGATCTTCGCTTTTATATAACGCCATGGAATGATCCGTATAAAGCTTATGCAATGGAGGAATATGTTTATCAGCCAAGCGTAACAATCGTGATGACAATCAAGCCATCAAAAATATATTTTGGAAGTGCGGCGGATAATTTTTCCGGAGTGACGATCCAAACAACCGCGACTCCAAGACTTATGAATGAGGTAAAAAGTAATTAATATGATTAGAAAAAATAAAAATAGACGTTCGCACATCGCACAGCCTCGCAAAGGAATCGCGGTTATCGTCGCACTTATTTTTATGATGGCAATGCTGACAATTTCCACGACCGTCGCAAACACTGCGACAAACATGGCAACAAGCACAGGCGGTTCATATAAATCCACTCAAGCTTTTTATAACGCGGAAACTGCGATGGAGACTGCACTTTATAATTATAAGCATCCAAATGCGGGAGTTTTATCTGGTGCACCGAGCGCAGATCAAGAAGGGGCAGGCGAAATGCAATGGAAGGTGCTTGGAGTTGGGAGTGATGAAGGACTGACGAATGAGATTACGGATAGTGAAAGTAAGGTTTGGAGCTCTTATCCATTCCCGGGTTCGGGTACAGCGGGAAAAGATTGCGATGCGTATGATGCACCAATCGATATGAAGAGTTTTACGGCATCGTTAATGAAATATATCTCTACGACGGAAAGCACAGCCATGGTGGCAGACATGGAAAAAACTATAAGTAATGGCGGTATGGGTGAACCGCAAGATCATCCATGCAACTGGAATAAATTGAAAGACACGGATTCAGCGATTGAAATTCCTTTATATGGGGTTGATGGAGAAGGGAATAAGCAGCAAATTGAGTTTAGCGCTTTTCAAGTAAGGGTTCGCACAGCATGTGACGCAAAAGCGATAAAGAGTTCGAATGGTGGAGATAGTCCGGGCGGCGGAGCAAATGGAGACCAAGGCAATGGCCCAACCGGGGACGAGTTGATATACGAAGGGGCGGGCATGTGTGAAGCAGAGAAGAGGTATGGGATGTATGTGAAAGACGGCGAGGCGAATACGATCGTTAACTGGGGGCTTTATACAGAGGATGACGGAAGTTATATGGTGCCGATAAAGGATATAACTGATAAAAATGCAACAAATAGTTCAAATATCACAGCTTGGAATATCAAGAACAAACAAGAGATTGGGTTTGCGGTGTTGGATGCTGAGGATGCGTTAAACCCTGCTATGGGTATGATAAATATAAAAACGCCAGAGACTAAAGGAAAGAAGAGAATTTCTGAAGCTTTGAAAAAAATCACAAACCCTTATCTCCGCCTCACCCTCGAATTTCCATTTGCAGGCAAGCATTACTTCGCGGGAGGTATTGATGGCAGTACAAGTATCCCAAATCTTGAATATCAGATTTTGTATAAAACAAACGGCGATCCTGCCGCGGGAACAAGCCAAATATCGGGCGTTCCCGTTATTATCGGCGAAGGCTATTCAGGAGGCTTCAGACACATGATTCGAGCCAACATTTATGAGACTCCAACCGGCTTTGACTACATTTACCAAAAGCCTTGACAAACAAGGTTAATATATAGTATTATAACCTCCTTTAATAAAATTAAAAATGATTAATTTGCCAAGCTCAAGAAATAATAGATCTAGTTTAGCCGATGAGGCTAAAGAGTATTTAAAAGTTGGTGGTGCGCCAGCTGAAGAATTTGATAGAGTAAATTCATCAGGACCAAAAAGGGCAATTGGAGTTCTTTTAACTCTTTTCACAGCAGGTGCGATATCGCGCGAGGTTTTATCAAAAGAATTAGATAGAATTGTAACAGCCGATGAAAGCGGAAATTTAAGAGCGATAACGGTTACAGACGGAGTTGTATCAGCTGGAGTTGCTGTGCCTGCGGGCGGACAATACGGAGCGGATGAAGTTGCTTTTACAAGTAATAGATTAGGGGCAACATTAGGCGGCGAACAAGGGGCTATATCATTTCGTGACCCTAAAGGTTTAAGTGGAATTGGAACAACAGATGCAATATCTTATCCAAATTATCTCGCTTCATCAGAGTCTCAAGATGTGTTCGCTGTAGCCAATCAGCCTGCGAATGAGGGGCAGATTATCGTCACATTCAAAGATGGATCAAGTCAGACCTTAACCCCAAATCCGAAAGCGGAAACTGGGTTGCAACCGACTGTTCAGTCTTTGAGCTTCGCTTCGAATGGAGATCTATACGCAGGGACACAAGCAGATAATCAAAATCAGTTTCAACGTTTTTCTTTAAATGGCACAAACCAATATGCAGAGTCTGGGAAGATCCCGTTGCCATCTGATCGCGCTGATAGTATAACGGTCCATAATGGAAAAGTTATCGTTGTTACATACTCTGAAGTAAGAATATATGATGAAAATAATCTTCAAGCAGAGCCACAAACAGTTGATATGAGTGACAGTGCGCAATCTATATTAGGAATTAGACCTGGTACTAGTGAATTCTGGTTCATGACTGGAGCAGGTGATAATATTTCTTCCATCGACATCAGTAACCCATCCGCCGGCGTCAAAATCGCAGTTCCGGAAGAAACGCTTCACGCATTAGTTCCAAATTGCGGAATAATGATTGGTGGCTTTTCAAAGGTCAATCCAAACGTTCTCGATCTTTTCCAGCAATCCGTTTCAGCGGGGAAAGTAAAAATGGCTCATCTTATTTTTGATACAAATAATAACGTTACAAGCTCAGTTATTACAGGAATTAGCTATGATGGAGTTATGTCGGTAGCAAGCGCACCAGACACAGATGGCGATCAAATCAACGATTTCGATGACGACTGCCCAGCCGTTTCAAATAATGACCAGATCGATACAGACGGCAATGGCATTGGAGACGCTTGTGAAGCTGTTATTGACCAAGACGGTGATGGCGTAATTGATTCTGTCGACAACTGTTCAACTGTCCCAAATCCTGCTCAGATCGATACAACCGGCACAGGCGTTGGCGACGCATGCCAAAATTCAGCTGACGTTTCTGCTTCAACTCAAGAGCTATACGGCACTTCAGCCGAAGTTCAGACAACTCCGGGGCATACGGTTTTCGGTGACGCGGATGTGATAACTCAAGGCAATGAAACAACTGTTTCCATTCCTCAAGATTCCGACGTTGTTATCACAAACACAGGATCTACTTCTGAAAATATGACAGTCGTTATTCCTGCAGGAACAGATTTCACAATTGAAATGGGCGAAGGTTCTGCGGATAATGCGGACACAGCGGGTGTTGATTTCCCACAATCAGACGAGCCATATCAAGGACAGACAGGCGACGAAGGCGTTGCGCTTGCAATTTCCGGAACATGGATGAGAATTCATACACAAAAAACAATTGTACAAGTTGAAGAAACACAGCCTGAACAAGTTGAAGGTCCAGCTGAAGCCGTTGAAGTCGTTGAAGCCGTTGATCCTGACGTTGTTGAAGAAGTGGCCGGAGAAGTTGTTGAAGGCGTTGATGCAGCAGAAGGTGTAGATACGACCGAACCAAAACCTGAACAAAATCCCGAATCTCCAGCAGAAGTTATGGAGGTTGTTGAAGAGGCTGTCGAAGAAGCAGTTCAAGAAGTCGCAGCAGAAACTGCAGGCGATGAAGGAAACGCAGGCGATGACGTTTCAAGCGGCGACGAAGGATTAGCAGGTGACGAAGCAGAAGGCGACACATTCACAGTTGAACCAGCCGAAAAAGGCGGTGGCGGTGGTTGTGCGGTCAATACGCGCATCCACGCAGGCGACCTATCGAGCGCGGCTTTGATGCTTGCCATGGCCGGAGTTATTGCGGCAAAAAGATTCGGCGGACCAACGTATTGGGCGCATATGGCCAGAGTTGCAGTCCGAAGAGTGCTTGATGGCAAATTAAATCGCTAAATTCTGATATTGCGAATCGATTTAAGCTTGCCGCGCGGCAAAAATCTATATCGAAACACAGCTATATGTTTGCGCAAATTTTTCTGAGCTTGTCACGTGACGGAATTCTATATCGTACGATAAATTAGAAATTTCGTAATATTTTTTGTTCCTAGAAATAATGCACTTCCATTCTTGCATTTTCCGCATTTGTATGCTATAATTTCATGATATTGTAATAAAAAAACGTGCGATTGGGCGCGGCTAAAAGTTACGATAAGAAGCGCCCTGTTTCGCGCAATAATTATTATGCAAAAAATAAAAACAAAAATTTTGGCGCTTGCCGGCATGCTTGTTTTGGTTTCCGTGCTCGTTTTTGCGGGGATTTTTTCCGGCGCACTTAAATCTTGGAACCTTAAACTCCAAAACGTTTTATATCAAAAAACCGCAGATTTAAGCCAAAATATTGTTATCATTGAAATCGATAATAAAAGTCTTGATGACACATCCGGTCTCGGTCGTTTTCAAAATTGGCGCAGAACTTTTTATGCAAAAGTGCTTAATGAAATCGAAAAAGGCGCTCCAAAAGCTGTCGCATTCGATATCTTGTTTTCCACACGTACTCGCGGAATTCCGGAAGATGCGATGAAAGCGAAATTTAACGAAATCAAAAGTCTCACTCCCGAAAACGCAAAAGATTTTGTGGATTTTTTAAGCTCATTTATATTTAAAGATAACCATCCGGATGACATCGCATTTGCGGAGGAACTTGGAAAATATGACAATGTTTTTATCGCGCAAAATGCAGTTATTCAAACTGAAAAACCGCAAAGCTATTTAACGGCAACATCGATAATTAATCCGATTGAAATAATTCGTAGTAGTGCGCAAAACGGCAACATAAGCGTTCTTCCCGATGCGGATAATGTCGTCAGAAGAATTCCGTTGGCAGTGATATATAAAGAAGATCCAAATCTTAATTTGCCGCTTGCTATAGCGCAATTTGCATATCCAAATATCGCGTATCCGGCAGGCTCAACGCCGTCCGATAACGGCATGCTTATTAATTATAAAGGCGCGGCCGGAATTTCTCGTTTCAAAAAATTCTCTTTCACTGATGTCTATAACGGAAAAATCGATCCTTCCGAATTCAAAGATAAAATAGTTTTGATTGGCGCAACGGCAAAGTCACTTCAGGATTTGCAATATACTCCAATTTCAACTTCCACCCCGATGCCCGGTGTGGAAATTCAGGCGCAAGCAATCGAAACGATTTTGAACAAAGATTATTTGCTTCCGCAAAGCCGTACGACGACGCTCGCGATTTGCTTTATTTTGGCCGCAATCACAATTTTATTCGCGACGAATTTTCACTTCATCGCAGGAATTTTAATAATAGTTATTCTTTCAGGTCTGCACTTTTTATACGCAAAATACATGTTCGATAAAACAAATAATTCCGCCGAAATTGCAGACATGGTTTATCCATATTTATCAATTTTGCTAGCATATATTTCAAGTTTGATTTATCGATATTTTGCCGAGTATAAAGCAAAATCAGTAATCAAAAACGCATTCGGTCATTACGTTAACGAGTCGGTTGTGAATGAAATAATCAAGCATCCGGAAATGTTAAAACTTGGCGGAGAGAAAAAAGAAATAAGTGTCTTTTTCACTGACATAGAAGGCTTCACTTCATATTCGGAACTTCTTCCGCCGGAAATGGTTACAAATATTTTGAATAAATATTTTTCCGCGATGTCCAAAGTGATTTTGGCGCATGGAGGCACTCTTGATAAATTTGAAGGTGACGCGATTATGGCTTTCTTTAACGCTCCAATCGATCAGACGAATCACGCGGAACTTGCATGTCAAACGATTCTGGAAATGCGACGCGCCCTTGAAGAACTTAATAACAGCTTAAAAATCGGCAATTTTCAGATGATAAATTTCCGTACAGGAATTTCAACAGGACAAGCGGTCGTCGGCAACCTTGGCTCGGAAAACCGCTTTGATTACACGATTATTGGCGATACGGTTAACACAGCAAGTCGTCTTGAATCCGCAAATAAACAATTTGGCACAAATATTATCGTCTCCGAATCAACGTACGAGCAGACAAAAGATAAATTTATTTTCCGTGAAATCGATTTAATCCGTGTTGTCGGAAAACTCAAACCAATTCACGTTTATGAGCTTATGTCAGAGAAAAACAATTTTTCAGAAATCGGCGCAAATTTGAAATCCGAATTCGAAAAAGCACTCGCTTTATATCGCGAATGCAGATTTGAAGAAGCAAAAACCGCTTTTGAAGAAGCCTTAAAAATCTATTCCGAAGACGGCCCATCCAAAACTTACATTTCTCGTTGCGAAGCCTTTATCAAAAACCATCCACCATGGAACTGGGATGGCGTTTGGCAGATGACGAGCAAATAAATCAGTGTTAATATGAGCATGATACATAAATATTCATGGCAACAAATTCTTCAAAATTAAACGCTAAGTTCTACAATAATTTCGCTTCTATTCACGATATCATGCTTCCAATTGAAGAACGCTTGTCTGGCAAATCTTTTTTCGAATATATTTTAAAAAAAGATTTTAAGAAAAATGAAATTTTAGATTGTGCATGTGGTACGGGAATTCATGTAATTCTTTTATCAAAGCTTGGATATAAAGTCGATGGAATGGATTTGTCTTCAGGAATGATTAAACAGGCCAAAATAAATTTAAAAAAATTTAATATAAAAGCCAATTTAAAAGTAGGCGATTTTAGAAAAATAAAATCAGTATATGGCGAAAAGAAATATGACTTTGTGGCTTGCCTTGGCAATTCTTTGGCGTATATGCAAACTGAAAAAGATTTGAAGAAAGCTCTTGGGGAAATGTTTAATGTGTTAAAGCCAAATGGAATGGTTATTATAAGTCAAAGAAATTATGACAAATTATTAAAAGATAAGAAGAGATATAATGTGATACAGCAAGGCAAATTCACGTTTTTATATATTTACAATTACTTAAAAAATAAGGTGATTTTTAATATTATCGCTGGAGCTACGAATAATAATCGCACTACGTTTCAAACTTTTAAAACCACTTATAATCCAATTTTGCAGAAAGATTTGAAAAAGCATATGCAAGAAATGGGATGTAGAAATATAAAATTCTATAATCAAGGAAATGAAAAAGAATATTTTAAGTTTAATAAAGAAAGTGACGAGTTTTTTACTATAACGGGGACGAAATAGCGGATTTGTCGATATAGTCGCCAGGATTAAAGTACCTCCAAAATAAAGGGCATCCTCCTATACACTTCATTCTCATTTCGCAGGCATCGCAATCTTCGGATGGATATTTCCAGTTTTCAGGACCAATAGTACCTCTTACTCGTAATAAAATATCTCTAACTTGTTCTCGTGGTTTAATTTTTTGCTGATCGTCAAGAATGGCTTCAATAGGGCTGTTAACCTGATGAGTGCAGGCCAATATATTACCGGTTGGGTCAAAAGCTATTCCAGACCCATCGTAAATATTACATTCGCTCATCGCGCCACCGGAAAGAGGTATCAAATACGATTCGTCTATCATACTTGTTAGCAGATCTCTATCAAACAAGCAAAGCGGAACCGTTGCATAAAAATGAGCCTGTATTCCTTCAGATTTAAGGACTTTATAAGAACCTTGAATGATTCTTGCTAATTCGGCAGGAGACAAAATCTTGTCATTGACGACGTCGCCCTCTATCGGAGACGCTAAATTATAGACAATGGATTTGACTCCAAGGTTGTGAAGGAACCTTGCCATGTCGCAGACCCTGTCTTTATTTGAAGCATTGACGGTTGTCAGTGTTACAAAAGGAACGTTCAACTTAATGCAATTTTTTATACCGGCTAAGGTTTCATCAAAACTTCTTTCGACGCCAGTATTACCAGCGTGTTCTTCTTTGGAGCTTCCATGTACGGATATTGCGGTAAAGGACATGCCTGCATCAATCATTCTTTGTAAAAAATCTTCATTTGCATATTTTCGTCCATTTGTAACAACCTTCATTTTTAGTCCATGTTGTGAACCATATTCAATAACATCAACTATATTGGGATGTAAAGTTGGCTCTCCGCCTATTAAAGTGCATTTTTTTGCTCCAAGTTCGGTCATTGAATCGATAATGCCTTTTTGATTTTCAAGAGACAGTTTCTCAGATGGGAACCCTTGCGCTTCTGTGTAGCAAAAATTACAACGATTATTACATGAGTAGTTTGATACTATCCAAAATCCTGCGAATTGTTGTTCCGATGTAGTCATCTAAATATTATTTTCTTAAATCTATAATCCTTTTAATCTTTCCCGTGGACCTTACCCTTTCAATGCTGTTTTTTGCAACGCATACAATTTCAAAAGAATGAATTCTGCCGGTTTGAAGCTCGCTTTCCAAATCTTGTATTTCAGATATACATTTTTCTTTTATCCTTCCGGCTAAATTGGTTGAAGGGCTTTCAGATTCAATCATTATTTTAATTGCATCGCGATGGTTGTAGTTGCCTACTATAATTTGAAAAGCATCTGAACATTCCGGGAATTTGCTAAGAATATTTCTGATTTGATCAACGGCAACATGGAGGCTTGCCGAAACAATCATGTCTTGGCTTCTGCCTTTAACGTTAAGCGTTTGAGTTTCGCCACCACATTCGCATTCGTCGGTTGTTAACGCCCCGATGTCTCCGGTTCTATATCTAACTAATGGTATTAATCTTCTTTTTAGAGTGGTAATAATTATCTCTCCGAATTGTTCATCTGGCACAATATTCCCTGTTTCAGGATCAACAATTTCGACATATTGATAAGGGAAAACGTGATAATCGCTCAAGGTTTTATTGGCACATTGATATCCTATGGCAGCACTTTCCATGCATCCATATGCGGATTTCACGACTGCATTAGGAAAAATCTTGCATAGATAATCGAGCGTAGATTGAAAAACTTTTTCACCAAGACAATATATTTTGTTAACTTTTGCTCTGGCCTCATCATCATTTTTTAAATAATCAGCTACTGTCAAAATAGTTGAAGGCATGCCGGTAAAGCAGTTGGCGCCGAATCGTTTAACGAAAAATTTTATTTGTGCCATGGCTTCTTCGTCCAACCTTGTTCCGCCTTGGGGTATGATTCTGCATCCAAGATGAGAAAGAGCTATGTTTGTTGTAGAAAAAACACCCCAAATGCCGGGCATAAAAAGATTTATAACCGTATCGGCGGGACCAAGGTTTAACCCTTGAAAATATTCATGCTGGTCGCCAATATCGTCAAAATCTCTAAGAATCAATCTGGGCTCAGACGTAGTGCCTCCCGATGAAAACACAAAACAACCGGCAGGATTTTTTGCGCAAAGGTCGTTGTTATTAGGCGGAGTATTCTGTCGATATGTTTTATTGTCTAAAAAAGGAATAGCGTGAAAATCTTCGAGTTTATCAACGGCCTGTGTTGGTAAAACCCTTTCATAATAAGGAGCTTGTTTTGCATATTCTACGGCACTTGAGATGTCTCCGATTCTATTCATCATTGAGTTGTTATTGGCAGTGATTGGTCGTCACTTTCTACATTAAAGCTTGATTGTAAAGCGTCAAAGTCTCCACTAAACTGAAAAACTAATTTGGCCGCCAAGTCTAATTCATCAAGCCCATGTACCCTGGCAAGCTCTTTCAGTTTTTTATCAGTTGCAAGAGTGACGCCATGTAAAGCGTAAAGTATAAATTTATATTGTTCGGTGAAAACAGCTTGTGCGGGAAGTGCGCTATAGACATTTTCAAAAAAATATCTCATAGCCGGAATAAGAGCTTTGCTGTCATAGCCTTCCTTTTTAAGTCTTTCGAAAAGAACAAACATTTTTTCCGTTCTTGCGTTGCCGGCGCCTTTGCCAAAACCAAGCAGTGATCCATCTAAGAATTCCGCGCCACAGTTCATGGCTTCCAGGGAATTCGCCTCAGCAAAACCCATGTTATCATGAGGGTGAAATCCCAAAAGAATATCAGTGCGTCTTCTAAGCTCCGATATGCGTCTTCTAACATCTTCGGGCAACATCGTTCCATTGGTGTCGGCAAGATAAAAAATATCAGTACCATTGCCTTCGGCTTCTAGCATAGCATTAGCGCATTCATCTGCAGAATACTGACTTGATCTAATTAAACTGACAGCAACTTGGAGTCCATTTTTTTTAAAATAATCAATTGGCTTTGCGGTCTGTTTTATTTCCCATCTGTTACAGCCTAGCCTAACCATGTCAACGCTCTGAAAAAAAACATCCGAATATAGTCCGGGATTAAAACCATCAGGTAATAGCATAGTCGCTATTTTAGTCCTTGTGCCTTCGAAAAGCGCAGCCACTCTGGCGATAAACTCCTCGTTATAATCTCTTAACGAAAAAACTCCATTTTTTGGTGGTTGTATGTATGAAGGTTCTACGTAATCAATCCCGGAATGTTTCAATCTCTTAAGAGTCTCAAGCACATGCGTTTCGCTTGGATGTAAGCCATCTACGTTTGTAGTCTCTCTGAATGTAACGTCCATGTATTGCATAAGATTTACCTCAAAGGTTGGTTATATTTAAACGTCCTTCTTGCTTCATCTAGACGCATGCCGCCTATGACTGCTGAACGTATTTTATCTTCAACTTCATGTATTTTTTGTGAACCTTCAAGAACAAGTTCAATATTGTGTTTAGGTACAACGATAACGCCGCTTTTGTCGGCCCTGATAAAATCACCGGGATTAACAGTAACTCCTGATAGGGTTATATTTTCTTGAACAGATGCGAGTCTAACTCTATTTTTGCCAGTCCTCATAAAAGCATGTTTTGAAAAAACGGGATAATCAGAGCTGGATATTACAGAGAGATCTCTGCATGATCCATCTATAACGGTACCGGCAAGTTTACGCATCCCTGCGACAAGAGTGAGGATGTCTCCCCAAACCGTACAATTATCAATCCCGCCATTATCGATGACAACGACACTGCCTTCAGGAACATCATCTATGTAATCGCCAGCTTTTGCGGAAACGCCAGGTGATACAGGTTCAAATTTGACAGTAAAAACAGTGCCAGTTATTTCGGTATTTCTACTCCTTGGAGCTATACCAAGGCAAGCGCCATTTATATGTAAATTGTCCAATGCATCAGATATTTCAGGCGTGTCGTATTTTGACAGCAAGGATATTAATTCATTTTGCTCCATAGCGATTGTGGTGAGTTATGGAGTCAGGGTCTCTTTTTGGGAGTAAAATATTTTGACCTGCGTCCAGCGAATAAACTGTGCCATTTGTCACTGGAACTACGGTCGAGGTATGAGCTGGATAGCCAAGTCCTATTAATGAATCTACCTTATGCGTTTCAGGAACGCTTAAAAGTTGAGAAAGTGCCACTCTGTTTATGCAATGTAAAAATACGCTTTCTATGTCAAGGCTATGTGCGTAAAGCATTATATTTTGAGCTGCTGCGCCAGCATCATATTCATATCCGACGTCTCTTATTGTTCTATTAACCAGCATTGCAATATAGGAATTTGGTGCAAATACTGGATCAGCGAATGCGGTATTTACCTTATTTCTTGTGCCCCATAAAATATTTGCAAATACTTGTTCGCATAATTCAGGGTCTTTTATCAAAACATATTCCAGCGGCTGATCATTCATTCTGCTTGGGCATAAAGAAGCAAGGTGTGCCATTTCTTTCATTTCATCAAGGGGAACGTCTTTAGCGTGATTAAACTTTCTAATCGTTCTTCTGCTGGCTATGATTTCACCTACTGCATTCATTGTATTGTTTTTTAAACGATATCTTCAAAGCACGCTCCGCTATTGAATAAAGCGCCGTTCCCTTTTTTATAAACCACTCTGCACGGGCATCCATAGCAACCTTCTTCTTTGTGCTCTACGCAAGTTCTACATTTACCGGAAACATTATCTAAAATATTTCTAACCTTCTCCACCTCAGGGCTGAGCCATAAATCCGCAAGAGATTGTTCTCGAATATTGCCGATATGCGGAAGTCCAATACACGGAGCAACGTCTCCCATGATCGTAACCATAATGTGATACAAGTAATAATTACAATGGATTCCGGCGTATGGAGGCGCAGGCTTCCAATGAAAACCATATTCTTGTCTGTCTATTTCAGAGAGCTTTTCATACAGAGCTCGTAATTCACCAGGCGTTATTTGAAGATTCTCTTTTACAAATGGAGTAGCGGCTCTTTCGTTGGTGAGAAATGGCTTTACGAGTGGAAAAATATTATGTTCCCTGCACCATCTGAAGAGGCTTTCAATCTCATGTAAATTTTTTTTCATAACTAAAATATCAGCCCCGAGCTTAGTTGGAGCATTCTTATTAAAACCTGCTGCAATGAGTCTCTCCATTCCTTCGGCTCGTGCTCGTGCGTAGCCTTTTTTGCCGGCAAACCAATCTTGCAATCCCTCATCGAGACTATGGATTTTAACAATAACAGATGCATTTGCAGCCTTTAATTTATCAACAGCCTCATCCGTCATTCCGGCAGCGTGTGTAAAAATAACAGGCTTAAGCTCAAGAGATTTCATATAAGCAAGTTGGTCCCAAAAAATAGGATCAACCAAAGGTTCTCCTCTGCCGGCAATATGGACCATCTCTCCACCAAGAGCCTTGAATTGATCAAGCAAATCCCTTCGTTCACCTAATGTCATTTCGCCGGGCATAGGTGTTCCACTTTTTGTTTGGCAATAAACACAATGTAAATCACATGCACCGCTTACTCCGGCATATATGTGTTTCAATAATCGTTTGTCTTTTATAAGCGCTAATTTATCCGAATCAAAAATACCCCATCCGTCTAAAACAGGCGGTTTTTGAAGTAGAGTGGCGCCCTGATCATCAGGGCAAGTGCTGGCTTCTATAAGTGGTGCGGATCGATTAGAATCAGACATGAGGGTAAATAAATTTTATTGGATAATTTTAACGTCAAAGCTTTCGCCTTCTATAAATTGAATATTTTTAGCCTTCGAAAAGCCTTTTATATCATCAATAAATGGCTTTAAGGATTCTAAAATTTTTGTAGGTCCATAAATTTCAAGAGTTTCTGATTCTGTTGAAAAAGCTATTCGTTCAGTCGTTCTAATGCGTCTTATATTGCCGATAAGAGTGATGAAATTATTCATTCCAAATCTTAAAGACTCATGCTCAGAGCCGTCTACTCCTTCCATGCCTTGCGGGTATTTAGTTTTATGGAGGCTTGATTCAGGTTCGTATTTTTTATAATAATGTTGATAAATTCCATCAGATACGTGTGGCATGTAAGGAGCAATGAATTGAAGAACGGCTTTAAGTCCAAGATAAAGAGCGGTTTGCGCAGATCTTTTTTTCTTTTCGCCTCCTTCGATCAATTCAGGGGAGCGTAATCGGGTTTTAACCATTTCCAGATAATTATCGCAAAAATCTTTCCAAAAGAAATTTTCAAACTCTTGACGTCCGGAACCAACTTCGTATTTTTCAAAAGTTGAATTCATAAGGTCTGCAACTTCTCTAATGCGTAATAAAAGCCACTGATCCGTAGGTTCCATATCGGATTCGGCAACCATATCTTTTGTAGGGTCAAAATCTTCCAAATTGCCGATCGAAAATTTAGCGGCGTTCCACAGTTTTGTAATAAGTTTTTTACCTTTTAAAATTTCATTTTCGTCGAATACAACGTCTTTTCCCAAAGAGGCTCCACAAGCCCAATATCTGACGGCATCAGCAGAGTATTTCGCAATAAGCTCTTCCGGCGATTCGGGGCCTTTTCCGCCGGCGCCTTTTGATTTGCTAAGTTTTTCTCCTTTTCGAGCTAAAACATGACCGGATATCATGATATTACTCCAAGGAGCACTCTGCTCATGCAATTCACTCATCACTATGGTATAAAGTGCCCAAGTTCGGATAATGTCATGTGCTTGCGGTCTCAAGTCCATCGGATATACACGATTGTGCAAGTCGGCATTTTGCCCGCATCCCGCGTTGATTTGAGGAGTCAAAGAAGAGGTCGCCCATGTGTCTAATACGTCAGAATCCGCAATTATATCATCAGCGGTATGTTCTGCGGGCATGTTCAATGGTAGCTCTGCGTGTGGGTCAACAGGTAGCTGGCTTTCATCAGGAAAAATGATTTCGCCGGTTTTTTTAGAGTACCAAACGGGGATTGGGACTCCATAATACCTTTGGCGAGAAATCGCCCAGTCCCATTTTAGATTACTTACCCATTGTAAATACCTTTCTTTCATATACGGCGGATGCCATTTAATTTCATCGGCGCGTGCTATCAATTTATCTCTCATCTCCATTATTTTGATGAACCATTGTGCGATTGGAATTATTTCGATTGGCGTTCCACATCTTTCATGCACTCCGACATCGTGTTTTATTGGAATAGAGTCAATGAGATCTCCGGAAGTTTTTAATTTATCAATTATTATTGCTCTTGCTTTATTGCAAGAAGCGCCATTGATTTCATCAATACCAGAGTCAACCATCCTGCCGTCTTTGCCGATAATTACTTTTTCAGGCAGGTGATGCTCTTTTATCCATTTCATGTCCTGCTCGTCTCCATAACTGCAACACATGACAACTCCAGTTCCTTTGTTTATACTAACAGCATCGTCCGCAATTATTTTTACGGTATCGCCCAAAGGAGTGGTTATATTTTTGCCGATAAGGTTTTTATATCTTTCGTCTTCAGGGTGAACAAAAACAGCTACACATGCAGGCAAGAGTTCGGGACGAGTAGTCGCGATATTGACGCTACACCCATCTTCAAGTGTAAATTTTATAGTATGAAAAGATGAAGACAACTCCTTGTCGTCCACCTCTGCCTGAGCAACAGCAGTGCCGCATTCAGGACACCATAGAGTAGGAGAGTCCACTCTAACGGCGTTTCCCTGCTTTAACAGAGAGAGAAAGGAGGCTTGAGACGTTCTACGTACTTCAGGAGAAATAGTTGAATATTCATATCTCCAGTCAACGCTTAATCCTAAACTCCTCCACAATTCCTTAAATTTTCTTCTATATCCTTCGGTTATTTCTAAGCATTTGTCCGTAAATTCTTCTCTCGTAAATTCGTTAGCCTTGTGTCCAATTTGTTTTTCCACAAGCCTTTCAGTAGGTAGTCCATTATCATCAAATCCAAACGGATAAAAAACATTTAAGCCTTGCATTCTTTTATATCTCGCGAGAACTTCAGCTTGAGTATAAGAAAATATATGGCCAATATGCATGTTGCCGGAAACGGTTGGAGGAGGCGTGTCTATAGAGTAAACCTGAGCAGGAGAGTCTAAGTCGAATGCATTTATGCCGTTTTGTTCCCATAAGTCCTGCAATCGTCCCTCTTCTTCCTGTGGGAAATGCTTATTTTCAAAAAATTCGTGCATAGCACATAAAATTAATAATTGGTGTATAATTATAACCCTCTGCTTCTCTATGTCAATGTGATATTATTTAGAGCAGAAGTTGTAAATTTAATCGCGGATTATATCTATGATTTTTCTTAAAATTGGTTTCGCATTTCGCGCTGCAAAATTAGCCTTTTCAGAAAAATGCGATAATTGTAAGTCGGGATCTGGATGATATATCCAATCAGATACCCCCTTAACAACATGTGGGGTAACGCCATGTGTTTTACACCCCTTTACGGTCCAAAAGGCCTCCATATCAACAACGTCTCCAAGGTCTTTTAGTCTATCTAATTCCAAAATACCATCTTTCAATGAGACATATCTATTGCCGGTCAACACTCTGGATAGCTCGAGCTCGCTATCGTCTCTCAATTTTGCCAGACTATCTGCTAGTTGGACGACTTTTTCTCCGTCTTGATCATGAGACTGGGCTGATTCTGCAAGAACAACACTGCCTACAGGGAGCGCGCTATTTAGGGAGCCGGCAACTCCTATGTTTATAACATCTTTAATAGAAGGAAATCTATTTAAAAGATGCTCTATCCCCAAGGTAGCACACGATTGTCTCATTCCGGTCATCATCATTGCAAGATCGCCGCCTTCATAAATTCTAAAAGGGGCTTTTTCAATCTGCACCATGCCTAACTGGCGAGGATTTACTATCAATAGAGTTTCCCTAATAGTCGCGCATACAATTCCAATTTTTGGCCCATTGTTCATCAAATATTTTTTAGAATAAGAGCCAATTTTAAAAGTATTCTACGGTTATGTCAAACGCATGGGTAGATAAATAACGAAAATATCTGTCCAACTATCTCACAATTTCCACCGTGATATTGTCCGGTATCGAAGGCACAGTCGGCGCCCAAGCCGGCCAGCTTTTTGTTTCGACTTTTTCAACTTCAGGCAAATTTCTCACAAAATCTTTTGCGTCACTAATCTTTTTGCCCGTTATATTTTCTTTAATTTTTCTAACCAATTGCGCACCGAGTTCTTGCGAAGCGTCCAAGTCAAATTCTTCCGCAGCTTTAATTGTAGCCGTTATTTTTATATGTCCGGTATTTTTATCAATATCAAAAACCCTATAGCTCAGCGATCCTTCATCGATTCTTGCGATTCTTTTTTGCGGACTTTGTTTGGTTTTTATTTCCGCTTTCAGAATTTCAAGAACCTCGGTTTTGTTGAAGTAATAGCCTTTCAAATCAACTTCGCCATAAACGTCAAATTGATCCTGAATTTTTTCTTCAAGCGTGTTATCAACGCTTACTCTTGGTTCGGAAATATCAATTGCGAATTTATTATTTACCAAATCAAATTTCATCTTTTCAGCGAGAGAGGAGTTTTTCTCATTAACCGCTTTCACAAGCTCATCTGCAGCGGTATTAGCAAGAGTTGTTTTCATGTTTTTAACAGCGGTTTTCAAGTCTTCCTTTGAAATCTTTTTGCTAAAATCACTTTTTCCACCTGTCATTGGAGTCGAACTTTCCCCGTATAATTGTTGTTGCGTGCTACCCATAAGCGCCGGCAAAATAAATTTGGTTGGTCCAAGGTTTCCGCGATCTCCAATCACATTTCCGTTCGCATCAAATTCATCGGCAAAAACCGGAACTTCAAGTTTTCCCGGATTCACGCCATCAGACTTCGGCACAACAACAGGCGATTGAATTCGGAAAACAACGCCATCCGCATTTTGAAATCTTGTTTTTGCAATAAGTGGCCTTGTATCAGTCGTATTATTTATAATCGTAAGTTTTCCTGATGCATTAGACCCTTTAAAGATTTTTCCCGTCGCAGAAAATGAATTCGTTTTTTTAACAGCCAGTGTAATTTGATGCATGGCAAGAACTCGTGGCTGATGCGAATCAACTTCGCCCTTATTCTTTTCATAATCAGAAAGCAAAACATTTGAAGACTGTTCAAGAACGCTTGATTTTGGCGTTATATAGATCGTAATTCCCGGCAAGGCGATATATGCAATTATCAAAAGCACGACAACGCTGATGGAAATAAGCGCAACAAGTGCTTGCTTGTTTGGCGCAATCAAAACCAGTTTTCGATTAACAGGATCAGTCACCGGCACAACATCTTCATGACTGCTTTTTCTTTTAAAAATATTAAATCCTTTTGGCATCATTGAAGGCCTTTCGCGTTTACTTCCGCGCCCAATCAAATCAACAATTGAAACCTTTTTGCTGGAAAGCCTTGTTGGAGTTTCATCTTCCATCGTATTTACAGACGCTTTTAAAGGACTGATTTTTATTTCTTTATCATCTTTATTTTTCCATTGTGAAAGAATCGGAAGTCCACCCATGTCTACGCGATTATAAACAGGCACGCCAATCTGTCCGCACAAATGAATTCCATTCGTATCGCTCGTTATAATCGACATTTTTTTGCCCAAATCTTCAATCTTCTTCTTTAAAATTTTGAGATTCACAAGGCTCTGGAAGATCATTGCTTGTTTTGGCGCAACAATGTAAATATCATTCATTTTTGTCTCATGCGCACGATCAAAAATAGTCGTGACTTCATCATCTATTTCCGCATAAATAATTTTTTTTGCGGGAACGATTTTTTCTTCCGGCGAAGTATTTTCTTGTTGTGAGGTTTTGTCTGTCATGTTTTATATTTGCATAAGTCTTACAACTTTTTTGAGCAATTTTGAAAGCACATATTCTTCTCCTATAAATTCTAGCGCAATATTTGCTAATGCCAAAGGCGTAACATCATTTATTTCGGTCAAAAGTTTTGTATCGTCAGTCATATTTTCAACCATTTTTGGCGTCATGAAATTTACGATTGGCTTTCTTACAAAAGGTAATGTTTTCACCCATTCACGCCCTTCAAGAATTTCTTTTATTTCAGGCAAAAGTGAACCACCTCCGCATAGATAAATTTTCGACGGGAGCATGTCGATTTGTTCGAATTCACTAAGCGTTAAAATGACTCCTGTAAGCCAAACATCGCTATCACCTTTCATTGCATCACGAACAAGTTTTTCTGAATGTTTTTCCAGTTTATACGTGCTGTATGCAATTTTGATTCTCTCTGCATCCGTAAAAGAAACATTCAAACTTTGTGCGAGTCTTTTTGTGAAAGTTCTGCCGCCAATTGTAAACATTTTCGTTCCTTCAACTCTGCCGTTTCGAACAATCGCAATATCAGTTGTTCCGCCTCCAATATCAATAAAAATTCCATTCAAATTTATGCTTTCAGTTTCGCCAAGCGATTTTGCAACAGCATAAGGTTCCGCGGAAATTGCCAAGAGTTCCATATTTAATTCCGATGCAATTGTTTGAAGCGCGCCAAAATGTACAAGCGGAGCAAACGCGTTAAATATGCTTATGATTACATCTTTTCCTTGAAATCCAATTGGATTACTCACGCGATATCCATCAATCGTCACGTCTGCAATCGCCGCATTAACAAGTTTAACGTCAATTTCATTATAGCCTGTTTCATATGCCAATTGCGCGCGCACCTGATCAAACGCTTTCCACTGAATTTTATGAACAATATTTTTAAGTTCCGCCAAATCAATCTTCGTATCAGGCTCGCGTCTTGTGTAATGCATGCTTAAAGTCGCACCTTTAACAAGTTCACCGGCAATCCCGATAACCATTTTATCCGGATTAACATTTGCAATTCTTTTTGCGTCATTAATCGCAGAGTGGCAATTTTGAATAACGCTCGCGATGTCCATAACAACGCCACTTTGCATGTCTCCAACTTTTTGATAGCACTTTCCAACGCCAATAACTCGCCCCTTTGTGCCTTCACTACAGCAAATAAGCGCTTTTACGACATCGGTTCCGATATCCAGCGCCAAATAAAAATTCCCTCTTCTACGCAAAGACGACGAGAAAAATCCCATGTCAATATATTATTACAAATAAAGAAATTTACAATTTACAATTTACAATTTACATTCAATTTACAATTTTCAAGTGCTAATTTTCAGTTAAATGACTTGCGAGAATGAAAAATAGAGTTAAAGATTAAAATTAATTCATGAGATTCTTGTAAAAGCGGTTTAATTATGATGGAAAATTCGGGAGTGGCGGTTTCAAGCATTATAAGCCAATGATATGTTTCCTGAGCTTCTTTTCTTACTATGCAGATTTTATGCATAAAATCTTTTTTCGATCCCGAATTAATAGCTTCGCAGTAATTAGCGCCTATGCTTGTTCCGGATCTCATTATTTGTAAAATTAAAGGCCTGGTTATTGTGTTTTCAGGCACTTGTTTTACAAATCGTATTATGTTTTTGCCGAATTCACATGTTCTTTCTTTAAGATCATATTTCATGCGCGCAATATACATGAAGAAAATGAGATATTCTTAAATTATTCTTGGCTTATTTATGAATTTTTTATGAACGCTACAGTTTAAAAATTGTAAATTAAATCTTGAAAATTGAATGTAAATTGGAGTTTGAATCTTGTAAATTCGGATACAAGGCTTATACCGCAAGTCCTTCCATGATTACAGTATGAACTTGTCTAAGCGCAGCTTGAACAGTAGTGTTTCTGTGATGCAATTCCGCGTAAACATCTGTCATAAAACAGGCAAATAAGTCGCGCAGATTAATTGTTTTGCCTTTATAACGGTCATCTCTTGCGGCTTCTTCAAAAGCAGTACGGACCCATTCGAGAGCGGGCACAAGTCCAACTTGCTTAGCTTTATCAATGGTTCCATTAACAAGGCGGTCCAATGCGGTTTTCGCAGAGGTAAATCCTTCAACGGCTTCACCGTTTGTATGACAATCTAAAAAACTTTTAGCATCCGTAAGGCAAATAGTCTTAAATGCTTCATCAACTAATAAGTTTGGATCGCGAGCTCCATCAGCGGTATTGAATGATCTAATTGCGTTCATATTAATTTTTTAAAATATAATAAAGGATGTAATTATAAACATAAACGCATATCCAGTCAACGCTAAAAAATTACTTCTTAAACCAATCCGACTTCGAGCTAAAATTCACTTTATTTTTATTCTTTTCTTTATGCGCATCAAAAGCCAGCGCAATCAAATCTTCGATCAATTTTTCATAAGGAATCCCGGCATGTGCCCACATCTTTGGATACATACTGATTGAAGTGAAGCCCGGAATCGTGTTGATTTCGTTTATGTAAAGCGCGTTATCATCTTTGGATAAAAACCCGTCAACACGCGCCATGCCCACGCAATCAAGTGTGCGATAAGTTTTTAAACACATTAATTGGAATTCTTCGCTTAATCTTGGAGAAATTTTCGCAGGTATTTCGCCACGCGATTTTCCATTCACGTATTTATCATAAAAATCATAAAATTCTCCACCAAGAATAATCTCACCGACAGTCGAAGCTTTTGGGCTGCTGTTGCCAAGAACCGCGCATTCAATTTCATGCCCGTTTATATGCTTTTCAACTAAAATTCTGCTGTCATATTCGCATGCGAGTTTTATCGCTTTTTCAAGATCACGTTCGTGTTTCACTTTTGAAATTCCAACAGAAGACCCCATCCTTGAAGGCTTAACAAAGCACGGAATGCGAATTTCACGAATAATATTTTTCATTACAGCTGCGGAATTTTTTGCAAAATATTCACGCGTAAACCACATATATTTTGAATTTGGAACACCGGCTTTATCCAGCAATTTTTTAGTTGTGATCTTATCCATTGCAACGCTGGAAGCCATAACTCCACATCCAACATAAGGCACATTAGCCATCTCAAAGAGACCTTGAATCGTTCCATCTTCGCCAAAAGGTCCGTGCAAAACAGGGAAAACAACATCAAGCTCGCAGAGCGATTTACCGCTCTTGTCCGTTAATAATAGTTTTCCTTTTTCCGGTGCAAGATTTATAAGAACCGGAACGGATTTTTTATCCTCCAAAAACCATTTTCCATCCTGCGTTATTTTAATCTTAAAAACGTTATATTTTTTTGCATCAACGTGCGAAATAATCGATTTTGAAGAAACAAGCGAAACTTCATGCTCGCCGCTACGACCACCAAAGATGATTCCAAGGTTTAATTTTTTCATAATTAAATTTTAGTCGCGACTTTATCAAAACACCATTGACAAAATAACCAAAATGACGTATAATTTATGTATATTAACAAAAACAAAAATGAAAAACCAAAAACTCGCGAGTCTAACCGTGGCAGTTGTCATCATTTCGACGTTGACGCTGTCTGTTCCCGTAGGCGCTTATATCCAGACATTTATGTTTGGACCATTTTTAGCCCAAGAGTCGGGCAACCCTCCTCCATCAGGCGGAGAAGGTGGTGGTGACTCCGGTGGCCAAGGTCCAAGACAAGAAATGGGTCCAGGTCCAGGTTCAAGCGGTGGTGGCTTTGGCGGTCAAGGCGGGAATTTTATGCCCGGTAACTTTGATCCAAATAATCAAGGTCCAAACGACATGAAATATGGTAATCGCCCTCCAATGCAAGGCCAGGACGGGAATTTTCAATCACAGCCATATAAGCCAATGATGCAGCAAGGTCAAGATGATAAGCAAAACCAAGGATATCAACCTCAAAATCAACAGCAAGGTTCTACGAATAAACCATGCAATGGAAAGTGGGTTCAAGATGATAAAGGCGGTTATTGTGAGTCATGGGGAAAGTACGATCAGTCAATGCAATCTCAGCAAGGTGGGCAAATGAAGCCTGCGCCAATGAGCGATACAACTCAAACGTCTGATCAAAGCCAGAATTTCAATCAAAGCAATCAAGGCGAAAATCAGGAAGATTTTGATAAACAACAATATCAGATGGATGAAAGGCAAGTCAATATGGAAGTGAAAAATATTCAACGTGAAGCTAAAAATTTTCTCAACGAAATTACAAGAATGAAAAAAGAAGCTGACAAGATGGCAAAGAGAATAAAGGGCGTAGCGTGCCCGGCCATAGATGAAGCAAAAGGCCTTATTAATGATGCTAAAGCAACTTTAACAGAGCTCCAGAAGGCAAAGGCAACAACTGAAGAAGAATTGGATGCACTTCGCACAAAGCTCGAAAACCTTAGAGGTGGCCCAAATGCAGAGGAAGATGAATCATTGATGGATAAAATGAATCAGATTATGCCAAAAATGGGAGTTTGTGAAGGATTGATGAAATTTACAAAAGAAGTTAAAAAATTCGATAAAGAAGTCGTTAGAGAAATAACAAAAGCTAAGAAAAACAAAATGCCCGACGAAATAGTTGGTGGGATGCAAGAAATTTTGAATACGCTTAAAGCTCTTGAAGCAAATCCGACAGAAGGGCTTTCGGAAGAAGATATGGATAGTGGAGACTTTGTAAACAGTTTGTTTAATGACACTTTGCAACCACTTCGCGATTCAATGGATGAAATTCGACAAAGCATGAACGATATTTATGATAAGCTCGGCATGTGTAAAGGCCTTGTAAAAAATAAAAAATCAGTTGAAACTCTTTCAAAAAAAGTCAGCAAATTGGGCGAAGAAGCCGTTGCCGCAGCTGAAGAATTAAAAACTGTATTTTTTGAAGGCTTGAGCGCTTGCGAAGCAAAAGATTACGATTCTTTGGATGAAATAGCTTCAAAGCTTGAAGAATTGAAAAACAATTTTGAAGAGATGTATCAAAAATAGACAAGCGTATATTTTAAAAATTAACAAAGGGCTGGATCAAAAATTCGGCCCTTTTTACTTTTTGTTTTATATTTTGACTTTTGCTATAACAACATCCTTTAATAAAAATATATGAGCATAGACGGAGATTTTGCTTCTCGGGAAGAAGCTGATGAAGCGGCAAGAGATACTATGGTACGCATAGAAAAAGGCATCACAAAAGGAGAGATAGACAGGAGATTTTTTGTTCCGCTTATTTGCAGAGTAGGCGGTTATGACGCAGTCTTATTTGATTCGGCTCAGGCTTCAAATAACGATGCGGCCGCTAGAATTGTAGCAGCACTAACTACGGCTTATGGAGCTCAAAGAATAGGTCATTCAGACCTTTTCGCAGCGTTAAACGCCGCACAGAGTAACAGAAATCCGGTTAGCGCAGATCCGGCAATAGCGCATGCAGATAGAAGGGCGGGGGATGGAGTTGCGCTTGCATTGAGACTTAATTATGATCCGAGAGATATTGCTCATCCTGATAATCGAAACGCGGTCGTGGCAAATTTTGAAGCCACGCATAGAAGGGTTATGGAAACGTTTGGTATTCCGGACGATTTTAAATTCCCTTTCGAGGTATCCGTTCATTAATTCTCGCTACAACCTCATAATTAATCGTATTAAACCATCCTGCCATTTGTTCTGCAGAAATGGTTTCGGCGTGGCCTTTTGCGCTACCTTTTTGCGTCCCAAGTAGCACAACCTCATCCTCCAATTTCACATCGCGAATATCCGTCACATCAACCATGATTATATTCATGCAAACGCGTCCGCAAATTGGCGCGCGTTTTCCGTGAATCAAAACGTAAGAATTATTCGAAAGTCGGCGGTCGTAGCCGTCATAATATCCAACCGGAATTATCGCAATTTTCGTTTTCGCAGTCGTTTTATACGTGCATCCATAGCCAATATACGAGCCTTCAGGGATTATTTTTATCTGCGCGATTTTCGTTTTCCACGTCAAAATCGGTTCAAGTTTTATTTTTCCGCGACCTTTTTGCAAGGCCGAAACATACGTTTCTTTTGAAGGCCACATCCCATAAAGTCCGATTCCAACGCGCACCATTGTCATGTGTGTTTTCGGAAAAAGGATTGTCGCCGCCGTATTTGCGCAATGTTTATATTTGATTTTTATACCAATCGCTTCAATTTTTGCGATTGTCTTTTTAAAATTTTCGAGTTGAAAGCTAGCAAATTCATGCTCAGTCGTATCTTCAATATTTGCGAAGTGTGTGCTGATTCCTTCCAGTTCCAGATTTTTATTTGCGATAATGTATTTTGCAAATTTCACAGCATCTTCCGGCATAACGCCTTGTCTATTATTTCCGGTTTCGATCTTCAAATGCAGTCGCGCTTTTTTGCCAAACTTTTTTGCAGCTTTCGCAGCGGCGTCAACCGTTTCTTTATTATAAACAACAAATCGCACGTCCATTTTTACAGCCGCTTCAATCTGGTCCAGCGGCACATATCCAAGAATATAAATCGGATTTTTGATTCCGGCGTTCCTCAAAGTTTCCGCTTCAAAAGCCGCATTAACGCCAAGCCAAATAGACGACCCACCATCTTTATATTCGGAAATTATTTTTCCAACTTGAGCAAGCCCATGCCCATATGCATTTGCCTTCACGCAAAAACAAAGCGTTACATTTTTGCCAATCAAAGATTTAAAAGCCGCAATATTATGCTCTAGCGCCTTTTTGCTTATCTCAACTCGGCTAATCGGTTCGGTTTTTGGATTTTGTCCTTTGGATTTTATCATTTCCTGTATTATATTGGTTTTGTATTCTTTTTCCAATCTACAATGAAAATTCTCCGCAAAACATTCGGCTTCCTCGCACTTTTAATACTGCTCCCAGTTGCAATATTCAAGCTCTGGGCAGTTGTGAAAATGTTTAAAAAGAAGAAGTAATTTTTATCCGGGAATAATGCGGCTACCGGTATCATTGGTAGCGTCTAGAAGCGTATCAGCAGGTTCATCTGCGGCAATGGCTCCAAGAGCCCTTCCTGCGGTTTCGTCGATTCTTGGTCGGATTCCCAAGTCGGCAACAGCGCTATTAAATTCAGGAAATTTGCAGTATGGAAGTTGAACCTTGATAGACATATCGATTTCACTCAGCACAATTTGCGCTCCGGGCAGTTGTTCTCCTAAATATAATGCGAAAAACCTGAGGTCATCAATGCTGGGATAATCAACAGTGGAAGGTATTAGCGTATTAACGGTTACCGTATGATCTTGGCGGTCTTTTGGGCGAGGCTCAGGCACAAAATCTATCTTACGTGCAAATAAAAAGCACGTATATGCAGTTGTTCCAAACGCATCAGCATATCTCAAATAATGAAGATTTTTAAGATCGGACGCTTCCAGAAGATCCTTAAAGCCTCGATTCATTTTCGCGGAAAGCTCAGGCTCATCTCTACATTCAGCTTCAGCAACAACTCTTTTTCTAAGATAATCATGACCTTTTCCATCAGGAACGGCGGTTAATTCGTCTAATGACATTAAATCAGGATTTGGTGCTCCCATATATTAATTTGTTATTTTTATAGGGCCAGGGCAAACAGCATCACCAACCGCATCTGCGGCCTCTTCTGCAATATCTCCAATTCTTTTTGTTCGAATGCTCCTTGCGTCTCCAAATAATTTTTCAAGGTGACAATAGCTAATGACTACACTGATAAATCCATTAGCTCGATCAAATTTTATGCTTGCAAAAGGCATTTTAGCTTTTAGATGAGCAGTTAGAGGTACGAGAGTGTTAGCATCTGTTTCAGCCTTATATGGATCAGCTTTATCAAGGCGGATATATCCAATGTAAGCGTCAGAGTCGAATCTTTCAAGTTTGCTACCTTTAATGAAGCGTACGCCATCCGGAAAAGGAAAGCCAAAAACCAGATCTTCGATTGCAATGCCTATTCTGGCTCCAAGGTCACGTGAGTCAGCAACTCCAAATTTTTGCAAAGCAAGATTAATGAGATAATTAGGGGCCGCGCCCGTGGGAAATGCTTCCGGTATTTCTATTGCTTCTGCTGCATTCATAATAATTTTTTAAATTCAGGTTTCGATTATAAATAACAAGCATGGCATTTGTCAAATTATAAATTGACATAACGAAAAATATATTTTACAATTTAAACACTTATAATACAATTTATGGCTTTAAGTCTAAAACAAAGAGGCGATGCTGTTGATGAAACAGCGGAGAGATTTTTTAGAATGAGACCCGGCGAATTGGGCGTAGCAAAAGCAATTCGTGAAGTATTTTTAGGAGAAGATCATCGAATAAGCGTTGCTGTCAGACGTGCGGTGGAAGAAGTGGGACGTGAAGACTGTTTGGAAATTTTATCGATAATTAATCGTGGATGGGCAAATTTGATGATGGGCTATGAAGGTGGTTTTTTGCATATTGCAAATGCTGTTACGGTAGACAGGGCAACTGTGGAATTGCGTCCAATAGCGGAAGTGTGTTCAGCTCATGGTAGAGATGCGATGCAAGCGGTGGCGTCTTCGCCAATATCGGACTTGTCTGCTTCAAAAGCACCAAGAAAGCAAAAGCCGGTATCAAAAGCACGCCAAGTCTTGGACAGAGATGCGCCAAAATTTAGATTTATTTCAGAAAAAGGCCTTGATGCGACAGAACTGGAAGAGTTAAAACAGGCTTTACGCGGGGACGATTTGGATGCTGTAAAAAAAGCAATTTTGCGTTGTCCGGGACTTATTTTGGAAGAATTTAATACGATTTTGGAGTCAAAAATTGTAAGAGAGCTTCTATTGTTTATAGCGCAAGAATATCCGAACGTTATAATAATTTATTCGCCAAGATTTTTAGACAAACCTTTTGCTTATGAGGTTATTATGGAAGCGGCAAGAAGAGATCCTAAATTGGCAATTAAGCTATACGCAAAATATGAGCCCCTCAGCGGTTCTGAAAAGATTCTCGCAGAAGCGGAAACTCTCGCAAAATCAGTAAAAGACTGAGAATTAAATGTAAATTGAATCCTGTAAATTGAAAATTGCTTGATAATTGATTATCGATAATCGATAATTGATCCACAATGCTTCGTTATATAAAAAAGATTTTTTACGTAATTCCAAAAACACCAATGAAGGTGCAGCTTGAGATTACAAACGCTTGCAACCTTGCGTGTCCGATGTGTCCGAGAACAACGCTTAAAACAGGGGAGGCGCACATGGATTATGATTTATATTTGCGAATCCTAAATAAACTCAAAGGCGTTCAAAGAATTTACCTCACAGGTTGGGGCGAGCCGCTTGTTTATCCGCAGATTTTTAATGCAATAAAAGAGGCAAAAAAACGTGGTCATTTTGTAAGCATTACGACGAATGGCATTATTTTAAGTGAAGAAATTCAAAAAAAACTTATAAAAACCGGTATTGATCAGGTTGTTTTTTCAGTCGATTCAATCACGGATTATAGCGGCGACGGTCACAGAAATTCCTCGTCTTTAAAAAACATTATTGATTTCACAAAACGCGCAAAAGAATCAGGAAATCCAGATATTTCGCTTCAAGCCTGCAACCAAAAAAACCGTGAAAATGATCTGTTTGATGTTATAAATTTTGCCGCCAGAAATCGCATCAGAAATGTCGAAATTTTGCGTTTGGACACAAGATTTTTATCAAATCTCGCACGTCCAAATTTTAAAGAAGAAGAGAGTGCGCTCAAAAAAGCTTTTAAGCTCGGTCGCATTCTTGGCGTTGAGGTTAATAGCATCCAAAATTCAATCGGCTCGGGACTTCGTGGATTTTTATTTCGCAGATTCAAAAGGCAATTTCACGGGCTCAATACGCTCATGCAAAAGCCATGTTTAAAGGTTCAAGATTATCTTTATATAAATGTAAAAGGCCAGGGAACGCCTTGTTGTATGCTTCCGCATTTTAATATTGGCGATCTTGGCTCGGAAGACTTGCAAGCCGTTTGGCACAGCAAAAAATTTCAAGATTTCCGCAAAAAAGAATGGAAAAAGATTTGTGGAAAATGCGACATCATGAATTTGAAGCAGAAATAGGGGGACGGAGTCGACATTGACAGATTGAATATAATCTGTTATTTTATTTCCTATGGCAAATTTATCACAACCCGGCAGCGCCTCGGATGATCTTGGCGATGAGGCAGAATCTATCAGTATTCACGATTTGGATTTGAGAATAGATGATGCGGTTATGCAGAAATTTAGAGCGATGGCGAGAGAAAATTCTGCAAATATAGCCGAATCAAATTTATATATAGAGCAAAGGCAAGCTTTTTGGGCTTCTTTGCCGGATGATGGAGTTGGTGAGGAGGTTTCGGTTGCACAGTATATCGAAATGAATCCGCATTTATTGAGAGCATATGATAACATGATTTCTTCGGTTCAAGTGCGCGCAAATGCAGGATTGCTATTTAGTCAAAAAGTTAGAAAAAATAGTACAAAAGAAGCGGAATTCATAGCTCAAGTGAGAAGAATATGCGAAGGCGGAGAATTCGTAGAAGTGTTTGTTATCATTGCGGTTTTAGACGATGGAGCTCAGATAAAGAAATTTGCATTTTCAGCTATCGATTGGGTGAAGGAAGAAGATATAAATTTAGCGGTAGTAGATCTTAAGAAGGAGTTAGGACAGAGAAAACCAATAAAGATGTTTTCATTACATAATCATCCGGATCAACTCGCGAAATCAAAGATAAAATCAGTACATCCGGGGCCGGAAATAGGATTTATATCAACAAATTCTCTTACAGTGGAAGATATAAATGAAGCTGACAGGATGCATCACGAGTTTTTCCCGGGAGTCCCATTGTTGGAGATTGCAGTTAGCGAGAGCGGATTGACGTACGAATATGAGGTTTCGGTTCAGGATTAATATATTTTGACCTTTGACTTATGACTTTTGAGTTATTTTGTGCTATACTTCCAACACGTATTCACCTAACAATAACAATATGCAAATCGCAAATTTACATTATACGGGAGCGAAGATTGCTCCAACGTTTTTTGGAAAAGTTATGTTCTATTTCGCGCTTGCGGTATTGATGTCCGCAGTTGGCGCATACATGGGATTTTTCTATTTTCTGCCGATGATCGTCGCGTCCCGCGGCTTAATTTATGGAATCTTCGCACTTGAGCTAATCCTCATTTTCACATCTCGAATGTGGATGCGCAAACGTCCGATAAATTACATTCTTTTTTCAGCATTTACGTTTATAACAGGCGTAACAATCGCGCCGCTTTTGGCTGTAACTATAGCGGAATTTGGAGGCATGTTTATCATTAAAGCGCTTGCCGCAACAGCGTTAATGTTCACAGCATCAGCAATAATTGGTTATACCGCAAAAGTCGATTTCACAGGAATTCGCGGTTGGCTTTTTATGTTTCTTATCGGCATGATCGTGGTTTCTGTAATTGGAATTTTTGTTCCATGGAGTAATACATTTGAAATGGTGTTTTCCGGCTTTGGAGTGGCGCTTTTCAGCATTTATACGGCCGTTGATTTTCAGCTTATGCTCAAAAGAAATACGTCTCACGAATTCGCGATGGACGTGGCTTTAATGCTTTATCTGGACATTTTCAATCTTTTTATATATATTCTTCGCCTGATGGGAAGCATCAGCAGGAATTGATTTAAAAAACAAATTTATGCCTAAAAATAAATTTAAACTTAATATTGGCTCGATTTTAGAAGCCGAAGAGGGCGCTCATGTCGAATTTGATATTGATGCGCTGCTTAAATTGGATGAAAAAACTGAAATGCCAATAACGGCCGCAGTGCAAGTTATGAAACTTTCGCACGAGGTAAACGTAACCGCAAAGAAATTTACTGCAGAAGCAAGCGTTGTTTGCTCACGATGCATAAAGAAATTTAAACAAAAAATTTCGATCAAGCTCATCGAAAGACAGTTCTTATTCGAACGACCACATGTTGTTGAAGATGCTGACGATTTATACCTCGTTGATATGAAAAATGCGACAATTGACATCGCCGAGCTGTTCCGACAAGAATTGCTATTGCATTTTCCGCTTATTCCGCTATGCTCTTTAAAGTGTAAGGGTCTATGTGCGGTATGCGGTAAGAATCTGAATCTTGGCGACTGCGGACATAATCACGACGTCGATATTTCATCTATCGAGACCCAAAAACCTTTACTCAAATTAAAAGAATTGTTTAAACAATCACAAAATGGCAAAACGACCGACAAACAAACGAAAAGCTCCACGAAGCCAAACCAAAAAAAGATATAGTGGTTTCAAGAAGAGAGCACAAAAACAGCTTGTTGAAAAATACTCGCTCGCAAAATGCAAAAACTGCGGCGAAGTAAAGCTGAATCATCACATCTGCCCAGTCTGCGGAAGCTACGCTGATAGAAAACCGCTAGATAAAGGCAAAGACGTGATAAAGAAAATCAAAGCTTAATTGAAAATTGTAAATTCATTGTGAATTGAGTTTTGAATCTTGATAATTGAATGTAAATTGAAGCTTGTAAATTGTAAATTAACTCCGTATGGCTTTTAAAAGACGCGCAAGCAGAATTGTTGCTATGAAAGCACTTTTCGCATACGAACATCACAAGGAAAAAGTTGATAAAATTTTTGACTTTATTTTAACGGATGGCGACTTGAAACTTGATGATCCGGAATTTGCAAAAGGCTTAATAAAAGGCACGATCAAGCATCAAAAAGACATTTTAGCGAAAATTCAAGAAATGGCGCCTGCTTGGCCTGTTGAGAAAATTGCTCCTGTGGATCGCGCGATTCTTGAAATCGGCGCATTTGAAATTCTTTTTTCAGAAGACGTTCCTCCTGTTGTTGCAATAAATGAGGCGATCGAAATTGCAAAAGAATTCGGCGATTTAAATTCCGCAAAATTTATAAATGGTGTTTTGAGTAGTATAATGACAAAGCATTGCACATATCGCGACCCAAAAACGGGCGAATATCTTAAAAAATGACAAAATCCAAAGGGCAAATGACAATCGACAAATTTGCAGAGCTTCAAAAAATAATTAACGTAAAATTTAGAGATCCGGAACTTCTGGAAACAGTTTTTAGGCACAGATCATACGTGAACGAACACAAGCGCGATGGCGGATCAAATGAACGCCTCGAATTTCTTGGTGATGCGGTTCTTGAGCTTGTTGTAACGGAATTTTTATACAAATCTTATCCAAAAGAGAATGAAGGCACGCTCACGGATTGGCGTTCCGCTCTCGTGAAAGGTCCGCACTTGGCAGACATCGCAATTGAACTTCAACTTGGAAAATATTTATATTTGAGCAAAGGCGAATTAATGTCTAAAGGTCGCGAAAAACCTTATATTCTTGCGAATACGGTTGAGGCTTTAATCGGTGCAATTTACATTGATAAAGGTTACAAAGTTGCGCACGGATTTATTGGAAAATTCATTCTCGATCGTCTTCCTCCAATCATTGAGCAAGGGCTTCACATAGACCCAAAATCACGTCTTCAAGAAATCACTCAGGAGAAAATGCTTGGTATGCCGGTTTATAAAGTGATGAAAGAGGAAGGTCCGGATCATGCCAAAAGTTTTATTGTTGGTGTTTACGTTAAAGACGAACTATGCGGCGAAGGCTCAGGCTCCAGCAAGCAAAAAGCTGAGCAGGAAGCTGCAAAAAAGGGACTGAAGAAAAAAGGGTGGAAGTGAAATCGCGCTAAATAATACAAATATCATTTAACTTTTTAATATGGATTATCGAAAAAATGCTCCTTTGATTGCAGCAATTGCAATTCCGATTTTGATGATTATTTTTGTAGCGGTGGCAATTTATGTGCCGGGTTTATTTAAGCATCCGACATACAGCTTTTTGTACGCTGAAGGTTATACAAGCGGAATATATGAAGTTAAAAATGGCACAATTGCAAAAGTTGAATACGATGAAAGAACGCAAAATTATTATAAAAACAGAGAAGAGGTAAAGTTATATTTATATGATGTTGCAAAGGATCAAGCGCGTGAAATAAGTCTCGAAGATGCGGCAAAATTAAGTTTAGATACAAGCAGAATCGCTTTGGATGGCTTCACAATTGCGCAAGGCAGGCGCACAAGCCTGTTTGATTCAAACGATGGCAGAAATTTATTTGCGATTAACGGGAGCGTAAGTAAAGAGTTAAACGTAGGAATAAGAAATTATTCATTTACATTTTTAGGCTGGATAAAATAACAAATTAATATATGGAGAAAAATGAATTGTTAAAGGCGATCAAATATATAGCTTCGCAGAATTTGGTTTCCAAAGACGAGCTTATTTCGGCTTATGATGAAGGAATTGCAGGACGTAAATCAGAAAAAACCAGTTTTGATATTTCAAAAATTTTATATTTTATAGGAGGCGGAATAATTATTTTGGGCATAGTGATTTTGATTTTCACAAACTGGGATAAGATGAACGATTTTGGAAAAATTCTTGCAAGTCTTGGTTCGGCAATTGCGGCATATGTTCTTGGAGCCATTTTATCAAGATACGAAAAAATCATTTACGCGGCGGGTCAGGCATTCTTTTTTATCTCCGCAATTCTTATGCCAATCGGTTTTTATGTGACTTTAGATATTGCGGGACTTGACGTTGATGCAGCGGGCGTGAATGCATTTGTTTCAGCTTCTTTGGTATTGATATACGCGATTTCTTATTTTGTTTACAAAACATATCTTTTCAATATTTTGGCGATCGCATTTTCTTCATGGTTTTATTTCAGCTTAACAAGCTTAATCGCAGGCAATAATCCGATTCTTGACGCCGAAAAATTCTTTGAATATAGAACCTTAGTTTTGGGTTTTTCGTTTCTTTTTCTTGGCTATTATTACTCAAAAATCGATAAAAAAGTTTTTTCAAATATGTTATATGCATTTGGCATGTGTGGCGTTTTCATTACAGCTTTGATTCTTGGAGGATATAAGCCCGATCAAAATATGTTTTGGGAAATAATTTATCCGGGATTGGTTTTTGCGGCAATATTTATAAGCGTTTATTTAAAAAACAAAATTTTCCTTTTTGGGGGATCAATATTTTTAATAGCATATATCATAAAAATTACAAGTGAGTACTTCAGCCACGGCTTTGGTTGGGCATTTTCATTAGTAATCGCAGGACTGGCCTTGATGGGAGTCGGGTATTTGACTTATTATTTGCATCAAAAATACTTGGGGTCGTCGGAGCTTTAGATCGTCTAATTCCGATTCCTGACTTTTGGATTTTTAAGTTCTCTTAAAGCATCGCCGGCGATCCATTTTGCGGCTTTGTTGTCGATTTTTAATATTTCTTCCGCAACTAAAATTGCTTGTTTTCGAAGCTCCGCATTTCTTTTCCCAATTTGGCGGAGTGCCCAATTAACCGCTTTCCTAACATAATTTCTTTCATCTTTGCATTCCCGCTTTATAATCGGAAAAAACGCCGCCATTTTTTTATCAGATGCCTTTTTATCATGCACAGCCAAAACCGCCATCAAAGCAAAACTCGTTCTTTTTATAAATTCCTCTTCGTGCCCGCTCAATTTCACAACCATTTCATATGCAAACGGAACTTTATCAAACAGATTTGTGCAACATTGATCGCAAACGTCCCACGAGTCAAAATCGCTTGCCCAAGCCAAAAACTGCTTCTCGGTTACAAGTTCAAATTCATCAATCATAGGCGCCAAAATTCGAGCCTCATGAATTCCACTTTTCCAAAGTTCAAGTGCCAGCTTGTGATTGCGACCAATCTTTTTCGCCATTTTTCGAATCGTCGGAATATTCGGCCCGCCAAGAACGTATTTGCCCGTAATTCCAAACCGCGCCATGCCTGCAACATTTGCAAGATTTGCATAAGATTTGAGCTCGGTGATGATAGAAGCGAAGTCCATATTTAAGATTCTTTAGATTTTTTTAAAATATTTAGCGTAGCTTGTACGGATGGATTCTCGGTATTTAAAAATAAAACTTTTTTACCGTAAATTCTAACAAGTGGAGTTATAAATTCATCGGCCCATGCAGGGGCCAACACAGATATTTTTTCAAAATCCAATTCGATCGTTTCGCTTTTGACAATATTAACCAGATTTGATTTAAAAGCCAAAAAAGCTTCTTTTCCGGACGGCCTTGAAATAAGCGTTGTGCCAAATTTACTTATATCTATTTTCATATTTTTGATTTTATGCATCTCCAAGGCGCCTAATAGTTTCTCCGTATTCTGCAAAAGCCCTGTCTACAAGTTTACTTATCATCTTTTTTTCATATTCGCTTATATCGTCTTGAGGAGATGATGTGACGATTTTACTTGGCGCAATATAGTTTTTACTGACTTTTTTCATGCTTATATTCTAACAAATTCTTAGAGAAAAGTTAACAAATTTCTGACGAAGGGGCTTCACCGCCCTGTCCCCGTACTTGCCCTGTACAAATTTTCATCTTTATAGTATAATATAAACAGTATTTAACAATATTAAATATGGACCCAGAAGCACGCGGTCAATCACCGGATCGAATGGCGGAATATTTATCTCGCATTATTGAAAGGCTTTTACCTGAGGTTGATAGCCAAAAAGAGCCAAGACGAATTTTTGCGGATTTAATTGAATCGGGAGAATTTCCGGAGATTTTTTCAGATGTGACTTTTCAAATAATTATATCAAAATTCATCGATAGCGTTAATAACATGAGAGTAAGGATGAAAAATATACAGGGAGTAGAGGGAAAAACGATAGTGATAGAATCGGAGCTGGGGCAATTTATTACGAACAATAGAGGGATATTCATGGTTCAGAAAGCGCTTATGAGTGGCGATTTGCTTGCTGATGAAGTTCTTACTGTTATCGCGGCAATTGGTATGCTTCCTAGGGCTCATACATTTAAAGGATGGGAAAAAGACTCTGCTCATTTGAGAGTTGTGCATGGAGTAGCCTCAGCTTTAAGCACAGGCAAATTATTTAATGGTCCATCGGAAACACGTGGTAGGCGTAATGTCGCTGATGTGTTAACGAAATTAGGGGAAGAACCTGTTATGCGGCTTCAAGATCGGATTAGAGCTGCGGAAGGAATTGCTGCCCCAGGAACCGATTCGCCAATGCCTACAAGGGAAATTGAAGACGAGGTTAGAGCTGCACTTTTTGGCATATTACCTGCGGAACAACCGAAAGCGCTTGGAGCCGATGACGAAAAAGGCGCAAAATAATTTTACAAATTACAAAATTTAATTTATACAAGGTACATGGCAGAATTAGATTTAAAATCAGTATCAGAACGTCCGCAATTTGAAGACGCAAAACGCCGAGCGGCGTTAAAAGAGGGAGATCGATTCTTTTTCTTCAAAGAGGGAAAGAAACCGGGAGAAGGTGGAGAAATTTTGAAAGGCAGTGTCCGTGAAAGTGGATTAAGTCCTTTTTGCAATTTATCTTATGGAGGAGGTATGTCCGGTGATTATGGCGGTTATTTAAAGCCGGGAACGATTTGGGGCTTAACAGAGGAAGAGGTTAAAGCGAAATTGGCTGAAAAGCGCGTAAGCGAACAAGGTGTAGTAGCTCCGTCAGAATCTTCAGAGCTTGTGGTTCCGGCCGAAACTTCAGGAGCAATAACTGCAATATCAGTCGAAAAAAGACTAGACATACAAAAGACGACAGGTGCCGCGATTATTTTGAACGATAAAGGCGGCATAGATTTGAGAGGTGACATTGCGGCCACGGCTATGGATTTAACAATCAGAATTGCGCATCCAATCAGCGCTTTCGGGGCTGAAAGGGCGGAAGATCTTGCGAAAGAGGGTTTTATAGACCCAATCCTTTATCGCGCATTAAAACCGGAATTTGATAAGCTTTTTGATAGTATAAAAAAGATGCTTGCAGCATTGGAGGGGATGAGTGGACTTCCTGAGCCGGCACTCAATGGCATGAGGCAAGCGCTGTACATGACAGCGAACGCTTTAACTTTAAAATTTCTTCAAGATAATGCCGAATTAATCGAATTCACGCAGCTTGCAACGGTCACGAATGGTGATCACGCGGCTCGTGCATTAGAGGCAATTTTTGACGGTATTGATGGTGAGGGTCAAGCACATTTTAGAGATCTTCCACCTTCAGTTCAAAGATTCATAAGGAGATTTAGCGAGCGATAATTCTCTACTTATATTTTATTTTCATCGCCAAAACCGAAAGCGCGAACGCGGAACCACGGCGAGGGTAAGGCGCTATTTAGGTGAAATCAGTTGTAATGCTGAAATTTTTTACGTAAAATGTCTTTGCATTTTATCGCAAGCAATATATGGATAAAAAAACACCTAAACAAGTTGAAAAAGATTTAAAGAGCTTATTCGAAAAATATAATGTTCAAGAAAAAGTTAGCGTCGATGACATTAAAAATTGGATTTGGAACGCTACGGGATCCGCAATGACGGCTTCAAATAAGTATAATAAAAAATGTCTCAATTTATTTTCGCCAATCGACGATATCGACGAACTCAATGATGTCATGCAGGTATTCGTAGATGCATGGAACTTTTTTCCGCACAAAGCTCTTAAGGGGAAATCACCACATGAAGCATATCTCGAGATATACGGTGAGAGAGCGGGAGAGCAACCTCGAGACATGAAAGATAGAGCGGAAAGGCCAAAGGTGATGGTCGGAGGACATGAAATGGAATTGGACGAATTCCATGCAATGATAAAAGAAATGGAAAAAGCACAAAAACCATTCAAGGAGTGGATTGAGAAAGACGCTCTTCCGAAATATCAAAAATATCTGGAGCAAATCGTGAAAACGGAAAAAGCCTGTGAAGAGCATTACAGTGTTGCCGATTTATTTTTTCAAAGGGCATTGCATCTTGGTTTTATTGATTTAAAGTCTATTCGCCAGGATTTTATTCAAAAAGAATTTCCTCATTGGTGGCCGACACACGTGATGTATTCAAATCTAAAGCCGGCAGGCGTTAAAAAATCACTGAGTTTATTTTTTGAATTTATTGAATTAGTCTATGGGGTTAAAAACTGATTTATTATTCTAATCTTTAACTTCTAAAATTATGAATAACCGGGAAAATAAGATCGTTCTATTTCAATCGAAAAAGGTTCGCAGAGCTTGGCACAATGATGAGTGGCTTTACTCTGTGGTGGACATCATTGAGGCATTGACTGATTCTGCAAATCCTACGGACTATCTTAAAAAGCTCAGAAAAAGAGATGTCGAACTCGGATCCTACATAGGGACAAATTGTCCCCACGTAGAGATGTTGACGGAAACAGGCAAAAAGAGAAGGACATTGGCAGGAAATACGGAAAACGTTCTTCGAGTTATTCAGTCCGTTCCGTCACCAAAAGCGGAACCATTTAAAAGATGGCTTGCCGAAGTGGGGAAAGAGCGACTTGATGAGATTGAAAATCCCGAATTGGCACAAGAGAGGATGAAGGATCTTTATGAGAAGAAAGGCTATTCAAAAGATTGGATTGATAAGCGTTTGCGTGGCATAGCGATTCGTCAGAATTTAACCGATGAATGGAAGGACCGAGGTCTTACGCATGAAAAAGATTACGCGATTTTAACTGCCGAAATTTCCAAAGCTACTTTTGGCATGACACCAAGCGAATATAGGAAATATAAAAATATTCCCGATAAAACGAAAGCAAATTTGCGGGATAATATGACTGATTTGGAGTTGATTTTTACGATGCTTGGAGAAAAAGTGACAACAGAGATTTCTCGGAAAGAAAAACCAAGAGTGATGATAGAGCATAAAAAAGTGGCCAAGCGAGGTGGAAATGTAGCAGGGGATGCAAGAAAGCAGACGGAAAAGGAACTCGGAAGAAGTGTTATTTCGAAAGGCAATTCCCTCGATGAAATTGTAAAGAAAAAACTAAAAAAGTCCGATTAAAGCCAATGTTAAAAGTCTTTATTTATATTTTATCTTCATCGCCAAAACCGAAAGTGCGAACGCGGAACCAACTCCGCTCATGATTGTTATTGGCCAGCTTTGAATCAAAAAGCCATAGACAGTCCACAAAATTAGCCCGAGCGAATACATCGCGTATCGCATCAGGGACAAATCTCCGGTCGACTTCGTGCGCCAACTTTTAATCGTTTGCGGAATCATCGAAACCGTTGATAGAATTCCTGCGACGTAGCCGAGAAGATCGGTGTTGGACATGGGGTTATTTTTTTAATAAATCTTTTTTCAGAATCTGCATAATAGTAACGGGGTCATATAATTCCGGTTTCAATGAATCTCCGGAAAAACGAGTTATAGGGTAAAGGCTGTATTTATTATCTTTGCTGACAATTATGAAAATATAATGGAGCTGAAGAACTTCCAACATGGCTTTGTCATAACCGCTTGAACGTGGCCATTTTTCTTCGACATTTTGCAGTTCCACAGCCAATCTGTTGCCACCAATGCCAACGACTCTCCATCCAGATAACCCTTGAGGTACGATTGTTAATAAAACCCTTATGCTATTGTCGTAAACAACTGAAAAATACCATGAAGTGGGTTTCACTACCGATATAAAGTTGGTGTCAGACGTGTAATTGCTTATGTCATCATTGAGGATGGCATAATTTCTATATGCATTGCCAAGGGTGGCTTCTTTAATTTCTTGTTGATTTGAAAAACCATAACTTTTTAGTGCACTTGGGTCGGCAATTAAGGAGTCTAATAACGAGGGTAATTCTTTTTTTGCAGCTGTTACAACGCCTGAAGGAGGGTCGACGTCTAAATGTGGTCGTAAATACCAATAAATCATTCCAGCCACTATGGCGGTAATAATTATTATAACAACAAAAATTATCCAGTTTTTATTACTATTTTTTTGATCTGCGTAATAAGCTTGGATCTCTTGTTCCATATCGTAAATTGTTATTTATTCTGGTGCCGGGGAAGGGACTTGAACCCTTATACTCTTGCGAGCACACGCACCTGAAACGTGCGCGTCTGCCATTCCGCCACCCCGGCAATATAGATTTTCAGGTAAATATTTCCTAAAAACCAAAGAATAAGTTATCATATATCCGGCTTTTTAACCATAAAAAATGCCTGAAATTAGAGAAAAATCTTGCGGAATAGTCCTTGTGAATCGCGGCGAAAATGATGACTCCGAGGTGAAATTTTTGCTTTTGCATTATCCGCAGGGGCATTTTGATTTTGCAAAAGGTCACGTTGAAGCGGGGGAAACAGAGCTTGAAACCGCAGCTCGCGAACTAAAAGAAGAAACCGGAATTTCAGAAATCGAATTTTATGAAGGTTTTCGCGAAAAGATTAGTTATAAATTTCGATACGAAGGGAAAATGATTTATAAAGATGTCTATTTTTTTATCGCCGAAACACACGAAACAAAAGTCGTTCTTTCGCATGAGCATCAGGGTTCCGGCTGGTTTGTATACGAAGAAGCGCGCAAAAAAATCACATTTGATCAGTCAAGAAAAGTTCTGGAAAAAGCGCATGAGTATTTGGTAAAATAAAAACGCACTAATTTTTTTAAACCTCACATATTTATGAAAACAAAATTTATTTCATCGTTATCGCACTCTGAAAAAGTTTTGATTGTTCCGATTTACACTTTCAAAAAATCTTTATTCACGCATTCGATTCCACAAGATCTCGTGAAACTCATTTCTGCTGCATTTAAAGCCAAAGATTTCGAATGTAAAGATGATGAAATTTATACAATAAACGGCGAACAAAAACTAATTTTTATCAGCCTCTCTGAAAAAGAAAAACTAGATTCCGCAAAAGTAAGAAACGCATTCGCGAACGGATTCAAAAAAGCAAAATCATTCAAGAAAAAATCCGTCGCTGTTTTCTTGTACGCCGAACTTGAAAGATTTGCGCAAGAAATTGCGGAAGGAATTGGGCTTTCAAATTATGACGTTGCGAAATATAAAACAGGCGAAGGGCTTGAAGAGCTTAAGAAAGCGGAAATCGAGGAAGTTATATTTATAACAAAAGATGAAAAAAAGTTTGCACCAGCACTTCAAAAAGGTCTAAAAATTGCCGACGCCGTGAACACTGTTAAAGAAATGACAAACGCGCCGGCAAACATTTTATCTCCAAAAGATTTTGCAGAAAAATCACAAAAACTAGCAAAAAAATACGGTTATAAAATTGAAATTCTTGAGAAAAAAGCACTCCAAAAACTCGGACTCAATACTCTTCTCGCGGTCAATGCAGGAGCGGATAAGGAAGATCAGGAAGCGCGCCTTGTAATCCTCAAATACATGCCTATCAAAAATCAGGAACCGATCGCGATCGTTGGAAAAGGCGTAATTTTTGATACCGGCGGATATAACTTGAAACCAAGCAAGCATCTTGACGACATGCAAGGCGACAAAGCCGGAGCATGTGCTGTTTTTGGCTTGTTTGAGCTGTTATCACAATTAAAAATTCAGCAAAACGTAATTGGCGTTATGGCGATTACGGAAAATCTCGTTGGTCCTCGCGCGTTTAAACCGGCCGATATTGTCACTTCTTATTCCGGCAAAACAATTGAAATTGTGGATACCGATGCTGAAGGTCGTTTGATTCTTGCAGACGCGCTCGCATACGCAAACAAAAATTTCAAACCTCGTTATATGATTGATATTGCAACTCTCACCGGCGCTTGCGTTGTGGCCCTTGGGGATAGATATGCCGCTACAATGGGCAATGACGATAAATTGAACAAGCTCCTTATTGAATCCGGAAAACGCACAGACGAGCTTGTTTGGGAGCTTCCAATGCATCCGGATTTTGACAAGAAGACAAAATCAAAAATCGCAGATCTTCAAAATGTCGAACACGGATCAGGCTACATGGCGGGCTCTTCCAAGGGTGGCGCATTTTTAAAACACTTTGTTGATAAAACAAAATGGGCGCATCTTGATATTGCGGGAACAGCATTCACGCATGACCCAAAACCATATGAGCAAGATAGAGCAACGGGATTCGGTGTCCGATTGCTACTGGATTTCTTGGAAAATCTAAAATAGTTTTTAATTTAAAAAATTACAAAAAAAAGTAGATTTCTATCGAAAATCAATCTTGAAGATGTGACGATTTATACAAAATAGACGGTGCGACAAGTTTCTACGTCAGATTGTAAAATTTTATTCTTAAAACTTCAAAATAGGCTTTAAATAAAGACGTACAAAAATATACACGTTGACGGAATTAGCCCGTCAATTTGCTGGCGACGGGTTTCAACCGACAGTTTGATTTTTCGCCATACCTATGCGAAAAAAGGCATTTTAAATTTGAAATAAATTTCCCTTTTTGACAATATTACGGAATGACATAATTAAATCACGCAAAAAATTTAAATAACCAAAAAAACCATGATACAAGAAAAATTTGAAAGAACAGAAGTGTCGAGAAGGGTGGCCGGCGCGGTAATAACTTTATTTGCGCTTATGTTAAATCTTGGCATTATGCCAGATGCAAAAGCGGCGGCCGCTCCGACTTTGAGCGTAGATTCGATGACTGTTAATGTAGGCGACATCGCGTCTGTACCGATTAGAGTATATGCGATGACAAATGTAACAGCCATGACTTTAGATGCAAGCTATGACGATACAAAATTGTCATTTCAGTCCATTGATGTTTTTGGAATTGATGAAAATGGTCTCATGTCAATTAACGTGGATATTCCTGGAAAAGTGACAATAGATTGGATGTCGGTTACAAACACTCCTTTAGTATTAGACAATCAGGGCATTATTAGTCTAAATTTTAGCGTTATTTCCGGTTTTGGGACGACAACGCAAGTGGATTTGACAGTGCCGTCGACTTCAATAATAGACGCAACGGGCGTTGATATAACAAGTTCTTATACTTTTAATCCGGGAACGATAACTATTAATTCAGTAGGAACATTTTTAAATATTCATGATACCCTTTTATTAAGCGGAATAAATAATAATTTAGAGACATGCGATCTTTCGCCAACGGCATGTGATGGAATTTATTTTGAAGATCCTGCGGTAGGAAAAATTACATTCGTTGGACCATTAGACGTAAGCGACATTGCAACGATAACGCTGCTTCAGGATCCGATAAGTTATATATCTTTCCAGAACGTGGGGGGTTTTTCCATAGTGATTTTTAATGGCGGTGCTTCGACTGTTTTATCAAGCGCTCAATTAAAAGTGGATTTCTATAATTTCTCAGCCGGATTAACTTTAAACGATATAACATTTATGATTTGGGATAATGATACAGGGGCTGAAATCAATAATGCTACGATATTAAGCAACGAAGCATATAATGGAACAACGGTTTCTTTTAATGCAGCGCATCCGGCAACTTTTTATGCATTTGAAAATTCCGTAATGATTCCGCCTGTTTTAACAGAGGTGACTCCGGTTCCAAGCATTACGAATAACGCAAATCCTGCATATACTTTCAACACTGACAAAGAGGGTACCATTACTTTAAATGGAGGATGTGGATCTGCGACTACAGACGTAGTGGTAGGTGATAATACGATTACTTTAACTGATCCAATGAGAGCTCCTTTGGCTGATGATGTGTATTTATGTGTAATTGATGAGACTGATTTAGCGGGAAATGTCACTTCAATGCAAATGAGTCAGTTCACAGTGGATGCAGTGGGGCCAGCCGCTCCGGTGATTATTAATTTTTTAAATGCGATAGATAATACGAATAAAAACAATTTTAGTTTTGATGGAACAGGTGAAGTAAATATGCCTTTTAATTATGCGGTAACGGATAGCGCGGCATCATCGGTAACGGGTTCAGGCATGATTGATGCGGCAGGCGTATTTTCCGTCAGTGGCGTTGATTTATCTACATTGGCGGACGGTGTTTTGACTTTGGACGTTTATATATCAGACGTTGCAGGGAATATTAGCGTTTATGCTACAAAAACGATTACAAAAAATACAACCGTAATTGTTAATTTAGTTTTAAGACCGGGCTGGAATTTAATAACTTTACCGGTTCAACCTGTTGATAGTATTACAAATCAACAAATTAATTACACAGCTGAAACATTGGGAAGCTTATTGGGTGCGGACGTTGTTTCGCAATGGATAGACACAAATCAACAGTATGGAAGCCATATAGTGGGATTGCCTATAAACAATTTTCCAATTGCGATTTCTAAAGGATTTTTCGTACACGTTAATGCCGGCACAACAATTGCAATGAACGGTTCATCAATTAACAACGTCGTATATTCGCCACTTTCGATTGGTTGGAATGCGTTGGGATGGAACAATCTTGCGATAGGTGCGACAACAGCCGGTGTTTTTGGAGCGTCATTAACTGGAGTTAATGTTGTTTCAAAATTTGATAGCGCAACGCAACTGTGGGTGAGTCACATAATAAATTTGCCTATTGGCGATTTTACGATCAATCCCGGAGACGGAGTTTTTGTGAACAAACAATAGAGCTTTATATATATAACTTTTTAACCAAAAAACTATGATTAAAATCAAAAAAACGGTTTCAAAAATCACAATTGCAGCAATGATGGCGGTGTTATTATCTTTTTTTCAGACCGGTTCGATAACTGCATTGGCGGCACAAGGATGCGCTTTAAACTCACTTTATGGAACGGTGACCGTAAACGGTGTCGCAACAGACGGAGCGACGGTAACTTTAACGGACTTAACGAATGGAGCTCCGGCTCTTTCCACGACAACGGCAAGTGGCGGAATATATTTAATTGAATCGGCAAATCTAAACGTTTGTGCGGTTGTTGGTGATCACATTCAGGTAACCGCATCAATGAACAGTGCAAGCGCAGATGCATTTGTGAACTATGCAGCGCAAGCACTGACAAATATAGATTTAACATTATCAACTGATATATTAACGTCGATTTCAATTACGCCATCAAGCGTAGGGATATTATTGGTTGGTGCAACTCAGCAATTTTCCGCATCAGCTTTGAATCAAAATGGAGTCGCAATGAATCCTCAGCCAACGATAGTTTGGGCATCGAACACTACGTCGGTTGCAACAATCGATCAGTCGGGACTTTTAACTGCCATTGGTGCAGGAACGACGAGCGTTAGCGCTGCAAACGGTTCGATTATGGCAAACGTTTCGGTTTCAGTTACAGATCCTGTTCCAACACCTGTCCTAACATCAATCACAGTTTCTCCTGCAACAGCAACAATCAACACAGGAGCAACACAACAATATACAGCTTCAGCGCTTGATCAAAACAATGTGGCTATGAATCCACAACCAACCTTTACATTCACATCAAGCAATACAGCTGTTGCAACAATCGATGCTTCAGGTCTTGCAACAGGAGTCACAGCAGGTGGTCCTGTTACAATCACAGCAACAAGTGGAGCAGTCTCAGGAACGACAACTCTAACAGTCACAACTCCGCCTACAGGGGACACGATTCCTCCACAGGTAGTTTCTGCTATTGCGACAACGCCGACAACAATACAAATAACTTTCGACGAAGAGCTGCAAAATAACGCAACTAACGGCCCAAAATCAAGCGATTTTACAATATATAACAATGCAACGGCGACGAAAAAATCTTTAACTATCGCAAGCATTTCTTATAATGCAAAAGTTGTAACAATTGGTTTATTAGACGCAATATTGCTTGGAGATACGCCGAATTTTGATATCAACACAGTAACGCCGGGAACAATAATCGACTTAGCAGGAAACGTCTTTGATTCAACAACTTATAGTCATCTAATCGTTGATGGGATTGGCCCGGCCGTTTCAATCGCACCCGCATTAGCAGTTGCGAAGATCGGCCAAAATATAACGCTTACGCCAACGTCATCCGATGTGTTCAGTGGGATAGGCGGTTATACATGGGATTTTGGCGATGGATCAGCCTTGATTCCGGGAACGGGAGAGCCGATTCCGGTTACATACGCATATGGTTATGCGGGAGAATTCACGATAAAATTAACAGTTAAAGATGTTAATAATAACGCAACGGACGCCACTACAAAAGCAATGATAGGCTTATTAACAAAGCATAAGAGTGACGACGGTGGATTGGAAATGGAATTTGAAGACATGCCGGACGGAGAATATAATTTAACGATGGACAAGAAAACTGAATCCGGAGAAGATATGACAGGATTTAAGGTCGGAGGAATATACTACGAAATAACTTCATCGGTTCCAAACGGTCAATTCTCTGCAAATATGACATTTGATTATCCGGACGTGGATAATAACGGCGTAGTCGACAACACATCGATAAATGAAAACGACTTAAATGTATATTACAGAAATGGATCAAAATGGGATCTAGTTCCTACCACATTGAGAGACAGCGTAAACAACAAATTAACTGTAAAGGTTAACCATTTCAGTAAATACGCTTTATTGGCTATAGATACGTCGACATCAGGAAGCACCGGAGGTAGCGGTGGCGGCGGCGGAGGAGGTGGCGGTGGATTAGTTATTTCAGGTGGTGGAAGTGGATCATACGTAGCTCTGCAATCATCAGATATAGCTCCTCCATTCACAGACATTGAAAATCATTGGGCGCGACAATACATTGAAGATTTGAGACTTAAAGGAGAGATTGTTGGAACAACGATCGGTAATTTCTCGCCGGATGTAACATTAACAAGAGCTGAACTCGTAAGGATGGTTCTGAATGCTTATAACATTCCAACACGAGACAGTTCAAAAGAAGAATTATTCAAGGATATTATGGGATCTGAACAATATGCTCCATATATTGCAGGCGCAAAAGCAGTTGGAATAATTAACGGATATGATGACGGGACATTTAGACCAAATCTTCCGGTAACGAGAGTGGAAGCGTTAAAGGTATTGCTTGAAGCTTCAAAGAAAGATTTAGCAATATCAATGGCGGCAACATATCCGGACACAAGCACAGATCAGTGGTATTCAAGATATGTAGTTTATGCAAAAGCAGCCGGAATCATAAGCGGGTTTCCGGATGGAACTTTTAGGCCACTAGCAAATGTAACCAGAGCGGAATTTGCAAAAATGGCTTTTATGGCTCAGAGATAAGATAAAAGTAAACAAATGGGGAGGGGTTTCAGGGGGATTGGGCCTTCGTAACAATCGGAGGCCCTTTCAAGAAAGAGGAAAAAATGATATAATTAATCGATGAAAATGAAAAGCAAAAAGACAATAATATTAATTTTAGGAATCGTTTTCGCTGCGATTTATTTTGCAATTTTTATATTTAACATTTGTATAACCGGTGACGTAAATGAAAAGTTGGCTTTATTAAATGCAAAATATGGTCTAACTGAAGCGGAAACAGTTGATAGTGCGCTAACGGAGAAAAAAATAGACTCGTTATTTTTTAGAGAAATATCTATGACGAGCGTATTAAATGTTTTGAAGCCAAAAAAAGAATTAATTGTAAAACTTAATGATGAAAATAATGTCCAAGAAGGCCCGCTTAAAAACATTTTTGTTTTAAAATTACGCACAGATTCTGACGTAAAAGAGATAGCCAAAGATTATGAGAACATTGACTTAGTGGCTTATGCTGAGCCAAATTATGAGCTGGAGATGAATGCGGAATCCGTTGAATTGTTGGAAGATACGAATGAGCCGAAAGAAGCTTTAGAGGCACCGGAAGACGCGCCGAAAAATCTTATTGTTACAGTCGCGCTTATTGATTCCGGCATTGATGCAAATCATAAAGATTTAAAGGGCAGAATTATTCAAGGTTGGAATTTTATGAATGGATCAAGTATTACAGACGACAATGTTGGTCATGGAACTCACATTGCAGGAATAATCGCGAGGAATTCAACGTTCGCGAAAATCATGCCATTGAAATTTACAGACGGTAAAAACGGCGGAAGAATAAGTGATTTAATAAAAGCGATAAAGTTTGCGTCTGATAAAAACGTAAATATTATAAATTTGAGTTTGGGATTGCAGGAAAAATCAAAATCATTGGAAGAGGCGACTGCATACGCTTTTGTGAAAGGAGCAATCGTTGTGGCGGCCGCCGGGAATTACAATAGTGAAAATGAATATTATCCGGCCGCGTTTAATAACGTTTTTGCTGTTGCGGCACTTAATAAAAACAGAGAAAAATTATATCAAAGTGATTTTGGTAAATGGGTTGATTATTCAACTGAAGCGCAAGACGTTTTAAGTTCTTTGCCGGGAGATAGATATGGTTACGCAACCGGGACATCTCAAGCAACACCATTTTTAACAGCAAAAATAGCAGACATAATCGCAACAAATAATATCTTTGATTCACCACGAATAAATCGCGAACTCAGAAAGGCGTCAAGAATTATTAACAAAGGCGAATTTTCCGGAATGCTTGGTCGCGAACTCTTATAAGTTTTGACCTTTGGATTTTGAGCTTTGAAATTTACTTCTTGTATCTCCCAATCGCAAGCGCCAATTCTTCATGATCTTTTGCGTATTTCTGCACGCTCACGCCTTTTTGCCATGCTTCACAGGCTTGGACCAAAGCGGTCGCGCCACCTTTCGTTCCCATCGGATGCGCATGTACGCCACCACCCATCGTTGTGATGAAATCAACATGGCCAATCGCTTTTATATAAGGAGCAAGAAGTAGAGGATTCAAGCCTCCGGACGCAATTGATACACAGCCTTTCATGCCATGCCAATCTTGTTCAAAAAATTCACCTTTAACTTTTGGTTGATATGCGGCATATGCGGCAAAAATGTCTTCCTCTGCGGTTCCAGCCATTTTCCCAATTCCTGCGGTTCCTGTGTGTACTCCTGATGCACCTGCAAGTCTTGCGAACTTACTCAAAACGCCGGGCGTAAATCCAATCGGATTTTCAGCTCTTGTGAAAGCGCCATGCATGGCTCTATGAAAATGCAGAAACACTTTTGGCCAAAGTCTGCGAGCGGTTTGAACAGAGGTCCAACCTGCCGTAATTCCATCAACTAAAAAGCAAAACGATCCCGGACGCATTTTTTTGATGATATATTCTGCGCGTTTTTTCATCGTATCAAAGTCCGCACCGGAAATATTAAACGAATGTAACTTTGCATGACCGGTTTCATCTTCCGCGCGATTCATTGCATCGCGAATCTTATCAACGGTTTTAAAATATGGACAGAAATCCTGATCAGCCTGCGGCTCATCGTGTTTTACAAAATCACCGCCACCAGCCCAGAATTGATAAGCTTTATCTGCAAATTCTTCGGGTTTAAGTCCGATTTTTGGTTTAATAATTGTTCCAAGAATTGGTCTGTTATAAACTTTCAAATATTTTCTCGCCTCAGGAAGAGAAGTGCTAGGACCATCATATTTTTTAAGCATCTCTTTCGGAAACCAAACGTCAAGAAGTTTGAGAGCGATAATGTTCGACATTCCAAAAACATTTCCCGCGATATAAGTTAAAATATTTTGCACGTTTCCTCCGCGATCAAAAATCCTCCAAGGAAATGCAATCCAAACCAAGCTTCTTTTTTTATCAACTTTATAAACCTGAGCATCAAGCCCCGCAGAGAATTTTGTAGTTGTAACCTTAACATTTGAACCGGTGCTGGATTCTGCAGCGACTTCACTTGCCGCATCCAAAAGATCCGTGCCTTTTTCCGGCACAAGATGATAGACCGTAAGCAAATAATCACCTGAATAAGGATTTTTCAGGTTCAAATTAATATACTCCTTCTGCATGTGTGTGAGGGTTAAATTTTAATTTTATGTAATTGTATCAAAAATCGTGGTCAAATTCAAAGATGTAAAACCAATTAGACCTGAGGCTGAACTTCAAGATGCCAAGATAGCACATCAGTTGACGCTTAAAATCAGCAATTGCTTTATCTCTTGAGCGGTAAAGTAAAAAGAAAATATCGTTTTTATTTGTGTTTATGAAAAATGCAATTTTTCTTTCACCCGTCTTGGTTGTTACATATATTTTTATCAATTCAATAGATTCAGCAGGGCTATTTGACGCATATTCATAAGCTATTTTTGCTATGTTATATATATCATTTTCCATATTTTCTCTTTTAACCAAGGCCTTAGAGAATATAATTCTCATATTCAATCTTTTTACTTTTTTGATTTTTCGTTCCAATTTTTCAATACGCCATTCATTAAATCCCGCGTTATTCGGTCAACTTTGATTATCTCTCCGCGTATTTTAGGGTTAACCCTTGCGCCAATTTTTATTTCTCCGATCGCATAGTCGAGCAGCAAAATTCTCATTACAGAGCTGACAGACGTTTTATCTTCCTTGGCTCTATTTGAAGCCATTTTTAGAAGCTCCGAATCAATAGAGAGGGACGTCCTTGTTGTTTTCATGTTCGTATGGGTTTTATAGCATTTATATATAAAATTTATATAAAACGTATGTATAGTTGATATAATTTACATACGGGTTTAAAAAAGAAAACAAGCCAACTTATTTGGCTCATTTTACGGCAACAACATTAAAAATCTCTAAAAGTTTTTTAACTTTATCTTAAATTTTTTCTAAACTTTAATGCGCGCCGGCTAGAGCGACCTTGTATATTTAAATGCCGAATAACTTGCCATCACAGCCTGCGCAGAGCCAAGAATTGCTTGTTTGACTTCGATGTCCGTGCAATCGCCGGCTGAATAAACGCCCGGCAAATTTGTTTCGCTTTTGCGATTTACAATAATTTCGCCTCTTTCGTTCAAAGTGACTCCAAGATCTTTCGCAATTGCATTCATTGGTTCGGTTCCAATCGCGACAAAAACTCCATCGGTTACAATTTCTTTTCCGGATTTAAATTTGATTTTTTCAACTTTGCCGCCGGCTTTCGGATCTCCGCCAAGAACTTCCGCGACTTCTTCTTTATAGATCATTTCAATGTTTGGAGTTTGTTCCAAAAGTTTGATGTTCGCAGGTTCGGCCCTAAGAACGCTTCTGACAATCACATAGATTTTTACGCAATGCTGAGCCAAAACAAGCGTGTCCTTAACCGCCGCGTCTCCGCCGCCGACAACAACAACGGTTTTTCCTTTATAAAAATTTGCATCACAAAGTGCGCAATAGCTAACACCTTTTCCGCTGAATTCTTTTTCACCGGGAACGTTGAGTAATCTATGTTTTCCGCCTGTCGCAAACATAATCGTATAAGTATCATAACTTCCGCTCGTAGTTTTTACGCGATATGCGTCTTTTTCGTCTTCACTTTTTATTTTCTCAGCAGAAACAACTTCTTCATATTTAATTTCCGCACCGCTTCCTTGTGCATGTTCCATCAAATTATTTGCCAAATCAATTCCATCAATGGATTTTTCTCCGGGCCAGTTTTCGATTGCATGAATTGAAGTCAAAAGTCCACCGGGCATAAGGGCAAGCACAAGCGTTTTCATGTTCATACGCGCAGAATACATCCCGGCGCTCAAACCGGCGGGTCCACCACCAATAATAATTATTCCGTAAGTCATGTTTGTTTATTAAGGATTACTCAACCAAAATCGCACGCGTTGGGCATGAATCGACTGCTCCTTGTACGCTTTCCGGCGTATCATCAACGTCAGTAAAATTTACCCAATCATTAGAAGTCGTTCCGTCTTTTTTTAAGACAGCTGATTTGCCGGTTTCGCCGATTTTAAAGACTTTTGGGCAAACCGCAGGGCACGTTCCGCATCCAATGCAGAGGTCCACGTCTACTTTAACTTTTGTGAATGTCATATTTTAAATTAATAATAGGGGACAGTACTCTTTAGAGCCCTGTCCCCCTCATTTTAACAAAATTCCACCGTCTTTAGCAAATGTTCAGTTGCGCTCGGTCCAATCAAGCGTTTTTTATTTTTATAAACGCCAAGTGGGTATTTTGATTTCAAAATCTCGCCCGCAGTAAACGGCGTTCCAATTCTTCCATTCAAAAACATTTCATCGTTTCCGCCTTTTTCCGGCTGATCTCCGACTGTGATAATTTCTCTATATTTAGCCGAAAACTTCATTTTTCGATTTTTCTTTAGATATTCACCAAATTTTTCTATTCCGGTATCCTTATCCGCAATTTTTGGAATAATTATTATTCCAAGTTTTGAATTTATCACCTTTAATTTATTCGCTCCGGCGAATTTCTTAAAAATCTTTTTTATGCCATCATCAAGCACGTCGCACCTTCTTGCGATTTCATCGTTATCGACAATTTTATTATCCGCATTTTCATAAGAAGGTTGCATCACCAAGCTCGATTTATTATATTGAAAATCCTCTCCGTGATGCCCGATAAGCCCTTTTAATTTTGCCTTGATTGTGCGCGTGAGTTTTGCCTTATTAATCGACTTTTCCGGCCATTTAACGCGATAAAATTCCACCCATTTATTTTTCTTCAATTCAAATCCCGCGCACCCGTTTTCAACAATCAAAACCCACCCCATTTTTTCAAACTTTTTTCCAAAACACGATTGCATTTTCGGATATGCGGTTCGAAAAGGTCTCGCTGTGCAAAGCGCCAAAGGTACAGTTTTCGATAAATTCTCCAAAGTTTTTATAAGTGAACCCGGAACAGAGGATTTTGGCGTCCTTTCGGTCAAAGTGCCATCAAAATCAAACATTGCGGCACGAAATTTCTGCCTATTTTGTTGTTTTTTCATATTTAAAACGGTCTTTTAACTTTAGGAAAATTCAACCATACGCTGATTCCGCACCACCTTGGCCCTTCCGGACATGGGCCTTCTTTCAAGTCCGTCTTGATTCCGCCAAGATTTCGAGTGAAGCACGGTGGGCCAATATATTTATTCAAATTCGGATGAACTTCGCGCACCTGCATCAATTCGTCCATGGAGGCATCATAAATTTCAGTTTGCGCGTTAAAGCACGTTCTCATGCGCCATTTATGCATAAAATGAAGCACAGAAGCTGATTCCGTCATGCGCACGTTAACGGCATTTGGAAGCAAATAAACGGTAAAATCAGGATTAACGCCATTCGCAATTAATTTATTTTTCGCCTCCCAAAGCAGCTCCATCGTATTTTTATAAATTTCCGCGGCCTCGGCATTTTTCGCAACAACCGCAGGAATAATATAATCAGGTTTTTCAGTATGTGTTCTGCTCAACATAATTTTTGATGCCGGCGTCATCCTGTGTCTTTGATTTTGACTATCCGCCGTATGACTTATACGTTTTTTGAAAGTGTAATTTGCGTGATTCAAGACGCGCATCAAAGGGCTGAGTGTCCAAGAATTTAGCGTATCCAAAAGATATGCGTTTTTTGCAGGATTCATCACCATTTCAATGGCTTCTGCATCTGACATTTGCGTCTTTCTTAAGCCAAGAACATCACGCACCGCTTGCGCAACGATCGCTTCCGAATTCGCATCAAAAGAAATCAATTTTGAAATATGCCCGTCCAAAGATTTATCAAATTCCGAAACCCATTCATCGGGATCGGATTCCGGACCAAAATTTTCCAAAATAACTTCCGGCCACATTGGCTCTTCAGGAATTTTATCAATAAAATCCGGTTCCACTTTTTTCACTTCTTCAACCATTTTTTCAACCACAAGTCGCGTTTCATAAGGGCAATCTCCGGTATTCGCCATCCGAATATATCTTTTCAAAACAATTCCGGAAATCGTGTGATAAAGGGCAGTATTGGCCGCAATTGGCAAAACGTATCTTGCATTTTCAATGGATTTTTTCTCTGAATCGGTTTTAATTTGCTTTTCATTTTGACCTTTTATTTTTCCAATACTTTCCATCAAGCGAAAATTATTGGCGTTCATGAGTTCCCAAATTTTTGCATAAGAATCATAAGATTTAGCAACCGCTTCTTTATAAATTTTCAAATTCTCTCCTTCAATTGGCGGAACAAAAACGCTAATTTCTTTCATCGCGACATATCTTTGGCTTTGCTGTTCGGAATTATAAAAAGGATGGTTGTGCAAAAACGACCAAACAAATTGTCGTGAAACATTACTTAAGCCAAAAACAAAAGTAGGATGCGTGAAAGGCGTGTGATGTCCGCTTTCATAAATGCCTTTTCCAATTCTTTCGATATGGTCCGGCGTAATTTCATTCGGTTCAATCAATCTGGGCGAATAGCACGTGCGTGCGCTCGCCACGGCCAAATTTGTCGCGCCGCTTGTATAAGCCAAGAGCTTGACTTGCGGAGCTCCTGAAATGATTTGTTTTTCTTCCATACGCAGACATTCTATACAAAGAAAACGGGTTTGACACGCACTATAGATTGTAAAACAGCCCAATTTTTGATATAATATACAAATAATAAAAACAAAAAAAATGGCGCCAGGATCATCATTGCCAAAAGGACCGGGTAGTTCTGCTGAAAGCGTAACACCGGGAAGTGAAACTCAAGAGGTATCACAGCTTTCGCAAGAACAAAAAGAGCAGATGGAAAAAGAAAAAAGTCGCAAAGAACGATTGCGTTTGAGCGTGGAAATGGAAGTTGACCGTCTTCAGAAAGAAATAATTGATAAGCCCGAAGGCGATAAATTGCATTATAAAGAAATAGCGGAGATAAGAAATACAGGCGCGATGCCCGGATATAAATGGTTTGATTTTTCAAATGGTGCAGAGATTCCAAATGAAAAAATCGTTGATTGGTTAATGGAAAAAGAAATTGTCGTTTCAAGCGAACACGACGAAAATATTAAGAAGTTTACAGAAAGCGTTTCAAAACAAAAAGATGAAGATAAAGCGAAAACAATAGAAGAATATGCAGATGATTCGAAGACTTCAATATTCGATATCCAATCCAATCAGCAATATGAAAAAATGTCTGGCGCGTTTACGAAAGGTGAATTTGTTAAAGGTAAAGCTTTGGAAATTGATTTGAAAGGAAACGCAAAGTTCGAGCTTTACATTGGGCTTGGACATATATTGCCACCTTCAGTCCAAAAGGTGAAAGTTATAGACAATAAGGGCGCAGTAAGAATTGGCTCAAGGGATATAAGAGATAAGGTTGGTTATTTTGATGATCAAGGCTACATTCCGGTTTTTAGCGGGTATAAAGTTGAGATTATTGAGACAATAAGCGAGGAAGGAGATTTATATAAAGAGCTTCTTAAAAAAGAATCGGATTTTTATAAAGGTCAAAAGGAAATTGCGCAAAACGCAGCATGGAAAGAAGAAACAATCGATCAGATGCTCAAAGAAGGTAAGGATGAAAATAGCGAATATGTTGCAGATTTCAAAAATATAGAAAAAATTCTTTTAGCCAAAAGGATTAGAATCAACGCTCAGGCTTTGATGACGGATGCGCAAATTTTGCGCTCATTGAAGGGAAAAGGTTCGGAAAAGCTTGGAGACTGGGATTCGGAAAAAAACGAGATTAAGGATCCGGAAAACAAAACATTAAAACTTCTTGAAAGACTTAGCCAAGGCGGATCATTCGGACAATTTGTATTGCTTCAGGGATACGAATTCAAGCTTGGCGACCTGGATAGAATTGAGAAATACGCTAATGACGAGCAGTTGATGCTAAAAGATTTTGAAAAAGCATTTGCTAAAAAAGGTGGCTTGCCTATGAGTTTTGAAGAGGTGACGAAAGAGCTCGTTCTCGGAGAGGGTGCGATGAATTTGAATGAAGTTAGAAATCACCCTCAATTTAGAAGAAGAATGGCTGAAAATGGGATGCCTTTTGTGACTCCGGATGATTATATAAACATGTTTAGAAATCGCCCAGGGGTATCACCAAGTCAAATGATGATTAATCCAAACATTTATAGAGATGGAAAAATTCTCGGCGATCTCATGTGTGCAAGATACGTTTCGGACGTGCTTGGAATTAAGCCCCCGGATTATTCAGCACCATCTTTATTCACAAGGGTTGTAAAAGGAGGTGGAAAAATTATCCCGGAATCTAAAAACTTAAAGAAAGGAGATTTGATCTTTTTCAGGGGTACATACGGGGACAAGTGGAATACGATAAGCCACGTTGGCTATATAATTGACGCCGGAGAAGGGTATGTAACAATGCGACACAATGGTGGACCGGTGAATGGAGTTCAAACAAAAACTATAAGGCTGAACGATCCATCTTCAAAAAAATTCTACGCAGGGGTGCGCATAGCGAGCTAAAACTGCGAGTTTCGTTTTTAAGATTTCTAATTTGTTTCGTTTTTCGATTTTCGAATTCCGAAACAGTGGTGGGCCCGTCCCGACTTGAACGGGAGACCTACCGGTTATGCTTATCACTACAACTTTCGTTGCCCCTTTCGGGTTTGTAATCTGGACTATACCTTGTCGCCAGACCGTTCCGCAAAGCGGAACACAGGTCTATATAAATAAAGGCGACCCTGCCGTCTAGTCTCTACACCTTATCGCCGCGCCGTTAGACGAGCGATCTTGGCTCGGGATTGCCATTTTTGCTCGAAAGCAATTTTTAGGTTTCCCCGAATTTGACAGGTTATCATTTGAGAATTACTTCTCAAACAGCCCTTGGCTATGAATTATGTCGAGCGTATAATATGGTTATGACATTAAAGTCTAACTGTATCATATGTGGTATCAAACTGCATGGTAGGCAAAAAATGTTTTGCTCTATCGGCTGTAAGAACAAATACCATCAATGTTACGAATCTCAGAAGCGTAGGGGATTTTCAAGAAAATTAAAATTAGTAAGCGATGCAGGAGGCTGTTGTTCGGCTTGCGGTTATAATAAAAACCTAGCAGCTTTAGTTTTTCATCATGTAGATTCTAAAAAGAAAAAATTCAAGCTTGATACAAGATCTTTATCTAATCGCACGCTTTCATCAGTATTAGCCGAAGCGAATAAATGCATTTTGTTGTGTCAAAATTGCCACGCGGAAATTCATAATCCTCACGTCGATTTAAATCCATTGCCTTAAGCCGGCTGCTCTAACCAACTGAGCTACGGGCCCAAGAAATCTTTTTAATGAACAATGCTATATCATTCTATATATGAAATTATCAATAATCAATAATCAAACGATTTTCAATTATCAATTTTCAATTAAAAATACGCTTAGGCTTTTGGCTTCTCAATCTTCGCCAATTCCGCAGCCAATCTTGACTTCTTTCTTGCCGCATTATTCTTGTGTAAAACAAAAGTCTTCACAGATTTGTCGATTGTTGAATATGCTTCAGGAAGCAATTTCTTTGCTTCATCGACTTTTTTATTTTTCGTTAAAAGAAGAAAATCTTTAATAACGGATTTTACTTTTGCGCGAACAACATAGTTTCTTTTCCTGTTTGCTTCGCTCTTTCTCATGGATTTTTTTGCTGATTTCGTGTTAGGCATAATTTAAGATTTGTTTAGAATATTTTAATGTTTGCCGTGTATAGTTGTATTAACGGCGTAAAGAATATAAAATAATATAGCTAAGAATGTCAACCTATTATATAGTAATAAGCACAGAAACAAGTAGTTTTAAATTACTATTGACAAAATCCAAGAACAGCTATACAATTACACCCCTGTCTTGAAATCTGCTGAAAATAGCTTAAAATCAAGGCACGACAAAAATAATTTATTATAAAAATATAACCATATATAAAATGAAATCCCAAACAAATCTCATGTCCAAAGCATCTGCATTACTGATCGGAGCAGTGATGTTCTTGATGTCTGTAGCTCCAGCAGGAGCCTACACATTGGACACAACAGTCGTCCCTTCAAGGACAGCACTGTTGCCTGCTTATAACGCAACGGCCCCTGTTGTTTCAGGTGTCAGCGCATCTCCATCAACAATTAATCAAGGACAGCAAGCAACGATTACATTCACGCTTGATAAAGCCGCGAATCTTGATTTGACTATTTTGGATATAAGAGGAGGTTTGGTTAAAACGATTATTGCAGATGGCCAAGTTCAAGCTGCTACACATCAATATTATTGGTCCGGCAGAAATGATGCAGGAAATTATGTTGCCGCAGGTTCATATAGAGCCAGAGTTATGGTTTCAAACACATATGGTTCATCTTATAGAGATGCAGCAATCACAGTTGGATCTCCTTCAGTGCTTGCAGCTCCAATTGTTACAAGAATGACAGCGACTCCTTCAACTATCAATCCACAAAATAATGAAATTTCAAATATTTCATTTTATTTGGACAAGCAAGCAACTGTTGATTTAACGGTTACTTCTAATGGTGGAAGCGGCGTAGTCGTTAATACAATCTTTAGAGGCGCAAATCTTGGCGCAGGTTTATATACCTATTATTGGTCAGGCAAAGACGGCAATAGCCAAACCGTTGCTGCAGGACAATATCTTGCGAAAGTTTCAGCTACAAATACAGCTGGAACAGCCTTTGGCACAGCCTTAATCACGGTTGCATATGGCAGCGCTGGTACAAAGCTTGCACTCAGCAATGTTTATGCATCTCCTGTTACTTTTGATCCTAAAGCAGGTGCAGTAACAAACGTTTACTTTACAGCAAATCAATCTGCGTATATCACAGTTTCAGTTATGCAAGGCACGACTCTTGTTAAAAGATTGACATCGTCAGCGTTTTTGAAACAAGGAAATATTGCTTGGGATGGTAAAAATACAAGCGGCGCAGTTGTCGCAGAAGGTTTATATACATATGTTGTATATGCAACAGTCAACGGACAAGAGGCTCAAGCAGCCGGAAATGTTACGGTTGATTATGCAAATGTTGTTAACTCATTATCAATTACAAGCCATTCCGCGGTTCCATCAACATTTGATCCTCAGGCAGGCGGCACAACGTCAATCCGTTATGCAACAAGTCAATCCGCTTATACTTCAGTAACGATCATGCAAGGCGGCGATGTTATTGTTAAAAGACTTTCAACTTCTGTTTATGGCCAATCAGGTTCAATTACATGGGATGGTAGAAATACAAGTGGAACGGTCGTTCAGGAAGGTACATATTCATACGTCGTTTATTCAACAGTCAACGGACAAGAAGCTAGAGCGGTTGGAAGCGTTACGGTTGATTATGGAACAGTCGTTGTCAGCAACTTGAGAGTCACAAGCCACAACGCATATCCTTCAACGTTCAATCCTAATACACAATCAACAACGATTTCGTATACATTGAATAAGCAGGCAAGCGTTAACGTTAGAATCAGAGACAACAACGCGGCATTGGTTAAAACAATCTTCACAGGTGACGCGACAAGCGGAAGCGCAATCTGGGACGGTAGAGATCAATGGGGTAGTGTTGTTGCAAACAATTCATATAAATATGAAATTTACGCATTCGTCGGAAGCGAAACAGTCACAGCTTATGGTTATGTTTATGTGAACAACAATGGCAATGGAAACGGTGGAGATACAGGAACAGCTCCTTCAATCACAAGCGCATCTGTTAATCCTTCAACATTCAATCCAAATACACAGACAACGCAACTTCAATACACACTTGCAAATGCAAGCGCGAATATCACAATCCAAGTTTTGGATAGATACAACACAAATAGATACATGGTTACTCTTGCTGATACAGTTTATAGATCAGCGGGTACGTATTATGTCACATGGAACGGACGCGATTCTTCAAGCACAGTTGTCCCGGAAGGCACATATACATTCCAAATCACAGCTGCAAATTCATATGGAAATGACATGAGAAATGTCAATGTTACAGTCGATTACGATAACAATGGCAACGGCGACACAACGTGTACGGACTCTTATTATTGCCCAACGTATAACACAAGACCATATATCTTCAATGATTATGCGACACCAAATCCATTTAGAGTTGGATACAACAGCCCTGTCATTAACTTTACGCTTAACACAGGCGCAAGAATTACAGTCATTATCATGAAAGATACGGCAACGATCAGAACAATCACGAACAACGAATTCAAAAATGGTGGAGTGAACTATGTTACATGGAATGGTCTCGACTATAGCGGAAACTACGTTTCAGTCGGAACATACACATATAAGATTTACGCAGAAAACGGATATGGCTCAGATGTTAAAACGGATTATATCTATGCAACATCAAAAGTCGGAGAAACAATGCCTTGTGGCGGATTCAACGATATTAGCATATCAAGCCCATATTGCCGCGCAGTTCTTCAGATGGTCAAGCTTGGAATCTTCGAAGGTTACAGCAATGGCACATTCGGAGCAACAACACCAATCAATAGAGCTGAAACAATGAAAGTTATCTTGAAAGCTCTTAACAAGCCAATCCAAGTTACGAATGGCACAAACATCGGTTTCTGGGATCTTAATCCAGGCGAGTGGTATATGAATTATCTCTATACTGCAAAATTGATGGGCATCATCAACGGTTATCCGGATGGAAGCTTCAAACCTGCAGACACAGTAAATAGAGTTGAACTTCTTAAGATGTTCTTCAGAACAGCAGGTTCAAGCTTACCAGCTTGCCAATATGCTCCTTATGAAGATACGCCGGTTACATATGATACAGCTTGGTACTTACCTTATGTTTGCTACTCAAGAAAATTCACATTGGTTGATGGTATTGGAAGCTATTTCCACCCGGACAAGCCAATGAAAAGAGGTGACGTCGCATCATTGTTCTACAGATATCAAGTTCAAGGTCTGTTCAATGGTGTAACAAATCCACCAACGTATTCACCGGATTATCAGTATCTCGTTCCGGGGTATACAACACCGGCATACTAAGCCGCAGGTAAAGACGTTCCGTAAGCGGAACATGGCCCAAAAGGGCACTAAAGTTATGTGAGGGGGAGCCCTCCTTAGAACCTTCAGTTTACTTCGGAAGGGGATGGGGAGGGCTTTTTTAATACAAGAAAGGAAACCTTGTCGGTTTCCTTTCTTACTATCTTTCCCTTCAAGGTGTTTTCTTCCTTCGCTCATTCACGCTCTGCTCTCTAATTTCGAGAGCAGGCTTCGCTTACTTCGTGCGCTCGCACGCTATTCACTACGTCAGAAAACTTTTATTATAGCCGGGATTTTATGCAAAATTTGACGCAAAATGAATTCGCGCCTAATATTAAATTACAATATCAATAAAACAAATTTCTATGAGAGGAAAACTTGGATTACTTTTGGGACTAGCCGCGGGAGCAGCTTTAGGCTTTATGTTTGCACCAAATCCTGGCAGCAAACTTCGCGCTGAAATGCGTAAAGAACGTGCAGGTGGCGGAACAGGCTTAAACGCAATAAAAAACAGCATGAAGGGTGCAGGAAAAGAGATCGGAACAAGCATCAAGAAATCAAAATACGGAGAAAAAGCATCCGAACTCAAAGACAAGATTAAAAAAGCGGTCAATCGCGACGAAGATTAAAGGGAGCATTTAAAATCGCACACGGACGCCGTACTAGTACGGAAATTTGACATTTGCCATAATCGATATTATAATTCCCGCCTGTAATAAATTAATATGGCTATTGGTTTTGAACAAAGAGATGGTCGCGAAGCGGCAATTGATATGGCACTTGTAAAAGCAGGCGCAACAGGGCGTGATGTTTGGAATTTTTTAGATCCAAGAGTTTTTAGCGGAAATGAAATGCCTGGTTTAACTATTCCCGAAGGCGAATTAACGGAAATGGCTGTAGCGACTGTAAATCGTGCGGCAGCAGCATTTTTCGAGGATGCTAAGCGTGGAGCAGCTAGAGATCCGGTGTCTTTCGAGGATTTCGGTATTCAAGCAGGCAGAAGAACGGGCATTACAAGGCGTAGCTTAATGGGAGTAGTGATCGTCGGACTTGGCTTAATGGCAGTAGCGCCATCATGCGCAGGAATGTTTTCATTAAGCAGAGAAGAGCGCAAAAAACAGGAAGGCGAAGAGGCGCAAGCTGTGGATCATATGATGCAAACATTTAAAGAGCAAGGTACAAAGCATTTCGTACCGGTGCCTGCTCAATTAAACGGTGTAGATAATCCGCATACAATAGGACTCGCGGTTTTTGAAAAAAATACCGATCCAAATGCGAAAGGAAAATGGAATGAAAAATCAATGTCGACATTTGCATTTATAAGATTTAAATATACAAGTGTGGGAATAATTTATAGCTTGGAAGTAAACGGTGATTATTCCGGAAAAAAATATCAAACAAGGTCAGAGTCCGAAGCGATACAATATGTTCACGAATTGGTTCAGCAATATTACATGAATCAGATATAATTCTATCAAATACTCATGTAATTACCCGCGCAGCTCCTTCATCATATTCACCCTCTTTTCAATCAGCTCTTTTGTGCCGATGTCTTTGCGGTAAAACACAGGTCCTTTAACGGATAAGAGTCCGCTGGAAGCAAGTTCCGCGGCTTCCTCGATTGTGTTTCCGATTCCAACAAAAGCAACAGCGCGACTTCCGCCAAGAACAAGTCCATTTTCAGTTTGATTGATGGAGGCAAAGTAAACTCGAACGCCTTCCGGCACGCTTCCAATCTCGATTTTTTCGCCTTTAATAGGGGAATCGGGATAGCCGTTTGGTACGACGTATTTGCAGACCGTCGCCTTATTTTCGAACTCGATTTTTAGCTGATCCAAAGTGCCATTGATTATCGCCTCGCAAACATCAACAAAATCAGTTTTTAAAATTGGCAAAACATTCATAGTTTCCGGATCGCCAAATCGTACATTAAATTCAATTAAACGCACGCCGGTTGCGGTCGCCATATATCCACCATAAATAATTCCTTTGAAATACTGACTACTTTTTTTATACACAGCTTGAATAATTTTTTTATTCACTTCTGAGGCCTGCTGTATGTCATTTTCCGTCAAAAATGGGAGTGAATGATTTGCATCGGAATACGTTCCCATTCCACCGGTATTTGGTCCTAAATCTCCATCAAAAGCCCTTTTGTGATCCTGCACAGCCGGCATATTTGCGAGAGTTTTTCCGTCCGTGAAACTCATGAGACTAAATTCTTGTCCAATAAGTTTTTCTTCAACAACAACGCGTCCCGCTTTTTGCAAGCACTCTGTAGCATAAATAACGCCTTCCTCAACGGTCTTGAGGTGGTCGCCCGACACTTTCACGCCTTTGCCGGCCATCAAGCCGTCAGCCTTAATTACAAAGTTTCCGCCAAGCTTCTCAAGCATCTCTTTAATGCCTTCAGGTGACGTAAAAACCTTATATTCCGGATTGCCGGTAATTCCGTATTCTTCCATCAAATCACGCGTAAAAGACTTGCTTGCTTCAATCTGCGCCGCAAATTTATTTGGCGCCACGCAAGGCACACCAATTTTGCCGAGCTCATCAGCGACACCCGCCGCAATTGGATCTTCCGGGCCAATAATCGCAAAATCAGGCTTTGTATTCCCCGCAAACGCCAAAATATGCGCTATATCAAGAACGTCTCCAATTTCATATCCGCCATCGCTCAAATCAAATATTCCCGGATTTTTCGCTTTCGCATAAGTAAATAAGTTCATACCGTATTTACTTTTTTTCAAAGCTTCGGCAATCGCATGTTCTCGTGCGCCGTTGCCGATTAATAAAACTTTTTTCATATTTAAACTAAATTTAATTGACCTTTTTTTATGCCGGGCATATCACAATTTTCTTCAATTTGTCCGCACGCCTTATCGTTTAATCTTGAGTCTGAATTTGCTTTCAAAATCTTTTCAGTAACATCTCCGGTTTTATATTTTCCATCAAAACACGCCATGCACATATCTTTAACATTCGGATTTCCTGATGTGCAAGCCTCAAGAACATCTTTAAGATCTGCGTAAATAAGAGCATCAGCATCAACAAATTTTCGAACTTGTTCAACGGAATAACTGGACGCAATTAACTCTTCTCGCGTTGGAATATCGATTCCATACAAACATGGGCTGACAATCGGTGGTGAAAAAATCGCCAAATAAACTTTTTTCGCGCCCGCATTTTTTATCATCTGCACAATCTGTTTTGATGTGTTTCCGCGAACAATGCTATCGTCCACAAGCAGAATTTTTTTGCCTGTGATTTCCAGCTTCATCGGATTCAATTTGTATTGAATGGATTTTTTTCTGATCTTCTGTCCGGGCATAATAAATGTTCTTCCAATGTATCTGTTTTTAACAAGCCCTTCACGATATTTGAGCCCAAGTCGATCTGCAATCGCAAGCGCAGCGGCTCTGGAAGAATCTGGCACCGGCATAACAACGTCAATATCGAGTTTTAATTTTTTCACTTTATCCGCAAGCTTTTCTCCCATTCTCATTTGCGCTTTATAAACGGAAATTCCATTCAAAACCGAATCCGGTCGAGCAAAATAAATATATTCAAAAATGCATGGCGTAAGAGTTTTTGGCATAACTTTTGTGCGATGAACCGTTCGCGTTTTTTCATCAATAAAAACAACTTCACCGGCTTTCACATCATCAATAAATTCAAATCCAAGGATATCAAGAACAATGGATTCCGATGCAAAAATATAATCCGTTACAAGTCCGTTTTGTCGCTTTCCAAAGAGCAAAGGGCGAATTCCATGAGGGTCTCTAAATGCAACCATTCCTTGTTTTGCGATATAAGAAACGACGCTATATGCCCCGCGTGATCTTTCAAAAACACTTTTTACGGCTTCGGAAATAATTTTGGAATTTAAGTTAGGGCTCGATTTTTTATGCAATTGTTTTGATAAAGATTTTGTGAAAAGATTAAGAATAACTTCAGCGTCATTATTTGAATTTACAAGCCTTTGATCTTTTTCAAAAAGTTCTTTTTTCAAATCATACGAATTAAAAACATTTCCATTATGCGCGAGCGCAACTCCAAAAGGAGATTGTCCGATAAACGGTTGAGTTTCTTCAACGGTTCTGCCTCCAAATGTGGAATATCTTGTGTGCCCAACTGCCGCATATCCAAGCAGTTTTTGCATGTGTCTTGTGTGGAAAACATCATGCACGAGTCCAAGGTCTTTTTGCGTATGAAAAGCTGCGCCATCATACGTCACCATTCCGGCCGCATCCTGTCCGCGATGTTGCATACAAATCAACGCGTCATAAACATCTTGTGCCACATAATCGTTTCCAAAAATTCCAACAACTCCACACATATTTATTTGTTGTTAAGGTTATTTGTTTGCCGTTTTGCGGCTTTATACGTATTTTCCATTAAACATGCGACAGTCATTGGTCCGACTCCGCCGGGAACAGGGGTGATAAAACTCGCTTTCTTTGCGACTTCATCAAAATCAACATCTCCAACAAGCTTGCCTTCTTCTGTGCGATTTATTCCGATATCAATAATAACAACGCCATCTTTTACCATATCCGCGGTAACCATTTTTGCCCTTCCAACAGCCACGCAAACGATATCTGCATTTCTTGTATGTGCTGCCAAATCAACTGTTTTGCTGTTGCAAATCGTAACAGTCGCTTTTCTGTTCGAAAGCATAATTGCGAGCGGTTTTCCGACAGTATTGCTGGATCCGATCATCGTGACATTTTTGCCTTTTACGTCTATTTTGTAGTGTTCCAAAAGTCGGATACATCCAAGTGGTGTGCAAGGCGCAAGATCTTCAAATTCAAGACTCAAAAACATTTTTCCCGTGTTATAAGCCGTGCAACCGTCCACGTCTTTATAAGGATTTATGTGTTTAAAAACCTGCGGTTCGTTGATGTGTTTTGGCAGGGGAGTTTGCACAATGAATCCCGTGACCGCTTTATCTTCATTGAGTTGAACAACTTTTTTGATCAGTTCTTCTTGGCTTATGGAAGCCTCGAATTTCATATGTTCAAATAGCATTCCGGAAGCCTCCGCAGCCTTTCTTTTTTGATTTATATAAACATTGCTCGCCGGATCTTCACCAACCTGCACAACAACAAGCTTTGGCGAAATGCCCGTTTCTTTTTTCAGAACTTCCATATCGCGCTTCACTTGCTCGACTAGCTCCTGTGAAACTTTTTTTCCATCAATTAATTGCATTGGAATAGGGATGTTAAGTGCAGTTCAATATTAGCACACGGAGGGGATTATCTCAAAAACTTTTCTATAACTTTCCAGATCATTTCTTCAGTTTTTTCTTTCGACGGTTCAACGTTCAAAACTTTCCAAGAATATTTCTTTCCAAGAGTTGCATGGATTTTTTTGCATTTTTCAACAAGCGCATCATCGGATTCATGAATATGTGACATTTCTTTTGCATGGAGAAAGCGCTTTCCTTCGAGCAGAATCGCCAAATCTTCTTTGATTAAATGCTTATTAACTTCCTCCAGCCATTCAAGTTTTGCGCCCTTCAGCCAGCCCCAAGCGAGGCCCGTTCCAGTATAATCTTCCGCGACAACAATTTTCCCTTGTGCGAGCATTTTTTCGATTTCCGGCTGATATTGATAGCGGTTGATTGCAAACCACATTTGCAGTTCTTCTTCCGAGATTTTTTGCTTATTTTTCACGCTTCCACGCAAAAAATCTTTTAAAAAAGGGCCACTCGGCGCCAAATCATACTTTGGATATTTCGTATAAACAGCATCAAAACCCGCATCCTGAAGCCGTTTAACAAGCCTCAAGCATTGCGTTGTCTTGCCAATATTATTGATTCCGTAAAAAGTGATTAATTTGCCTTTTTTCACGCCGGCATTATAACATATAACCATGCCAACCTGCCAAAATTGCAAAACTTCTTTTGAAATTGATCAAGCCGATCGGAATTTCTATAAAAAAATCGACATGCCGGATCCGGTTGAATGCTACCATTGCCGTCAACAGCGCAGGCAAGCTTATCGAAATGAGCGAATTTTGTATAATCGCAAGTGTGATAAATGCGGCACTCAAATGATTTCGCTTTATTCTCCGGATAAGAAATTTCCGGTTTATTGCCAAGGTTGCTATTGGGGTGATGATTGGGATGCAATGTCTTATGGTCGCGATTTTGATTTTAACAAGCCATTTTTTGAACAGTGGAAAAACTTGTGGGATTCTGTTCCAAAACTGGGATTGCTTGTTCTTGGCGAAAGTTTGAATAGTGATTACATTAACGACGCTTATAAATTGAAAAATTGTTATTTGGTTTTTGACGGAGAGCAGGCGGAAGACTGTTATTTTTGCGAAACGTTTTTACTTTTAAAAGACTGCGTTGACGGCTTAACTCTGCGCAATTCCGAGCTTTGTTATGAAGCGATAAATTCGTTTAATTGTTACAATTGTTCGTTCATCAGATTTTGCAAAGATTGCGCAGAATCAAACTTTTTAATAGATTGCATCGGGTGTAAAAATTGTTTTTTTTGTGCTAATCAACGCCAAAAACAATATTGCATTTTTAATAAGCAATATACAAAAGAAGATTATTATAAAAAGATTGAAGAAATAAATTTGGGAGACTATAAAACTCTCCAAAAAGTAAAATCCGAATTTGAAAAATTCATTATCTCTCAGCCAAGAAAAGCATCTCGAGGACTGCAAAACGAAAACGTAAGTGGGGATAATGTCGATCATTGCAAAAATGTTTTTTATTCTTTTGATTGCGCGGAAATTCGTGACTGCAAATATTGCACAAACATGCTGATGGCGGCAAACGATTGCATGGACGTTGATATTTGGGGCGATAGGTTGGATCTTGGATATAATTCCGAATGTATTGGCGCGGGCGGGAATAGTATTTTTTGTTCATTATATTGCGCAATGGATGCGAGCAACGTTTATTATTCGGCTTTTGCGTGGCAAGGTGTGCACGACATGTTTGGATGCGTCGCTTTGAAACATAAAAGTTTTTGTATTTTGAATAAACAGTATGAAGAAAAGGAATATCGCGAACTTTTGAAGCGCATAAAAGAACACATGAAAAGCACCGGCGAGTGGGGTCAATTTTTCCCTATCTCAACTTCGGCTTTTGGCTATAACGAATCGGTTGCGAACGACTTTTTTCCTCTTACAGAAGAGCAAATTCAAAGCAAGGGATATAACTTAAAAGAAAAAGATTCGCGCGAATATTTAAAGCAGACTTATGTGGTTCCAAATAATATAAAAGACGTGCCGGACTCAATTACCGACGAAATTTTGGCATGTGAAAATTGTGGCAAAAATTATCGTATTACCGCACAAGAATTACGTTTTTATCGCAAAAAGAATTTACCAATTCCACACAAATGTTTTGTTTGCAGGTATCACGATCGCTTAAATCTTCGCAACCCTCGCAAGCTTTGGGATCGTAGTTGCAAAAAGTGTGGCGCTAAAGTCCAAAGTTCATACGCACCGGAAAGGCCCGAGCCGATTTATTGTGAAGGATGCTATTTGGAGGTGATTTGATTTTTTTGACAAAATATCCAGGTCAACGTAAGATTAACCTCCATATTAATATTTTATAGATATGAATAGACTGGATGACATTAAAGATGCGCCGACGACTCAGCCGTCGTGGCAATTTGGAGAGCTTTTGCCGACGCAAGATACAATGAGATTAGTTGAACGAAAAATGGCCGAAGGATGGGGACTATTGGCGGTAGCGCCGATTTCTGCAGAAGATACAATATTAGATATAAGATGCGAGAGGAGAAGGAAAATTGGATTTGAAGTATCGGTTTATCAGCATACAGCTATTGATCCGAAAGATCAGTCTACGGTTGGAATTAATTTATATTTTGAACGTAAGGTGAGGCAAGCTGGAGAAATGCAGGTAACAGAAGTGCTATTAGCCGCATAGGCTTTATCCGCGCGGATAAAATGGCAACGCAAAAGTCTTATCTATAAGCAATTTTGAGTTTATTGCATAGTAAAGAATTCCATTTTGAAATGAGCTCAGGAAGATTTGTAATAATATAAAATTTATGCTATAATATAAACATGAAAAAAGCTGATTTACAGGATTTGGATCCGGATCAAGCCGCGGAAGATTTAATTGAAGCTGCTGGGAAAGGCATAACTCCTTCACCGGAGGTTATTGAAAGATTAATTGCCGCATTAAAAAATCCGGGCGTAAAGGCTGAGGGCGGGGCAGGCGGCGAAGATGCCGTCGCAGTTGATTCATTACAAAAAGCAGCATCTGAAAGAGCAGCGGATGCGGTTACTGTCCCATCACGCGAAGAGGTATTGAAATGCGTAGACGCTTGGGTTGAAAGCGACATGCCTCCGGGGTCTAGATGGTACGAAGGTGCTTTTGGAAAAATGAAATTCACCGAAGAGGTGTATGCGATTATGATGGAATCTTTGATGGGAAGTCTTGATAGTGGAGACGATTTGTATGTTATAGCAAAGAAATTAACGCTTTTTCATAACGCCCCTGATAAATGGGGTGGGGACGGGTATTCCGGGATGCACGATTGTCCGATCACGAAAAGAAAAATAGTTGAGAGGTTGCTTAAAGAAGTTAAAAAAGCAGGCAAAGAATACGTTATGACAGAACGGAATTTTAATTATATTTATTCGAAAGCGGTTAACATGGGGGACTCCACGATACAACAAATCCAAAGATGGGATACTCCCGGATTGCCAAATTTGCCTCCAGGGAATGCGTTAACGAAAGCCGTTCTTGAATTTGTTTTAAAGAAAATGGATGCCGGGAAACTTTAGGACTTGTACCCGCCCGTACTCCCAAATCCGCCTCTAGTCTTTTTTTCAATAACTTCAATCTCTTTCCACTTCGCTTTCCCAATCTTCACAAAAATTCCTTGAGCGATTTTTTCACCGCGCTTAATTTCAACGGCTTTATCCGTGAAGTTATAAACCTGAATTTTTATTTCATCTTCGGGGCCGCAATAATCATGGTCAATGATTCCGATTCCATGAGGAGTCATCAAGCCTTTTTTCTTTGGCGCACTGCTGCGCGCAGCAACAACGAGCATGTAATTTTTTGGAGTTTCAATAATTAAATTGCCAGGTATAAAAGCCAAACTTCGCGCCTCAATCATAACATCCGTTCGTGCAGAAATATCAAATCCAACGCTTCCATCCGTTTCATAAATCGGCAGAGGCAAATCGTTGTCGATGCGTTTTATATGCACTTTCATATGGTGTCGCTGCGCGACCTTTTATTTATATGGAGCAACCGCTTCGCTATTGCTCTGCTATTTTAGTTGTTCCAAAAGTGTTTTCGAGCTATCAACGGTAATGCCCGGACCCATTGTGGTCGCAAGGCTGACTCCCTCGATAAAAACACCTTTCACGCTTGCAGGTTTTGAATCATTCAAAGCTTTCAAAAGAGTCAAAAGATTTTCTTTCAATTCTTTTTCGCCGAATGAAACTTTGCCAAACATATTGTGAACAACGCCGAATTTATCACTCTTAAATTCAACTTTACCTTTCTTGATCTGGCCAATTGCATTGATAACATCAGTTGTAACAGTTCCTGCTTTTGGATTTGGCATCAAGCCCTTAGGGCCGAGAATTTTCGAGATTTTACCAAGAGCTTTCATCATATCCGGAGTGGCGATTGCAACGTCAAATTCAAGCCATCCTTTTGCGATTTCTTCTGCGAGATCTTCACCACCGGCTTTGATTGCGCCTGCGGCTTTGCATTCTTTTACTTTGTCTTCACTGACGAACGCGATAACGCGAACTTCTTTACCTGTACCATTTGGAAGAGCTACCGTTGATCTGACCATTTGGTCTGATTTTTTTGGATCGATTCCAAGGTTAACGTGTACTTCACAGCTTCCGTCAAACTTCGTGATTGAAGTTTTCTTAAGAAGCGCTACAGCTTCATCGAGCGTGTAGATTTTTTGTGTTACAAGCGCTTTTGCAGCCTTGTACTTTTTTCCGTGTGTTTTCATAGAGTTTTTTTGGTGGTGATAACGGCACGCTGACTAAGCGACCTCCCACAATTAGTTAATTTACAATATTCAATAATCAATTTACAAATTATCCTTCGACTTTAATACCCAAACTCTTAGCTGTTCCCGCAATAATCTTGATTCCGGCTTCAACATCATTCGCATTCAAATCAACCATTTTCTGTTCTGCGATTGCTTGCAATTGAGCGCGCGTGATTGTGCCAACCTTAATTTTGTTTGGTGTGCCTGAGCCTTTTGCGATTCCAAGTACTTTTTTAATCAAAACAGCTGCTGGCGGAGTTTTCATGATGAACGTGAAAGTTCTATCTGTGAAAACCGAGATTTCAACAGGGACAACTGTGTCGCCCATTGTTTTTGTCTTTGCATTGAATTGGTTACAGAAGTCTTGAATGTTCAAGCCATGCTGACCAAGCGCAGGACCAACCGGTGGTGCCGGATTTGCTTTTCCTGCTGCGATTTGTAACTTCACGATTGTCTTTATTTGCTTTGGAGCCATAGTTTTATTGGTTTAAAAGTATTATCAAATTTTTAATAAATGCGTTATTTGTCTTCGGGTAGGTGTAAAAATACACGGTATTTTTGATTCTGACAACCAAAAATGCACTTCCGATACGTTTTGAGTCATTCATAAAGTAAGAGCCATCGCCGGATTTGTTGTCTTCATTAATGGAAACGCCCGGCATTCCTTTGATTCTCGTCTTCACAAGATTAAAAACATCTTGCGCTTCAAGCTGAGTTTGAAATTGCATTTCCGCAACAACCGCGAATATATTTTTTCCGTCTGTGATATTGAATTCTCCGCTATGCGCATTTAAAATATCGCTCACATCAACGATCTGAAAAACGCGTCCTTCAAAAGTTACGGGAGTAATTTTTGCGCTTTTAAATCCAACGCTTGTTAATTGTTCAGGAGTTAATTTTTCCGTATTTAGTTTGATATCTTCAAGAAGTTTTTGGATTTCGGTTAGTTTTGCGTCTTGCGCAGGAGTTTCCGTTTGCGTCGTTTGTGTCTGATCTTGAGTCGTGCCTTGTGTAACAGTGTCAGCATCTTGGCTTGTTTGAGCCAATTTCTGAGATTTTATATAAGGTTTATAATCTTGTGTTTGCGTTTGTTCTTCCGCCGCAAAAATATTTGCCCAACCTTGTGTCAAATAATCATATGCAAAAACTTTTCCGAGAACACCAACCGTCAGAACCGCAAGCATGATTATAAAAATTGTAGATTTCTGCATTTTATTTCTTCTTTATCTGTGTAAAATCAAGCTCAATCGGAGTTTCACGACCGAAGATGCTGATAAGAATTTTAACTTTTCCTTTTTCTTCATCAATGCTGATGATATTTCCATCGTAATTGACGAAAGGTCCATCCAAAATGACCACATGATCGCCGACCGCATAATCGATTTTGAATTTTGGCTCAATTTCGCCCATTTTTCTTTTAATTGTTTTCCATTCATCTTCAGAAACTGGAATTGGGGTTGTGCCTGCGCCGACGAAACCCGTTACATTTGGCGTATTTCGGACAACATACCAAGAATCATCTGTAACAAGCATATCAACAAAAACATAACCCGGGAAAATACGTTTCTTTTCCGTTACAGGTTCGCCTTTTTTGATGACGATTTGAACCTCTTTTGGGACCATGACGTCGAAAATCATTTCCTGCATTCCAAAAGATTCGATGCGTTGCATAAGAGCATCTTTAACCGCATCTTCATAACCGGAATAAGTATGAATGACATACCAGTGACGACCTGTATGTAGAGCTTGTTTTGACATAGTTTTATAGTGATATTTTCAATAAATATTGATAACCTGTGTTGAACAAAAAGTCCAAGATGCTGAAAAGCAAGGCTGCGCCAAAGCAAAATCCAAGAACAATCATTGCGAGCTTGATGGCTTTGTTTTTCGTAGGCCACGTGACTTTTCGGAGCTCTACCCAGCTGTCTTTGAAATAGTTGACCAGTGCGTTATTTTTGATATTCATATTAGATTTGATATTTTGCGCTTAAAACTCAGCGCGTTTTTAAAAAAGCCTTCTCAGGCCAAGATGAATATAACGCTTATTAAGGGAAAAGGCAAGAGGAAATGTGAAATACGCGAACTGGTAATTAAGGGCATTCGGGAGTGTAGTGTATTGGCTCACCATGGCAAAGATTTGGAACTCCGCCAATACTCATGCAATGATCGTTAGCAGTACAAGGATTATTGTCATTACATGGGATAGTGCTACCTGGATAATAATGTACATCATCACATGCGCCAGTTGTAGTGTTGCACTTTACCAACTTGCAGTCATCGGAGCCGTTAGTGTCGCAGACTACGGGTTCGTCTGTAACGCATTCACCGTCGACACACATACTTGTGGCAGCGCATGGATCCGAATTTTCAAAACACATGATCCCGTCAGTGGGAGCGTTTATGTGGGTACACCCTCCGGCGGCCACTTCACATGCTTCTTCTCCGGTACAAAATCTTCCATCATCATCACATTTAACTTCGTCTCCGTCTACGCACGCACCGTTTTCATCGCATCTTGGGAAATCCAAATGACATATGTCTATTTCACCGCACACGGTCCCAGCAGACTCTAAGTCATGGAGACAGCCGGTGCCGTCTTCTTCGCAAGCGTCTTTGGTGCAAGGGTCATCGTCGTTGCAATCGGTTAATGCTTTTGGAGCGCATTCCAAATTATTACACCATCCATCAAGCGCGCATAGTCCATCGGGAACAATTGGGTCATCACAAGGCGTTTTTTCATTAGGAATATTTGTATGCGTGCATCCGATAGCAGAATCGCAAGTTTCTTCACCGTCGCATAAATTGCCATTATCAGGACAGTCGATAAAGCTTACATCTAAACATTTTCCGCCAATACAGACAGAAGGATCGTTATGACAAGCATCTTGTATGCCGCAAATAGTACCGTCTTCAACTGAAGAGCTTAAGCATCCGGTTCCGGCAACACAAGTATCTAAGGTGCAAGGATCATTATCATTGCAATAAACCACTGCGTTAATGGGAGTTTCTCCGGGCTGGCATTTTCCATTGGCGTCGCATTCTCCATCAATAGTGCAATTTTTATCGTCTTGGCAAAACGCTCCTTCAACAGGTGCATTACATTGTCCATCTAAACATTTTTTAGAATGACAAGGGTCTTTATCCCATTCACATGCGATTTTTTCACCTTCACAAATGCCGGTTCCATCGCACGAATCGTCTTGCGTGCATAAATTTTCATCATTACAAGATGTGCCTAAGTCCTTAGGTGTAAATTCACAGTATCCGGCCGTTGCTTCGTCGGAAGAAGAAGGCGGTATGCCGTCAGCGGAAGGAACACAATTTGCATTTATACATTCCGGATCAGTTACCATTTCGGATAATCTGGAAGCACATTCTCCGTCATTTTTGCATGGTATGGCATGGGAGGCATCAGAATCATCGTCGTCATTGCCATCAGGTTGAGCATCGGAAACGTCTGTGATTCCGTCAGTTCTGACATCATCGGTCGAATCATCGCCAACCGCAGAAGCTGCACCACAACCGGCTAAAAGCATCGCGGAAAGAAGAACGGCTCTATGGAAAAATATGCGTGCTTTCCCTAATTTTGGCGGCTCACGATTTTCAATCTTAATGGGCGCATCGAAATTAGTCGTTAAATCTTGATCGTTTGTATGTTGTACGGAATTCATATGAATTTAATATTTTGTGATTATGGGCATTCAGGAGTGCCATGAACGGTTGACGTAGATTCACAATACGTTGGCCAGTTTGGAGGGTCATAATCGTCTACGTGAGCAACGCAATGGTCGCCCATGGTGCAAGAATTATGATCGTCACACTCGTGTCCTTGCGGTAAATATTCACCTTGATCCGGTTCGTCTTTAACGCATTCTCCGGTTGAGGTATCGCAGTGTACTTGAGATGAAGTTTCACAAGTATTCAAGGTTGCTTCGCATATTAGAGGTTTAGTCGTGACGCATTCTCCATCATTGCAAGCGCTTTCTAAGGCGCATTGATCGGGATTATCAGTGCAAACAGACCCATTCAGTGGTACATTTATATGTGTGCATCCATCTACGGGGTCACAAGCTTCTTCACCATTACAGAATTCTCCATCATCGGGACAATCAATAAGACCTGTTCCAACACATTCGCCATCAAGACATCTGGCAACGTCGATATGGCATGCGTCCGCAGATGCGCAAACCATGTTGTTCGGCATCGGAAGATGATCACATCCGGGATTTTCGCCTTGTCTGCAAGTGTCTTGAGTGCATGGCTTATCGTCATTACAATCCATTGATGTTTTCGTTACGCATTGTCCTGCGACGCAATAGCTTTCAAGCGCACATAAGTCATCTGCGTAGTTGTCGTCACAAGCGGCATGTTCAGCAGGAATATCAATATTTACGCATCCATCTACTGGGTCACAAGCAGGTTTGCCATTACACGATTTTCCATCGTCAGCACATTCAATTGGGTCAGTGCCAACACATTCTCCGGCAACGCACGTTGGAGGAGCATTGTGACATGCATCTTGCGTTCCGCATATGATTCCGTCTTCAACGTCAATATGAGCACAACCTGTTCCAACTTGGCAATAATCGGTTGAACATGGGTCATGATCGTCGCAGAAAGCGGCAGTATCTTCAACAAATATTCCATTTTGGCATTCTCCTTTAGAATCACATTTTCCACCGGTTGTACATTGTGTTTCATCATTGCAAGATGCACCAACTGTAACGGTATTACATAAGCCATTTTCAGGATTGCATTCTTTATCGTGGCATTCAAGTCCATCCCATGCGCATGCGACCGCTTCACCTTCACAAACCCCGGACCCGTCGCAAATATCGTGAATCGTACAGAAGCTTCTATCATCGCAAGGTAAATCTTTCTCTTCCATATCAAATTCGCAATGGCCGGGTTTATCCCCACTGTATCTGTCTTGAGTAGGATCATCAGGTATACATTTTGCATCTACGCAGTCGGGATCAAGCCCCATATGACCCAATTGAGCAACACAACCTTCGTCGGTTTTACATGGTATAAAATTATCGTCGCCATCAGGTTGAGCATCGGAAACATCTGTAATTCCATCGGTTCTAACATCGTCGGTCGAATCATCGCCAACCGCAGAAGCTGCGCCACAGCCGGCTAAGAATAACCCTGCGACAAGAGCGGCCCTGGAAGCAAATCTGCGAAGACTTCCGATTTTGGCTGGCGGATTGTTGGGACCGGATGCTGTTATTGCAAAGTCGGTTTGTAAGGCATTTCCATCTAAATCTAAGCTTTGGTCAATATAGGGGATAGAGTTCATATAAATTTATTTAATGGGAGCTATTATAACCAAAAGAGGAAAATTGTCAATAGAAGATGCCTAAAAAGACCCCGGTTTTTCCATGATAAGATTTGAATAATGGCTTAAATAAAACAAAGAAATGGGTTAAGATTTTGACGAATAATCACAAAAAATAACCCATTTCCATGAGTAAATATATACAAGATTGTATAAGAAACAATAGCAGATCAATAATTGGTGGTCTGACGAAACCGCAACAAAAATCTCTGAATGAAATAATCAGAGGGCTTTTCAACACCGGCACCCCAATACTTCGACATCTTGCTCAAGATAAAAATAAATCAGCCAAAAAACAGGCTGAAAAATATTCATACCATTTGGGGAATATTGGGATAAAAAACAATGTAGATGCTTTTGCTCTTAATAAAGCCAAAAAGAGTATAGAACAAACAACTATAATTGCATATGATTTAACCGATATCTCCAAAGAAAATTCCAGAAAAATGGAGAAAATATCAACCGTATTTGATGGCAGCAAAAGAAAACCGACAGAAGGGTTCACTATACACGGGGTGGGGATTAACAATATTTTGGTAAAATTAGAGATACACGATTCTCAACGCAAAACCCTTAATCAAACCAGGCTGAAAATCATCAATGAAATATCGAAAAGACTCGACAATCAAGGTATTTGGGTCTTCGACAGAGGCAATGATGATAAACAATTTTTCAAAGATTTGCGTCAAAATCTGAAAGTCGACTTCATCGCAAGATTAAAAGAAAATCGACTGGTCGTTGTCGAAGAAACCGGGGTGATAATTCAAGTTAAAGATCTCCAAGAAGGCAAGTATAAAATATTTTTAATGAATAAAAGCAACGCCAGAGCCGATCTGAAAGAAAAATATACATTAGTGATCAGCGATCATCTCAAAAACAAAGCCCCGATCAGACTGCTGTCCAATCTCGATTTTGAACAATATTCCATAAAAGAATTGGTAACCATGTATCTTCAAAGATGGGGAATCGAAAATGGATTCAAAAGAATCAAAACGAAGTTTGAATTGGAAAAAATACGACTCCTAAGTTATGAAAAATGCGTCAATTTAATCGCATTGATTCAATTGGCCGTTGTCCTTTCCACGATCACGTTCCTAACCATTCAACAAGAAACGAATTTCCTGATAACAGGGGTCCTTTTGACGTATAAAAGATTTTTAAAAACCAAACACCTCACGTTCAACAACGATTCGTTCATTTCATTCCTTAGAGATGCGTTAAGACCCTTAATCCACAGAAAATGGCATCCGACAAACCAAATCTCTCTCTTCTCACGTCGGCAACTGGAAAAACTGGGGTCTTTTTAGGAATGGGGACGGAGGTTGTTTAAAGTACGATCTATGCGATTCCGCCTTCTTGCTTAATATATTCGGCCATGTCTTTTGGTCCTCTTCCAATCGGATGAATACCATCGCCTCCTTTGGCATATTTGGCTTGCATATAATCAGGATTGCTATTATCCGCCATGAAAGAATTTGTATCAACAACCTTAACAAAAGAAGTAAATTCAGGATTTGCTCCAAGGGCGCGAATTTTGCCATTAAGTTCAACGGTTCTCGCTTTCAAAATAGATTTTATTTGATCTTTTGTATATTTACCGGATCTTATAAGTCCGCTATAAAATTGATTTCCGGAATAATTAAAATTATCTATAAACTTTCCCCAAGGCGCGATTGTGCAAAGCTCAACTTTTACGCCCGACGCCTTTGCAATTTGAAGTATTTTTTGAATATTTCTAATCACATAATCAGGCTCTTTAAAGTTGAAGGTATCATTTACGCCACCCATAAATACGACTTTTTTGAATTTAGGATTGGCCGGATTATTGCCTATGACTTCACCTTTAAATCTTTTTAACATTTGGTCTGTATTTTGAGCTACGATTCCAAAAGTTCCGGTTGTGCCTCTAAGTGCGCCTGAATTTTCCATACCTTTCGTGATCGAATCGCCAACAAAAGCGGTTTGACTAATTGGAGTTTCGCCGGCAGCTTCTTTGACTCCTCCCGTAGGTACTTCCGCAACATGCCCTTCAGCAGCTTTCGCTCCATCAGTTTTCGCCGTTTGTGGCATCTCTACGCCATTTCTGCGAGCAATTTGTTGTCTATATACTTCCGCCCCATTCGCAACACCCCAAGCATAACCATCGCCAATTTGGCCGGATCTGATTTTGCCTGTTTTAAGGTAATATCCGAGTCCTTTTTCACCACCACCTTCATGATGAGCGATATACAAAAGGAAGACATCACGTAGATTTTTTGGATCAACTTTTCTTCCCAAAGCTCTTTCAACAGGCTCAATATTGAATTTTTTAAAATACATAACACCACCATAAATCTGACCAATAAGAGTATTTTTTATGGCATCACGATTGTCTCCGAGCGTTCCATTCCTAAATAATTCAGGATGTTGTTTTTTAAGAAGATTATAAACCGCTAGATGATTATCATATCCTCGAAGGTATCTTCCGTCTTTTCCTTCTCCGCAAAGCAACTGAAATAAGCCATGAGCGCTGGATATTTTATTCGTAACTCCAGGCCTGAAGTTTGATTCATATTTGGCAAATGAATACATGACAGGCTTGAATTCCGGATCCATTTCCATTGTTTTTAAAGCATCATCCATCAATTTATCCATGTCTTTCAACTCTGCTTTATCGAGTGTGCGGTTAATATCGTCGATCTTTCCACGGCTTGCTTGTGGGTTTCTGCTGTAGATCTCCTGCAAATGAGCATATTCTTGTTTTTCATTTTCCTCAGCCTTTTTCTTATATTCAGCCATTTGTGTCTTATCTAAGACCTCCATAATCTCAATTGTATAATTGTCAAAAACTGGAATATATCCGGCATCATCATAAAAGCCTCCTTTAAGCCCTTGGCGCATTGTGCTAACGCGTTCTTGTCCATTATCGTCAGTGATTTTTACAGCACGAACATTTTCCAGCATCATATCGCCGGCGCCAATATTCCAATAAGCGTCTTCATTGCCTTTAAAATCAACTTTAACTTTATCGCCAACTTTATATTCATCACCAAGGTGAAGCGCTTTAGTCTCCTCTTTTCCATCTTGAGTTTTTGCGACTCTTGAGCCAAAAAGCGTGTTTAAAGTTCCGGTCAATTTACTTTCTCCGGCAATAAGTTCACCACTTGTTATTGTTTTAATTTTTTCCGCAGTAAGCTCCTCACCGCCCGGCAACAGAACTTCTGCGATCTTTTTCTTATCCTCAGGAGTCATAACAGCTTGCCTCAAAACTTCAAGGCTGGCTGCGCTACCTGCTTCAATCTTAGCCCGTTCCGCTTCTGGGGTATCGGGTTTTTTGGCTTGCTCTAGCTTTAAATCACCGGAAAGTTCCGGGTTTTCAGAAGGCGCACTTGGCACAGTTGTCTGAGTAGCCATTTGTATTTATTTTTGATATTAAACTATTTTACCACAAAAAAATAGAAAACGCAAGAACCTAACGCCGGAAACATGTCAAATTGAAACGCAGGTATATGCGAGTTTGATTGTTAGAGAGAGCCCTTTCCAAAAAGACCGCACCAATAAGCCAAAAATTCGCATTTTTCATCAAAAATCCATGCACCATAATTCTATATTTCTGTCAACAAGATCTACTTGCTTATTATTACCCCACCACTTAATGATCTTTCGCTCTTTCTTGCCAAGGGAGCCAAAATTTGATAGCCTTATAGAAGTGTTGAAAATTTATTTGAAGCGTTAATAAACTAATCAAAAGTATATCAATACGACGACAGCAACTTACAACTCACTACTAAACAAGAAAGCGCGAATTGCGCGACACAGACGCATATTTGAAGAGCGTGATTTTTTGTCAAAAATGGCAACGTCAACGAAACTCTTTGTATCTGAAATTTCCTCTGTTTTAAGGCCAAAACACCTTGCAGCAGATATCCTTCCTCTTAATCAATATAGCTTCCCGGTTGATTCCATGCCGATCGGCACAAAAAAGGCAATGTTCAGAAATACGCTTATTATAGGAGCTTTGCTCTTGTGTATGACAGGTTTTTCCGGAGCAAGTGGAATTGAGGCTATGAGCGCAGACACAAGCCAATATGGCGATACATTTATTGCGGATCAAGATGGGTATTTTACAAAAACAACATCAACTATTGCTCCAACTGTTTCAAGAAATAAAGAAATTATACATATAATTGGCGCAGGCGAGACAATTTCTGAGATAGCGGCTTTATATGGCCTTAAATCTCAGACGATTTTGTGGGAGAACGAAGTCAACCCTTTAAGAATCAGAGGCGGAGAAAAATTATTGATTCCTCCATTTGATGGCGTTGGTTATACAGTCAAAAAAGGTGATACAGTAGCGAAAATTGCAACAACGTATAAAGTTCCTGCTACTGATATTTTGAGCAAAAACAGCGTTACGGTGGTCAAAACAGGCGAAAAAATTTATCTTCCAAACGCAAAACCTATAGTTGAAGTTTCTCCAAGAAATACCGCAGCTCGCTCAACAAGCGTTCGTACGCCTTTGGCAAATAGCAACGTAGGGCCGGCAGTTGGCAAGATTCTTATTTATCCTACAATGGGTTCAATAACGCAAGGGTATAAGAGCTCGCATCACGCAATTGATATAGCAAACTCAAACAAACCTCCAATCTGGGCAGCAGCTGATGGTGTCATCATTAAGGCTTCTTCAGGTACATGGGGTGGCGGTTATGGAAATCACGTTATTGTTGACCACGGAAATGGTGTAAAAACACTTTATGGACACATGGAATATCTTGACGTTCAGGTCGGCGATCACGTCAAACAAGGCCAGGTTATCGGAAAAATGGGTAGAACCGGCCGCGTCAGAGGCGTCACAGGAATTCATCTTCACTTTGAAGTCATAGAAAATGGTGTTAAAAAACTTCCTTCATTGTTCTGGTAGGGTAGTGCGCATGGTTTCTGCGCCTTTTAAATATACGGCGCTTTTTTTGATACGCGTTTATCAGAAGACGATTTCGCCGGATCATGGCGTTTTTAAGGGATTTTTGAGGAATTTTGGATTTTGCAAATATGAGCCAACTTGTTCGGAATATACGTATAGAGCAATTGTGAAATATGGGGTCATAAGAGGGATTTTTAAGGGCGCGTGGCGCATTTTAAGGTGCAATCCGTGGAGTAAGGGTGGGGTGGACGAGCCATAGGGATTTCGCGTGGCGCTTTGCACAGTTTTTTACGCGTTTTTTCTGATGTACTTTTTAGTCTAAAAGGTGAGTATATGCCTACCTCCATTTTTCGCAACAGATTTTTTCTTTCTGATCTAGATTTTTTGGCTTGTTTCGGCTAAAATATGGCTAAACACTTAACATAAAAAAATATGGAAAATTCAACAAAAATTCTCGAAAAATCTCTCCACGAAAAATTTGTCTTTTATGGCAAAAACGTTCGTGAATGGACTCGAAAATGTACGCTACTTTTGCCTGAAATAGATAAACGCGAAATTTGGAAAAAGCACGGATTTGCAAATATCTATGAATACGCAAGAATTTTAGCGGGAATGAGTACAAATGCAGTTAGTGCAGCGCTTTGGACAATGCGAAAAGTAGAAAACAAGCCCGAATTAAAGAGCGTGATTGAAGAAAAAGGAATAAGCGCAGTTCGTCCAATAGCAAATTTGGCAACTCCTGAAACAGACAAATTCTGGGCTGAAAAAGCGAGGGAAATGAGTGGGCATACGCTAGAAACTTATGCAAAAGAATTTAGAAAGTCCAATTTTCAAGCTTGCCGCGCGGCAGAAACCCCTACTGCACCACAAATTCAAAGTATAACAATCGAGCTCGACCCCGAAATAGCAAACCAACTCGAAAAATTAAAAGGCCAAGGAAATTGGAACGAGCTTATGCAAAAACTCCTGCAAGCTTATCAAGCGCAAGTTGAAGCCAAAAAACCAATTCCACAAGAAAATGCAAAAAGATACGTACCTGCAAAAATTAAGAACTACGTTCTTGTTAAAACTAACAACACATGCGCATTCCCGGGATGCACGAAAAAGTATAAATACCTTCATCACACATGGAGGTTCGCGCTCACAAAAATGCACGATCCGGACAGTCTCATTCCTCTTTGCAAGCCTCATGAACGCCTCGCTCACGCAGGCCTGATTGAAAACGAAAATCAATCGCCTGAAAACTGGAAAATAAAACTTGAAGCGGATAAAACCAACGAAAAATGGCTAAAAGCGGATAAGTGGGTGGCGGAATATTACACGGGAAAACGCTGAGTTGAGAGCGGGCTTGGTAAGCGCACAGATTTAGGTTTGCAATTCTGCGCATTTTGTGCTAAAATATCTAGATAAATATAAAAACAAAAATGAAAACCAAGAGAATTCCTGTGGAACATGCAGCACACAGCGCGGCGCATTTTGCGACGCATGGCGCAAAGCACAGCGCGGCACGCAGCGCTACGCCGGTATTTTCATTTGAATCGCCTGAACATCAAACGTATGAAAAAGGCCCGGGCTGGTATGTCGTTATTGGCTTGCTGGTCGCACTTTTAGCAACATACGCAATATACGATCGCGCATGGTCTTTTGGGCTCGCACTTGGAGTTTCATTTTTCATGTACTATTGGCTTTTATTCAAACAGAAGCCAAAAATGCTGGATGTGAAAATTACAAAAACCGGTATAAAAATTGGCACATCAGAGTATGAATACAATCAAGTTTTATGCTTTTGGGTGATAAGCAGGAAGTACGATAACAAAATAAATATAAGATTAAAAAGGCATTTTATGCCTGACGTGACGATATTTTTGGGGCACACAAGCCCTGAACCGATCAGGCATTTCTTGAAAGAAAAAATTCAGGAAGTTGAAAAAAGCGAAGGCGTTGCAGATACGCTTGTAAAAATATTCAGAATTTAAAATCTTAAAATATGGCAACAGCGCCGGAAACACCGGAACAAAGCAAGGAAGCAAAACAAAACTTTGAAGATCACGCAAAGAAAGTTCTTGATGAAGGCAGGGGAAGAATAGACAAATTCAACATAAGCGAAAAGGACGTTGGAAAAGGCAGAGAAGCCAGGGCTGAGGCAAAAAGCCATCTTGAAGCAAGAATTCAAGCGCTCAAAGAAAGATCCGCAGAAAGAGTCACGAGAAATAGCTTGGCGAGCCTCAAAGAAGAAGTGGAAAAAGATGCCAAAGAATATCTTGATGCAATTGAAGCGCTTATGGTTAAGGCTGCAAAAAGAGAGCTTTCAACAGATGCGGAAAAAGGTGGAAAATTTGTTTTAAATGACAAAGAAAGGCAAGACTTTTTTGCATTGATTGATGGCTTGGATAAGCTTAATAACAATGGCATAACGCCTGCGGAAAAGGCATTATTCTTGAGTGTTTCAAGGGCGGAAAGCGCATCAGATGGTGAGATAAGGCAGATCAGTGACTTGATGGCGAAGACGCTCGATAAAGACAGTGCGGCGCTTACGAATTATGAAAAATTTAGAGAAACAGCAATCGGTGCACTTTTTGGAGTTTTAAAACCTGCAGATAGAATGAAGGCTGCAAAACTTCTTATTGATAAATCAACGGGCAAGAGCGATAAGGTTATATTATGGCTTACAGCAATGGGAAACAGCGGAGCACTTGGTGTTGCACAAATCGAAGAATTGAAAAAACACGCAGTGTCGAAAGGCATTTCAGCCGCAACCGGCTTAGATACAACGAAAATGGAAGAAATTGCTACTAAATTTCAGAAAAAAATGGCGGAAATTCAAGAGCATATAAAAAACAACGGAGATGATACAAATCCCATACTCGGAATGCTCACGGGTGGCAATGCGCTTGGTGCGGTTGGAGTTCTTTGGGGAGCTTTAACATGGATTTTGAATATCGCGGTGACTTTGAAAAATAAGAATCACGGCGATGCGATTAACCCATATACGGCAGGTGCAACAGCTGCAATAGCCGGAGGTTGGTATCAGATGACGGGCAAAATTCCGGGAGAAGATGCATTAATGGCTCCTTCTGCAAAAGAGCAAACAGATGCGGCGCAAGTGCAAGGCGAAAGCAAAATGAAAGAGGCTCTGAATCGTGATGTTAAAACCGCGCAATTTTTAGCAAAAAATAACGGATTCCATGTTGCGATGAAAGCTTTGAATAAGAAAGTGGCGGCACGGGAAGCGCAAAATGCATCAGCCCCAGCTGGCACAAAACCACAGGCACAACCGGAAATAAAACTTGAATATGCGGATTTGGCGCAAGCAAGTCAGGAAATGAGAGATCCGGAAGCGGCACAGCGCAATAGAGATATTTCAAATCTTAATAATCCAAAATCAATGAGCGCAGTGAATGAAGTGGTAAAATATGCGGCTATCATGGAATGGAAATATGACGCGGGAAGGCCGGCATCAACACAAATAAGGTTCAGTAACTTATACCGAAAATATAAAAGTGAATACGGGGTCGCGTAAAACGCGATCGAAGATCGCACACGCGCGCCACGCGCTTGAAAAGCGCAAAATAAAAACAAACATGTTAAAACTTTTTAATAAAAATAGGCTAAAAGCAGGACTCGTAATTGCGTCACTTTTGTTCTGTATTTTTATTATTCCGGCAGCAGCTGATGTGCTTGCTTATTCTTCCGCAAATTTGGTGAAAGGAGAGGTTTCGAGGATGATTGCGCAGACTGGGACTCCACCGGCAGTAGCACCAGCTGTAAAACCACCAGCCGAAGGCACCTCAGTCATCCCAAAAACTGTTGAAGTTGAGGAAAGCGTAAAGCTCCTTCTTGATATAATGAAGATTCTTTCAATAGTTCTTCAGCTTCTTGCCAGACTTCTTTGGCCGATTTTGTTCTTCTGCGGAGCACTCATGGAAAATGACATTATTTTTGGTGGTGCAATGGGTGAGCGTTTGCACGATGTGTGGATTCAAATCAGAAATATCGCCAACTTGCTCTTTGTTTTGATGCTTGTTGGTACGGCAATATACAACATCTCAGGTTTTGCTTCGGAAAAATTACAACTAAAACAAATGCTCCCAAAAATTATCATGGGACTTATTTTGGTGAATTTTTCATACATGATTTCAACGGTTGCTCTTGATGCGATTTCGGTTGGCACAACAGCCATGTTTGGTTTACCAAGAGCGATTGGAATAGCAATGACAGATTCAGTAGGCTCGCCAATAAATATAACGGATGCGGCTCAGAACAATCTGTGTTTAGCATTCACTTCAGCCGGAAAACTGGGAAGTGAAACATTGAAAGAAGCCGGCGCTGCCATTAAAAAAGTTGGAGATGAGATGAGCAAGAAAATGCAAAATGCATATTGTGAGCCGGATAAAGCACATCCGGGCAAATTCGTCGCAAGTCAAAAGCTCCAAGCATTTATTGGTGAATGGGCTCCGCACAGCGCAACGATTATTATGGCTGTTCAATTTATGCATATGCAAGATTTGCAAAATGTAGCCATGGGCAATGAGCTCACGCTTTCAAGTTTAATGATAAACATGCTGTTTTCCATGGTTATGTTCTTTATATATGGAATGGCATTCGTGATTTTATTTATAGTTCTTTTAATGCGCGCAATAACGGTTTGGCTTGTAATAGTGCTTTCACCTTTATTGGTTGTTGTTTATGTCGTTCCGGAAATAACGGAAAAAGCCGGTGGCAGCATGAAAGAAGTTGTTACAAAAGCAGTTTCGATTTCAACAGCACCAATGGTTATTGGTTTTGTGCTTTCGATTGGATATATTATGATGACGAGTTTGGCTTCTACAGGCCAAGCCGGAGGAGGAGCTCAATTTTCAACTTTGCTTGAAAGTACGCTCACAATGAACGCGAACGTTTCCGGTCTTGCAGATTTTCAAGAGATCATGATTGCAATCGGCACAGTCGGATTTATATGGGCTGGCATCAAGGCCGCAACTGACAAAACGATTGCAAAAGGCGCCACAGACACAATAACAAAAGGCGTTTCTTCTGCCGGCGCATGGCTCGGCAAAGCCGCAGTTATGTACCCAAGCATTATCCCTGTCCCGGGTGGATCTCACGAGGGGAAGGAGTCTATGGGTACATTGCTTAAGACGTTTGATAAAGCAGTCAGAGCACCAGAATTGGCATCCGATGAAAGAGCTTCAGCTCTTGCGCAACGCATGGGAATTGAAAAAGGATCTGCAGGTTCGGCCACTTTGGAAAATGAATTAAGTAAGGTAAGAGGCACTAGCGATTTATCAACACTAGACGGAGTTATGGTTAAAGTCCAAAATCTAGATCAGCTTACGCCTGGAGTGGTAAAAGGTATTGAGCAGGGCATAAAAAACGCGAGACCTCTAAACGGGCATTCTGGAGACGATGCAGCTAGAGTTGCTTATGAAAAAGCGCAGACTGCAGTAGCAACATTAAGACGAGAAAGTAGTACCGAGGCGGAGAAAAAAACAGCAAAGCAAAGCCTTTTGGATGCCGCAAAAGAGTTTAGGATCAGTTCAGCAGGTGAAGCGGCTCAAATCAAGGCAGGAGAAGCTGTTGATCCAAAACCGGTCACACCTGCACCAACCGCAGCACCAACGGCACCAGTCGCAGCAGTCGCCGCAGACACAAATGGGGCATGGAAGACAGAGATAGGTAGATTAAAAGGAAAAGTCGATCCAGAATTGGAAAAAGGACTAGAGGGGGTTGTTGCAAAAATGAAGGCGGCAAACGTAGATCCAAAAGACCAAAAAGAATATATAAAGAAAAGCATTGAAGGAGCAACAGACGCGCAAAAGGCAATAGTTGATAAAGTCGTAGATAGTGTAAATCAAGCAACTCCAGCCGCAACAGCCACAACTCCTGCGCCTGTAGCGCCAGCAGCAACAGCTGGCACTACGCCAGCTCCAGCTTCAACAGCCACTCCACCTCCAACTTCTCCAATGACAGGCACACTTCCCGTGATTCCTCCTCCAGCCGCCCCGAAGACTTAATCACTTGACAAATCTATAAAAACTAGCAGACAATATATATAGAACAATAAAAAACCCTCATGGAATTAAGAAACACTCACAATTTGTTCACCACAGCGCTTGATAAAGCGCTAGGCATTGCATCTAATAATCGCATGGTTTATTTCGCCGACAGTTCAAAGGGTGCGGGTGGTGCGCAAAATACAGATGGCGTTGAAAAAAATCTCACGCCTGCGCAAGAGCTTGAAAAAAGACAAAGAGAACTGGATGCGCAAACAAATTCTTCCATGGGTGCAAAAATACAGGAACTTCCTTCTTCTGTTCGCGAAACCGCAAAATCAAAATACGAGAGCGGCACATTGATGGAAAAAACTCTCGTCATTCAATTAACGGAAGGGCATATATCTGCCGACATGTTTAATAAACTTATTAAATGTCTGGGTGGAGATAAAAATCACAAAACTCTCGCGGAAAAACATATTACAAAAGACATTACTTCAACAGCTTTTGAAGTTGCATTGATTGGGCTTGATAAAAAAGATGAAGAAGCTATGAAGCTTGTTACGCAGCTTGAAAAAGGCAAAATCAGCGGGCAAGCATTCAGCAATGCAATCGAAAAATCAAAAAAGAAAATTATGGGCAAAGCTGACCAAGCAAGCCCACTTTCAACAGACTCGACGGTCGCAAGAACTCAAGAAAAATTAAATCTCGTTAATCAATCTCTCACGCAAAGATTAAGCACAAAAATTGGAACGCCAAAAGATCAGGAAATTCTCCGCGGTTTTGTTGGCGAATTCGGAGAAACAACAACAAAGCTCACATCCGCATATGACAGTATGGACGCTCTTTATAAAGAAATGTCAGGCGGTCATCCGGCGATTTATACGGAATTAAAGAGCATGATTCGCAAGCAAGAATATGTTGGCGAATATGCGCTTCCGGAGCCAATGCGTGAAAGTGAAGCTTCAATTCCGGCAGACGTTTTAGCGGATGCTTTAAAAAAAGTAGGTGCAAAATTTAAGGTAAATCTTGAGCCTTATGGAATGCGTTTTTATACAAACGTAAGTTTATATCAATCCGCTCGCATTGAAGTCGCGAAAGTTGAAAAGAAAATCGGACTTTTGCTTTTGCCTATTAATAAAGAAGTCGAGGCAAGAATAATGATAGATCAAAGGCTTGAAGAAATCGGGAAAGGGCTTGGAATTGAGCTTAAAGAAGGGACAAAATTAAGACATTTGGATATTCGACCGGACGGGAAAGGTGGAAACGAATATTTTTGGGCAGAAGGAACGGAAATTTTAGCCATTGGGTTTGAAAAACCGGATAAAGAAGTCGATCCTGAAACATTAAAAATTATGCCTGAAGAAGGTATGATGCTAGTTATCGTCACAGGTGCCGGTACTTTCACGGAATCAACGCTTAAAAAATGGATGGATGCAACGCGTGCATCACAAGATATCAAGGCCAAGCCTGAGCTTGAAAAAGTAATTGGATTTGAAGAATTTGGTGGAAAACTTGAAGCCGGCACAAAGCTTGAATTTGATAGAAATAAAGATATTCGCACGGATGGCATGCTTCGAATTGATACCGAAGAAGTTACAGTACAAAGCATTTCAAACGACAAAGTCGTTCTTGATAGGCCTGTTACGATTTTATATCAGGAAGAATCTCAAGGAAGACATATTGCTGATTTTGAAAAGCAAGACATGCAAGTTCCGGAAAAAGACATGGTTCAGCAAGAATTTACATATGGTGAATTTGCAAAATGGATGCTTCAAAAAGATGCAAGAAAAGCTATGACAATTGCGGAAGCAAGTGCGGCGATTGAAAATTTGCAAAAACAAGCGGGTTACGCGGAAACGCAGCCAATAACTTCAGGCGCTATTTTCTGTGATCCAACAGGTAAAAACGTTATGAAGGTTGAATCCGTAGATCCTGTAAAAAATACAATCGTAGTAAATGACAACGGCACAAGGTATACAACGACTCCGGCAGCCCATTATGAAACCGCAAAAAAGCGCAATTTGATGAAGGGTGATCCGGAAACTTTTGCAAAAGAGGCAATGAAATCAATTGATCCAAACGATCCGGAAGTCAAAGCTGAGATGGAAAAAATCGCAAGAGCGCAGGAAGAGCACACAAGAAAGGCGTTAGAAGTGAAGCCTGAACACGTGGCAGCCGCAGAAGCAGAAAAGAAAGAGCCAGAACCTTTAAAAGCAGATCCTTGCACGCTTCCGCCAATGTCAAAAATCAAAAAATATTGGGACAATACAACATTTCTTTGTTTGGAAGATACAGGCCACCTCATAAAATCCATTTACGAATGGTGGACCAGAAAGTGGAAGAGAAACATGGAATTTGACACCGGCAAAGTTGGTGAAGGCTTGCCGCTTGTGTCTGCTGAAATGGCTCGTATGAAAGAGCACGCGGAGCATGAAGAAGTTGAAAAATATAAGTCAGGTCTTGAGCATCTTGGCGTGTATGAAATTAGAGAAATAATGTGGCATGCAAAATACGTTGATGAACTTAAGGCTTGTATGTTGATTTTGGTTAACAAAGGTCAGGCAAGATGGGATGATATAAATCTTTGGAAGGCGATTAACAGGTTCACGAAACCTGAAAAAAGAATCCCGATTCCGGATGACGGAGATCCACAGTCAATTGTTAAAATCGATCCTACAACAGGTGCTCCACGCACAGGTCAAGACTTGATTGAAGGCGCAGTTGATGCCATGTGGGGTGAAGGTATTTTTGGTAAGTGGTTTAATGAAAATAACAGCGCATATACAAACGGTTGTAACGCATATAAAGTTAAAGGAGATTTGCTTGAAAACGATCCAAAAGGTATTGGTGGTCTTCGCGCTGAAATGCAGAAATTGCTAAGAAACTTTAAAAATGGTGGATGGGTGAACCCTCAGCAATATGAAGGATTGTTTCAATTCTCGATTGAAAAAGGAAAGTTAACAGCAGAAGATAAGTTGTATTTCTTGGTACAGGGCGTTGCAACTAACTTGATGGGCATGGATAGAATCGGTTTTGCGGATGGAAATTTGCTTAACCACATGCCATGGCTTGATTATTTCACACAAGGCAAAGAAGACTGGAAATTTGGAAAACCGCATACATATCCGGATGGAGTTGAAAAATACGGCGAACCATATCCGCCTCCAGGTCAAAGAGAAGGCAAGAGTAGGCCATTTAAATGGAAAGATATCAGATTCCTTGCGTCTTATTTGGACAATGATCCCGGTAAGAAAGATTGCCAATATGGTCCAAGAACAAAAGAGGTTCTTTGGAAACACATTTTGCAAGATTATGATTCAAGAATCAGAATTGATAAGGCTCTTCAGCAGTCTGAAAGACTTGATCACGACGATATCCACTTTATCGTTCCGTTCTGTTCAGAAGCGGTTGTGGAGCGATTGTGTGGCACGGGTGGTACAACCAGAGAGCATTTCTCACTTCCGGGTTATTTGAATGCATTCCCGGGCTATAATCATCGTCTTATGAATGCTTTGACGCTTGAAGATCCAAATAAATCAGTTCAAGAAATAACAGAAGGTTTGGTTGGTTTTGCAAGATATGATGGCATTTTGGACAATAGATATAAAAAAGATCAGGCGGGACTTATGAGAATTGATAAAGTTAGATTTAATGTCATGCCGGTCGTTGATGTGAACATCACAAGAGCGCACAGAGAACAGTTACAGAGAATTATAATGGACGTTGGAAAGGCTTATGGAAAGGATTTTAACATTCTGTTCAAGGATTTGCCTCCATTAAAAGGCGCTTCTGATGTTGTTAAAGCGGAACAAGAAAAAGTTGAAATTTCATTGGCAAACTTTAAAGAAGATATTGAAACGCTTGTTGCAAGCGACAATGGTGCAAAATTACTTCAAGTAGTTTCCGGATATAAAATGCTTGGCCAAGGTGGAGAAAAGCGTGATGAAGCATTCTTGAAAAAGAATTGCTACTGGCGCTAGCACGCGATCGAAGATCGCACTATAAATAAAAGTCGCGGAGCGACACCTTATAATCCCAACGCCACTTTTCCCGCTGAAATCTCAGCAATCTCTCTTGTGATATTTGCTTGGCGTTTTTGGTTGAAGATAAGTGTCAACGAATCAATGATTTCATTTGCGTTATCGGTTGCGTTTCTCATGGCTACCATACGAGCGGAATGTTCGGAAGCCGTTGATTCAAGAACCGCATGAAAAATCTGAAGTTCAATAAGGCCCGGAAGAAGATTATCAAGAATAAATCTCGGTGAAGGCTCAAGCTTATATTCCGTATCTTTGGCTTGTTCAAGGTCAATATCAAGATGTTTGAACAAGTTTAAAGAGCGTCCCATTTCAATCATATTTTCTCTGGAAAAAGGAAGAAGTTGATGCATTGTTGGCTTTTGCAAAATCGGTGAAAAGAAGTGTTGATAAGCCAAATAAACCGCATCTGCGTCGCCTTTTTTATAATAATCAAAAATAAGTTTATTAAGCGCCAAAATGTCATTCAGTCGAGGATTATTTGTGATCCCGTTATAAGTCGCAATCAAATTCTTTTTGCTTCTTGCAAGGAAATCCTCAGCCTTTTTTCCGACCGCGATATACATTAAATTGCAGTTTGGATTTTGTTCCTTAAACTCTTTTTCGAATAAAGTGACTTTGCGGAACATAGTGGCATTAAAGCCTCCACAAAGACCTCCGTCTGAAGCCATAAGAACAATAAGGCAGTTTTTCATTGGGCGTTTTTCAAAGAGCGGATGTGAATTATTTTCACTGCTTTTTTCCGCCAAATGAGTCAAAACAACAAGCGCATTTACGGCATATGGTCTCATGGAAGTAACGCTAGCAACCGCTTTTTTCATTTTCGAAGCTGAAACAAGTTCCATCGCACGCGTGATTTGTTTTGTGCTTTTTATTGATTTAATTTTTCGTTTTATTTCTATTGTTCCCGCCATATTTTAGTTTGATTTATGACTTTTTATTAACAATTTTAAAATCTTCGATTGCATGCTTGAGCGCGCTTTCAACTTCCGGTATAAGTTCTTTTTTTTCTTTTAATTCGGTCATTACTTTTGAATGCGAAGTTTTCAAGTATTTAAACATCTCTTCCATGAATTTTTGAATTTCATCGACTGTCACATCATCTGTTAAACCGGTTGTAACCGCATAGATGATCGCTACCTGCATTTCAACAGGCGTTGTGACATATTGACCCTGTTTCAAAATTTCCGTGAGTCTGGCGCCACGATCAAGCTGTTTTTTTGTTCCTGCATCCAAATCGCTACCAAATTGCGCAAAAACGGCAAGTTCACGATATTGCGCGAGTTCAAGACGCATCTTTCCTGCAATCTTTTTCATGGCTTTAATTTGAGCCGCAGATCCAACGCGTGAAACTGAAAGACCGACGTTAATTGCAGGACGAATGCCCTTATAAAACAAATCCGCTTCAAGGAATATCTGACCGTCTGTAATCGAGATAACGTTCGTAGGAATATACGCGGAAAGATCACCTGCCTGAGTTTCAATAACGGGAAGAGCCGTGATTGAGCCGCCACCAAATTGCTTATCAATACAGCAAGCCCTTTCAAGCAAGCGTGAATGTAAGTAGAAAATGTCTCCGGGAAAAGCTTCACGTCCAGGTGGTCTTTTAAGTAAAAGCGAAATTTGTCTGTATGAGTTTGCGTGTTTTGAAAGATCATCGTACACAATCAAGACATCTTTTCCTTTATCCAAAAAGTATTCCGCCATAGCGCATCCGGAATAAGGTGCAAGAAATTGAAGTGACGCAGGATGGCTTGCTCCGGCCATAACTATGATTGTGTAATCCATGCTACCGTGTTTTTCAAGTTCGGTTACGATCTTTGCAATCTTTGACTCTTTTTGACCAATTGCAACATAAATACAAATCATATCTTCGCCTTTTTGATTGATGATTGCATCAACCGCGATTGCGGTTTTTCCCGTTTGTCTATCACCGATAATAAGTTCACGCTGGCCTCTTCCAATTGGAATCATGGCGTCAATTGCGCGAAGTCCCGTTTGAACAGGTCTATCGACTGATTTTCTGAACATAACGCCGGGAGCGATTTTTTCAACAGGATAATATTTATCGCTTTGAATTGCGCCTTTTCCATCGAGGGCTTGTCCAAGCGCGTTTACGACGCGTCCAATCAATTGATCTCCAACTGGAACAGATAAAATTCTTCCGGTTGATTTGACAGTGTCGCCTTCCTTGATACCTTCCGATTCACCAAGAATAACGGCACCGACTGTGTCTTCTTCAAGATTTAAAGCCCATCCGAGTGTACCGTTTTGGAATTCAAGAAGTTCGGCTGATTTTGCGTTGCTTAAGCCAGTTGCGCGGACAACGCCATCACCGGCTTCAATAACTGTTCCAACTTCTTCTGTGGAAGCTTGTGTTTTGAAATCCAGCAACTGCTTTTTCAATAATCCAATGATGTTTGATGATGATTCTGACATAATTTATATTTTTTAAGATTTATTAATTTTCGAGTTTAGTTCATTTTTAGCTTTCAAAGGAGCGCTTCATCATTTCGATTTTTCCACTTACGCTCGCATCAATCATATAATCCTTAACACGCAGTTTAACGCCTCCTTTAAGCCCCTTATCCACTTTGTATGAAATAAGAGGCTTAAGATTCGTGGCGCTTTCAATCATTTTGCCTAAGTCGGCAATATTTTTTTCTGTCATTTCAGACGCGGAAATTACATCAACCTTGATCTCGCCATTTTCTTCAATCAAAATTTGTTCGGCAATATTTACAATGCGATTTAGCATTTTTTCCTGATGTGATTTTCGTAAAATTTTCACAAAATTTTGCACCAGTTCTGCTGTAACAGGTTGAGTTTTTAATAAAGCGGCAAGCGCTTTAGCGTAATTTCTTGGCGTTGTTTTCATTATTTATATAACATTAGCAATTTCTTTGGCAGCATCTTCCATCAAACGTTTTTGATCGCTTTCCGAGAATTCTCTTTCAAGAATTTTTGTCGTTGCGGCAACGATCATTCGTCCAATGTCTGATTTTGCTTCTTTTAGCATTGACTGTTTTTGCGCTTCCATTTCGGTTTTTGCTTTATCAATGGCTTTTTTGGCTTCATTGTGGGCTTCAGCAAGCATTTCTTGTTTCATGCTTGAAGCTTCTTTTGCAGCTTCCGCCATCATTTCCGCAGTTTTTTCTTTTACGGAATTTAAAGCACGCTCTTTCATGTTTTCGATTTCGGCGAGCAATTCTTCACTTTTTTTAGCGTCGTTTACGCCTTTCTCGATCATGTTTTTTCGTTTGTCCAAAGCGGAAAGCACAGGCTTATAAGCGAACTTATAAAGAAGGAATAAAACGATTCCAAAATTTATAATTTGCGCAATTATAAGCTTCCAATCTATGCCAAGTTTCTCGATTAACTCCATGAGTTTTTTTGTTATTTTATACGGAGCTTTCGCTACGCTCCAGCTCTGTTAAACGAATTTAATAATAAGAGCGACAACCAATGCGTAAATGGCGATAGCTTCAGCGAAAGCAATTGCCAAGATCATGGCTGTTTGAATTTTGCTGGCCGCTTCCGGATTTCTTCCGATTGCGTCCATGGCTTTTCCGGCAAGCATGCCGATTGCGAATGCAGGGCCGATTGTGCCTCCGATCATCGCGAGTGCTACGAATAGATTTTTATCCATTGTTTATATGGGTTAAGTGTATACAAATTTACAATTTACAATATTTCAATTTACATTCAGTTTTCAAGCTGTAATTTACAATTTTCAGAAATGCAAAATTAGACTTTATGCGATTATTTTTTCCGATTGTAACTTGATAATTATTCATTAAAAATTGAATGTAAATTGTTAATTGACGCTTGATAATTGTTTTCCGTGATGTTCCTCATGATCTTCATGACTTACCGTTGCCATCGTAAAGAAAACGAGCGTCAATAATGAGAACACGAGCGCTTGCACAAATGCGACAAACATTTCGAGTCCGTAGAATGGCAAAGGTGCGATAAACGGCACAAGAAAGGCAATAACTGCAAGCAAAACTTCTCCTGCAAATATATTTCCAAAAAGTCTAAACGTGAATGAAACGATTTTTGCGAACTCGGAAACGAGTTCAAGAATTCCGACAAATGTTCCGACAGGATCTTTAAAAGGATTCACGAAAAACTTTTTAAGATAACCGAGTTTCAAGGTCGTAAGTCCATAAACTTGAGTCATCACAACCGAAATTAAAGCGATTCCGGCAGTCATATTAACATCCGCGTTCACAGATCTTAAAAATGGTACTAAAATTTCATGTCCGTTGTGCATTTCATAGATTCCGATCGTTCCAAATCCGGGGAAAAGTCCGAATAAATTTGAGATAAATATATATAAGAATATTGTTCCGCAAATTGGTAAGAATTTTTTTGCCAAATCACGATCTCCGGTGATTGTTTCAAAGAAATTCAAGATCCCTTCAACAAGCATTTCAACAAAATTTTGCCATCCGGCTGGAACGAGTTTTTTTGATTTTCTATAATATAAATAAGCGCCCAGCGCGATAAACGCAATTACAATCCACGATGTGATTAACGTGTTTCTGATTTGGAAACTTCCAATGTGGAAAATTGTTTCCGATCCTAGTGTTGGTGGCGCAAATGTTGCCATATTTTAGTTAACGATATTTTTTACTTTTCTATATATTCCAATTCCACTGATTATGATTGCGAGTGCGATTCCGATTAGAATAAAAAGTGGAACCGTCCCAAGTCTTTTATCCGCATAAGCTCCGCCAAAACCAAGGATTGCGATTGGCAAAGCGATTGTGTATCCAAGCTCCCAAGCAAGGCTTAGTGAAGCAAATACATTGCTTTTCTTTTTCTCCTGATTTTTCGTTTCTTTTTGCATTTTGTTTGTTATTTCGAATTTTAGGCGCGTTATTCTCCTATATTGCTGGCGCCAATAGATCCTCCCCTTGCCGATCTGGATCTTCTGATCGCTCTTAGTTTCATAGTTTCTCTTTCAAGCGCCGCAAAAGCTTGCGTGAATTCAACTGTGCCTGAGCGTTTTTCTTCCATGGCTTTTTTGGCATCCTCTTGCGCTTTTCGAACTTGTTCTTCAATAAGATCGTCAGCTCTTTCCGCGGAATTCGCCAAAATCATAAGTCCGCCTTTATCCATTTTCAAAATTCCTCCATCAACAGCCATATAAATTTCTTCCTTACCGTGTTTCACATGCAAAACTCCAATTTTCACAGCAGAAATAAGTGGCATATGATTGCTCAAAATTGTAATTTCTCCATCAACGGTTGGCACGCTAACAGAATCCGCCATAGATGTGTGCACAATTTTTTCCGGTGTTGTTATTTGAAACTTGAACGACATTGTAAATTGATAATTGAATGTAAATTGAATCTTGTAGCTTGTAAATTATTCTTCGACTACCGTATCAATGCTCCCTTTCATATAGAATGCCGCCTCCGGTTTGCTGTCATGCTTTCCTTCAAGAATTTCTTTGAATGATCGGATGGTGTCTTTTAATGATACATAAGCACCGGTGCGTCCTGTAAACGTTTCCGCGACAAAGAAAGGTTGTGATAAGAATTTCTGAATTTTGCGTGCGCGATTAACGGCCAATTTATCATCTTCGGCAAGTTCTTCCATACCAAGAATGTTAATGATGTCTTGCAAATCTTTATACCTTTGAAGAACTTTTTGAACACCGCGAGCAACTTCATAATGTTCTTGTCCCAAAATCTTAGGATCCATGATTGTTGAGCTGGAATCGAGCGGATCAACAGCAGGGAAAAGACCAAGTTCTGCGAGTTGTCTTGTTAAAACGATTGTTGAATCCAAGTGTCCGAATGTTGTTGCGGGAGCAGGATCAGTCAAATCATCCGCAGGAACATAAACCGCTTGAACAGATGTAATCGAACCATTTTTTGTTGTTGTAATTCTTTCTTGAAGTTCACCCATTTCACTTGCGAGTGTAGGCTGATAACCAACAGCAGATGGAATACGTCCGAGCAAAGCGGAAACTTCCGAACCCGCCTGTGAGAAACGGAATATGTTATCAACGAACAGCAAAACATCTTGATGTTCTTCATCACGGAAATATTCCGCAACAGAAACTCCTGTTAAGCCAACGCGAAGTCTAACTCCCGGTGGTTCGTTCATTTGTCCGAACACCATGGCTGTTTTATCCATAACGTTTGATCTCGTCATTTCATTATAAAGATCATTTCCTTCACGAGTTCTTTCTCCAACACCGCAGAATACAGAGAATCCACCGTGTGCAGTCGCAATATTGTGAATCAATTCAGTAACAACGACCGTTTTTCCAACTCCGGCTCCTCCAAAAAGACCGACTTTTCCACCTTTCATGATAGGGCAGATGAGATCGATAACTTTAATACCTGTTTCAAGAACTTCGGTTTCAGTTGATTGTTCTGTGAATTTTGGAGCAGGTCTATGGATTGGGTAGGTTTTTTTGCATTTGACATCGCCTTTTCCATCAATAGGCTTTCCGAGCGCATTGATGATTCTGCCAAGAACTTCACGTCCAACAGGAACGGAAATTCCTTTTCCTGTGCGTTCGACTTCAATATTTCTTTGAAGACCGTCCGTGGCGCCCATGGCAACAGTTCGGACCATATTTGATCCCAAATATTGCTGAACTTCGAGCGTGAGCACAACTTCGCCGATTTTGACGAGAAGGGCTTCATAGATTTCCGGTAGTTCGTTTTCAAAAGTACAGTCAACGACAGCGCCGATGACTTGTGTTACTTTGCCTTTTTCCATATAAGTTTTGGTTTATATCTTGAATTTTGCGCAAAAATTCTAGAAACACTATAGCTAAAAATCAAGAGTAAAGTGAAAAAATCACTACGTTCCATATTTACAAAGAGAAAAGTTATTGAATAATCGCATGCTTTTGTTTAGACCAATTGGCAAAGGGGCTAATTTTATTTCTTTATTTTTTACCATTGACTATATACAATAATCTAGTATCATTTTTGTCTGATATTAACTTAAATTAAATATGACACCGGAAGTAGATGACGATGGTATAATACATGCGGATTCAGATGTGGATAGCGGAGATGTAGGTGCCGACATCGGAGATCAAATACAAACAATATCATTACCATTTAACCTAGATGCTATGGCTACATTCGAAGATACATGGGAAGATTTATTGAGAGAACTTGACGTTCCTCAGTTATCTCCTTTGTTAGATCAACAGCTAACGAATTACATGAACGCTGTTGAAAGGCTTGGATATGAGCATTTACAAGAATTGTCTCCTCGTGAAGCAGCTATAACATTAGCATTGCTTGCTTTTAAGAATGCGCAATTTATATATTCTAGGGATTTAAGGGCGGAGGATCTTCATTCCCCCGAGTCTTTAAGGGCAAGAGAAATCAAAGAGAAAATGTATCCATTTGGAGTACCGAAGTTGTTTATTTGTTTGGATGGAAGAGTTTTATCAAAATTGATAGCCGGTTTGAAAGGCAATGCTTATAGAACTCCGGCAGGTGACAGTCCCGAATTTAAACCTAAAAGGAAGGGGGAAGGATTATTTTTGACTAGAGTTAAAGGTAAATTTGTTGGAATTCTATGTAAAGATTTTGCTGATAGAATTGCCGCAGGCAAGAAGCCAAAAAGCTTTCAGATGTTTGATAGTCACCTTGGATGTGCGAGAAAAGGTCAGCAGATGAAGAAGAAAAGAAGAGTGGACTTATCCGACGGAGGTTTAAAAGAAGACGTTATTCGAAAAAGAGATATGATCACGGCCATGGGGGATGCTGTAAAGGGAATATATGGGGAGGGCAGTGAGTATGAAGCTATTGGCGTACAATTTTCATTTGATCCTCGCGATGGCTATTTATTTATGGGTTTGGAAAAAGAACAATGTTTGGAGAGTCTTGGTTCGGATGATTATACAGATCAAGCTTTGAAAGCATTAGTTGAAGAGGGGAAAATATTGCATACAAAAGAAATGGTTGAAAAAGAAGGGTCTGAATTGAGACCGATTCTAAGCGAATATTATTTTGAGCTCGATTACGAAAAAAATTATCGCGAAAGCACTTTGAAGTTTTTTACAAATCTTGAAGCTATGTCGGATAGGGCTTTGCCGATTATTAAAGAAAAATTAACGCAGATCATTCCGGAGTTGGTGGCGGAGGATAAGCGCGATGAGCTTACTCAAAGAGCGGTCTTCGTTCTTTCAAATGCATATACGGCCTATTTATTAAATCACGATGCGACTGGGAATGAAAAGCAGTACAAATACGCTTTTCATAAAGAGAGTGTTATTGCTGTAACGTATAGTGAAAAAGGCCCGTTTGATAGAGCGGTTGCATTTTCAGTTGATCCAAATGATACACATACCATTTCAATGGACTTGGCGGATGGAATTATAAGAGGAATTAGAGAAAGCGGTATGCTTTCCGAATATGAGCTCAAGGCCCTTTTGTGGCTTAAGCTGGTTCCAAATGCAGATAAATTGGGAGAAGCCGATAAGGCAAGGTTGAGAAAAAGAATAGACACTTTGGTTGATAAAACTATTGAGGTTGCGCTTGAAAACGCAGCTCATCATCACCATAATCATGAAACTATCGATTTACAATCGTTGATTGAACAAGCCGTTGAAGAAGCTAAGAGCCCAGCAGATCTGGAAGCAGCTATTTTAAAAGTCATAAAGGCTTCAAAATTGGCTGCGAAAAATAAAGCGCACAAATTACCGTCGGAAGCAGCAAATGTACTTACGGAATACGCTAATAATCCTATTGCGGCCATGTTGTTTGAAAGACTTGAAGAGCCGCTTGGGTCAGATGCGGATCTTATTAAAAGTCTTAGAGAGGTCGATTGGTCTGATATTGTAAATATAGATTGGATGAATATGACTAGCGAAGGATTTGAGAGATATGTTTCATCAAAATTCCCAAAAATTCCAGCTCCGGTATTTAGAAAAATAAATACATTAAGAAAAAGAGCAAAAGATCTTTATCAGCCTGGAAACCCTGCAAACGAAGCTCTTATAGAAGGAAGAATTGTTCCGGTTTGGACATTGGCAGATGAAGACAGAAAGACAATTGCACTTTTTCCATTCATAGCAAAAGGGTACGAAGAAGCCAAGGAGGCCGCATAAAAAAATGATGCTATTGACACGCACGGCTCGCTTTGCGAAGATGAATTTACGAAATTTAATTTAATCTTATGACGGTTGCAAGAAGACCGGTGGATTCCAAGGAATCAGCCGAATTGCTTATTCTGGACGCCAATAAAACAGCATCAAGAAGATTTGCAAAATATATCAAAAAAGAAGAAGACGAAAGATATGCAGGTAAAGAAATTTCCATAAAATGCATGTGCTCGGATGGTCGCGTTGATCCTGCAATGGATTTTAAAGATCAGGATGAGTCATTCAGAAATGAACAACGCCCAATGTTGGATAATAAGTGGTTTTCTGATTCAGAATTTTCTGCCGCAAAAATGCAAAAAGATTTGGATGCATATTTCGCGTTAAACGAGACTAAAATAAAATCAATATTTAAGATGCTTTTTGGAGGAGCTTTAGCGAAAAATCCGCAAGTGGTTATTGATCTTGAGGCTCATGCTGCCGCTGAGGGTGTACGTTCTCACGGTTGTGGCGTTAATGGAAGTAACACAGCCGCCGCTCTTACAGAAACCGCAAAAAACGCTTATTTAATTCAAAAAGTTTATTCTGAAGCGCGAATCATAAGGACACTAAGATACACAGATAATGGAAGCGTTGTTCCGGCCTATTTGATAGATTCAATAGCAATGACGGCGGAAGGTACTCGCACGGGGATTCCGCAAGGCCTCAGAGGCATTGTTAAGGGATTTAATCCGCTTCAGTCGTCTTTAGAAGAGCCCGGCCTTGAAATTTATAGGACGCACAAAGGAAACCCGCATAACATCGATATGATGCGCCATGATGAGCGTATCTTACGCGTTAGCGCGAATCATCAGGCGTTTCACGCAATATCTGAAGGGGAAGAGGGCGCAGAACAAGCGCTCAGGCTTTCTTATGTTCCTGATACGGCCTTTTTAACGCATCAGTTGCAAGCGTTAGAAGGAATCATTGAAAAAAATTATCTTCAGCATAGCCCAAATTTGCCGATCATTCTTCACCTCGACGTGCCGCAAGGAAATGGCGAACTTGCAGATCTTCGCAAACATTTTCTTTCATCCGTAAAAATCAATCCGGTTTTAGGCCGCATGATAAAAGAAAACAGGCTTTTTGTGGTTTTGACGGAAACTGATTTGGAAACTTATGTTGCGACAGCGCAAAAAGAAGAGGAACTATAAAGAAAATATCTAATTTCCGCACAGCGGCGCCGAATCGCGTGCTATTGACATAGCCATTATTTTATATTATACTAATTAACCAAAACTTAATATTAAGCTAAAAATGCCAAATCGGAGGTCAGCCCCAACAGTATTACCGGAAGTTGAATATGATAAAGACGCTTTAGCCGTTACAACATGGATGCTTCAAGGCAAGTCTTTAGTTGATTTTGTTGGTCCGACAGTTACGACTCATGAGAGCTTTATAAAACTTTTAAGAGTCAATGGATATGACATTAAGAATCCAAAAGACAGAGCTGAGCTGGAATCAATTAAAGAAGAGGCGATAATGTATGCGGCCGCCCAACTTGAGACGCTAAGTCTAACGGGGAATTTGGACAAAAGTCTTCCAAGGGAAATAGACGAGCATTTGTTGTCCGCAAGTATTAAGGAGCTATTTGAAATAGCGGCGGGGACTCATCAACCTCCTTTTCATCCAAACGTAAATAGACAAGCCTGTATAATATTGAAATATATTTTTGTAGAAAGTTATATAAGACGGTCTACGGAATTTATATTCCAACATGAAGCATACGGAGAGGTTTTGGGATTTTTAAGTAATAATTTTGAGAGTACCGATACTGGCGAATGGAGATTTAAAGCAAATCCGGACAGTAAAACTATTCCGGCAATTTATTACGTGCAGAGTGGTGAAAAAAGCAAGTCTTCCACTGCGAGAAAATTAATGGTTAAAGACGATGTGACAGCGTCTAGTATGATTGATCACGTTAGGGTGAGAGTAATAACGGAAACAGTCGTAGATATTTTAAAGTTGTTATATTCTTTAGTTAGAGAATGTCGAATACCATGGAATAACTCCGTGCCAAGAAGGCCGAAACAAGAGTTGTTGGATTTCAGAAGGATTGAAGAATTAATAAAACATCCGGAACAGGCGGAAGAATTCGTTAAAAGGCTTATGGAGGACCCGGAGGCGATCGACGGCATAAGGGTAATAAAAAAAACAGCAGCAGCAGGTAGAAAAGGTAAAGCGGTTAACGAGAATTCAAGCGATGGTTTTCAGTGTGTTTCTTGGATAATTGAATTTCCTGTGCCAATTACAGTAGTTAAAAATGGAGAAATTCAGACGTTATTTATAAATTATCCGGTTGAGTTTCAAGTTGCGGATAGAAAAACAGCAGAAAGAAACTGGACTAAAAGATCAGATGTTTGGGACGATGTAAAGCATGAGGTGTATGAAGCAAGGCAAGTGGCGAAAGTTGGAGCAAGATTGAAGATGACGGCTAGTAGAGTTAAAGCAGTGGTGGGAGAAGAAGAAGTGGCGGCAGATTTAGCGCAATTTAGAAGAGTGGCGGAGGTGTTAGGAATGCCGCAAGCTGATATAGCAAGATTAATGGCAGGAGTGGTTGAAAGAGTCGATGGTGTCATTGAAGATAGAAATCGCGATCAAGCGGAGATTTTGATGGAAAGATTTAGAGAAATAGGAGCAAGTCTCAGCATTCCTCCGGGTGAAATTTCAAGATTGCTTGGCAGAAGAGGAGCGGCTAAACGTAAAGCGTAAAATTATTTTATTTAACCTTTTTCAAGAATTCCTCAACCTTCATAACTTCCTGCTTTTTTGTCGCATAATCCCGAACGGCAATCGTTCCGGCTTCTTGTTCTTTTTCGCCGACAACAATCATATATGGAATCTTCTCCATTTCGGCATTTCGGATTTTTTTGCCAAGACCTTCGGCGGAAATGTCAATTTGAACGCGTATTCCGGCGGATTTTAATTCCTCAGCAACCTTATTTGCATAGTCCATGAATTTGTCGCTTATAGGAAGGATTTTTGCTTGAACCGGCGCCATCCAAAATGGGAAAGCTCCGGCGTGATGTTCAATCAAAATCGAAAGAAAACGCTCAATTGAGCCCATAATTGCGGCATGGATCATAACGATTTGTTCTTCTTTTCCGTCCTCATTTGTGCAAAATAATTTGAAGTTTTTTGGCATGTTTCGATCTGCTTGGATCGTTGCAACTTGCCACTCACGGCCTAAAGAGTCCTTCGCCATAAAGTCGATTTTTGGGCCATAAAAAGCAGCTTCACCGGCTGCTTCTGTGAACTCTGCTCCACGATCACGAATAAATCCTCGAAGTTGTTCTTCAAATTTGTCCCAATCTTCTCTCGTCCCCAAATATTTTTCCATATGTTCCGGATCAGATAATGACAATCTGATTTTTAATTCCGGAAATCCGCATTTTGCATAAAAAGTTTCGATGATATCCCAAATCGCATAAAATTCATCTTTTAATTGAGATTCACGGCAAAAGCAATGCGCATCATCTTGAGTGATGCATCGAACGCGAGAAAGTCCACTCAATTCACCTGTCTGTTCATCACGATAAACCATTGTTGTTTCCGCATAGCGATGAGGCAAATCGCGATAACTGCGAGGTTCGCATGCGAAAATTTGCGTATGATGAGGGCAGTTCATTGGTTTCATTGCAAATTCATGTCCTTCTCGAGTTGTAATTTTGAATAAGTCGTTTGAAAATTTTGCCCAGTGCCCGCTCGTTTCATACAAATCTTTTTTTGTAATATGTGGAATAGTGACTTTTTGATAACCTTTTGCTTGGCGTAATTCCCAAACAAAGTTATCCAAAATATTTCTAAGAAGCGTTCCTTTTGGCGTCCACAAAGGCAATCCCGCTCCAACCAATTCCGAAAAAGTAAAAAGTCCAAGTTCTTTTCCAAGTTTTTTATGATCGCGTTTTTTTGCCTCTTCAATCATATTCAAATAATCATCCAGTTCTTTTTGAGTTGGAAAAGCCGTGCCATAAATTCTCTGCAACATCTTATTTTTTTCATCTCCATGCCAATAAGCGCCTGCGATTTTTAAGAGTTTAAATGGACCGATTTTGCCTGTTGATTCTACGTGTGGCCCTTTACAAAGATCAACATCCGAACCCTCTTCTCTTGGCTTGCCGTTCCAGTAAACCGTGGCCTTTTCTCCTTTTTCTTCAATGATTCGAACCCAGTCTAATTTATAGGGATTATCTTTAAAAAGTTTCTTTGCATCTTCAATTGAAATTTCTTCACGAACGATAGGCGAATCTTTATCGATAAGTTCTTGCATGCGTTTTTCAATTCTTGGAAAATCTTCTTCACTAACTTTTCCATCATAATCAAAATCATGATAAAAACCTTCATCAGTCGCCGGTCCCATTGCTCTTTTTAATCCGGGAAACAGGTCGGTCACTGCTTGGTGAAGCACGTGTTCGCACGAATGTCTCATCTTTTCCAACTCCAATTGTTCTTTATTTTTTTCCATACATATAAGTTAACGATAAAGCGAGGGAATTATAACACACGCCGTTCGCCGAAGGCGAACACAGGCGCATATAAAATAAAAGGAGCGTGAAACGCGGACGGTCTACGTACTTTTTACCGCGGCGCAAAAAATATTACTAAATTCCCAACTTATTGCTCAATATAGATTTCTGCCGCGCCCTGCGCGCACCCCTCAATCCGAACACTCGGGTGATCGTTTCCGATGCTCTAATAGAAGCTCTTTTGGCGTCATATATTTCAAACATTTCCTTGGTCTATCGTTGAGTTTCATTTCAATTAAGATGATTTCTTCTTCAGTATAGCAGGAAATATTGGAACGCTTTGGAATATACCGTCGAACAAGTCCATTTCCGTTTTCTATGGTCCCTTTTTCCCAAGAATGATAAGGGTGGCAAAAATAAATAGTCACACCCAGAAGCCTTTGCAATTCCAAGTGCTTGGCGAATAAAAGGTCATTATCTAGCGTTAAAGTCAGCATTTCAGGAAAGCGTTTCTTGATTCGCAAAAATGCTTTTTCCATATTGTGGATGGAAACGGGAAAAATCTTTTCAAGGAATATCATTCTTGTTTTGCGGTCAATAACGGTTAAAATACATCCTCTTCCTCCTTTGCCGGAAACGATAAAATCACCTTCGGTGTCACCGATACGCGCACGTTCTTGAATGATTTGTGGACGATCATCTATAAAAGTTCGCTCGGACAGCTTTCCTTTCTTGTAATGCCGCCTATGGAGATGTTTTATTGCTCTATGAAATTCAATCTTTCTCCCGTATGGACTTCTGATAAAACGATAAATCGTATTTTTGCTAATATATGGAATATTTGGCTCTCTATAGCGGATTCTGCCTGATATTTGTTCCGGAGAATAATCATCAAACAATCTTCCCTCAATATATGCACGCAACTTTGGAAAACGGATGATTTTCTTGCCTTGGAAATTGCTCTGTTTTCTTCGCTCAGATGCCTTTATTTCGGCTTTTTCAGGCTGATAAACATTGCTCACTCTATTTCTTTTAAGTTCGTCTGAAATAGTGGAAACGCTTCTGTGCAACGCCCTGGCTATATCTTGAAGAGAATAGCCTTTGTTTTTTAGAATATATATTTCTTGACGATCACTTTTGGAAAGATGTGAGAACTTGTGTGGATTTTTTTCATATCATAAACATATCAGAGTGTTCGGATTCAAATGGGAATTCAGGGGAGTTGATCATGGCAGGAGGGATGTTTTACGAGGTGCGCTTGGTGCAGGCGTGACGTTGGTTTTTGGCCGTAAGGGCGGTGATGCTTTTGATAAACAAGGTAAAGAAGAAAAAGTTGAGAGAAAAATGCTTGATTCATTTGATGATCTTAAAAAAAGTCCGGAAGATGTTTATTTACTTCTTTTTGAACCCGACAATAGGCCCGGTGGAGCTGATGATTTTATTGCTGATGGAGCTAAGGCCGTTGGTTATGCTGGGCCAAACCATTGGCATTCAGAAGTAATGTATTTTGATCAGGCTAAGAGACAATGGATGGTTATGGGTTGTAGGCCTCCGACGTGTACAAAAGATTATCCGCTTGGTGATTTATTGAAAAATCCGGCTTATAAAAATTGTCCGATAAACATAAAACATGCGAAAGTTCCTGTTGATAGACAGCTTGAAGCTAGAAAATGGTTTACAGAGCATTTGCAGGGTGAAGTTTATAAATTGAGTGGTCCGGATAAAACGAATTGTTCCGATGCTGCCGCTGAACTTGCAAAAGAGGCTAAAATGGACGGCGTTGAGAAGATTGAAGTTTTGACAAGGCGCAGACTTTTAGGTATTCCGGGGTTGAGTGGGTTTTTGCAAAAATATCAAATTGGTAACTTGGACCAATTTTTACGTAGAGATGATCTTCTTTTTCCTGATGAACTTGAGAGTTTAGGCAAATACGTTGGGACGATTATTGTGCGCTGAAATAGAAATTAGGTATTTGAATTTTCATAGAGATTAGAGTACTTTTTTTATATTGGCCTGTGCGGCTTTGCCGCGGCCTGTTAGGTAATTTATTTTTTATGCAATTTGTTGCGGATTTACATATTCATTCAAAATATTCTCGTGCGACGAGCGGGAAAATGGATTTGGAAAATCTTTATAAATGGGCGCAAATGAAGGGAATTAAAGTTATGGCGACCGGTGATTTTACACATCCGATTTGGTTTAAAGAGTTGCGGTCAAAATTGGAACCTGCGGAATATGGTTTGTTTAAGCTTAAGCTTGAGATTGAAAAAATGCTTAAAGATGATGTGCCGGAAAGCTGCAGAACGGATATGCGGTTTATGCTGACGAGTGAGGTTAGCAGTATTTATACGGCGCTTGGAAAGGGGAGAAGGGTGCATAATTTGATTGCTGTGCCATCTTTTGAAATCGCGGAAGAAATAAATAAAAAGTTGAGTGCGGTTGGAAATTTGATGAGTGATGGAAGGCCGATTTTGGGTTTGCCGTCGGATAAACTCGCTGAAATTGTTTTTACTGTTTCGGAAGAAGCCGTGCTTGTTCCGGCGCATGTTTGGACTCCTTATTTTTCTGTTTTTGGATCAATGTCCGGGTTTGATTCGCTTGAAGAGTGTTTTGGGGAATGGACTGATAAAATTTTTGCGATTGAAACGGGGCTTTCTAGCGACCCTGCAATGAATTGGCGGTTGACTGCACTTGATAAAGTGACTTTGATTTCGAATTCAGATTCGCATTCTTTGTCAAAGATTGGTCGTGAGGCGAATGTTTTTGATACGGATTTGAGTTATACGGCGATTTGGGCTGCGGTAAAGAAAAAAGATCCGAAAAAGTTTTTGTATACGATTGAATTTTTTCCCGAAGAGGGAAAATATCATTTTGATGGGCATGCGGATTGTCATGTTTCTTTTTCGCCGGATGAGACGCGAAAACATAATGGGATTTGTCCTAAGTGTGGCCGAAAAGTGACGGTTGGGGTTTTGAATCGTGTGGAAAAATTGGCTGATCGAAAAGTTGGATTTGTGCCTAAGAAATATATTCCTTATAAAAATTTGGTTTCTTTGGATAAGATTATTGCGGATGCAATGGGCGTTTCTGAAGCAAGCGTGAAAGTTCAGCACGAATATTTGAAATTGATTTATGCGCTTGGGAACGAGCTTAATATTTTATTAAAAACTTCAATTAAAGAAATTGCGAAAATTTCGATGCCAAAAATTGCGGAAGGAGTTTTGAAAGTTCGTGAAGGTAAATTAAAAATTGTGCCGGGATATGATGGAGAATATGGCAAAATTAAGATTTTTAGTGAGAAGAAACCGGAGGGAGCGGTGTCTGCGAAGGCAAATCGGAGTTAGATTTTCGAATTAAGATGAATGCGATCATTCCGGTGCCAACGATTGTCATGATTGCGGCGAGCATTTGTTCGAGCGAAAATATTCCAAAAATTGGTGTTTGATCAGGTGCAATTTCACGGAAGAATTCGGCAATAAAACGGAAAATGCCATATAAAGTTGCGAAAAGCCAAGTTAAAATTCCGGGTTCCATTTTCTTTTTACGTAAGAAGAATAGAATCAAGAAAAGCACGATGCCTTCAAGTAAAAACTCAAGAAGTTGGGATGGATATCTGCAGCGTCCCGGATCGTCCGGAAAATACATGCAAATTGCGGATTTTGTGACTTTGCCGTAAAGTTCGCCATTTATAAAGTTTCCGATGCGTACGAATGCGATTCCGAGTGGTACGCATGGGATTATTAAGTCCATGATTTTATAAAATGAGATTTTTTCGATGCGGCTGAAAATATAAAATGCGGTGACGAATCCGATTACGCCGCCAAAGAAGGCCATTCCGCCTTTCCAGACTTTAAAAATTTCAAGCGGGTTTGCGAAATAAAAAGATTGATATGACGTTAAAACGTGTCCGATTCTGCCGCCGATTAAAACGCCAAGAAGTGCGGCTAAAAGTAGATTTACAAGGAAGTCTTTTGATAGATAAATTTTGCGTTCTCCAAAGAATTTTTTGATAAGTAAAATTCCGAACGTAAAAGCTAAAATGTACATTAAGCCATACCATCGGATTTCGAGGGTGCCGAGAGTTAATAGGACTGGGTTGATGTTTGGGTATGGGAGCATAATTCTTTATATTTTTTTGCAGCAATCCAATTCTTTTGAACTGCAAAGTTTTTTGTATAAATATGAGCCGATTGGAATTGGGGCGAACATTGAAAGTCCGCGGAACAAAATTGTGATGATTACGGCCATTTCAAGAGGTACTCCGAGCGCTGTATAAAAGAAAACCATGCTTCCTTCAAATATGCCGATGCCGCTTGGGATAAGTGAAACAAGGGATAAAACTTGTGCCAATACAAATCCAACCATTGCTGTCCCGAATGTTTGATTTGCGTGGAACGATCTGAAAAGGAAATATATCGTAAATGAGTTGAGGATGAACATTGCGACTTGCCAGAATGTAGGCCAAAATAAGTATTTGATTTTTGACTTTAAGACGTCGATTGCGCTTTCTATGTCGTTTTCTTGTAGATCTTTGCTGTGGAGCATGCTTTCATCTTTATTTCCTGAGAATTTTGCAAAATTGCGTTTTAGCCATGCGATTGTTTTGTGGAGCTGGTCGTGGTTGCCCAAAAGCCAGCCTACAAGCACCGTTATAACTATTACAAGCACTATTCCAACGATTGTGCCCCAGAATAAGAATCTTGTGACGTTATGTGTCGTTGCGAGATAGAAAAGTCCTGCGAGCATTAATATAATGAGTGACGCGTAATATGTGAAAACTTCAAGAACGACGACTTGTAATCCTTGCTTTGGGACGATGCCTTTTTTATGCAGAATAGAGACAAAAAACCAGTTATTGCTGATGCCGAGAGAGGGGATTATTTTTGATAAAAATAGCATAACGATCGAGGATTCCATGAGTTCGCGAGTTGTAAGTACCTTTTCAAGTTTGAATATTTTGAGGATTCCTTCGTATGTATATGCATTGCAGAGATATGTGAAGATTTGCGTGATGATTGCGAGGAATATCCAAATCGGTCCGCCTTTTGAGAAAAGCTGGAGCGTATATTTGATTTCATCGAATTTGAACCATAAAAATACTACCACTGCGGCCAGCAGGATATAGTAGAAAGATTTTTGTACGTATGAGATTGTTTTTGCGATCATACTGTTGGGTATTCTATCATAAATTATTATTTTTGAGTAGCCTTTTAGGTTTGCTATGATTTTCTCCTTCACGCTCATCTCGCAGACAAAATCCGATTCGGTTTTTATGCAAAAATCTACCCCCAGCCCCTTTCAGGGGACGATTTTTGCTAAACCTCATCTTGATTTTGTTTCTGCTTAATTCGACGTTCACTCAAAAATTTATCAAACCTTAAAAGTTGTTACAAAAATATGATTCTTATGCTAAAATCCGGTGTATGGAAGTGAAAAAACTTGAAATTCGGGCGAAAATAATAAAAGCTATTCGGGAATTTTTTTGGCACAATAAATTTATCGAAACGGATACGCCGATAATGGTTGCGCATCCTGGAATGGAGCCATATTTGGATCCTTTTAAAACGCAATTTAAAAGTGAAAGGGGTGAAACGCAAGATATGTATCTTATTACTTCGCCTGAATATGCGATGAAAAGGCTTCTTGCCTCGGGATTTAAAAATATTTTTCAAATTACGCATACGTTTCGAAATAAAGAAGTGAGTGCGACGCACAATCCGGAATTTGCGATGCTTGAGTGGTATCGAACAAATGCGGATTATAAAGATATTATGCGCGATACGGAAAATATGATTTTTGATGTTTGTAGGCGCGTTTTTAAGAAATCAAAAATAAAGTATCAAGGAGTGGAGATTGATTTGAAACCGCCTTTTGAAAGGTTGAGTGTTGTAGAGGCTTTTAAAAAATATGCGGGAGTTGATAAAAAGACTTTGGAAGATGAAAAGTTGCTTAAAGTTATAGTTATTAAAAAGGGCTATAGTAAAAGCAAAACCATGGATTATTCTGATGCATTTTTTCTTATATTTTTGAATGAAATCGAGAGGAAATTGGGCGCAAAAAAGCCTGTATTTTTATATGATTATCCTTTGTGTATGGCTGCGCTTTCGAAACAAAGCAAGAAAGATAAAAAATACGCGGAAAGGTTTGAGCTTTATATCGCCGGGCTTGAACTTGCGAATGCGTTTTCCGAATTAATTGATGCAAAAGAGCAACGTGTGCGACTTGAAGATGAACAGGAAATGCGAAGACGTCTCAAGAAAGAAGTTTATTCGATTGACGAGAAATTCATTTCTGCTTTAGAATACATGTCGGAGTCGGGAGGAATTGCTCTTGGCGTCGATCGTCTTGTTATGCTTTTTACGGATTCTACGAAGATAGACGATATTATGTTTTGTGGAGAAAAGTTCATTAAGGAATAATCAATTAAACAATTATCAATATGCAAACATCAGACTTTAGAAAAGGAAATGCGGTGAAATATAATGGTGAAACTTGGCTTATTTCGGATTTTCAATTTGTTAATCCGGGTAAAGGAACTGCTTTTACAAGAACAAAATTGAAGAATATTAAAACCGGAAAAGCGCTTGAAGTTTCTTTTAAATCCGGTGAAAGTATTGAAGAGGCCGATCTTCAATATCGAAAATGTCAGTATATGTATAACGATGGAACGGATTATAACTTTATGGATAATAAAACTTATGATCAGTTTACGATTACAAAGGATTTGGTTGCCGAATATGCTGATTTGATGGTTGATAACTCGGAAGTTACGCTTGTTTTTATTGATGGTGTTCCGTGTTCCATCCAAATGCCTCCAAAGCTTGATTTCAAAGTTATTGCCGCTCCACCGGGAGAAAAAGGCGATACTGCAACAGGCGGTACGAAGCCAGTTACAATTGAAACCGGTGCGACTGTGAACGTTCCTTTGTTTATTAAAGAAGGAGATACGATTCGCATAAATACGGAGACGCATGCGTATGTTGAGAGGGTGCAGCAGAAGTAATTTACAAGATTCAAGAATCAATTTACATTCAATTTTCAATTTTCAATTTTTAATTTTCAGGCCTTAGTTGGCTGAGCTCGTTTGAGCTGGACAACATTGATTTTATATGTATAATATAATTCTATAAAATTAAAAGCCGATTTTGTATGGCTGATGATAGAAAAAATGGGGTACCGGGAGATCTTAGTGATGACCTTGGACGCTGGGACGCTGACGATCTTGCTGCGTGGAGGCAGTTGGACGACGCTGAACGTGCAGATTTGACTAGAGAATTTTTAAACTTGGCTGAGGAAAATGAGGTTTATATTCCAAAAGACGGGATGCCTGTTTTTGATAAAACGGACTTGTGGTTTTTCATGGAAAAATATCATCAAACTTCCGATGGTGGAGCGCGTAAAGAACTGTTTAGGCAGTTTTTAAGCAGATACGGTGCGGCAACTTTTAATCTTGATAATTTGGACGAAGTAAAAAAAACAAGAGGTTATCGATCAGTGGATCAGGCTGCGGTTTTGAGCTTAGTTTTGGCTGTAGCAAGACAATATAATATTACATTGCCTAAAATTCAGGTTTTAGCGATGACTCCAAGGCGAGTTTTGGTTGAATTTCTTGATGAATTTTTTGATATTCCGGAAGGGTCGGATTGGAGGGAAAAAGTTGGTCTTATGGATGCTACTTTTTGGGCAAGTAAAGTTAAGAATGGCCCTGAGGCCTTGCTCGAAATGGCCAGGGATCCGCTTGCGCCTAAGGCTTTTCAGGATGGGATAGCGAGCGGAGTTAGAAAGACTTTGGCTGAACTTGAAGGAATGCATAAACGTGAAAATTTATTTGTAGATTTAGATCCACGTAATCCTGAATTTGCACGTGAACTTGCTACTGAATCTTCGATTTATGGGATTTATCCTGCAATTCAGGTTATTGGCGCAAGAGGACTTGTTGATCGCGAGATTGCTTCTCTTAAGCCTATTGAATTAAAAAAAATACCTTCTGCAAAGGCTTTTAAAGTGTGGAAAATGTTGTATTTGATGTATCAAGCTGAAGTTGATGATTCTGCCAAAAAAGAATATTTATATAAAGAATCTTTACGGGTTTTGGCTTATGCCGGCTCTGTTTCTTCGCCCGAGTTTCCTTGTATGGTTTTTGCTGAAGCTTTGAATTCTTATGGACAAGAAGGCGCTTCAAAATGTCCAAAAGAATTTGAGGCGGTTTTGCAAGTTGCGGCCATTAGCAGTGAAAAAGTGCAGTTTTTTGACGCGCTTTATAAGTTTAAAAAAGATCGTGGTGAAATTGGTGACTTGATCGATTTTCTTACGAAAAATATTAAGAATATTTTTAAAACTAACCTTCTTTATAGCGTTAATTTTCAGGCTATTTATTTTGGTGGCGATGCTGTGAATAGAAAATTTAGAGCTCTTTATAACGAGTCTGCTGTTCGTTATAATCCAAATTTTATTAACATGGTTAATTATATTCTTGTGCATTCGTTGCAAGGTAAAGGGGATTATGTTGCTGCGGCGAGTCTTATGAAAAAAGGCTTGAGGCCGTATGTTAAAAATAATGCTGAAAAATGGGACGAAGGAGGCGGAGAAGCTGGAGATTATGAAGTTGTCACTTCAAATATGGTTTGCATTGAAGAAAATTTTCGAGCTTTGATTCCTTCTTTTGGGCTTGAATATAAATATTTTGAAGATGGGGCGAAGATTCCGGATCGTGACCGCATAATGCATTTTAATCGTATTATGAAAAATGCAAAAACCGGTGTTGATGCTTCTTTTGAGCATTTGAAAATTGTTCATGATGATAAAACTATAGGTATTGGTCGTTATGGTTATTTTCTTACTGTTTATTTTGATTATTTTTTGATGCACGAAGGTTTTCCGGTGGGTCATGCTAAATTTGTTTCATTGTATAAAAAACTTAATGAAGCCGGATTTTATATTCCGACCGAGCTTGATAATGTTTGTGCTGCAAGATGTATGGAAACATCTTTTCTTTGCGGACATTATGAGGAGCCATTGGAATATCTCGAGCGCGATACTGCTGAGCGTGATGGTGCGGTTGTTTTGCGCGGAGCGGCTTATTATGGGATGAAATCGTGTTTTAAGCTTGCTGAAAACACTGAAGGCGTTGAAAAGGAAAAACTGATTAAGAAGGGGCTTTCGATTATTTCAAAAAGCTTACCGCAATTTGTTGGGACTGAGTGGGAAGATGAGATTTGGCGTGAATATATTTTGCCGAATTATTTTGATTATCTTGAAGTTGCAGGAGGTGTTTCGACTTTTACATTTGCTATGCCTTGGAAAATTTGTGGTGAAGATAGAGACTTTGCAACTGAAGAAGTTTCTTTTACGCATGAGCGAGCGGTAATCGTGTTACATATGATGTTCTCTTCAGGTAGGACGGTTGCTTCAATGTTTTACGATGATCCTTATTTTAAAATGTTAAGAGGTGGCGTTAATGAGCTTTTGTCTGATCCAAAAATTGGTCCGGTTCTTTTAGGTGTTCACAAGAAGGCGATTGCCGGACTTATGAATCTTGGACGATATGAAGATGCTCTTGAAGTTGTTCGTTCCATTCCGGATTTTGAGAGTGATGCTTATTTTCTTGGAAAAGCTTTTGTTGTTATGAGTAGGCCTGATGTTTGTTCTAAGTTGAATCTTTTTGGCGAACTTTCCGGTTTGGTTGCAAGGCATCCTGAATTACTTGTAAGCGGTGGGCAAGAAAGATTGGAAAAACTTAGGGCCGGCCTTGGAATGGATAATTATATTGTGTGTAATGCGCCCGATGCTTTGTTTGATTATTTGCCTGATTATGAAAAAGTATTTGGTGCCGGAGCTGAAAAACATATCTTTTTGGCGAGAGAGATGGAGTCGATTTCGAACTTGTATCATGACTATTTGAGTGGTTCTGATTCGAGTTCTGATTCGCCAAACAAGTACATTGAAGCGCTTTCCGCCGCTTCCGGTCAGGAATTTGATGTTAAGAGTGAAATTTTACGTAAAATCGGTTTGCGAAGAATCTCTTTTTCCGTTAATGAAAGTGGCGTTTGCGCTGAATTGATTTTTGAAGTGGATGCGAAGAAAAGGCAATTTAGAAAAATAAAAATGATGTTTGATCGAAATTTTAATATTATTCAGCCTGCTGAAGATTTGTCTTATATTGGAATTGATAATCGAATGTATTATTTGCTTTTTAAGTCCGCAATGTATGAGGAAATTTATAGTATATGCGAGAATGATTCCAATGGATTTACGGACGAAATTTTTAATACCGATTCTGCGAAATGGTTTGATTTTCAAAGAAGGTTTGTGCAATATGAGCGTGAATTTGGCGTTGATGGTAGCGAATCCGAGACTTTAACAAGAAATAACCTTGAGATCGTTTCAATTTTACAGAGATATCTTGGGAAATCTACGATTGAAGGCATGCCAACTCGTGATATTGATCATGGCAATCAGATTGTGAGCTACAAAGACGCTATTGAAAGATATCGTGATACCGAGGACCCAACTTATTGTTATCGTTCCAGGATTGACCCTACAAACGTACTTTCAAAAGAAGGTTTTGTAAGCCATATTGCTTTTTATAATTCTGATATTGGTGCGAAGTTTTTGAAAGCTTTTGGAATGTCTGATGATTCAATTGAAAAGCTTGGTATGCCAAAAAAAGAGAAAAACAATTTTATTGGTTATGTTGAAGTTGTATTTTATTTTCCCGGATTTGGTGAAAAAAGATTGTCGTGTGCTTTGGATGGAAATGGCGATCTTTTGATTTTTGGAATAAAGCCCGATTATGTTTTTTATAAGGCAATTCATGCGGCTGTTCTTGAGGCGTTTGCGCTTAAAGTTGCGCCGGAAATTAGGTCTATTTCCAACTTTATGTTTGGCGATGAAAGGCCTGATGTTGATAATCATTATTACAGTTCTATCCCAAATAAAACTCCGGTTGATGCCGAGGCGACAATTGCTAAAAGAAAAAGAGCTTATATTGCTATGAGATATGTTCGCAGTAGGGAAAAAGATTTTGCAAATCCTTCTACGAGAGCCGGCGTTTTGGATGATCTTATAAGTTTGCTTGGCATGGCAGAGCTTTGTACTGCTCCAATTGATGATTGGCCACTTCATTGCAAGGGCGAAGAAGGCATTTATGGTCGTGTTTTTAAACTTATTTATCGTAAAGACGATGAAAATTATATTGATGTTGATTTGCTTTCCGGCTTGCGTTCGGACTTTGATTTGTCTTCACTCAAAACGGTTGAGATTAAAGGAAAAAGGTGCGCTTTGATTGCGTCTTTGCCGGTTGAGCCTGTTGATATAAGAAAATTTGTTGGCGATGAAATAAGGATTAGAAGTCTTGGCGGGAGAACTTATAATTTGCCGCTTGGGCAGCCTGTTACTTACGATAATGAAGTTGAATTTGATGGAAGTAATTATTACGAGCTTATTCCCGCGAGCTATAAGCGAGGCAGTGTTGTTGAGAAAGACGGTAAATTATTTAGACGAAAAAAGCTCCCACCTTGTCATAGAATTGCTGTAGCCGGTAAAGAATATTTTCTCTTAAAGCATGAGATGTCAGATGAAAATCTTGTTACGTATATGAAGATGGTGGATAAGGGGCTTGTTAGAGAGGATATAGATTTTTCTTCAAGAAAATGTTTGTATTCGATTTTGTATGACGAAAATACCGGGAAAATTTTAGGCATGACTTTTGTTGGATTGGCCGGGAAGGGTAGTGATAGTGAGTACGTTGACCCAAGATGTAGACTGTATTCAAGTCGTAACAAGAGTGGTTCTATTGGTATTTTTGCGGATGCGTTTTTGGAAAGTGATATGAAAGAGCGTATGCCTGGAGTAAAGTTTGCGGAAACGCTTATTGAAACAGATGTGAATCGTGGATATAGGCAGGGACGTTATTATAAACTTGCAAGATATCTTGGTTCCGGAAAACTTGATCCAAGAAAAATTATGCAAAGTTCTGTTTTGGAAGAGATGAAGTCAAGGCTTTCCGGAAGTGAATTTGAGGTTATGAAAGGCGTTCTTGAAGGTCAGATATCTCTTGATGATGCTGAAAATGTTGCGCCTTTGGTTGTGGATGGAGAGAGTGGGACCGCTGAAGTGGTTGCGGGTGGTACTGCTATTGTTGAGCCGGCGAAACCTGCGCCAAAAAGACGAGGTAGGCCACCAAAAAAGAGAGTTGATGAAGGTGGCGGCGGTGGCGCCGTAGCGGCCGTTGAGCCTGAGCTTGATGATGACGCGCAAGCTTTGAATGAAGCTGAGGACAGGCTTGCTGCTAAAAGAGCATTGGATTTAAAGGTTGGAGGTAAGAAATACGTTGTTGATCAGAGTGGAGTAATTGACGTGAGTCGTTATGGTGGACTTTTTGGGCTTGATCTTGTTGCTGTTTCCGAAGCTGATGCGGATTATTCTCGTTATGCTGAAGTGTTTAAATTAAAGCCTGATGAAGCCTTGGTTTGGGTTAATAAAGGCAGTATAAAAGCTAGGGTTTCAAAAGTCAGAAAAGCCGCTTTAAAGGAAAAAGAATAAGCTTTGTTTGGTGAAAGTTTTACTTTGTCGATTCCACGTATTTTTGGATCATTTCAACAACTTTTTCGTATGTTGCGTTTCTTTTGGCGGGATCGCGTTCCAAAGTTGTTAATCTGAAGCCGTAATGTTTGCTGAAAAAACTGGATGCCGGAACAACGCAAATTCCTGTTGCGGCGAGTAAGTAATATACAAATCGTTTATCCAGTTTTAAGCCCGGTTTTGAGGTTATTTCTTCAACATATTTTTTGGCTTCCGGACTTTCAATCGGCAATGTTTGGCGATCGTTTAAAACACCTTCTTTAAAAAGTGGCATCATATAAAATGCGCCATAAGTTGGGTTTACTTTTAAATAAGGCGATTTTGAAAGTGTTTCGGCGATGTATCTTGAATTGTCTTCAAGATGCGCGTTATATTCTTTATTCCAATCGTCAAATTTTGGATGCTCATACATTTGTTCCAAAATCATTTGTGGAATTGTTGTTGAGCAAACTTCAAGAAGAATGCGTTTTTTGACAGCGTCGCAATATTTTTTATAATCCGGATCAAGATCAATGCCGTGGAATTCAAGCCATCCGCAGCGACCGCCCGGCCAAGGAACGTCTTTTGAAAGGCCGCGCATCACAACTAATGGCACGCGGTTATTTGCGATTTCAGTTATTTGTTCGAATTTTTTTCCAAAATAAACCATGCGGAAATAAACTTCATCCGAGACGATGAAAAGTTTGTATTTTTCAGCGAGTGCGACGATTTTTTCGAGAGTTTCTTTTGAATAAACCGCACCTGTTGGATTGTTTGGATTTATGACAAGGATTCCAACTATGTTTTCATCCACCTTGATTTTGGCTTCCATGTCTTCAATATCTGGTTGCCAGTCATTATTGGGATTCAATTGATACGAGACTGATTCAAGATTTGCGTTGAATGATTCCATCGAAGCGTGCGTTGGATAAGAAGGAGTTGGTTGCAAAATGCGCTTTCCATGAGGTAACATTTCATAAATTGTGGAAATTGCCGCGCCAAGACCGCTTGTAAAAAGCACATATTCATAATCCAAATTTGCGGAAGGGGAGAAGCGTTTTGCGTATTTGCAGACCCATTTTCGAGCTGGTGGGTATCCTCGTGAGTGCGTGTATCCGAAAATTTTGTCGCCTTCTTGCTTGATGGCGTCAATTAAAATTTCTTTTAAAAATGGAGGTACAGGCCATCCTTTTGCAACAGGATCACCAATGTTTTCACCAACAAATTTGAAATTTTTGTCTAATTCTTGAATCTTTTGCACAACATCAACGATTTCACGAATTTCGTAGCGCATTAATGTCGGCCTATCGTCTGAAATTTTTTGTCGCATAAAAATTGGGGTAAAGATTACCCCAATTATAGCTTGTGAATGATGCTTCGCAAAATGGAATTGCGGAAAGCTGCTTATTAAGCGACTGACGTTTGTTCGGCGGCGATTTTTTGAAGTTCGGCCATGTAAATAGTTACGTTTTTTAACATTTCTTGAAAAGCTCTTTCATTGAAATGTTTTTCGCAAAATTCATATGCTTCACCGCTTACTTCACCAACTTCGCGTGCTAATGGTTTTCCTTTTGTCGAGCTGAATTGCCTTTCTATTTCTTCAATCATTTCTTGTATAGTTGGGCGTTCTTTTGTTGTTGGGATTGAAATGTTGCTTAGAGTGTTTCCTTGTTTAAACGTTATGTATCCGATATATCCACGCGTATTTCGTCCTTCAGCTATTGCTTTGACTTGTTTTCTTGCTTCTAATTTTGTAAGTAGTTTTGATGTTTGTACGAGAAATTGTTCAAATCCTTCTAGTTTTTTCTTTTTTGCTTCAATTAAATTAAGAGCGTTTATCATGTCGCTTCCGCCTGTTATGCTATCCCTTACTGCGTTTTCTGCGGCATTAAGAGTCCTTAATGCGAATTGAACTTTTTGGATTGTTTCGCCTAATCTTGCTATCCCTTGTTCCATTTTTTCGTATATCGCTGGATCACTTGGGATTTCGCCGTCTTGAGGTATTAATGCCATTATTGCGTCGAGTTTTGCTTGTATTTCATCAACGCTGATTATTCCTAATGTTTGGCTGTGTCCTGTCAATAATGTTCGTGCTGCTTCGCTTGCATAAGTGGTAACGGCTCGATTTAAATTTTGATTAGGTACTACATATTGTCTATATTCATCGCTTTTTCTATATGTCGCTAATTGTTCAAGGAAATCGACTTGATTGAAGTATGGAGCGAGCTTTAATGAAGATATTGAATATTCTGTTGGATTTTCCGGGTTTACATAAAATATTGTTCCGGTATATGGCGAAGCTTCTTGTGGCCTTTTGTTGTTTATTTGAGTTTTTGCATTTAACTTGGTCGTGAGCGCTGCAACTATAGCAACGGCTTGTTTCAACGACTCTTTTAATTTGAGTTTGTCTTTAAGCGGCTCATCTGAGATGCCGCGTTTTGATTCAGGCGTTTGAGCTGCTTCGACTGCTTTCAATGCATTTTGAGCCATTTGAATTACAGGGAATGCTGCATATGTTGCGTTTGCGACTTTTGTTAGTTCTTCCGGATTTTCCGAAAGATCAGCGAATTCAGGCAATTCTGTTAGCGTTTTATCTAGTGCAGCTTGTGCTGATTCTACAAACCTTTGATTTGGATAAGCTTCTGGATATTCATCGCCTATCAATACAGGTTCGTCGTTTTTTGGTGTATGCATAATTATTTGATTTTAATAATAAAGGAGGTAATTATATATATAATATGGCTTTTTGTCAATGGTAATCGGTATGCGTGCGTTTTTAGTATAACGAAGCCGTATAGCACTCATTGCAATATACGATTTCCGGTCGATTTGGAGCGTAAACGGTTTTAATTGGAGTTTCGCATTTATCACATTTGCGATTAAAAAGATGGTGCGGATTTCTTTTGGAGAATTTGGAATGATGGCGACAATTTGAGCATAAACTTGGAGTAGGGAGGTTTAATGCTTTATAAAATTTGAGTTCTTGCGGGATTGTTTGAAATGGCTTTTTGCAGGAAGCGCACGTTAAGGCATCTGGTAAATTTTTTGGCGCGGTTTCTTTGCGCCATTTATAGCCAAGTTTTAAGGCTTCGACTTCGCTAAGCGGGTAATATTCATTTGCGATTGTGTCGTTATATGGGAAAGTTGAGTATTTGATTGGAAAAAATTCGCCCCATTCTTGAGTTTTTGTCATGTGTTCGATGATGCGCGGCATAATTTTTTCATATTCTTCTTTTGTATATTGCTTATTCAAAATACAATATTCGTTGCGTTTTAAGCCGATACATCCGAAAAGATTTTTTGAATTTAGGCAATAATAGCAATTTCTTAAATTGTTGTTGCTGATCCAGCAGAGGATGCAATATGCCAAATTATAGCTTCCAACAGCGCTTGCGACGGATTCGTAAATCAATTCGCCTGTGTTTACGCCTGTGCAGTCATAACAAAATTTGTTGTTTTTTGGGCCATTAAAAACCCACTTACATTCTTCGTCGTTGTAACAGTCGTAACATTCTTCGCAGTTTTTGCAGTTTGTTAAAAAGTCGCCGGTTGAATTTTCCGATTTTGAAATTTGTGCGAATTTTCGCGGGATTTTTAGAGATAATTCGTATGCGCGTTTTGCATATTCTTTTATTTTTTCTTCCGTGAGCGGAAAGGCTTGTTTTAGGCGTTTTTCGTATTCTTCTTGCGACAATTGTTCGTTGAAAAATACGTATTTTTTGTGGCGCAATCCGGATGAGCCAAAACAATATTCGCAAGATTTGCAGTCAAAACAAAAGGCGCAGTCAGAACATTGCATGCAAAATTGTGAATAAAGTGTTTTATATGAATTTTTGCAGTCCAAACATTCATAGCAAAGTTCGCATTTTAAAGCGCCATAACAATCAACGCAGTTTTTGCATTCCCAAATGTAATCGACGTAATAACAATCTTCGCAGTTGTCTGAGGCAAAAATCAGGTAGCAGTTTTTTGCGTTATCAACGTATTGGCCGTAATCTGTGTTGGTTGTGTTTACCATCGCAAGAGCGGGGAGAGTGATTTTATGAAGCAGTTCATTGAATTGCTCAAAAAATGGTCGATTAAAATCAAAGTCGCGACCATGCTTTGCGTTATCGACTTTATCGGAATACCAAACTTCAAGTTCGCATGCGTGATAACCGGCATCCGGATCAAATACGCTGATTATTTCTTTGCCGGTTTCAGAAGAAATATTTTTATATAAAGATCTTTCGTTGCGCCAAGCCATTCTTCGGCGTTCGCGTTCGCTTGGGCAAATCGTTGGAGGTGGAACATTCATTTTGCGATAAAAATCCAGATCCGCATCTGTTATTTCAAAAGGCTTGCCTGTAATTTTGCAAATTCTTTCCATTTCTTTAAAATTTACGCTAAAATTAAACCATATAACCTTCTTACATGGCAAACCTTGACTCCGATTCACCAAATGTTCCCGCTTTTATGCGAAAAAAAGGTATCGCAAGGGGCGTTAAGGATAAGTTGCTTAATACTGCTTATGACTATAAACAAAAAGGTCTTCTTGAAAAACTTGCGCGTGATGTTTCGCGTGAGAATCCGATAAGACATGCAAAAAGAAGGCCGGATAGCTTAGTTTCTATGACACCAAAAAAGAAGAGGGTTGCGAGAGCTAGTGTAAAGCGCACTTCGCGCGTTAAAAAAGTTGAAACTTTCGAAGCGCCTTTACTTGATTTTAGTAACATTGGAGGTAGGGCTGATTTGAAGAGTTTTTCGCTTGAGGATGCGACAGATGGATATGGCGAGGTCAGTGCAAAGCCAAGAAAGAGTGAAAGTTTGTTGGGCGATTTTGAAGATTCAGATAAGCTTGTGCGAATTGTACCGGTTGGAATGATTGAGGATTATTTGGGTAATATTGAAGTTGGAATAATTGAGCTGGATGCGGTTTTGCGACATGGGGAAATTATTCAAATTGAATGTGATAATGGATTTTTTCAGCAAAAAGTTGATTCAATGCAAATAAATAGAAAGCCTGTAAAAAGAGCCAAGAAAGGGGATTCGATTGGGATAAAAATGCTTTCGGCTCCGAAAAATGGAGGCCTTGTTTATAAGGTTATTTAGACCGGAGACGGCAGATGGCAATATTAAGAAATATTTTTATAATTGTGTAATATTTTTAATCCGCGCGGAGTAAAAATATTACGGAGTTTCCGATTTATTGTGTTATATGGATTTCCGTCACGTGACAGAAATCGCCTCCGCCCCCATTCCACTTGACTATTTTGAATTTATCATTATAATAGTTGAGCTTTAATTATTAAAATAATAAAATATGTCACAATTAAAAGTTAGAGATTTGATGGATTTTAGTTCCACCATCCTTGACGATGATGTTTGCGGAGCCTTCGTTAGAGCCGTTAATGCATCGAATCGCAATGGGGGTTTGTTTAACAGCTGAATTAAAGGGTCATTTGAATGGTGCTAGAGTTGAATTAGTAAGGTTTTTAAAAGAACAAGCAATGCCACCAGCTTCACCTTTTGCAAATGAAGAAGAATGGGTGTCTGGTGTTAATTCTGCTCTTGCTGCTTAGTTCGTTATTGCCTAATCTATTTCGTATTTCAATGTAACTGTAATCGTTGTTTCTTTTGAGCCTGCTTCGATTGCAGGTGCTGGGACTGCGCTGTCTAGCATCATTTTTGATGATTCTGCTCTGCCGCTGCTATACATTGGATAAACTGGGCTTGAAACGCCTTCTTCAATTGAAAGTAATTTCCCGAGTGAAAATCCGCCGGCGTCTGCAATTTGTTCTGCTTTTTTCTGAGCTTTTTCAATAGCTTCTTTGCGAGCTGCGTCTTCGGCTTGAGTTGGGTCGTCGAGCTTGAAAGAAAGTTCGGAAACTGTGTTTGCGCCGTTTTTTACGACTCCGGCTAAAAGATCTCCGATTTTATCAAAATTGCGAACTTTTACGCTGACAGATTGTGTGATCGTGTAGCCTGTTATTTCTGATGGAGGGCAAACGCCATTTGTTTTGCATTCATAATATTGATATCGAGGTGAAAGATTATAGCTTTCGGTTTTGATATCTTTTTTATCGACGTCGTTTGATTTTGCGAACTCTATGGCTTTATTTACTTTTTCCGTATTTGTTTTTTGGAGATCTGCGACATTTTTTCCGCCTTCTGTTACGACGCTAAAATTAAATTCTGCGACATCCGGGATCGAAACTGATTTTCCTTCTGCGCTGACCGAGAAATTTCTGAATGAAGTTGGTTGGATTGATTTTGAATAAGAGTTGACGTAGCTAACCGTTCCGTAGCATAGGAATGCGATGAATACGACTAGTGCCAGGCTTTTGAGATTTTTCATTTTTTCGTCCATGTTTGTTTGGGTTAAATGTTTTTTATATTATATCTCTATTTTTGAGAATAAATAACTTCCGATTACGAAAATTATCATTGTTACGCTTGTTAATACGACAAAGTCTAAAGCGATTCCAAAGTGTGCGGTATTTAAAAGAGTTCCTCGAAGTGCGTCAACGCCATATGAAAGTGGATTTATTGCGGCAATTATTGTGATCGTTTTTGGTAAACCTTGAAGCGGGAAAAGTGCGCCTGATAAAAAGAAAAGTGGCATTATCAAGAAGTTTATTATTAATTGAAATCCATGCATATCTTCCATTTTGGATGCGATTGCCGTGCCGAGCGCTGTGAACAGAACTGCAATAATAAACATAAATATGATTGCGACTCCAATGTACACCCAGTTTTCTGGCCTGAATCCGATTGCGATTGATAAGGCGAGGACTATTATGCCTTGAATCGTTGCGGCCGTTGCGCCGCCCATTGTGCGTCCGATCATGATGTTAAAGCGCGAAACCGGTGCGACGAGAGTTTCTTTTAAGAATCCAAATTGTTTGTCCCAGATGATTTCTATTCCGAAAAATATTGATGAGAAAAGGATGCTCATTGCGATTATTCCCGGTGCGATAAATTGGATGTAGCTGCCGCCGCCGGCTTTTTCATAGATTGGACCAAAACCAAATCCAAGCGCGACGAGGAATAATAAAGGTTGCGCTAATGATCCGATTATTCTGGATTTTGATCGGAAATATCTTTTTAGTTGTCTGAGCCAAAGTATGTAGATTGTGTTCATAGTGTTATTTTTTTGTCCAAAGTTTATGTACCATGCGCATTTGGTCTTTTATGCCACCGGCTTCGCTTCTTATTTCCTTGCCCGTTAAAGCCAAAAACGCTTCTTCAAGAGTTTGCGCATTTGTTTGTTTTTTAAGTTCTTTTGGTGATCCTTGTGTGATGATTTTGCCATTATCTATGACTGCGACTTTATCCGCAATTTTATCAGCTTCTTCCATGTAATGAGTTGTGAAGAAAACTGTGATTTTTTCCTTTTCATTGAGATCTTTGATGTAGCTCCAAATGTGATTTCGGGTTTGCGGATCAAGACCCAAGGTTGGTTCATCCAAGAACATGATCTTTGGATGATGAAGCAGTCCGCGAGCGATTTCAAGCCTGCGTTTCATGCCTCCGGAAAAGTGTTTTACATAGTCATCTTTGCGATCCCAGAGTTCAAGAAAATTCATAAGTTCAATTATGCGGTCGTGTCTTACGTTTTTTGGTAAACCATAGAGGTATGCGTGCAATTCCATGTTTTCAAAAGCCGTTAATTCGTCATCAAGGCTTGGATCTTGGAATACGATTCCGAATGATTTTCTGACTTCGTTTTGTTGTTTTGCTGGATTAAATCCGTTTAAAGAAATTTCACCGCTTGTGGGATGAAGCAGGGTTGTCAGCATTTTTATTGTCGTTGTTTTGCCGGCTCCGTTTGGGCCAAGGAAAGCGAAAATCTTACCTTCTTCAACTTCAAAGGAAATATTTTTTACAGCTTCAAAGTCGCCAAATTTCTTAACCAGATTTTTAACTTCTATTATATTTTTCATAAATTTTTTGTTTGTATCTTATTATATATGTTTATACGTTTTTTATAAAGGAATTGGTTCGTTTTAATTTTTGAGATATCATTTGGTTATGAAGAAGTGCAAACAATGCGAAATTGATTTTGAAATTCGCGATCAAGATATTGTATTTTATGATAAGATTTCGCCGATTTTTGATGGGCAAAAATGTTTGATTCCCGAGCCAAAATTGTGTCCAAAATGTCGTGAGCAGAGACGGCTTGCATATCGCAATGAAAGGACTTTATATAAGCGCAAAAGCTCGCTTAGTAATAAAGATATTATTTCTGTTTTTAGTCCGGATTCAAAATATAAAATTTATACCAGCGAAGAATGGTGGAGTGATTTTTGGGATCCGCTTGCGATGGGGCGTGATTTTGATTTTAGTCGCGGATTTTTTGATCAATTTTATGAACTTGAGCTTGAAGTTCCGCGTCCACCTTTGATTAATAATAAAGCTGAAAATTCGGATTTTTGTAACTTTGCTGATGGGAATAAAAATTCATATCTTGTGACTTCTGCGAACTGGAATCAGGACTGTTATTATGGCTTTCTGATGGTTAAATGTCGCAATTCCGCGGACTGTATTTGGTGCACGGACTGCGAACTTGTTTATGAGTGTCTGGATTGTATAAATTGTTATAACCTTAAATATTCTCAGTACTGCGAAAACTGTTCCGAAAGTGCATTTTTATATAATTGTAAGGGTTTGACGAACTGCATGTTTTGTATAAATTTGAATAATAAAAAGTATTGTATTTTTAATAAGGAACATACGAAAGAAGATTACGAGAAAGCCGTAAAATACATGCATGGCAGTTATGCGAAATATCAAGAGATGATTCAGAAATTTGCGGATTTTAAGCGCGCTTTTCCGATAAGAAAGGCGAATAATTTTATCGGATGTCAGGACTGCGTTGGTGATAATATTTTTCATTCGAAAAATGTTTATATGGGCTTTGATATTTACAATTCAAAGGATTCGGCTTATTTGCACGATGGACTTAAGGGTTCGGACTGCTATGATGTTTGTTTTTTTGACGGCGTTGAGCTTTGTTATGAATCTACGAGTTTGATTGGATATGGTTATAGATTCACAAATTTTTGCCGTGATTCGTATAATCTTTTTTATTGCGATAATTGTCATTCTTGCAAAAATTGTTTTGGATGCGTTGGTCTTCGAAGGAAGGAATTTTGTGTATTTAATAAGCAATATTCGGAGCCTGAATATAATGCGCTTGTTGTGCGAATAATAAAAAAAATGGAGGAAACGGGGGAGTTTGGCGAGTTTTTTCCTGCAAAATATAGCCCGTTTGCTTATAATGAAACTCTTGCGCATGATTATTATCCGCTGAAAAAAGATCAGGCGGTGGTTCAAGGATTTCGCTATGTGGAGCCAAAAAAGTCGGATTATATGCCTCAAAAAGTTGTTTTGCTGGATAATATAAATGAAGTTTCGGATTCTATTTGTAATGAATTATTGGCGTGTAGCGTGACCGGCAAAAATTATAAAATTATTCCGCAGGAATTGAGCTTTTATAAAAAACTTGGCTTGCCTTTGCCAAGAAAGTGCTTTGACCAAAGGAACTTTGAGCGCGTTGCGTTACGCAATTCGCATATGCTTTATGATCGAAAATGCGATAAATGTGGTGCGCTAGTTAAAACTACTTATGCTCGGAATCGTCCTCCGAAAATTTATTGCGAGAAGTGTTATTTGGGGACGGTTTAATTTCTTTTTTATCTTCAGGTTTTTGCTCTTTTAATTGCGGTTTTTCGATTTCTTGCGCATCTTTTTCAGATTTGATTTCGTCTTTGATTTCTGGTTTTATTTCATTCGCCATTTTGTGCGCTTCCTTGAAGGATTCGAATGCGGATTTGAAGTCTTCTGATGTTGCGGCGGCGTTGCCTTCTTGTATCTTTTGTTCTGCTTCGATTAATTTTCCTTGTGCTTGTTTAAAGCTTTCCTCAGGCATTTTGTCGTGATTTTTTTCTATGAAATTTTGAATTTTTTCAATCTTTTTATTGGCGTTTTCAAGTTTGTTTTCCGCGGCTTGTTTTGGGAACGTGATGACTTTGAGATCGCGTACGGTCTCTTTTATTTCCTGAGTGCTTGTATTTTCATCATTTAATTTTTCAAGAACTTTTTCATGATCTTTAAGCGATGTTTCCAGTTTCTCTATTATTTTTTCTGCGTTTTCAGAATCGCCGGACGTTTTCAATGCTTCAATTTTTTCTTTGGCTTTTTCGGTTTGTTGTTCGATTTTTGCCTTTATTTTTTCAATTTGATCCTTGCTAATTGTTCCTTTTTGTTCGAGCTCTTTTATTTCACCAAGGCGTTTTTGAATTCTTGTTGCTTCCCATTCAGCTTGTCTTTGTTTTGAAAAAGTAAGGCGTGAGCGGATTTCTTCGTTTACGTTTGTTTTTATCGGATAAAGTAAATCGCCCGGAAGGCTTGTTTCAGCCGCAAACGCTGTGCCTGTGCTCCCTCCAAAAACCAAAATAATTATATAAATTGCGATGAAAGCTTTTTTATGTTGAGTCGGCATGAAAATTTGGCCAATGCGTGTCCAAAATGAGGTCGTATTACCGATTGGATTTTTTTCCATATGGCTAATAATGTTTGTTTGGGCTGACATTTTTTCATTTTGCGTGAGCCTGATTTTTTTCATCTCCGATATGAATTGTTTTGTTTTATCCATTTAATAATTGTTTTAACTGTTTTAATGCTCTATTTATGCGTACTGATATGTTGTTTTCGCTTTCTCCGGTCGTTTTCGCCATTTCTTGAATCGACATTTCTTCTACGTATCTCATTGTGATTGCTTCTTTATATTTATCTTCCAGCTTTTCCATTACTTTAAGTGCTTTTTCGCTTTCCATTTTTATGTCGATTTTTTCCGTGCTGATTGCGATTTTTGGCACTATTCCTTTTTCCGCGAGTTGTTCTAGGGATTCTTCTTTTTTCTTGCGGTATTCGTCGATAAGCAGGTTGTTGGCTATTTTGTAAAGTAACGATTTGATTGTGTCTTTTGCGCCTTTTTTCCCGATATAGTCCCAGGTTTTCATGAATGTATCTTGCATGAGCTCCAACGCTCTTTCACGGTTCATCAGGCGGAAATATATGTGTCTGAATATTCCGTCTGAAAATGCTTCATATGCTTTCAAAAATTCTTGATGTATATCGTTTTTATTAGTCATTTGTATTACGTGCGACTTGTTTAATTCTTACAAAATTTTTTTATAAAATGGTCGGGATGATAGCCTAATTTTGCTTTACGTAAGCCCGGAATTCCAAGGTCTTGTTCTCGATTTACGAATTCAATTCCGGCGTTATTGAGCGAATTTATCAAAAACCATTGGTTGATAACCTGATACAATCCCGGAATTTTTGCATTTGCTTTTTCCGAGTGTATTATAGCCGTTTTTTCGTTTATTTTTCCGCCAATTGTGAAGGCTTCGATTTGTCCATTGATTCGAATTGCGCCTCCAATAAGCTCTAATTCGTTGAAATATTGTAGGGATTTTTTTACAGCTGAATATTCATCTTTGGTTTCTTTTTTTTGATCTGGCTTTGTTGCGGCCCATTTTTCGTGAAATTTCAGACAGTCTTCGCAATTGTTGTGTGTTAATTTTTCATAAATACAATCATATTTTGACAGGCATGATTTGATGTTGTTGCGCTTCCCGTCGTATCCTCTGCCTTTTAATTCGGCCAAATTTTCATATTTATATACATATTCAAAGTTATCGCGATCTTCTTCTATTTTGAATCCAAGTTGCTGCAATTTCTCGACGGATTTTTCCGGAATTTTTATTATACTTTGGGGAATTTTGATTAATTTCTCGATTATGTTTTCATAGTCGAATTTACCAATTGGATATATGATTTTTTTCTGATCGTTGCGTATGCGTGTAACGATTAAGATGTTTTCAAGCTTGCTGAGTAAAGCCGGCATGGAATCACTCCATATAAATAAATTTGCAAAGATTGTATCTGCCATTTCAGAGGAGTTTTCTTTGCGCCATTTTTCATATAAATCGAAGTCGGAAATATTGATCTCGCGCGTTTCGGGGAAGGTTGGAATTGTATCTAAAATTGTCATAGGCTAAGGATACGGGGACGGAGGCAGCGGCGCAAGTGGGGCGAGTTGTTTGTATTATATTGACATGTTAAGATTTTAATGCTAAATTGGCTTCCTTAGTTAATTTTTTAAACCAAATTTAATATGCCAGACAATTTGAATAAACGTTATACTGATCGATTGGGCGCTATGCAAGACTTTACTTTTGATAGTGATACAATTTTGGACAATAGAAGAGGGGACGGTAGTCGAGGCAAAGGTCCTTTTCAGTATCGTAGAACAGATTCTGATACATTTAAGAATGCTACAGATGCAATGCGTAGATCGCGCGCTATTATATTAACTATGGATGATAATAGAGTTGTTCGTCCAACGTGTTCTCGAAACGTTTCGCAAATTAAGAATATTCTTAAAACTGGTGACTTGAATTTGATTTGTGGCGCCGTTGTTGAATTGCTTGTTTTTTTAGGTCAAGAATTGCTTACTCATAAAACAATTGAAAAAATTGTTAACGTGATGACCGAGTTTATTGAGATCGCGGAACAAGATGACGGATATGCCTTTCATGCATTTAATTGTGGTGCTGATTCTTTAATTAGATTTTATTCAAAGGATCCTTCACGCGATGTTAATGTTGAGTTGCTTTCTGAAAACCCTGCTGTTGTTGAAAGATTTGCAAGCATTAATGATGAAGAGCCTTCTGCTTAAATTGACGAGTTAATATCAGGCGATGCGGTTCAAATGCTATAATTGATCCGTATGAGCTTTCTTGCGGACTTCAAAAAGTTGCTCCTTTCAACGCCAAAACAGGCGCTGACTCAATGGAACTGTGAGAATTCGGATTATAATGTTTGGGCGAATCATAGCAAAAATTCATATATGACTCGCGGGAGCGGTTGGATGAAGGATTGTTTTTATTTGTATTGGGTTTATCACGCTTTGGATGTTGCGGATTGCGCTTATTGCGAACGAGTTGAGCTTTGTTATGAGTGTGTTGATTGCAATCGTTGTTATAATTGCGATTTTTGTCAGGATTGCAAAGATTCGAATGACTTGGTTTATTGTTATGATTGTACTGGATGTAAAAATTGTTTGGGGTGCATTGGGCTTGTGAAGAAGGAATTTTGTGTATTTAATAAGCAAAAAACAAAAGAAGAATATGAGGCGATTTTGAAGAACAAAATTTCGGCGCAAATTGTCAGTGCTTTTGAAGACGCAAAATTGAAGATTCCGCATAGGGATTTTATTTTAAAGAGCGAAAATTGCGTTGGAAATCACATCGAAAACAGCCAAAACTGTTTTTATTGTTTTGATACGGTTCGATCGCGCGATGGGATTTACAATTTTAACGCGTATGAAAATATTGACTCTGTGGATTGCTCATTTACAAAAGATGAACTTGGGTATGAGCGTGTTGGCGGTGGTTGGAGCTTTAATTGTGATTATAGTGCGTTTTTGATGAATTGTGTTGATTGCAAGTTTTGTTTTCAGTGTCAGGAATGCAAGAATTGTTTTGGTTGTGACGCGCTTCACCATAAGCGGTTTTGCATTTTGAATAAGGAGTATTCGGAGGAGGAATATTTTAAGAAAATTTCGGAAATTTGGGCGGAGCTGAAAAATAGTATTGAGGCAGGGGATTTGATGAGCGTTTTTGAGGATGAAGAGTATGCGGGAATTTTGCATTAAATCTTTCTCCAAAGCTGTTCAAAGATCGTTTTTTGCGTTTGTGCGAGAGATTTGTTATATATGCCAACTGCGGAAATGTCTTTTTCGCCGTATGAAATCATGAAAATATGATCATCGCAGATTATCGTGTCGGAATCGAATTGCATTGTGTTTGGTAGGATTTTTATTTGATGATTTGCTGATTTGTAAGCCTTTATATATTCTTTTGCTTCTTTGCAATCGGCTATCAATTCTTTGACGTTTAACTTTTCTTTTTTGATTGTTTCTGCAGCTTTTTGAACATAAATCGGCATTATTTTTTTAACGATTTTTGGATTGAATATTGTGTAAAACTCTTTTTCTTTTAGTACATTTTCGTACACGTTCATAACAGCATCGTGGCCTTCAAAAAAGTTTATTTTTGGCGTGATTGATAGCTTGTTCTCAAGTGATTCCAGGGTTGGAATTTCTTTAGCAAGAATTTCAAGCGTATGCTCAATTTTGCTTTGTTTTGCCTTTAAAACGTTTGATATGTTTTTTATTGGAATGCATTTGAAATATTTTATTCCTGCGCGTTTGAATTCTTCGATTAAATTTAAAGCTTTTAAGTTTTCGAGGATTAAATAAGTGGAAGAGCGGGGAAAGTTGATATGTTTTGCGATTATGCTTGCGGGTTGGGCCCCGAGTTCGAGCATTTTCAAGAACGTTTCCGTTTCTTTTTTGTTTAATCCGAGGTTTTTGAATAATTGATCCATATATTATATGTTGTCATAAAATGTCGACAAGTATATTTTACCTTATATCTAAGCTTTTTTCAAGCATTTTATTTAGTGCGTCGTAGTTTATTGACAGGTGTTCATTTTGATGTTATTGTTATACCTACTTTAAAAATTAATCAAAAATATATGAATACAATTGGTGATGGTGATGATGAAGGTAAGAGAGAAGAGCTAACCGGAGCTGCTAAAATTGTTGCTGATATGAATGAGGTTCTTGATGAAAGGCTGGCTCCTGATTGTGGAATTTATTTAGAGAATGAAAGCAATCCCGAGGATCGTTTGCACGTTATTCAATATATTTTTTACAATGTACGATGGGCTGATCCTGAAATGGGTGTTTCAATTATTGAGAAGTTGTTTGATTTTTTGGCGAAGTGGGAAGATTCGGTTTATTTTAAAGACGAATTTCAGTATCGCCTTTATGGTTATTTGGATCAGCTTTCCAGGCGTGGTTTAAAAGATGGTCCTTTGGTGGAGCGTTTGAATAAACTCTTGGATGTTAGTTATTTTCACGCACGTGTGAGGGAAATCAACAAAGACTATGTATTTGGATATTTTGGATATTCGTATAAAAGAAAGAGAAGATAGAATTGGTGTAAGGCTTAAAAGCGCGAGTTGTTAACTTTAGTTTGTTATCCAAGCCAATCTATAGGTTTTGACGTACTTTGTTCTTTTTCCGGCTTTTTCCGTGTCCCTGACGCGTTTGTAATTAACGTCAATTCTCAGTTTTATACCTGAAATCATGCATGGTAATATGGAGTCCAAATTTCCTTTAAATAAGCCGAAATCGTCTACTAATGCAGAGTGCGCATGTGCCGCTTCGAATAATTCTTCCGCTGTGTATTGCTTGTTGTTATCTGATGCTTCTGCTAATTTATTTATAATAAAGGCGTCCATTGAATTTATTCTGGTTAATTTTTTTGCGGCTACTGTAAACGTTGGTGCTCCTTCCGGAATTTCCAGTGGATCCGGCTGCATTGCTACTTTTAAAACCTTTGTGTGGAACTCTTGTATTGCTTCCATTAATTCTTCAATAGTTGTCATAACTTCTCCGGCCTGTTGGCCTTGTCTGTCATGTAAAACTTCAACCATTTTCTTGAATAGTAATTCTTTTTTTGCTCTGTTTGTTTGAGCTTTTGCAGAGCTATCACCTTCGTCGTCAGTTCCCATTATGCTTTCAAATCTTGCGGCTAATTGTCCGATTGCGTTTATTAATGCACTACATTTCCCTTCAGCTTTTAATCTTAAAGCATCCTCCGGACTTCCTGTTTCTTCTAATGTTGCAACCATAGCGTCATGTAAATCTGTTGCTGTTAATTTTCCTTTTTTCCCATTTCTTCCGTGTTGTAAGGCGCTCGCCATTACTGTTACTTTTCTTGAAAAAGCTGCTCCTGTTATATCATCTTGTCCGTCCAAGAACTCCGCAGTTTCTATTGCCGAGGATGGTTTCACTGTGCCGTTTGCCACCATCGTTTGCATATTTTTGTCCAATGTCAATAATTTCAGGTAACCTTTTATGTGTGTTGCATATATTCCTTTTTCTTTTGCTAACAGTTCTATTGCTTTTGTTTCTTTTATTCCCTGTTCGGTCATTCTTCTCGCAATCATTTTTTGATAAGATTTGGCTTCTTCAATCGGATTTAAGTTTTTTCTATTTGTGCTGTCAAATGCTGCTTCAAAGATATCTTCTTTTGTTGCATGCCATTCGACTTTGATTTTTATATATTCGGCTCCTTGTCTTGTCATTGAGCGCCATCTTCTTTCTCCGTCAACAAGTATGAACTTTAAATGAACTTCGCCGTTTATGAGTATTGGAGTCACTTTAGCCGCGTCTCTTTGTCCGTCTGTTAAAAGGTCGTGATCGAATTTTTCTTGATCGTCAAATTCAAAATCTTCTCTTGGTTGATCCGGATTTGGAACGCACCAGCTAATTGGTACGTAAAATATTTGTTCACCTTCAAGATCTTCGCGTCTTATTAATTGAGCACGGTCATTTTTTAAAACCATGCCACCTTTTGTGTATTGTCCAAGATTTTCCGCTTTTAAAGAGTCTTTGCTTAAAATTCTCTCTTGCGGAGGCATTTCTAAAAGCGGGGATTTTGAGAGTACGTGTTCCATGAGAGAGTATTTATATCAAATTATAAGTTCTTGTCAATTTTTTGAACCTAGTTTTGCTTGACTTTCTTGGATTTTGAAGCGAAAATGCTTTCCTTGAACTAAAAATAAAATATGGGAAGAGGCGTTGATAAACCAAAAGTCGATAAGGATTTAACATTTTCTACAGCTGATGCTGTTGCTTTACAAAAAGACCTTGCCGTTTTGGCGGATTCTTTGGCTGAAATGCGATCAAAAATGAGAGATAGAGAGCTTGATGAAATTGATCGTGAATTAATCGCTGAAAGAGCCCGTGAAGAGAAAAAGGCTTTAGACGTTGGCGATGAAGATGATGATTTGGATCCCGTTGAAATGCCTGATATGGCTCTTGGCTCTCATCCTCGTGCGGTTACTTTGATGCAAAAATTGTTGACAAAACTTAATGGTAGAACTGTTCGTATCCTCGAGAGTGGTCTTGATGATGTTATGAACGCTTTGCGTCCTAAAAAGAGAGGTGATTGTGAATTGAGAAATGGTTGTGCTGAAAATGATGATAACAGAAAACGTCCTTGCACGTGGGTTGGATGTAGCAAAAATCTTTATTTGGACGTAAATCCTGAAACAGGTTCCATAAAACTTAACTTTCCGGATCTTAATCCATGGGAAATGCATCCCAGATATTCTTGCGCATTGGACATTGCGGATGATGGCGGTTGGCCTCTTGAACGTGTTGGTGGGGTTATGAATCTTACCAGAGAAAGGATCAGGCAATACGAAGTTGCATGTATTAAGAAGCTTCGTCAGGCGCTTGTGCTTGGTGACTTGGTTGTTTCCGATGAGCCTGATATTGAATTAAACGTGGAAGATGGAGATGACAGCGTTGTTGTTAATGATGAAAAAGGTTTGGCTAAAGCAGGCGTGGCTGTTTTGGCTGAAGGCGCTGATGGAGACGATGCTGTTAAAGCGGCTGCGGTTGACGTTGCGCCTAAACCGTTAAAAGCGCCTGACGAAAGAGTGAGCACAGGTAGTGATGGTGAAGGTGACGATGTTTTTGATATTGGCGAGCTTGAGATATAAATTTTGCATTTATTAAATCCGCGCCCCAATCTGATAAATCAAAAAACAAACTATCCATGCGAGAGCGGTTGGATAAAGGAAGCTGATTATTGCCCAACGAGTTCCGAATTGGTGCTTTATTATTGAAATTACGGGAATGCATGGAGAATAAAGCAGGATGAAGATGAGTAAAATTACGGCTATAAAGGGGTTGAAGGTTGGATCGTTTTGAAACGCATGGATTAAGCCTTGTTCTGAATTTGTTTCGATTGAATATAAAATTCCAAATGTTGATATGAATACTTCTTTTGCGCCGAGTGCGCCAAACAGTCCGGTTACAATTCGCCAGTCAAATCCTATTGGTTTGAACGCGGGTTCGATTATCATGCTGATTTGTCCCGCGTATGATTCTTGAATCGTTGGAGGGATGCCGTTTGTTTGAGGAAAGCTGAATAAAACCCATATTAATATTGAGAATGGAAGGATTATTTTTCCGGCTTTAAGGGTGAAATTTTTGACCGGTTGCCAAATTGCTTTGCAGACTGTTTTTAATTTCGGGAATTTATATTCCGGAAGATCCGATGGTCCTGCTAGAACTTTTCCCGCAAGTATTTTATTGAATACGGCTCCTGTTAAAAATGCAAATAATATACCAAGCAGATATAGTCCAAATAAAGCCGTTCCTCTCCATTTTTCTTCAAAAAAAGCTGCGATAAGAAGTGTGAATATTGGAAGCGTTGCGCTGCAACTTAAAAATGGGATCATCATTGTTGTTATGAGCTTTTCTCGCTGTGTTTTGAGATTTCTTGTTGCCATTATTGCAGGGACATTGCATCCATATCCCATAATCAAAGGTACGATTGATTCGCCCTTTAATCCGATTTTTTTTAATGTTGAATTAAAAAGAAGCGACGCGCGATTGAGATATCCGGTTTGTTGAAGAATTGATAGAAAGAAAAATAAAAGAATGATTAAAGGAATAAAAACCAGCATTGCGCCGATTCCACCAATTGCACCGTCTATTATCATTCCGCTCCACCAAGCTTGTGGGAGAACTGTTGTGAGGTATTTTTGCATTAACGAGACTCCTTTATCGATCATATTCATTGGAATTGATCCAATCGTGAAGATTGCTTGAAAAATAAGCCACATTATAAAGAAGAATATCGGTAGTCCAAAAAATTTATTGAGGAGAACTTTGTCTACTTGTTTTTGTTTCATGGGATTACATTTTAACGCAAAAATTTTGTATATGTAACTTTAAATAATGCGATAAGTTCGACAAAACTTTAATTACGTGCTACGCTTTTTATGCAAAAGAGAAAAACTCCTTTGTATCTATTTTTTTAACGACAATGAGTATGGTTGGTAAGATCAAAAAGCTTACGGATAAAGGCTTCGGCTTTATCACAGGCGAGGGGCTCGAGAAAGATTTATTCTTTCACAGCAACTCTTTAGTTGGAATAACTTTCGCTGAACTTAGAGAAGGCGATTCAGTTACTTTCGAAACAGCAGAATCCCCAAAAGGGTTGAATGCTGTTAATGTTCAGGTTGCGAGTGGCGATGCCGCTCCTTCCGAAGCTGTTGCCGAAGAGGCACCTTCAGAGCCAGCCGCTGAGTAATTAGTGGTGAAAATAAAAAACCACTGCCTGTTAAAGGGTGGTGGTTTTTAAATACACCGGTTTTTATTTGTTTATATTAAAGCCTTGACATTTTTGTTTTAATGAATAAGCGAAATGAGGCATGTGCTTGCTAAGTGTTGATAAATTCTATATTATGTTGGATATGTCATTGCAATTAAAATTTTTACCGTGGGACATCCTGTATAGCGAGGATGAGATTGAGATAAAAAGTGTTGATACGATTGTGCAATATTTTAAGAATAGTTGTTCCGGACACAAGGAAATGGCGATAGGTGTTGAGTGCGAAAGGTCCGGCGTTTATAAAGATGATTTAAAGCCTGTGCAATATTTTGGAGTAAACGGCAGAGGCGGTTATTTGGACGTGCTTAAAAAGCTTAATCACGAGCTTGGCTGGGAAATTGTTTATGAAGAAAAAGGCAATATATATGAATTGTTAAGATGCGGGACGAGGATTGGGATTGAAAACGATGGCAGGCTTGAGCTTGCCAGTAAACCAAGATTAGATTTGCATGATTTGGCTAGGGAATTCTTATTTTATAATCATGAGGTTTCAGAAATATCAAAGATTTTTGGGATAGTTTTTCTTGGTATTGGATATCAGCCTTTTAGTACCGTGAAGGAGATCTCTTATGCTCCAAGAATTAGAGCTAAGATTATTGATAAAATTTATAAGAGTCGTGTTGAGAAGCAAAAATGGATGAAATTGGCGAATGGCCTTCATATAAACATTGATTATACTTCCGAAGAAGATGCTATAAGGAAAACACAGATCCTTTGGCGAATAAGTTCAATACTTGCTGCGATGTTTGCTTGTAGTCCTTTTGAAAATGGGAAAAGGGCAAAGCATCTTGATCATAGGCTTTATGTTAATCAGGAAATGGATAAAGACAGGATTCCGCTTCAGAAAGCGTTTTTGAGCAAGGATTTTTCTTTTAAAAAGTGGGTCGATTATTGTGTTGATTTGCCAATCTTTTATTTAATGAGAGATGGCAAGCCGATTTATCCTAAAACAACTTTTAGAGAATTTATAAAAAATCAGACAAAAACCGGTATTGTGCCGAGTATTCGCGATTTTAATCTTCATTTAAAGTCAATATGGAGCGAGGTTAGATTGAGAAAATATATAGAATTTAGATCGATCGATTCAGTTCCGCAATTTCTTTTAATGTCGGCTTCAGTGTTAATAAAAGGACTTTTATATAGCAAAAAGTCTTTGATTGCAGTTGAAAATATGGTTGGAGATTTTGGATATGACGAGCTTATGAAATTAAGAAATAATGTTTTGAAAGAGAATTTACGCGCGAATTTTAGAGGTAAGCCGGTTTTATATTATGCTAAAGAACTGATTAATATTGCCAGTGAAAATTTAAAATTGTTTAAGAATTTAAACGAGAAAGGCGAGGATGAAAGCGTTTACCTTGAGCCATTAAAAGAGTTTATTTTTATTAAGGAAAAATCGCCCGCAAGATATTTGCTTGAAAAGTGGGAGGGTGAGTGGGGTAAGGATAATAAAAAACTTGTTGAATGGGTTACGGCTGAAACCAGGCCGAGCTAATCTATTCTGCGATTTGACATATTTATTAAAATGGTGTATAATTATGGTATAATTTAATTAATATATAACAAAAACAAAAATGAAGAAAAAATTCGTAATCGGCTTAGTTGCCGCAGTGGTCCTCGTCGGAGCCTCTGTTTTTGCGTTTTCCTCAGCTGGAAATATGCTGAAGGGAAACATCATTAACGGAGTGGACTGTACAAAAGTAAGCAAAAATTTGCTTTCGGTGCAGGTTGAGTTTGTTAAAGAGTCTACTGCTAAGACTCAAGATTTCTATAAATTAGAATATCTCGTTTCTACGTACAATGTATTGAAGGAAAAAGAGGTAAAAAAAGGAGTGAAGGAAGTTGTTGTTTGTAAAATACAGGATTATGCTCAAGGCCAATATGACACAATGTCAAAAAAGCTTGAAGCAATAAGGTCTTCACAACTTGGGCCATCTTTGCTAGGGATCGCTCCTTCAGTTTCTTTGGATTCGGTTTTTTTAACCGATAAAAATGAAGAAATCGCTTATTATAAGGATGGAGTCGTCATAAGCAAGATTAAAGTCGCTGTTTATAAGGATTCGAAGTTGGATTCAAAATATAAATATAAGTTGTTTGCTGTTCAAGGTAATTATAGTGGTTTGGGAGTGCTGGAGATGTTTAAAGATATGACACGAGTTAAAGAATATCCTTTTACGAAAAGCGCTTTTCATGATTATAAAACTAACTGGTACTCATTTATCCTGGTCGGATATTTGAATGACAAGCCGGTTGTTTCCAGTAAGATATTGACTGTATATTAAAATATTTTTCAATATTATAAATTTAAAAGTCCTTGCGATGAGCAGGGACTTTTTTGTTTGCTTTGTTGGACGCTATCTATTTCTTCTTATCTTTCTTTGCTTTCTTTTTTTTCTTGTTTTTTGCGTCTCTGTTTTCGCCTTTGCCCATTTGTTTTGTTGTTATGAGGGTAAATAATTTTACTTAATCATTTTACCACATTAAATTCCCGCAATCATTTTTAAATCGAAAAAGCCATCCTCGAAATAATTATCGGTTGAGTTGACCTATAAAGCTATTTAGTTTATATTTTAGGTGAAATTTGTAATAACTATATATGAATTTATTGTCATTATTTGATAGAGCCGTTGATGCGCTTGTGGGGCGGAACGGTGGCGAGCTGTGTGTTCGTGTTGATGCCGGTACTGATTCTTGTGCATCTTTGATAAATGTTGTTTGGTTGGAGAGTTGTGTTTTGCCCGGTAGATCATGCATCGATGGTGTGATTTTACACAAAGCGGCCACTTGTGCTGATGCGGTTAAAAGAATTGTTAAGCTTGGTGATTCTGCTGATGGATTGCTTGTGAATCCTCTTGCGCCTCAGGGAGGTTGGGATATGGAGCATTTGCATCAATATCCCGGACTTGCGCTTTTAAGAGAATTTAGAGGTAGAGTGAAAAAAGTTGCTATATATGCGCCAAAGCCTGTTGTTGGTGATCTTGCTGATATACTTAGATCTCCTCAAGTTCATCAACCCGGCGGAGTGCCTTTTTATGATCATTTTACTGTTAGCCTTGGTGAGGTTATTGAAGGTATGTTTGACAAAGAAAAATCTAAAACTAGGCCTTTGCCGCCATTTTCGACTTTGGCGTTGGGACGTGATTAAATTCCCGCAATCATTTTTATTCCGAGGATTGCGCCGATTATAATGAATGCGGATTTTATGAATTTATTGCCTTTATATCTGCCGTATTTGGAGCCCATGTAGCTTCCGAGAGTTGAGCCGAGAGCGCATGCGATGGCCATATTTAAGTCGAAAAATCCTTTTTGGATGTATAAAATTGCAGCAAAACTGACCCAGAAAAATGCGATGGCATAATAATGTCCGAGCGCATCTATAAAATCAAAACCGCGTGTTTTTATTGTTAGTGCTGAGAAAATGACGCCATTGCCGGATCCTATTATTCCTTCGTAAAATCCCATGATTAGTGCGACAGGGTAGGCGAGTGCTCTTTTGAATTTTGATTTAACAGTTTTTTCTTTTAATCCGAGATCTTTTTTGATGTATACGTATGAAATCAGAATTAAAATTAATGCTCCGATTATTGGTTGGAGAATTTTTTGATCCAAATGGATCGTAAATTGAACTCCAAAATATGTGCCAATTAATCCGATAAACGCGAATAAAAGTAGAAATTTCCATTGTATTTTGCGATTTTTGAGGTAGTTGTATGAGGAAACCGGTGTGCAGAAAAATCCTGCGATTTTGTGAATTGCGACCGCAAGCGGAAGGTTGATGCCCAATGAAAGGAATATCGGTAGCGTTATAACCGAACTGCCACCGCCGGACATTATGCCGACAAATGTGGCGAAGGTTGATGAAATGAAGATTATTAGAGGGATTGTCATTAAGGTTTTTGATACGGAATAGATTGTATCATGAGCTAAAACAGCATGGCATTGACTAATTATGGCGATATGCGATAATAAAAGCTATTCGTTTATTGTATTAATATGTTGGCGAGACCTGTAGATAGCGGTGAACAATGTTTTGATGAGCTTTTGAATAATCCAAAAGATATATCATTGGTAATTAAAATGTCGCCGCGTGAGTTGGCTAATTTTTTTGGCATTCTCGTTTCAAACGGTGGTTTGGAGTTATTTTTGGAAAAAGTCGGGCACGAATTGTCTGTTTTGTTTTATATTCCTTTATTTAGCTATTATCAAAAGTGGATTAAAGGAGAAGAGAATAGGGCAAAGCTTGATATGGTTTCTGAAACGGCTTCGTCTGCTATTCCCGATGGAGAGTTGCCATTATCTTTGGATAAGAGGTTTTCTGATGCTGAATTGGAGATGATTTTTAACGAGGTTTTTGCATTTCAATTATCAGTTGGATGTTCCGGAGCTTGTCCCAGATGCATGTTTGATGCTGTGCCGCGCGTTAGGGATGATGTGGATTTTGATAAAATTAAAAATTTGATTTTGAAATTTAAGAGTATTTTTGGCAGGACGAGGCCTGTTTTTTATCATGCTTCCGATCCTAAAGATTATCTTAAATATCCCGAGCTTCATAAGTTTGTAAGAGAGACTTGTGGATATGATCCGCATGTGACGACAAAAGTTTCAAATGATGAAGAGAGCTTGGAATGGTTGAGTAGATTATCGCAAGTTGCGGAAGATGTGAGAATAAGTATTTATCATATTCTTGATGAAGCGGAAATTACTGGTTTACTAGATGCGATTGCCTTGAGGACCGGTGGGGTATTTAAGAAGGGCAGTGGCGTCTTTAAGGTTGCAGGCGAGCACGATGATAGACTTTCTTTATTAAATTTTCTTGAGCCTGGGCTTAGAGGGTTTTATGAGGGTTTTGGCGATTTGCTTGTTGATGATTTGTTTGCAAAGCCTTATGAAGGGCATACTCCTAATATGGGAATAACTTTTGAAAAGCCCGGCTTAAATAAATGTGATGGTGAAAATGGTGTGTTTTTAACACCTAGAGGTCTTTATAATTCTGCCAGACTTTTGAGTGTGTCTGAGCACTTTCCACAGGGACATATTATTATGCCGATAATAGAGATTCGCGATATTAATCCGAAGAAAGGTGATTATTTGCAAGACTACATGCCTTATTCTGTTGCAGGAAAGGCGCGTTTTGAATTTCCAAAGCCCGTTGATCACGAAACCGCTTTCAATATTCGTATTCCGGATTTGCCTGATGAATTTAGAAAATTGGAGGTTACGTTAAAAGCGAAAAACGGATCGTTTAAGGTTGGTTATGATGACAATGGTTTGATCACAAAGGTGAAGAAGGTGGTTTAGAAAGCCAGGATTTGTATATTTAACTTGAGAGCTATCAGCGCTATTAGAAATACGATAAATGTGATACCCGCGAATACGGCGATTGTGCTTATAAATAAGCGAATTGCTTCTTTGCGTTTGCCTTCCAAAAGCATGATGATTGGCTGGTATAAGAAAATATATGCCATTATTGCGGCTGAAAGTACGAACAATGAGAGCATTCCAATAGGTATCAAATAATTTCCCTCCGAGTTGCCTGCCAATTTTCCTCCAATGCTTATTCCTGTAACTACAAGAATGATGTATAAAAGTGCTGTTCCTGCATTATAAAAAGGATTTTTTGTCATATATGATTGGGTTATAGAAATATGAATTTAATTTTTTGGTTTCCTGCAACTATTACTATTATAACTGAAATAGTGGAGAATAAGAACGGGGTGGATGGGCTAAAATGTTGTAATTTCATTGTTAACATGTCCGGGTTGCCTTATATTTGTTATTGACATGCTTTTTTATAAGGCGTATTACTTAGACGGTTAAACAAATATTTAATCGTTTAACTAACTTAATCAACTTATTATTTTTTAATACAAAACTATGTCTAAAATCCCTTTTACCGTAGAAACGGTTCGAAAACCAAAGTTCTGGATTCCGGCCGCGATTTCAGTATTGATTGTAGCTATCTTGTTGGTGAACAGTTATGTTTTGCCTATTTTTCAAAATGGGAATTCTGATTTGTTTTCAGGCTTTTCCAGATTAATAATCAGCACGGCCAATGCAAAGGATAATTTTTCCCTTCAACCAAGCGGTTTAAACAGTTTGGGAGTGGAAGCTAATTCTTCCTATATTTTGAAAAGTAAAGAACCGGTTGATGCTACTTTGATACAAAAGAATTTATTGCTTGAGCCAAAAGTAGACTATGATTTGGAAAAAATTTCAGATCAAGAGTGGAAGATTACTCCAAAAACACCATTGCCTCCAAGCACTTTATTAAAGGTTTCTTTGGTTACATCATATTTGGATGAAGTTAATACTCAGCAAGAACGTGATTATTCTTGGGCTTATCAAGTGAAAGACACTTTCAAAGTGCTTAATTCTTTGCCGAGAGACAAGGCAACGAACGTGCCAATCAATACAGGCATAGAGGTTACTCTTAGCCATGATAATTTTGTTGATTTTCAAAAACACTTTAGCATTGCGCCAAAAGTTAATGGTAGTTTTGAGAAACATGGTAGAACTTTTGCTTTTGTCCCAAAAGAAGCCCTAGCCCTAAACACTGTTTATACCGTAACGGTTAGCAAAGGTTTGGCTTTGGATAAGGCAAGTGAAGTTTTGGCCGAAGATTATACTTTTGCATTTGAAACTTTGAGCCCACAAAACGAAGCAAATAGCGGGAATTTATATGTTCATAAAAGATTTTACGAAATTCCTTCAAAAGAAAAACCAATTGTGCAGGTTAATTCTTCGAAAATTCCAGAAGGGGACATTCAGGCCAAAATTTATCGTTATTCCAATGGCGATGAATTTTTAAAGATTTTGAAAGACATGAATAAATTTCCTTATTGGTCTTCGTCACGCCAGGATTATAAAGTTAATACTGATGGCTTAGTGCCAATTTTGTCTTTTCCTGCGGAAGTTAAGACCGAGGATAATGTTAGATATATCGAATTCCCACAAAATCTGGAAAAAGGTTTTTATGTGGTGGATTTTTTGCATAATAATAAAATAAGCCAAGTTTATATACAGGTGACGGATTTATTAGCTTATATAAATATTACTAAGACTGATACGATGGTTTGGGCAAATGATTTGTCTTCCGGTTTGCCGGCCAGCGGGGTGAACGTGTCTTTTGTTAGCAAAGACAAGGCTTATACGACAAACGGAAAAGGATTGGTTGTTTTGCCAACTCCGGATAATTTTTATCCTGAAGTTTCAGGCGATAATCGAGATAAATTAGGCGTTTATTTGAAATTAGCTAAAAATGATGACCAAGTGTTTTTGAACGCGCAAGCATTAATGAATTTTAAGAAAGGAGAAAAAAGCACGGATGATTATTGGAGTTATGTTTATACCGATCGACCTCTTTATCAGCCTACGGATGCGATTAAATATTGGGGCATGGTAAAAGACAGAACGGATAATAAAATAAATGAAAAGGTGAGTGTAGCTTTATATAAAAATGGATATGTTGATTATTATTATCAACCGGTAAAGATTGCTTATCAAGAGGTGGCATTGGATGATATGGGAGCCTTTTTAGGCGAAATTAAGTTGGATAATATTCGACCCGATTACTATAACTTAGAGGTAAAAATTGGAGATACTTTCATTGCTAATAAGTATATTTCTATAGAAAAATATACAAAGCCGGCTTATCAGTTGAGCTTGGAATCAGATAAGAATTTAGCTTATGTAAATGAGGAAATAAAGTTTAAGGCCAAAGCCAGTTTCTTTGAAGGTACGCCTGTGCCGGGTTTAGCCTTGGTTGTCACCACTCCAACAGGTAAAATTAATGTCACTACCAATGAAGGTGGCGAAGCAAGTTTTAATTACACGGAAAAAGATACAAGTTGCAATCAAGAATATGGCAATTGTTGGCCAAAATTTAAAAGTTTTTCTGTTAATCCAAAAGACAGTGAACTTGCTGAAATTAATGCTAGTAAGGATTTGCGTATTTTTGGACCGGACGTTTATCTTAAAACCGAAACCACTTATCCGGAAAAAGGAAAAGCTAAGATTGTTTGGCAGGCCAATTTGATCGATTTAGCGTTAGCTGAAACAGCTAATTCGTGGAATAGCGGTTTTGGTAAAGAGCCGGCGCCAAATACCAAACTGCAAGTAGAGGTGACGAAAGTTACATACAATAAAGTGGAAACCGGTACGCGTTATGATTTTATCAGTAAGCGATCTTATAAGTCTTATAATTATGAAAGAAAGGAAGAAATAATAGATAATTTATCTGTTAATACCGATGCTGCGGGTAAATATGTTTATGAAAGAAATGTTGAACAGGGTGCTTCTTATGAAGTAAAAGCGAAATTCTTTGGGAGCAATGGCTTTTATGATCTGGAAAAAGGCTATTTATATTATTATGATGGTACGATTTTTAATCGTTATGTTAATAGTGGCAATTATAAATATTATCATTTGGAAGTTGGGAAAGATGGTACTGAGAAATATTCAGTGGGCGACAATGTGAGTGTGAAGTTTTTAGAAAATGATAGTTTATTGCCGGTTGGAGAAAATAAATTCCTTTTTGCTCAAATGCAAAACGGCTTGCAGGAATTTGGTGTATTTAATGAGCCGATATACAAATTTTCTTTTGAAAAACGTGATATCCCTAACGTGGATGTTACCGGTGTGTATTTTAACGGTAGGTCTTATGATGTGGTTGAGAGTGGCTATAGTAGCGCGGTTGTTTGGTATGATTATGAGCAAAAAAATCTAAAAATAAACCTAAAGACCGATAAGGAAAAATATAAACCGGGTGAAGAAGTGAAAATGTCTGTTGGGGTGATGGATAAAAACAATAAACCGATTGAAGCGGAAGTGAACCTGAATCTGGTTGATGAAGCTTTTTATTCAGTTCAAGATGAGCAAGTTAGTCCAATAGAAAAAATTTATTCCAGAGTTTTCTCGGGCAGTCTGTTGTCTTTACAAACTCATCAGTCAATCAATGACGATTTTGGCGGTGCTGAAAAGGGTGGTTGTTTCTTGGCCGGGACAATGATCAATATGGACGATGGAAGTAAAAAATCGATTGAACAAATCGCTGTTGGCGATAAAATACAAACCTTTTCCAATCCGGTTAAGCGAGAACTAGTTTCCGGACAAGTGGCCGAGCTGTATAAGCACACAGTGCCATTTTATTTGATTATTAATAATAAGTTAAAAGTAACGCCACAGCATTTGATTTTTAGTGCCGGTAGCTTTGTGGAAGCCGGTAAGCTAAAAGTAGGGGATTACCTAATAAATGATGCTAATAAATTGGTTAAGATTGAATCGATTGATCGTGTTAACGAAGTGGTTGAGGTGTACAACTTCCGCGTTGATCCTCAGCATACCTATTTTGCTGATGGAATTTATGTCCACAATGAAAAAGGCGGTGGTCCAAGGGAATTCTTTACTGATGCGGCTTTGTTTACTGTTGTCAAAACTGATTCTTCAGGAAAAGCAGATGTAACTTTCAAATTACCGGATAATATTACTTCTTGGCGTGTTACGGCTCAGGCTATAAATAATGATTTGTATGCCGGAGTTAACACTACAAAAATTCCGGTTTCTTTGCCGGTCTTTGCTGAAATAAATATTGGAGGGGAATATCTTTTGGCTGATAAACCAATCGCTAAAGTGCGTGCTTATGGAGCATCTTTGATAAAGGGTGATCAGGTGAAATTTAATTTCTCGTTCGAAGGTCTTCAAGCGGCTGAACAGCTTAGTCAAGCCTTTTTGTCTGTTTATTTCCCATTGCCGGAATTAAAACTAGGTAAACAAAATGCGGTTTTTGCTCTAAAGACAGACAAAGGTAACGATTCCATCAAGCTTCCAGTTAATGTAATAAAGAGTCGTTTGCAATCAAAAGTAGCAATACATGAAGTATTAACCGCTGATACGAAATTAACTTTGTCCGGCCAAGATCCTGTCACGGTTGTGCTTAGTGATGAGGGTCAGAATCAATTGTATCGTCCTTTGCAGGGTTTAAGTTGGAATTGGGGTGATAGAATTGATCAAATAATTGCAAAGAGTGAATCCAGAAAGTTATTAAAACAATATTATAATGAAGACGTTGTTGATTATGCCGTACCAGGGGTTAGCTATCAATTAAGTAGCGGTGGAATTTCTCTTTTGCCATATTCCAGTGAAGAATTGGAATTATCCGCTAGGGTTGCTCAAGCCGGTACAACCGGTTTTGATAAAGAATCATTGACGCAGTATTTATTTAAAAAGTTAGAAAGTCCATCGGCTAATCCTGAAGAAGTTTCTTTGGCTTTGTATGGCTTGGCTGAATTGCATGAGCCGGTTTTGACCAGATTGAATGTTTGGTTGGATACAAGAAAAGATTTGACCGTAATAGACAAATTATATTTGGCTCAAGCTTTGTCTGATCTTGGCGATAAAGAAAAATCCCGACAAATCTTTATTGAAATTCTTGGTCAGTATGGTGAAAACAAAGAAGGTTTCATCATCTTAAAAACAAGTAATAAGCCGGATGAAGTCTTTAAAGCCACCGCTTTATCCTCCGTGTTGGCTGCCGGTCTTAACATGCCTGAACACGTTGGTTTATGGAATTATTTAGAAAATGGCCAGGTGCTTTGGGGTGATAATAAAAACAGTGAAACCTTGTTTGATTTAGAAAAAATTGGTTATATTCGTCAGACATTGCCACAGTTAAAGCCAAGTCCGGCCGAAGTAGCTTATACTTTATTTGGCAATAAAGAAGATGTTAAGATTACCGGTGGGTCGGTTCATTCTTTCCAGCTTTATCCAAATCAAGTTGACCAACTTAAGTTTAATTCAATCAAAGGCAATGTGGGTTTATCGGTCGTTTCTTTAAAGTCTGTGTCTGAAATGAATATAAAGCGTGATGGAACAGTCGGTATTGAAAGACAATATTTGGTGAACGGTAAAGAAACTACGAACTTTAAAGAGGGTGATGTGGTTGAAGTCGTATTAAAAACCAAATTTAATGCCAAGCCTCTTGATCCGCAAGTAAATGAATTTCAGGTGACTGATATTTTACCAAGTGGGTTAATCCCTATGGTTAAATCAGGCAGTAGAATGAGCAGTAATGCTCTTAAGGGCAAATGTTACCTTTATCCATATCAAATTAGTGGGCAAGAGGTAAAGTTTATGGTTTACCGTAATTGGGCATATTGTAGTAATGATTTGCATTACTTCGCTCAAGTAAAGACTGTTGGTGAATATTTGGCTGAGCCGGCTTTGATTCAGTCTTATATTTTTCCTGAAGTAGTCAACTACTCTGATCCTAAGACAATAAACATAGCTAAATGAAAGTAAAAGTAATTGCCATGACGGCGGTTGTTATTCTGATCATCGCCGCCGTCATTTACTTATCCACTCAGTCATTGCTGAAAAAAGAACAAGATGTGTCTTTGGTCTCAATCTTGCCAAAAATAGAATTACAGCCAATGTTTTATGAGAAGAATAATTTTTTTAGTGCGATAGAAAAATCTAAAGACATAAAACCTGAAAAAAACATTCAAGCGATTGTGGTGCCGCATCACTTGTTGGTTTCAGAATATATCGCCGGTTTAATGAAGCGAGCGAGCGGACGAAGCATTGATACGGTTGTAATTATTGGGCCAAACCATGAAAACGTTGGTCAGGAAATCTTAGCCACGACTTTGGCCGAGTGGCAGACGCCGGCCGGCGGGGTATCGACCGATAATCAGCTGGTTAACAGTTTTTTGTCTGATTTAAGAGAACAATCCAATTATTACGCTTTTATTCATGAGCATTCCATTGGCGCAATTGTTCCGTTTGTAAAATATTTTTTCCCACAAGCTAAAATTATGCCTGTGATTATAAATTCTTATGCGAATGTTCAAGATGCAGAAAGATTAGCAACTTGGTTAGATAAAAATCTGCCGGATAATTCACTTGTAATTGCTTCTACGGATTTTTCCCATTATTTGGATAAAGATACGGCCAGTAAAAACGATTTACAAACCAGACAGTGGATAACAGAGCGCGATACCCAGTCAATTGCTCATTTGAATAATGATTACGTAGATTCTCCAATTAGCCTTGCTACTATTTTGCTTTTAGCTGAAAAGAGGGGACTTAAAACTCAGGAGGTTTATCATGGCAATTCCTTTGATTTTAGCTTGAAAAAACCCGCAGAGACCACGAGTTATTTTGGTTTGGCTTTTTATTAATTGGCTCCCGAGGTCAGGTTCGAACTGACGACCCACCGGTTACATTTATCTCCAAGTTTCCTTGAAGGATGGACTATATCATCATCCACGTGGGATGCAGGGCGTTAAATGGTGTAATCACCTAGTCTCTGAACCTTCCTCGTTTTAATGAGGCTTGGCTGCGGATTGCCTACCTTTTAGGTTTAGGTTTCCCGCAATTAACCCTGTTTTTCAATCCGTTTTACAACGGAAAGCTGCAACTTAATACAGCCGGTTGCTCTACCACTGAGCTACTCGGGAGTTTTAAAGAACAGGAGAATTATACCTATGCTTGAATTTTTTACAATATTATTTTAGTTGGAAGCAAAAAATTTCACGTGCGACGAATTGATCGGGGCGGTCATATATCAAAGAAGAGCGTTTTTTTGGAGAAAGGGGAGCGATAGTGAAGCCGAATTCGAGCGCTTTTTCAGGAATGCTTTCGATATAGCGATAACTAAATTTATCGCGAAATGCGGCGAGTGCGAGAATTATTGGGCATTTTATTTTTAATTCTGCGAGTTTTTTGAGAGTTGCGACGTATAAAGTTTCAAGTTCTGCGCTTATTTTTGCGATTTCTTCGAGCGTTGGTTTTCTTAGTAAGCGTGGGCCGAGATAAGATTCTCCGATAATTGCATCAATTTTGTCCGGTAAATCGGAGGCTTTTAAATCGTTTATATCTTTTGCGAAAATGTATGATTTTGGTTCTTGTAATTCGTATTCTTTGGAGAGCCAATTTATGTTTATTTGCGTATCTTTAATTGCTTTTTCGGCTTTATCTGAGCCAACAACTTCTGCTCCCATCAAAAGTGCTTCGCATAAGATTGTGCCGTTTCCGCAGAATGGGTCATAGATTACAGGGCTTTTATTCTGAAGCGATGAATCAAATTTATTTATACCGGAAAGGTTTATCATGATTTGTGCGGTTTTTGGCGGGAGCATGCCGGAATCCATGTTTCTGGCAGGTCGATTGAAATCGCGATGTTCATATGATTCAAAATCTTGAATCGCAACCGTTTCCGTTATATAAATTTTTTCTCCGATTTTTATAATAGATGCTTCCAAGCCCTTATCTATCATCTTTTCTTGCACGACAATCACGTTGTGAACGTTCTGAAAATCTTTATTTACAAACCTTGAAGAGCGGCCATTTTCTGTCAGAAATTTTTTAATATTTTTTAATGAATTCTTTAGAATATTTTCACTTTTAGCATGTAAATTGTGGACACTTATTCCATAAACTATTTTTGAAGATGAAGATGCAAACTTTTCTAAAATGCGGTGAGTAATCACTGCGCAAGCCGTTTCGGTCAGGGTGTTTACAGGGAACCGGAGTTCGCTTAAAACTTTTGAAATTTTGATTGTTCCGCCAAGAATATTCAAAATTCCTTGAGGGTTTGAAAGAGGTTTTGAGAGCGATAAGGCGTAAAAGCCGTCTTCATAGCCGATCATTTGGTCGCCTTCGCTCATTAAGCCCTTTAATTCCATGAATGACAATTCCGGGACCCTGCCGAGCGAAAAAATGTATAAATTTTGATCTAATGAAACCATCTAATTTTGTTACTTTGGCTGTGATTTGTGTTCTAAGTATAGCTATATTCATGTTTTTTGGCTATAGCATTGGAAGGTATGTGCAAATGGACGCAATGCGAGGGGAAATTGAGTTTATTCCGGATGTGAATCCCGGGGTTTGTGCAGTTGATATAAATGAAATTACTGATTATGAATTGCGCGGGAGTGTAGGGGAAAAACACGTGCGAGTGCGATATAAGGGCAAAGTTGTGATTCCTGATGCGGCTAGAAATTTTACGATTCAATATTAATCTTTATCCGACAAGCGGTTTTTATTGTGCGGTCGATTTTTGCGTATTATAGTGTCAACGATTTTTCATCAAAAATTTAACAAAAATTTATATGGCGATGTCTTTAAACAGAGTTCAATTGATTGGAAACGTGACTCGTGATCCTGAAATGCGTGAAATTCCGGGCGGAAGCATGGTTGCAAGCTTTGGAATTGCGACGAACTTTACATGGAATGATGCTCAGGGAAATCGTCAGTCAAAAGTTGAATTTCATAATATCGTGGCCTGGAGAAAACTGGCTGAAATTTGCTCAACTTATTTGAAAAAGGGAAGCAAGGTTTTTATCGAAGGAAGGCTTCAAACTCGAGAATGGGATGGTCAAGATGGCGTAAAAAGATATAGGACTGAAATTATTGCGGATAATATGATTATGTTGGATAAAAAGGGGAGTGAATCTGGCGAAATGGGCGCGGGCATGGGTGCAGGGGCAAGCGCGGGTGCGAGTTATGCGGAAAGGCCTCATAAGGCGGTTGCAAAGAAGGCTGAAGGCTCTGGCGAGGGTGCAGGTGCGGATGAAATGGCGGTTGATGCGGTGCCGGCTGGAGAAGAAATTAACATTGAGGACTTGCCATTCTAGATGACGACGGTTTAGTTTTGAGCTTGCCGCGCGGCAAGAATCTATATTGAAATATAGTTTTATGTTCGTGCAAATTTTTCTGAGCTTGCCACGTGACGGAATTCTATGTAATGCAATAAAGTAAAAATTGCGTAATATTTTTTTGAGTCGGCTCAAAAAATTGTTATCAAAATTGAGATTTATTTTTTGAGATATTTTTTCGCGTTTGCCATTTTTATTAAATCAATTATAATAAGCCCTTATTTTAATATTTATGGGAAAAGTAAAAAACTTAGACGATGTTTTGCCTCTTGATGACGACCCTTTGCCTAAAGACGAGGTTGATGCTTTGTGTAGCGATAGGGCGAAAACGCGCGGTGGATGCGTTGGCGTTTATAGGCCTTGCCCTCACATCTCCTGTTCTCATAATTTGTATTTGAATGTTAATGAAGAGACGGGAGCAGTTTCGCTTAATAATGCCGGTGTTGACGTCCTTGCCGTTGATCCTGACAAGTCGTGTGCTTTGGATATTGCTGACGCGGGCGAACACTCTTTAGAAGAAATTCAAGCGGCTATGCCTTCTTTGTCGATTGGAGTTGTGGAGCGCATTGAGCAAGTCGCTTTAAGGAGGTTAAGGCCTTATCTTAAGGAGGTTTGATATAAAAATAAAAGCCACTCAGAAGTATTTGTGTGAGTGGCTTTTTTGATAAATTCCAACTTATTTATCTTCTTTATTGTTACTTTATTTTTTGTTTTTGAGGAATGTCTTCCTTTTGTGTTTTTGTTTTTTTGTTGTGAACAATGAGGGTAGTCCACAGGTGACATTGTTGGGATGCCAAAGTAACAATTCAGAGATTTGAATGAACAAATCATCATATTATACCAAATATTAACTCAAAAGTCAAAGCTCATATCTACAATTTGGAACATGTTATAATGTGCGCATGAGTAAATTAGTTTTAATCGTTGGGCCGTCCGGATCAGGCAAGGGGACTGTAATTGAGGAGCTTAAAAAGCGCCATCCCGAGTTTGTTTATCCGGTTTCTTGCACAACGCGCGCTCCAAGAGAAGGCGAAATCCCAGGAACGACTTATAGCTATATTTCCGAAGAAGATTTTAAAAAAGGTATTGAAAGTGGTGAATTTTTGGAATGGGCGGAAGTGCATAAGCAAAGTTATTATGGCACTTTAAAAAAACCTATTCTTGAGGCTCTTGAAAGCGGAAAAACCGTAGTCCGTGAAGTTGATATTCAGGGGTTTAAATCTATAAAAAATATATTTTTAAAAGAACAACTTCTTTCCATATTTTTGATTTCAAGTTTGGATGAACTGAAGGCGCGAATTTTGCATCGCGGACCAATGTCGGACGAAGAACTTGCGCGAAGGATGCAAAGTGCGACAAACGAGATGAATGAATCCGTTTTGTGCGATTTCAAAGTGAAGAGCCCGCAAGGCAAAATTAAGGAAATTACAGATGAGGTTGAAAAGATCATTTTGAGTTAAAAATTTGTGAATTTGTTTCAGCGTGATATTATGAAGCCTATTTTTATGTTTATTTATGAATAATAGTCATGATGTTGATTTTAGGCTGAGCGTAGATGTTCTTACGTGTGATCGAATACGTAAGCTTTCAGATTATGGTGAGTATCGTCGTTGTCTTTATTCGATTGGTGTCAATCCTAAAGATTTTCATTTGGACTCAGATGAGACAAGTAGGGAACTATTAGCCATTAGCGTATTGATTGATGGCGTGAGGACTGCTTTATTTGTTGTTGTAGCTGAAAATCGCGATACCCATAGAAAGACGAGGCTTATGCTTTTGCGAGCTAGAACTTCTATTTGGGGCTTTATGCAATGTGGTGGCGTTGAAGATATGATAATGGCAAAAATTAACGAGCTTTATATGGATTTGTTGAGTAATCGCATTGAAGTTGCCAGTCTTGGTGTTGATTTTTATTTAGACGAGATTGATTAAGATTTTAGTAAATAGTAGAATAGGCGTTGAATTGGTTTTATTTTTCCGTTGGGGTGTCGCCAAGTGGTAACTCCGCTTCGCTTCGTTGCCACTTGTGTACAAGCCAATGTGATGTACATTAATAAATGTTGCGGTAGATTGTAAGCTTATTTCCTCTGGGGTGTCGCCAAGTGGTAAGGCAACTGGCTCTGAACCAGTCACCCGGGGTTCGAATCCCTGCACCCCAGCCAAAACGTACGCTACTGAGACCCTATTCCCATGCACCTATGGTGAACGGGCATCCCCTATAAACGGGGAAGCTTGAGCGTGGGGAGGCTTTGTGGGGCTCAGCTGTACTTTCAAAGGGTACCAGACCCATGCAAGTAGGTTGGACGTGCGCTATGCGAGTCGTGATTTATTCTTGTTAGTCATCTTGCTGAACCGATAGGAGCTATTTTAGGCTACTTTGTTGCGGGCATGATGGTTTTTATTTCTTTAGATCAGCTTTTGCTTACAGCAAGAAAATATGTGGAACATCACCTCGCAATGTATGGGCTGGTTGGAGGCATGGCCTTCATGGCGCTAAGCTTGTTGTTCCTGAAATAGTTTTTTATTTGTTGTAACTTTTTCGTACAATCACGGATTTAATCGTGCGGAAATTCTTTTCTTTAACTGTGAATTCCACATTTTCAATTATGGCTTTAGTTCCTTCGTCAGGATTTTTTTCAAATTTATCAAGAAGCAAACCGGAAATGGTTGTATAGTTTTGATCCTCGGGAATATTTGTTTTGAAGTAACGATTAAAATCAACGATGTTTGTACTGCCGTCTACGTGATAAGCCCCGTCTTTCCCTTTTTGTATAAGACGATTATCTTCGTCTTTTTCATCCGAGATATCTCCAACTATTTCTTCCAGGATATCTTCTATGGTTAATATTCCATCAACATCACCGTGTTCATTGGTTATAACGGCGAGATGCACTTTTCCTTTTTGAAATCTTTTTAACAAATCGCTGATATGTTGTGTATTCGGTATGAAATACGCTTTTACTATAAATTCATTTAAACTCTTGAGGCCTTTCTTGTCGCGTAATCCTTTAAACAGATCTTTTATATGAATGATGCCAAGCATATTATCGATGCTATCTTTGAATACTGGTATTCTGGAATATTCAGAGTTGATAATGCTTTTCATATTTTTTTCGAACGGCTCATTTATATCAACGGCAAAAATTTTGGAACGCGGAGTCATAATCTGTCCCGCGGTTGTATCGGAAAAATCAAATACATTATCCAAAATTTCATGTTCATGTTTTTTTAATGTTCCTGCTTTGCGACTTTCGTATAGCAGCGTTCTTAGTTCTTCTTCTGTAAGGTTTGATTCGCTAAACGTGGTTTCATCACCGAACATTTTCAATATTATATTGCTGGAGGCGGTTAAAAATTTTGCGATAGGTGATGATATTTTTGAAAGAAAATAGATTGGATATATTATAAAAAGTGAAAATTTTTCGGAAAATTTAATTCCCAAGGATTTGGGGACAAGTTCACCCAAAATAAGGCTAAGGTAGGTAATGGTGATAACGATGATCGTGAATGCAATACCTTCGGAATTTGTTGAAATAAACTCCCATGACGATTTGCTCAATAATTCGCCCAATGCTCTGGCTATATTCGCTCCGGCAAATGCAGACGCGATCGTGCTTATAAGCGTTATGCCGACCTGAATGGTTGCTAAAAATTCTTCAGGTTTTTGTAGAATCTTTTCAATTAAAGCGGCTTTTTTGTTGCCATCTTTTACCAGTTGTTGAATGCGTGTTTTGCGTATTGAAATTAAAGCCATCTCGGCTCCCGCAAAAAACCCGTTTAACAGTATAAGTGCTCCAACTAGTATGATTTCAAAAAAGATTTGATCCATTGTATTTTGATTATACATTAGCTTGGCTATCAATAAAACATTCTACTTTGTACTAGATTTATAAATTCTTAATTATGCCTTAATCCAAAACAACGCGAAGAACTTCTCGAAACTTTAAAAGTTCGTTTCGAAAAAAATATGGACCGTCACAAAGGTCTTGAATGGACTAAAGTACAAGTAAAACCGGAAGCTAATGCTGAAAAACATTTTCAACCATCAACCTTTGCCACGTAATTTCTAATGTTTTTTTATCTTTCTGGCTATTGTCGCCACAGCAATTTCCTCCACATTTGCAGTCAGACATAATTTATTTATTAAATAATTTTCTTTTGAACGATAATATGAAAGAAAAATCTTATTTGCTTTGTATTAGGTGTAGAAAGATCGATCAATCTAATTAATCAATTTTATTAACAAAAAAGTAGTATGAAAAAAATGATGTTAGGTTTGGGTGTGGTAGCCTTGGTTTTAGGCGCGGTAGGATTATCTACAGGAGTAGCTTTTGCTTATCAAGGTAATCCAAGCGTTCAGGGGCCAAATTATATAGCAGAACGTCACGAAGCTATGACTCAGGCATTTGAGAAGGGAGATTATAGTGCTTGGAAAAATCTTATGCAGGGACGAGGTAGAGTAACGCAAGTTGTCAATGAAGGTAACTTCACAAAATTTGCTGAGGCACATAAATTGGCAGTGCAGGGAAAAACCGTTGAAGCGCAGAAAATTCGTCAAGAGCTTGGACTGGGATTACAAAATGGTTCCGGTAAAGCAGCAGGAAAAATGGGTTCTGGGAGAGGCTTGAATCGTTAAAATGCCAAGGTTTCGGATACACTAAATTCCGATTATGATCGGAATTTAGTGTATATATGGTGAGTTTTATGTAAAATATCTTGTATGATAAACAATGAGAAGTTTACGGATGAAGAAATAGTTGAGAAGGTCCGATCTGTTGATCAGGAATTTTATGTAGTGATTATGGAAAGATATCAGAATAAACTCCTGAGATATGCTATGAATATAACCGGAGATGAGGATACGGCGGTTGACGTCATACAAGAGTCTTTTATTAAAGCCTTTATTAATTTGAAAAGCTTTGATCTGAAGAAAAAGTTTTCCAGTTGGATCTATCGGATTGTTCACAATGAAGCGATGAACAGTGTAAAAAAATATCTAAAAGAGACCCCTTTCCCGGACCATATTGATTCCCAAAGTGATGAAGATCTTGAAGATGATTTTAAGCAGAAAGAAACTGTAGCTAAAGTGAAAAAATGTTTGAAAAAAATACCGTTATTATATTCTGAGCCCCTTTCTCTTTATTTCATTGAAGAAAAATCATATGAGGAGATAAGCGATATATTGCGAATACCAATGGGTACAGTCGCTATTCGTATTAACCGAGCAAAAAAATTAATGAAAAATATATGTCAAAAGAATTAAAAAACATTACCAGCGCTGTTATGGGAAAAATCCATCATGGCGAAATAAAAATGCGTTCGAGATTATATTATATTCTTGGATCGGTGCTTGCGATAAGCGGATTGGCGGCTTCGATTATCGTTGCAGTTTTTTTTGTAAGCTTAACCAGGTTCATGCTTCGTGCTCATGGGCGAATGGGCTCATTTCGCCTGGAGCAACTGATCTCCAGCTTCCCTTGGTGGGCACCAATATTTGCTGTGTTATCTTTAGCGACAGGAGTATGGCTTCTTCGTAAGTATGAATTTGCTTATAAAAGACAACCTTGGATGATAATTATTGGATTTATTGTAACAATTCTGATTGTTGGATTGATAATTGATATGACTGGATTGGATGAAATATGGCTGCGTCATGGTCCCATGAGGGGAATTACGGGACAATATTTTCAAGGGAATAATATACAATAACTAGGGAATGGCACTAGACCCGACTAGCCAGCCAAAAAGATTCAAGTCACTTTATTTTAATCTGCTATTGGTTGATTTTTTCATTGGCGTTTAATCCCTTTTTTATTTTTGCGACTTTTTCGAAAAATTCATCTTTTGAGACGGGCTGATTTAAAATATAAAACTCTTTATGCTGTAAGTAACTGCAGCCAAAACAATTTTTGCAATTATGGCATTCGACGCAATATTCGCAATCAGTACAATGGCTACAGCTATGCATAAAATTACAATTATATCCATAATCCATATAAACACATTCGTAGCAAAGCTGGCTATTGCCTCCCATTAAACAGTCAAAATTATCACTTCCCGTTTCGTAGCTTCCCCAGTCGTGAAGATAGCCGCTGTCTTGTTCTTTAAAAATACCAAAACTATGGTATACATTTTTTGAATCTGTAATAAAATCACCAGAACAATTTTCACAATTAACCAGATGCATATTGATTCTTGGAACATTTAAATTAAATTCGTTTAATAAATCAATAAGCTTGCTGATGCCTTCCTTCTTTAAATGAGCAATTTTTTCATAATAATCATTTTCTGAATGTTCTTTATTAAAAATACAATATTTTTTTTGTTTTATTCCGCTGCAAAGAAAACAATTTTTACAGCTTTTGCAGGAAAAACAGAAGTTACAATCAGTCATATTTGAGCAATCCAATAAGAAATTTGAATTGTAACACTCTTGGCAATCTATGCATTCGTAAGAAAGTTCCATCATTAATGAATGTGAGCAATCACAGCAATTTTTTGAAAAGGCGATCCAATCGGAATAATAAACGTCTTCCACCTCTCCGGCGTCAAAGACGTAATAACAATTCTTTCCCCCTTCTATATAATCTGCATATTCACAATTTTCAACTTTTATTTGTTTAAATGATCTGTGTGGGGTTTTTGAAAGTAATTCTAGATAATTTTCATTAAAGTTCATATCATAATATTATCAGAAACTTAAGATTTTCACTATTTCTTTGGCTTTAAAAATTTGCTCGAATTGTTGCTCGATTTTGTGCCGAAAGGTATACTAATTCCAGTTTCGGTCAAAAGGGTTCCAGACCCGACTAGCCAGCCAAAAAATTTTATTAATTTATTACCCCTGAAACATGTCTAAAAAAGTTGAAGAAGTTTCCTCTGCTGAGGCTATTCTTCGAAAGTTCGGCCAAGGTATCTTAAAATTCTCTGAGATTCTATTTAAGTTCATGTTGAATCTGGTGAGATTGTTGCCACGACTTTTGACTGCGGTTATGTGGTTCCTTCTAGTTTTGGTATCAATAGCTTTCGTAGGAATGATTTTAGCTTATCTTACCTTTTCAGTAATTGGGCTTAAGGACAGTCCAAATTTCCAAGCTTACCGTGAAACTATTATCAACCAACTTTTGAATGATAACGATTGCACGCCTGTGATTGAAGTCTCGACTAAGACTGAGTCAGGATTAATAAAGTAATTTTGCAATCTGGCATTTGACTAAAAAGAGTCCTAGATCCTGATAGCCGGCCAAATGGCTTGCGTGAGCCATCTTTGACCCATCTTTTATTGTAATGTAATTATTTAGTTATTATCTGTTTTTTGTTTACAAATTTTGTTAAAATTAAGTACTTATTTTCTTAACAAAAAACACTATGTCAAATATTGAAATAAAAAAAGAACTGTCGTCTGAAAAACGTGAGACTTTATTCAAAACTTTGCAAGCGCGTTTTGAGAAAAATATGAATCGCCATAAAGGTCTTAAGTGGGATAAAATACAAGAAAAGCTTCAATCTGATTTTAAAAAGTTTTGGTCGCTTTATGAAATGGAAAGAACCGGAGGTGAGCCGGACGTTGTTAATTTTGATAAAAAAACCGCTGAATACGTTTTTTGTGATTGTTCCGCAGAAAGCCCGAGTGGTCGCAGAAGCCTGTGTTATGACCGAGAGGCATTGGATTTAAGGAAAGAACACAAGCCAAAGAATAATGCCATTGAAATGGCTTTTTCTATGGGTATTACGCTTTTAGATGAAGAGCAATATCGAGAATTGCAGAAACTTGGTAATTTTGACCAAAAAACGTCCAGTTGGATTAAAACATCTTCCGAGATCAGAAAGCTTGGCGGTGCTCTTTTTGCTGATTTTCGATATGGGAGGGTATTTGTGTATCACAACGGTGCGGAATCTTATTATGCCGCTAGGGGGTTTCGCGGATCTTTAAGGGTTTAAATTTAAGCAAGAGTTGTCCTTAAATTATGAACAGTATCCGTTTGGAATTTCCGGTGGTGTGAATTTTGGTAAAAGGGGATTTAATGTGGCTTTTCCATTTATGGAATCCAAATCGTAAACTTTTGCGTCGGCACCGATTCCTATTTGCAGTCTTTCAAAATCGGTGACTGTAAAATAACCGGTTCTGACCGTTCCGTCTTTTTTATTATATTCCAAGGTTATTGTTTTTTTGTTGTCCTTGCTGATTCCGCAACTGATGCAATATCTGGCATAAATGTCGTTATAAACAGGATTGTCCCAAACAACGTTAGTAGAATAATCGGATGGAATTCTTATTAATAATTCGCCTGGTTGAGTTGGCGTTTTGTCTGTGATTTTTGTGTCCGATGGGATTGCCAAAACTAAGGTGTCGATTCCTTTATCTCCCCATATGGCATCGCCGGATCCGCCACCGCCAAAGAAATTGGGCCCAAGCCACGTATCTGCTTGGTTAACTTCATCAGCATACCAAACCGCGGTGTCATCACCATTTCCGCCAAAGAATCTGAAATCCAGCATATTGCCTCTGAATATGACCGTGTCGTTTTTATCATTTGGATCGATTGCCGATGTATCACCGCTATTTCCGTTTCCGGCATCAATTGCGGATCTTTCCATGTCACGAACAAAAACAAGATCACTTCCCGGGCCCGTATGGATTGTTGTTGTTGAAATGTTGAAGCTTGAATCTGAGTTAGCTTTGCAGCCCGCTATTATTAAATCATTGTCGCTTTTTGATCCGGATAAACTTGAACCTGTTCTAAAATCCAAGCTGTGACTGTTTTCAAATACAAGAATATCAGGACCGTCTCCCAAATTTCCGCTTCCAAAACTACTTATTGAACCATTTGATCCAAGACTTAGAACATCTACTCCTGGTGATCCTTCAAAATATGCTGCGGCTCCCGAATAATCAATTGCGCTTGGATTATTGCCTTTCAATTGCCATCCATATTGATTTCCGTTCGGATCTTTTAGCGCTTCAAATGTACCTATGTTTGTTTCAAAATTTCTGTAGTTTGCGCCATCTTTATTCGCATCATTCCAGTCCCATTTTCCGGGCGGCAAATCCGTATATTCGCTATCAAATAATCCTGCTATTGGAAATGTTGGATTGAAACTAGCATCCCATGAATATGGATATGAAATAGTTGAAACAGGGTAGGGGTTTTGTTGAATGTTATATATCAATTGTGCGGCTTCTCCTCTTGTTATTTCGTGACCGGCGTGAGGATCTATATTATTATAATATCCTTTTTCTTCAGCGATTTTTTGATATGGGCTATACCAGTATTCCTGTGGGCTTGTCGGAAGTTTGCCTATTGATATTTTTAGAGCTTCCGCCAAATTTATATTTGAATCGGGTTTAAAATTTCCATCCGCATATCCATTTATAATATAGTTATTTTTTGCGTAACAAATATATTTCGCAAACCATTCCGTGTGTATGTCATTGAAGCAATTTTCACCTGTTGGATTTGATACCGTTGAAGAGATAATTATCTTTAGAAATTCCGCTCTCGAGATTGTATTTTCTGATTGGAAAGTTCCATCTGGATAGCCGTTTATAATGCCTTTTTCCGAAAGATAATTAATTGCTTGAATATATTTGTTTTGGCTTGAAACATCGATAAAAGCATGGGCTATGTTAACCGATAAGTTTATTGTGAAAATTATAAAAACCGAAATAATTAATCCGATTTTGAATTTTAATTTATCCTTGTAAGCCATAAGCGTTTTGGGTAATATTTTTGAAAGTTTCTTATTATATCAAAATAAGCCAAAAATAAACAGTTTTCAAGTTTATAGGACCGTGTATTTAGAAAGAATGAGAAGAGAGGAGTCGAAATGGAAACTCATATGGAGACTTTGTTGGATTTAGATTAGCAATTCCTTCAAATCCAGCAATTCATTGAACTCTATTTGCTCAACAAATTCCGGCATGTGGGAGACGAGGATGATTGCGCCTTTAAAGTCGTCAATTGCTTTTGCAATGATTGGTAAATGGCGGAAATTGATGTGGTTTGTTGGTTCATCGAGAATCAATAAACCCGGTTCTTGTAAAACAAAACGTGCATAGCAGAGTAAGCCTTTTTGTCCTTCGGAAAGGGATCCGACTTTGTTTTTCATTAATTCGGAAGTGAGTAAAAAGTGCGCGCCTGTGGCATAGACTTTTTCGATTGAAGGTTCTTCCATCATTTCAAGAAGTGAGTCGTATGTTGTTTTGTTGAAGTCTAAGCCGGAAAAGTCTTGTTGATAATATCCGACTTTTACACCTTCGGTGATGGAAGTTCCTTTTGATTCGCCGGCGGCCAGTTCTTTAAGGAGTGTACTTTTTCCAATACCGTTTGGTCCGACAATTCGTAGCTTGCTTCGGCTAAAAAGTTTCATTTCAACTTTTTTTGAAATTCTTTTGTGTCCGACAATTATTCCAACGGAAGATATTCTTGATATGACTTCTGACCATGCTTGAGCCGGAATAATGAAATTTTTGATTGTTTTATCGTCACGCCTGACTTCAACCATGTTTTCTTCGTCTTCTTCAGCTTCATCACGTAGCTTGCTCGCAAGTTTGCGCATTTTTCCTCCTTTATGAGCGAAGAAATTGATTTTATCTTTTCTGTCTTGAATGTTTTTTTCCAGTTGAGCGTTTTTTCTACGTTCACGTTCAAGGTTTCCTGCGATTTGCTCGATTACATCAAAATAGTCTCCGACGTATTGTTCGACTTTTTTGGTATACACATCAAGATTTAAAACGCCATCCGTAAAGGAATTTAAGAAATTTGCATCGTGAGAAATAACTATAACGGTTTTTTGATAACCCATCAGGAATCCGGTCAAATGGTTGATTCCGTCTGTATCCAAATTGTTTGTAGGCTCATCAAGCAATAAGATATCCGGTTCTTGAATAAGCGCATATGCAAGCAAAAGTCTGGCTAATTGTCCTCCCGAGAAATCTTTAATTTTTTTATTTGGATCCGTAGAAAATTGAACAACTTCAAGCACGTCTTTTATTAATTTATCTATATTGCGAGGAACTTCTTGAAACGCGGTTTTGAAATATTCCAAAACCGTATGTTCAAAGAATCTTTTTGGCATAACCTGAAGTCCGATTCCAACAGAAGCTCCGTTTAAAACATTAACTTTGCCTGAAATTGGCTTTAGGGTCATATCTTTTGCTACGTCTTCTTTTGCACCGACTGCTCCTAAAATCAATTTAAAAATTGTGCTTTTACCTGCGCCATTTTGCCCCATAATTGTGATTTTTGCGTTTTCACGAACAGAAAAATCCGCCTCACTTAAAATGGGTTTATTGTGGTCGTAAAAAAATGAGACCTTATCAAATCTGAGTACTACATTGCCGTGCTCCATGTTTTTGTAATTTATAGTGCTTAAATTAGTAGCTGTTTTAGCGGAAAAAGGCAAGTTTTTTTGTTTGTACTTAAGATTGAAAAAACTTTTTCATTTTTATAGTGCCAAGAATAACCATAATCGCTTCGCCGGCAATTGCACCAAGAAGGATGAGGATCATTTTTTGCGTCATGTCTTCTATAAAAAAGGAAGCGATAAAAAAGATACAGCTTATTGCAAGTCCTATAAATTCGCGCCACATGAACCAAACGTCTTTTCCTGCTGCAAATAAGCTTAAGAAAACTAGATCATAACCATAAGAAATTGCGGCCAAAATAAGCATTAATGGGAACATAAACCAAAATCCCGAGAGGTTATATTTTGCATGAGTGAGCAATGTGATGACATAAGGACCTGCAATTGATCCAATGACTACGAGCGCAATTCCTCCGCCGAGTAAAAGCTTTTGAAGATATAGGAAAAGTTTTTTGGCCTTTTCGCAATGTTTTCCACTTATGTATTCTCTTAATCCCGGTAATGCCGAGAACATGAGAAATGTTGAGGCAAGGCTTAAAACTTGGCTTATTCTAAAGGAGATATTGAAACTTGCGAAATGCGCATTGCTTAAAAAATGATAGGCTAAATAGCCTGGTATGAATCTAAAATAAAGATTGTTGATAACAAATATAACTCCATATGGAAGGCTTTTTTTGAAAAAGATTACCATTTTTGCCCACTGAATTTGCCATGAAATTTGCATTTTTTGAGCTACTAAAAATAGGCTTAATCCAAATGTGAAAAAGCTTCCCAGTAACGTTGCACCTAAAATCCAAAATTGCTCTAAAGATCCGACATTTTTTACAACCCAGAAAAGTGCGGCGACCTGTATTAATCTGCCTATTACAAGCGCCATTGTTGCTCTTCCCATGAGATAATTTGCTTGAAGCATTCCGTCACATACGGATGTCATAAAATCAAAAAGAATTGCACTGCAAAAAAGAGCTGTTCCGATTATAAACATTTCACCGCTGCCGTTTAATATGCAAATTCCTATGGCTATTATAAAGAAAAACAATCCTGATATGGCGCGTACAAATAATGCGTTTACGAAAATTACCGTATCATTTGGGCTATCTGCCATGTTTTTTACAACATTTCCGAAAATCCCAAGGTTTGCTACAGTTGAAAAGAATAAGACGTATTCGGTTATTGAGGCGTAAACGCCGTATCCTTCTTGTGTTAAGAAGTTGGAAATGAGTTTTAAGCTAATCATTGCAATTACAATTTGCAAGATTTTCCCCGCATATTGCACCATGGTGGAAAATGCGATCTTTTTCCCCAGTAGGCTTAGATTGTAATTTGGCAGTGTCATTTTCATGATGGAGGTATAACCTCAATCAGTATTTTAGCACCATTATCGATTGGTATTGTATAGTCATGCATGGCGTTTATAATCGTTTTCCATGAATAGACGTAATTTTCACCACTTCGGGTTCCAACGTCTTCTGTGATGATCTTTTCATTCGCTTTATAGCCTTTTATTACCATAACGTGATAGTCCGGTCCGCCGTTTGTGTAAAAAGGATTTTTAAGCTCCTTTCCCGCAAGCGGAACTATAATAAAGTGCCCTTTTGCCAATATGTTTTGTACGTCTTTAAAGCTTGGGTCTTTGTGGATTACACCCTTGAGCTTTAAAAACTCTTTCAACGTTTTAACGATTTGATTTATGTCATTTTCTTTGTAATCACCGTACATTTTGTTTTCATAAGCAACGATTGCTAAAATTTGATCGCGAAATTGTTCGCGCGTCCAATTGTGCTTAAAGTAGGTGTTTGCTATCAGAAGCATACTGGCTTCTTCACAAGAGTTTTGCCATGGTTCACGCCAATCGCCAAAAGGCGCTTGTGTATAAAATTTCATTGCAAGATTGAGCTCCGTTGGAGGTGATGGCGGAGTTGCCGGAACAACGGGAGTTGCCGCTGGAATTGTCGGAGTTGGGTTTGAAGCTTGAGCAGTTTTTTCGGTTGGTTGATTGGCAGCGATAGCATCTATGTTTATCGCTTCAGGCACTTTTTCTTTTATGTACGAAGCGCTTTTCGTTATACGATAGAGTCCAAACCCTCCGATTCCTACGACAAAGACAGTAATAAAGACTGTAATTAAAAGTTTTGATTTTTTCATCATAGAAGTATTTTTTTTGATGGTTGTATCTTGATCATACGCTTTTAACGTGAGAATGATACAAGATCGTGATATTGTTAAATTATGAAAAATAGAGCCTTGAAAATTGTTTTTGCCGTACTGTTTTTTATTTTTATTTTTATAGCGGTAAACGTAACGAGACAAGCTTTTGTATTTAAAGCGCATAAAGATTATTTCAAGCAACCTGTGGAGCAGCAAAAGGTTCAAGAATGGATGACCTTTAGACTTATTGAAAGGCGTTACAACATTAAATCTGAAGCCGTTTTACATAAGGCATTAGCTTTTCCCGAATTTAAAAGCCCAATTTCCGAATATTGCTTAAAGGAGAAGTTGGATTGCAATAAATTGATTATAGACCTGGAAAATTACAGAGGATTAAATTCAAATAAAGGACCATGATTGATTATATTGTAAGATTTTTAGATGGAAATATTTACTTATTCTTGTTGGTTATTCCATTTTTAGGACAACTTGGAATTCCGGGCAGTATGTTTTTTGTTTTATACGCCGGATCTCAAGCGAATAATTACAATGATTTATTTGTATTTTTTATTATTGTGCTAATTTCTGAGATTGCAGGGGATTTATTGAGTTATGGCGTTGGAAGGTTGTTTTGGGAGAAGGCTTTGGTTAAAAGGATATTGCATTATAAAAGAATTAAAAAAGTATTTGATAAAAGTAAGCTTTTTATGGAAGATAAAGGTGGGGTTAGTATATTTCTTTCAAGGTTTCTTGTTACCGGGATAGGGGCGAGCGTGAATTATATATCCGGTTTGGAGCTTTATAGTCTTAAAAGGTTTGCATTTTTTGTTGTTACGGGAGAAATTCTTTATTCTGTCGAGCTTTTATTTTTAGGTTATTTTTTCAAAGAAACATTTGAAGAAATTGCGAATTTATTTACAAATTTTAGTACGCTTATAATTTTAGGGCTTGTTCTGTATATTATTTGGAAAAATGCTTTTAGAATGAGCCCATCCGGCAATGCGTAGGCGGTATCTTTTAATATGATTGCGGCGTACTATTAAATTATGAAAAAACTTTTTATATTGTTTGCAGTGACTTTGCTTGTTTCGGGGTGTACAAGCGTGACTGTTCCGGCTCCGACGCTAGTTGTTCCGCTAGGTACGCAAGTTTATAATAACGGTACTTACAATTTTGAATTTACTTATCCTGTGGAATTTGTTTTTGCGAATCCGGTCTATATCAATTTTGAGAATCAAATTGTTCAGATTAATCTTCCAAAAAGCGCTTATCCAAGCACTAATTTTGGTGATGCCGCTTTTGCGGTTGGCTCGGTTTATACCAAAACATTGCCGGAATGCTTGAAGATCGGATCGGATAAATTTGGTGAAAATTTTGACGCAAAAAATTCAGTTGTTATAAATGGAGCTACTTTTTACAAAGCTTCTGCGTCTGATGCGGGGATGGGTAATCTTTATGAATCAAGAGGCTTTTTGACTTATCAGGGTGGTAATTGTTTTGAAATAGTCGAAATGCTTCATTCTACCAGCATTGAAAATTATCCGGAAAATACGGTTAAAGAGATTGATAAAGCTTTGATTTGGCAAAGACTTGATGATATTTTGAACACTTTTAAGTTTTAATAGTTCACATCAAGGTGTCCCGTGTTTGTGTCTCCAAGATAAAAGTGGAAATTTAATGTTGTGCCGATTTTCGTGGCGGTAAAATCGCCGTTTGCGTTGCTGTCTATTTTGTAGCCAATGGTAATTAAAGCGGCGCTTATTTTGTTTATATCGTCTTTTGTGACGAGTCGCTTAAATCTGTATGCAACCCATCCTCCGGAAAAGTCGTCCCACAGTTTTACTTCACCATTGAATACTTTTTTTAAAACCGGCATTAATTCGTCATTTATTGTTTTTCCTTTTTTACTGGTGGCCTCTATTTCTTTGGTCTCTTCATATTTCATTTGCGGTCGGGTTTTGGTTACAGTGACATTTCCGGCTGTATCGTTTTTAGCCGTTATACTGCAAAATTGAACATTGTAGGTTTTCGCGGCTGAAACTACCGTGTTTACGCCTTTTTTATCGCCAACTTTGATTTTTCTAACAATATTATCCATTGGATATGATTGTAATAATTTTGGTGAATTTAAGTTGTTAGCAACTATATAAGATCCGATATCAGCGCTTTCTGTGTCGGTAAAATCCGCGATAAGTCCGTTGTTATTGCCCAAATTTCCATTGGCATCAAGCTTTAGAATCATAGCTTCAGTGGTTTCTATCCATGAGCCGAGGCTTTTGCGTTTAATTCCGGTGTGCCATGTGCCGGCTATTGCATATCCCGAATCAGCGGCTTGGATTATGCTATAGCCACGTAAGTTTTTTGTAATTCCTATTTTTTTGCCCCATTGATATTTAAAATCGGCATCAGTCTTTACCAAAATAATGTTTTTAGCTTCAAATGGAGCATTTGTATTTTCAATAGTGTCGGCAATTTTTTCCATTTCTTTTTTGGACGCCGGCGTTTCTTGGCTCATTATTGGATATTTTTTATAATATTCATTCATCATTTCATCGTATGTTTTTATACGTTGTCCAAGTTGTTGATCGTCAATGGCTAAAGCGTTTCCCATGATGATATATCCTCCGTCTTTTGTTTTTTCTATTACCGAATCTTCCAGATATTTTTTGAGCTTGAGAGTTCTTGTCCATACAAATCTGCCTTTGTCATCCACCTTTACGGCTACGAAGTTTAATTCTTTGCCGGCATTTTTTGTTAGATTTGTGATTTCATCCGCTGCTAAACTGGAAGAGTAAAAATTTCCTAAAGCGATGTATCCGCCATCCGAAGTTTGTTCAGCCGTGAAAAAGGTTCCAAAAGGTACATGCATTTTATTAGGAATTCCCACTTTGACGCTTTTTCCGTCAGGTCCTATTGTTAAATTTGGTATTTCAAGCGGTACGCTTTCCAGTCCGGTTGCCCATTCATATTCTCCGTTTTTATTTAATTTTACGAGGGCGGGTACATTTTGGTTATTTTCATCTACAAGCTTGATATTGCCGATCAGAATATATCCTTCGTCTTTTGTTTGTTCCGCGAATTTGATTTCGTGTTGCACATCGGCGTCAATTTCTTTAAGCCAGTTGGTCTCACCATTGGCGTTAAAATTTCCCAAAAACATTATATGCATAACATCGGCAACATCCGGTTGCCCGACTAATGCTCCTGTCATTCCAGACATAACAAATCCGCCATCTTTTGTAGGGATGAGTTTAGCGGGAGTATCTCTACTTTCTCTGCTTATTGTTCTTGTCCAGATTGGATTTCCTTTGCTATTAATTTTTACCACAAGACCATCGCCTTGTGCTTCAAGCTTTAATTGTTCTTCGTCCGTTATAAATTCTCCGCTTATTTCTCCGGCCGCAACATAATTTCCGTCTGTCAGTTGAGTGATCGCATAGCCATCAGAGCTGCAATTGTTATAAAGTTTGCTCCATTCTTTGTTCCCGTTGCCATCAGCTTTGATCCAAAACATGCTATAACCGCACAATTCGCCGGGGTTGATGGTATGTCCTGTAATAACATATTCGCCATTTTTTGCTTGTATTATTGAATAAGCATCTGATTTTTCTTTAACGCGATATGATCTTATGAACGTTGTTGTTTTCGTTGTTTGACATGCGTCTTTTGGAGCTGGAATAGCCTGAGCTGAAATAACACTATTCAAGTAGTCTCTTGTGTTAGGAAGACACAACAAAATCGCAGCTGCGAAAATTATTGTTATTGTGATCGCAGGAATGTAATTTTTTTTGCGCATGTATTAATCTTCCTATCGTTATGGAAAAAATGCAAATTTTCTGCTACCATAAGCGCATGGAAATTAAATCTGCAGTATTTATTAAGGGAGTTGTTGGGACCGATGATATTTTGGACGACGGAAAGCCGCAAATTGCTTTTATTGGTCGTTCGAATGTTGGAAAATCCAGCACAATCAATTCTTTGGTGAAACAGGGGAATTTGGCTAGGACAAGTTCTTATCCCGGACGTACGCAAGAAATAAATTTGTTTTTGATAAATAAATCTTTTTATTTGGTGGATTTGCCCGGATATGGATATACAAGAACTTCAAAAACTGAGCGCGCGAAGCTTCAGAAGCGTATTTATTGGTATTTGTTGGATTCGGATTATAAACAAAAAGCGGTTGTTTTGATCGTGGATGCGAATGTTGGTTTGACCGAAGATGATGCGCGAATGATTTATAGCTTGGAGGAAAAGGGAAAAAATCTCATTATTATTGCGAACAAGATTGATAAGATAAAAAAATCCGATTACGCAAAAAAGATGGAAAAGCTTCAGGAAGCGGTTGGCGAGCATAAAATTATTCCATATTCCGCTGAAAAGAAGATTGGGGTGGGGGAGCTTTTGAAGGAGATTTTGAAGTGAAATTTTAGGCTAGTGCGCCTGGCTCTTCTTCCGGATCGGGTCCGATATCTGTTCTCATTTCATCAATTGCAACGTAGCCCGTATTGGTGATTTCTGGCATAGGCGCATTTGATGATAAACATTTTTCTGGAGGTAGCAGTTCGAGAGTTCGACTTTTAGCCTTTGCTCTTGTCATTGTCACAAAACCTTCATTTTCTAACTCAACGCCGATTTTACGAAAAAGATCTGCTGTATCAGGCGAAAAGATGTGATAATTGTGTGGTGATTCAGCCGTTGGGGCCGGTCGAGGTGTAGCTAAAATTCTTTTGAGTCTTTCTCGTACTCCCGCAAACCTTTCGCATACATCCACCACTCCACTGTTAACTCTATTGTTACCTCTTCTATCCGGATGTTTTTTGCCATCAGTGCTTGTGTATTCGTGTTTGCATAAATCGCGTATTGCTCTTGGAATATCCAAAAGTCCTCTAATTGGTTTTTCCCTTAGGCTTTCATCTATAGTTGCTTCGCGTAATCCTTCTTCGAATTTCATAATTTATTTATTTAAAAATAGGAGTTTATATTATTCTTTCGTTGTGTCAAATGTCAAATATTTTAAAAAACTATGACTTTATTTTTGTAGATGATTAATTTATCGTCTGTATATTTTTTTATTGCTTCATAAAAAACTTTTGCTTCAGTCTCTTTGCCTTGATCTTCGAATTTTCTTGCATCATATCCTTCTTTTGTGTGCGTTACGTCTTGTTCTATGATTGGTCCTTGATCAAGTTCCGGTATAACAAAGTGGCTTGTAGCTCCAATCAACTTTACGCCTCTGTTGTACGCGTCTTCATAAGGATTTGCGCCTATGAAGCATGGTAGGAATGAATGATGAATGTTTATGATTTTGTTTTTATATTCGCTTACGAATTCAGGGCTTAAAATTTTCATATATCGTGCTAATCCAATAAAATCCGGATTGTATTTTTTAAGCACTTCAAGTTGTTTTTTTTCGTATCCCGGTTTTTGTGTTGATATAAAATAAAACGGAATTTTATAGAAGTCCGCAAGTTCTTTAATGTTTTCGGAATTGGCGATAATCACCGGAATATCCACGTTCAGGTCTCCTTCTTTCCAGTTATATAAGGTTTTTTCAAGACAGTGAGTTGTTTTTGAGGTAAATAATGCAAGGCGTTTTGCACGCGTCGAACAGCTTACTTTGAATTCCATGTCGTATCTATCGGCTATTGGTTGAAATTCCTTTTCTATATCCGTATCGCATGCGAGTTCATTTGCGCCTGCCCATTTTACGCGCATGAAAAGCTGATTATCGGTTTTTTCAACGATGTGTCTTAATCCTACTATTTTTCCTTTTTTAGAATCTATAAAGTCGGCTATTTCATGCAATATTCCATATTTATTTGGACATGAAATAAGCAGGATTGATCTTGCGCTTTTGTTTTTATACATATTAGGTTTGTTTAGTCTTTTGCGATTGATTCTCCTGCAAGCCTTCCGGTTGCCCATGCGGCCTGTAGGTTAAAGCCGCCGGTAAAGCCGTCAATGTCCAAAACTTCGCCGCCAAAGAAAAGTCCTGGGCAAATTTTGGATTGCATTGTTTTTGGATCAACTTCCGATAAATCGACGCCTCCGGCTGTTACGAATTCTTCGCCGGAAATGCGTGCAACTATGTTTAGAGGGAGATTTTTTATTGATTTTGCGATTTCGTGCATTTCGTTTTTTGTAAGCTCGGAAATGCGTTTTTCAGGATTTATTTTCGTGATTTGGCCAATTATTTCCGTTAATTTTTGCGCAAGAGTTCCGACTTTTATATTTTTGAATGCTTTCTTTGGATTGGTCTGAATTTCCGTGCGAATTATTTTGCTTAAATCTTCATGCAAGATATTTGGGAATAAATCTATCGAAATTGGAAGTGGCGATGATTCGCTGAGTTTTTCATATGCGATTAAGCTTGAAATTGCGAAAACCGCAGGGCCGCTTATTCCTTTATGTGTAAACAAAAATGGGCCGCGGAATGTGTGTTTTCCGGCTGTGATTTCTGCGTCATTAAATGAGATTCCGGAAACGTCCCTTGTCCAAGTTTCTTTTGTTGCGAGCGCGCTTAAGCCCGGTGCGAGTTCTGTGATTTTGTGTCCGAGTGATTGTGCAAATTCGTATCCGTCTCCAACTGATCCGGTTTCCATGTATGCTTTGCCTCCTGTTGTGATTATTACTGCATCAAAAGTTTGATTTTGTCTTTTTGCGAATTGAACAAGGAATTTATCGTCTTTTTTGGAGATTTTGAATACGGTTTGATTTTTTAGGATGTGGATATTTTTATTTTCCAGAAATATTTTTTCAAAGGCTTTTACTATGTCTATGCCGTTTTCAGAGCAGGGGAATACGCGTAAGTCCTTTTCTTCTTTTAATGGAACGCCGTGATTTTCAAAAAATTCGCGGACGCGTTCCGGTGGAAAATTGTACATCGCATGTTTCAAGAATCTTGATCCGCGAGGATATCTGTTTAAAATTTCCGGAATATCGTTTAAACCGGTTGTGACATTACATCTTCCGCCGCCTGTTAAAGCCACTTTTTTGCCAAAAATCGTGTTGCGATCGATGATGTACGCGTCAATATTTTTGTGTGATTCGGCGACCAAAGCAGCTGCCATCATGCCTGCTGCGCCTGCGCCTATGATTGCGATTTCCATATTAATTATGCTTTTTTAAAATCATGCTCCGGAAACCTTCGGCCTTCGTATCTTTCAAGTTTTAAGACCTTTTGTTGGCCAAGGATTTCTTTTGCTAAGGGGTCATTATACTCGCTATCGAAAACAACGCGAGTTAGTCCGGCGTTTATGATCATTTTTGTACAAATGACACATGGAGATGCGTTGCAATAAAGTGTTCCGTTTTCGATTGAGATTCCGAATTTTGAAGCTTGCGTGATTGCGTTTTGCTCAGCGTGTGTTCCGCGACAAAGTTCATGGCGTTGTCCGGATGGAATTCCAAGTTTTTCTCTTAAGCATCCACCTTGTTCTGCGCAATGGAGGATTCCGCGTGGAGCGCCATTATATCCGGCTGTGAGTTGCTGTTTGTCTTTTGCGATGATGGACCCGACGTGTCTCCTTAGACATGTTGATCTTTTTGACCAAACATATGCAAGTTCCATGAAGATTTCATCAAAAGTTGGGCGTTCACCTTTTAATAATCCGAAGAAGTGATTTAATTTATTCTCAAGCTCTTCCATTGTTCCTTCGTTTCGAATTATGAAGTTTGTCATGTCTAAGCATTTTGAAATTTGTTGGCCGGATGCGTTTTCACCTTCGCCAAATTCACGAGCAAGGTTTTTTTCGATTTCCGCACGAGTTACATGTTTTTCGCCTGTGCGAGCACGAGAAATAATTCTTTTGATTATTGTTTCTTTTGAGGCAAAAACGCCGATCAGGTGAAAATCTTTAAGCTTTTGAAGTTCTTCGACTTCTTTTGGATTTCGGATTCCGTCGATAACAAAGTTTTCTTTTGATTTGGCGATTTTTGAATATATAAGTTTGCCAAGGACGCCTGGTCCATGTTTTTCACGCAAACCATTTCCGACTGCCATTAAGTTTTCACGAGTTTCAGGTTTTTTGCGTTTTTTGGCTTCCGCTCGAACTGCGTCTGAAAGTGAAATATATTTAAAACCACGCTTTTTGAGCATATTTGCAAGTTCGCCTTTTCCGCATCCCATGTAGCCCGTTAATCCGATAAACATAATAAAAAAGAATAAAATACGAGGGCATTTTATTCTTTTAATTTACAATTTACAATATTTCAATTTACAATAATTCTCTATTGCATGAGGTGGAATAAACTGACCTTAACCAAGCCGATTTGTGGAGTTAAAAGAGAGTGAATCATTGATCCGATAAATGCGGCTGCAAAAAGGAGCCCGAATACTTTTCCGCGCGCTTTTGTTTTTTGGCTTACATGCTTTGAGTAATTCCACATTTGTTTAAGTCCCTGGAATTGACCTCTTCCCGGTTCTCTGCTGTGTTTGTAGAGTGAGCGCATATTTGTTTGTTTTTATTTATACTGGCTATATAATAACATAAAACATATATTAAGTCAAATAAACATTAAGTTTAAAAATTGATTTGTTGTTTGGGTAAGGTATGATGAAACCTTATAAAAATTAAAAAATACTCAATGGATGTGCCAGTTTTATCATCCGTGATCGAAGTGTTGCATACTCGTGGGATTTCAGAGGAGGATTTGTCGCGTCAAGTTAAAGCTCTTTTGAGTTTTGTTGAAATTAGAACTAATCAGCCTATAGGAAGATATCTTGATACGGTTACAGCTATTGTTGTTCAAAAGCTATTGCAAGACGTGGATTCGTTGGAGGGGTTTTTGAATTCGACGAGCGTGGATGTTCAACTTGGGATTGTGGCTAATTTTTTTAATGAAGTGGCTGTATCTGAAAAAATGAATGATATGGTTGTAGCTATTAGGGCCGGAGTGGAGCGTATTATTCCAGGCCTTGTTTCTTCGCCTGTGATAACCGCCACCAGAGATTCAAGAAGAGTTGAATATGCTGTTCGTGGTCCTATTGAGCAGGAAATAGATAAACAAGAAAAAGCGTGGTATGCGGAGTTGAGAGAAAAATTGGAATCTCGTGGTGACGCTGTTGAGAATTCTGATGATATTATTGCCAAATTTTTTGCTTTAAGAGAGGAGGGGTTTGATGCGCAGAAGGAGTTTTTGGTGGGGTATCTGATTCCGTCTTTTGTTGATGGATTTATGGAAAGAATGCCTATACGCGTTAATATCGGTAATAGTTTTCCATATACAAGACTTTCGCCTGCATTTATTGAAGCTTTGGAGGCACGCTTGCTTACAAATGATGATTCCGGACGGGTTCATTTGAGTCTTGATCCTTTAATGCCATATTCAAGTTCAAGGGGTTTGCCTGAGCTTGCTCCTTTGGTTCACGCGAAATTGATCGAGAGAGGAATAGCACCATCAGATGAGTCTTTTGAAGAATGGATAGAGAGATTTGTTCCAAGTAATGGTTCTTCGGAAGCTATTGCGATGGCTTTTGACGTTCTTGTTGAAGAGCATGACGATGTTGTTATGACTGGTCGTGCGAACTATTCTTTATATTCCGCTCAGATTCAAAGAAGAGGAGCAAATGAAAGAACTGTTCCCTATGAAGGAGGGGAAATAACGGTTGAGTCTGTTCTTAAGGCTTTAACTCCAAGAACAAGATTACTTATTATTAATTCCCCAAATAATCCCGGCGGATATATAGGCAAAAAGAAACTTATAGAGGTCGTTGCGGAAGCTTTGAAAATAAATGGGTCAAAACAAGTTACGGTGCTTTTTGATGAAGCTTATGGTGGAATGACTTTTGGCGATAAGGTTGAAGATGATTTGCCTAGTTATATGGTCGCATTGTGTCCGGATCAAGTTATTGCTATATCGGATAGCGTTTCAAAGAAAACTGGAGCGCTTGGTGTGCGTGGTGGAAATATTTATTTCGCAGGACCAAAAAATAATATGTCATTTTTAAAAGAGCTTGGAATCGCGAGAGCCATTGGTCTTTGTCCTAATACTTTTGGTCAAGTTTTTCAAGCAGAAGCCTTAAAATTAGGAGAAGCCGCGCTTGTTGATATGAGTGCTTTACAAGACAGGATGGATGTTTTGATTGATAAACTTAGACAAGTTCCAGGCGTGAAAGTTGAACCTGCGGAAGGAGGGTTATATGTGTTTTTGGACGTAAAGGGATTGAAAGGGCTTACGGGTGTTGATACTTCCGCTAAATTGGCGATGCGGTTGGCTGAAGAATCACATTTCTCGATTGTTAACGGAAGTGGGTTTGGCGGGCATCCTGATAACGATAATAGGATAAGATTTGTTGTTTTTCTTCCTGAATCAACAAATAAAGAGCTTGGACGCAGATTCAAAGAATGGGCGGAAAGGAATATGAAATAAAATGACCTGTACACCGTTATATAATATTGGTACAATTTTTTTAGATTATTTTTATTCATGGAAAAAACCCCTTTTCACAAGCAGTCTTTGCAGTTAAAGAATATTCCTGGAATCTTTTTGATTGTTTGCCTTGTTGGAATTACGTATTTTTTGTATAAAATGATTGCACCATTTTTGCCGGTCGTTATTGTTGCAGCTGTTTTGACTGCGGCTTTTTATCCTCTTTATAAAGTTTTTGTTAAATTATTTCGTGGCAGAAAGACTATCGCTTCGATTGTTATGTGTTTATTGATGATTGTTGTGATTATTGTTCCGTTAACTGTGTTTATTATGTATTTGGCGAATGAGGCTTTAAATGCTTATACGTTGCTTGATCAAAAAATGCAGGCCGGGACAATTGATTCTTATTTTAGTATGAATAAGGGGAGTTTTTTATATAATATCAAGATGCGCTTGGCCCCGATTATAAATATCAATCCTGTTTATATGAAAGCCGAGATTACGGATGTTGCAAAAAATATAAGCACGTTCTTGGTCGATAAGAGCGCTGAATTGTTGAAAAATGCAACCACTATGATTATCGGCTTTTTGTTCACGCTTTTTACAATGTATTTCTTTTTTAAAGACGGTCATGTTTTGATACAAAAAGCCGTTCACCTTCTTCCGTTGCCTGATAGATATGAAAAGGTTTTGTTGACTAAGCTATCTCAGACGACGCGCAGTATATTTCAAGGAATTTTTGCAACTGCGATTGCGCAAGGCTTTATGGCTGGTATTGGTTTTTGGATCGCAGGAGTTCCAAATGCGGCTCTTTGGGGAACTCTTTCCGGGTTTTTCTCAATGGTTCCTTATATTGGGACTGCGGTTATCTGGTTGCCTGCATCGATCGTTCTTTTAACTTCCGGACATGTTTCTTCCGGTGTGTTTTTGATTATTTGGGGGTTATTTATCGTTTCAACAATTGATAATATCGTAAGGGCGTTTGTTATTGGTGGCGGAATAAAAACTTATCCATTACTCGTTTTCTTTGTTGTGTTCGGTGGGTTTATAACCTTTGGATTCCCCGGCATTTTGTATGGGCCTTTGGTTTTGACTGTTTTCTTGTCTTTGCTTGATATTTATAAAATGGAATATGCGAAGGTCCTTGATGGAATGAGTGATGAAAATAAGTAGGGCGGTTATTAATGCTGCGGCAATAATTATCGCGATTATTAAATATGAATTGTTGGTTTTAGATTGGGTGTTTTGAGTTGAGTTGGCGTTTTTGAGCACATTTTCGTTTGGTATGTCGCCGTTTTTGGAAAACTTTTCAAAAGCCGGATTTTCGTCGATTTGTTTTAATTCATAAGAGTTATCGGAGAGGGTTTTTGCTTTTACTGCAAAGATTTTTCCGGGCTTGATTATGTTTGATGCGAGAATTTTTGGGATTACGCTTTCGGAATATTTTATTTGGATCGTTTTGTCGTTTTTTAAAGCTGTAAATGAATTTTGGTTTTCTTCTGTGGAAACTATTTGTACATCAAAAATTTCATAATAAGGATTTTCGGCATTTTTTGTGATGTCGCTTGTCCAAGTCCACGTTTCCTCGTTTCCTTCACGAATTTTGGCATATGAAAGTGCTTCTTTTGTTGAGGAATATTGCACTTCGTCGATTATTTCGCCGGATTTATCTAAAAGGGTTATTTTGTCGTTGCTGTTTTTGAGCGTTAACTTTGATTCTTTTGAGGAAATTGCAAGATAGCCGTTTGATTTTATTTGTGTAGCTTTGAACGTGAATTTGCGCTTTTGGTTGCTTGTTTGGAGAGATAGGCCTTCAAGATTTACTTTCCCGTCGGAATTGTTTTTAAGCTCAATCCATTCTTGATTTGTATCAATGCCTTTTGGATTTGGCATGATTTCGGTTATTTCAATGTCGAATTCTTGGGGGACGGAGGCATTTTTGTCGGGCGGATTTTGGTTTGTATCGGCATTTGGAAGCGAACTTGAAACTGCGCCATTTTGAGAGATTTTTGTGCATGTGAAGGATGGTTGTGTATTTTCCGGAAATTGATTTTCCGCGTTTGGCGTTGGAATTGTCGTTGCGCTCCATTGATTTTGTGAATTTTGCGCGAACGATTTTCCGCTTTCAGGTTTTTCATAAAGAATTTCGTCTATAGTTGTGCCTTCGGCGTTGAACAGGCGAACGCGGTCTGTGTCGTTATTTAAAGTTATTTTTGTGACGTTTGAGTAAAAAGCTTTTATTTCATTTGGTTGAAAAGTTGTGCTTGGAAAGGCATATGGAGAACTTCCGCCTTCAATGTCGTCGAGTTTGTATCCTTGTATATTGATTGCTTCTGATGATGTGTTTTTTAATTCAATCCATTCGTTGTTTGTGTCGGTTCCCTCGGGGTCTGGCATGAATTCGTTGATGACGATGGATGGGATGGAGGCGCTTGGTGGCGGAGTCGTGGGATCCGGGTCGGTTTCGGGAGTGCCGTCGTCTGACGTTTGTGCTGTTTGCGCAATCACTGCCAAAGTTGTTGAATTCTGGCTTGAAAAAGAGTCTGTCACGGTTAATGTGATTGTGTAATTACCGGCTGTTGCATATGAATGGTTTGGTGGATTTTCAGTTAAATAAGTTGTGTTATCGCCGAAATTCCATGCAAAAGTTAATGTGTCATTGTCCGGATCTGAAGAATCTGCGCCGGTGAGATTTATTGAAAGGGGAGCGGTTCCGGACGCGCTTCCTTGTTGAATCGTTATTATTGCTGTTGGCGGATTATTTCTTATTTCGTTAATAGCTGAAGCGGTTTTGTGCAAAAATTGTTGCCAGTCCGTTAATTGATTTGTGTCGTCAGATGTTAAATTTCTGCCAATGCTTGCGTTATTCGCGATGTTTGTGCCGTTTATGCATGTGCCAGTCCAGGCATTTGCGGTCACCAGATCCGTGATTTTTTGCTGTTGAGAATCTGTTGGTGTTTCGTCTGTCCAGCAAACTGCGTCTAAAATTTGACTAGCCGGAGACTTTATTTCCACAATGTTATTTGTTGCAACCAATCCATTAGTTGCGTTATATAAAATAAAATCTCCGGTTTTTGCGATAGTGTCTGTCTCGATTTTTTGGATTACACCTTCTGAGCTTGAAATTTCGAGACCTTTTATGTTTGCTCCACTGCCTGTATTTTTGTCGTCTTTTATATAGAGTTCTACAAAATCAGACGCGGTATCTTTAAAAGAAACTTCGTTTATAACGATTGTTGGGAAATTTTGCGTTTCTACTTCTGTGACGGTTGAAGTTGATTGTGCGGGTACGCATTCCGTATATGCATGCGCGATTGGGATTTGAATCAAAAGTGCGATGAGGATTGCCAGTTTTTTCATATGAATTTTGGTTAATTTGGCATGATTTTACATGATGAAGATTAAATTTCTCTAAACCGGACTTAACAAATTCATAAACGAAACGGATCTGGTTTTTCGTTTGTTTTTTGCTTTATAAAAAGACATTTCGGATTTCCCAGCGTGAAATCTTCGTTCGCGTTCGGTTCTCGCTCGTTCGCTAACGCGAACACCGTGCCCGCTCGAACCTCTCGACGCTTTTTATTCCGCAAAATAACAAACAAAATTTACAAATCCAAATTCTTGTTATTTCATTTGACAAACGTGATGAATGTATGATTAAATATTCTCCTGAGTTAAATTTTTAATCAAATTTATTATGGCTGATACATTAAAGCCTCAATCTGGTGCCGATAGACAATTTGTTTTATTACTTGAAGGTGGAGATTTAAATCTCGAACTTGTGAGACAAGAGCTAGAACGTAGAACAAGATCCACGCACGCCGTTGTTGCAGGCGCTGTCCCTGAGGCCGTTATTGCCGACGAGTCTGCTGCCGAAGCCATAAAAGAAGAGCCTTTAACCGCCATGTCTTTTGTTGAGCTTTCAGCTTTGTTAACTCCAAAAGGCGTTGATCTTCAAAAACAACTTGATGATCATGTTGGTTTTATGGTTAGAATGGGTACTATCGAGGTCGATAAAGCCGATGCATATCGCGCCAAATTTCAAACAATCAGTGTTCGCAAAGGCGAGCTTGAAAATATTCCGCAAGGTTATAAACCAATGCTTTTTGTTGATGATAAAACTCCTTCGCAGTCCGCTAAGGCCTTTGATATTCCGTTATTTGGTCAAGAATTATCAAACTTCACAAAAAGAGACCCAAATAATTCTAACAAGATCCTTGAAAATCAGTCTCCTTCAGGTTTGGCTCGTTTAACTTTCACTCCTGATGTTACAAATCTTCCATCAAGCCTAACCGGCAAATTATCAGCAGATGCAAGACTTGATCAAATGAAACAAGGTAAGCATTTCATGGAACCCGCACAATACTTTCAAATGTTTGTCGAATGCCTTGATAGAGCGATAAAAGAACTTAATCTTGGTAACGACAAAGAATGGAAAGACATGGACGAAGAAGAAAAACAAGCAGTCATGCAAGACAGAAGAATCGACCAATATTTGCCTGATGTCCAAACTTGGACACAATTTCCTGATTATAGAAATCAAGTTGGCGACGTTTTGGACCTCAGCTGGGCTGCTGGCGTTCGCGGGGTCTCTGTCGACGGCTGGGATTCTGATGGTCCGTGTGGCGGTGTCGGGCCTCGTCCGTCCATCGGCTAGTTTCTCTTGAAAAATATCTTGGTTTCTTGTCTCTTGTGTTCTTGGCTTAAACCAGTACGATAAACTTGTTTGAGGGTAACGAAGTAAAGAGCACTGCTTTTTGCTCCCCAAAAAACCTAGAAAAAAGAGAAACTACGTGTCCGAGATTTGGTGGGGATTTTGGCTTAAAACAAGTTGAATGCTCCCAAATAAAATACAGGAAAACTTGAAAAAGGGTTCCGGTGTATAAGGGTGAATCTTGGACAAATTCTTGGCAACGTTTTGAACCTCAACTGGAATACTGACGATCACAAGGTCAATGTCAACAACTGGAATTCTGATAATCCGAATGACAATATCGGGCCTCGTCCTATCCTCGGTTGCTTCTCTTTTTTAGTGTACAAATTTTATCCACCCTCCGAGCATTTTTCCGATTTCAAAGACACATTCTTCCAAGTGAGCATATTGTTTCAAGTCGATGGTTTTTACTTCTTTGAGAAGGCGAATCAATATTTTTAAAGTGTCCAATTTGACGCTTATTTCAAACAATAAACGAGCTTTATTGTCTTTTGCGGATTTGCTTGCGTAAATAACACTTTCCAGCAGAATTAGGATGTGATTTTCACAGCGCTGGCCGATTGTAAAACGGTCTTTCTTCGGGAATTTTTCCGAATATTGATGAAACAATTTGCATAATTCATATGTTTTTTGCAGAATTGGGATATCTAAATTATTCATAGTATGGATTATACAGCACTTTGCTCTCCGGAAAACCTTTTTAAAGCCTTTGATGAGTTCATATGTAGCAAGCGAAAGAAGAAAGACGTGATTGAGTTTGCAACGGATCTTGAGGAAAATATCTTTGAATTGTCTCGAGAATTGCTCTCAAAAACGTATAATCATGGAGAATATTCCCGTTTTCATATCTGGGATCCGAAATTTCGTATAATTCATAAGGCAAAAGTGCGTGATCGGATTGTTCATCATGTCATTTTTGCTTATCTTTATGAGGTTTTTGATAAAACATTTATTTTTCATTCATATTCTTCAAGGTTGAATAAAGGGACTCATCTTGGCGTGGAAAATCTTCATAAAATGATGCGAAAAGTGAGCTGTAATTTCAAAAAAACAGGATATGCTCTAAAATGCGATGTTAAAAAGTTTTTCGCTTCAGTAGACCATGAAATATTGTTTCATTTGATCGTAAGAAAAGTCCACGATAAAGATATATTGGCTTTAATAGAAGGTATTATTGCAAGTTTCCACACACACACACACACACACACACACGGCGCGGGATTCCGCTTGGGAATTTGACTTCGCAAATTTTTGCTAATATTTACATGGATGAGTTGGACCAATTTTTTAAACATCAGCTGAAAATCAAATATTATGTCCGTTACGCGGATGATTTTGTTATTTTGGATAATGATTGTAATGTTTTGACTGAACTTATTCCAAAAATTCAGGGTTTTCTTCAATCTTATTTAAAAATCAGTCTTCATCCGCAAAAGATTAGCATAACCAAATTTAAACAAGGAATTGATTTTCTTGGGTATATTTGCTTTCCGCATTATCGGCTTATAAGAGCTAAAACAAGGAAAAGGATGTTCAAAAAGCTGGGAACGAAAATCGAAAAGTTTAAGAATAAAGAAATAGATGCGGAAAAGTTGAATCAATCTTTGCAAAGTTATCTGGGGATGCTGAAGCATGCGAATTCTTTTAAATTAAAAATTAAAATCAAACCAAATTCCATTTGACCTTAGTGCGTTTTTTTGTTATTCTATGTGAGAAGTTGCGTAATAAAAGCGCAAAACAGCCGGTTTTTCGGGAAAAATTAAAAGATAATAAACTCAATGAAACCTTTATCATATATCAGATTCAAGCTCGAAGTTGAGCTTAAAACTCCTTAAAGGCGAGCGTCTTTTTCTTTTTCTAAAACAGGCTGAAAGTTATAAATAACAACCCAAATTATGGAATGGATTACAATTGTCTTCGTTGCTGTGGGTTTGGCTGTTGGTGCGGGAGTTGGATTCTCAATTAAGCACAAAAAAGTAGCTAAAACCGAGCAAGAACTTGTCGCAGAACAGGAAAGAATTTTAAAGGATTCTCAGCACAAAGCTGATGCTGTTCTTCGTGACGCACAGAATGATGCATTTAAACTTCATCAGGATTTGAAAAAAGATGAACATGAAAAACGTGAACAGCTTGAAAAGCTTGAGTCCAGATTAGTCAAAAAAGAAGAGCTTTTGGATGACAAAATCGAAAAGCATGAACAAATGCGTGCAAGCTTGGAAGAGAAGGTTATGTCCGTTAAAAGCTTGCGTGAAGAAGTTGAGCGTATTTATAGAACGCAGTCTGAAGAATTGCAGAGAATTGCGGCTTTGACAAAGGATGAAGCGCGCGATCTTCTTATGAAAAAAGTCGAAGAAGAATCAAAGGATATAATCGTTGTTCAGATCAAGAAAGCTGAAGACGAGCTTAAAAAACAAGCTAACGATAGAGCAAAATATATTATTGCGAGCGCGATGCAGAAATATGCGGCTGAAGTCACGGCCGAATCCACGGTCACAATCGTTGATTTGCCAAGTGATGAGATGAAAGGACGCATTATCGGCCGTGAAGGTCGCAATATCAATACGTTTGAGCAAATTACGGGTGTTGACGTTATTATTGATGATACGCCGGGCTCAATCATTATTTCCGGATTCGATATGGTTCGCAGATATATGGCAAAGCTTGTTCTTGAAAAATTGATTGCAGATGGACGCATTCATCCTGCGAGAATTGAAGAAACTTATATTAAAGTTAAGGAAGATGTAAATACGCTTATTAAGGATCTTGGAGAAAAAGCCGTTTATGAAACCGGCGTTACGGGTTTGCCTCAGAATTTAATCAGACTTCTTGGTCGTTTGAAATTCCGCATTGGATATGGCCAAAATGTTTTGAAGCATTCTATGGAAGTTTGTTATTTGTCCGGACTTTTGGCTGAAGAGCTCAAGGCTGATGTGAATTTGGCAAAAAAAGGCGCTTTGCTTCACGATGTTGGTAAGGCGGTTGACCATGAAATTCCGGGTCATCATGCCAAAATTGGCGCTGAAATTGCGAGAAAATTTGGTTTATCAAAAGAATTGATTCATATCATTGAATCGCATCATAATGATCCTGAACCACAAAGTCTTGAGGCAATAATTGTTGCGACAGCAAACTTGATTGCAAATTCAAGGCCGGGTGCAAATAAAGACAATTTGGACTCTTATATAAAGAGAATGACTGATTTGGAAGGCATGTGTACGGAATTCAAAGGCGTTAAGAAGGCTTTTGCAATTCAGGCGGGTAGTGAAGTTCGAGTTTTTGTTGAACCTGAAGAGGTTGACGATCTTGAATCCGTTAAATTGACGCATGCGATAACCAAAAAAATTGAAGAAGGGTTCCAGCCACCGGGACCGGTTAAGGTGAACGTGATTCGCGAAACAAGAGCGGAAGCTTTTGCCGAGTAGGGGGACGGAGGCAGTCGGGCTTGATAAATATGTAGTTTTGTTGTATAATTTATACAGTTATTATTTAAACAATATCGCATGGATGGAAGTGCAAATGTTCCAGGAAATGGCGACGAACCGGAGGCGCAGGCCGAAGGCGCTGTTGTTGGTGCTGGTAGCGGCAGTTTGTCTAAACGAGATGAGTTAAAAGCGGCAGGCATTACTGAATTGTACGAGGATCCTGTTAAAGTTCATAATGGATACGTTGAATGTGGTACTGAAGATTCGGGGGTTTCCAGGCTTGTTTATCAATGTACCGGTGATAATGCCAGTCGTTTTGTTACCACTTTTGGTATGGAGCTCCGACTTGGTGGGTATGCAGGTTTTACTAAATTGTCTTTTTACGCTTTGGGAGCTGATCGTCCAAGCCATGTAGTCGTTGACTGTGATACCGGTTACGCTGGCGCGGTTGCAAATTGTTTATATAAGTCTTCAGTTGGAGGGGTTACCAGATTGCATAGTTTTTATAAAAAAACCTCTTGACGATTGTTTTTGTGCAGATTATATTAAGTTAGCACTCATAATTTATAAGTGCTAATTTATTAACCTTTTTATCATATGGACAAGGAAAAGAATCCAAAGCTTCATCCTACGGATGATCACATTGTTGTTGAACCGGTCGTTCAGGAATCAAAGACCGCTTCAGGGCTTTATATTCCGGATACAAGCTCAAAAGAAAGGCCTCAAAAAGGCAAAGTTGTTGCTGTTGGGCCAGGAAAATTAAGCGAAGACGGCAAAAGAATGCCGATGGGAGTTAAAGAAGGGGATACGGTTTTATTTTCAAAATATGGACCAACCGAAGTGAAGTTGGGCGCAACTGAAATTTTGATTTTGAACATGTCTGATGTTTTGGCGATTGTCGAAGAGTAAATTTTATTAATCACTAACAAATTAAAACTATGGCGAAACAAATTATTTTTAGCGATGAAGCGAGACAAAAGCTTCTTAAGGGCGTGACAAAGCTTGCAAATGCAGTTCGAATTACACTTGGACCAAAAGGCAGAAACGTTATTTTGGACAAAAAATACGGTTCACCGCTCATTACAAATGATGGCGTGACGATCGCAAAAGAAATTGATCTTCCGGATGCGTTTGAAAATATTGGCGCGCAACTTGTTAAAGAAGTCGCGACAAAAACAAATGACGTTGCCGGTGATGGTACAACAACTGCGACTCTTCTTGCTTATCACATGATTTCCGAAGGGCTTCGCAACGTTACGGCGGGTGCGAATCCAATTCATATCAAAAGAGGTATGGATAAGGCTGTTAAGAAAATTTCTGAAGAGCTTGAAAAAATGGCGGTTCAGATCAAGGGTTCAAAAGAAAAGATTGCTCAGGTTGCGACGATTTCCGCTCAGGATCCTGAAGTTGGAAAATTGATTGCGGATGTTATGGATATGGTTGGGAAAGATGGCGTTATTACGGTTGAAGAATCGCAAACAATGGGCCTTGAAAAAGAGGTTGTTGAAGGTATGCAGTTTGATAATGGTTATATTTCGCCTTATTTTGTTTCCGATCCAACAAGAATGGAAGCGAGTTATAGTGATGTTAAAATTTTGATTACAGACAAGAAAATTTCTTCAATTCAGGAAGTTTTGCCATTGATTGAAAAATTGGTTCAAGGTGGCGCTAAGGAATTGGTTATTATTGCGGAAGATATTGATGGTGAAGCGCTTGCGACTTTGGTTTTGAATAAGTTGCGCGGTGCATTTAGCGCACTTGCGATCAAAGCTCCTGCATTTGGTGAAAGAAGAAAAGAAATGCTGAAAGACATTGCGGCTTTGGTTGGTGGACGCGTGATTAGTGAAGAAATTGGTTTAAAACTTGAGAATGCGGAGTTGACTGATCTTGGTGAAGCGCACAGAATCGTTGCGGATAAAGATAAAACGACGATTATCGGTGGCAAAGGAAATAAAAAAGACATTCAGGCAAGAATTGATGAAATTAAGATTTTGATGGACAAAACGTCTTCGGAATTTGATAAAGAAAAACTTCAAGAAAGACTTGCAAAATTGGCAGGTGGAATTGGAGTTATCAAAGTTGGTGCTACAACAGAAGTTGAATTAAAAGAAAAGAAACACCGTGTGGAAGATGCCGTTCAAGCGACAAAAGCGGCTATTGAAGAGGGGATCGTTGCCGGTGGTGGCGTTGCTTTGCTTCAGGCTTCATCTGCGCTTGATGATATGAAAGGACTTGATGCGGATGAAATGGTTGGCGTTCAAATTGTTAAAAAAGCCTTGAGATCGCCGGTTCTTCAAATCGCAGAAAATGCAGGAAAAGATGGAAGCGTTATTGCTGACAGAATTTTGAAAGAGAAAAAAGGCGTTGGTTATGACGCGGAAAATGATAAATTTGTTGATATGGAAGAAGCGGGGATTATTGATCCAAAGATGGTTACAAGAAGTGCTCTTGAGAATGCGGCTTCAGTTGCCGGAATTCTTCTTACAATGGAAGCGGCTGTGACGGATTTGCCGGAAGAAAAGAAAGAGCATAGCCATGGAGGTGGAGCGCCGGAGATGGGAGGAATGTATTAACCGAAAATCGAAATCCGAAACGCGAAATACGAAACAAATAAGAAATACGAAATTCGAAATTACAAAAGGGGTCGGGGAAATCCGGCTCCTTTCTATTGTAAAATTTATTGCAAAAGCTGATTCACAATCTGGCTGACGAGTTTTCCGTCCGCTTTGCCTTTTACTTTTGGCATAAGGGCGCCCATGAGCTTTCCCATTTCTTGCTTTGATTTGACGCCAGTTTCCGCAATCGTTTCTTCAACGATTTTTTTGATTTCTTCTTCGGAAAGTTGTGGTGGAAGATAGGTTTTTAAGAATGTAATTTCTTCTTTTTCCTTTATAGCGAGTTCTGGTCGGCCGCCTTTTTCATATTGTTCGACTGAATCTTGTCTTTGTTTGATTTCTTTCTGGACCATTTGGAGTATTTCTTCGTCCGTTGCTTCTTTTACTTCTCCGGAAGTTTCAAATTTCATTATGGACGTTTTAAGCATGCGAAGTGCGTCCATTTTTGCTTGTTCTTTGGCTTTCATTGCAGATATTAAATCTTCTTGAATTTTTGCTTTTAGAGACATAAAAATTTTTGTTATTTGATTCATTTTTACCATAAAAATGAGATTTTTGAAATATTTGACTTGTTATTAAAGGCATTTATAATGTGCGCATAATAAAAATATTATGAGCGATAAAGGGTTGAATATAGGTGTTTTGCAAACAACTGAAGGTGATTTGGATTGTGTTGCAGGTGCTGTTGCTGAATATTTTGAAGTTTCATTGGGTTATGTTTTGAGCATGGTTCGTGGTCATATCCCTGAATCTGTTTTGCCTTCAAGCGGCGAATGGAAAGCAGAGTCTGCCCCTTTGCCCGGAGCGGTTCATGTTGGACCTAAGGATATGTTTTGTTCTCATTCTCCAACAGTTTTCATAAAACCTTCTGATGATATTATGGCCGATGTTTGTAAGCGTTTTGGCGTTCCCGCTAAATGGTTTTTGACGTCTGGTTGTGCTGATTATATTGCACGTGGTGAACCATCCGTTGATGTTTTTGACGCCGTCCCTGCTCCATCTGTTCTTGGTGACAACGATGAGTGATTTTTGTGTTTTCGCTCTTTTGTGTTAAAATCATAAGAGAAAAAATAACACAAATTTTATGAAGGAATTACATATCAAAAGCACGGGCTTAAAAAAGAAGAAGCTCGAGCAGGTTCGTGAAGTTGAGGTTGAGGAAGATGAAGTGGAAGCGGAAAATGAATTTGAAGTGAAGCCTATGGAGGGCGTTGGTTTGCATAAAGATGATGATGGTGCTGAAATTCTTGATACGGACGAAGTTGGTGATTTTGTCAAAGTTAAGTTTGATAAATTTGTTCAACTGATGGCAAACCATGATTTTAAAAGCGTGATGGATAAGCATGCGAATGACGATTTAATTTTACGTACAAATTTGCTTACAGATCTTGCAAATGCGCATACAGAAGAGAAAAAGAACATGAATTGGTCTGTGGTTTTTGCAGTTGGAATTGTTCTTGGTATTATTGCGGCTTATATTTTGTTTAAATTTTTCTAAAACTTGATGAAAAAAATTGTCCTCAAATTATCGGGCGAGATTTTGCAAGGTAAAGATAGACATGTTGATATTAAATATATTGAGAATCTTGCGAAAGATATTTCTGAAATAGTTAAAAAAGGTTATAAAATTGCGCTTGTTATTGGTGGCGGAAATATTTGGCGACATCGTGATAATGCGGATTTGAAGATGGATCGAGTTCATTCGGATCAAATTGGGATGATGGCGACGATTATGAATGCTTTGATTTTGGAGGATAAGTTTAAGGAAAATGGAATTAACGTTAAGGCGGTTTCAAATTTATCCGTACCGGCCGTTTTGCCTGATTATGAGCCAAAAAAGACAGTTTCTATGTTTAAAAAATATGATGTTTTGATTTGCGCAGGAGGGACCGGAAAGCCTTATGTTACAACTGATTCCGCCGCTGCTTTGCGTGCGGTTGAAATAGGCGCGGAAGCCTTGTTAAAGGCAACAAATGTTGATTTTGTTTACAATAAAGATCCGAGAAAATTTAAAGACGCAAAACCGATAAAAAGTATTAGCGCGCGTGAAGTTGTTGAGAAAAAACTTGGTGTTATGGATTTATCGGCTGTATCATTATGTATGAGCAAAAAAATACCGATTTTTATATTTAATATATTTAAAAAAGGAAATCTGTTAAGAGAGGTGTTTAAGCGCGATATCGGTACTATTATTAAATAATTAACAAAATTACAATATGATTCCAATGAATATTATTGAGGAAGCGGAAGTTTCTTTCAAGAAAGCGGTTGAGCATATGATAGGCGAGTTTGCTCGACTTCAGACCGGTCGTGCAAGCACTGCACTTGTTGAGCATATTCAGGTTGATGCCTATGGCTCAAAGCAGGGTATGAAAAGTTTGGCGAATGTTTCAACTCCGGACGCAAGAACAATTCAAATTCAACCTTGGGACAAAGGGCTTTTGCAAGCCATTGAAAAGGCTATTCAAACTTCCGGATTAAATTTGCCACCCGTTAATGATGGGGTTGTTGTACGCGTGAATATTCCTGCTTTAACAGAAGAAAGACGAAAAGATCTGACCAAGTTTGTTTGGAAGATTGCGGAAGAAGCAAAGGTTGCGATTCGCTCATCAAGACAGCAATTTATAGGTAAATTTAAAGACTTGGAAAAAGCCAAAGAAATGAGCGAAGATGAGCTTAAGATTGCGGAAAAGAAGGTTCAGGAAAGGGTTGATCATCATAATAACGAGATCGATAGCCTTGGAAGCAAAAAAGAGCAAGATATTATGTCCATATAATTATCAAGCATCAAGTATCAATTTACATTCAATTTTCAATGAATAAGTGTCAATTTACAATCAGAGAAAGCATTCTCGAAAGCGCAAAATCTGTATGTGTGAAAATTGAAAATTGTATTTTGATAATTGATTGTAAATTGTAAATTTGTAAATTGTAATTTTTTTAATAAATATATATGAATATTCTCCTCACAGTGATTGTGTTTATAGTTATTTTCTCTCTCATAGTTTTGATACATGAATTTGGTCATTTTTTTGTTGCAAAAAGAGAAGGTGTTAAAGTTGAAGAATTTGGCTTTGGCTTGCCGCCAAGGGCTTATGGGATTAAAAGAGGAGATACGATTTATTCTTTAAACTGGTTGCCTTTTGGTGGATTTATTCGCATGTTTGGTGAAGATTCAAAAGATGCAAAAATGATTACGCATCCGGATAGCTTTATGAGTAAATCGATTGGTGCGAGATCAAGAATTATCGTTGCCGGAGTTTTGATGAATTTTCTTCTTTCGATTGTGCTTTTAAGCGTTGGTTTCTCGATTGGTATAAAGCCTTTGATGGTTTCCGAAGAGGACATTTTGGCTAATATATCTAACGGAACGATTGAAACTGCGAATGGCGTTTTGATAAAAGAAGTTGCGTCAAAATCGCATGCTGAAGACCTTGGACTCAAGGCCGGTGATGCTGTTATTCAGATCGACGGAAAAGATATTACGGATTTCGACGCTTTGAAAAAAAGTGTTGCTGTTATTTCTGATAAATGGCCTGTGCTTAAGGTTAGAAGAGGGGATAGTGTTATGAATATTGAACTTCGCGGGAAGACCGGTGTGGAAAGTGGCATTACATTTTATGACGCATTTTTCTTGCCCAGGGTTATCGTGAAAGATGTTAAAAAAGATAGTGAAATTTCTCGAGCAGGGCTTCGAGATAAGGATATTATTTTATCTATGAATAGTGAGCAGATTTACGATATGGGACGTGCTCAGTCTGTTATAAATGAGAATTCTTTGATTAAATTTGTCGTTTCGCGCGATTATAAGTCTTTTGAGTTTACGGCTAATTTACCACTTCAAAAAACGGTTATCGCTAGCGATGTTTTGGCTGATGGGAGCGCTTTTAAAGCCGGATTTTTGAAAAATGATTATATCTTGCAAGTTAATAAACAGAATGTTTTTACACCAAAGCAGGTTATCGAAGAAGTGACGAAATATAAAAATGTTCAGACGTCGTTTGTTGTCGATAGAGAAGGGAAAAGATTGACTTTGTACGCGGTGCCGAATGCAGAAGGGCAAATTGGCTTGATGCTTTCTTCGGTGTTTTCACCGGATAGTATTCAATTTGGTTCTTATTTAACTTCTGTTCCAACTTCTTTGATAAAAATTAATGATGTTAGCTATCCTGTGCATGAAGCTGTTTGGAAATCTATTACAGAATCAAAAAGACTGGCTGTATTTACGGTTGGAATGTTTGGAAGACTTGTTGAAGACATTTTTGGAACACTTGAGGTTCCACAAGGCGTTTCCGGACCGGTTGGAATTGCGCATATGACTTATGTATTCGTTAAAGAAGGATTTTCATCTGTTTTAAGATTCACAGCGCTTTTATCTTTAAGCTTGGCAGTTATTAACATTTTGCCATTTCCGGGATTGGATGGAGGCAGATTGTTATTTGTTTTGATTGAAGGCGTAACAGGCAAAAGAGTGAATCAAAAAGTTGAATCATGGATACATTTGATCGGATTCTTTGCGCTACTATTCTTGATTGTAATGGTGACGTATAAGGATATTTTGTCGCTGATCTAAGCCAAAAGAATTATCGATGAAACTATACAGAAAATTATTTGTATAGCAATTCCGAAGTATTTATTTTTGGCGTGACCATGATTTTTGTTTAATAGTGCTACTAATTTTTTTATTTTAAATTTTCTTATTGAAAATTCTAAAATATCAGGTGAAGACGCAAAAGTTGCTCCTAGCATTATTGGATAAAATAAATTAGGATTTTGATAAGCTAAGGCTACGGTTAGAATTATTCCTGATATCGGCTCAATGCTTACTATTAATATTTCGCCAATATTTTTTCTCGTTATTCCGTTTTTTGAATAATCTTTTATTTTGAAGTCATAATGTGGGATCGCGTCGAGTACAAAGTGTGATAAGAACGCTATTGGTATTATTAATTCCGGTTTTTCTACCACTTTGCCGATTACGGCCCCCGTTAACATATGGACTGTTCCAAGCATCTTATTTGTTTATTTTGATGTTCGAATTATATCATAAATTTTATGAAAAATAATTCAACTTGCGTGATAAGAATTTTTGTAACTTTATCACCATTGCGGGGTAAAGATTTTTGTTTTTTGTGTTAAGAAAAAATCAACAGGTTGTGGTGAGAATTAGGTGAGGACTCCAACGGGTAGAAAGGCTTTTATAAGGCAAAATTGACTTGAGATTGGGGGTGAAAATCATTAGTATGAAATCCCACTGAATTTTTCCTGAAATTTTCTTGAAAAAATCATTAAATATATACCCCAAAAACCCCATGGAATCTTTAAACACCCAAAAAATCGCCGAACTGAAAGATCTTTGGAGACAAGTCCTTACGCGTCTTCAACCAACCATCAGCAAAAACCATTTTGTAACGTGGTTTAATAAAAGTTGTATTCTTGATATTGACGGTTCTGTTTGCAAGATTGGTTTTCCATCGGCTTATTCCGTTGCATGGGTGAAAGATCATTATGACGTTAAAATTTTGCAGGCTGTTTCTGAAATTAAAAGTGAAGTTAAAGAGGTCTCTTATGACGTCGACGGCGCTTTAAATGATCAGGATGATATTAGATGTGTTCAAGTTAAAGAACTTTTTGCAGATTCCGAGAAAAAAGTCAGACATTTGTCCGCTTCGGGTGAAATTGCTATAGGTGAACTCCGAAGTAAGTTTTTGAATCCAAAATACTCGCTCGATGCATTTGTTGTGGCGAAAGATAACACTCTTCCTTATTCGGCATGTATGGCGATTGCCAGTGCGCCCGGAGGTATTTATAACCCTCTTTTTGTTTATGGTGGAGTTGGTCTCGGAAAAACGCATTTATTGCATGCTACAGGCCTTGAAGTCCTTAAAAATTATCCTGATAAGGTTGTTGTTTATGTTACTTCTGAGCAATTTGTGAATGACATTGTTGGTGCAATTCGAAATCAAAAAATGAATCATTTGAAAGATAAATATAGAAAAGCCGATGTTTTGATTGTTGACGACGTTCAGTTCTTCGGAAAGAAAGAAGCGAGTCAGAGAGAGTTTTTTCATACCATTAATGATTTATGCGAGAATAATAAGCAAGTTATTTTGAGCAGTGATCGTCCACCAACAGAATTGGACGACTTGGAAGATAGATTAAAGAGCAGATTTGGTATGGGGATGGTTGTTGAAATCCTTCCTCCTGACTTTGAGACAAGGCTTGCGATTTTGCAGAATAGATGTGCTGAAAGTGGCATTACTGTTCCAAATGATGCGCTTGAATGCATTGCTCATTATATTGATAAAAATGTTCGTGATTTGGTTGGAGCTTTTAATCAATTTATTGGTCATGTTAAATTCAATAATTCCGTCCCAACGGCAGAACTTGCAATGTCGATTGTCCAGAAATTTTATGCGCGTGAAATGATGATAAAGAATGCTTATAAACCAACTGCGCCAAATATTTATCAAGGTTCTTCTGCAACTTCTACGGAAATTGTCACAGCTGAAAGAATTTTGGCCGTAATAAGTGAGTTTTATCGCATTACAGCTGAGGAATTAACAGGGGAATCAAGACGCAAAGAAATTCTTGTTCCACGCCAAGTTTGCATGTATTTGATGCGTGAATTTTTGAATTATTCATACGAAAGAATTGGTGCGGATTTTGGTGGCAGAAATCACACAACTGTTATGCACGCTTGCGAAAAAATAACAGGGGAGCTGAAGGCGGATTATAGAATGATACGTGATTTGAATTCTATAAAGTCATCGCTTGGAACTTGCGGGGCGAGTGGTGTTAGAAGTTAATAGGTTGTCGCTTTGCGACATTTTATTTATATAGCCCTGTGTTCAGCTTTGCTGAACGGCCTGTTATAAGTGTTTTGCTCTATTAATATTGTGTTCTTCATTCGTTGTTGAATAAATCATCTCGTTTGTTTTTGATGAAGTTAGATAAAACCAATATTTTGAAGATTTTGGGTAAATTGAGGCTGTTATTGCGTTTAGGCCGGGATTTGAAATTGGGCCGGGTGGAAGCCCGCGATTTTTGCGGATGTTATATGGTGAATCCATTTTTAGGTCTTCACCGGAAATTGTATTTTTGCCCGTTATATAAAGAATTGCAGCGTCTGCGTCAATTGTCCAATCGTTATCAAATCTTTTCCATAAAATGCCGGAAACCATTTCAAAATCTTGCCTTCTTCCTTCTTTTTCAAGGATTGAGGCCATCGTGATGATTTCATGAAGTGTGCGCTTTGAAGCCTTAATGTCATTGAGCATTTTTGGCGTTAATTTGTTTTTGAAATTGTTGAGCATGCGCTTGATGAGCGAATCTGATGAAAAATTTGCAGGGTTTAAAAAGTATGTGTCTGGGAAAAGGTAGCCTTCAAGTGGAATATTAAGCTTCGTGAGTGTGTTTTTGTCTAAGAAGCTATAATCTGCATAATCTTTGAACGTTTTTGTTGCGGCCATGAAATCGCCTGGCTGTATTAACTCCATATCCACGAGCTTTTTATCGATATCGCGGACCAAAAGACCTTCACGAACCGTTAAAACGTATTGGCTTTTGGATGGGTCTGTAATTGTGTTTGCGATTTCGATTGGTGTCATGGATGCGGATAATTTAAATGCGCCGGAAACGATTTTTGTGTCTTTATTTTCGGATGCCAAGTATTTATAAAAATAGCGTGAATTTGATATCAATTCTTTATTTTTTAAATTGTTTGAAACGGTTTTTGCACTTTCTCCTGATTTGATGACGAAAAACGCAGTTTTTGCCGTATCAGTGGCGTCTAAAGGCTTGTTCATGAAACTTTTATATCCGATATTATCGAAAAGTAGCGCAAGCAAAATCACTGCGCTGAGTCCGAATATCTTTATCTTGTTATTTTTTAGCATGTTTTTATTATCAACCGCCAAGTCCCATTTGTCCCATGACGCCTTTCATTTCTTCGGCCGCGACTTGTTGAGCTTTTTTTGTGGCTTTATTAAGGCATTTTAAGATTGCGCCTTCGAGTCCTTTTTTGTTTTTTGCGGCATCCGCCATTGCTTCGTCTGAAATTGTGACGGAAATTACTTCAAATTCGCCGTCCATAACAACCGTAAAGCCGTCTTGAGTTGCTTCTATATGAATGTTTTTGAGCTTTTTCTTGATCTCTTTTGCTTCTTTTTGGAGTTTATACATGTCTTTTACTTTATCGAACATAGGTTGTTTTTGTTAATGTTTTTACGCTGAAATTGTAGGTTAAGCGCGCTTCATTGTCAAAATTTTGCCAAATTTGAATTTTACCTTGCGCTACCTGTTATTTTACGCTAGAATCACGCTTGCTTAAAATTTATCCAGACATATATATGACTAAAGAATCTTTTTTATTGGAAGCCAAAACTCGTGAGGCAAAAACAGAACTTTTGGCCCTAAGAGATGGTGGTAGAATTCCCGTTACGTTCTACGGTAAAGATATCCAGCCAATGGTTATCGATGTTGATTACAAAAACTTCAGAAAAGTTTATCTTGGAGCCGGTGAAAGTATTATTATTGACGTTAATGTTGATGGTAAGCCTTTTAAGGCTCTTATTCATGACGTTCAATTGCATCCAATTACAGACAAGATTGTTCATGCGGACTTATTGCACGTTAGCATGGATAAACCAATTGATGCTGAGGTCCCATTCAATGTTATTGGTGTTTCACCTGCTGTTAAGGACTTTGGTGGGATTTTGTCAGTTCAGAAACGTTCTCTTAAAATTAGATGTTTGCCTAAAGATTTGCCTTCATTGATTACGATTGACGTCAGCAATCTTACGGCGCTACATTCTTCTATACACGTTAAAGACGTTGCTCTTCCTGAAGGCGTGAAAGCCATGGATGATGAGAAAATAACAGTTGTGACCGTTGTCGCTCCAAGAAAAGAAGAGGAGGAAGCGGCACCATTACCTACAGCTGCGGAAGTTACTGGAGCTGCACCTGTTGCCGGATCACCGGAAGCTATTGCTGCTGAGGCCGCAAAGGGCGATGCAAAGAAAGAGAAGAAGTAGGCTTGAGAGAACAATCAATTATCGATTTGCTTACAATAATCAAATAATTTTTAATTGGTGAATTTTTAAAGTTGAAAAAATTGAGCTTGCCGCGCGGCAAGAATCTATATCGAAACATAGTTTCATGTTCGCGCGAATTTTTTTGAGCTCATTTCGCGGAGTAAAAGTGGTGTCGCTTCGTGACGTTTTTATTTATATTGGTGCGGACAGACATAGAGGATTCGCATCTGCTTAATTTACCAGCTCTTCCAGCAACCTTCTCATCACTTCAAATTGCTGTTCGGTTTTTTCGGATGAGCTTATGTTGGCGTTTGTATTTGCAATTGCGTTTTGCGCGTTTAAATTTTGGACGTCTTCGTTTTCATTCATTTCTGCTTCCGCGAGTTCGTTTTGAGTGCGAGCTGAAAGATATATATCTGATCCAAGTGGAACATCTTTGGGCAAGCTTTCAATAGGCCAGAGCATGTAGCCGATTTTTTCGTCTTCATGCTTGAGTAGCGCATATTTTTCCTCAAAACGAATTACGCGAAATTTGATTCCTGATTTATCCAAATATTTTTATTGTTACGATCGCTTGAACAATGATGAGCGCGATTGTATTTATAACTTTAATAAGTGAGTTTAAGGCTGGTCCTGCTGTGTCCTTGAATGGGTCACCAACTGTGTCGCCAACAACTGCTGCTTTGTGTGTTTCTGAGCCTTTGCCGCCGAATTTGCCGTCTTCAATCAATTTCTTGGCATTGTCCCAAGCCGCGCCACCTGTGCACATGAACAAAGCAAGTAAAAGTCCTACAACAATCAAACCAATAAGAAAACCTCCGAGTGCTTTTGGCCCAAGGAGAAAACCGACAACGATTGGTGACAAGATTGCGATAAGAGCAGGGAGTAGCATTTCTTTAAGAGCTGCTTTTGTGACAATATCAACGCATCTTCCATATAAAGGAGTTGCTTTGCCCGTCATGATTCCTTTGATTTGTTTAAATTGCGTGCGAACTTCTTTTACGATTGCATAAGCCGCTTTACCGACTGATTTCATGCATAATGCGGAGAATACAAAAGGTAAAAGTCCACCAAGGAAAAGTCCGATTAAAACTTTGTAGTCGCTGATATCAAATGTGAAATCCGTTGTATATCTTGCGAGTTCTTCTTTATATGCTTGGAAAAGAACGAGAGCCGCGAGAGCCGCTGATGAGATGGCATAACCTTTTGTAACAGCTTTTGTTGTGTTTCCGACAGCATCAAGAGCGTTTGTGATATTTCTGATTGCCGGAGGCATTTTTGCCATTTCTGCGATGCCACCTGCGTTGTCTGTGATTGGACCATATGAATCAGTTGCAATAACAAGTCCTGTTGTGGAAAGCATTGCGACTGCCGCGATTGCGATTCCATAAATTCCACTTCCAACAGCAGGGGATCTTTCTCCAAAGAAGTATGCTAAATAGATTGCAGCGCAAATCAAGATAACAGGCATAAGAGTGCTTTTCATGCCAACTGCGAGACCTGCGATAAGATTTGTTCCCGTTCCTGTCTTTGATGCTTCCGCGATGCTTTTAACAGGGCCGTATTTTTTTGATGTGTAGTAATCTGTGATGATTGTGATGAAAAGCGTGACACCAAGTCCGACAAGCGATGCGAAGAAAATCCAGATGTCGCCGATTAAATATTTTGTTGTGAAATAGAAGCCAACAACCGAAATGAGGCCCGTGACGATCATGCCTTTATACATGGCGCCCATAATGTCTTTTTTCTTGCCGAGTCTGACAAACAAGGATCCGATAATTGATGCGATAACTGCAACAACTCCAAGTAAAATTGGATATTCAATCCCGTTTGTTCCAAGTGTATTTGTAAGTGTTGATGCTGCCAAAATCATGGCGGCTATAAGTGTGACTGCGTACGTTTCGAAAAGGTCAGCACCCATACCTGCACAATCTCCGACGTTATCTCCAACGTTATCCGCAATAACTGCAGGATTTCTTGGATCGTCTTCCGGAATATTTTTTTCAATTTTTCCAACCAAATCCGCGCCAACGTCAGCGGCTTTTGTATAAATACCGCCACCAACTCTGGCAAATAATGAAATTAAAGATGCACCAAATCCAAATCCGATTAAGATGTTTGCCGCAGGACCTGCTGGAATATTCATCAAATCTGTGAGGATGAAATATCCACCACTAACTCCAAGAAGAGCGAGGCCGACAACAAACATACCCGTGATTGTTCCTCCTCTAAAAGCCATATTTAAAGCTGCGTGCAGTCCTGATCTTGCCGCTTCTGCTGTTCTGACATTTGCTCTAACTGAGACGTTCATTCCAATATAACCTGCAAGTCCGGAGAAAAGCGCACCTACTAAAAATCCAATTCCCATTAAGAATCCAACATTGTATTTGCCAGGTTGAATTGCGAAATTAATAATTAAAAATATGATGATCGCGAAAACTGCCATCGTGAGTGATTGGCGGTTAAGATAAGCGCTTGCGCCTTCTTGAATGGATTTTGCGATACGTTTCATTGTGTCATTTCCTTTTGGATGAACCATCACCCAAACGGTTAAAATGATCGCGTATAAAATTGCTACTCCTGCGGTGATCATGCCTAGGAGTGGGATTGAGAGGGTTTCCATACGAAAATTGTTAATTTATATTTGAGAAAAATGTCTTATTTATTCTAAAGGAATTTAGGAAAAATTAAATCCTATTGAGTTGTTTAGTGGAGAGTTTTGTGGTATAATTAACAGATATATTAGAAATTAAATTACGTGGCGACAAAAAAACAAAAACCAGTCGCGCTTGATGTCAAGAAGCGTGTAGCCGCAAAAAAGCCCACTAAGAAGAGGGTTTTGAAGCGTGCGCCTTCAACTTTAGAGCCGATTGTTGAGCCTGTAGTTGAACAAGCTGTTGAGCCGGCTGTCGAGCCGGTCGCGCCTGTTCAAGAGCCAATTGTTGAAGACTTTGCTGCTCAGCAAGCACTTGCGGATGAACCTGTTGTTAGCGAGCCGGTTGTTGAACGATCTACTGAGCCCGTTGCATCTGTTTCAGATTTTGGCGCTGATTTCGGTTCTATTCCTAGCGCTGAACCCGTAGTAACTCCATTTGGAGAACAAGACTCTTTTGTTCAACAGCAGTCACCTGCAACATTTTCTGATGATACTGGTTTTGATTTTACGGCTCAAGAGCCTTCGATTCCCACTCCTGCACCTGATGGATTTCAGCCACAAGCGCAGCCTGAACCTCAGATACAGCCTGAATCACAAGCACAGCCACAATCTCAAAATCCTAGCGATGATTTTGGTGCCGGATGGCAAGATTTCGCTGCAACTACGCCTTCTTCAGATTTTTCGCCTCCTTCTGATGATATCGTTATTCCGGATTTTGCTACAGGAAAAGAGGAAAACAAATACGATTCAGCTGCTTCAAGCGTTGATTCTACGCCGGCTTTTGAATCCAGCTTTGAGCCTACTCCCGAGCCTTCTGGGTCTATGCCGCCTTCTTCGGACGCTTTTACCGAATCAACTCCTATAGAAGAAAAGCCGGTTGAGCAAAAAGTTTTATCTGAAGATAGATTTATGGATTTGAGCGGAGGAGATTCATTGCAGGAGGAAGAGCTGGAAGATAAAAGTGAATTTTTAGGTGAAGTAAAAAGCTCTTTGATTGGCACGTTCAAATTTAAGAAAGCGTTTGGATGCGCTGTCATAGCTTTGGTTTTGATAGGAATTGGATTTTATTTATTTTATGGTAAGGTCAGTTTTTTGTTTAATACATGGGATAAAGTTACTTCAATTGTTAAAAAAACGGAAACCGTCGTTACGCAAAATGTTGATAAAGTTGAAAATAAGAATGCAAAACCTCAGCAAGTTTCATCTCAGGAGACGTTTATTAAAGACATTACGAATCTTGTTTATAAAGTAGGCGAGGCTTATGAGGTGGTATCTGGTGGCCCACTGACTTCATTTCTTGAAACCGCTTATATTGTTGGCGTTTCACCCGGTAAAAAGTCGGAAATCAATACCGGGCTTATGGCCGCTTTCCGAGTTGGTTTTACGAAATCTATTCTTGAAGATAATGTTTTTAAGAAATATGTGCGCGTTTTTGGTGAACTTAAAAATGTTTACGCGACCGATATTTATAATGTTTTGAATAATTCAACAAATAGAACTGAAACGCTTAATTCTGAACTTGCAACGTTAGAGGATGTTTATAAGCGAGGAAAAGAACAAGATGATTTGATTTTAAAAGAAATGGCTCAATTAAAAGCTGATGCAAAGGTCGTTGATACGGAAAAGGCTAAAATGGAAAAACTGTTTTTTGAAGATTTGAAAGCCGCAAAGCCCGATGATAGTTTTGATAAATTAACCTCTTTTACGCTTTTGACTCAAAAGAAAGGGGAGATTTCCGTCAGACATAATGCGCTCAAAGCTCTTGATGATTATTATAAGATAATGCTCAAACGCGCTTCAATCCGAATCGATGATATAAAGAAAAATAAAGACGCTTTGATCCAGGGCGTTAGAGTTTATGAAGTTACCGGTTCTAACGTTGATGTGATAATTAAAAATGGTTCCACTAAGACAAAATCAAATCCACTTGATACTTCTTTAAATGGTGGCGATGGTGTTATTCCTGGCGCTGATAATTGGAATATTCCAAATATTCAATTGAATTTTTAGTGCAATTTCCTTATATTTTGTTTAGCTTAACAGATTTTTGTGGCAAAGCTAAAGAATTTTATAGATAAGGTTAAAAGAACAGACTCTTCTGTGGATGTGCTTAAATTGGAGGCGGTTTACGATTTTATAATGAATTTGTCTGATAGTGAGCCTGATTTGTCCGTTGCTGAAGAAGTCTTGAGATTAAAGCCGGATTTGAGCTCTGTTGTGGTCGCAATGTTTTATCCTGTTATTGAAAAGATTGATTATGAGAGTAAGAAGGTAATTGATCTTGTTGACCCTGATTCGATTAAGCTTTTGTCTTACGTTAAGAGACTAAAAGGTATTTCTTATAACGTTGAAGTGACTGATCCGGAAACAATACGTGCCATGTTTATTGCTATGGCAAAAGATTTAAGAGTTATTTTGATTATGCTTTGCAGTATGGTCGTTATTTCTTCTAAGCTTGGTGAGCTTGATAAGACGGAATGCGATAAATTCGCTTTTCGCGCAATGAATATTTTTGTGCCTATTGCCGCAAGACTTGGTATCTATGAGATTAAACATAGGTTGGAAGATAATTCTTTTAAATATATAAACCCGGAACAGTGCAATATCATTTCTGATCAATTAAAGAAATTTGGTCAAAAAAAAGCCGGATATATTAAAGAGATAAAAGATGTTCTTACTGAATTTTTGAAAGAAAATAATATAGATGGTTTTGTTGATGGAAGGATCAAGAGCACTTATAGTATTTATCGTAAAATGAAATTGAAGAATAAGCTTTCAATTGATGATTTATTCGATATCGTTGCAATGCGCATTGTTTTGCCAACGCAATATTCCGGAGACATTGAAACGGTTGAACATCTTTATAGAGTTTTGGGGCTTATACATGGCAAATGGACGCCAATGCAAAATAGATTTAAAGATTACATTGCTGTCCCGAAACCGAATGGTTATCAGAGCTTGCATACAACTGTTCTTGGTATTGCTCCTGATTTTTCAGAACAGCCTGTTGAAATACAAATAAGGTCTGAGCGTATGCATCGCGAAGCCGAGCTTGGTATTGCGACGCATTGGATTTATGAAGAAAAGGGAAGTCATTATAGGGTTGATTCTGCGAAATCAAATCCTGCGCAAAAAAATCGCTTAGCTTGGTTGACCGGACTTAAAGACGTTAAGGCGTTTGAAGGGATTTTTGATGGTACGGATATTATAGATGCATTTGAAGATAGAATATTTGCTCTTACGCCAAAGGGTGACGTTAAAGATTTGCCTGTAGGCTCAACTGTTATTGATTTTGCTTATGCGATTCATACGGATATAGGTCATAGAGCTTCGATGGCAAAAACGAATGGAGTCTCGGTACCGCTTAGTTATGAAATTAAAAATGGAGATGTCATTGAAATTGTTTTAAAACCAAAGCCCGCTCCAAAGGTTGAATGGCTTGGATTTGTTAAGACGGATGGGGCGAGATCGAGAATTAAATCTTGGGTTAAGGGTCAACATAATGATTATAATTTTAAAAACGGTCGCGAGATTATTAATAAATACCTTGAAAGATCCGGAATGAGCACGCTTGATGATGGTTTTTCAATGTTAAAAGTTTATGACGGGCGATTATTGAGTCTTGCTCAGCGAAAAAAACTCGTAGAGGATGTTGGGAATGGTGCTATTTTGATAAAGAATTTTATTAAAAAATTGTTTCCACAGAACGCTGTTTTAAAAAACGTTATCGTTTCGAAAATTTCCATAGCGAAAAAGCTAAAAAGTATTAAAAAACCCGCTTCCGATAACCAAGTTTTTATTGGAGGTGAATCCGGTTTGCCTATAAAATTTGCGAAATGTTGCTCGCCGAAAAGAGGCGATGAAATTGCCGGTTATGTTACGACTTATGGGCATATTACTGTTCATAAAATAAATTGTAAGTTTTGGAAAAATAGCATTTCAAAGAGGAAGGTTGATGCTTCTTGGTCTTTGCCCGATGCTTCAAAGGATAAAAAGTATACTGTTAAGATTGTTGTTGAAGTTAAAAATAGAATTGGTCTTTTGCGTGATATCGCTGCGGCGATAGCCGGTATGAATATAAATATTGTTGATGTGGTTTTCGTTGAAAGAAAAGAGGATTTTGTTAAGAGGGTTTTTATTTTGGAGTTTTCGGATTATAGCCAAGTGGATGCTCTTATGGATAAGCTTGAAAATATTTCAGATGTTATGAAGGTTTACGTTCAACCCTCTTCAAAGATGTAAACTCGAAATCACTTTATCGGAATTTATTTGAGGGAGATTATGACCATGCCAGATCTCTGATATTATAGCCTCAAGGAATTCAATGTCTTCTTTGGATGTTTTTATTTGAAGGGTTTTTTCGTAATCGTTTTTCATTGCGAAGTTAACGAGTTTTAGCATATTTGGTTCAAAGGTGTTCCCTTGTAACTTGCTTTGTTTTTCTTGTAGGCATGAATTGCATATAAGATTTTCTATATTCCATGCAACAATATCGCCAATTTCTATTTTTTTATTGCACATCATGCAGTGTTTGAAAGAGGGGACTATGCCTGCCATATCAAGGAATTTGATTTTAAATATGAGGTAGATTAAATACGGTTTCTCCAGCGCTTCAATTGCGGACATGGCTTCTTCTATCAATGTGAAATATTTTTTCATTCCGTAATGTTGATATGTGAGCTTATCTGCTATTTCAGTCACGCCTTCAATAAGAGCAAAGCGAAGTATGTCATTTCGCGCTTTCTGAAATGTTTTTTCGAGTACACATTGTCTTATTGTGAAGTTGCCTTTTGTGCTTTTATAAAGGCTTAATTTGCAAATGTTGGTTTTGTCGAGTCTGCCTACAAATGGGGATGAAGGTTTTTGTGCAAATTTTGCTGTTGCACGGATTTTTCCATATGTGCGCGTAAAAATGGAAACAAATCTATCGTATTCTTTTTGTACGCTATAGCCGAGGATAATGCCCGATGTCATTATTTCACGCATTATTTCAGAAAGTGTTTTTTAATATTTCTGTGAACGCTCCAGATGCTGCCAAGAACGCATATTGTTATTGCTGTAAAAAGTTCAATTAAGAAGACTGTGCCGATACCGAGACCGGATTCTGTGAAAATTCCAAATCCTCCAAGGAATTTTCCCCAAAGCATGAAGGACGTTAGAATAAAGCCAATTATGCTTGCAAGAATTGCATACCACGCGGCTTCAAATATGAATGGAAGTCTGATGAACATTGGTTTTGCTCCAACGAGTCGCATGATGTTTATTTCCGCTCGCCTTGAATAGATTGTGATGTGAATTGCATTGTTGATTATTAGCGCGCTTCCGATGATGAAAAGCATAATAACCCACAAGATAATATTTTTTGTGAATGATGACATTTCTGTTAATTTTGCTGAAACTTTTTGAGTTATTGAGGCGTCAGTTTGATCATCGATGTTTTCCAGTAAATTCTTATATTTGCTTTGTTTAAGCGTATTTTCTATGTATGAATATTGAGTTGGATCTGTTGCGATGATGTGAATGCTTGGTGGAAGCGGATTTTGCATGTTGTATTTTTCAAAAAAGCCCGCTGTGTCCGGATGACCTTTTTTAAATGACGAGAAGGCTTCTTCTCTTGAAATGAATTTTACTTCTTTAATCCCCGGCATATTTCGAATGTCTAAAGCCATTTTTTCAGCGTCGTATCTGTCTGTATCTTCTTTTAGATAAATAACCAAATCAACTTTTGAGCTCATATCTTTAATCGTTGAGGAGGCAATGAAATTTACAACTAAAAGGACGTTAAATATAAAAATCAGAATTGCCATAACGATCGTTATTCCAATTGAAAGTACGCCATTTCTTTTTATATTTGCAAAGCTTAATGCGAGCGTGCGTTTAAGCATCACAAAGAAGTTGTTCTCCTTGATTTTCATATATTGTTGTTTTAATTTCTTTTTTTATTATTCCCGAGTGTATGCGTTTTGCGATTAATGAGGATTTATATACGTCAGGTCTGTATGGTTTTAAGCGATGGATGCTCGCATCGAGTTTTAATTGTATGATTAGGCTTTTTATGCCGTATGTAAAAGCAAATTGGTCATATCCAAGGGCGATAATGTTTGGTCTGTATTTTTTGATTGCGAAATATTTATCATTTTCGTCGCCGAGTACGATTTTGTCGATTAATTCGGTTTTTTTGAGGTTTTTGATGCGCTGGCTTTCGTTATTGATTGTGGCGCGTCCTTTTATTTTTTTTACAGTTGAATCGCGGGCAATTACGGCAATTATGTATCCGCCGAGTTCGCGCGCTTGCTTGAACATGTTTTCATGCCCGGCATGTAGAATGTCAAAAGTTCCGAAAACCATTACTTTTCTGATTTGCGTCATAAGTTAAGGCGTTAAATCCGGGAAAATTATTTCAAAAACAATAATAAGTATTATGAATGTGCCGAGTGTTGCTCCGGCCGGGATTAAGACTTTTTTGTTGAGTTGGCCCGGTTCGGTGAATCCTTCGACCAACTGCGAAATGCCGTATATTAAAGCGGAAATTATGAATGGAATTTGTATTGTTTGGTGAATTATAGTTGTTTGCGTTTTATAAAAATCGGAAAGAATCATTAAGCCTGTGAGGATATAAGTTCCGCCTAAAATTGCGAAAAACCAAATTCCGACTTTTTGGATGTTTTTTATTGTTTCCATCGCGGATATTATACATATTTCCGTTAAACAAAGGAAGATTAGAATTTTTGTTCCATCAAAAGACGCTGTTGATTTCCCCTGCGAGGAAATCACAGCTCGCGCTCGGTTGTCACTCTTTTTGCTTTGCAAAAAGCCGTGCCCGCGACAACCTCCGCGACGCTTTTTCTGTACCAAAAATCTCTAATCTTCCAACTATTTCAAAAATTCTGTTATAATCTTCGCGTAAACTAAAAATTATGTTATCGGAAGAAGAGGTTAAACACATTGCGAAGCTTGCGAGGATTCGCCTTACAGATGCGGAAATTAAGAAGTTTTCCACGCAGCTGACGGATATTTTGGAATATGTAAAAATTCTTGAAGAAGTTGATGTAACAAACGTTGAGCCGACTTCGCAGGTGACGGGACTCAAAGATGTTATGCGCGAGGACGTGGTTGGGGACGGAGGCAATTCAGTGATTGGTGCCGATTTACTTAAATGTAGTCCGCTTCCAGTTCAAAACAATCAAATAAAAGTTAAACCTGTTATAAAACAATAATGGATCTGACGAATTTAACATTAAAGGAGACGAGCGAAGGACTTAAATCAAAGAAGTTTTCTTCTGTTGATTTAACAAAAGCTTATTTTGAACGCATTAAAAAACTTGATAAAAATTTGCATGCTTATGTTTTGGAGACTGAAGAGCAAGCCCTTAAGGATGCGGAAAATGCGGATAAGATTTTGACGAGCGGAAAGGGGAGTGCGTTAACCGGAATTCCATGTGCTTTGAAAGATAACTTTAATACAAAAGGTGTGCGAACGACTTGCTGTTCAAGGATTTTGGAAAATTTTATTCCGCCTTATGACGCGACTGTTGTTAAAAAATTGAAAGAAGCCGGAGTTGTTATTCTTGGTAAAACGAATTCAGACGAATTTACTTGTGGCGGTTCAACTGAACATTCTTGTTTTGGCCCTACAAGTAATCCTTGGGATGTTTCTCGTGTTGCTGGCGGAAGTTCTGGCGGAAGCGCTTGCGCGGTTGCGGCTGATATGGCAACATTTGCGCTTGGAACAGACACGGGCGGTAGCATTCGTGAGCCTGCGAGTTTTTGTGGATGCGTTGGTCTGAAAGTTACATATGGAAGAGTTTCCAGAAGTGGCGTAGCTTCTTTTGCTTCAAGTTGGGACACGATTGGTCCGCTTGCAAAAACCGTTACGGATGCCGCTATGATTTTGCAAGTCATTGCGGGTCATGACGATTTTGATTCAACAACGCCAAATATTCCCGTTCCCGATTATTTGAAAAATATTGATAAAGGAGTGAAAGGGCTTAAAATAGGTATTCCTAAGGAGTATTTTAGCGAAGGAATCGATGTCGGAGTTCGTGAAGTTGTTATGAATGCTGTTAAGGAATATGAAAAAATGGGAGCGGAAATTGTTGAAATTTCTCTTCCCATGACAAAATATGCCGTTGCGGCTTATTATATTGCGGCTCCTGCGGAATTGAGTGCGAATTTGGCGCGTTTTGATGGGATTCGATATGGAAGAAAGCCACAAAATGAAGGTGAAGACTTGTTGGATTATTATTTTGCCGCTCGTGGTGAAGGTTTTGGTGATGAAATCAAAAGACGCATAATGATTGGTACATATGTTCTATCTGCCGGATATTACGATGCGTATTATAAAAAAGCCCAGAAGGTGAGAACTTTGATTATTAAGGATTTTGAAGATGCGTTTAAAAAAGTTGATGTGATGATTACACCTGTTGCGCCGATTCCTGCATGGAAAATTGGCGAAAAAATGAACGATCCTTTGGCGATGTATTTGGCGGATGCTTTTACGATTCCGATTAATGCGGCCGGTGTGCCTGCAATGTCTGTTCCTGCCGGGTTCGTGAAAGGGGATGGAGGCGTTTCAAATGGCGCCGAAGGTGATTTGCCTGTTGGCATTCAGATAATTGGACCACAATTTAGTGAAGAGTTGTTGTTTCAAGTTGGGCATGCATATCAGAAAGTGACGGATTGGCACAAGAAACGAAATTAAAAATGCACGTTTAGTCCTTCCGAGCTTTTTTTAATTCCCGCAAATTCCCAAGCCATTTTAAAGATTGCTTTTTGAGTGTTTGCGATTTCTTTACTTTCGATGATCATGCCGATAAGTTCGCCTGTGAATGAAGCAATTGCGACTTTGTCGTCGTAGATGTTGATTTCGTTGGTGAAATCAAATTTTTGTGGATCTATAAGGCGAATTTCACGAAAGTATTTTTTATCATCTTTATGAACGGTTTTGCCGTATTCGTCGTCTGGCGCGATGCCGTGTAAATAGATTTTCTTTTTTACGCGTTTTTTTACATATTCGTTATCATAATCAGGCCAAAAGTTGCGGATTTCGCGTGAGTTTGCGTAATTTAAGATTTCACTTTTACTTGTTAGCGTATCTGCGTAAATGGCTTTTATGCCTTCAACTCCTTCAAAGTAGCGAATGTGCGGATGGATTGCGTCTCCTTTTAAACGTTTCAAGTCCGGCAAAATTGATTTTAAGTTTTGTGCTTTTCTGTGGGTTTCGGAAACAACGATTTCAGGATCCGTGGCGCTAAAATATTTAAGTTGGTTTTTTGTTAAAAAGCTTACAAAGCCCTTTTCCTTGAGTTTTTCGAGGATGTCATATGTTGTGACGCGATTGAGTCCGGATGATTTTGCAATTTTGGAAACAAGACTTGTGCCGGATTCAAGGCAAGCAATATAAACGCGAGATTCTTTATCCGTTAATCCGATATCTTTAAGAGTGTGAATTAAAGTTTTTGTCAATTTGAAATTGTTGTAGAAATTTTCGACAGCTAAATTTTACATCAAGGTTTTATGCCATACAATGTGATTTATGTTTTATGTATTTTTTGGCTTATTAATGCGCGATTTTAGAATAGTGAAACTTTTTTCTACAGTGATTTTTGCGCGATTTACAATGTATTGAAATCGGGAAATTTTAGTAATAACGTGGATTCATATTATTAAAATCTAACAATAAAGAATATGCCTACAAAAGCTGCAGCGGTCAGACGCAATTATTACAAAGATTTGCCAAAAACCGGTGTTACAAAGCAAATGATAATGGATATCGTTAAGCATGAAGGGATTGAATTTGTGAACATGCAGTTTATTGATATTTTTGGCATAGTGAAGGGAATAACGGTTCCGACTTCAAAGCTTGAAGATGCGATTGATCATAATGTTTGGTTTGACGGTTCTTCTATTGAAGGTTATGCGAGAATTTTTGAAAGTGATATGTATTTGAAGCCTGATTTGGATACTTTTGCGATTATCCCTTGGACGCGTGAAAATGCGCCTACGGCAAGAATAATTTGTGATGTTTACACTCCGGACGATAAGCCTTTCGCAGGCGATCCGCGCGGTGTTTTAAAAAGGCAACTTTTGGAAGCGAAAAAACTTGGTTTTACGTATTATACGGGTCCGGAACTTGAATTTTTTCTTTTTAAAAAAGATGAAGAAGGAAATATCACTCCTTTGCCACATGATTCAGGAAGTTATTTTGATTTTGCGACAGACCTTGGCGAAGAGATTAGAAAAGAAATGTGTTTTGCTCTTGAAGAAATGCGAATTGACGTTGAGAGAAGCACTCATGAAGTTGCAAATGGTCAGCAGGAAATCGGGTTTAAGTATGATAATGCTTTGAGCGCAGCTGATAATGCGGTTACGTTTAAATATGTGATGAAAACGATTGCCGCAAAGCATGATCTTTATGCGACATTTATGCCAAAGCCGATTTTTGGAATTAACGGTTCCGGTATGCATGTTCATCAGAGTTTGTTTAAAGATGGCAAGAATGCGTTTTATAAAAAAGGAGATGCGCCTTATTATTTTTCAGATATGGCAAAAAGTTTTATTGCCGGTCAATTGACGCATATTCGTGAAATGAGCGCGATTCTTGATCCGATTGTGAATTCATATAAAAGGCTTGTGGCGGGATACGAAGCGCCTGTTTATATTGCTTGGGGCCAGATGAATAGATCTGCGCTTATTCGTGTTCCAAGATTTACAACCGGACGAGGTGAAGCGACGAGGTGTGAGCTTAGATGCCCGGATCCAACTTGTAATCCATATCTTGCGTTTTCCGTTATGCTTGCGGCCGGGTTGGATGGAATAAAGAAAAAGATGGTTCCACCAAAGCCTGTTGAAGAAAACATTTATCATTTGTCGGAAGCTGATCGAAATTTGAAGAGCATTGCCTCTTTGCCAAAAAACCTGTTTGAAGCTTTGCAGGAATTGAAGAAGAGTAATCTTGTTGAAAGCGTTCTTGGCGAACATATTTTTGGTAAATATTATGATGCTAAAATGAAAGAATGGGATGAATATCGAATTAGGGTGACGCAGTGGGAGCTCGATAAATATCTTGAGAGATATTAGATTATTTGCAGAGGTTGATTATCAGCTTTTCCATTGCCAGCATCGCTTCCGTCTTATTGTCAACAGTTTCCTTAACCTTGCCTGTTTTGGTATCTGCGTCGGTTTTGAGAAGCATTGCATAAATTTCACGCAAACGATCGAGATTGAAGTTTTTGGCTTGTTGACTATAAATGCTTATTACAAACGGTTGGATTCTCGGATCATATAAATGGAATTTTTGCCCTATTTGATTAAATGAAAGATTTTGATTTTTTAAATCCCATGCAAGTGTTAAAAGTCTGAAATGTCTTAGTATCATGCTGAAAATTTGATGATGATTTTCGCCACTGGAAACGAGTGTGTGAAATAATTTCATTGCTTTTGACGCGTTTTTTTCGCCGATTGCGTCTGTGAGTTTGAAGATAGACGTAAGTGGGTTTGGAGGGACGAGCATATCGATATCTTCTTTTGTTATTTCTTTGCCGAGGCGGTATGTTGCGAGTTTTTCCATTTCTTTTTCAGCGGCCCAAGAATCTGCGTTTACGGCTTCTATTAGATATTTAATTGTATCCGACTTGATTTGACTTTTTGATTTTTCAGTTAGTGCTTTGATGAAATTTTGTAACTCGAATTCGGTGAAGATTTTGAAAAATTTGATTGTGCCGATTTCTTTGATTTTTTTAAAAATTGCGCCGGTTTTTATTTCTTTTTCTTCAAAGAAAACAACGATTGTGGAAGAGGGGACTTTTGAAAGTGCGCTTACAAGTTTTTTCGTTTGTTTTTCATCTGCAGGTTTATCTTCTGATTCATTTGCGGATCCTTTTGCTTGTTTTTTGCTATGATCTTCAATGTAATTTTTTATGATAACTAACTTTTTTTCACTTAAAAAAGGTGCGATTAAAATGGCGGAAATTATTCCATCTGTTTTTTCAATATCTTCAAAAACTTCCATGTCGCTATCGCCATGTTTTTTTATAAATTCATCTTTCCATCTATTCAATTCGGCAGTCGAAGAAAAGATGTTTTCACCGTGGAAAAGATAAATATTTTTAATTTGTTCTGATTTTTTTTCATCCGGCATGAGCTTATTGTATGCCATATGTGATGAAAAATACAAACGCGCTCATCGTGCGCTTGTTACATCCAATAATAATATGATTTGCTTTTGTGTAAATTATTAATTATAATTTTATTTAGTTTTTAGATATACAATTTTTTTATATACATTTAACCCCTAAAAAAATGAACAAAAAAATGTTAATCGGCGTATTGCTGATTGCCGTTTTGGCCGTGGGCGGGTACTTCCTTTATCAGTCTTCCAATGGAGGAGGGATGAAGGGAAATCTTTTTACTCCTACCTCGTCTAACGCTGCTCCAGTTGTAACTGTTTATGATGATTTTGGCGTTAAGGCGCAAAACGTTGGAGTGCGTATGATTAGTGAGTCTGCGAGCAATCCTGCTACTTTTGATCTTAAAACCGCATCATTTCAGGCTTATGATAAAAACACAGGTTTAGCTTTGACGAATTACAGAGACTGTTCCAATACTTCTTCCTCTCCTAATTCTACAAAGGTCTATAATTTGGCAAGTTTAAATACCTTATCTGTTAATCTTACAAAGCAAGGCGGATATTGTACAGATGCTTGTGGACAAATTGGGTTAATACCTGATAATACACAGACGTCATCGGTTATACTTTCGATCTATAATGAAACTTCAAAACTTGCTTGTTATCAAGCTAATCCTTGTGCAGTTTTAAAGGATACACTTCATGCTTTGTTGAAGTCTAAGGATCATAAGATCGAGGCTTTAAAAGGCATTTACGCTGGGATAGCGTCGCTATCGCCATGTGCGGTTTCAATGTCTGATCTTAATGAGTATAATTGTTTTAATATCAAGGACGTATTCGCTGGCGCTGTTGCTGAAGGCGATTATGATTCAGCCAAGATAGCTTTTGGCAAAATTGCTCAGATTAGCGGTTGTGCCCTTGGAGCTTCAGATGCAGCTGCGCTTGCTAATTATGGAAAGCTTGGAAGTGCGGATAAGTGTAATGACTTGAAAGATCAATTGAAGACTGCGCTTGCTAATGGCAGTAGTTCAACTGTAGTTGCCAGCTTATTGAATCAAATAAAAAATCAATCTAATTGTGACGCGACCGATACTGATAATGCTGCTTATACTACTTTGCTTGGTAAAGAGAAATGCGATAAAGCCCAGCTTGATTTGAAAAGCTTTTTGGATAAGATGCCAAAAGACAATTCGGTTCAACCATCAGACGCTCTTGCATCGGGTATTGCGTATTTGTCTATTAAGGCAATGGTTCCAACATGTACCTTGTCTTCTACTCTAGCTTCTACTTATAAAACGCAAGTTTGTTCAATGATTGATAATTCGTTTACAAAAAAAGATACTGCTAAAGATGTGAGTGGTGCATTAGCCGTTGTTTCAACTGCCGGTAAGGTGGGTTGTATAACAACTACTCCGGTTGTTGCTGATGAATATATGAAAACCAACAATACGAATGTTTGTAAAAAACTTGGAACGGACTTTATGACAGCTAAAGGCGCGAATAACTCTACGAGTGCGACAAAGATGGCTTCTATCAAAGCCAATGGTGTCACTTTGGGGTGTAATGTGAGCTCTTGGACTTCTAGATAATACAATTTTTGAAAAAGACCTCGGCTTGTCCGGGGTCTTTTTTTGTGGTAAATTTTTCTAAGATGTAATCAAATAAAAAATGAATCTTCCACTATTGTTAGTTAATTTTAAGGCCTATGAGCAATCGACGGGTTTTAATGCTGTTGCGTTAGCCAAAATTCATGATGAGGTTGCGAATGAAACGGGGCTTTCCATTGCGATTGCGGTTTCTGCGGTTGATATAAAAGATGTTGTTGCGGCTGTTAAGATTCCGGTTTTTGCACAGCACTGCGATCCGGTTGACTTTGGTGCACGTACAGGGTTTCTTCCTCCAAAACTTCTTAAAAGCCTTGGGGTTACGGGAACACTTTTGAATCATTCCGAGCATCAAATTTCAGATGAGGTTTTGCAAAAGAGTGTTGAAGCCGCAAAGGCGGCTGGATTATTTGTTATCGTTTGTGCGAATACGCCGGAAAAAGGCGCAGAAGTAGTTAAATTCGGTCCGGATTTGATTGCGGTTGAGCCGCCGGAATTGATTGGTGGCGATATTTCTGTCGCAAAGGCAAAGCCGGATATTATTGTGAAGTCCGTTGAATTGATTGGTCGCGATAAGGTTTTGGTTGGAGCAGGCGTTAAGAATGGTGAAGATACAAAAATAGCGCTTGAGCTTGGCGCGCAGGGCATTCTTGTCGCTTCCGGAGTTACGAATTCACCTGATCCTAAGAAAGCAATTTTAGATTTAGTCAGGCCGTTCGCGTAGGCGAACACAGGCCTATATAATAAAAAGTATTTAAACCCATAACATTAACTAGCACATGAACATCCAATTCTCGAAGAGTCATTTTGATCTTAATGACGAGCAAAAAGACTATATTCTTAAGAAGATTGAGCATCTTGCGACATTTGCAGATCGCATGAATGATGAGTCAGCTGAGGTTCACGTTAATGTTAAAGAAAATAAAATGAAGGGGACTGATAACAATGTTTCGATTGAAATTACGATGATTGTTCCACACGCCCTTATTCGCGCGGAAGTTGATGGAAAAACAGTTCAGGAGGCCACCGATTTGTGTGAAGAGAAACTTCGAAAACAGATCGAGAGATATAAAGGCAAACTTCATAGAAGAGCGGATTCTGGCAAATTGATGCCAAAATCGACGCTTGAGCAGCTTGCAGGAACACAAGAAGAATATGTTGAATTAAAAAAGATTTTGAAGAGAAAAGTTTTTAATGATTTGAAATCAATGCACGAAGAAGAGGCTCTTGAGCAAATGGAACTTCTTTGTCATGACTTTTTTGTTTTTGAAAATGTTGCAACAGGAGCTCCTGCGGTTGTTTATCAGAGAGCGGACGGAACATATGGCTTGATTGACATAAAAACATCCCCTAAACAATAAAATATGGATATAACTTTTATTGCTATTTTTGTCGCATGGGCAGTTCTTGTTTTTCATTATCCAAGGTTTTTTACAATTCTTCTTTCAGCGTTCTTTCCTTTATATTTGTTGAAATTTGAATTTTATGGAATTCCTTTTACGTTTGTTGAATGGCTTACATATGCGACTGCTTTTGCTCTTTTAATAGTTTATAGAAAAAAAGCTCTTAAGTGGTTTGATGAATTTTTTGAAGGAAATATTTTTATAAAAATTGAATTTTGGGTTTTTGCGTTTTTTATCGTTAATGTTGTTGCGGTTTTTATTGTTCCTGCGGAAGCCAGAAATCAGGCTCTTGGAATTTTGAAAGGATGGATTTTCGCGCCGATTGTTTATTTCTTTGTTGTAAAAGGATTTATTAAGAATTTGGCTGATGCAAGGCGTTTGCTCGATGCTTATCTTGGATCCGCGGTTGTTTTATCAGTCATTGGTATCTATCAATATATGCATGGGATTTTGATCGATAATCGTGTGACAGGGCTTTTTGCTTCTGCGAATTATTTGGCGTTTTTTATAGCTCCCGCTTTTGTTTATGCTGCGATTTTGGCATGGCAAAACATTCGTGTGATTGAGATGCCGTGGTGGAAAAAAGTTTTTATTAAATTGTTTAGAAAAGAAGTCGATGAAACGAATACGGCTTTCTTTTTTGCTTATTTGGGATGTGCTTTGATTACGGGTTTTGCCCTTACAGCAACGAATTCTTACGGTGCTTTTATTGGAGTTATTTTTGCCGCCATTTTATATAGCATTTATCATTATTGTTTTTCTCCTTGGAGGCAAAATTTACATTCAAGTGTACAAAAAATAGTTATCTTTGCGGTTTTGCTTGTTGCGTTTTTGGGCTTAATTGTGCCAAAACTTGATGCATGGAAATTTAATACGCTTTTTACATTTAAAGATGGAACTTCTTCTGCTATAAGGCTTGAAACATGGCAAGTTGCAGGCGACTTGATTGTAAAAAATCCTGTTATGGGGATTGGACTTGGACAGTTCCAAAACGAATATAGTGCGCATGCAGAAGAGATTCTTGGCCGCGCGCCAGTTAGATCAGAAATGTTGCATCCACACAATGTTTTTATGACGACGTGGCTTTATACCGGCATTATTGGGCTTTTTATATTTTTGGCGATTTTGTTCCAGGTTTTTATGCTTTTAAAGAATAAAAACTCTGACGTGAGAAAAAGACTTATTGTTGTTCTTGCGGCTATGATGCTTGTTATTGTTATGCATGGATTTGTTGATACGCCGTTTTGGAAAAATGATTTGGCAATGCAATTTTGGTTGATTGCCGGATGCGCTTTTGGACTTTCTAAAAAATAAAATGAGGGGAAAAATAATTAAAGGTATTGGTAAGGGGAAAGACCTTGGTTATCCAACTGTTAATTTTGAAATTCCGACGGATTTTAAATGTGAATTTGGAGTTTATAGCGCGGAAGTTTTTATTGGTGACGAAAAATATTTAGGAGCGCTTTTTTATGGTGAACGTAGTGTTTTTGGTATAGAAAAGCCAAGTTTGGAGATTTATTTGATTGATTTTGAAGGCGAAATAATTGCCGATGAAATTGATTTTGAAACTTTCAATAAAGTGCGAGATGTGAGAAAATTTGATTCAGTTGATGATCTTAAAAAAGCAATTTCCAGTGATGTTGAGATTATAAAAAATAATAAAAATGAATAAAATATTAAATCTTTTGAGATTTTTACGTCACAAGATAACGGCTATTCTTGCGAATATTCGATATGGATTTCCTGCACGAAAATTAAAAGTCATTGGGGTGACGGGGACGAACGGAAAAACAACGACCGTGAATTTGATTGCGGATATTTTTCATGAGGCTGGAATTCCCTTTGGAATGGCCTCTACAATCAATTTCCGCGTTAAAGATAGAAAATGGACCAATGTTACGAAAATGACAACCCAGAGTTCGGGTTTTATACAAAAGTTTTTGCGTCAGCTTGTGAATGAAGGCTGTACGCACGCAATTATTGAAGTTTCTTCACACGCTCTTCATCAATCCAGGGTTTTGGGTGTGAATTTTGGCAGTGCGGCGATTACAAATGTTACAGTTGATCATCTTGAATATCATGGCGGTTTTGAAAAATATAGAAAAGCAAAGGAGATGTTATTCCGAAGTTTATCTTCTTATAAAGGAAAAACCGGTAAGCCTTCTGCTTCTGTTCTGAACATTGATGATAAGGAAAATTTTGAGTTTTTTAATAAATATAACGCAGACCGAAAATATACATATGGCATTAAAGAAGGGCTTTGCAGAGCCAAAAATGTTGTGTTGCACGAGGAAGGTTCAAAATGGATTTTGTCTACACCGTTTGGCGATATTGATATTAATCTTAACTTGATTGGTGAAGTAAATATTTATAACGCTTTGGCGGCTGCTTGTATTGCTTTGGCTGAACATATCCCGCTTGAAACGATAAAGAGCGCTCTTGAAAAATGTTCTACTATTCCTGGCAGATTTGAAAATCTAAAATTTGGGCAACCATATAAAATTATTGTTGATTATGGTCATACCGCTGATGCGCTTGAAAAATTATTTGCAACTTATAAAGGTCTTACAAAAGGGGATTTGATTGTTGTTTTTGGCGCGACTGGCGGCGGAAGAGATAAAGGTAAGCGGCCGATTATGGGTGAAATTGCCGATAAATATGCGGATTATATTATTTTGACGGACGATGATCCTTATGAAGAGGACGAGATTGAAATTATTGAAATGATCGCGAAAGGTGTAAAACGCAAAGAGGGCGAGAAACTTTGGAAGATTCCGGATAGATATGAGGCGATTAAATTGGGCCTTTATTTAGCCAAAAAAGACGATACCGTGATTGTTTCCGGGAAAGGATGTGAAGAAATCATGATGATTCATGGAAAGAAAATTCCTTGGAATGATATTGAGGTGATTAAGGAGATTTTATCGCGTGAAATTAAAGTGCAGATTTAAATAATTTATTATAAAATGGCGGACTTGAATGGATTTTTGATTGTTGATAAGCCGACAGGGATAACTTCTTTTAAAGTTATAGATTATTTGAGGCGCGTTACTGGTGTGCGAAAAATTGGGCATGGTGGGACGCTTGATCCATTTGCAACTGGGGTTTTAATTGTTGCGATTGGGAAAGCTACAAAAAGATTAGATGAATTTTTGGGCAGTGATAAAACATATTTGGCAAAAGTTAGGTTTGGTGCGGTTTCGGATACATATGATAGGGATGGCGTTATTGTTCCGTATGAAAAAGGGTTAAAATCGTTTAGTGAGTCAACTGTTTCGCTAGATGTGATCAAAAAAGTTGTTCAGCAATTTGTTGGCGATATTGAGCAGATGCCACCGAAATTTTCCGCAATAAAAATTAAGGGTCGAAGAGCTTATGACTACGTGAGAAAAGGCGTAGAGATTGAAATGACTGCGCGCGAGGTGAAGGTTTATGATATTGAAATTGTGGCTTTTAAGTGGCCGGATTTGGATATTCGAGTGAAGTGCGGTAAGGGGACTTATATAAGGAGTTTGGCTTTTGATATTGGTGAAAAGCTTGGATGTGGAGCATATTTGCAAGAGTTAAGAAGGGAAGCCGTTGGACAATTTAGTTTGAATAAAGCGGTAAAGCTTGAAGATTTGAAAGTCGCGGAAGATGTTGAAAAAATGATTTTTGCGAATTAATTGATACACACTTATAATTTGTTTATGCAATTTTTTTATCCGATTATGTTTTCTCTGGCTTTGGGTCTGCTTTTGACATTTTTGGCTGTGAAAGTTTTTCCAAAGCTTGGAATGTTGGATCGGCCATGGAAATATGGCTTAAAAAGGGAAAGAATTCCTTATTATGGTGGAATTGCGATTTATTTAACTTTTGTTACTGCGGTTTTGATGTTTTTGCCTTTTGATAGGCAAGTGGCGGGCGTTTTGATTGGCGGAACGATGATTTTTATTGTGAGTTTGTTGGATGATATTTTTGATGTGAAGCCTGTGATTCGTTTGATTGTACAGGTTTTGGCGGCGTGTATTTTGGTTTTTAGCGGAATTGGAATCTTGTCAATAAGTAATCCGTTTGGGGGTACACCGTTTGTGCTTGATGCACAGCGTTTTGAATTTATGTTTTTTAGCGCAAAGCTAAGCTTCGCGCTGTTATCTGCTATTTTTACGATTATTTGGGTAATTTTGATTATAAATACGATAAATTTTTTGGATGGAGTTCCGGGCATGGTTTCCGGAACAAGCGCTATTGCCGGAGCTGCGATTTTTCTGCTTGCGATTCGACCGGGAAATTTAGTTGATCAGCACGTTGTTGCTGTGATGGCAGGCGTTATTGCTGTTGCCGCTTTGAGTTTTTTAATCTTTGACTTTCATCCACCAAAAATATTAATGGGTGATACGGGAAGCATGTTTTTGGGTTTTATTTTAGCCACTTTGGCAATTTATTCGGGCGGAAAAGTTGCGACAGCTTTTCTTGTTCTTGGATTTCCGATTTTGGATGCGGTTTGGGCCATATTTAGACGTTTACTTAGTGGGAAGTCGCCATTTAAAGGAGATCTTGGGCATTTTCACCATAGATTGATTGCGATTGGCTTTTCTGAGCGCAAAGCAATGCTTACGATTTATTTTGTGAGCTTGGTTTTCGGCGGAATTGCGGTTTTTATTGGAAGTGGGCAGAAGTTGGTCGCAATTATCATCATGGCGATTTTGATGGTTTTGATCGGTTTTGTCATGGCCAAACGTCTTGATATTAAGAGCTGATTGGAGTATATAATTTTATGCTATGGCAGACTTAGTCGCGGACATAAAGGCTCGGCTTTCTATTGAGGATGTTGTTGCAAATTACATCCCTTTAAAACGTGCCGGCAGAAGTTTCAAGGCGTGTTGTCCTTTTCATAACGAAAAGACGCCAAGTTTTGTCGTGAGTCCGGAAAAGCAAATTGCATATTGTTTTGGGTGTCATCAGGGTGGTGATATGTTTAAATTTGTCGAACAGCTTGAGAATACGGATTTTATGGGCGCAATGCGAATTTTAGCGGATAGGGCCGGGCTTAAACTTGAAGATTATAAAATTGAAACTGATAAGCCAAGAATCAGTAAATCCGAGAAGGAAACTTTGATTCAAATGCACGAGGCTGCTGCAGAATATTTTGTTGATAATTTATGGAATACGGAAGATGGTAAAAAGGTTATGCTGTACTTGAAAAACAGAGGAATGGCAGACAATATAATCAGGCATTTTAAAGTTGGTTTTGCACCGGATAATGATAGTGGCCTGATTGATCATTTGGTCAAAAAAGGTTTTCAAAAGAGCGCCATGATTAAATCGGGTTTGTTTAGCAGCAAAGACGTTTCTTCGGATAAGATTTTTGATAAATTTCGAATGCGTCTTATGTTTCCGATTGCGGACGCTACAGGCAATGTCATTGCTTTTGGTGGACGCGCTTTAAAAGACGCGCAAGAGCCAAAATATTTGAATTCGCCGGAAACTGAGATCTACCATAAGGGGTCAGTTTTATACGGACTTTATTATGCAAAAAAGGCCATTAAAGATGTTGATGAAGTTGTCGTGGTTGAGGGTTATATGGATACTTTGATGTCTTTTCAGTCCGGAATTGAAAACGTTGTTGCGAGTTCCGGGACTGCCCTTACGCAGGAGCATGCGCGCATGATTAAAAGGATAACTTCAAACGCTATTTTTGCTTTTGATAATGATAATGCTGGTCAAGAAGCTTCCAAGCGTGCGTTTATTGTTGCGCAGGAGCAAGAAATGTCGGTTAAGTTTTTGAAAGTTCCGCATGGTAAGGATCCCGCCGATAGCGCAAAAGAGAATCCGGATGAGCTTAAAGCTGCTATCAAGAATGCAAAGCCATTTTTGGAAGTGTTTTTTGATAATTTGGCCGGTAGGTTTGATTTGAATGATCAGGCACAGTTGATGGAATTCTTGCGTGAATGTATGTCTGTTTTGAGTGCGGTAAAAAACAATATTATTCAAGATTTGGCTGTAAGAAGTCTTTCCGCAAGAATAAACGTTAAAGAAGAAAAGATTTATGATGAAATTGAAAGATATAAGAATTTAGCCTTGAAACAGCCGCAAAGTAAGATAAAAGAGGTTGTTAATAGTGATGGTGCGCAAATCAAAAAAATGTCTGCTGAAGAGACTATTTTGGCAATATTGTTTCTTTACCCTGAACTTTTTTCAACAATTGATTCCAGGATTGATGAAAATGATTTTGAAAATGAATTAAAATCGCTTTACAAAACCTTTGTCACTCAATATAATAACATTCGCGCGGAGGACGGTTCTATTACTGATGCAATTCTGAAAAATTTAGATTCTGAGCAAGAGCGTAACCGCGTACATTTTTTGAGTTTATATGCTGAATCTAGGTACGAAAATATTAAAGCTGAAGCCGTTAGGAAGGATTTTGATCAGCTTGTACAGCATGTTGTTTCAAAGAAAATGGTTGTTAAAAAAGAAGAGCTGAAGAAAATGATCAAAGAGGCTGATAGAAAAGGAGATATGGGAGGGCGAGAAGCTCTTCTGAATGATCTACAAAAATTATGTTCCAAATAAAATAATTGAATTTATGGCAAAAATTAAAAAATTTATAGTGCATCCGACCGATGATAGATTGGCCGGTTTTCCAAAAGAGGTTCAGGATCTTGTTAAAAAAGGTCGTGGACAAGGTTTTATTACACAGGAAGAGCTTCTTAAAGCTGTTCCACATGCGGAAGATGACGTTATCCTTCTGGATGAAATTTATAGTTTGTTTTTGGATTGTGGAGTTGAAGTTATTGATATGAAAGAGGCTGATTCCATGATTTGGGATGCAGAGCCAAAAGATGAGGTCACACCGGAAGTTGTTCGCGTTGATAAAAAGAAGAAAACTTCTGATTATAATGAGATTGCGAATGATTCAATCAGGCTTTATTTATGTGAAATCGGTAAAGTTGCACTTTTGAATGGTAAACAAGAGGTTGATCTTGCGAGACGTATTCTTAAGGGTGATCAGTCTGCAAAACAACAGCTTGCGGAAGCCAACTTGAGACTTGTCGTCAGTATTGCTAAAAAATATATTGGACGCGGTCTTTCTTTCTTGGATTTAATTCAGGAAGGGAATATTGGTCTTTTTCGCGCAGTTGAAAAGTTTGACGCAAAAAGAGGTTTTAAATTTTCGACATATGCAACTTGGTGGATTCGCCAGGCCATAACGCGCGCTATTGCTGATCAAGCCAGAACGATTCGTATTCCGGTTCATATGGTTGAAACGATTAATAAGCTTACTCATACGCAAAGAAGGCTTGTTCAGGAACTTGGTCGCGAACCTTTGATTGAAGAGCTTGCGGCTGAAATGGACATGGATATTAAAAAAATTAAACACATTCTTAAGATTTCTCAGGATATTGTTTCTTTGGAAGCGCCGGTTGGTGCTGAGGAAGATAGCAAATTGGGCGATTTTATTGAGGACGACGATACTTTGAGCCCATCTGATAATACAAATAGACAGCTTGTTAAAGAGAATATTCTGAGTTTGCTTCAATATTTAACCCCACGCGAAAGAAAGATTATTGAAATGCGTTTTGGGCTTAAAGATGGCGTTGGACATACTTTGGAAGAAGTTGGTCGTGAATTTAAAGTTACGCGTGAAAGAATCCGACAGATTGAAGCAAAGGTTTTGCAAAAGTTAAAAGAACACCCGCTTAGTGCAAAAATTCGCCCTTGAGCGAGTTTCAAATATTAATTATCAATTACCAAAATAATTATGGCAGACGAACAAAATCAAACACAAGGAGGAGGACAAATTGGCGACGATAAGATGACTTTTGTTACTAAAGAAGGTCTTCAAAAGATCCAAGAAGAGCTTGAAAATCTCAAAAACGTTAAAAGAAAAGACGTTGTTGAGAGGATTAAGGAAGCTATTACTTATGGTGATCTTTCTGAAAACTCTGAATATGAAGATGCCAAAAATGAACAAGCTTTTGTTGAAGGCAGAATTATTGAGCTTGAAGACAAGGTCAAATATGCAAAAATTATTGATGAAAAGAAGAAATCTGCAAATCAGGTTAGAATTGGCAGCACTGTGACGATAAGAAGAGTTGGGAAAAAGTCTGCTGAATCAGAAGAATATATAGTTGTTGGTTCAACTGAAGCAGATCCTGTAAATGGCAAGATCTCAAACGAATCGCCTGTTGGCAAAGCTTTGCTTGGTAAAGAAGATGGTGAAACTGTAAAAGTTTCCGCTCCAGCCGGTTTTATTGAATATGAGATCGTGAAAGTGAAATAAACATAATAAAATGCGATTCGGACCATCTCTAAAGGTTATTTCCGAGGCAACTCTTGTGATTGGGTTTTTTGTTGTTGGGTTTTATATGGTTTTGAGTATTTATGGTTATAGGTACGACACGATCCTCAATGATTTTGAAAAGACCAGCATTATTGACCTCGGAGGCCATTTGAAAGGTGTTGAGGTTTTTTTGGACGATGTTAAGGTTTCCGATAATCTTCCTTTTACAATTCGAGGAGTTAATCCGGGCATTCACCACGTAGTCATAAAGGGGCCTTCGTATTTTGATTTTAAAGCATTTTTGAACGTTAGTAATGATTTGGTTTCAAAAATAGACTCAGTCATCCTTATGCCGGATAAAATCGTTTTTAAAGAGGTTGTTCTTGACCCGACTTTTAAGTTTGAAAACGAGATTTATACTGATAGAGACGTTTATTCTAATGGTAATGAAGTTTGGTTTGTTAATTCCAGTGGCGTGAAAAAACTTATTTCAAGAATGTATTCTCCCGTTACAATGGTGAAATTATTTTCAGATGGATATAGCTTGCTTTTTGTTCGCGATAAAAGGCTGTTTTTTTGTGATCAGTTGATGCAAAACTGCTATTCGCTTCGTGATTATAAAGAAGGAGACGCATTTATTTCAAAAGCCGGTAAGGTTTTTTATAAGGAAAAATCCGGAAAAGTTTTTGAGTTCAAGATTATGGAAGAAGGCTCTATCTATGCTTTTTAGTTGTGTATTTTGGAACGTTCATTTTGGCGGCAATTTCTTTGCTTTCTTTTTTATATTTTTTGAAGAATGTGTAGACTTGCTTGCCTGTCCAGTAAACAAATATTAAAAGAGTAAAATAAAGCATGAACCTCATGCTGAAGAATGCGATATTTTCGTAGCGTGAAAATACAAGAAACCCTATTATTGCTGCGAAATATAATAAATTTAAAGGCACGTCTCCGAAATTCTTTTTAAATGCCGGATTTTTGTGTTTTTTGATTAAGAATCTTGATATTAATGCGCCTGCCAATAGTGCTAAAAAAAGTGCTAGAAACACTGCGTAGAAACTAAATTTTACGCCTGGAGCAGGGGAGAATAAGTATTTTAGAACGTCATTCATGGTTGTTATTTTTTAAGTTTTTTTATTATTGGGTCGAACAAATTATACCTATTTAGAAAAAATATTAAAGAGATTATAAAAATGAGTCCTGAGGCTATGTGAGCGAATCTTGTTCCAAATATTTCAAGTGCTTCATTGCCGCGCCAAAATTCTTCTAAAAATCTAAATCCGCTGTATGAAATTATTCCAATAAACATTATGTTCCCTTGTTTAACTTTGTTTTTCAGCATTAGGATGGCTAGAGTTGTTGTTAGTGCTATTAAAAACAATGCGCCATATATTTGCACCGGATGTATTGGGATTGTGTATGGAATTTCTATATTTTCGAAACTTATTCCCCATGGGAGTTCTGTTGGAGATCCGTAGTTTGTACCGTCAAAAAAGGCTCCGATATAACCAAAAATCATTCCCAGTAATACGGAAACTGTTAATACGTCGCCCCATTTTATCATGTTTTCACGCATGCGTTTTGCATACCAATAAAATGCAATTATTATTCCCGCGATTGCGCCCCAAAAAGACAGGCCTTTGTCCCATATGGATATGAGCTCAAATAGCTTGTTAAAGCCAAAATCTGAGAAGTAGTAGCCTGGATTTTCAAATATAAAAACTATTCTTGAGATTATCAATCCGGATAATAATATTTTGAAAAAATAAATTCGCAGAAAGTTTAATTTTAGTCTTAATGTAAGTGCGAATTTTGTTAGAGACAAGCTGCTCACCAGGAATCCTGCAATAATAAATACCCATAAAGTGTTTATAGCTATTTGTCCGTATTCAAAAAGTATTGGGTACATTAAAAATTAAATATGATTAACATTGATAATATCAATATGAGTATAAAGGCTAGAACCGCGCTTGCAAGATTTTTCTTAAATAATATGTTGCGTGCGGTAAATGTTATGTTTGTTATAAATAAAATTGCCGTGATGTAGTTGAATTGTATTGATTTTTGAATAGTAAATATTGAACTCTCTGCATTTTCAATCATGTTTTTTGAAATAATATATTCTGAAACGACGTAAAACATGAGATAGAAAGCCAATAAATAGCCGGAAAGCATTGTTAGCTCGTCGATAGCTTTATTGAAGAACGAATCTTGTTCGAGGCTGTCGCGTTCTTGTTTTATTTTGTCTTGTATTGATTTGATTTCACTTTCAACCTGCTCTTTTTCGTATAAAAGTTTTTTAATCGTTTCTTGCATTTCATTTAGTACTTCTTCGGAGATTTCTTTTTTATAAATTTTATTGTAATCGTTGAGTTTTTGTTTGACTATGCGTAGTTTGGTTTTAGCTTCTGTTAGGCGTGGATCTTCTTCTAAGCTTTCTTCTATAAATTCAAAAAATTGATTTAAAAATTTATTTACCGAAGAAGGTCTTACGGAGTTTACGATATTGTTATTTCTCCACGTTGCGATTCTACCTAAAATGTCTTGTTTAAGCGTTTTTCCAAGCTTGTTTCTTTGGATGTCGCTAAGCATTGTTTTTATTTCGATGTTGAATGCTTGGATTTTTGCATCACTGGCTTTTTGAGCTATATAGATTTCTTGATTTTGTATGTATCTGAGTAAGTCTTCGCTTAAATGAGCGATGTAATCGGTGTTTGAGCTTGTTTTAAGACGCATAAGCCTGTCTTTTCTTTTTTCTATATTTTCATATTCTTCAGGCTTTATCATTTCTCCAAAATTTTTGAACAATTCTTCAACTTTTTTAACGACAAAATCAACCTGATTGGCAATGTACTTGCTTTGTACCTCTTTATCGTCGAGTGTTTTTTTGGCGGTCGTTGTGGCGTCGCTTTCTTGTCCGGTTTGTTCTCTTTTGAATTCCGTATATAAATCAATTACGCCTTTTTGTTTTTCAGCTTCTTTTTCTTCGATTGTTGCCGCGCCTTTGCAAAGAGTTTCGACTGCGAGGTGATATTCTTGATTTAGTTTTTTAAATGCCGAATATTTGTCTTTTGCTTCTATCGTGCCTTTTACTTTTTTATTATTTTGATCAACTGCTTCGAATTCATATTTAACAATTTTACCGATGATTTTCTTTTCTTCCAGATCGGAAATCGGCGTAATGTCCAGCACCGAGAACTCCATTTTATTAAGTTTTTCTCGGGCAGAATTTTCATTTTCCGCTTCGATGATCCCGTCAAGTTGGTTACCTTCTTGATTTATGACGGTGTAACTAAACTTTTGCATTTGCTATGCTTTCTTTAATGAATGCGAAAAACAGAGGATGTGGGCGTAGCGGGCGCGATAGGAATTCCGGATGGAACTGCGTGCCTATCATGAAGGGGTGTCCTTTGATTTCCGCGATTTCAACCAATTTTTCTTTTTCATACAGTCCGCTGACTATGAAGCCGAGCGGTTCGAGCTTTTCTATGTAATCATTGTTGAATTCGTAGCGATGTCTGTGGCGTTCTTCAATTCGGTCTGTTTTGTAAGCCTTTTCTGTGAGTGTGCCTTTTGTAAGCTTGCAAGGATATGCGCCAAGCCTGAGCGTTCCGCCTTTGTCTCTTTGATGTGATTGTCCGGGCAGGAAGTGAATTATGTATTTTGATTTGTCCAGCTTGCATTGTTCGTCAAATTCTTCAGATGTTATTTTTGGGTCTTTAAGCATTGCGCGAGCGAATTCTATGCTCATAATTTGCATTCCAAGGCAAAGTCCAAAATATGGAACTTTGTTTTCTCGTGCATATTTTGCCGCCATAACTTTTCCTTCGATTCCGCGTATTCCAAAGCCACCTGGGACAAGAATTCCGTCGCAAGATTTAAGATCTTTCCATGCTTCTTTATCTTTTTGTTCAAGCTTTTCGGAGTCTATCCATAAAGTCTTTAATTTGCGTTTGTTGTGGTAGCAAGCGATTTTTAGTGATTCAATGACGCTTAAATATGCGTCGCCAAGTCCTGTGTATTTTCCGACCAGACCGATTTTTAAAACAGGTCTATGGGATTTAATTTCAACAACAAGATTTCTCCATGCTTTTAAATCAGGTTTTAATTTGCCAAGATTGAGTTTTTTAGCTATCAGTTCAGTCATGTGATAGTCTTCGTAAATAAGTGGGACTTCATATATTGATTTGACCGTTGTTCCAGGGATTACGGCTTCTTCTCCAACATCGCAGAAAAGTGAGATTTTCTTGAGAAGATCTTTGGAGATTTTTTGGTCAGCTCTTGCGATAATTATATCCGGCTGGATGCCAATTGAGCGGAGTTCGCGCACAGATGCTTGAGTTGGCTTTGTTTTAAGTTCTTTTGATGCTTCAAGATAGGGGAGGAGCGTGAGATGAATGAATAGTGTGTTTTCGTGACCGAGCTTGTAACGCATTTGGCGAATTGCTTCAAGGAATGGAAGGCCTTCAATGTCTCCAACTGTTCCGCCGATTTCAACAAGCATAACGTCTGCTTTTGATTGAGCCGCTGCGGAAGTTATGCGGTTTTGAATCGCGTTTGTGATATGTGGAATAATTTGAATTGTGCCTCCAAGGAATGTGCCTTTTCTTTCTTTGCCAAGAACTTCTGAATAGATTTTTCCCGTTGATACGGAGGAAGGTTCTGTTAAGTTTTCATCGATAAATCTTTCATAATGTCCAAGGTCGAGATCTGTTTCCGCTCCGTCGTTTGTAACAAAAACTTCGCCGTGTTGGAATGGGCTCATTGTTCCTGGATCAATATTTAAATACGGGTCCATTTTTTGAACGCATACTTTTAATCCCGCGGCTTTTAAAAGTGTCCCAATCGATGCGATAGCGGTGCCTTTCCCTAAGGAAGAACACACACCACCGGTGATAAAGATATATTTGGGACTCGTCATGTTATTTGTTAATGCACTTTTTTGTTTATCTTGTGCCAATTTTTCGTCTTACTTTAGCCATTGTTGCGCTCGCGATTTTACGTGCGTTTGTGGCTCCTTTTTCTAACACCTCATCAACATATCTTAAATTCTTTTGAAGTTCAATTCTTTTTTTACGAGCGGGGCCAAAATATTCGAGGAGTTTTTTGAGTAATTCTTTTTTTGCGTCGCCGTAGCCAAAACCGCCGGCTTCATATTTTTTCTTTAAATTTGTGATTTCGGTTGACATTGCGACACATTCATATAAGTGAAAAACCGTGCATTTTTTTGGATCTTTTGGTGATTCGATAGGCGTTGAATCTGTCACAATGCTCATAACTTGTTTTTGAAGGACTTTTTCTTCTGCGAAAATTTCAATTACATTTCCGTAGCTTTTGCTCATTTTATTAACTCCGTCGGTTCCGCGAACAGTTGCGACATTTTCTTTTATATAAGGCTCAGGGAGCTTGAAAGTTTCGCCAAAATGTTTGTTAAAATTTAGCGCCGTATCACGGCTGATTTCAACATGTTGTTTTTGATCTTGGCCGACAGGAATGACGTCGGGTTGATATAAAAGAATGTCTGCGGCCATTAAAATTGGATAATTGAAAAGGCCAACAGTTGTGTCTTTTTTGCCTTTTGCTTGCGCGTCTTTCCATGCGTGAGCTCTTTCCAGAAATCCCATTGGCGTTATGCAGTCAAAAATCCAAGCAAGTTCACAGTGTTCCGGTACGTCGCTTTGTTTAAAGAAAATAGTTTTTTCAGGATCAAGTCCAAGTGCAAGATAATCAAGTGCCAGATTTAGTGTATTTTCACGCATTATTTTGGCATCACGTACGGTTGTGAGTGCATGTAAATCGGCGATAAAAAGAAAGCACTCGAATTTGTTTTGCATTTCGATGTGCTGGCGGATTGCACCAAGATAATTGCCAAGGTGAATTTTTCCACTAGGTTGCACGCCTGAAAGAATACGTTTCATGGGATCAAGTATAGAACAAAGATGAAAACTTGGCAAAAAATATAATATTGCATCGAGTTAATTTTAATGTTATTTTTTGCTCCAAAATTTATAAATTTATAAAAAGATGTCACGATTAGAGGTAGAGAGTGTTAATGATAATGTCACTTTTCTTAGGAGGCGTAGTTTGCTTGAAAGAGCAATAATTCTACCGGTTAAAGCGTCTATAAATGCCATTAGGCGCAATGTTAGGGACCGATCTAGGCAAATCTTTCAATGCATTGGACTTTCTATGATTGCCTTGGGCTGCCTTGGGTTTATAGAGGACAGGCATGTGAATGAAGCCGTAAGATTTAAAGGAGCCGTCTTTAAATATGAAAACCCGCAAAAAGATGCTTTTTTTGAAGGTTATAAAATCGTAGATTCTAGGCTTACTCGTGATGCGGATGGAAAATTAATTGTTCAAATAACACTAATTGATGGTAGTCGCGTGATGTCTCATTTATCTATTGATGAAATTAAAACGCACATTGAGACTGATGAGTTTATTGATCAGCTTTTTAATTAAAGCGTCGAGATCGGGTTAATATCGATTTTCCAGCCTTCGATGTTTTGGAATGGTGCGACGATTTCCGAAGTGAGGCTTGCGCCTTTTATAAGCATGTTAAAGATGAATTTGCCTTTAATTTTTTTGATGAAAGAAGGGTAGGTGAGAATTTCTAATTTTTCTTTGCGTGAATTTTCCTGAATTAATGCTTTTGCTCTTTGAATTGCTTTTATGCATTCTTGCTCATTTGCATGCGAAAAAGTGAGCTTAATTAGCTTTGAAAACGGCGGATAGTTCGCAATGCGACGTTCGTTGATCGCAAAATCGTACATTTCTTTATAATCATAGTCTTGCACGGATTTTAAAATCGGGTTTTCCGGCATATATGTCTGAATTACGACCTTATCTTCGATATCGTGATTTCGCTTGATTCTGCCTGCACGGCCGGCGATTTGTGTTAAAAGCTGAAAAGTCCTTTCGCTTGTTCGAAAATCAGGGAAAAGAAGACTTATATCCGCCAGCATAATTCCAACAAGGCTGACATTTGGTAAATGCAATCCGTGGCTTATTAATTGAGTCCCGATGAGAATATCGGCTTTGTGGCTTTTGAAATCGTTATATATTTTTTTGAAACTTTCACGCTTTTGGGTTGTGTCTTTATCTGCGCGAATTATGCGTGCTTTTGGAAAAATTTTGTGTAATTCTTCTTCGACTTTTTCTGTTCCTGATCCGATAAATCGAATTGCGACACCTTTGCAGCTTGGGCAAAGTGTTGGTGGATTTTTTTTGAATCCGCAGTGATGACAGGTGAGCTTTGAATCTGCTTGATGATATGTCATGGCGACGTCACAATAGCCACATTTTTCAATATATCCGCATTCGCGGCAGATGACGGCAGAGCTGGTTCCGCGCTTGTTTAAGAACAAAATCGCTTGTTCGTTGCGCTCTAAAACTTGTGATATATTTTCCGCCAAAGTTTCGCTAAAAATTGAATAATTTTTCTTTTTCATTTCGTCGCGCATATCCACAATTTCAACTTTTGGATGCGGTTGTTCATAGATTTTTTTGTTCATTTCAAAGAGCACAATTTCTTTATTTTGAGCCTTAAAATAGGTTTCAACAGATGGAGTTGCGCTGCCAAAAACAATTTTTAAGTCAGGTAAAAGTTCTGACATTTTATAAATCACATCGCGAGTGCTATATCTTGGGGATTGATCTTGTTTATAAGAAAATTCGTGCTCCTCGTCCATTATAATTAGGCCGAGATTTTGAAAAGGGGAGAAGAGCGAAGAGCGTGATCCGATAACCACTTTTGCTTCATTGTTGAGGATTTTTTTCCATGCTTTTTTTCTTTGAACGCTTGTTAATTTGCTGTGAATTACAGCAATTTTTTCAGAGAAGATTTTCTCAAAATACGTTGTCATTTGCGGCGTGATTGAAATTTCCGGCACAAGGATCAAGGCTTGCTTATTTTGTTTTGTGAAATGCTGTGCCAGTTGCAGATAGATTTCGGTTTTGCCTGAGCCGGTTATACCGTGTATAAGTGAAATTCTGTTTTTTTTGTCGAGAATTTTATTAAAAATTTCTTGTTGTTCGGGTGTTAATTTGTGAATATTTGAGGCAGGGGAGAGCAGTTCGATTTCGGGTGCGATGATTTCAGGTATTGCTTCCGTCCCTGTTCGATCTTTCGTCAAAACGCGTTTTGGGATAAACATTTCCAGGCATTTATACATTGGGCATGCGTAATAATCGGAAATCCATTGCACAAGCTCAATTTGCCATTTTTGCAGATACGTTTTTTCACCAACCATGCCTATGATTCCCTTTGTTTTGAATTCCGGCTCCTTATCATTAAGCTTTAAAATTGTGCCTTTTATTTTTTTTGAACGTAGCGGAATAAGCACTTCTGAGCCAATTTTGACTTCTTTTATGAGATTTTCCGGAACCTTATAAGTGAGTGTTCCTTGCCCTTTTCCTATATTTTGCGGTATTAAGATTTCCGCATATAAATCAGCCATAATGGTATTTTGCTAATAGCCCTTGACAAAATCTGAAAAACCTGTAAAATTATAATCCTTTATTAAATTATAATGGATAAACCACAAAAAATTAAGCTGTTGATTGGAAACGAGGAGGCCTGCATAAAAGAATACACAAAGAATGGGCCGGATGGTCTTGCGCAATTTTTGGGAATGGATCGAAATGGTGCGATGTTTAAAGATATTATGCTTTATTTTGCTTTTGAAAAAGATCTTATTTTTAAGTGCGCAATTGAGAATATGGAGACAATCCAGCAGATTTTTGTTGCAATTGGGCCGAGCGAAATGCGTAAATTAATGGGCATTGAAGATAGTGCTTTTGACGTTTGTTTCGAATCCATTTTTGATATAATTGGTCTAGGGCTTAGATCATTTTATAAATACACAGTGAGCCATAAAGAAGAACTATCTGCGATTTTGTTTGAAAAAGGGCCGGAAGCACTTCGTGCACAGCTTTGCATTATTGGCGAAAAATATGACAACCTTTGGGAGGCTGTTATGGATTTGATTTTGAATGAATTTACAAAGAAGAAATTTGAAGAACGCACGCTTTCTCACCAGGAGAAATTTGCGAAATTGATGCCTAAATTGCAGAAATATATTAGGGGAATTTTATAGGTTTTGTGTTGTGTGTTTTACTTTGCCATCCAGCAATAAATGTTTGATGGGTGTCCTCCTTTTTTGCTTGGATTTGGCATGCTGCCTACAATGATTTTAAATGGACAATCGAGCTCTTCAAGTCTTTTAATTAATCTGTTTATGAGCGTTCGGTTATTGGCAAGTAATTCGTTCATCTTTTCATTGTGTGATGGTATGGAGGTTCCATAGTTTGAAGCTAAAAACTTAGCTAAGGCTTCCAGGCTTGATCCTCTTTTATCGAGTTTGTTTGTTTTTATCCATTCAAGAGATTCTCTTATTGCGGCTTTTATTTCATCGTTTTTGCCCTCATCTCTGTCATTTCCATGATTGCTTCCGCCGCTGTCTTCGCCGCCGTTTCCATCATCTTTTTTATCATCATCCCTTTTGTCATTTTGCGCGGTTATGATTCCACTTTTTGCTGTGAAGCAATAGGTGGAACTCGAACGTCCTCTGCCATGTGGATTTGCCGTTTTTCCTATTATTATTTCGTATGGGCAATTAATACGTTCCATTATTTCTATTAAGCTTTTTGCGAACTGTGTGTTGCCTCTATATAATGCTACAATTGCTCTATTGAACGACGGTATTGGTATTCCATAATTTGAAGCTAAAAGCTTAGCTATTTGTTTTAAATTTGAAGGTTTTTTACTGGCAGGCCAATGTTTTTCTATCCATGCAAGTGCTGCTTCTGCTGTTTTTTCTTTTTCATCTAACGCTGGTTGTGTTTTTGGTGAATCTTCATCATCCGTCCCTGTTCCACTATCTATTGCCGCCCCATCTTTGTATGTGAATTGGTATGTCGCAAAACTATTATTCCCTGGCACCCTTTCAATTTTAATTGTATATGGACCATCTTTTAATTCAGGTCTTGTTTCTAAATCTTTTATTAATACGCTTAAGGTGGTTGATGTCCCTAGTTTTGATTTTTTACATCCCATTTTTTCAAGATCTTCCGTTGATAATTTTCTATCGAAATTTTGTACAAGACAATTTAATACTTTTCTTTTGTCGTGTGCGTCTGCTCTTAAACGCCAATGTTTTTCCACCCATTTCATCGCTTTTTTGGATTCTTCGGAGACATTTTCTTGTGCTAATTTTGTTGTCGTATTATCTGGCGCTGGTGTCGGCGTTAATATATCAGTTGTAGTAGTTTTTTTATCAAGCAAGCTCATCCTTCCTTCCATTGTTGCCAATAACTCCATTGTTTCGTCGACTTGGGTTTTTACAGACTGTAATAGTCTAAACAAATCCCTTGTTGTTTGTGCCAATATTTCAGGAAGAGTTTGTACGCTTTCCGCATCCATGCTTAATCCTAATCCTTGCAACATTCTTTGTAAGCTGGCTAAATCGCCATCTCCTTCTTGTTGTGGAAGCTTTGCGCTTGCAAGCAATATTCTCGCAGTATCGTTGTATGCTTTTGCGAATTCGGTTTTTAAGATGTCGATTTTTTCCGTATCCGCTTCGGATTCGCTTATTTCTTCCCCTTTAGCTATTCTTTTAAGAAAACCTGCTTTTGTTGTTATTTCAGCCTTTTTTTGATCAATGAAAAGTTGCAACTTTGTGAATTCCGCGCCGTTTCCTCTTATTTGATTTTTTTTTGCGTTTTGAATAAGGGCATCCATTTCTTGTTCCGCGTCTCTTGCTTTCATGCGTCCGTCGTGCAATTTTTGTCTTATTTCTATTAATTGTGGTTTATTTTTTTGTAAGAACAAGTCTAAAAAGTCTGAGTCTTCCGCCGTAAATGGTCCGATTTTGCCAATGCTTTGTATGTATGCGCAAGAAAGTAGTTCGCTAATTGCATCCATCATATCGTGCCTTAAAATGCGTGAAATTACGATTTGGTCAATTGATCTTAATGTTGGCAGCCTTTCAGCTGTTCCCTTTGCTTCCATAAAAATGTTTTCTTTAGTCTTGATATAGGAATCTTTTTCCGCCTCCTCCGACGCCTGGCATTATTGTTTCGTCCATTTCCACAAACATTTCAAATAGTGTGCTTATGTTTATGCTTGGGAATTTTTGGGCGAATCGTTCTTTCACTTTGTCTGTTAATTTTTGTTTGATTTGTCTTATTCTTTCTCTTGTTACTCCAACTTCCGTTCCAATGTCTTCAAGGGTCGCTCCATCTTTGCTTGAGTTTGATTTTTTAACGCCAAAGTATCTTGTTAAGATATATATTGCTCTGTCTAATTCAGCTTTTGATCTGAATATTTTTGATCCTTCCGCTATTTCCACTATTCCGCTAATCAGCGCTCCTTCCATTTCTTCTCTTTCAAGATTTGCATATCCTTGATCGTGTTCTCCAATCATGTCTCCGAGGGTTGTATCGCTGTGTTCTCCGAGTGGAGTGTCAATTGAAACTTTAAATGTTAGCGCGGCTTTTATTTTTTCCACTTTTTTTATTGATAGTTTTATGTTTCTTTTTTCTCCAATGAACTCTACGAGTTCTTTTGTTGTTGGGTCTGCGCCATATAAAGCTTGGAATATCTTTGTATATTTTCTAACCATCTCCATGAGGTCTATTTGGTGTATTGGGTAGCGTATCATCGCTCCATCAGTGTCCAATGACCTTGTGATCGCTTGGCGAACCCACCATGTTGCGTATGTTGAAAATTTATATCCTCTTGTTGGGTCGAATTTTTTAACAGCTTGCATGAGTCCAATGTTGCCTTCTTGTATTAAGTCTAGGAATGGTAATGTTCTTCCCGATCTTCCCCCGATATATTTTTTAGCAATACTTACGACAAGTCTAAGGTTTGCTTTTATCATTACTTCTCTTGCTGCTTTTCCAGCTATTATTATTTGTTGTTTTTCTGCGTCTTCACCCGGGCCTCCGTCTTTTTCTATTTGGAGCCAAGTCTGTATTTTTAGCCCAAGTTCCACTTCATCTGCGCGTTTTAATAACTTGAATTTGCTCATCTTTCTCAAATATATTGATACAGGGTCGCCTTTTGCCGTTTCTGGTTTTTCTACATTTTCTTCTTCTTCGGGACATGGAGCCGATGTTTCACTTGAGGCTTTACTTTCTTTCATAGCAGCCGCTTCAGCCGCCATCGCTTCTGCGCTTTCCTTGTTTTCCGCAGATGTCTCGTTTATTTTTATGCCTTCGAGATTTAATATTGTATTTCTGCGGATTCCATATGCGCCATTTTTTTCATATATTGTAAATTTTAGGCCATTTGTTGTTGCAATCAATCTATCTAGGGCTTTTTTGATCACATTTTGTTTGCTTTTTTTTGGCCCTCTTTGCTTTGCTGCTATTTCTGATGTGAGCTTGAATCCAGGCATATCCTTTATTTTATCCGGTGGATTTTTTATTATTTTTTCTATGTCTTCGACTGTTAACCTTCTTGGTCTTTTGTGTTTCATTATATGTAAAACCAGATAGGTCAGGGTTGTATAATGTGTTATCTCGTCTGTCCATTCGGAGAATTCTTTTGAGTCTATTTTGTTTGTACTTTCCGTGTCGTCGCCATCTTCTATCGATTTTAATACTTTTGATATTAATTCTTTTGCAATTCTACGTAGTTCATCAAGCGGAGTTTTGTTTGTAAGTATTTCCGTTGGTTCTTGGTCAAATATAGCCATAGCGCGCTCTACGACGTGTTTTTTTGAGTTATCGTCTATTCCTAATATCATTCCGTCAACAACCGTTTGTAAGCGCTTTCTGGTTTCATCTGTTTTAACAGATATTTGCGGCATTACGTCTTCACCCGTTGCTATTAACGCTTCATCGTTTTCCGGTTGTACGATCCGAGTTTCCATAAAAATATTTATAGGAGGGGATTCTACCTCATAATTGTTTAAAATTCAATGATGGAACGTGTGCAACGCGGTCCGCCTTTCTTCAGCGTTATTTGCAATAGGGTTTTGCTGGTCTCATTCAAAAATAAGTCTCACGTTCGTTCGTCTAATTTTTGACTCGACCTCCTGCGTTTCGCATACGCTAAATTTGCGCCTGCTTCACTTCGGACCGCAAAACTCGCTACTATTTGGTGCACCCGGCGGGATTTGAACCTGCGACACCTAGTTTCGAAGACTAGTGCTCTATCCAGCTGAGCTACGGGTGCATAATACCAATATACAATATTAAAACTCAAAGCTCAAAGGTCAAAGCTCAAAACTGAGCTCAAAATTGAGATATATTTACATTATTGGTTTGCCAAACATAATAAGTTCTCCATCATTTTGTTTAAATAATGCACTTACACTTGCTTCTCCCGTGTTTTCTACTAACATTGCAGCTATTCGGGGTTTTGCTCGTTCAATTATGTCTCTTGTCATTTGCCTTATTCTTTCTCGCGATAAGCCAAATTCGTCACCAATGTCTTGCAGCGTTCCATCTTCTGTTCCATTTGATCGCGCGCTATTTCTTAGAATGTCGTATCGTCTTAAAATAATATATTCATTCCTGTCTTTTATTGCTTTTCCGGCTTTACTATTTGCTATTACTTCTTTTAAGATCGTTGTTATTTTTTCCATTACAGGTTTTAATGATTTTGCTTCTATTTCGTCAAATCCTGTGTCGTTTTGTCCCATTGAATCAGCGAAAGTTTTATTTTTTTTGTCGTTTGACCCCTGGACTTCATCTTCGAATCTTATTTCCGGCCTAAAATGTCCAAATGCTATTTCTATTGATAATGTGCTTTTTTTAGGGAAACGTGCTTTGCATTCAGCGTGAGTCGGTTCTCTTCCGTTTTTTTCTTTAAATTCTTTTATATATCTTTTAATTTTCATTATTGCTTTGCCATATGCTGATGGCAATCTCACATTCCCTCTTTGTTTCCTTATTTCGTCTGTAATTATTGCTCTTATCCACCATACTGCATATGAAATAAAGCGATATCCTCTTTCGTGTTCAAATTTTTTTGCAGCCATTATCATCCCTATATTTCCAGCTTGTATTACGTCCATTAATGGAAGGCCTTGGTCTTTATATTGAAATGCAATTTTAATTACGAATCTTAAGTTTGCATTTACGATTTGTTTTCTTGCATTTTCATCTCCAGCTTCGGCTTTTTTTGCAAGCTCCGCCTCTTCTTCACGCGTTAGAACTTTATATCGACAAACGTCTCTCATGTATCGTTCAAGTTGACTTGATTTTTGTCCTTTTACAAAATTATAAATACTTCTTTCGTCGAGTTCCCCTTGTTTTGGGTTTAAGCAATGTGCGCTTTCCGATGCGATTATTTCAGCCATTCCTTCGTCTCCATCTACGATGCAATCTTCTGTTATTTTATCGATGTCGTCCGTATCATCATTGTCATCATCTTCTGTTTCGTTTTCATTTTTCTGCGGTTTTTGTTGAAATATTGCATATTTTTCATCTTCTTTTTTCAAGATAAATCTCCATTCTTGATTTCTAATTTTAGAAAGACGGTCTAAGGCTGCTTTTATTTTTTCAATACTAATTGTTTTATATGTGGTTGCTTGAAATATTGTAAACGCTTCCATTTCCATTATTTCTTTTGTAGGATGCTGTAATTCTTTGTGTAATTCTTCGGCGCTTATATATTCTCTTTCATGTTTCTTTTTTAACATCATCAAAATGATATACGTTAATGACGTGTAATGAGTTACTTCTTCTGTCCATTTGTAGTATCCCGGCATTGATGATAACAGTTGACCGATTCCAATTTTTTCAAGTGGCTTTGCTGAATCTTCTGCCGAAAATACAATAGATAATAGAATTTTGACTATAGTTCTTATGTCTTTTACAGTTCCAGTTCGATCATTAATTTCTATTTCGTCCGGTAGTTTGGGTATTTTTGCTTCTCCCTTTAGGTGAAACCGTAAAAGTGCTGCTATATGTTCAGTTTTTTCATTTGGACGCTTGTCTTTTTGCTTTCTTAGCTCTTCTAAAGCTGCGTTTCGAACGGCTTTTTCAATACGATCAATCCTGGATGGCAATACGGTGAGTTCAATCTTACGATAAGGATCTGTTAAATCTTCGAGTCCGATTAAATCTATTGCCATTAAAAATGTTTATTGGAGATGAATTCTATCAGAAATTGGAAAAAATTCAATAAATCAAATAAAGCTTTTGTCTAAAACGATAGCGGTAACTATATGTCGTAGTCTATGACGCTTGCTGCGGAATCACCTGTCTGTTTTGCGGCATCTCTTAGCGTTCGTGCTTCTTCGGCTTCAGCTTGTCTTTGCGCTTCTGCTTTTCGTCCAAATAGTGCCCATTTTTCTTGAATACTTGGGTCTTTAAAGCTTTGGCCATTTCCAACGACGTCACACGTTGTTTCGCTCACATATCCTGCCTGTGTAAGTGCGTCGTAGTTTTTCTTTGTAGAGCGAGCTACACATATTTGACCTTTTTCATTGATATATGTAATTACACCATTGTTGTCTTGAAAAAGACCTATTTTCTCAGCTCTTTCCCATATATCCGCAGGGCTGTCTGCTGATGGCGCTTTTAGCATTGCTTTATCGTGTTCATTTGGGCCTAAAGTCTCCAAGCCATCTGCGATGATATAGTCTTCAATTGTTGCTGGATGAATTTGTCTTAATTCTGCGCATTTTGCAAAAATGAAATCTCTTCCTGCGGGAGTTGCCATTATAATTTCTCTTTGAAACAATTCATCGCTTACAGTAGTTTTAAATTCATGTCCTATTTTTGGTGCATTCATAGGCGTCGTTTGTTATTTATATAAATATATTATAACATATTCTGTATTATATTGCAAATTCTGTTAAGGTTGAATATTTAGCGTTTTATCTATAAAATCATTATTGCATTTCGAAATGCATTTGGTGACGTACCCAAGTGGCCTAAGGGGGCAGTTTGCAAAACTGTTATTCGTGGGTTCGAATCCCACCGTCACCTCCAAATATATGAACAAAAACCTTGTCGGTTTTTTCTCATACTCTTTTTCCCTTCAAGGTGTTTTTCTCCTGCATTCATTTACGCTCTGCTCTCTAGTTTCGAGAGCAGGCTTCGCTTACTTCGTGCGCTCGCACGCTATTCATTACGAAGAAAAACGTTTATTTATAGCTTTTTTAATTTAAAAAGGGCACCATTTTCAGGCGCCCTTTTATTTTGTTGTGATGTATTTACTATTTTGCCGCCTTTTTATTTTGTGCCCATTTTGTCCAATAAACGACGATTGGAGTTGCGATGAATATGGATGAATACGTTCCGACAATGATACCCAAATCAAGAGTAAGAATGAAATAGAATATCGATGAGCTTCCGAATATAAGCATGGCTGTGAGTGTCAAAACAGCCGTGAGAGATGTGTTTATGGATCTGCTTAATGTTTGTGTCATTGATATGTCCGCAATTGTCTCAATGTCTTCTTTTTCGTCGATTCTTAAATGTTCACGTAATCTATCGAAAACGACGATTGTATCGTGGACAGAGAAACCGAGGATCGTCAGGAGAGCAGTGATAAACAAGATATCGATTTCAAAATTTGTGAAATAGCCTATTATTACAAATATGCCGATTGTAATCCATATATCGTGCACAAGGGCTATGATTGCGGCAATGCCAAATCTCCACGGATTGACGTGTTTTGGTATTTTTCTGAATGTGAATGCGAGATAAAGCATGATCATCAAACACGTTGCAATAACGGCCCAAATGGCTTTGTTTTGCATGGATCCACCAACGACAGCTCCGATTGTCGTGAATCTTAATTCTTCCATGTTTTTATCGAGCTTTGTTTTTAATTCTGTGACGATTTTGTCGTGAGTTTCATTGCTGATGTATTTTGTTTTGATGATGAACCCGTCTTCTCCGGAAGAAATGATTTGTGCGTTTTCAAGATCAAGTTTTTCTTCTGTTGATGAAAGTTCCGTCGATTGAGTCGTTTTATCTGCGGCAGGGGATATGGTTGGTGTTTTTGTTGCAGTAGTAGGCACCGCTTTGTTTAATTCTGTGCCAATTTCCGTTAAAGCTGTTTTAAGTGTTTCCGTTGTTACGACCTTATCTTTATTTACGAATTTGAATTCCATAAGCGTCCCGCCTGTGAAATCCAGTCCCGGTTTGAATCCGAATATCAAAGTGGCAATAACTCCAAGTGTAATCATTGTTGCAGATGCTCCCAAGAAGATTTTTGATCTGGACATGAATTTGATTATTGGTCTTTCTTTTGCACCTTGTTTTACGCCAAAGAGCCATAAATTTTGACCATATTTTGTGCCTATGAAAGCTTTCAATAATGTTTTTGTAATCGTGATGGCCGTGAACATGGAAACGATAATACCTGCAGCCAAGTTGAATGCGAATCCTTTAACAATTGAGCTTCCAAGATAAAACAAGATTGCGCATGTCAGAAGAGAGGAGTAGTTGGAATCGCGGATGGAGCTCCATGCTCTGTCGAAACCTGCTTCAACTGCGGCGGCAAGCGTTTTTCCGGATCTTAGCTCTTCTTTCATTCTTTCAAAAATAAGGATGTTGGCATCAACTGCCATACCAATTGAGAGAATGACACCGGCTACACCGGCAAGCGTTAATGTTACAGGTGTTCTGAGCAAGAATGCGACAAAGAATAACAAGAAACATGCGAGTAAAAAGCTTAAGACTTTTTCAAGCGCCGGTTCATTGGCTTTAAGCAATTTATATGTAACTGCGACAAATATAATTGCTGAAAATAAGAATGCAATAATAAGATTGATTTCACTTTTGATTAAGAAGATGAGAATTAATGAATAAAGTGAAAGTGCGCCGACTGCGAGTAAGCCCGGGAGTCTGTAATAAATAATCATGAATATTGCAACAATCAAGAGTCCAAGCAAGCCTGCTTTGACGCTTTTTGTAAGGGCTTCTTGTCCGATTGTTGAGCCGATTGTGTGTTGTCCGACAAGAAGAACAGGGGCGGGGATTGCGCCCGTATTAAGATCGCGAGCAAGATTATTTGCGTCTTCAACTGTGAATTTTCCGGAAATTTGCGCTGATCCGCCGGAGATTTTATTTTTTACAGTTGGGGACGAAATGAATTCGCCGCCAACGAAGATTGCGAGTGGTTTTTCAATATTTCTGCCTGTGATTTCTTCAAATAGTTTTGCGCCTTCCGCGTTGAATTGGATTGAAACGTACGGTTGATATAATTGATCAAAATTAACGTCTGCGTGTGTGAAGTGTGAGCCATCAAGGCCTGTTGTCCTCCACATGTCTGCTGCCGTTGAGAAGAAAACTTTTTCAAGCTTTACTTGTCTTTCTTTTACGTCTGTTTCAATTTTTGTAGCTTTGATGATGTGATATCCAAATTCTGAGCTTGTGATTTCTGAAATGTCGCCTTCGGCTTTGAGAGCGAGAGAAGCGTCTTTGAAGACTTGCACATATTGTGCGCTTTTATTTACAGGGGCTGAGAGTACGCCGCCAAGATTTTTTGAACCCGGATCGTCTGAGTATGTTTTTGCAAGTGTGCTGAAATCTTCACCTGCTTTTATTTTTGCAAGTACGTCTTTTGCGGCTTGAAACGCATCGGTTTGAGTGCGTGTTACTTTTTCATCCGCTTTTTGTGCGCCTTTGTATGATAACAAGATGTGGCTTACGTAAACCTGTTTGTCGAACCTGACAGTTTCTTGTTCATCAACTAATTTGATGGCGTAGACTCCTTCTTTTTTACTTAATTGTCCGGATTGATTAACTGCGTATTCATCGTCCGAAGCATCAATCAGCTTTTTATAAATATCGCCTTTTTTCATATCTTTAAGTGCCGCTGCGATATTTTTTGGCTGATCGTTTGCAAATGAGAATTCCGGATCAAGTTCATATTTAACTTTGCCGATATTGTTCTGCTCTTCTTCTTTGCCGGCTAATGTTATGTCGTTTTTCTTTAAAATGTTTTTAAGTACGTTTTGTGCGTATTCTTTCATACGTTCGACTTCTTGAGGGTCTGCCTTTTCTTTTTGTTCTTTGAATTCAAGTTGAATCGTTTTTCCAACGACTTTTTTGGCTTCCTCAAGGTCTTTTATGCCTGCGAGTTCAACAATGATGTGTTGTTCATCGCCAACGTTTGACGTGTAAATGCTTGGTTCCGAGACGCCAAGTCCGTTTACGCGTTTTGTAATAACTTGAAGAACTCCGTCGACAATTGCCACTTGATCTTTTGCAGGGACTTTTCGAAGGTCAACTTTATAGTCAAGTTGTGATCCGCCTTGCAAATCGAGTCCAAGGTGGATTTTATCTTTTGTTATGGAATCCGGAAGGCGCAGTGCTTTTTGTATATTCAGAGGAGCGTTATATAGCCCCAAAAACACTGCAAATAAAATGATGATTGCGATTTGCCATACGGTTCTTTTCATATAGATTTTGTTAAATTTATTTATTAGATTTTGTTGAGCGGTTTTTTGCTAATTTTTTATCCAGCGTTTCATTATTTCCTTTGCCGTTTCTGCCATAATCATCTTCGATTTTAACAACATCATTAAGTTCCGGAGTTGATACCTCGAATATCTCCAAATCGCTTAAGGCCTGGATGCGGTGAATAGTATAAGGAAGAATATCTATTTTGTCACCAGTTTTTAAAATTCTTGTTGTCAGTTTGTTTTTTTTGTTGCCAAAGGTTAATTTTGCGCTTCCTTTATATATATATTGAGTTTCAGTCTTTTTTTCATGATATTGAAGGGAAAATCTGTGTCCTTTTTTTAGGCATAGAATTTTGCCGGCATATTGCTTTGTGTGTGCGAACCAGATTTCTTTTCCCCAAGGCTTTAATTTTATTTGAACTTTCATTTTTTAAGTTGATTGTGGATTGATTTTTTTGATTTTTTCGACGATTTCTTTAAGTCTGCCACTCTGAGATTTATCGCATACCAAAAGCGCATCCGGCGTGTCGATTATAACAATATTTTTAAGTCCGATTGTTGCGATTATTTTTTTGCCACTTCCGTATATAAGTGAATTTTCTGTATCAATTTCTGTGTATGTGCCTTTTGTTACATTTTGGCCGTTTTTGTTTAGTTCATCATAAATTGCTTCCCATGTTCCAATGTCGTTCCAGCCAAGTTCTGCCGGAATGATTCGAACGCGCGTCGGATCGATTTTTTCCATTACGCCGTAATCGATTGAAGTTTTTTCGCATTTTTCATAATCTTTTTCAAGCAAATCGTATGTTTTTGGCATATGTTTCTTGATTTCCTGAAGTATCACAGACGTTTTCCAAACGTAAATTCCTGTATTCCAAAGATATTTATAAGATGCGACATACTCTTCAGCAGTTTTTTTATTTGGTTTTTCCGTGAATTTTTCAAATGCGTATATTTCTGTTCCGTTAACGATTTTTAACATTTTGCCGATTTTGACGTATCCAAGAGCTGTGCTTGGATATTTGGCTTTAACTTCAATGATGTTGAGCGTGTTTTCTTCGCGCGCTAGCTTTTCGGCGACTTTTAACTTTTCTATGAATTCTTGTTTGTTTTTTATCAAATGATCAGCGTAAATGATTGCCATTACTTCGCCCGGATAGGCCTTTTCGATGCGTTTTGCCGCAAGTCCAATGCATGCCGCCGTATCTCGCAAAGCCGGCTCAACGATGATTTGATTTTCTTTGATTCCTTTTTTAAGCGCGATTTCCGTAACTTCACCTGCATAAGCCTTGCTTGTGGCTATGAAAATATCTTTTGGTTTCAAAAAATCCAAACGGTCGAGCGTATCTTCAAGAAGAGTTTGGTTTGTGATTAGTTTTTGAAATTGTTTTGGCTTGCTTTCGCGAGATAAAGGCCAAAGCCTCGTTCCGCCGCCGCCTGCTAAAATGATTGCTTTCATAATAGAAATTTACTGAAAGGATTTTAGCATAGAAGCCAGGTCGGCGCTAATTTAGATATTAAATAATCAAGCTCTTTCCCGTCATTTCTTTTGGCTGTTTGACTTTGAGCAGTTTCAAAACCGTTGGAGCAATGTCTTTTAGGCCGCCACCTTTACGCAATTTTGGATTTTTTATTTTATCCGATACAACAAGGAAAATTGTTGGATTTGTAGTGTGAGAAGGGCAAGGATCGCCATTTGGATAAAGCATGTATTCGGCATTGCCGTGATCGCCTGTGATTAAAATGTCATAGCCGAGTTTTTGTGCGATTGGAACGATTTGTTTTAGGCAAACGTCAAGCGTTTCAACCGCTTTTTTTGTGGCTTCAAAAACACCTGAATGGCCGACGAGATCGCAATTTGCGAAGTTTAAAAGTATAAATCCATAGTCGTTATTTTTAATCTCTGAAATTAGTTTTTTTGTTACTTCAGGCGCGCTCATTTCCGGTTTATCCGCATAAGAAGGGCATTTTGGTGAACGAATTAAAGTCCATTTTTCGTATGGAAATTGCGTTTTTATTTGGCTGTTAAAAAAATATGTTACGTGTGCGTATTTTTCGGTTTCGGCTATTCTGAGCTGTGGAATTTTATTTTTAACAAGCACTTCATTGAGATTATTTTTTACAATTGGAGCAGGGAACATGACAGGCGCGCGATTTGAATATGGTCCAAAACATACAAATTCAGGATTTACCCTTTTTGAAGGTTCGAAATCTTTAAACGCGCGTTTTATGAATGCCTTTGCAATTTGTCTTGCGCGATCCGTGCGATAGTTGAAGAAAATAACGCTGTCTTCATTTTTTATTAAGCCGTTTTTATCGATAAGCATTGGGCCGATGTAATAATCGGTTTCCGCGCCAAGCTTTTCCGCTTTATCAATTGCTTTCATTGGATTTGGCTCAAACGTGCCTTTTCCGCTTACATAAAGGTCGTGCGCGATTTTTGTACGATCCCAATTTGTGTCTCTATCCATTGCGTAATATCTGCCTATTATTGTTGCGATTTTGCCAATGCCGTATTCTTTGATTTTCTTTTGAATCATTTCTATGTATTTTTTTGCAGAATGCTCCGGAACGTCGCGACCATCTGTGATTGCGTGAATATAGACTTTTTTAAGACCGCGCATTTTTGCAAATTTTAAAAGTGCAAAAAGATGATGTATGTCACTATGAACGCCCTGATCCGAGATCATTCCAAAAATATGGAATGCGGAATTATTTATTTCGCAGTTTTTTGCGGCTTCACGTAAAAATTTGTCTTTAAAGAATTCGCCTGATTTGATTGATTGATTAATTTCTTCAAGAGTTTGCCAAACAATTCTTCCGGCACCGATTGTAAAATGTCCAACTTCGCTTCCACCTTGCGTATGAGGTGGTTCACCAACATCTTCGCTATCTGTTTTAACAAGTGTATGTTTGTATTTTTTGCGTAGTGTTTCCATGAAAGGCGCATTTGCGCGCGTTATGGCGTTACCGGGATAATCTTTTCCTTCGCCGTAGCCGTCCATGATAATTAGCATTATTTTATTTTCAGTAGGCATAATTGAAATAAGTTGAAATTAAAAAGTTTCCGAAAAATATTGCCGTAAGGGCCCCCGTAACCAAGAATGGTCCAAATGGAATTGCGGTTTTTAAGCCCGCTTTTCCAAAAGACATCATTAAAATGCTTATAATCGATCCGAGCGCATAAGCGATGAATACGGCTGCGATAAAAAGTTGCCATCCAAGGACTAACGCCATCATAAAGCCAAGAATTGAATCTCCGAGTCCAATCCATTTTCCTTTTGAAAGGATTCTTTGTCCTTCAAAAATCAAGAATGCAAAAACAACCGCATAAACCATGTCTTTTATGGACGGAGTAGGGAAGTTGATCTGCAAATGTGTTATTTCGTTTGCTACGCCTGCTAAAATTGCGAGGACTATTCCCGTATATGTGAACATGTCCGGAATTTCTTTGTATAATAAATCATAGAAAAATATTCCGATTAAAAGCACGCAAATTATTGCTCCGTAAATATAGAAAATCGTGTTGTTTAAGCTGAATGTAAGGGCGCGTGTTCCGAATGATAAAAATGGCAATTGAAAATAAAGCATTGCAAAAATCACGCCTGTTAAAAGTTCGATCAAAACGTAATGTGGTGAAATTCTTTTTTTGCAATTACGGCATCTTCCAAGTGTAAATACAAAGCTTAAGACGGGAATTAAATCGAGCGCTGCAAGTGTTTTTCCGCATTTTGGGCAAGATGATCTGCCAAACAAAATTCCTTTCTTGTTTTTCTTGTGTCTATAAATTATTACGCTTAAAAAACTTCCTAAACTTGCTCCCAGATAGAAGGTAATTATTGAGAGGAATATATCCATTTTGTATTTTATCTATTAAATGAATTGGCCTGATAAGTTTTCTTTTCAAGTTTATTATACTTTTCTGCGGCCGTAGTTGCTATAGAAGTTGTGTTTTTATCTAAAGTGAATGCTTTTTTATAGTAATCTTTTGCGGTTAAAGGGTATTCCATTTCTTCATAAAGTTGGCCGAAATTTAAATATATTGCGGACATGGAAGGGGCAAGCGCAAGCGCTTTATCCAGGTTTTGTTTTGCGGATTTATAATCTTTATTTACAATGTTTGCCCATCCAAGAAGATTGTATGCCATTGCGCTGTTTGGATGTGCTTTTAATGCGAGTTTTGCGAGCTCAAGAGCGGCTTTTGGATTATTCAACTTTTCGATATAAATCCAAATTGGTCGAACAAAATAATCAACATTTCCACTATTTATTCCCAAAACCGTTTCATATGCTTTTGCGGATTTTTCATAATCTTTTTTCAAGAAATAAAGTTCCGCGAGTTTTTGATGAGCTTGAATTTTTGGTTCAAATCCTTTTTGAATTGCTGCTTCAAGATGCACGATTGCATTATCGATTTTATTTTCTGCGAAATAAGAAAGTCCTAAGAAGAATAATGTTTCGGCTTTTGCAGGATCGAGTTTTTTGGCTTCTTCAAGCGCTTGCGATGCATCACTTGCGTTGTTGTTATTTAAATATGCATATCCAAGTAAAATCCACGCGTCCCTATAATCTTTTTTGCTTTTTATAACGTCGGAAAGCAGTTGTGTTGCCATTGTGTTTTCTTCTGCGCTTATTAATGCTTTTGCTATAAGTGTTTTTAAATGTGATATTTGTCCGCCTTCAAATTTTGAAAATTCAGCGAATGCATTTAAAAATCCTTGAGCTTTCCCTTTAAGTTTTGCATCTGTATTTATTGTTGCAAGAAGTGTTTTTCCTTTTTCATATTCTCCAAGATAAATTGCGATTATTCCTTCGTAATATGCGACTATTTCTTCTTTTGGGTCGAGTTGTTCAAAAGATTTGCTTGCTTCGCCAATATTGCCTTCCATCAAATATGTGCGACCAATGTTTAACTTTGCTTCAAAGTCATTTGAGCCCATATGAAGCACTTCTTCGAACGTTTCACGTGCTTTTGCGGGATCCTTTTGCGTTAAATAAATCGTTCCAATTTTCATAACAGGATCGATTGAGCCCGGCATTGTGTTTGCCGCTTTTCTATATGAATTTATTGCAAACGCAAAACGTCCTTTTGAATTTAGCGTGTTACCTTCTTTCATTAAAGAGTTGTACGATTCGTAAACGCTTTTTGATGTGTTTATTAGCGGAGTTTGAATTGGTTTTGTGTTTTGTGGTTGCGCCACTCTGAACGTTTGAATTTGTATGCCTGCGTCATTGTCGCGGAACGGTGGAATCTTAAAAATATACGCAAGATTAAGTCCAAATCCAACGATTAGTATTGCCGGTAATATCCATTTTTTATTTTTCTTTAACATTTTATTTCTGTTAGCTTTAGCGAGTTTGCGAGTGAGAATGCGGCTGCGATTGCGTCTGCCGCATCATCAGGTTTTGGTGGGTTTTTTAACCCAAAAATAATTTGAACCATTTTTTGTACGTTTTCTTTTCCGGCTTTCCCATATCCGCAAATATTTGACTTGATCTGTTGCGGGGTATATTCGGTGATTTCGACTCCTTTTGAGTGTAGTGTTTCCAAAATTACGCCGCGTGCGTGTGCGACTGAAATTGCGGTTTTAACATTTTTTGTGAAGAAAAGCCTTTCTATTGCGGCTTTTTTTGGCTTCCAGAGTTTTATAATTTTTGTGAGGTCCATTGCGATTTCTGATAATTTTATTTCAAGCGGGGCATTTGGTTTTGTTCTTATGCATCCATAATCGAGCAGTTTGCAGGTTTGTTTTGAGGTTTCTATTATGCCGAATCCAATGATTGTTGTGCCCGGATCTATGCCTATTATTCTCATTTTAAATAGAAATTGTATTTATTAATTTTTCGTCTTTGCTTGCATTTATTACTATAACAATTTTATTTCCTTTTTGAACGAGATTTTTCTTAATAAGAATGTTTCTCACTTCCTGCGTTGCGTTTTTGATGTCTATTTTATGCAAAATTATTGGATTTATTCCCCAAACAAGCGCGAGTTGATTCTTTGTTTTTTCATCTTCTGTGATTGCGATTATTGGGATGTATATGCGATGTCTTGAGATTTGTTGTGCCGTGAATCCGGTTAATGTTACTGCAACTATTGCATCCGCGTTTATATCAATTGCCAGTTTTGAAGCGTTTAAAGCCGTTGCGTTTGAAACCGGAAGATTGAGATTTTTTTGAGTTGGTAAAAGATCGTGGTCTTTTTGAAGATTTTTTTCAACAACGCTTGCGACTTTTGAAAGCGTTTTTACCGCATCAACAGGGTATTTTCCGATCGCAGTTTCATTTGAAAGCATCATTGCGTCTGTGTGGTCAAAAACAGCATTTGCGGCATCGGAAATTTCGGCGCGTGTTGGTGTTGCATTTTCAACCATGGATTGAAGAATTTGTGTAGCGGTGATAACCGGTTTTCCATATAAATTTGCGAGGTGAATTATGCGTTTTTGTGTTAATGGAACGGTTTCCGCAGGCATTTCAACGCCAAGATCGCCACGTGCGACCATAACTCCATCCGCGACTTTCATGATATTTTTTAGGTTTCGGACAGCTTCAGGTCTTTCAATTTTAGCGATGACTTTTGCTTTGCTGTGATGTTTCGCTATTAATTTTTTGAGCCTGACGATGTCATTTGCGCATTTAACAAACGAAAGCGCGATGTAGTCCACGTCGTTTTTTATTCCAAAAATCGCGTCTTTTTTATCTTTTGTTGTGATTGGGTCTGCGCTGATTGTGACGCCCGGCACGTTTATTCCTTTGTGCGTTTTTACAGTTCCGCCTTTTAAAACTTTGCAATAAATATTCTGGAATCTGTCGTAAATGACTTCAAGCTCAATTGTTCCGTCGTCAATGAGGATGATATCGCCGCGTTTTACTTCTTTTGGAAGTTTTTTATATTGAACCGGAAACATTTTGCTATTTCCGATTATATTTTTTGTTGTGAGTATGATTTTTGCGCCTTTTTTGATTGTTATTCCTTGTTCCGGCATTTCTCCAATTCTGATTTTTGGGCCTTGCAGATCTTGCATAATTGCGATTGGCACGCCTGTTTCAAGTGAAACTTGTCTGATTTTTTGAATCAAATCTTTGAATTCCGAGTATTTTCCATGTGAAAAATTTAGCCTGACGACATTCATGCCTGCATGAACCATTTGCTTGAGAATATGTGCTGAACTTGAGGCAGGACCAAGAGTTGCAATGATTTTTGTGTTTTTCTTTATCATTTTTGTTTTGTGTATGAGATTTTACGTCTAACTTATTCCTTATATTTTAGCATAATTTTTGTGTTTTGGCTTGGAAATACCCTTGACGAAAGTAAAGGTTTAGGTGTTGCTTCGCAACGTTTTACTTCACAGTAACACTTTTTGCTAGATTTCTTGGCATGTCGGGGTTGTTTTTGCGCAGTAACGCAAGTTTGTATGCCAAAATTTGGACAGGAATAATATTTACGATAGGGGATGCAGTTGAAACGTCCGGAACGCGAATCCAGTAATCAAAAACGTCTTCATTGATTGGAGAAACGCCGATTATATAACCTCCGCGGGCTTTAACCTCCATAGCGTTGCTTAAAATCGCTTTTTTATTTTCATCGTTTGCGCATAAAACAATGCACGGAGTACCTTTTTGAATAAGTGCAATTGGGCCGTGTTTTAGTTCGCCGCCCGCAAATCCTTCTGCGTGAATATATGAAACTTCTTGCAGTTTTATCGCTGATTCAAGCGCCATTGGATAGTTTGATCCGCGACCGATTATGTACATGCTTTCAAAATTTTGCAGTTTTTGTGCGAGTTTTGAAATGTGCTCTTCGTAACGTGGATTTAACATGTCGTTTATTTTTCCGGCAGTTTCAAGGAGCAAGGTTTTTCCATCATTCAATCTTCCTGCGCATGCGTATGCGAGAAGCGTGATTACTCCAAGTTGCGCGGTTGTGACCTTTGTTGATGCCACTGCCTTTTCCGGACCGCATTTTGTCGGGACTACCATGTTGGACATTTGTGCCATTGATGACGTTTCTACGTTTACAATCGATAGAACTTTAGCTTTTTTCTCTTTTGCGATTTCAATTGCTTCAAGTGTGTCTGCGGTTTCTCCACTTTGTGAAACGCCAACGATAAGCGTTTTATTTGTTATGAAGTGGTGATGTGCCGGAAATTCCGAACCAAATGTTGAGTTTATGTGTTTGTGTGCGATTTCGGAAAATATATATTCACCGGTTAAGCAAACCTTTCCCGCTGTTCCACATCCGATAAAATACGTTCCAACGGCTTTATTTATCATTCCTGCCGCACGTTTGATGATTTTATCGTCTTGATTCAAAACGCGATATAAAGTTTCTTTTTGTTCCATGATTTCTTTTATCATGAAATGCGAATATTCGCCTTTTTCTGCGCTTTCCGGGTTCCAAGTTATTTCAACTATGCGTTTTTTTATTTCTTTTTTGTTTGTGAGTTCATAGAATTTGGCTTTTGCATCGCTTAAAACGACCATTTGGTTGTTGTCCAAATACATGACTTTATTTGTATATTTCAAGAATGCCGGAATGTCGGAAGCGATATAGAATTCTTTGTTTTTGCCGACGCCAACGATTAGCGGAGATCCGCGTCTTGCCGCAATAATTTTGTTTTCTTTTTTGCAAATTACGACGATTGCATATCTTCCTTCGATTTTTAAAATTGCTTTTCTGACGCTCTCTTCCAAACCCTCTTTATCTAGATTTTCCTGAATCAGATGCGCTATAACCTCTGTGTCGGTTTCAGATTTAAATTTGTGTTCGCGCTTTATAAGTTGTTTTTTAACTTCCAAATAATTTTCAAAAATTCCGTTGTGTATTAAGACGACTTCATTATCTTCTGTTGAATGTGGATGCGCGTTTTCTCTTGTAACTCCGCCGTGTGTTGCCCATCTTGAATGTCCGATTGCAATCGTTGTTTGTCCGCAAATTTCTTTTGGAAGGGAAGTGATGTCACCGATTTTTCCGGTTCGTTTGTAAATTGCGATATCGCTATCGTTTTTGCATGCGATTCCCCATGAGTCATATCCGCGATATTCAAGGCTCTTGAGTCCTTGCACGAGGATTTTGCCCGCATTGGTTTTTGGTCCGTAATAAGCGAAAATTCCGCACATATTATTTTGAGTAAATTAAGCTTGAATGAGGATTGTGAAAAATATGAGTTTCAAGAATTGCGTTTATATTCCTTGGTTCGTTTTTGAGAACCCAAAGCAATCCTTTTTTAACTTCTGAGATATTTTTTATTCCAAAGTGTTCTTTAAGTCCTGACATTGCGCTTTTTCCTACGTAGTTATTTCTTTCAAAAACAAAATACGCCATTTCAAAACCGTCTTGGAACTTTGATTCGACGAGTCCCTGATTTGCGTCATATTCATGCCAAATTCCGTCGATTTTGATGTATGGCAATTCTTTATTTGTGTTAATTAATTCTCCGGATTTTATAGCTTCAATAATTAGCGATTTTTTATCCGTTTTCCCTTCTGTTTTTATTCCAAAATATGAATATTTTTTAAGTTGAATTCCAATGAATCCCATGTCTTTTAATGCGTTTTCAATTGTGCGTTCTTCATTATCTGTGATTATTAATTCAACAAGCATTTCGATATCGTATTTTTCATCGTATTTTGTGATTTTTTCTTCTCTGAATTCGCCTTTGTATTTCTTTTTTGCGGATAATGGTGCCGTTATTTTGAATTCGCCTGTTATGTATTTTCTCATTGATGCAAACACGGGGTCACCATTTGTTGTTCTTTCCGGATGTGGCATCAAAGCCATGATGTTTCCATCCGCATTGCAAACGCCTGCGAGGCTGTGGATTGCATTATTTGGATTTATCGGAAATTCGTTTATAAATTTTCCGTTTTCATCGCAATATCTGAAAATTGTTTGTTCGTTTTCTATAAGCGTTTTTAAAAGTGCTTTGTCTTGCGTCATATACCGGCCTTCGCCATGAGCAACAGGGCATTTGATTAATGTTTTTTTATCAAACATATTGAATGCGCATCTTCCTGCTTGTGCGTCTGATTTTAAGTAAATCCAATCGTTGTAAAAGCCAATTCCTAAAATTTCGTTATTTTTTATTCTCTCGTTCCAGGCAAGTGCCATTTCAAGTTTTTTACCTTCAAGTCCCGGGATTATGCCTGATTCAACAAGCATTTGCGCGCCGTTGCATATTCCGATTAACGGTTTTCCTTTTGACGCTTCTTTGATGATTTGTGAAATTACCGGGTCTTTTGATGCAATGATCCCCGATCTTCCGCGGTCTTCATATGCAAATCCGCCGGGTAAAATAAATCCGTCATATGCTTTTAGATCAGCGTCTTCGTTCCATCTTAATATTTCAGCATTCATCCCAACTCTTTTGCAGGCTCTTACCGCTTCGAGTTCGCAGTTTGTTCCGGGGAAGAGGACGACGGCTATTTTTGGTGTATTCATGGTATTATTGCGCTTTTTAAATTTTTAGGCATTTTTGTCAGGTTTTTGTTGTTTCCGTGACTATCTAAAATTATCATATCTTCGATTCTTACGCCAAAGAAATTTTCAATATAAATTCCGGGTTCGACTGTTATTATGCAATTGCTTGGGAATTTGTCTTTGTATTCTTGATTTGTTGATGGAATTTCGTGTATTTCAAGCCCAATTCCGTGCCCGCCGCTATGTGTGTAATTTTTGCCATAACCGGCTTTTTCAATCATTTTTCTGGCAAAGTTGTCAACGTGTTTTCCTGTCATTTTTGCGCGTGCGTTTAAAATTGTTTTCTCTTGCGCAGAAAGCACTAAATTATATATTTTTTCTTGTAGTTTTGTAGGTTTTGATTTGAAGAAGAATGTGCGTGTCATGTCTGAGCAATAACCTTTAAATTTCATGCCCATATCAATTAAGACCGTATCTCCTTTTTTCAATTTTGTTTCGTCGCATTCGTGATGTGGAATTGCCGAATTTTTACCAAAAGCAACGATTGGTTTGAATGACGTTTCGTCCGCGTTAAATTTTAATCCATATACTTTTATTAGTGTTGAAATTTCTTTTTCTGTTATTCCGATTTTTAAGTTTTTTAAAACTTCTTTAAGCGTTTTTTCGTTTATTTCTTGTGATTTTTTTGTATATTCAATTTCTTTTGAATCTTTGATTGCGCGAATTTCTTCGGCTAAATTTTGGACGCCTTTAAATTCAATGCCGCGCGTTGCTTTTTTAAAGAATTTCAATTGTGCAACTGTCATGTAATTTTCTTCGAAATGGCATTTTTTTATTTTCAATTTTTTGACAAATTTTACCCAAAGCTCTTGAAGGTTTTTTTCGATTTCAATTGCTTTTACGTTTTTTGGGAGAATGCGTTTTATTTCATTAAAATATCTTGCGTCTGTTAAAAAAAATGCTTGTTTTTGTGTAACTAAAGCCATTCCTCGAGTTCCGTAAAAATTGAAGAGATATTTTAAATTTGGTCTGTGTGTAATTAAAAAAGACGAAACTCTTTTTTCTTTGAGCAATTTTTGCAAATCCTTAATTCTTTGCATTGAGATGTTTTTTTGTTAATTTTTTGCCGAGCTCAACGCCCGGTTGATCAAATGCGTTTACATTAAATATTTCGCCTAAAAGCGCGACTTGGAGTTCAAAAATATAAATTAATGATCCGATATTTTCTTCGTTTAATTTGTTTAATTTTAATGTTATGTTTGGCCTTCCTTTTTTATTGAAAGCCTCTTCTATTGCGCGTTTTTCGGCATTTAGCAGTTGCCCCATTTCAATATTTTGAAGATAACTTAATGTGGAATTTTTTAAGCTTGTGTCGCTTATTTTTACTTTATTTTCAAAATTTTCTATTTCAATAAAAATAATGAATTTATTGTTCGGCCCATCCATAAAAAGTTGCAATTGTGAGTGCTGATCAGTTACGCCAATTGCTTTCAACGGAGTTGGTCCTATTTTTTCATTTTTGCCAATGCTTTCTGACAAAAGTTGAATATACCAATCCGCAAGAGAGCTTAATTTTTTGGAGTAGGGGAATATGACCGTTATCGGCTTTTTTTGTTTTGTATAAGCCTTAAATTGCATTTCTGCCAATATCGAAGCCGGATGAGTATTTGGCGTTTTTTCAAATATGTTTTTTGCGCTTATTGCTCCCTTTAAAATTTTATTTATATCGATTTTTGCGAGAGCTGCGGGTACGAGACCCATTGGCCCGAGAACGGAAAATCTTCCGCAAACGTCTTTTGATATATAGAAACATTTAATTTTTTCTTTTTTTGCGATTTTATTGAGGAAATTATCGTTATTTTCTGTGATTATTATCGTGTTTTTTTGCCATGAAATTTTTTGTTTTTCAAGGACGTTTTTTAATGCCATGAAGTTAGCGATTGTTTCGATTGTGTCCCCGGATTTGCTTGCTATAACAAAAATGGATTCTTTCAAATTTGTTTTGCTAATTATTTCTGTGAAAAAGTCCGGATCAATATTATCCAGAGCGATAACGCGCGGAGTTTTTTCGTTTTTAAGGCTTTCTATAAGCATTTTTCCGCCAAGAATAGAGCCTCCAATCCCAATCATTATTATGTTTTTATACTTGAGAGTTCTGACGTATTTTTGAATTTCTTTTGCTGTTTTTTCATCTTCCGGTAAATGTAAAAACTCATACATTTTGGAGGAAGTATTTGATGATCTCTTCGGCATTTTTTATGTTTTTTGGAATATTTTTTAAGACTTTATTTACGTGATTCCTTTGATATCCAAGCCTTGTTATTGCTTCTATGATTTCGTCTTCGACTTCGGATTCATTTTCTTTTGAATAAGGCGTTCCCGGAGCCAAAATTTCAAGTTTTCCCTTTAACTCAAGGATTATCCTTTCTGCGGTTTTTTTGCCGATTCCCGGGATTTTTGTAAGCATTGCAAGGTCTGAATGGAGAATTGCGCCTTTTAATTTGTTTAATTCTACTCCCATTAATTCCATCGCTGTTTTTGGTCCAACGCCTGGCACGCTTAATAAGACTTTGAAAAACCCTAATTCTTCAATTGATTGAAATCCATATATTACAATTTGCTCTTCACGCAAATACGCTTTTGTATAAAGCGATACCTTTGATCCATTTGCTGCTTTTTCAAGATTGGATGCTGATATGAAAAGTTCGTATCCTATGCCGTTATTTTCAACAATAACGCTTTTTTCGAACTTATTTAAGATTTTTCCTTCAATGTATGAAATCATTTCGAATGTTTTTTAGGCGTATTAACAAGCCTTTGAAGGGTGAAAACGCTTTTTCCGGTTACTACCATTTTTGTTTTGCGTTTTTCGTCTCTTCTTTTATATTTATTTTCGAGCTTTTTATCTAGCTTTTCTTCGTGATTATTCATTGTTTTTTGGTCTAAATTCAGCCAAAAATTGTTTTTTGAACTTTCCGAATTTTCCTGACTTTATCGATTCTCGAATATTACGCATTAAGTTTAGCAAAAAGTGCAGATTATGGATAGTCATAAGTCGAAGTCCGAGAGTTTCGCTTTCTGTAAACAAGTGTCGTAAATAGCTTTTTGTGAATGTTTGACACGTTTCACATCCACAATTTTTCATTAAAGGCGTTTGATCGAGTTTATATTTTGCATTTGTAATGTTGAATCTTCCTGCATTTGTCCAAAAGCTGCCATGACGTGCGAGCCTTGTTGGCATGACGCAGTCAAACATATCTATTCCGCGATCAACTGCTTCAAGAATGTTTTCTGGCGATCCCACGCCCATTAAATATGTTGGTTTTTCGTGATTTATATGTGGATAGACGTTTTCCAGCGCTTCGTACATTTGTTCGTGTTTTTCGCCAACGGAAAGTCCGCCGATTGCTGTTCCAGGTAGATCCAAGTTCGTTATGAATTTTGCGGATTCAGTTCGTAAGTCTTTATGCATTCCACCTTGAATGATTGCGAATAGAGCTTGGGCAGGGGAGTTTTTTCTACTTTTTTCCAGCTTCTCATGTGTTTTTTTGCATCGCAGTGCCCATTCATGCGTTCTTTGCGTAGCGTTTTTCGTATAATCTTTATTTGCGTCGTGTGGAATACATTCATCCAAAGCCATGATTATGTCTGCGCCTATCTCATGCTCTATTTTGATTACGTTTTCAGGCGTAAAAAAGTGCAAAGAACCGTCGATGTGGGATTTGAATTCAACTCCTTCATCTGTGATTTTGACGCTGGTTTTTGTGTCTGAACCTTGATTATGTGGATTTTTTCGATCTTCGTGTAATGAAAATATTTGAAATCCGCCGGAATCAGTTAAAATTGGTTTGTTCCATCCAATCCACTTATGTAATCCACCGAATTTTTTGATGTTTTTTGATCCCGGACGCAAATATAAGTGATATGTGTTTGAAAGCATGATTTCCGCACCAAGATTTTGCAGCTCTTTTGGTGTTAAAGTTTTTACAAAACCCGTTGTTCCAACCGGCATGAAAAAAGGCGTATGAATTGCTCCATGCGGCGTATGAAAAATTCCCGATTTTGCTCTTGAATTAGACTCTTTAGCCTGAATAATAAATTTGAACGGAGATTGAATACTTTTTTTGTTCAAGAATTGTTTCTTAAGCTTTTTTCGTTGTTGTTTTCTTCGTTTTTGCCTTTGCTGTTTTGACTGCGGTTGTTTTCTTTTCTTCAACGAGATGTTCAAGTCTTTCTTCGATCAATTTGCCTTTTTTCTCTTTCTTTTCTTCCTCAAGCTTTTGATTGAGAGTTGTTTTTGCTTGTCTTCTCGCGTTGAATCTATCAACACGTCCTGCGGCATCGATTAATTTGCTTTGTCCTGTATAGAAAGGATGGCAAGCTGAGCAAAGTTCAGTTTTGAGAGTTTCTTTTGTCGATCCTGCGATGTATACAGCTCCGCATGAGCATGTGATTTGTATGTCTTTGTAGTATTTTGGGTGTGTTTCTTTCTTCATCTCTAAGTGTTTTAAATGTTATATATTGTGTTTGCTTCGCAAGCGCTTTGTTTATATGGGCCTGTGCGGCTTAGCCGCGGCCTGTTTTACCTTTCTTGCCGGGTTTTTTAGCCGGAATAGGTTTTTTTAGGCCTTTAGTATAAGTAAAACCAAAAATAAGCGCAAGAGCAATTAATAAAATTATTGCGCCGATTTTTAAATATGCAATATAGTTGATTACGTATACTGTTTTTGATTTTGTCACTTTTTCTCCTGCTGAGTCGGTTGCTTCAAGTGTCACTCTGTATTTTCCTTGATCTTTAAAGGTGTAAACAGGGCTTGCGCCTTCAAGTTTTATTGAATCGTTTATAGCCCATGCAAAGCTTGTTATTTTTCCGTCTTTATCAAAAGAATCGCTTGAATCAAAGTTGACCGTTGTTCCAACCTGTACAAACATTCCCGGTTTTTCGAATTTTACTATTGGAGCCAGGTTTGTTGGGAACGGATCGTCTTTGTCTAAAATTCCATCATTGTCGTCATCCGGATCCGCGTTGTCTCCAATTCCATCGCCGTCAGTATCTTTCCATTCTTTTGGGTCAAGAGGGAAGGCGTCTTTTCCGTCAACGACGCCATCTTTGTCTGTGTCTGGATCCTTAGGGTTCGTTTTTATCAAGACTTCTTTTGCGTCATCCAAAAAGTCGTTGTCATTGTCTTTATCGCTATTGTCTCCAATTCCGTCTCCGTCCGTATCTTTCCATTCCTTTGAATCGAGCGGGAATGCGTCTACCTTGTCCGGTGCACCGTCATTATCGTCATCTAAATCCGTGTTATTACCAATTCCATCACCATCTGTATCAACTGATTCTTTTGGGTTTCTTGGAAACGCATCTTCGCTGTTTGCTGCTCTGTCACCGTCCATATCGGTGTCTTTGCTGTCCGGAACGCCGTCGCGATCCAGGTCCGGTGCTACGTATATTGTTTTTGTTACGACGTTATTTGCTGGATTGTCTCCTTCCGCTTTGAAAGGAAATACTTGAACCTTTATTGTAATTGTTCCGGCTGGCACTTTAAAATCGACAAAAACATCGTCCGTTTTGCCGGCTAGAGTTGAAACTGGTTGATCTCCGTTTATTTGTTTATCATGTGTTTCATCAATGAATTTTACAGTTCCAAGCAAATCCGTGGTTGCACTATTGCCTACTGTCGCATAGATTTTTACAGATTGCCCTTCGGTTGGAGCATTGTCTGAGAATTTTACATTATCCGTTGAAAGCGATAAGTCGCTTGTATAAGCGGCTAGCGTTACCATCGGTTGTGCAAAAAAGCACAATAAAACAAGTGCAATTGTTAATGGTTTTTTCATTGTGAGGTGGGTTATTTTAAGGGCTAGAATTTTAGCCTTTATTTTTTAGCTTTTGCTGCTGGTGCTGGTTTTTTTTCTTCCATTTCGATCGTTTCCGTTGTTTCTTCATTTTCAGGATTTTCGTCAGCTTTTTCATCAACAGGAATGATTGATATCGATGCAACCTTATCGTCCTTGTTCATTCTCATAAGATAAACGCCTTGCGTGGCTCTTCCTTGAACCGGAATATTTTTAACATCAATTCTTATTGTTTGGCCTTCTTTTGAAATTATCAAAAGATCGCTTACCGTTGTTTCGTCGATGATTTTTGCGCCCACAACCTTACCCGTTTTTGGCGTTACGTTAGCGGTTTTTACACCACTTCCGCCTCTGCCTTGCAGTCTGTAATCCTTCACAGAGCTGATTTTGCCAAGACCGTTCTCCATTATAACAAGAAGTTCGGCTTCTTGATTTTTTACAACGTCCATTTCAACGACATAATCAGTGCCTTTTAATCTTATTCCGCGTACGCCGCTTGTCGCTCTTCCCATTGCGCGCGCCTCATCTTCTTTGAACTTTATGCTTTGGCCGTTATTTGTGATTATCGTGATTTCTTGACCTGTCGAAACTTCGCGTACCCATTCAAGCGAGTCATTTTCACGGATTTTTATGGCTATAAGACCGCTTTTTCTAACATTTTCAAAGTCTTTTATAATGGTTTTTTTGATTGTTCCTTTGCGAGTTGCCATAATTAAGTATTCTCCGCAGAGCTTTTCTCCGCAGTTTAAGATTGCCGTTACCTGTTCGCCGTCTCTTAAATTAAGAAGATTTACGATTGGAGTTCCTTTTGCAACGCGCATTGCTTGCGGAATTTCATAAACGAAAATTCGATATACGCGTCCTGCGTTTGTGAAGAACATCATTTCGTCATGATTTGTGCCATAACGAACAATCTTTATTTCATCTTCTTCTTTTGTTGTGATGCCAATTACGCCTTTTCCGCCACGTCTTTGTGTTCTGAATGATGCCGGAGGCATGCGTTTTATATAATTGGATTGCGTTAACATAACGACCATTGGTTCATTTGGAATGGTGTCTTTGAGTGAAATTTGATCAACGGCTGTTGCGACCACTTCTGTTCGTCTATCATCGCCGTATTTTTCTTTAATTTCGGTAAGCTCAGTTTTCATTATATCGAGGATCTTTTTTGCACTTTTCAAAATTCCTTCAAGTTCTTCGATAAGAGCCAATTTTTCTTTATATTCTGCGAGAATTTTTGATCTTTCAAGGCCGGCTAATGTTTGAAGTCTCATTTCCAAAATTGCATTTGCTTGAAGGTCTGAAAGTTTGAATTTTTTAACCAAAGCAACTTGAGCCGTTTCTTTTGTTTCTGATTTTCGGATTGTATCAATGACTTCATCAATGTTATCAAGCGCTATTACAAGCCCTTCCAAGATGTGAGCCCTTTCTTTTGCGATTCGAAGATCATATTGAGTTCTTCTCGTAATAACAACTTTTCTATGTTCAATGAACGTTTCAAGAATTTGCTTTAAATCAAACAATTTTGGCTGAATTCCATCTGCAAGTGCAATCATATTCATGTTGAACGTTGATTGCATTGGCGTGAGTTTGAATAACTGATTTAGGATTTTTTTAGGATAAGAGTCTTTTTTTAATTCAATAACAACGCGGATTCCTTCTCTTTGATTGGATTCGTCTCTGATGTCCGTAATTCCTATAATTTTCTTTTCGTGGACGAGTTCTGCGATTTTTTCAACAAGCGTTGATTTGTTTGTTTGATAAGGGATTTCCGTGATTATAATGTCGAATCTGCCATTTTTTCTTTCTTCAATTGATGCTTTTGCTCTCATGACGATTCCTCCGCGACCTGAACTATATGCGGCTTTTATGGCATTTATATCGTAGATATAACCTCCGGTTGGGAAGTCGGGTCCTTTGATAAATTGCATCAAATCGTCGATTGTTGCTTCTTTGTTGTCTGAAATATGCAATATTCCGTCAATAACTTCAGTGAGATTGTGTGGTGGAATGGACGTTGCCATACCAACTGCGATACCGTTTGTTCCATTTAATAATAATTGTGGAATTTTTGACGGCATAACCATCGGTTCCTTGAGCCTTCCATCATAGTTTGCTTGCCAATTAACAGTGTCTTTATCTATATCTGTGAGAACTTCTTCTGCAAGTTTTGCCAATTTAACTTCCGTGTATCTCATGGCAGCAGGGGAGTCACCATCAATGGAGCCCATATTTCCTTGCCCATGAACGGTTGGATATCTCATGGAGAAGTCTTGTGCCATGCGGATTAATGCGTCATAAACTGAGGCATCGCCATGTGGATGATATTTACCCAGAACTTCACCGACTACGGTTGCGGATTTTCTGAAAGGTCCTGAAGGGCGAAGTCCGATTTCGTGCATTGCATATAAAATGCGTCTATGAACGGGTTTTAAGCCATCACGAACGTCCGGAAGTGCGCGTGAAACGATGACGCTCATAGCATAATCCAAATAACAAGTCTCCATTTCATCTGAAATTTCACGCTTGTATATATCCTTCATTTCAAGAGGAAGAAGCGATTGTTCTGTAGAATCGTCTTGATTTTCCAAAGCTGCTTGCTCAGGAGCTTGTTCAGGTTCGATTTCCGGTGCTTGTTCCGGTTCTAAATTTTCATTCTTTTCTTGTTTTTTGCTTTTATCTTGCGAGTCTTTTGAATTTTTATTCTTTTTATTTTTGTCCTCGTTTGAATCTTTTTTTGCCATATATAAGGTGTCGCTTTGCGACAGTTAAATTTATATAGGCCTGTGCTCGCGTATGCGAGCGGCCTGAAATAAGCGTTTTAAGTCACGAATAATTTAGCATAGATTGGTGAAAAATAAAATAGTTAAATATTTCTTAAATTTTTCTTGCAAGTTTTTATTTGTGAGTTAATTTGTCGATGATAGTATTGATTTTTTATTCGATGTACGTTATTATGTACATGTATTACATAATAACAAAAATTAATATGAATATGAGAACGATTTTATCCATATCTGAGGCTAGAAAGAGAATATTTGAAATCGCGGATGACGTTTCCAAGGCAAGCGTTTATTACACTTTGACCGAGAACGGTAGGCCAAAAGTTGTGATTATGTCTGCTGAAGAATTTGAATCGTGGACTGAAACGATTGAGGTTATGCGAGAATTCCCGGATATATTAAAAGAGATAGAAGAGGTTGAAAAAGATATGAAAAGTGGAAAGTATAAAAATTATACAACTTTAGATGAAATTCTTGAGGAAGAGGGATATTTAAATGTTAAATCAAAAGTTAAATCAAAAAAGACATGAAGTATGAAGTGAGTTTTTCGCCAAATGCTGAAAAGGATTTAAAAAAACTTCCTGATAAGTTTCGTTTGCGTGTTCTTTTGGTTTTAGCAAGGATTTCTGCCAATCCTTTTATGGGTAAAAAATTGGATGGAAAACTTTCCGGACATTATTCTCTCAGGGCTTGGCCTTATCGAGTTATTTATCAGATTTTTAAGAGTAAGTTACTTATTGTCGTCGTTAAAATTGGACATAGGCAGGGTGTTTATTTATAATGTCGTTATAAAAATAAACATTATTTTATGAAGACTTTTTCAAGAATTTTTATGTTAATTTTGATTTTGCCCATGATATTTTTAAGCGGATGTAGTTCGGATTCTTCAAATATAACTAACCAAGATAATATGGCTAAAAACATTAAAGCGACGGTTTATACGACTGCCGGTGATTTTGAGCTTGAATTGAACGTAAAAGATACGCCTGTGACGGCTAATAATTTTGTTACTTTGGCGAAGAAAGGATTTTACGATAATACGATTTTTCATCGTGCGATTAAGGGATTTATGGTCCAAGGCGGAGATCCAACCGGAACCGGAATGGGCGGGCCGGGTTATAAATTTAAAGATGAGCCTTTTAAGGGTGAATATGATAGGGGAACGATTGCAATGGCGAATAGTGGGCCAAATACCAATGGAAGCCAGTTTTTCATTATGCATAAGAGCTATCCTTTACCAAAAAATTATGTGATTTTCGGAAAAGTTGTGAAGGGCATTGAGACGATTGATAAGATCGCTGAGGCAAAAGTTGTGCGAAGTGATTCCGGAGAATTATCGAAACCCGTTGATCCTGTGAAAATTACGAAGATCAAAATTGCGGATTAAGTTGGCTTTAAATTGTTTTTTTGTCAAACATATTATTTAAGTGATTGCTTTATACCCCTTGAACCCGGAATGCTTTTGTGCTATACTATAACGATATATTTGAAATAAAAACAAAAACGTGGAGGAAACAAAAACTCAAACAGTTGGTGATGTAAATCCGGTTTCTGCTGCAAATACGGCCACTTCTACTGCTTCAAGCGGTAGTGGTTCTGCTGTCACAAGTGCGGGAACTCCAATTGCTACAGGTCAAGATACGGCTCAAACGCCAGCTTCTCCGGAATGGCTTAATAAGGCTGCGGCGCCGGTTGCTGCAATTCCAGCTCCTACAGTCGTGGAAGCGCCGGTTGTTCAAGTGTCTGCTGCTCCAGCCACCGCATCAACGTTTCAAATTCAAACACCAATCACTCAGCCGGAAATGTTATCGTCTGCTCAAACAGAGGTGCCGATATCTGTTCAGGTGCCGGTTGCTCCAGCTGCAATCCCAGCTCAGGCGTCAGTGCCTGCTCCTGGTCAAGAACCAGCTGTCGTTCCGGATCAAGCTGTGACCCAAGCTTCTCAAAAGAAAAAGAGTTTGTTTGATAATTTTAAAGAGAATTTCTTGCCAGGTATAGGTAGCTTTGAAAAGAAAGTTAATGCGGCTCCAACTTCAACAGCTTCCGGTATGCCTTCTGTTTCCGCTCAAAGTGCGGAAGTCGAAAGGCGTCAGATGATGGAAGCTGAAAAGGTTTACCAAGAAGGTCTTGCTTCGATTCGTGATTTGATTGCTCCAAGCTCAATGGAGATTCGTTATGATTCGATCAGGCTTGAGAGTGTTTTTGCAGAAAGTTTTTATGTATTTACATATCCTCGTTTTCTTGAAGCTAACTGGCTTGCTCCGATTATTAATTTTGAAGGAACGGTTGATATTTCACAATTCATTTATCCGATTGATTCTGGTTCGATAATGAAGGTTTTGAAAAAGAAAGTTGCGCAGATGCAATCCGCAACACATATTTCGGCTGAAAAAGGACAAGTCCGCGATCCTGCTCTTGAAACGGCTCTTGAGGATGCGGAACAGCTTAGGACGGAAATTCAACGTGGTCAGGAAAAATTTTTTCAATTTGGGCTTTATGTTACGATTTACGCTGATGATGAAGCTAAGCTTAAGAGAATTTCAAAGCAACTTGAAGGCTTGCTTGGTGGAAAATTGATCTTAACAAAACGTGCACAAGTTAGAGCTGAACAGGCTTTTACGTCTTGTTTGCCTTTATGCTTGGATGAGCTTGATGAAGTTAGGAATATGAATACATCGCCTTTATCAAGTACATTTCCGTTTATTTCTACAAGCCTTACCTCTGATAATGGTATTTTGTATGGAATAAATCGCCACAATGATTCGCTTATTATTTTCGATAGATTTTCACTTGAAAATGCGAACTCAGTTGTATTCGCAAAATCAGGTGCGGGTAAATCTTATGGCGTTAAGCTTGAGATTTTGAGGCAAATGATGTTTGGAGTTGATGTTATCGTTATTGATCCTGAAAATGAATATGAAGCACTTAGCCAAACGGTTGGCGGAAGTTATCTTAAATTATCTTTGAATTCAGATAGACGCATTAATCCTTTTGATTTGCCTTCGCCATTGCCTGATGAAGAAGCTCAGCCCGGTGATATTTTGAGACAAAATGTAATTGGACTTATTGGTTTGCTCAAAATTATGCTTGGAGGCGTTACTCCTGAAGAAGAAGGCATTTTGGATAGAGCAATTATCAATGTTTATGCCATTAAAGGCATTACAATGGATTTGGTTGATCCTTCAAAAGTTGAGCCACCTACAATGGAAGATTTGTACGACACATTGACTTCGACTGAAGGCGCACAAGGTCTTACGCAAAAATTGCAGAAATATACAACTGGTACATATGGTGGGATCTTTAATAAGCACACAAATATTGATCTTACGACCGGTATGATGGTGTTTTGCATCCGAGATCTTGATGATGCGCTTCGCCCAATCGCCATGTATATCATTTTGAATTACATATGGAGCAAAATCAGACGTGAACTTAAAAAGAGAATTCTTATTATTGATGAAGCTTGGTCGCTTATGCAGCACGAAGATTCTGCAAAGTTCTTGCTTGGTTTGGTTAAAAGAGCAAGAAAATATTGGCTTGGAATTACAACAATTACACAGGATGTTGAGGACTTTATGAAGAGTGGATATGGAAAGCCAATCATTACAAACTCGTCTTTGCAATTGCTTTTGAAACAAGCTCCTGCGGCCGTTGATATTCTTGGGAATACATTTAATTTAACAGAAGGGGAGAAATATATACTTCTTAATAGTGGTGTTGGGCAAGGCTTGTTCTTTGCCGGAAATAAGCACGCAGCTATTCAAATTATTGCTTCTTATGGTGAGGATAAAATAGTTACTACAAATCCTGAGCAGGTCATGAAAGCGAAACAGATTACTTCGAGTTAATTAGGCTCATCGCTGCATCCAGTGTTGGATCATAAGTTCCGGATTTTTCGTAGTTTACTTCATAATCCGGTTTTAACGGGTTTTCTTTTGTAAGATTTTTTCCTGATGGTGTGAGCCATTTTGCCATTGTGATTTTTAACATTGAGCCGTCGTTGTAGTTTATCAATTCTTGCACTGAGCCTTTTCCAAAAGACGCCTTGCCGACGAGTTTTCCAACTCCGTGTTCTTGAATTGCTGCAGCCATTATTTCTGCGGCAGAAGCCGATCCTTGGTTTATCAATACATATATTGGATACTTTGAAAGTTCAGCTGGTCCGTGAGATATGTAACTTATTTTTTGTTGATCCGCATATGCCATTGTCATCATTAATTTATCTTTTGGGATAAAGTGATAAAGCATTGCGATTGCTGAATTTAAAAATCCTCCTGGATTATTTCGCAAATCAATAACAAATCCTTTTGGATTTTTCACTATTAAAGCATCTATTGCTCCTTGAAATTCAACAGGGGTGTTGTTTGTGAAATTTACAATTTCGATATATCCAACATTAGTTTTCATTTCATATTCAACGGAATTCATTTTGATGTGTTGGCGTTTAAGAACAAAAAGCATTTCTTTCCCGGATCGCATGATCGTTATTTGAACTTCTGTATTTGTTGCACCTTGTATTAGCTGTACTACTTCGTCTAAAGATTTTTTTGCAACAGAGTTTCCGTTCACTTTTGTTATTATATCTCCCGGTTTTATGCCTGCGGCTTCAGCCGGTGTGTTTTTTAAAGGAGTTATAACAACAATTTTATCGTCTTGCATCTCAAGAGAGATTCCAACTCCATCGAATTCACCGGTTAAAGATTTATTAAAATTACTTGCTCTGACCGGCTCTTGAAATACCGTGTAATGATCGTCGAGTTTATCTACAACTCCTTTTACCGCTCCATATAAAAGCTCATCAATATTTACTTTGCTTTGGTCTACGTATTTTGCGTCTATTTTATTTAAAACATCGAGTAATATTTGGAACTTTTCATTATTTAAGAATTTTTTCTCTATATCTGTTTTGCCAATCATGCCTGTTGTAACCGTTGTGGTTGCCGGTGTGATTACATTTATCGTTACGGTCGGAGTTGTTTTTTGTATTACGCCCGACCCTTTTGTTAAAAAGTCATATATCAAATTTGCAGCATCAAGTCTTGTAAGTTGTTTGTTTGGCTTGAGGGCTGTTTCGTATTTAAACATTCCGTAGTTTAATGCTGTTTTTGCGTATTTTGCGAGTAATGAATTTACGTTTATATCTTTAAATTTTATTTCTTCTTTTTTTACACTGTCTGCAATCTGTATCTTGTTTGTTAAAAGAATAATTTGCAGTGCTTCTCCTTGAGTTATGGTGTCGTTTGGTCCGAATTTGTCCGAAGCTTCGATTATGCCGAGATTAAGGGCTGTCCATATGTATTTGGCATACCATTGGGTTAGTTTTACGTCTTTAAATGGCATTTTTTGAGCCTCATCGGCTTGTATTTTGGCTACTGAAAGTGCCATTTTGTAAAATTCCGCACGAGTGCAGTAATCACCTGGTCTGAAATTGTCTATATCTGAAATAACGCCTTTTTCGCTTAATGTGCTGTAGACTTTATCTGTTTGGAATGCTGCGTTTGCAAGCGGGGCCATTAACAGTGAAAAGCTCAAGAATAAGGCTAAAATAAGCGCTTGGAACGATGTTCTTTTGTTTTGCATATGAGGGTGATTATTTTTATAAGTACATCTAATCTTATATCAATGATTGCACTCTGTCTAATGTTGACTGCGGTTGATTTTTCGTGTATAATATAGAGATAAAATAAAGATAAAAATAAATGAACAAAATCTTGCGAATTTCGGCTTCTGTTGCTGTATCCTTGGCAATACTTGTTCTAAACATTGTAGGGTTTAGATATTTTGCGCTTGCAGATAACAAAGTCTCTGATTATGAGAATAACCCTAGAATTATTGTTATTGGTGAGGCCGGAGTTGTTGACTATAAAAAGGGTGGAGAAGGTGATTTTGTTAAAGTGGCATCTAATCAGATTTTGTTTGAAAACGATATAATTAAAACTGGTGAAAGCGTTGATGCTTCTATCTCGTTTGCTACAGGGGCGATTGTTCGTCTTAATGTGAGTACCGAGGTCCAAATTAAGTATTCGGCTGATGATGAGAAATATAGTATTAAGCTTAATTTTGGAGGCGTTTGGGTTAATACTCTTATTGCTTCTTCGGAGATGTTTGTTTATTTTCCTGATTCTGAAATTCATGCAATTGACTCGGTTGTCGATGTTTCTGTTAATGAGATCGGTGTTACATACATCGGTGTTAATGGTGGGGCGGTTTTAATAGGCAAAAATAATGAATATACGTTTATTAGCCAAGGTGACAATGTTGAAAAAAATTGGCTTGAAAGTGAATGGGTTAAATCAAATATACAAAAGGACTCTTATAGTCGCGATTCTTATGCCCAATCTTTAAAGGAAAAAGTGCAGAAATCCGGTGTAAGTTACAATGGTGGAACTTATGGTCTTTATTCGGCTTTAACCTTTAACCAAGAAAAGCTTAGTAAGTATTATCTTTCCACTATTTCTGCGTTGATTGATGATGGGGCTTATTATTTATCTGTTGATGATAGGAAGTCTGCTGATGATGTTTTTGTTTCAGCTTTAGAGCAAGCTAGAAGTCTTAATGAAAGCGATTTACCGGTTTTTCAATCTTTGCTTTTTAGTAAGTTCAATAAGTTCAAAAGTCTAGTTCCAAAAGATGGGAATATCCATCTTGTACGTGAGAAAATTAAAGAATTGATACTTATTGGTCCCGCTTCATCGCTTTTAACGGTTGATGAAAAGATACATTTAGCCAGGACTTATTTATACGATGCTTTAAATGCAAATACGACAAAAGAGTCTGTTGCTTTCATGGATGCATACTTTGGTAATTTATTAAAATTTACCAAGTCAAATAAAAGTAATTTTGTACAGTATGTGTCAGATGATAATCGTATTATTTATAATGCGTTTTTGGTTCATCCCGAGTTTTATAAAAAGAGCTATTTTGATACAAAGTCCGAACTTGAGAAGGTGCTTATTTTGGCAGTCGAAGGTACCTCAAAAAGATCTGAAATTGAGCAGAAGATAATTGGTGAAAAGCTTGAATTGCTTAGAAGGCTTAAGGAATTTGTTGTTCAGGATAAGATCTCGACTCGTGATGCCTTTGTGGTTGCGGATTTTCTTAAAAATGATGCCAATGTTTATATAAGTTCTTTGCCAAATGAACTTGAAAAGAATTTCACCGATGAATTGAATAAGTATTCTGATTTTATAGCGTTTTTAAATGATAAGCGCTATGAGTCTTCAGTTTATGGAGTTACGGCCGGAGATAGATTTATTTCTTATATTAATTCAGAGAGAGACAAGAAGCAGTTGGATAGTTTGCAAAAGTCTATTTTAGGCGAAAAGGCGGCTCCTGACGTTGATAATGATAATGCGGAAGAAATTAAGAAAAATGTTTCAAAAAAACTTGAACTTTATAACATTAAGGTTGAAGAATTTGGTGACGTGTCCGGTAAATATATTACTATTGTTAAGGCGGTTTTGGATAACGTGCCGTTCTCTGCAAAGTACGATATAGATTATAATATGATGTCTAATATAGTTGTCGATGGTGATAGGAAATATCTTTTTGAAATCAAGCCCGAGAAATTGAATATTGTTATTAATATGGATGATAGTAAGAAGGCAATGATTTTATCTGGCGATCAGCCCGTGGAAGCCGAGAAGGTTAAGCAAAGTGCTGTTGAAGAAGAGGTGAAAAGACTTGTTGTTAGCAAGCTTAAGGAATTTAATATGAGTCTTTCTTCAAGCCAAGTTACCGTTGTTAGTTTGGTTGATAAATCTTTTACGATTTCGAATGTTGAAATTAGCGATAAGAAACAGAAAATTTTTATTAATTTTAGTTTAAAAGATCCTTTTACCGAAGCTTCGAATATTGAAATTAAGACAGCTGACGGTGTTATGCCGCTTGGTGAAGATAAAAAGGTTTTGCTCCAGAATGTTGCGCCGACGGTTATTGAATTTTACAATAAGGCTTTTTACGATAAGGTGGATAAGTTTGTTGAAGGAAATTCTAAACAATAATATGTTTTATGAGTACTCAAGAAATTCCAGATCGTGATGAATTGCTTGAAGCTGTTAGAAAATTGCCTAGGGCTGATGTTATTATGCCGGAAGATCGCGTGATACGTCCTTATTTTGGCGATAATTTTTATGTATATTTTTTGGTTTTATTTTTTCATCCTAATGAAACGTCTTTTTATAATTACGAACCTTATAGATTATTTGGCGATAAATGGGCTGAATTTATTAATACGCATGGTGATTTGTGGAATGAGGCAAGGCCAGCTTTAAGTGATTTTTATGTTTGGAGAAACTTGATTGATATAAGACACTCTCATCGCGATTTGTATGATGCTGTAGAGCTTGAGCTGAAGCCTGAAACTCTTGATGCTATTGAGGTGCAGCTTGAAAAGAATTTAAACGCAGCTTTAAAAAAAATCTTTGATGCTATGAAGCTATTTGGTTTGCAGCCTGAATTGCTTTGTATGCGAGGCACATATTGATTTTGATATTTTGATTTTGTAATTTTTCGTGCTATATTCGTTTCGTCTTATTCAACTAAATGCATTTTTAAATATGGCGGATAACACTCAAACTTCATCAAGTTATGGCGCAGATCAAATTCAGGTTTTAGAGGGTCTTGCTGCGGTTAGAAAGAGGCCCGGTATGTATATTGGCACAACTGATGTTGCCGGTTTGCATCACTTGATTTGGGAAGTTGTTGACAACTCTATTGATGAAGCAATGGCGGGCCATTGTAAAAATATTTCGGTTATTATGATGAAGGATGGCGGCATTTCCGTTGAGGACGATGGACGCGGCATTCCTGTTGGAATTCAGAAACAAACTGGAAAGTCGGCCCTTGAAACGGTTTTAACTATACTCCACGCAGGTGGAAAATTTGGAGATGGTGGATATAAGATTTCCGGTGGTCTTCATGGAGTTGGAGTCTCTGTTGTTAATGCACTTTCCACAAAGCTTATGGCCGAAGTTTGGACAGATGGCGGGTATTATAAGCAAGAATATAAGATAGGTGAACCTAAAAGCGATATTCAGAAAATTGGAAAAACCGATAAAAGAGGAACGAAAATTACTTTTTATGCCGATCCTACAATATTTAAAATAACAGAATATGATTATACGACTGTTTTGAATAGAATGAGGCAACAGGCTTATTTGACTAAGGGAGTGACGATTAATGTAACAGATGAACATACCGACAAAAGATATAGATTCTATTTTGAAGGAGGGATCAGCTCATATGTTCACCATTTGAATCAAAATAAAGAAACTCTTGGCGAGATTGTTCATATTGAAAAAGAGGCTCCGGAAGGATTGATTGATGTCGCTCTTCAATATACACAGACTTTTAATGAGCACGTTTTTACATTCGCAAATACGATTAATACGCCTGAAGGAGGTATGCATTTGACGGGCTTTAGATCTGCTTTAACAAGAACTTTAAATAACTATGCTCGTAAAAACGACATTCTTAAGGAGAAGGATGAGAATTTAACTTCTGATGATGTTCGTGAAGGATTGACTGCAATTATTTCAGTTAAGATTCCTGATCCTCAGTTTGAAGGTCAAACAAAGAGCAAGCTTGGTAATGCGGAAGTTAGGACTGCCGTTGAGGTTGCATTTGGCGAAGCGTTTGAAATGTATTTGGATGAACATCCTTCAGAAGGAAGGCTCATTCTTGGAAAATGTATTTTGGCTGTTCGCGCAAGGCTTGCGGCTCGTGCCGCGCGCGATAGCGTTCTTAGAAAAGGCGTTCTTGAAGGTATGATGTTGCCCGGGAAATTGGCTGATTGTTCTTCCAAAGACTCAAAAAATTCAGAAATATTCATAGTTGAGGGTGATTCCGCCGGTGGTTCTGCAAAGCAAGGTAGGAATAGAGAATTTCAGGCTATTTTGCCACTTCGTGGTAAAATTTTGAACGTTGAACAGGCAAGACTTGATAAGATTATTGCGAATGCTGAAATTAAGGCACTTATCATTGCGCTTGGCATTGGCATTGGTGAAACAATGGATGTTACCAAACTTCGTTATGACAAAGTCGTTATTATGACTGATGCTGATGTTGATGGTGCTCATATCCGAACTCTTCTTTTAACGTTGTTCTATCGTCATTTCGCTCCGCTTGTTGAGCAAGGCCATATTTATATTGCTCAACCTCCTCTTTATAAAATTGCATCAGGCAAAACGAATAAATATGCTTATAACGACGAGGAAAAAGAAAGAATTCTTCAAAGTTTTACTCCCGGTCAAAAAGTTTCTATTCAGCGCTACAAAGGTCTTGGAGAAATGAATCCTGATCAGCTTTGGGAAACTACAATGGATCCTGCGAGACGCATGATGTTACAGGTTAGAATTGAAGATGCTGAAAGAGCTGAAGTTGTTTTTGACACTTTGATGGGCGCTGAAGTTATGCCAAGAAAGAAATTTATTCAAGCGCATGCTAAAAAAGTGAAAAATCTCGATATTTAACATTTGGTTGATTTGTCCGATATCGATGATATAATCTCATTTGCTGAAAAGCTTAAAATTAATACTTAAAAAATTAAAGGAGGTGAATATACATGGAAATTAAAGTTGTAAAAAATTCGAAGGAATCAACAGAAAGACTTATTGCAAGGTTTACAAAAAAAGTTCACAGAAGCCGTATTTTAATTGATTTGAAAAGCAAGAGATATTGGCATAAACCAAAGTCAAGAAGACTTGTCAGAAAATCTGCAATCATGCGTGAACACTATAGAAAACAAAAAGAGAACGTGAAGTTTTATTAGCGATAAAAATCAAAATTAAGGCCTCTGTTTTCGGAGGCCTTTTTCTTTTATGACTATTTCAGAGACATTAAAATTTGGTAAGAATAAACTTTTTGGGCGTGAAAACGCTTATTTGGAAGCGGAAATTTTGCTTATGTATGTTCTTGATAAGACTCGCGAATATCTATTTAAAAATCCGTCTATTGAAGTCGGATATTTTAAAATGTTGAAATTTAGAAAATATTTGAGCATGGTTAGCCGAGGATTTCCAATTGCTTATATCACTCAGAAGAAGGAGTTTTTTGGGAAAGAGTTTTACGTTAACGAGAATGTTTTGATTCCGCGTCCGGAGACTGAGATTCTTGTTGAGAATACGATTGACATTTTGCATCGATATTTCGCTTATAAGAAAGTCGTTTTGGCCGATATTGGCTCTGGTAGCGGGTGCATAGGAGTTAGTGTTGCACTTAATTGTAAGGATGTTTTTGTGAAATTTGTTGATATTTCAAGAAAAGCTTTAAAAGTTGCGATAAAAAATGTCGATAAATATGAGATTTCGAAAAGAGCTGAATTTGTAAAAGGATCATTGTTGAATAAATTATTTGAACAACGAATTGATGTTATGGTGGCAAATTTGCCTTATATTGGAACTGAAAAATATAATTCAATTGATGAAAATGTAAAAAAATACGAACCCCATTCTGCGCTTTATTCAGGCAAAGATGGCTTGGATTTGTATCGAGAATTTTTTGAACAATTATCTAAAATGAAATACCCGCCAAAGTTTGTTCTTGGCGAGTTTGGTTTTGGACAGGGGAGCGAGATTTTGGCAATTTCGAACAAATTTTTTGTTCAAAAGCCTGTTTTGAAAAAAGACTATGCCGGAATTGAAAGAATGTTTATACTTAGCTTATAAATAAAATATGGATTTAAAAACTAAGCTTCAAAAATTAGAAGGTGAATATAAGGTTTTGCAGGGTGAATTATCAAGTCCTGATATTTCAAATAATGTGCAGAGGATGAAGGAAATTGGGCTTCGCTTGAAACAGTTGGAACCGGCTATGAATTTGTATCAAGAACTGCTTCAGGCTGAAGCGGAAATTTCTGAAGCAAATTCGATTTTGTCTTCAAATTCAGAAAAAGATTTTAAAGATTTGGCAGAAGAGCAGCTAACTTCTGCTCAGACAAAGTTGAACAAATTATTTGAACAGATAAAGGTTGAATTGCTTCCAAAGGATCCAAATGATGAAAGAAATTGTATCGTTGAGCTTAGGGCTGGAGTTGGTGGCGAGGAGGCGGCACTTTTTGCTTCTAATCTAGGCAGAATGTATATGAGATGGGCTGATAATCATAATTATAAAACGGAGATTTTGAGTGGTTCCGAGGCGACAGCCGGAGGTTCTAAGGAATTGATTTTTAAGATTATTGGCGATGGTGTTTACGGAAAGATGAAATATGAAAGCGGAGTTCATCGTGTTCAAAGAATTCCAACAACAGAAGCGCAAGGTAGGATCCATACTTCGACTGCGACTGTTGCGGTTTTGCCTGAAATTGAAGAAATTGATTTTAAAATTGAAGATAAAGATTTGCGTATTGATGTTTATCGATCTTCCGGGGCTGGTGGTCAGAGTGTTAATACAACTGATTCTGCGGTGCGTATTACGCACGTTCCGACCGGAGTTGTTGTTGCGTGCCAAGACGAGCGAAGTCAGCTTAAAAATAAGAGCAAGGCAATGTCGATTTTGCGTTCAAGATTGTATACATACGAAGAAGAAAAACGTATGAAAGAAATTGGAGCGCAGAGGGCGATTCAGATTGGAACAGGGGATAGATCTGAGAAAATTCGTACGTATAATTTTCCTCAGGATCGCGTTACGGATCATCGAATTAAAGTGAGTTTTAATAATTTGCCTTCGATAATGGAAGGCAGCATTGATGAAATGATTGAGGCTTTGATTACGAATGATCAGGCGGCGAAATTGAGCGTTGAGGAAAAATAATCAATTGTTCATAAAGTGGCAGCCGAGGGATTTCTTGCGGAGTAATGCGGATTCTGTGATTATTTGACTGACGAGGATCATGTTTTTCGTTTCTGCGATTTGGATGTTTGTTTCGTTTTTTGGGATAAGTTTTTCAAGTTCGCTGAGTTCTTTGAGATTTTCTTTTAGTTTCTTTGCTGTGCGAAGAATGCCTGCATTTTGCCACATGAGAAATTGAATTTTTTCTTTTACTTTAGTCATTTTTGAGCTTGTGGTAGTTGCTGTTTTTGCGAGTTTTGGCGTGGCGGCCTTTATTGTTTTGATGGAGGCTGTTGATCCGAGGCTTTTTGTTTTAGCGAGATTTTTGAGTTGTTTCGTTATTTCTTCGCTAAAAACCATGGCTTCAAGAAGCGAATTTGATGCAAGTCTGTTGGCTCCATGAACACCAGTGCAAGTCATTTCTCCAAATGCATAAAGATTTTTGATTCTTGGAGAGCAATTTAAATTTACTTTTATTCCGCCGCAAAGATAATGTGCTGCCGGAGTAACGGGGATTTTATCCTTTGTTAAATCAAGGTTGTAATTCTTTTTTAAAGTTGAGTAGATTTTTGGGAAACGTTTGCGAATGAAATCCGGTTTTTCGTGAGATATATCAAGAAAAATTGTTCCTGATTTTTGCTCGGCATAAATTTCACGTGCAACGATATCACGAGGCGCGAGTTCGGCGAGCTTGTGTGCTTTTTGCATAAACCTTTCGCCTTTTGAGTTTATTAAAATTGCGCCTTCACCACGCAGGGATTCAGACAGTAGAAACAATGGTTTGCGAGGGATTGCGAGAGCGGTTGGATGAAATTGGATGAATTCCATATCTTCGGCTTTTGCGCCTGCACGTAGGGCCATTGCAATGCCGTCTCCGGTTGAAATTTCCGGATTGGTTGTATGTTTATAAACTTGACCCGCTCCGCCTGTTGCAAGGATGACTGCGCGTGCAAAGATGTTTTCGATTTTGTTGTTTCGGATTATTTGAATTCCATAACAGGTTTTATTTTCAGTTATTAAATCGAGCGCGAATGCATTTTCAAAAATCGTAATTTTTTTGTTTTGCTTTACTGCTTGTATAAGCGTTTTTTCGATTTCCGCGCCCGTGTGATCGCCTGCATATGCGATTCTATATTCTGAGTGCCCGCCTTCACGAGTTAAAGATAAATTGTTTACGTTTTGTGGATTTTTGATTTCAAAATGTACGCCGATTTGCATGAGTTTTTTAATGGCTTTTGGGCCATTTTTGACCATGAATTCAACTGCGCGCTTGTTGTTGTGAAAGCATCCGGCGGTCAACGTATCTTCAACGTGTTTTTTGAAATTATCGGTTCTGTTTAATACTGCGGCGATTCCACCTTGCGCAAAATTGGTGTTGGAATTGATTAAGCGTTTTTTTGTGATGATTAAAACTTTGCCAAATTTTGATGCGTTTAAGGCCGAATTTAGTCCCGCGATTCCTGAGCCGACGATGATGAAGTCGAATTTCATGCTTGGATTATATCATGCTCAACGCGATTGCCTCCGTCCCCATTGAAAAATTGCCTCCGTCCTCGTATAATCGGTTCATGTTTATCGATACACATGCACATTTAACTTTTCCTGAATTTGAGCCTGATTTGGAGCAGGTGATTGATCGTGCAAAGAAGGCTGGAGTTGAGAAAATCATCAATATTGGTTGTGATCTAAAAAGTTGTTCAGGAGTGCTTGAGTTAAGCGCCAAATATGGCTTTATGTACTCAGCTTTGGGCATGCATCCATATGAGACAAAATTGGTTGATGAGACACTTATGAGCAAATTTTTTGAACAAGCGCAGGCGGATAAAAAACAAGGTAAAAAAATTGTTGCGATTGGTGAAATTGGATTGGATTATTTTAAAGCGCAAACTTCGCACGAAGAGCAGGTTCGAGCCTTTAAGCTTCAGCTTGAGCTGGCCAAAAACCTGGATTTGCCCGTTATAATTCACGCTCGTGATTCGGAAATTGACGTTCTTCAAATTTTGCAGGATTTTAAGGGTCTGCGATTTGTTTTTCATTGTTATACGGGAAATGTTGATTTTGCGAAGCAAATTTGGGAAAGGGGAGGGATGACGTCTTTTACCGGAATTTCAACTTATCCAAAGGCACAGAATGTGCGTGATACGATTTTTGCCGCGCCAATTGATCGAATTATGATTGAGACGGATTGTCCATTTTTGGCTCCACAGGCTTTCCGCGGACAGAGAAATGAGCCTGCTTTTGTTGTCGAAGTTGCGAAAGAAATTCAGAAGATAAAAGGCTTGGATATGTCAACTTTGGAGGTACAGTTACAGAAGAATTCAGAGGAGTTTTTTGGGATTTAATTTTTTGCTTTTGACATAATCTATTTATCGGGTTTATATTGTTGATGATGATTTATATATTATGAAAGAAAGATTTCAAGATTTAGGGATGGCTGTTTCGTTTGCAATTGCTGGTCTTGTGTGTGCGCCTGGGACTATCGAGAGAGCTGCTGTGCCTGATAAGGTTTGTCAATTTTCTGTTGTTCCGGACGTTTGTCTTCAAACAAGGGAAAAGGCAAGAGAAGCTATTCCTTCGGTTCTTTTTTTTGGAGCTGCTGGTGTTTTAGGTACAGCTTTTGGACTTCGAGATATAGCTAAAAGGAGAGACGCTAGAAAGTCTGAAGCTGCTTAGGTTTCAAATTTTATTTTTTCGAACTAGTACTTGACAGATTATATGTTGCGTGTTATTTTATAGTCCTAATAATAATTTAATACAATGTTTTATGCGTAATACACCGAGTTCTAATGCGGGAGATCATCAAGGCCTTCGTATGCTTGGTTTTGCATTTTCAGCAGCAGCTGCTGGGCTTGGGATGACCGATTGTGTAATAACTAGCCATGAACGTGCGTTTGGAAAATGTGTTCCCCCTGCTGAAGAGCGACAAGCTGATGCAGAATATTTGAAAAGGGCGGAAGCACCTGAGTGTCAAATATTGAGATTGCGACGTGACGTTGATGTCGGTGTATTTCTTGCCGGGTTTGGAGGTGCTCTTACGGCTGCTTCCGGCATTGATTGGAAAAGACGAAGAGAATAGCAACCTGTTGGCGTCGATAAACAGTCTGTCGGCTAATTTTTAATATTTAGTATTTTAAAAATAAAGTTATGTCTGATGATTATATTCCAGATATTCTTGACGTCGTTGATGAAGATGACCGCGTTGTTGGTTTTGCTGATTATGACGAGATTCATGCAAGAGGTCTTAGGCATAGAAGCGTGAATGTTCTTGCTTTTAAGGATGAAACTTTAACTGAATTGCTTTTGGTGCAGAGATCGTTAACGCAAAAGGTTAGTAAAGGCCTGTTTTCCGTATCGGTTGGTGGTCATCTAGAGAAGGGGGAGTTTTATATCGATGCGGCTAGACGTGAGTTTAGAGAAGAGTTGCTTGCGAATTCGCAAGAGTTGCCTGCGGGTTTAGATTTTATTGAAATTGCGAGATATCAAAATAATTCACGCCCTACAAATCAAGAAAATACTGTTTTGTATAGCGTTGTATGTTCTGGCCCTTTTGCTTTTGACGCAAAAGAAGTTGAAAGAGCAGATTGGGCGAAATTGGATGAGGTGCTTATTGATGTTGGAGCGTATCCCGAAAAATATACAGGAACTTTCATTGGAGCCTTGAAGCGCTTTGTGCAGAGGTTAGCTCGTGAATAACTTCATCGCATCTCTAATCATTTTTATCTGTATCACTTCAGCTTTTGAAGAAATGTTTTCTTTTGTTTGAGAAATAACGATTTGCTTGAAGCCTAGTTTTTCGGCTTCCATAACGCGACGGGCAAGTTGGGCAATTGGGCGGGTTTCACCGGTTAAGCCGACTTCACCGATTGCGCATAAATCGTGTGGAATTGGGATTTTTTTGATTGATGAGGCGATTGCGAGAAGAATCGCTAAATCTGCGGCAGGATCGGTTAAGCGGAGTCCGCCGGCAATGTTTATGAATACGTCTTGGTTTTGAAGTTTGATGTTTGCGTGTTTTTCCAAAACCGCGATAAGCATTTGGAGTCGATTTAAATCAAAGCCGTTTGCTGTGCGCTTTGGATAGCCAAAATTTGAATAATTTGTGAGCGCTTGGACTTCAATTAAAAATGGTCGTGTTCCTTCAATTGCGACTGTGACAACCGTTCCCGAAGATTTGGAGTTTCTATTATCGATAAATATTGAAGATGGATTTTTTACTTCTTTTAAGCCATTTTCTGCCATTTCAAAAATGCCGACTTCGTTTGTTGAGCCAAAGCGATTTTTTGTTCCGCGGAAAATGCGAAGATTCTGGTAGCGCTCGCCTTCTATGTAAATAACGGCATCAACAACGTGTTCGAGAGTTTTTGGTCCTGCGAGGGCGCCGTCTTTTACAACGTGCCCGATTATGAAAATTGGGATTTTATACGTTTTTGCAAAACTTATTATTGCTTCTGCGCAGAGCTTGATTTGATTGCTTGATCCTGCAGTTGAGGGTACGTTTTCGCTTGAGATTGTTTGAATGGAATCGATTATTGCGAAATCCGGTTTTTCAGCTTCCAGAGTGCCTAAAACTTCTTCTAAGCTATTCGTGGAAATCATTTGAATATTTTCTGATGTGATGCCAAGTCTTTGCGCGCGCATGGAAATTTGATCAAGGCCTTCTTCGCCGGAAATATAAAGTACGTTTTTATTTTGGCGCGCGATTGTTTCGCAGATTTGAAGTGTGATTGTTGATTTGCCGATTCCAGGCTCACCGCTGAGCAAAGTGACGCTTCCGGAAACGATTCCGCCACCAAGAACGCGATCAAGTTCTTCGATGTTTGTTGGGATTTTTGAATAAGCTTTTGACATTGATGAGAGTTTTCTTGGCGCAATTGCTTTAAGTCCCGCGGTTTTTTTTGGAGTGCCTGTCATTACGGTTTCTTCTTTAAACGTATTCCATTTGTCACAATTCGAACATTTGCCAACCCATTTATTTGATTGGTATCCGCAATTTTCGCAAATGAATAATGTTTTTGTTTTCATAGATATTAATTGGCGCTTAAGGCTCTATCATAGATTATTTCAGTTTTTTTAGCCATAGTTTCGGCGTTAAATTTTTCATAAACTTTTTCTAAACCAGCTTGTACAAATTTTTTGTTCAATTCATCGTTTTCAAGCAGGATTTTTATCGTATTTGCAAGTGTTTCTGCATCTTTTGGCGGTACAAGTAAGCCATTTTTGTTATTTTCGATGATTTCCGGAATTCCGCCGGAATTTGTTGCGATAATTGGCAATTTTGCGAGAATTGCTTCAAGCAAGACGAGTCCAAAAGCTTCATGGAGAGAGGGGAGTACGAACATATTTGCGGAAGCCATGAGTTCTGGAATGTCGTTTCTCCAGCCGAGGAATTTTACTTGTTCTGAAAGGTTTAATTTTCGTGTTAATTCTTGAAGTTCTTGTTTTTGCGGACCTTCGCCGACGATTTGTAATTGTAGGTTTTTATCGTTAATTTTCGAGAAAGCTTCGATTAGGTATTTTAAGCCTTTGCGTGGATGCAAAGCCGCGACTGTGAGAATTGTTTTTGGATTGTTTTGGTTGGGATTACTTTGAGCGTGTGTGATTTTTTTTTCAAATTCCGCGATATCGATTCCATTGTGTACAACCGAGATTTTGCTTGCTACATGCGGATAAAGCGCTTTAAGTAATTTTTTATTTTCTTCTGAAATCGCAATGATTTTGGAAGCGTTTTTTAAGAGCCATTTTTTGAATGCGGTTTTTAAAGGCGAAATCTCACCCGGATCGTGTTCTGTAATAACAAGTGGAATTTTGCATGATTTGCTGGCCAAATAGGCGTATCTGCATGATGCGGGATTCCAAACGTGTGCATGAAGGATTTCTATTTTATTTTCGCGGATTATTTTTTTTAGTTGAAAATAGTGACGCGGATCATGTTTGTGAATTACATTTAATCTGAATATTTTTGAACCGGTTTTTTCAAATTTTTCCGCCAAGTCGTCAACTGATTTTGCTTTTGCACAAGCCAAAAATAGGTTGTATTTTTGTTTATCTAAAAACTTGGCAAGTATTGTCATTTGTCTTTCAGCGCCACCACAAATTGGCGTGTCTGTATAAAATAAAATGTTTTTTGGCATAAATGTTTGTTCATGTGCATTTTAGCAAAAAAAACGCTTATGAATTTATCTTGGCTTGATTAAATTTGGAAAGTGGGTATAATAAAAATCTGTAATAAAATAATTTATGGGGACGAAATTAGATTGTGGTTTATATGAATCTCCTATGGGTACACCTTTTTGTCCTCCTGCTTATATAAACAGAGATCTTGAACCTGGAGAGGTAGCGTTTTGAGCTGCTGTGATCAATGAGCTTTCACGTTTTGGCTCCGGTACGCTTGAAAATGAATTAGCTTGTAGCATATGTTCGCATATGCTGCGTGGTTTTGAATTTTTATCGCTCGTGAGAACAAATGCCGCTGATGACCCTGAGCGTGTAAAGAAAGCAGTTTTTGCACAATCTATTATTGATCAATTGAGAGCTTTGTCGAACGATAAACGAGTTATGCTTAATGATACCGATGTAAGACATGGTGGCATTTGTGAATGCTTACCCGGACATGTTGTTGGTTTGATTTTAGACGATCTTGCATTTAGAGAAAGTTTTGTTGCTTTTTGCAGAATTAATTCACTCGATTCATTGATTGTTAATGAGCTTGGAAATGAATTGTGGGTTCTAGTAAAGTCTTTTACATACACGTTGTCTGACGTTATGCGTGGGAAGTTTTAAATATTCGAAATTTGTATTTCGAATTTATATTTTGTTTTGAATTTTGAGTTTTGGATTTTGAATTTGCCGCCGAAGGCGGCGTGGTGGGTCGGGCGGGGATCGGACCCGCGACCTTGCGCTTAAGAGGCGCTTGCTCTACCGACTGAGCTACCGGCCCGCGAATAAAAAACTATCATTTAATTAATTTACTTGCAAGGTTTGTTATAATGAATTTATGAAAATTCATGTGATTTCACATTGTGAGGTTTCAAAAGATCATTTATTAAGATTGAAAAAATTGGGTGATGTTCGCGTTTCGGATATGTTGAAATTGAGCGATCCGGAATTCGTTAAAAGCCGTGTTGATGCGGATATTTTGATGGTTTTGCCAAGGCCAAAGTTGGATTTTGTGCCGTATTTAAAGAAATGTAAGTTTATTTCTATAATGTCGACCGGCATTGATGGAATAAATACTGCTCTGGCTCATAAAAATGGTATTAAAATGAGTAGCGTGCCGGAATATGCGACTGAGTCGGTTGCCGAGCATATTTTTAGTTTAATGCTTGTTCTTGCAAGGAATATTAAAAAAGCAGATGAAGTTATAAGGAAAAATAAATGGGACGATGGGCTGATCGTTGAATCTTTTGAATTATTTGAGTTGAAAAATAAAACACTTGGTATTTTTGGTTTTGGAAAAATCGGAATGCGTGTTTCTGAAATCGCGAAAAGCTTTGAAATGAATGTTGTTGCTCATACGAAAAACGTAAAAAATCCGATGCCTGATATTGATTATGTTAGTTTTGAAAAATTATTATCGGATAGCAATTTTATTGTTTTATCTGCGCCACTTACTTCTGATACGTTTCATAAGTTTGGTGAAAATGAATTTAAGAAAATGAAGAAAAAACCTTTTATTATTAATACTGCGCGTGGTGCGATTATTGATGAGAAAGCTTTGATTAAGGCTTTGAAAAATAAATGGGTTAGGGGAGCGGGCTTGGATGTTTTTGAAAAAGAAAGAGTGAAAAATAATCCTTTTGTTAAATTCGAGAACGTTGTTTTGACGCCGCACGTGGCTTTCGGATCAAAAGAAGCACTTGATAAAATGATTGACGTTTCGACTGATAATATTGAGGCGTTTTTGAAGGGTACACCAAAAAATATTGTGAATTTTTGAAACTAATATAAAATAGGGTTTAGTTTCACGTTTATTCGCCGGGGTGGTGGAATGGCAGACACGAGAGACTTAAAATCTCTTACTTCGTAAGAGGTGTGCGGGTTCAAGTCCCGCCCCCGGCACCACGTTTCGAAATTAGAATATCGAAATACGAAACAAATTTTAAATACGAAATGCGAATTGTGAAACGGGACCCGTTCTATTTGCCAAAAACCTTGTTTTAAAGTAAAACATACTTTCTATTTGCGTCCACCGTAATAATTTGACGAAAGTCTTTAGGTTTGATAAATTGATATGATTTGAAAAAGTCAAAAACAAAAAGAAAAACAAAGTTCATTAAAAAGTAAGGGTTAAAAAATAATAAGTAAAGGAAGATGTGGGAGAAAATCTTGATGGGCTAGAATGGCGCCATCCGCGCTACCCCCGAATCTTTTTTCTCTCATTCTGTCTTTGCTTTAGTGCTGGCCTTAACTGGCTACCCCGCACAATCCTGGTGTATCACCTTTTTCTAGGCTTCGGTCTGGATTCTACCCGATACACACAAACAGGGAGTATCAAGGCAGGTACTATAAAAAATCGACCACACATAGGCAAGGAAACAAACAAAAACAAAAAAGTTCACAGCCAAACAAAAACAAAAATTATTTTATTTAGGCTGACAGAAACTTTCACCCCACTTCGGTGGGGTTTTTTTATTGCCAAAAGGGGCCATTTAAGGCCCCAATTTGAATTATTTTGCAGAAACTTGATGTGCCATTTGGTCTTGCAGTCCATATAGTTCTATAAATCCCGCCGATGCTTTTTGGTTAAACATGTTTTTTGAATTAAAACTAACCAAATGCGCATTCAATAGAGAGTGCTTTGATTCAACCGCGAGAGTCCAAACAGATCCTTTGTATAATTTACACGTTACTTTCCCGGTTACTTTTTCATTAACCGTATCAATGAAGCTGTTTAAATCTTTCATAAGAGGGGAATGCCATTTTGCCGAATAGCATAAATCGGCCCATTTATTATCAACAATGTTTTTGAATTCGTTTTCGTCTTTTGTTGAGACTAATTTTTCCAGTTCTTTATGTGCCGTGATTAATATTTCGGCCGCAGGTTGTTCGTAAACACTTCTTACTTTTAATCCTACGATTCGGTCTTCAATAAAAACTTTTAATCCGATTCCATATGCAGAGCCAAGTTTTTGCAAAGCTTTTATCGCATGAACAAGGCTTGTTTTTACGCCATTAAGTTTTATTGGAATTCCTTTTTCAAATTCAATTGAAATTGTTGTGGAATCGTTTGGCGCATTTTCTGGAAATTCATTTCTTAAAATACATTTTTCAAAGTTTGGGATCTTGGAAGAATCTTCGATTTCGCTTCCTTCCGATGAAAGTCCCCATAGATTTTCATCATACGAATAGTCTTTATGTTTTGCCGGGATTGGTATTCCGTGTTTTTCCGCATACTTAAGCTCTTCTTTTCTTGTCATGGACCATTCTCGTACAGGTGCAATAATTTTTAATGAAGGATCCAGGATTGTTATATATGAGTCTAATCTTACTTGATTATTTCCTTTTCCCGTACATCCGTGTGCTATTACGGAAATCCCTTCAGCGTGCGCTATTTCAACTGCTTTTTTTGCTATGATTGCCCTGCCAATTGGGCAGTAAAGATGGTAACCATTTTGATAATTCGCGTTGGATTTTATGGCTTTATTCAGGTATTCTTCCGCAAATTCTTCTTGAGCATCAATGACGATTGCTTTTTTCGCTCCGCATTTTATTGCCTTTTTTTGAATCGCCTCAAAATCCTCTCCGACTTGTCCAATGTCCAACGTTAAAGTATAGACCTCAGTTTTATAATTATCTTTTAGCCATTTGACCATTACGGAAGTGTCCAGTCCTCCGGAATAAAGTAATAAAATTTTATCAAACGTGCCTTTTTTGGCTTCATAGCTCGCGATTTTATTGTAAGTGTTTTTCATTTTATATAGTGTTAAAATTAATAAATTTAAATAACAAAATGCATTCGACGGGGTCGACGGAATTGGTGTGGTTGTTTTTCAAATCCATTAATTTTATAAAATTTAATCATTTTAATTAATTAAAAATTTTAACAATGCTTTTGCGATCATGAGTCGTGATTTTGACTGACTTAATATAAGAGAATTTGGCCCGTCTATAACTTCCGCTGTGATTTCTTCTCCTCTGTGAGCCGGAAGGCAGTGCATTATTTTTGCATTGGGCTTTGCGTGAGTTAGTAATTCTTCATTAACTTGATACGGTTTGAAAATTTTTACCCTTTTGTCGTATTCACTTTCAAGGCCCATTGATATCCATGTGTCCGTATAAACTATGTCAGCATCTTTTACGGCTTTTATGGGATCGCTACCGATTTTGAAATTACCATTTTTTGCTTCTTTAACGATGTATTTAGGCATTTCATATCCATTTGGCGTTGCGATGCTGAAATTGATTCCCAGCAAATCACATCCTAAAAATAGTGAATTTGCCGTATTACAGCCGTCTCCGACATAAGCAATTTTAAGATCTTTTGGAAAGCCTTGATGTAAGTTCCATATTGTATATAAATCAGCCAAGGTTTGAGTTGGATGATGCAAGTCACATAAGCCATTTATTACAGGTATGTTGGAATTTTTTGCCAAAGTTTTTATTGTTTCGTGAGAAAAAACTCTAGCAAGAATTATGTCTGTGAAATTTTCCAGATTTTTCGCGATATCAGGAACGGGTTCTCTGATTTTTGAATCGATGCTGTTTGCTAAAACGTCTGAACTTGTTAAATAAATGGCGTTTCCGCCGAGTTGTGTTGCGGCTACTTCAAACGCAACCCTTGTTCTAAGAGATGGTTTTTCAAAGATCATTGTTATGGTTTTATTGAGGAAGTGGCTTGTGTTTTCTCCGTTTTTTATAAATTGATATTGCAAAACATAAGCATTTTCGATGATGCTTAGTAGTTCATCTTTAGATAAGTCTGTTATTTTGGTTAAATGTTTAGTCATATTATTTTTGGTTATATTAAAAAAAAGACCTCGTTTTTTTACGAAGCCTCAAGGTTTACAAATTGCGTGTATGAATCAACGCAGCTTTTGAGGCTTCATTGTTTCTTCGCGACGATTTGTAAGATTTAATATAAACATATCATCAATATTTACTCACAATATTGTTTATTTGTCAAATAAACGCTATTTTATCTTCAAAGATTTAAGAATGTCTTCAGCGGAAGCTTGAACAGATGCTTCTTCTGTTGGTAGCATTGCAGCTGTTAAGATATATGCTTGTGTGTCTTTTACAGCATATAATTGAGCAAACCTAATAACGGGGTCCGTTGCACTTCTTTTGCCTTCAAACACAACAAATGTAACTTTTTGACTTTGTCCGCTGATTGGAATTTCAATTTCGTTTCGTGAAATTTCGTTATAGTTTTGAAGTAATGCTTTTTGATTTGCGATAACCTGTTTTCCGTAATCAACAGAGTCCATTGTCGATGGGAGTGCGCTGTGTGCAATATTTACATTTGTTAAGAAGAGTTCGTTTTTTATATTACTTTTGAAAATAACGATTGTTGAATTTGGTGTTCCTTGTGGAAAATCTTTTTCCTCAATTAATTCCCAATCTTGAGGATATGAGGCTTGAATATATTGAGTTTCATATGTTTTATATTTTTGGCTTGGAACGGTTGCAGTTGCTGGAGTGCCGCTTGAACAGCCCGAGAGCATAAGTAAGCCAATGATCAAACTTGTTGCTGTAATTTTTTTGTGTGAGGTTTTCATTTTTTAAAAGTTAATTTATGTGAAATTTTTATTTTTTTAATTTTATCACTTTTTACTTTTATTTGCATTTTTTTTGAATTTGAATATAGTTTGAGCCGTAAAAACAACATTATGAAAATTGCAGTTTTAACCTTTGAATCGATTGATAGAAGGTCATCAAAAGAAGATTCTCGAATTGTTCAGGCGGCGCGTGAGCTTGGGCATAAAGCGAGAATTTTTAGAGCTGATAAATGCCAGCTTGTTTATGATAGGCATAATCCGCGTGTATTTTATGATGGAAGCGTTTTTCCTGATTATGACGTTATTATTCCGCGCGTTGGACTTCTTCGAAATATTGAACTTCAAGCCGCCCTTGTTAAGCAATTGCAGTTGATGGGTTTTCCGGTTGTGAATACTTTTCATGCTATTTCAAGAGCGAAAAATAAACTTAGAACAATGCAGATTTTGGATCATTTTGATATTCCGATTCCAAAGACAATTGTTGTGCGTGATTTGAAATATATAAATGCGGAAATTTTAAAACAAGTTAATGCTTTCCCTGTAATTTTGAAAACGCCATTTGGCTCTTATGGAAGCGGTGTTGTGATCGCGGAAAGTAAGCGTGCGGTTATGTCCGCTTTGAGTTTTTTGTGGAAGCAAAGTGGTGTAAATATTATTTTGCTTCAGGAATATATGAAAGAATCAAAAGGTAAGGATGTCCGTGTTTTTGTTGTTGGGAATAAAGTTGTTGCGACAATGATCAGGTCTGCCAAGAAAGGGGAGTTTAGATCAAATATTGAGCTTGGTGGAAAAGGTGAAAAAACCGTTTTGAGCAAGCGCGAAATTGATGTTGCGATTAAATCTGTTAAGGTTTTAAAGCTTGAAATTGGTGGTGTTGATATCATACGTTCCAAAAAAGGTCCGCTTGTACTTGAAGTTAATGCAAATCCTGGCTTTAAATCGCTTGAAGAGGTTACTGGCGTTGATGTTGCGAAGGCAATTGTTGAATATGCGGTTGAAAAAGCGAAGCTTGTGAAGCTGACAAAAGAAGAGGCTTGACAATTATTGTAAATCGTATAATAATTTAAACCTTTATTAATTTAATCTAAAAAATATGAATGTTAGAAATACTTTAGTTGCGGGTCTTGGCGTTTTAGCCGGATTCGGCGCGTGCAGTGAGGTTCCAAAAACTCCTGTTGAGATTGCGGCTATTTGTGCTCAATGTGATAAAAGTAGAGATGCGACGCGTGATAGCGTTATAGACGCAGTTGACACGGCTGGTGTTATGCCGGTTAGGGGAAAGATGGCTCAAGAATTTATCGATACTACGTCTGAGATAGATCGTTTAACCTGCTTGAAGAAAGCCGGTTTACCAGCTGATGCTTGTTCAAAATAAACTATCCTATGGAAATAAAGAAAAGTTTTTTAGTTCCCTTGGCCTTTGCTGCTATTGTTGGTCTTGATGGCTGTGATAGAAACCTTTCTTATGTTTCTGCGGTTTGTAAATGCGTTGCAGACGCTGTTTATATGTGTGCTATTGAAAGCTTTGGTGGGATTGAAAATCCTGATACGGTTGAAAAAGCACAAGCTAAATCAATGGCTGCGCAAAGCAAATGTTTGGTTGATAAAGGCGTTGATCCTGAATTTTAATCTTTTCCTTTAATTATTTCATCGATAAGGCCATATTTTTTGGCTTCTTCCGCTGTCATGAAATTATCGCGGTCTGTATCTTTTTCGACTCTTTTGAAATCTTGACCTGTATGTTTTGCAAGAAGCCCATTGAGTCTGTCTTTTGTTCTGATGATATGTTCAGCATGAATTCTGATGTCTGAAGCTTGACCTTCTGTGCCACCGAGTGGTTGATGAATCATGACTTCCGCATTTGGCAAAGCGTATCTTTTACCCTTTGTGCCTCCTGCGAGCAAGATGGCACCCATTGATGCCGCCATACCCACGCAAACTGTTGAGACGTCACATTTCATGGCTTGCATTGTGTCATAGATTGCGAGACCGGCTGTAACGTGACCTCCCGGGCTATGAATATACATTGTGATATCTTTTTTTGGATTTTCTTTTTCAAGAAATAGAAGTTGTGCGATTACAGTGTTTGCAACAAGATCGTCGATTGCTGTGCCGACGAAAATAATTCTTTCTTTAAGTAAAAGAGAGTAAATATCATATACACGTTCGCCATAACTTGTACGTTCGATAACTGTTGGAACGAGAATATCTGACATCCTTTTTGCTTTTTTTGTTGCCATATTTCTATTTGGTTAAATTTATTTATATTTTTGCTCGTTCTTTAATTATATCACGAAAACCTGATTTTACGCATTCTAATGCCATTGACATAAAATTTAATGATTATTTAAAAAAAATATAAAAATCTCCTTGACTTTGGCTATTTATTGAATATTATATTATGTGCCATCAAGTTAAAGGTGATGGGTTTTATTTCTGTATCGAAAGGCTCCTTAACGAGTTCCTTAACATCTATGGTGTAGTAGAGAAATTAGCAGCTAATAAATTATCTTTTATCTCTAGTGTTATCTAGAGATAAATTAAGATCGATTTTCGATCTATTTTATGAAGAGTTTGATCCTGGCTCAGGATGAACGCTGGCGGTGTGTCTAATACATGCAAGTCGAGCGGCCCGCAAGGGCAGCGGCGAACGGGTGAATAATATGTTGGAACCTACCCCAAAACAGGAAATACCCTTTAGAAATAAAGGATAATGTCCTATAATCCCGCAAGGGTAAAGTCGCAAGACGTTTTGGGAGGGGCCTGCATCCTATCAGCTAGTTGGTGAGGTAATGGCTTACCAAGGCAATGACGGGTAGCTGGTCTGAGAGGACGGTCAGCCACAAGGAGACTGAGACACGGCTCCTACTCCTACGGGAGGCAGCAGTAAGGAATATTTCACAATGGGCGAAAGCCTGATGAAGCGACACCGCGTGAACGATGAAGTTCGTAAGGATGTAAAGTTCTTTTTTGGGGGAAGAATTCTGACAGTACCCCAAGAATCAGCGACGGCTAACTACGTGCCAGCAGCCGCGGTAATACGTAGGTCGCAAGCGTTATCCGGAATTATTGGGCGTAAAGCGTACCAAGGTGGTTTAGAAAGTTGGATGTTAAATATCTCGGCCCAACCGAGAAACTGTATTCAAAACTTCTAGACTAGAGACTTACAGAGGCAAATGGAATTCTGTGTGTAGGGGTAAAATCCGTTGATACACAGAAGAACACCAAAAGCGAAAGCAGTTTGCTAGGTAAGTTCTGACACTATCGTACGAAAGCGTGGGGAGCGAAAAGGATTAGATACCCTTGTAGTCCACGCCCTAAACTATGAGTACTAGGTGTAGGCAGGTTCGACCCCTGTCTGTGCCGACGCTAACGCATTAAGTACTCCGCCTGGGTAGTACGGTCGCAAGATTAAAACTCAAAGGAATAGACGGGAGTCCACACAAGCGGTGGAGCATCTGGTTCAATTCGATAACAAACGAGGAACCTCACCAAGACTTGACATCCCACGAAGACTGTCGAAAGATGGTTGTGCCGCAAGGAGCGTGGAGACAGGTGCTGCATGGTTGTCGTCAGCTCGTGCCTTGAGGTGTTCGGTTAAGTCCGTGAACGAGCGCAACCCTTGTCTTATGTTGTTTTTTCATAAGAGACTGCCTCGGCCAACGAGGAGGAAGGTAAGGATGACGTCAAATCAGCATGGCCCTTATGTCTTGGGCAACACAGGTGCTACAATGGCCGATATAGCGGGAAGCAATGCCGTAAGGCGGAGCAAATCCTTTTAAACTCGGTCTCAGTTCGGATTGAGGTCTGCAACTCGACCTCATGAAGTTGGAATCGCTAGTAACCGCGCATCAGCTATGGCGCGGTGAATATGTTCCTGGACTTTGTACTCACCGCCCGTCAAGCTATGAAAGGTAGGGGCGCCTAAAGTCCCTGGTTTACCGGGGCCTAGGGTGACACTACTGATTGGAGCTAAGTCGTAACAAGGTATCCGTAGGAGAACCTGCGGATGGATCACCTCCTTTCTAAGGAGTGAAACACGGCTATCCCTTCGGGGTATGCCACAGGTCGAATTCCTTCGGGAATTCAATCTTACCTTTTATGGGTGAGAATAAAGTCTAGTTTCTCTACTGCATTATGGATGTTAGGGGTTTATGAAAAGACCAAGAGGTCTTTTTTTCGTGCGCTTTTTGTGTGCGGATTAAAATTTTCCGTACCATTCGGTAACGTCAAACCAAGTTTTGGTTCCGTCCGCGGCTTCAAAGCTTTCTATTTGTCTGCCTTCAACTTGTTTAATTTCTTGCTTTGTATATGGGTATTTTCCTAATTTTTGTAAATACATCGTTTCTATCATTATCCCTAGCATAGTATTTGGGATTCCACATGTTATAATGGCTTCTTCTTGTGAGCTGCCATCGCTGCCTTCAAAGTGAATATCATGATCGCTGAAAAACTTTAAGACATTTGCCTTTCTTGCATCACTATCCGACATTCCTTCTCTAATAAGGTCAATTGGTTGAAATTGTGGAGTGCTTTTATTATGTGCTTCCATGAGTGCTGTTTTAAATGATTGGGGATTAATTTAACAAACATTTATTTATTTGTCAATATTTATTTATGTTGTATATACTTATTCTTCATGGTATTTTATTTGCGTTCTTTTTAGCCATGGGGTTGTAGCTCAGTTGGCTAGAGCGCCTGCTTTGCAAGCAGGAGGTCAGGGGTTCGATTCCCCTCAACTCCACCAATAATATTTCCATATAGAATGATGCGGTCGCTTTTAGCGTTTGACAATTTCATATTTTACTGTATTCTATATGCACTTATAAATTAAAAATAATTAAATATGAACATTGTTCCATCTTTACAAGACACCGTTGCTCAAGAAGACGCTTTGCATACAGTCGTTGCAGTCGATCACGTTAATGGAAAAGTCATGCTTGAAGATGCCGTAGGTCGTAGATCGCCAGATTGGGTTGATTTTGCAGATCTTGATTTAGAGGAAGATGCGCTCGGAACAGATACTCCTTGGATGGATGCTGATACCGGTGCAACTACAATAACTCATTCCAGAGTTTGGACCTTATTGTCTTAGATTTTGCCGATTAGTTCAATTCCCGGTTTCAGTGTTGCGCTTCCAGGCTCCCAGCTTGCAGGACAAACTAATGCGCCATTGTTTTTGCGTACAAAATCCGCGGCTTGAAGTCTGCGTAGGATTTCTTTTGCACTTCTGCCAATGCTGTTGTCGTGAATGTCTGCCATCTTTAGCTTTCCATCAGGATCGATAATAAACGTCCCGCGAAGCGATAATCCTTCATTTTCGATATAAGTCCCAAACATGCGGCAAATGTTGCCTGTTGGGTCTGCCAGCATTGGATAGGTTACTTTTTTTATTAATTCGGAATTATCATGCCAAGCTTTGTGAACGAATGCTGTGTCCGTGCTTATGCTTAGGATTTCTGCGTTTAATTTTTTAAATTCTTCATAATATTTTTCCGCTTCTCCGAGTTCCGTTGGGCATACAAACGTGAAATCCGCCGGATAAAAAAGAAGCACTACCCATTTTCCTTTGTAATCAGATAATTTTATTTTTTTAATCTGATCGTTGATGTATGCGTCTGCTTCAAAATCTTGCACTATCTCATTTATTTTTACCATTTTGTTTTTGGTTATATGGTTAATAGATTATTATATTATAAATTTTTATAAATACAAATTGCTTTACTTTTGGCTTTGATAAGGGCAAAATATGTCCATGCATAGATTTTTTATTTTTCAGCCGGATGTTATTGATAGCAAAAAAGTTTTGATAACTTCGGAAGAATTGTGTCATCAGTTTTTTAACGTTCTTCGATTTAAAGCTGGTGAGAAGATTATTATTTTGGATAATTTAGGCGATGAATATTTGGTTGAATTAATGGATGTTTCTAAAAAGGAGGTGATTGGAAACGTTTTAGAAAAGCGCAAAAACAATGCTGAATCGAAAATTAAAATTCGTCTTTATCAGGCGATTCAGAAAAGTCCGGAAAAATTTGAAATGGTTTTGCAAAAGGGGACAGAGGTTGGTGTTACTGAATTTGTGCCTTTGATTACAAAAAGAACAGAGCGTGAGAGTTTGCATAAACTTCCGCGTTTGGAAAGAATTTTGAAAGAATCTGCAGAGCAAAGCGGCAGGGGAATTATTCCTGTTTTGAGAGAGCCTGTTAAGATGCAGAAGTTGCTTGAAAATTTGATCAAAAGTGATGATAAAAGCGCTGAGGTGAATAAAAAAGTTGTTCATGTTTTAGCTCATCCTGAAGCTGAAAAAACATTGAAGGATGTCTCAAGGATTTTGACCGATGGAGTTGAGCAAATAAACATTTATATTGGACCTGAAGGTGGTTTTACAGAGCAGGAGATTGAGGCCGCGAAAAAAGCAGGTTTTATTTTATTGAATATTGGTCCAAGAATTCTTCGATCAGAAACAGCCGGAATTGTTATCCCTGCGCTTCTGACATTTTTATAACATTTATCTAACATCTGTTTGACGCTTATCTATAAGCCATATAGAATGGCATTAATTGTCTAAATTTAATTTTATGAGAGCATCTTTAAAAACAGGTTTTAGCTTTGGTCTTACTTCCGCGATTATCACGACTCTTGGCCTTATGGTTGGGCTTGATTCCGTTACTTCGTCAAAATATGTTGTTCTGGGTGGCATTTTAACAATCGCGATTGCTGATGCGTTTTCGGACTCTTTGGGGATTCATATCTCTCAGGAGTCAGCTGGTGATAAGAGCAATAAGCAGATTTGGGAAGCAACGTTTTCTACTTTTATTTTTAAATTAATTTTTGCTTTGACTTTTGTTATTCCGGTTTTGATTTTTCCTTTAACTACAGCCATTTATGTGAGTATTGTATATGGAGTGACTTTGCTTGCAATTTTGAGTTATTTTTTAGCAAAAGCCGAAAAAACAAAACCTTTGCATGTTATTCTTGAGCACGTTTTGATTGCGATCGTGGTTATTGCCGTAACGCATCAAGTTGGAGATTGGATTGGGATTGCTTTTGCAAAATAAGTGTTATTTATCCAACCAAATCCAAGTAGCATTTTTCGCATAAAATTGGCGAAGGATTATTTGGTGAATACGTTGTTTGAATTTCAATTTTACATTTTGAGCACGTTCTTTTCCAAATCATTCTTGGACTTCTTTTTGCCGTTCTTCCTCTGTGTCTACAAAGGTGACATTTATGAGGAATAGGCAGATTTGATTCTTTATAAAAAGCAAGCTCCTGTTCTATTATTTTGTAATTTTTACCACATTTTTCACAAGCTAAAATTTCTTGGGTTATTGTGTTTGGTACATCTTTAATGTGATCCGGAATTAAGTAAGTTTGTTTTTTAAATTCTTTTTTGTCAGGTTCTTTAAAGCTCCATCCTTTTTCTTTTATTTGTTCTTCCGTAAGCGTAAAAAATTCATTTGCCACGGATTCATTGTATGCAAAAGGGGAGCTTGTTATTGGGAAAAATTCTCCCCATTCTCCCGTTTTTTTCATATGTTCGATAATTTTTGCCAGCAATTTATCGTATTCTTCTTTTTCATATTGCTTATTTAATATGCAATATTGTTTTTTTCTCATTCCAATGCATCCGAATAAGTCTTTATTCCCAAGACATAAGTCACAGTATGTGATGTTTGAGTTTCCGTCCCATGAATTAACACAGAATTTGCAACTAACCATTCTATATGCGCAACTTACCATTTCGTAACAAAGTTCACCGCCGGCGGCAACGAAATCCCAATCATAACAGTCTTTTGCGTCAGTTAATTGTGTTCCGAATTTAATGTCGTGTAATTTTTCGCTATCAAAACACATTTTTGCGTTTTTTGAGCTTTTTAAATGATTGCCAACACATTCGTCACAGTTCACGTTTTCAAGATATTTTTTAGGACATTTACTTTCAACCATATCGGCGAATTGTTTAGTAATTTTTTCAAGATTATTATATGAACCCAGGTCCATTTTGGCTTTAAATTCTTCAAATTCTTCTTGTGAGACCTGCTTATTGAAAATGTAGCGTCTTGCACTTCTCAAATTTGAACACCCAATGCAATCGTGACAGTTTTTCATGTCATAGCAGAAGGTTAAGTTGCTGCTTCCTGTTATTTTTTGACAGAAGAGACAGTTGTTTGCTCTATCAGCGTCCGATATTTGATATGAGTGGATTGAATCGCTTGTGTAATCGGCGTCGACGCATTTAAAATTTCTGTAATTAAGGCGTCCATAATATGAATCTTCGCAATAATCTGTTGTGAATATTAAATAGCAGTTTTTATTATTAAACGCATAGTTTGTGAAATAACTGTTTTGATTATTTATGCAATTTAAAGATATTCTTGGCACTACTTTCTGCAATTCTATGAATTGTTCAAAAAAAGGCCTGTTAAAGTCAAAATCACGTCCATAAGTCGTTGGATCCCACTTATCCGACCACCAAATTTCTTGGTCATAAATTTTATATGGTTTTTCTTGAGAATACATTGAAATTATTTCTTTTCCTGAAAAATCACATTTTCTTGTGTATAAAAAGAATTCATTTCTGAATGCTTGCCTTCTTTGAGATCTGCATGTTGGGCAAAGCGTTGGAGTCGCGACGTCGATTTTTTTGTAAAATTCAGTATCTTCCGGAGCAATTGCGAATGGTTTAGCGCAGTTTTTGCAGGTTTTTGTTAGTGAGGTCATATTTATTTATTATTAATAATAATTATAATATTTCTTTGTTTTTTTTGTATATATCTATTATATAACATATGAGCGCAGATACCGTTGGCATAAAATCCATTAACATTAAATATCCGTCTTGGTTATGCCTTTCGAGGTTTACCATCCTTTGTGCTCTGATAAATAATATTTCTATACGATTTCTATCTTCCGGAAAACGACTATAGAAAAAATCTCTTGATTGTTTACATACCAATAATCTGCATCCGGCACGCATACGATCGATGTCTGGCGGCCCTTCGATCAGCATAGCGAGCTGATTGCTGCTTTTTTTTGCCACTGACCTTAAGTAGTCATATTCCTTTTCGGCTTCTGTGAAAAGCAATATAAACTCGGGTCCATCCAAACAATCAGTAGGCATTTCATCATCTATTATGTCAGGAGCTTTGTTCATAATATTTATTATTTAAGAATATACATTATCTAATAATTATAGATTTGTCAACAATTATGACTTGTGGCATTTATTTTGTGATTAATTTTGATACTTTTTATGGCTTATTTAATTGATTATTGACTATTTTGAATGGCTGTGCTATAGTGTTGTTATAATTATTGACAATATGGATTTAATCAAAACTTTAGTGAACATAGGCTTGAGTGACAAGGAGGCTAAAATTTATCTTTCACTTTTGGAGTACGGTAAGGCGTTGCCCAGCACTTTGTCTCGAAAAACTGGAGTGAAAAGGCCAACAACGTATGTTGTTCTCGAGCAATTACAAAAGCGTGGATTGGTTAGTCGTGTGAAGTATGGAAGTCTTTTATATTTTAGAGCGTTGAATCCTTATTCTCTTTTGAACGATCAACATGAAAAATATTCCGCTTTGGAATTTGCTTTGCCTGAATTGCTATTGTTGAACTCTAAGTACGCTTCGACTCCTCAGATGACGATTTATGATGGGGTAGAGGGAATTAAGAAGATAATGGAAGATACTTTAACCTCAAAAACGGAATTGCTTTGTTGGGCGGATGTTAGTTTGGCCGTTGATACTTTGTTGAAGGATTATTATCCGACATATGTGAAGAAAAAAGTTGAAAGAAAAATCTGGTTGCGTGGTATTTTTTCTTATGATAAAAAAGCTTTGGAATTTAAGAAAAATGGAGAAAAAGAGTTGAGAGAAGTTTATTTGATTCCAAAGGATAAATTTCCATTCAAGAATGAGATAAATGTTTACGATGATAAGGTCGCGATTATTTCACATGAGGATAAAATTGGTGTGATTATTCAGAGTAAAAATATTGCTGATACGCAGAGATCAATCTTTAATTTTGCTTTTGAGTACGCGAAAATCGTGGATGAAAAGATGTGTTCTTCATAAAAAGACTTGGTATATTTGAATATGTGATTTAGAATCTGATGGTATTAATAATAAATATATTCATGTCTGCTTTTTTATATTCATTAATCAGCGTTTTGATTGTTAGCGCGATGTCGCTTGTTGGCGTTGTTGCTATTTTTTTTAGAGATAAATCTTTGCAGAATGTTTTGGTTTATTTTGTTAGTTTTTCCGCAGGCGCTTTGTTTGGCGATGTGTTTATTCATCTTCTTCCTGAGGCAGCGGAAAATGGCTTTGATCTGCAGGTTTCGCTTTATGTTATAGGTGGGATTCTTACGTTTTTTGTTATCGAAAAGTTTATTCACTGGAGGCATTGCCACGTGCCAACTTCAGTCTCTCATCCGCATCCGGTTGCGCTTATGAATTTAGTTGGAGATTCGGTGCATAATTTTATTGATGGGCTTGTTATTGGCGCGAGTTATATGGTGAGTATTCCGGTTGGGATTGCTACAACTTTGGCTGTTGTTTTACATGAAATTCCGCAAGAGATAGGTGATTTTGGCATTCTTCTTTACGGTGGTTTTTCAAAGAAAAAAGCCATGTTTTTTAATTTTGTTACAGCTTTAACCGCGGTTCTTGGTGCGGTTGTTGTGTTTTTAGTTGGAACCGTAAATTCAAATTTAACTTTATTTTTGGTACCTTTTACAGCTGGTGCATTCATTTATATTGCCGGATCGGATTTGATTCCGGAACTGCATAAAGAATGTGGTTTAAAGAAAGCATTCTTTCAGTTTATATTTTTCGTGTTTGGGATTGGAATTATGATGCTGCTTTTGCTTTTGGAGTAATTTTTAAATATGACTAAAAAACATATAGCTATTGAGGTTTTGCCTAGAGTTTTGTGGATAATCGAAGGTTTGGTTTTGTATTTTTTTGTTTATTCGGAACAGGTTTTGATGAGTAAAAATATTTATTTTTTGATTTTAGGGTCTCTTTTTATTTTCCTCGGATTATCTTATGTTATTTGGACGTTTATTTTTTTAGCAAAGCCGATGTTTACGAAAAAGCTTGTTACAAGTGGCCCTTATAAATACTCAAGACATCCGATGTATGTGTCGATTTATATAGTTTTATTTGGGGTTGGCTTTTTGATGTCTTTATTTCAATGGTTTTTGGTGTTATTTTCATTTATTCCTTTGTGGTATTTGGATTGTAAGATAGAGGAAAAACAAATGATTGATTTGCATGGCGAGAAGTACGTGGAATACAAGAAGAGGGTGGGGATGTTTTTTTAAGTTCGTATGCAGGTTATATCAATCTTATATACTTCTTATGTAAATTTTATATATAAGTGATATAAAACGTATACGGACTTTGAAGTGAAGTGTTCTAGCTCGAACTTGGCTTTTTGTATTTAGAGTTTGCGCCGCTTTGCGGCGCGTGGTGGAGCCAATGGGGGTCGAACCCACAACCTCATCCATGCCATGGATGCGCTCTAGCCAGTTGAGCTATGGCCCCGTGATTGCGCGGAGTTTTTATTGCAGAATATTTTTACCACGAAATTTTGGAGTAGGCAATGTTATGTGTATTGACCTCCTATTTTTTGCATGATATGATTAGATCTCCTAACTATTTAGATACCTAAGTATGCCAAAGGATGTAAATGAAAAAGTCATAAAGTTGTTTTTTGAACTCGGAAGGGTGATACGTTCGCGTGCTTTGCGCAAATGTTGCTTGGGGCTTAATATGTCGCAACTGTTTGCTATTATGTTTATTAAAGAGCATAAGGCGAAGATGAAAGATATTTCAACCATGCTTGGGATTAGAGATGCTTCTGCGACTTCTCTTGTTGATGGGCTTGTCAAAGCCGGATACGTTCAAAGAAAACATGATAAAAAAGATAGGCGTGAAGTGAATCTTTCCGTTACGAAAAAGGCGGATTTGATTATTGATGCGGCATGGAAAAATAATGTCGCCGGTTTTCTTGCGCTTGAATCCCTTACTAATCAGGAATTGATCGATCTTGAAAAAATTCTTATAAAACTTAAAAAATATTCTCATGAGTAAAATTCTTAATACTATGCGTGCAATTTTGCAGTTTCTAAAGACAAAATGGAAGATTGCGCTTCCAGTTGGACTTATTTTGCTGATTGTTGTTTATGCAATGCTTCCAAGAAGTGCAAAGCTTGATTTTACGGTTGTTGAAGCAAAAACGGGTAATATGAGTCAAGAGGTCTCTGTTACCGGTAAAGTTAAATCTGCTGAGACCATTGATCTTACTTTTGATAAAGCCGGAAAGGTTGCTTATATCAATGTTAAAGTTGGTGACAAGGTGAAAACGGGTCAGGTCTTAGCGTCACTTGCTAACAACGATTCTTCCGCTCAGGTTAGGCAGGCCGGCGCAAGCGTTGAAGCCGCAAGGGGACAGCTGATGCAAGCAAAGGCAAGCCTTGAGTATCAAAAAGCGAATCTCGAATCTATAAAAAAAGGAACTCGCGAAGAAGAATTGCAAATAGCACAAGCCGGTGTTGACAGTGCTATGACAAGCCTAAGAAACGCTGAAACAAAAGCTGAAAATGATCTTAAGTCTTTAAAGGACGATGTAAAAGATGTTTTGTCTGATGCTTTTTCCAAGGCTGATGACGCAATTCGAAAACAAACAGATGGAATGTTTTCAAATTCTGAAACCACAACTCCGGGTTTGACGTTTTCTGTTTCAAATAATCAGGTTAAAATCGATACGGAATGGCAGAGAATGCTTTCCGGGAACCAATTGAACGATTGGCGCATTGAGCTTGACGCTTTAAAAGCGGACGTTTCGCCAAGTGAAATGGTTTTAAATCAGGCGATGATTAAAGCGAAATACCATTTATCAATCGTAAGAACTTTTTTGGATAATCTAATGCTTGCTGTTAGCTATGCTTCGGATTTGTCGTCTGCGACTTCTGTGTCTTATAAAACTTATATTACGCTTGGTCGTACTAATGTTAATGCAGCAATGACTGCTGTTGTTGGGCAAATTCAGGCAATTGATGCACAAAAAATTACAAATCAGACAAGCTTGGCGACTGCGCAATCTGCATTAACGGTTGCTCAGAATAATTTACTTTTAAAAAAGGCAGGGAATACGGTTGATCAGATTTCTGCGGCTGAAGCACAGGTTAAATCTTCTGAAGCGAATGTGTATTTTTATAATGCTCAGCTTAATTCTGCGGCGGCCAATTATCAAAATATTGCCGCACAATTTGAAAAAACAATTATAAAATCTCCAATTGATGGAGTCATTTCAAAGAAAAACCTTGAAGCAGGGGAGGCGGCTTCAGCGGCCGTTCCGGTTCTTTCCGTTATGAGTGATGCAAAATTTGAAGTTGAAGTTGATATTCCGGATGTCGATATTGCAAAAATTAAAGTTGAAAACGTCGCTCGTATAACTCTTGATGCTTATGGCGATAGTGAGGTCTTTTCAGCAAAAGTTATTTCAATTGATCCTGCAGAAACCGTTATTGAAGGTGTTCCGACTTATAAAGTTAAATTGGCTTTTGATAAAGAAGATGAACGAGTTAAATCCGGTATGACGGCAAATATCGATATTGTTACCGCAACGCGTGAAAACGCGGTTTACGTGCCTCAGAGAGCGGTTTTTACGATTGATGGAGAAAGGTTTGTGAAAGTTCAAGATAAAGACGGAAAAATTTCTGATGTTAAGATTAAAGTTGGGATTCGTGATGTAAATGGAAATATGGAAATTTTGGAAGGAATTAAAGTAGGGGATAGCATAGCTATAATGAATAACTGATGAAAATTATTGAAGTAAAAAATTTGGAGAAAATATATGGCGAAGGAGACGCCAGAACAACGGCTTTGGATGGTGTTACTTTTGATATAAAAAAAGGTGAGTTTGTTGCAATTATGGGCCCTTCAGGCTCAGGGAAGTCAACACTCCTTCATGTTCTTGGATTTTTGGATAAACACACCGGTGGAGAATATTATTTTGAAGGTAAAAAGATCGAATCTTATACGGAAGATGATTTGGCAAAGCTTCGAAATAATAAAATGGGATTTGTTTTTCAGGCTTTTAACTTGCTTCCAAGAACAACGGTTTTGGAAAATGTGAAACTTCCGCTTTTATACTCAGATATTCCGGAAAGTAAATGGGACGCGCTTGCTTTGGAGGCGATTGATTCCGTTGGACTTACACATCGTTTAAGTCATGAACCTTCACAATTATCCGGTGGTGAAAAGCAAAGAGTTGCGATTGCGAGAGCGCTTATACTTAATCCTTCTGTTATTTTTGCTGATGAGCCGACCGGTAATCTTGATTCAAAGTCCGGACAGATTGTTATGCAAACTTTGCAACGCTTGAATGAAGAACATGGGAATACAATTATTTTGATAACGCATGAAACTTATACCGCCGAACATGCAACAAGAATTATTAAATTGCATGACGGAAAAATAGTTACTGATGAAGCGGTTAAGCATCGTTTAAAAGCAACTCAATTTATAAAATAATTATGATTTTAAAATATACATTAAAAACAGCAATTACAGGGCTTAGAACGAATAAATCACGTTCTGTTTTGACTGTTCTTGGGATTGTTATAGGCATTACAGCAATCATGCTTATTGCTTCGCTTGGTAAAGGTGCGCAAAATTTGATTTTGGATCAAATCCAAGGGATGGGTACAAAAACTGTTATTGTTCTGCCCGGAAGGCAGCCAAAAGGTGCAAGCGATAGTGCGCAGATGTTTACAGATTCTTTGAAAGAAAAAGATCTTGAAGCTTTAATGAAGAAATCAAATGCGCCTACAATTGCAAAGGTTATGCCTGTTGTTTTTGGTGCTGATACTGCTGTTTATGGAAGCGAAACTTATAGAATGACGATATTTGGAGCTTCACCTATGATTTCTGAAATATTTGATTTGGATGTTGATAAAGGTGAGTTTTTTACGGATGAGGACGTGAAGAGTTTGGCGGATGTTGCTGTTATAGGTGCGAACATTAAAGATGAGCTTTTTGGTTCTTCCGATGCCGTTGGTCAACGAATTAAAATCAAGAATAGAACATTTAGAATTGTTGGCACTATGCCAAAAAAAGGACAAGTTTCGTTTTTTAATTTCGATGATATTGCAATTATTCCTTATACAACAACTCAGCAATATATATTGGGCGTAAAATATTATCAGCGTTTGATAATTCAGGCGGATTCAGAAGCTAATATTAAACGTACGGTGAAAGATGTGACGACGACTTTAAGAAATAATCATGATATTACAGATCCGGAGAAGGATGATTTTCATATTGAAACGCAGGAGGATATTGCTTCAAGATTAAGCGTTGTTACCGATGTTTTGACGATGTTTTTGATTGCAGTTGCTGCGATTTCGCTTATTGTTGGAGGAATCGGAATTATGAATATTATGCTTGTTTCCGTAACTGAAAGAACTCGTGAAATTGGGCTTAGGAAAGCAGTTGGTGCTACGGAAAAAGATGTTTTGTATCAGTTTTTACTTGAATCGGTTTTGTTAACCGGAACAGGCGGTGCAATTGGGATTTTTCTTGGAGCGACTTTATCATTTTTGATTTCATTGATTTTAAGTAATGTTGTTGGGCTTTCTTGGGAATTTATATTTCCATTGTCCGCAACTTTGATTGGGCTTTTTGTTTCCGGAATGGTTGGTCTTGTTTTTGGCTTGTATCCTGCAAGGCAGGCGGCAAGAAAGAGCCCGATGGAAGCATTAAGATATGAATAATTGCGGTTTAGGTTGGCCAGATTGGCGTGCTTGACCCTTGTTTTACGATTGTCATTGCCGCTCTCGTTTTTTCCATCATTTCCATTAATGTTGCAATTTGAGTTGCGATTTCGGGCGCGTTGATTGGTTTTGTTGGTTCTTCGGTTGATGATAAAGCTTTTAGAACCGCTGTTCGCATTTGCATCATGGGTTCATCGATTGGTTTGAGTCCCGTGAGCCACATTACGAATTCTAAGTTCGTTGATGCTTGTTCGATTGTTAGCACTGCCATTTCTGTTTCCATGTTGTTTTTGGTTAAATTATTTAATATATAAAAAAATCCCGAGATTTTAGTCCCGGGATTTGTGATTGTTATTTTTTCACGTTAAATTCCCGGGCTTGATAGTCCAAAAAAGTAAAAGAAAAAAGTATTTTTGGTGCCGAGAATGTTCATTGGTTTTATTGTTGTCCTTTGTCTAATACGCTTAATGCAGCCGCACCATGATTTTGCCAATCCTTGTCTGATGCGAGTGCTGTTGTTATTGCTGTTTCTGCTCCAAGGGATAAAGCTGGAGCGACGTCTGGTGCATCCGATGGATCGTGGTACGCGTTTGGTCCTGGTATCATATTATTTTTGGTTAATAATAATTTTTTTAAAAAAATCCCGAGCTTTTGGCCCGGGATAATGTTTTATAAATTAAATCCTCGGGCTTTTAAGCTTTGCAAAGAAAAACATAAATGATTTATTGAGGATATTCATAGTGGTTTAATTGTAGTTTATCGTTTGAGTAATTGTCAAATTTTTATTGAGTAGCGTGGATTTAATTTTATAAAAGGCATTTTGAAGCCTGCTTTAACGACTAAGCTTAACAAGAAATTGAAAAGCATGTATGTCAGCGTGATGCCGATTGCCATTAATATTCTTTCTTGCCATACAATTGGAATAAGGCTTGTCCATACGGCTGCCTTGAGATTGAATGCGTATAAAAATGCGACGCTGCCGACTGAGTGTGCGACGAATGTTGCGCCAAGTGCGCGTGCGAAAACGAATTTGTCTCGGAAGAAATACATTGCGAATGGAATGATCCAATACATCGCATAATACCAAGCGGTTCTGCCTTCCGGATGCATCCAAAATGCAATCATTGCGAGTCCCGGGGCGATCAAAATCCACGGAGTTTTTTTGGCGAAGTAGAGGAGTGCGAGTAGCATTGGGAGAAATCGGATGAGCGTGCCGGCATCAGTTGCAAAGCCATGAAATGCCCAGTTAACGATTTGCATTGCGGCAACAATAACCATTCCCCAAACTGATCCGATGAAGCTTCCGGCAATTGGGCCATAAAAATCAAATAAATTGAATTTTAAGTTCGTTACGCCGAGGATGTTTGAAAACGGCACTTGCATAGCAAGAAAGCCGATAAATGTGAAAGCGCTTATGAAAGCGATTTTTTTGAGATTTTTATTCATAGTAGAAATTGTTAAAAAATAAGTGACGTATGAATTTTAGCACGGAAAATTTTGGGGTCAAATTTGTAAAAATTTGGAGATTTTTTGGTGCTGGTTTATAATCGCTTCTGTCCGCAAAGCTCGTTATTTATCCGGGCCTGTAGCTCATCTGGTAGAGCGCAGCATTCGCATTGCTGAGGTGGGCGGTTCGAGTCCGCCCAGGTCCACCAAATACATGCGAGAAAAACGATACGAAGCGAAGAGTGCGCGTATTTAGCGTACTCGGAGCGTAGTAGAAAAAGAGCAGAAATTAGTCAAGTGTAGCGCTGACTTATTTCAAGCTTTTTCAGTTTTTCTCTTGTGCACGCTGAACTTATTTTCAAGTCCGTATACGTTTTATATCATTTATATATAAGATTTATATAAGAAGTATATGAGATTGATATAATTTCCATATGGATTTAAAAACGTGAGAGGAGGTAATGGCTTGATTTTAGTTGTTCTTGTTTGCTGTATTCTATTTTTTCTTGCGGTTGTGAATAGTGGAGAATATAATTACTCCCTATTTTATAATTTAATAATTATGGCTCTAACATTAACGCAGCAAGCAGATTTAGTTATTGGCCAATTAAAAAAACCATTTGATGGGGCGCTGAAAAAGAATTTAACGATGCGTTGTTGCATCAAATGAAAGAACTAGGTGTGATTTCCGATGAGGTTGCTGATGCTGTTGTGCATGCTATTGATGCTCAATTGCATGATGAAAGAGATGAGACTACTAGAGTTAACGAACAACGATTGGCCTATGATGCTGAAAGGTCTTATCAAGCTAGATTGCTAGAGGCTAAGCCTTTGGTTGATTTGAAAAATTATAAAGGTATCGTTTCAATGATTCAGCGCACCTCTGGTACGTGTCTTATACGAGATGTAAGGGTTCAAAAAATGTTGATTGATGCAATACTTGATAGTGGAGAAATTGATTTTATGGCAAGAATTATTGGTAGTATTGATTATTTTGATTATGGTATTCGGGAGTCTGTTATGAAAGAGCTTTTGACTAAAGCGACTTCTGCGCAATTAGTTTTGGCAATAAATTATGTTGGTAAAATTTCTGACCAAGAAGTAAGATTGTGTAATCGATTGTTGGAAATCGGAAAAGTTGAAGATTTTATCCGTGCTTTGAATGGATTTAGCTATGGGCTTGATCGGTCGTCTCAGGCATTAATGGATAGAATATTTGAAAACGAAGACGGTGTGATGGTATTTGTTAATTTCGTAAGAGGTGAGCAGGGCGGTTCAGATTTCCAAAGAACATTGCTGAATGCCTGTGCTCTTCATAGAAAAGAATTTTTGTTGAGGGTTATTGATGAAGCTGGCGTTGATGTCGAATTTCTTGCAAGTTCTCCATCTCATTTTCTACAGCGCACTGCAGCGGTTATTAAAGCTAGAAATGCTTTGAAGGAGCTTGAAGCTGCGGCAGTATAATGGTTTTCTTGTAAATTTCATTGAATTCATTGTATTCTTTGTTATGCAATTAACGATTTTTTTATGCTTCAAACCTTTTCAGATTGGCTTACGTATGACATTCTAAAGCTTATTCCAAAAACGCATTTTGCGGATAGTCTGAATTTTTTTATTGCAGATACGATAAAGATTTTTTTGCTTTTGATCGTGATTATTTTTGCGGTTTCGATTATTCGATCTTTTATTTCGCCTGTGAAAATACGAAATATTTTGGCGCATAAAAATAAGTATGTTGGAAATGTTTTAGCGGCGGTTTTTGGCATATTTACGCCATTTTGCACGTGTAGTGCGATTCCACTATTTCTGGGATTTATTGAAGCCGGCGTGCCGCTTGGAGTTACGTTTTCTTTTCTTGTTGCATCACCGATGATTAATGAAGTTGCGATCGTTTTGTTGCTCTCCATGTTTGGTTTAAAAATCATGCTTATTTATATATTGAGCGGACTTGTTATTTCGATTGTTTCCGGGATTTTGATTGGTCATATGAAGGTTGAAAATTTGGTTGAAGAATTTGTTTATAAAAATAAAGGAGCAGGGGATGAGTTTGCCAATTTTAATTGGAAATTACGCCTTAATTATGCGAAAAATTACACTTTAGGTATTTTGGGAAAAGTTTGGATTTATATAGTCGTTGGAGTTTTCCTTGGCGCGTTTATGCATGGATATGTTCCTGCGGATTTTCTTGCGCAATATGCGGGAAGCGATAAATGGTACGCAGTGCCTTTGGCCGTGCTTATTGGCGTTCCTTTATATTCAAATGCGGCCGGAGTTATTCCATTCGTGAGCGTATTAACTGAAAAAGGCGTGAGCATTGGTACTTCGCTTGCTTTTATGATGGCTGTTACAGGACTCTCTTTGCCGGAATTTATGATTTTGAAAAGAGTGATGAAATTGAAATTAATTTTGATTTTTGCGGGAATCGTTGCGGCGGGAATTATTTTTACCGGGTATTTGTTTAATGCGGTGATTTGACATGTTTTACTTTACGTGTTAAAGTAGGCTCTATTTTGAAAATATAAAAGATGGGATTAAGTGGAGCTGAAATTTTTGGTTTTGAAAGTGATTTGCGCGGTGATTTTGATTTAAATAGTTTAAATCCGACGCAAGTTGAATTGCGTAATATTTTAAAGCGCTTTAAAGAGAGGGTTGATGGAGTTTTGAGTAACGGGCTTGTTCTTTTGCCTTTTGATCCTAGCGGCAAGTCTTGTAAGATGATTCGATCTTTTGATCAAAATAATCCAGCTTTTGAATTAACGCAATTTTTGAAACATGGACGTGATGTTGAGAGTTCTTTATATGGTACGGAAATGGATATTTTACATTCAAAAGAATCAATTTCGTGTTTAGTTGATTTTGTTCGAACGTATAAATTTATAGAGGCTTTGTTTTTGCATCTGGATAGGCTTGAAGCGATTTTGCCCGGAAAAATAGAAGTTGTTGACGCCGGAAGCGGTGGAATCCCAGTTTTTGGACTGCTTGCTGCGATTAAATCGGATCGAACTGTTGTAACTTGTATTGAAAATAATCCCACTTCCGTAATATCTTCCCGCGAAGTAATTCAATCTTTTGGTTTACAGGATCGAATTAAGGTTATCAATGCTGACGCGACTACGTATGAGCACGATAAGTTAATTGATTTATTGATATCTGAAACAATGCACGTCGCTTTGCTTGGTAATGAGCCTTTGGTCAAAATTCTTAATAATTTATGCAGATTTGTTTCTGAGCATGGAGTTATAATTCCGGAAGGTGTTAACGTTGAGTTGGCTTTGGCGAGAGAAGAAGAGCTACAAAGATTAAGGAGGGTTGTTGATATAACCGGTCTTTCCACTTATGCGTATTTGGATTTTGAAAAAATTGCGAGATTTAATCCAATGGCTTTGTTGCCGATTATAATTCATTTGGTACGTTTGTCTCGTTTGGAGAACGGTATATATAGGATTATCTTGAATAGCACCGTGGATTTATGTAGAGAAATGGGAGTTGTTTTGGGACAAAATGAATCTGTTATAACAACGCCCGTTTGGACCGGTAATAAGCTTGAGATTTCCGATGAGTCTTATCCTTCCGATGGGGTTTTGAGCTATGTCCCCGGATCTTCTGTTAGGGATGTTAATTTGAGGCTAAGATACGGTGGGGGATGATTCGGAGTCACATTTGCTGTAGTATCTATTTTGTAAGAAGTTTAATTTATATGCGTATATATAATTACGTGCTTTTTTATAAAAAAAAATTTAAAAATGGGATTTTTCAATGAGAGACGTTTTAAAAGGGAGGCTGAAACGGCTTTGGATGAAGTTATGGGTGAAATTGCCGATGGAATAGTTGGCGGAAATGGGGTTGAAGATGATAAATTGAAAGCTTTGATCGATCGTAGAAATTTAGAGCTTCTTTGTATGGGCGATGTGTCGATGGTAAAAAATGCAACTGAATTTCGCGAATTCGACTTTGATCCTGATAAAATTTCAGGTTTATTGGTTCGTATCGTGGATAGGGTGCGAGGAGTTCTTTATCTTGGCAGAGTTGCGAAGCACCTTGAAACAGGTAGGTTTTTTATAGGAATTGCGATTTCAAGAGTTTCGGATGGCGTTAATGGGCGGGTTGAGAAGATTTATTCTTAAATCTGTAGGCGAAAAATAGAAGTTATATTGACTACGAGGCGTTTTTCTATTAAGTTATTTTCTGCGGGCGAATAGCTCAGTTGGTTAGAGCGCAGTCCTGATAAGACTGAGGTCCGTGGTTCAAATCCACGTTCGCCCACCACACGCCGTTCTGCGTAGCAGAACACAGGCGGATATGAAAAAAAGGTCGCAAAGCGACACCTTGTAAATAAAACCCTCTCATGGATAAATTCTTTGTCGCCATAATCGGAATGCCTTCGGCCTTTGTGATTATTTATTATAGAAGGCAGATTAAGGACTTTATTGGAGATATTCCGTTTGCGGAGAAATATTTGGGCATTGGTGGAACGCATAAATTTATTATATTTTTTGCGGTTGCTCTTTTTATTTTTTCATTAATGTATGCGATGGGGACTTGGCAGTCATGGAGCACGTCCTTTTTAGGGCCGCTTTTTGGCAAATAAAAGCTGAAAACGCGATTTTGAAAAGAAAGTTGAAAAATCTCTTGACTTACGTTCAACCACTATATAAAATGTTTTAGCAATTTAAAAATAATTAATGCAAATTACAAGTCTGTATACCCTTAAATTTAAAGGTTCCTAGGAAACTCGAAATTCCAAAATCTTTAAACTTGAGGGTGTGCAGAAGGCACACCTTTTTTTATGCAGTTATGACTGGCGTTCATTGAAAATTAGGTTCATGTAAAGTATAAGAAACAACGATAATTTTAATTTAATGTATAAATGGCATTTTTTTTATTGATAGCTAGTTAAAAAATAAATTTAAAAAGTTACTCAATGCATAGAGCGGATGCCCTGGCACTTAACTTCGATGAAGGACGTGGCTAACTGCGATAAGTTTCGGCGAGCTGTCAGCAAGCTATGACCCGGAAATTTCCGAATGGGGAAACCCAATTCGAGTTATATCGAATTACTCCGCAAGGAGAGAGTTACTCGGCGAATTGAAACATCTTAGTAACCGAGGAAAAGAAATCATTATGAGATTCCCTTAGTAGTGGCGAGCGAAGAGGGAAAAGCCCAAACCATTTCGTTTCGACGAGATGGGGTTGTAGGACTTCGATGTGATCTATATTTTCTTAATCAAAGGTCTTTGGAAAAAGCCACCATAGAGGGTGATAGTCCCGTAGGTGAAAAGAAAATAAAAATCTAGAAGTATCCTGAGTAGGATCGGACACGTGAAATCCGGTTTGAATCTGGGAGGACCACCTTCCAAGGCTAAATAGGTTAAGTGACCGATAGTGAACTAGTACCGCGAGGGAAAGGTGAAAAGACCCCCTGTGAGGGGTGTGAAATAGAACCTGAAACTTTATGCATACATAGACCAGGAGTCCCGCAAGGGATGACTGGGTGCTTATTGGAGAACGAACCAACGAGTTAGCTGTGTGGCGCTAGGTTAAGGGAGTAATACCCGAAGCCGTAGTGAAAGCGAGGACGAATAGTCCGTTTAGTGTCACATACTAGACCCGAAGCCGGATGAGCTACCCCTGGGCAGGTTGAACTCTAGGGAAACCTAGAGGGAGGACCGAACACACCAGTGTTGCAAGACTGGGTGATGACCTGGGGGTAGGCTAGAGAAATTCTTATCGAATTCGGCGATAGCTGGTTCTCCTCGAAATAGTCTTTGGGCTAGCCTTGGTTTCGAAACTAAGGGGGGTAGAGCTCTGTTTAGACTAGGGAGCGAAATAAGCTTACCAAATCTAGACAAACTTCGAATACCCTTGGTGAATTACCAGGAGTCGGACGATGATAGTCAAGTACCGTCGTCAAAAGGGGAACAGCCCGCACCATCATCTAAGGTCCCTAATGAGATTTAAGTGTTGAAGGATGTGAGATTACTTACACAACCAGGAGGTTTGCTTAGAAGCAGCCACCCTTTAAAGAGTGCGTAACAGCTCACTGGTCTACGTGATTTCGCGCCGAAGATATATCGGGGCTAAAATCTCAACCGAAGATATGGACTTTACTTTTTAGTAAAGTGGTAGAGGAGCATTCCTGTCAGCAACGAAGCATAACTGTGAGGTTGTGTGGAGCGTCAGGAAGAGAGAATGTTGGTATGAGTAACGTTAGCCGGATGAAAAATCCGGCCGCCGATTGCCCAAGGTTTCCCAAGCAACGATAATCGGCTTGGGGTTAGTCGATCCTAAGGTTTAGCCGAAAGGCAAAGCTGACTGGATAACGGGTTAATATTCCCGTACAACTTTGGAATCGCCAGAGCAAAACTAGAAGGGAGCAGAAGTTGGTTATTTCGACTTCGGTTGAAATAATTGACACCTGCGAACGGAAGGTCGCGCTAGATTGGGAGTGACGCAGATGGATAACGTGAGCGTATTAATGAATTTACGTGTAAACCACAAGTTTATGCTTTTATAGGCAAATCCGTAAGAGTTAGCGAGTGGTGACGCCGAATACCCTACGCAAGTAGGACGAGTCGTGTGAGTTCATCTGCCAAGAAAAACTTCAAAATCGAGATTCCAAAGTTATCGTACCGTAAACCGACTAAGGTGGGCTAGGAGAGGATCCTAAGGCGATCGAGCAATGCTTCCCCAAGGAACTCGGCAAAACAGCAGGCGTAACTTCGGGATAAGCCTTGCCTTATGGACTATTCAGCAATGTTTAGTCCGTGAGGCCACAGTTAAAGACATCGGGCGACTGTTTATCAAAAACACAGGTCTCTGCAAATTCGTAAGAATATGTATAGGGGCTGACGCTTGGCCAGTGCCAGAAGGTCACGAGGAGGGGTGTATGCTCCGAATCTAAGCCCTGGTGAACGCCGGCCGTAACTATAACGGTCCTAAGGTAGCGAAATTCCTTGTCGGGTAAGTTCCGACCCGCACGAACAGCGTAACGGTCTGATGACTGTCTCAGGGAAGCACTCGGTGAAATTGCAGTATCGGTAAAAATGCCGATTTATCGCGGGAGGGCGAAAAGACCCCGTGAAGCTTTACTATAACCTGGCATTGACACGAGATATGTTTTGCGTAGCATATGTGGGAGACTTTGATGTTCCGCTTCTGGGTGGGACGGAGTCGACAGTGAAATACCACACTGAACTTATTTTGTTTCTAACCCATGCAAAACGTGGGGACAGTGTTTGGCGGGTAGTTTATCTGGGGCGGATGCCTCCTAAAGAGTAACGGAGGCGCGCAATGGTTGGCTAGCTTCGGATGGAAATCGAAGTGGTCGTGCAAACGCACAAGCCAGCTTAACTGCGAGACAAACAAGTCGAGCAGATACGAAAGTAGGCGTTAGTGATCCGATAGTTACACGTGGGTGTACTATCGCTCAACGGACAAAAGCTACTCCGGGGATAACAGGCTAGTCGGGCCCAAGAGTTCATATCGACGGCTCGGTTCGGCACCTCGATGTCGGCTCATCGCATCCTAGGGCTGGAGAAGGTCCTAAGGGTTTGGCTGTTCGCCAATTAAAGCGGTACGCGAGCTGGGTTCAGAACGTCGTGAGACAGTTCGGCCTCTACCCTCCGTGATCGTTGGAGCTTTGAAGGGAATCTGCCCATAGTACGAGAGGACCTGGGTGGACAAACCTCTGATATATCTGTTGTCACGTCAGTGGCATAGCAGAGTAGTTATGTTTGGTCTGGATAAACGCTGAAAGCATCTAAGCGTGAAGCCGTACCCAAGATTAGAGCTCCCAATTAATCTCCCGATAGACCATCGGGTTGATAGGCTACAGATGTAAGATTAGTAATAATTTTAGTCGAGTAGTACTAATAGATGACTGTACTTTTTCTATTTATTTTCGCTTAGGCGGCGGCATATAGAGACTAAGCTTGCGGTTTATTTCGCAGGTTTGGTCTTTATATCGCTGTTTAACTAGCGATCTATGAAAAAAATGTTCATTTAAACGTTATTTAAAATATTGTATTCTTATAAAAGGCATTGTGCTGGTAATTTTAGAGAGTGGGCTACACCTGTTCCCATTTCGAACACAGAAGTTAAGCCATTCTTCGCCGATGATACTCTGAGCAGAGCTCGCGGGAAAGTAGGACGTTGCCAGCACAATGCTTTTTAAAAAGATGAAACAAGGACCATTGGGTCCTTTTTTCATACTTTTTTCTCCGGACCGAGTTCGTAAAAATGTTTTACGCTTAAGCTTGTGATTTTTTGCAGCGCCATTAATCTCATGGCTAACTGCAAAAATCGCTCGCTGCGCTAACGGCAATTCGGTTAAAACCTCATTGCCTAAACATTTTTGCAAACGCTTTTAGAGCCGATAAAAATTATTGGCTTTTTGTCGTGCGCGTGGCACGAAAGTTATATTTTTAACAAATTTATTGCGTTTTTGAATTTCGAGGTATAATATAATAAGCCAAATCTCAATTAATATGAAAAAAACATTTGAAATAGTAACGTTAAAGCAAAATGGATCCATTTATGGCATTTGTCCTCAGCTTGGACTTGTCATAGACGATGAAGATCATGAAATCGTTGTGTACAGGTTGCTATATGAGATTAAGTCTTATGCAAACGATAAAAATAGAGATAAGCTTCATATTCCGAATTTACCTGAAGAGATGCAAGGGCTGTTTGATCTGGTTAAAGAATTAAAAAGTGTTGATTTTAAACCGTTTAAACAGAAAGAAGTGAAAAAAAATGATTTTAAACAGCTTAAGCAGCATGAATATTGGGAAATAAAAAAGACTCTATGTTGTGCGAATAATGGCTAATTATCCTACAAACAGAAGGATTATAGAGATTTTATTAAGATGTGGATTTAATCATGTGAATGAATTTAAAAGCGCTCCTCATTTTGTTTTATGTAGAGAACATAAAGGGTTAAAATTTAGAGCAATTATAAGCAAAAATTTAAATAAAGTGCCGCCTTACGGAACATTTTGCGCGATTGTTAGTAAAAGTGGATTGCCAAAGGAAATATATTTGATGAAGAATAAAGAGATAAAGAAGTATTTTGAAATACATGATATCTAAAATTATATATGAAAACATGGGCTGATCTTGAAAAAGAAAGATTTGATGCAATAAAAAAGAGGGATTGGTGTTCGGCTAAAATGATTGCGTTAGAACAGGCTGTTTTTCTTGAAAAAGAGAAAAAGAGTTCATTTATACTTAGGAAGGAGGCGGCAAAATACGAAATTTATGAGAATAAAGAGGCTTGTGAATCACTTAATCATAAATTAAGAATTTTAGCTTGTCCTGATTCTTGTGGAGCATGTAAGAACCAAGAAGGATATTCTTATAGTATAGAAGAGGCTTTAGAGAAAATGCCAATTCCTCGTAAGAAGTGTGACCATAAAATTGGTTTCTGTAGATGTTGCTGGATAATTGATTTATGAAATGGATGATAATATGTTGTATAGTACGAGTTGCTCGTTAAATTATTTTGAATAATGGAAGATGTCAAATTAATTGAATGGTTGGAGTTTTCAAATCAGCTTACGGATATATTCCCTCGGCTTAAAGTTCTGGATGATGGACGAGTGTATGAAGTAAAAGAACTAATTGGCAAAATAAATGCCCTTAAATTTTATATATATCCTCAAGACCATAATCCTCCACATTTTCATGTAAAAAGTAAAAATGGGGATATAGATGTAAGTTTTAGGTTAGATAATGGGCTATATGTAAAAGGCAATATTAAAAATAAGGCTGATTTGAAAAGAATTGAGTATTTTTATGAGCAAAGGAGGACTATAATGATAGTTAAATGGAATGATTTTAAAAAATAACTTAAAAATTATGAAAAAAATATTACTACCATTATTAATATTCATTTTACTTTTTGTATTAGCTGGATGTTCAAATGTAAATAAAGTTGAAAATTTACAAAAAGAGAAAGAACTTAAGTTGGAAAAATCAGGCTATAACGAATGTGCTAAGAAAGTTAAAGATAGAGAAATAACCAAAGAGCAATGTAAAATCAACAAATTAACAGTTGTTGGATATAACGATGGTATAAATTGTATAGAATGTGGTGGATATTCGAATTTTGACGCTACAACTGGTAAAAAATTCTACTCCAAAGGGCATGAGTTTTGTTCAGTATGCAATGATGTCAAGAGATATAATGCTGAGGTGAATGCTGTTAACGACTGTATGAAGGGATTTGACGATCCTTCTGCTCTTACGATATTTGATTGTAAAAAACTGTTAGAGTGAAAGTTTCATTAGAGCTTTAATTCACCTCCAAATTTTATTGGCTTTTTGTCGTGCGCGTGAGCACGAAATTTGTTATGTAGGAAAAACGAATTTATGTTATAATCGAATCCTAAAATTTAATTTATAAAATATGATTGATGGAGTGGATCCTAATGATTGTGGCGATGGTGATTGGGAGGGTAATCGTCCGTTGACTGTTTTGCCTGAAGATGCAGAAATCTATGATGGCCGTGTTGCACAAGTTACGGAGTTTGGCGTTTTTGTTGAATTTAGGGGGATTCGAGGAGTGAAAACAGAAGGGCTTCTTCATATGTCGGAGCTTCCCTCTTCTTTGTCTACAAATTGGAGAACTGAATTGCGTGTCGGTGATGCTATAAGGGTTGGTATTTTGTATGATGACCCTATTCATGGGCGTATAAGACTGTCTGCTAAAATTCCTGCTGTCGTTCCTGTGGCTGCAGTTGGCGTTAGTGAAAGAACTGCTAGAGCTCTTGAGGGTTAATTTTAATTCACCTCCAAATTCAATTGTCCCACATCCTTAACCTTTTGGTTTCGTGATGCCTGGGGATTGTAGGTGTTATAAAAGAGTTCGATGAGTTCTTGGGTGGAGAGCTGGTCGTTTTTGACGCCGCAGTTTTCGAGACCTGATTTGACGACATTAACGCGTTGAGTGAGGTCTTTTTTTAATTGTTCGAATTCTGAGTGGCGTTTTTTGATTTCCGCAGTTGAATCAGCCGGGCGGAGGCGGGCTAAGAATTTGTCGAAGAAATTGGCTTTTTCCGCTCTAAAAGGGTTAAAAGGCACAACGACATAAAATTCTTTTGCCATAATGTCTGCGTATTCGACAAGTTTTTGGATAAAGTCCGCATATTCAAAAGTTTGCTGTCTAAGAAGGGGATTTTGTTGACCTTCGCTGAGTTTTTTTAATTTTTCGATATATTGGTCAATGTCCATTTTCTTTGATCTGACGACGATTTGAACCGGGAAATCGAGAGTGTTTAAAAATGCCTGATAACCGGAAATCAAAGCGTTTTGTTCTTGTTCGGATTTAAGGTTAAAGTTTAAGGCTGTGCACTTTAAAATAGTTCTAAGGCCGCCGTTTTTAAGCACAACCGTATCATCATGTATCTCGGAAACGCGCATATACATTTGCGTGCTCATTTGAGGGCCTTGTTTTCTTTTTTTCACGCTGTCTTCGTATTCCGGCATAATATTTTAGTTAATTTTGTTTTTATGTTTGCTGTGGTTTTTTGATCATTCCCTGATGGTCCAAAATGTGAACCAGTTCGTCAATGCTTTTCTTTGGTTTTGTATCTTTTATTTCTTTGACTTCCTTTTTTTGCGTTTGTGTTGCCATTGGTTCGAAAGCAAATACATCGCCCGAGCCTTTTATAAATGCTCTTTTTTTAGGTAAAACCATGTATTCAATCAGATAAAGTATGTATCTGAAAAAGCTTAAATTGTGTATTTTTACGAACGCGAATGTGACTGTCAAAATAACCGAAAATGCGACCGGTAAAAGCCAAACTTCAACATAGTAGTTTTTGGCTAATGTTACATAAATAACGTAAGATATCGCGCCTCCTGCGCCGCATATAATCAGTTGACGCATTGTAAGAGGTCCTACGATCGTATCTTCACGTTGTACGTCCGACGGGACTTTGTATGTAGACATATTTATTTTTGTTTTTCATATCATTATAGCAAATTTTGGGGGAAATAGCAAGGCTATGGGGACGTTTCCTTGAGACGGCTTTGGCTTGTGAGTTGGGGACACAGGTGAAATTTATTATACTCTCGACCTGAATGCAAATTTCTGTTAAAATCTTACCCGCATGGAAAATCATCTTAAAAATATCAGGAATTTTTGTATTATTGCGCATATAGATCACGGAAAATCGACTTTGGCGGATAGGTTTTTGGAAGTTACGGGAACTATTGAAAAGCGCAATATGAAGCATGGGCAAATGCTTGATTCTATGGATTTGGAGCAGGAAAGGGGAATTACGATCAAATTGACGCCTGTTCGCATGGATTGGACATATGAAGGCGAGAATTATATTTTGAATTTGATTGATACGCCCGGACATGTGGATTTTATGTATGAGGTTTCACGCAGTTTGGCGGCTTGTGAAGGTGCAATTTTGCTTATTGATGCGACTCAGGGAATTCAGGCACAAACACTTGCGAACTCTTATATGGCGATTGAACATGATTTAACGATTATTCCGGTTATAAATAAAATTGACTTGCCGGCTGCTGATGTCCCAAAAGTTTTGAAAGAACTTGAAAATGCTTTTGGCATTAAACCGGAAGATGTTATTGCGGTTTCTGCGAAAGACGGTACGAATGTTGAGAAGGTTTTGGAGGCTGTTATTAAAAGAGTTCCGGCGCCAACATCGTTGAATGAAAATAACGAAATTAAAGGTTTGATTTTTGATTCTGTTTTTGATTCGTATCGCGGAGTTGTGGCTTATGTTAGGCTTAAATCTGGCGAGGTAAAACGCGGTGATACGATTTATTTTGTTTCAAATAGAGAAAAAGTTGAGGTTCTTGAAGTCGGATATTTTAAACCGACTTATTTTGCGGCTGATAAACTTTCCAGCGGTGAAGTTGGATATATTGTTACCGGTTTGAAGGAAGTTGCGCAGGCTCGAGTTGGTGACACTGTCTGGTCTCCGGGAAATTTGCATATTGATATAAAAGATGCCGTGGCGTTGCCCGGTTATAAAGAGGTGAATCCTTATGTTTTTGCCAGTGTTTTTTGTGTTGATGGAGATGATTATCCGGCTTTGCGCGAGGCACTTCAGAAATTACGTTTGAATGATGCGGCTTTAACTTTTGAACCCGAACAATCAACTGCCCTTGGACAGGGTTTTAGATGTGGATTTTTGGGGCTTCTTCATCTTGATATTGTTCAGGAAAGACTTGAGCGCGAATATAATTTGAATCTTGTTGTAACTGCGCCGGGTGTTTCACATATTCTTATGTATACGGATGGGCATGAAGCCACAATCAGCACGCCGTCTCAAATGCCTGACAGATCTTTTATAAATGGCGTAAAAGAGCCATGGGCAAAGCTTGAGGTTGTTTCGCCAAAAGAATATATTGGTGAACTTATGGAGCTTACGCAAAAGCGTCGCGGTATTTATCAAAGCATGCAATACATCAATGAAAATCGCGTTATTTTGCTTTTTGAAATTCCTCTTATTTCGATAATTATTGATTTTTACGATAAATTGAAAAGCATTAGTTCCGGTTACGCTTCCATGAACTATGAAATGATTGAATTTCGAGAAGAGGATTTGGTGAAGCTTGATATTTTGATTGCCGGTGAAAAAGTTGATGCGCTTTCTGCGATTGTTCATAAAAGTGAGGCGCATTATATTGGCGGTGTGCTTGCGAAAAAACTTAAAGAAGTGATTCCAAAGGAAATGTTTGAAATTGCGATTCAGGCTGCAATTGGCAGTAAAGTCGTTGCTCGTGAAACGATTTCCGCTTATAAAAAAGATGTTACCGCAAAGCTTTATGGTGGTGATCGCACTCGAAAAGATAAACTTTTGAATAAACAGAAAGAAGGTAAAAAACGCATGAAGCAGGTTGGAAGAGTGACTTTGCCACAGGATGCATTCATGGCGATTTTGAAGAAATAAGGGAGGGGAGGCAGATTTATGGTGCGTCGCTATTGGGCGTTGCATTTTGACTGAAAAAATGTTATTATAATAAGAAGTAAAAGAAAAATAAAAACCAAAAATGAATTTTTTAGGCAAAATAGTCAAATTTTTGTTGATAGTTGCTGTAATAGGGTTATTTATATGGCTTACATTGAATTTATTTTTTCCTGAGATGTATAAAAAGCTTGAGGCCCAGTTTTTGCCTTATTTAAAGCCTGTAGCCGAGAGCGTTGGCGTTGATAATACAAGCAATTCTGCGCCTAAAATTGCTGAACGTGAAAATTTAACAATTGCTTTTGCTCAACCGATTGAAGAACTTGAGCCAACTTTTTTTGATCCTGAAACCAGAAATAGGCTTGTCCAAATATATGAACCGCTTGTGAAAAGAGATAGATTCTTGAATGTTTCAGGGGCGCTTGCAATGAGTTATGGCCAGATTGATGACAAGACTTGGACGTTTAAGATAAGGCCAAATGTGAGTTTTCATAATTCAAAAGCTCTTGATGTAAACGATGTTTATGCAAGCTTTATGCGAGCTCAAAGTTTTTCCAAGTCTCAAATGAAAAATCTTGTTGCCGGAATGCACATTGAAGTTGTTGATAAAGATACTTTAAAAATTACAACAGACGTGCCGGATCCTTTATTTTTACAAAAGCTTTCTTTTGTTTTGATAATGCCAAAAGATGTGGCTGACAGTGAAAATGTTAAGCCCGTTGGAACAGGGCCATATAGATTTGTTGAATGGCGCAAGCATGAGCAAATGACGTTTGCTCGCTTTGATAATTATTGGGGCGAAAAGCCTTATGTTAAAAATTTGAAATTTATAATTATGTCTGATCCGGAGCAGAGAGTTAAGGCTATTTCGGGTGGTGCTGTTGATTTGTTGGCAAATGTTCCGCCTTCATACATTGAAAGCCTTAATAAGTCGAAAGTTGATATTAAAACAATGCCGAGTTTGGAAGTTACTTTTCTTATGTTTAATATGAATTCCAGCGTTTTTTCTAAAAAAGAAATGAGAACGGCGGCTGCGATGAGCATTGATAAAAAAAGATTCATGCTTTCTTCCGTTGGTTATACAAAAGTTGTTAATCAGTTTGTTAGTAGTGGAGTTTTTGGCTTTAGTCAAAGCATTTTGGGCGCTGCATATGATCTTGAGAAAGCCTCTAAAGCCGTTAGCAAGATTTCTGAATTTGAAAGCATCCCAATTAAGCTTGCGGTTCCCGTTGGCATGGTTGATATTGGGAAAGATATTGCAAGCATGCTTGATCAATCCGGTTTTGCTACAACGATTTTATCTAAAGCTCCGGAGGAATTTGAGGTATCTTTCAATGACGATTCTGTTGATCTGTATCTCATGGGATGGAAGTCAGACATGGGTGACGCTTCTGATTTTTTACATGCAATTGTTCATTCAAAAGATGAAAAAAAATCATTTGGCATGTATAATGCCGGAAGATATTCAAATGCAAATATTGATAAAGTAATAGAAGAAAATTTGCAGGAGATGAATATGGTGAAGCGTTTAAAAGCGTTTCAAGATATAATGAAAGTGATTACGGAAGATGATTTGATTGGCATCCCCCTATTCGAAACACAAATAATATATGGCGTTTCCAAAGATATAAAGTTTGACCCTCGAGCTGATGGACGAATCTTTGTGAGCGAAATAATGTAAAAATAAATATAAATATGGGATTTACACTTCGTACAAAATTGATCATTGCATTCACCGCTTTTGTTGTGGTGCTTTTTGGTCTGTCCGGAGTGCTTTTTATACGAGAAAAAGAGCAGGAAATGGAGCAATCCACTTTTGCCAATACGAACTCATTTGCGGAGTTTACGGCGCATGCAATTGCTGACAATTATGAGCTTAACTGGGTTAATCAAAATGTGATTTATTTCAACAAAGCCATTGTTGATTTTTTGTCTAATAATGCGGATATAAATACGATTAAACTTGTTAGTTATCAGGGTGAAATTTTATATAGTTATCTTGATGAACGCGAGAAGCCTTATGTTGGGACAAGAAGAATGGTTGGTAATCAGTCTATGTTTCCTGAAATTCAGTCTCAAAGACCTTCGATTTATACGAATAATCAGAGAATTTTATTTATAAAGAAACTTGCGAATGGATCTGTTGTTTTTACCGATGCTTATGATAAGGAAATTGAGCCTCTTAAAAGAGGGGAGAGGATAATGTATTTTGTTTCTCCGGTTGATAACAAATATGCTGTTTTTTATGAATTGAATTATTCAAGCCTTGATGACGCTCTTAATGCTTTAAAGAAAAGAATTTTATTGCTTGGACTTTTTGGCATTATGCTCGGCATTACAATGGCCTATCTATTTGCTGAAAGAATTACAAAGCCCATTACAAAAATTACGCAGGGCGCAGCAATTCTTGCCAAGGGTGATTTTAATTATTTAGTGGATGTTCGAACGGGTGATGAACTTGAAATTTTGGCTAATGCATTTAATGGAATGGCTCGTGAAATTGAGAAAAGTACAAAAGCTATGATTTATAAAGAACGTGTTACAAAGGAGCTTGAACTCGCTTCTAAGATTCAAAAAGAAATTTTGCCAAAGCAAATTCCGCAAACTCCAACTCTTGATATTGCGGCTGGTCTTATTCCTGCGGAAGAAATTGGAGGTGACTGTTATGACTTTATTACTATGGGAAGTCGCTTGCTTATGTACATTGGTGATGTCACCGGTCACGGTGTTCCTTCCGGTCTTGTTGCTGCGGTTGCAAATGCGGTTATTTATAGTTTTTCAGATAAAGCCGCTGCGAGAGAAATTTTGATTGAGGCGAATAAGGTTCTTAAAGCTAAGACAATGCCAAATATGTTTATGACGCTTGGAATGATGGATTATAGCGAGGAAACTAAGAAAATGACATATGTTAATGCCGGCCATGAGCCTTTGCTTTATTACAGCGCGAAAGATAAAAAAGTTACTTCAATTGAATCAAAAGGCATTGCGCTTGGGATGTTTCCTGATATTTCAAAGCATCTTGAATCTCAAGAGATTGAAATGCAAAGCGGCGATACGATTTTGGCTTATAGCGATGGTATTCCGGAAGCTTGGAAGAATGAACGCGAGAATTATGGAATGAGTAGGCTTAAGAGAGCGTTTAGTGATTACGCAAGCCTTTCTTCTGCGCTTGCAATTAGAAATGCGGTTTTGAGCGACGTGAAGGAATATATCGGAGGATACAAGCAGATGGATGATATAACCTTGATTGTTATAAAGAGAAAATAACAATCAAGGAATCTTTAAGATTCAAGTTTCAATTTACAGTCAATTTTTAATTTTTGAATTTGTAATTTTCAGTCAATTATAAAATTGATCATTATAAATTATTTGATAATTGTAGGCGAATTGATGATCGATTATTACACTTTGATTCCCGGAACCGGGAATTTTAAGCAAGTTTCTGTGACTTCCGCTTTTACTCTTTTTAAAGTTGCTTCATCTTTTGGATTTGAGATTACGTCGTTCATCCATTTTGCAATTAGTTTCATTTCAGCCTCTTTGAAGCCGCGCGTTGTGACTGCCGGTGTGCCAAATCTGATTCCGCTTGGGTCGAATGGTGAGCGCGTATCGAATGGAACCGTGTTTTTATTAAGAGTTATGCCAACTTCGTCAAGAACTGCTTGAGCTTCTTTGCCTGGAATATTTTTGTTTGCAAGATCTGCAAGAATCAGGTGCGTTTCTGTTCCGCCACTTACAAGAGAAAATCCATATTGGTCTTTTAATTCTGTTGCGAGCGCTTTTGCATTAACGATTATTTGTTTTGCGTAATCTTGGAATTCCGGTTGCAACGCCTCGTGGAACGCGACAGCTTTTGCTGCAATTACGTTTTCATGTGGGCCACCTTGGAGTCCCGGGAAAACGGCTTTATCAATTGCTGCTGCATATTGTTTTTTGCACATAATTATTGCGCCGCGAGGGCCTCGAAGAGTTTTGTGGGTTGTTGTCATTACAACGTCAAAGTAGGGGACTGGATTGTGCAAAGCTTTGCCTGCGATTAAGCCTGCTGTGTGAGAAATATCTGCAAAGGCAATTGCGCCAACTTCGTCACAAATTTCTCTGAATTTTTTCCAATCGATTTCCGGTGGATAAGCGGTATAACCGGCGACAATCATTTTTGGTTTATGTTCGAGCGCCATTGCGCGAACTTTGTCATAATCAAGTCTTAGAGTTTTTGCATCAACTTCGTATGGGATGAATTTATATGATTTTCCGGAGAAGCTGATTGGCAAGCCGTGTGTGATGTGTCCGCCATGATCAAGTTTAAGTCCCATGACGGTGTCTCCATAATTTAAAAGCGCGAAATAGACAGCTGTGTTTCCGGGGCTTCCTGAATATGGTTGTACGTTTGCATGTTCTGCGCCAAATAATTGTTTTGCTCTTTCTATGGCTAAAGTTTCAACAATATCTGTATATTTTTGACCTCCATAATAACGTTTTCCGGGATAACCTTCCGAATATTTATTTGTAAAAATTGAGCCTGCGGCTTCCAAAACTGCTGCGGAAACGTAGTTTTCTGATGGGATAAGCTCAATTCCTTCCATTTGTCTTTTGGATTCACCTGCAAGCGCGTCGAAAACCGCTGGATCAATTTGTTGTAGGTTTGTCATTTTATTTATTGTTAAATATTTTTGATTGTTTTTTGTTCCGTTATGATTTCGTCCATTGGAACGTCATGTATTTCGCAAGACATATTTTCAACTATTTGAAACTCATAAGCAAGGCCGATTTTGTAGCATTTTGTTTGTTTTAAAAAACGGTCATAAAATCCTTTGCCAAAGCCAACCCTGCTGCATGTTTCGCTAAAAACTATTCCCGGAATGAATGCGAGATCAATTTTTTTTGGGTCTATTTTTGGGCACGCGTCATGTGGCTCTTTTATGTTGTATGTGCCGATTTTTAGGTCGTCTAAGGTTTTGATTTGATGAACGTGGATGAAATTATTTTTTTTGTCTGTGCGTGGGAGAAATACATTCTTTGTTTTTAGCGCGGTTTTTATTAAAGGCGTTAAATCCGGCTCGCCATGAATGGACATGAAAAACAAAATGCTTTTTGAGCTTTTGTATAGCGAATTTCTTGCTATTTTGGAAATTATTTTTTTGTCTTTTTTTAGTTTTATTTCAGCACTTTGGCTTTTTCTAAGCTTCAAAATCTTCTCGCGAAGTGTTTGCTTGTTTTCCATGCAGTCTTATTAAACCACGTATCAAAAAATATGTCAGCTTGAATTTTTTCCGGTTAGTATTAGAATTTTTAATACTGTTAAAAATTAATCAAATTTTATATGCAACCAATGTCAAAAAAATTCATAGTATTTATTGTTTTTGTGTCTTTTTTCTCCGGGCTTTTAGGCGGGATTATAACCAATGAATTTGTTAAGAGTAGTGTGAATAAAGCGACTGATACTGTTGTGCAAAAAGTTACCGAAGAGAAGACTTACGTTGAAGAGTCGGATTCTATTGATGCCATAAAAAAAGTTAGTGCTTCGGTTGTATCTATTGTTCTTAGTAAAGATGTGAAGGTTTATAAAAATTCTCCTTATCAATTTTTTAATTCTCCTTTTGACAATGATCCTTTTTTCAATCAATTTTTTGGTCAACAATATGCGCCTCAGGGCCAAGGTCAGTCCGAGATGAAACGTCAAAAAATTGGTGGCGGTACTGGTTTTGTTTTTACCGCGGATGGCTTGGTTATAACGAATAAGCATGTTGTTTCAGATGATTCTGCTGATTATACGATTATTACGAATGATGGCGTTGAATATGGTGGAAAAGTTGTCAGCAAAGATCCCATGAATGATTTGGCTGTTGTTAGAATTGTTCAAAAAGATGATAAATCTCCAAAGGTAAAAACGTTTCCAATTGTGGACTTTGGCGACAGCGATACTTTGCAAATTGGTCAGAGTGTTCTTGCGATTGGTTATGCTCTTGGTGAATATCAGAACACTGTTACAAAAGGTATTATTAGCGCAAAAGGCAGGGAAATTACAGCCGGTGGTTCCGGATCTACAACAGAAACTTTATCAGGCTTGATTCAAACAGACGCCGCTATTAATGGTGGAAATAGCGGTGGTCCACTTATAAATATGAAGGGGCAGGTGATTGGCGTGAACGTTGCAATTGCAGCAAATGCGCAAGGAATTGGTTTTGCATTGCCTATAAACGATGTTAAGCCGGTTCTTGAGAGTTTGCAGAAAAATGGAAGAATTATTCGTCCAATGCTTGGAGTTAGATATTTGATTCTTACGCCTGAAAAAGCGGATGAGCTTCAGATTAAAGTTAATAGTGGCGCGCTTTTGGTTGGTGAAAATGCTCAAGGAAAATTTGCCGTTGTTCCCGGAAGCCCTGTGGATAAAGCCGGGCTTAAGATGGGCGATGTAATTTTGCAAATTGATGGTAAAGATATTTCAATTAATTACACGCTTCAGCAGGCTATAAGAAATAAACAGCCCGGAGATACGGTTAAGCTTAAGGTTTGGAGAAGCGGGGAGGCGTTGGATAAAGAGCTGAAATTGGGCGAATCAGATAGCGGGAATAGTGATAAATAACAAATACTTGCGATTTTGGTCGGTTGCTTGTAAAATTTCCTCGCGATTATTTAAAATTTCGCAATTATTCGCCGGGGTGGTGAAATGGCAGACACGCTACTTTGAGGTGGTAGTGGCCGAAAGGCTGTAAGGGTTCAAGTCCCTTCCCCGGCACCACGCCAGTAGTCCCGCTTTGCGGGACGGATGGCGGCATTCGTTTGGAATTTGAAATTTGGAGCTTGAGCTTTGAAGTTTTTTCGGACGTTTAGCTCAGTTGGTTAGAGCGTCTCGTTTACACCGAGAAGGCCGAGGGTTCGAATCCCCCAACGTCCACCATACCCGTAGCGTAGCGAAGGGTGGCATTCGTTTTGAGTTTTTGGCATTTGCTTTGGATTTAGCATTTGACTTTTTTAAAAACTCTAGTATAATCTTTGAGCTTAGTTTTTAATTATAAGTCAAAGATGAATAGATTAAAGAACGGAGAACCTCATGATAATGAGTTTGACGTCCGTGATATATCGGGAGGTGTAGATATTTTTAGCGATGTTTTGCCGTTGACTCCTTTGGAGAGGCGTGATCGCGATATGACGTTGCATGCTTGTATTGCTGAGCTTGAAACTCTTTATGTTTGTTACCAGAGCTTTAGAAAGGCTTGGCGGGTTACTTCTAATGCAAAAGAAAACGCTCATGAATTTGCTGACGGTTTTGATTTTACTGTTGAAATTGAAAGGCGCAGGCTTAGAGGCAGGTTTACTGATTTTGCCCTTACTACAAGCAAGAACGATGATCCCGTTTTTACGAGTGGCTATAACGCCACTTTGTCTGAGTTGCGAATATTCAACGAAATTCATCCTCCCAGAGAAAACGTAAAAACATGGGATGAAATTCATGAAATGAAAAGAAGGCATGACGATGAATGGCATAGGGCAGCTCATTTATTTTTTAAAGATGGAAAGATTAGAGGTCGAATTTATGCTTTGAAATATGCCCTTGACGATGCTTTGGGGAGACACGATTATGCTTCTGTTGTTGCTTATATTCAGGCTCGCGTTTTTCACCATACGGTTCAAACTCCTGCTCAGGACTTGCTTGTTGATTTAATCTTCTCAAAGGTTAGTCACATGGCTGATGATCTTGATAAAATGACACATGATCAGCTTGATGGGTTTTTGCTTCCAGTGGTCCATGAAGTCATTGTTGCCCTTGGAGATGAGTTTTTCGATCCAAATGACCCATATTGTGTCCATTTTTTTACAACAGGGTCTATTTTTAAAGCCATTTTGATAAACAACCTCGATCCGGCTTGATATAAGTGTTAAATCTTGGTATTTTTATTGTGCAATTTAACCCAATTTTTATGTCTCGTAAAAATAACAAGTTTTTCATTTTCTTAGGCGTTATCGTGGCTGTTATTGTCATTTTAGTCGTTCTTTTTGTGACGAATTTATTTCACTTCAGAAATTTTGTTTTTAAGTATATTCCTGCACCAAAATTTGCTTTTATGGATTTGGTCGGTGTTAACCCTTTGTATTTTCCAAGCAAAACGGCTGTGAAGTGGGAAGGGCTTTTGGATGAGGCTTCCAGTGATCAAAAAGGGTGGTTTTCCGTTCAACTTCCAAAAGGTTGGGTTGTGAATAAAACAAAGACCGGAAATGGGTTTTATACGGATCGCGATAATGTTCTTTATGCACTTTATGTTTGGTCTGCAATTCCGGAGCAGGTTGATCCAAAAACTCTTAAAAAAGGTGAAAAAATGCCAGAAGTACAACCGCAGAAAATTTTTACACTCGACGATTTTGTTAAGTGGAGGACTTCAACTTATGAAAAATTGATTGTTGATAAAACGACAATGAAAATAGGGGATCATGATGCGGTTTTGGTTTGGGCAAGAGGTGCGCAAGGGTTCAAAACTTTGAATATTTATATGCATGGTAAGGATTATAGGTTTTATGAATCAGCGCTTCGAGGTGCGGAAGAAAACGTAGATTTATATAAATATATTTATATTTACAGCTTGCAGACGTTGAAGGATCTTTGATTTGTTTAATTTAAGGGCATTTAGCTCAGTTGGTTAGAGCGTTCGATTCACATTCGAAAGGTCACTGGTTCGAATCCAGTAATGCCCACCACACGCCGCAAAGCGGCGCAAATTCGAAATCCGAATATCTAAATCCAAAACAAATTAGAAATTCGAAAATTGAAGAACGAAACCAGCCGATTTTATGAAAATCATCTACACTCTTCGCAAAAGTAAGCGAGCGCGAACAATTAGGATATCAATAAATCATGAAGCGCGCGTTATGGTGACGATTCCGCGCTTGATGCCGGAGTTTTTTGCCGATCGGTTTGTTAAGAAAAATTCAAAATGGATTCTTACTAATTTGGAAAAAGTCAGGCTGAAAGGACCGGTTTTTCAGCTTAAGGGAAGTCGAAACGAATATTTAACCGATAAAGTTCGTGCGAAAAAAATTGCTGAAGAAAAACTTGCCGAATTTAATAAATTTTATAATTTTAATGTGCGAAGAATTGCTATTAGAAACACAAAATCGAGATGGGGAAGTTGTAGTAAAAAGGGGAATATCAATTTTAATTATAAGATTGCGCAGTTGCCGGAAAAGCTCGCTAATTACCTTGTCGTTCATGAATTATGCCATATCGAGCAAATGAATCATTCGAGTAAGTTTTGGGATTTGGTGAAAAAGACTGTGCCGGATTATAAAGCCAGAAGAAAGGAATTACGTAATTTTAAACCTTAGTCTTTTGCTCTTTTTCTTTCGTTTTCAGTAAGGCGTTTTTTGCGTAAACGAATGCTTTTTGGAGTGATTTCAACGTATTCGTCTTCTTTGATGTATTCAACGGCTTTTTCAAGCGTCATCTCAACGATTGGGCTTAAAGAAAGAGCTTCATCTGAACTGGAAGAGCGCATGTTTGTGAGCTGCTTATTCTTGTTTGGATTAACAACCAAGTCCGTTCCGCGATTGTGTTCGCCAATAATCATTCCTTCATAAACTTCAGTTGCAGGATGAACGAATAATGAGCCGCGTTCTTGCAATTTCCATAAAGAGTAGGCCATAGTTGCTCCGGTTTCGCCGGATATAAGTGATCCAACGCTTCTTTTTTCAATTTCACCTCTCCATTCATCAAATTTTTCGAATGAGTGATATAAAGTTCCTTCACCACGCGTGAGCAAGATGAATGACGAGCGAAATCCGAGAAGTCCGCGCGTTGGTATTTCAAATTCAAGCAAGGTATTTCCGTTTTCAGATCTCATATTTTTCATTTCACCGCGACGTTTATTTAAAGCTTCAATAACTTTTCCGGACATTTCATCCGGTACGTTAATAACAGCCGTTTCAATTGGTTCGTGTGTTTTGCCGTTTATTTCTTGTGTTATGATTTTTGGTTGTGAAACTTGCAATTCAAATCCTTCGCGTCGCATTCCTTCAATCAAAACAGTTAAATGCATTTCGCCTCTGCCGTAAACCTTGAACGCTTCTCCGCCTTCGGATGCTTCTTCAACTTTTAATCCAACATTTGTTTCAAGCTCTTTGTCTAATCTTTCGCGTATATGACGACTTGTGACATATTTGCCTTCGCGTCCTGCGAAAGGTGATGTATTTACCATAAATTCCATTGCAAGCGCCGGTGGGTCAATTTTGATTGCCGGAAGCTTCTCTGCTGTTTCGGAAGTTGTTAAGGTCTCGCCAACGTAAATATCCGGGATTCCCGCGATTGCAACGATGTCTCCGGCAACAGATTCTTGACTATCAACTCTTTGTATTCCTTGAAACGTGAAAACTTTTGTTATTTTTCCCGTTCTTCTTTCATTATCCGCATTTATGATAAAAACATTTTGTCCGGCTTTCACTTTTCCTTCATAAACTCTGCCTACTGCGATTCTTCCAAGGAAGTTGTCATATGTAAGAGTCGCCGGCTGCATTCTAAATTCTGCTTCCGTATTGCCATTTGCAGGTGGTACATTTTCAATAATAAAGTCTAAAAGGGGAGTTATGCTTATTCTTGGATCGTCCAGTTTGCGCATTGCAACCCCTTCTTTGGCGATTGTGAAGATATATGGGAAATCGAGTTGTTTTTCACTTGCACCAAGTTTTACAAATAAATCGAAAACTTCATCAACAACTTTATTTGGCTGTGACATTGGGCGATCGATTTTATTAATAACAACAAGAACTTTTAAGCCCAATTCAAGAGATTTTTTAAGTACGAATTTTGTTTGTGGCATTGGTCCTTCAAAGGCGTCGACGAGTAAAACCGTTGCGTCGACTGTTCGAAGTACGCGTTCCACTTCAGAGCCAAAATCTGCGTGTCCGGGAGTGTCTACGATGTTGATCTTGGTATCTCTATATGTAATTGCTGCATTTTTTGCGTAAATAGTGATTCCACGTTCTTTTTCAAGCTCGTTGCTATCCATAACTCTTTCTTCAACGTGTTGATAATCTTTGAAAGCACCGCCGGCTTTCAAAAGTGCATCAACTAGCGTTGTTTTCCCGTGGTCAACATGGGCGATAATGGCGATATTTCGTATTTCCATAAATATAAAACTAAAGCTCGTAGATTATACAAGTGAAATATTGGGCTGTCAAACGGTAATTAGCAATAGATCATATCTTCTGCGCCGACACCCGTTCCAATGTATTTTATTGGAATTTCAACTAATTCTTCGAGTTTTTTGATGTATTTCTTGGCGTTTTCGGGCAGATCTTCCATTTTTTTAGCTTGTGAAATGTCTTCTTTCCAGCCATCCATTTCGATATAAATTGGTTCAACTTTTTCAAGATCTTCTGCCGTAAAAGGCATTGACGAAAGCTCTTTGCCGTTTAATCTGTATCCGATACAAATTTTAACTTTTTCAAGACCTGTCATTACGTCTAATTTTGTGAGATTGATTTCTGTTATTCCATTTATCATCCCTGTCCATTTTGCGACAAACGTATCAAACCAGCCGCATCTTCTTGGGCGACCTGTTGTTGAGCCGTATTCTCCACCTTTTTCACGCAAGTAATTTCCGGTTTCATCTTTTAATTCGGTTGGAAATGGACCGCTTCCGACGCGCGTTGTATATGCTTTCAAAATACCGATTACGTTTGTTATTAATGATCCCGGAATTCCGGTTCCGGATGAAATTCCGCTTATTGATGCGTTTGAGGATGTTACAAATGGGTATGTTCCGTGATCAATATCGAGCATTGTTCCGTTTGCGCCTTCTATAAGGATGTTTTTGCCTTGTTTAAGCTCGTTATGTAGATATTCTTCAGTATTTTTAATGAGAGGCAAGATGTTTGTGAGGACTGATTTTAAATATTCCAGCTCTTTTTTTTCGTCATGCTCGAAATTTCCATACATACGTTTGTGCATCTCTAAATTTGCCATGTATCTTTTTTCGAATTCTTCAAAATTTTGAAGTTCGCCAAATCTTATTCCGATTCTTTGGATTTTATCCGCATAAGCCGGGCCAATTCCGCGTTTTGTTGTGCCAACGCTTTTGCCGCCCTTCATTTCTTCTTGAAGCCCATCAATGGTTTTGTGATATTCAAGGACTACATGCGCTCTATCTGAAATGAAAAATCTGTTTTCCAAATTAATTCCGAGCTTTTTGAGTTCATCGATTTCTTCCATCATCGTTGGAATATGCACAACAACGCCGTTTCCAATAACGCAAATTTTACCTTCATGCATCATGCCGGATGGGATTAAATGAAAAATCACTTTTTTGCCGTTTCGATAGATTGTGTGGCCTGCATTTGCGCCTCCCGTCGCCCTCGCGATGATATCGAATTTTTCCGTTAAAATGTCGACGAGCTTTCCTTTACCTTCGTCTCCCCACTGCATACCTATAATTGTTGAAACGGGCTTGATTGTTGGCATTTTGATTTTTTTAAGATATATTAACGATTACTATGCGTAAATATATTATCTTAATTCCGATATTTTTTTTAGTCGTTTTATTTTTTAGCTTTAATAACGCTGAAAATAACAATCTGAAGAACGTTTATGATGAAAAGGCGGAATATAAAGCTGTTGCTGAAAATACACAGGAGATTAAAACTCCTTCAAATAAAGGAGAGATAAGTATTTTTCAAACCGCTGGTTTTACGATGCCACCCGATGATGAATTTGGGAGAATGCCTTTAAAAGGTACGAAACCCTTTGATGTAAAGAATGTAAATCTCCCTGAAGGCCAAGTTAAATTGCCAATTTTGATGTATCACTATATCCGTCCGCTTAATCCAAAAATGATAGAGCTAGACCGTGGTTTATCTTTAACTCCGGAAGAATTTGATGCGCAAATGGCTTATTTGAATGAAAATGGGTTTACGGCTGTTTTTCCTGATGAAATGATGGATGCTATTGATGGTAAATTGACTCTTCCAAAAAAGCCTATCATGCTTACTTTTGACGATGGGTATGTGGATTTTTATACAAACGTGTTTCCAATAATCAAAAAATATAACATTAAGGCTGTCTCATTTTTGATTGTTAATTATATTGGGACAAATAGATACATGACAGAGGCGCAGATTTTAGAGATAAATAAAAGTGGACTTGTTGATTTTGAGTCACATTCTATGTCTCATCCATTTTTAACGAGAGTTGATAAGGAAAGGTTGAAGAAGGAAGTTGTGGATAGCAAGACGGCTCTTGAAAAATTGCTTAATAAAAAAATCAATTATTTTTGTTATCCCTATGGTGATTTGAATTATACGAATGTTGTTGCGGCAGTTCAGGAGGCGGGATATAGAAGTGCGTTTACGGTTTATTATGGATATATTCATCGTAAGCAATTTGCGTTTATTCAAGACAGAGTGAGGTCTAGCTATAAGGATACGATTTCTGCTTTTGCGAGAAAAATTGAGATTTTTTAGTAATAATCGTGGAGGATTTTTGCAATTTTTTTTCAGACACGCTTGATTTGCCCGGCGAGCAAGTCTGCGCTAGCGTTCGGTTTGCACTCTTCGCAGTAGCGAAACCGTGCCCGTGCAAACCTCACGACTGTCTTCAAAAATCTTGCAAAAACCTTCCACGAGCATTGCTTGCTAAAAATTCGAATTTCTATTATTATAAAAGTACCATTTAATCATTTTTCTTATGATTTCTATTGAGGAAATTAAAAAACAAATCCCTAACTGCCTTGCGGGAACCAATTTTGCGAATCTTGGTAAAAGATATGAAGGTAAAGTGCGTGATAATTATACGACGGTTGATGGTAAGAGAATTATCGTTATTACAGATCGTTTGAGCGCATTTGATCGCGTTATTTGCTTGATCCCTTTTAAAGGTCAGGTTTTGAATCAAATGGCGAAGTTTTGGTTTGAGCAAACAAAAGATATTATTGAAAATCATGTTATTGAGTATCCGGATGCCAACGTTATTATTGGACGTGAGTGCAAGCCGCTTCCCGTTGAAATGGTTGTTCGAGGTTATATTACGGGTGTAACTTCAACTTCCGCTTGGTATAACTATGAAAAAGGTGTGAGAAATTTTTGTGGAAATGTTTTGCCTGAAGGCTTAAAGAAAAATCAAAAACTTCCGGTTCCGATTATTACGCCTTCAACAAAGGCTGAACATGGCGGGCATGATGAATCAGTTTCAAGAGATCAGATTATTGAGCGTGGGCTTTTGACCGCGGAACGATATGATACTTTGGCTAGTGCATGTTTAAAACTATATCAGCGTGGCGTTGAGATTGCGGCAAAGCAGGGGATTATATTTGTGGATACAAAATATGAATTTGGCATTTCTCCTGAAGGAAAAATCGTTTTGATCGATGAAATCCATACTCCGGATTCTTCAAGATTTTGGTTTGCGGATGAATATGAAAAAAGATTTGCCGCAGGCGAAGAACAAAAGAAGATTGATAAGGAGTATCTGCGTGAATGGTTGGCAGAGAGAGGATTCCGAGGAGAAGGTGAGATTCCTGCGATTCCGGAAGATATAAAAGCTGAAACAGCACGCAGATACATCGAAGCCTACGAGCTTATTACAGGGCAAAAGTTTGATGCTCAAGTTGAACCTGTTTTGCCTCGTGTTGAAAAAGTATTGTTAAATATTTAACTTTAAAAATATGTTTGTACAATTTCTATTAGGCTCTGAATCAGATAAAGAATTTGCGTCTAAAATTACCCAAACTTTGGATGAATTTAAGGTGAAATATGTTATTACGGTTGTTTCTGCGCATAAAGCTCCTGAAAAGGTTTTGCAGGTTATAAATAAACTTAATAAATCGACCGAGTCTTTGTGCTATATAACAATCGCTGGGCGCAGTAATGGACTTTCCGGGGTTACGGCCGGTTCTGCAATCCATCCTGTGATTGCTTGCCCGCCTTTTGCTAGCAAAGAGGATTATTTGATAAATATCCATTCAACTTTGCAAATGCCTTCAGATACGCCTGTTTTGACGGTTATAGATCCAAAAAATGCAGCACTTTCTGCAATTCGAATCCTTGCGCTTCAAGATAAAAAATTGCGTGAAAAAGTTGCATTAAAAATTAAAAAAGTTAAAGCGAGTTTCAAAGTATAAATCATAAAATTTAAATATTATGCTCACAACATTGAATGCCATATCGCCGATCGATGGAAGATATAGAGGAAAAGTCGAAGGCTTGGCGAGATTTTTTTCTGAATCCGCTTTAATGAAATATAGAGTGCGAGTTGAAATTGAATGGTTTGTTTTTCTTTGCAATGATTTGAAGCTTGGTGGTACAAAAGTTTTAAACACTTCTGAAATCAAGACCTTGCGCGATCTTTATTTGAAATTTGATGAAAAATCAGCGGAGAGGGTTAAAGATATTGAGAAAACAACAAATCATGACGTGAAAGCGATTGAATATTTTATTAAAGAAAAAATGCCTTCATCCTTGAAGCCATACGGCGAATTTGTGCATTTTGGATGCACTTCCGAAGATATTAATAATTTAAGCTATGCTCTTACATTAAAGGAATTTGGCGATAATGAATTCTATCCTGTTTTGGATGAATTGATTGTGGTTTTAAAAAGTATGGCGAAAAAATATGCCGGAGTTGCGATGCTTTCGCATACGCACGGTCAGCCTGCGAGTCCTACAACTGTTGGTAAAGAGTTAATGAATGTTGTCGCTCGTTTGGAAAGACAAAATCGTTTACTTCGAGGTCAAGACGTTCTTGGAAAGATGAATGGTGCGACCGGTAATTTTAATGCTCATATGATTGCTTATCCGGGGATTGATTGGGTTAAGAAATCCGAGAAATTTGTGAAAAGCTTGGGCTTGGTTTCAAATCTTTATACTACCCAAATTGAGCCGCACGATTTTATTGCGGAAATTTGCGATGCGGTTAGGCGCGTTAATACGATTTTGATCGATTTTGACCGCGATATGTGGATGTATATTAGTATGAATTATTTTGCTCAAAAGATTGTGAAGGATGAGATTGGTTCGAGTGCAATGCCACACAAAGTGAATCCGATTTATTTTGAAAACAGTGAGGGAAATCTTGGCGTTGCGAATGCTTTACTCGGTCATTTTTCTGAGAAGCTTCCTATTTCAAGGATGCAAAGAGACCTCACGGATTCGACTGTTTTGCGCAATCTAGGCTATGCTTTCGCATTAACGATTTTGGCTTACAAAAGTACGTTAACCGCACTTGAGAGGGTAGAGTTGAATAAAAAAGTTGTTCAACAAGATTTAGATAATAATTGGGAAGTTTTGGCGGAAGCTGTTCAAACCGTTCTCAGGAAAAATAAAGTTAAAGGCGCATATGAAAAATTAAAAGAATTTACGCGTGGACAGAAGATCAACGCGGAAGGTTATAAAAAGTTTGTTTCAGGTTTGGATTTGCCAAAAGAGGATAAGAAAAGATTGATGGAGCTTACGCCCGGAAAGTATATTGGGAAGGTTTAAATAGGCGGTTTTAAGCTGTTGTTTTTAATCTAAATCGGTTTACGTTTTTAATAGCATTGCCGCTTTCTTTTTCTATAATGCATAAATTAACCCCTATATTTTTTGTATTATTTACATTGCCTTGTTTAGTCGCAATTCCTCGGTGTATGACAAATTCATATTTATCCCAAAAGTTTATGCCATCTTCTGTTTCAGCTTGGATTTTAGGTTGTAGCATTGCGTTTAATTTTGTTTGTATTTTTTCGTTTAATGTTTTCATGAATTTTGCACGCGGGGCGCTTGATTGATCCCATCCGATTTTTGTGTTTTTCTCCAATCCTACGATTAACGCAAATCCATGTTTTTCGAATGGTTTTATAAAATTTAATGTTCCTTTCTTTTCTACGTTGTCTGCAATGTATTTAAATATTTTTTGAGCGATGTCTTCTGCCAATATTTCTGCGCGTGCTTCAATTCTTTCATCAAGATCATCATCGTCCGATTCACAGTACACATCTGCTGCTTTTGCTCCTTTGCCTTTTGTAATCGCAACTTTTTTATTTTCTCTTAAAGGGGCTCCTTCTCCTAGCGCGTATGGCTTTGAAGCTGCCGCTTCTGCAATAGCCTCTTCTTCCTCTGGCGTGTCTGGCCCTAATGTTTCTACTTCCAATGTTCTGTCTATATTTTTAGCATTTGCCACTAAGAAGTCATAAAGTTCCGGCATGACAAGGGCATCAATAAAAGCGCGATAATGTCCTTTTTCTCTTGGTATGGTATATCCATCTTCTATATTCGGTTCAGCCTCCGCCATAATTTTATTTTTTACGTGAATTGGATGTAAAATATAACATCGAGAGGCGTTGATGTCAAAATTAATTCATGCATTTGATTTAAAGCTCGTTTTCTTGTATTTTGTACGGGTAATTTAATTTTAGTTTTAATAATATTTTCAAATATGTTCAATCCTGTAAACCAGAAGAAAAATTTTCCGGAAATGGAGCACGAGGTGCTTAAATTTTGGGATGATAATAAAATTTTTGAGAAATCTGTGAAACAAAGAGAAGGGGAGAAGAAATTTGTGTTTTTTGATGGGCCTCCGTTTGCGAATGGATTGCCTCATTATGGTCATATTTTGGCAAATGTTTTGAAAGATGCGGTTGTCAGATATTTTGCCATGAAGGGCTACTATATCCCACGAACTAATGGTTGGGATTGTCATGGTCTTCCCGTTGAATATGAAATTGAAAAAGAGCTAAAGATTTCTGGTCGTAAGCAAATTGAACAATATGGAATTGAGAAATTTAATGACGATTGTCGAGCTAGTGTTTTTCGTTATACAAAGCAATGGGAAGAAACTTTAAAGAGGATTGGGCGTTGGGTTGATTTCGAACATTCTTATGCGACTTTGAATATGCCTTATATGGAATCGATTTGGTGGATCTTCAAGCAGATCTGGGATAAAGGCATGGTTTATGAAGGTCATAAAAGTATGCATATTTGTCCGAGATGTGAAACCGCGTTGAGTAATTTTGAAGTAACGCAAGGATATAAAGACGTTATTGATTCCAGTCTTGTTGTCAAATTTAAATCAGACGAAGAAGATAATACGTATTATTTGGCTTGGACAACAACTCCATGGTGCTTGCCGGGACAAATCGCAGTGATAGTTCATCCGGATAAAGTTTATGCAAAAGTGGAAAGTGAAGGCGAATATTATTGGATTATTGAAAATAGGGTTGAAGCAATTCTAAAAGATCGTCCTTATAAAGTTATTGAAAAGAAAAAAGGAAAAGAATTGGAAGGTAAGTCGTATGAACCTTTATTTCCTTATAATGCTAATAAGAAAAAAGATTCAAAATGGGCATTTAAAATTCTCGTAGATGAATTTGTAACCGACGAGGATGGATCCGGGTTTGTTACTTCTTCTCCTGATTTTGGTGAAGATGATATGCGTGTTTGCGCAAAATATGAAGTGCCTTTTACAAATACGGTGGATATGAGCGGTGTTTATCGAGAGCATGTGACGGATTATGCTGGCGAATCGGTTCTTATTGCTAATAGGAAAATTCTTGAAGATTTAAAAAATGCCGGAAAGGCATTGTGGACTGAGCCGTATAAACATAGCTATCCGCATTGTTGGAGATGCGATACGCCGCTTTTGAATTATGCGACAAAATCGCTTTTTATTCGCGTTACGGATATTAAGAAAGATCTTATAAAAAATAATAAAAAAATCCATTGGCAGCCTGAGCATATTGGGCCCGGTAGATTTGGCAAGTGGCTTGAGGATGCGCGTGATTGGGCTATTTCAAGAAATCGTTATTGGGGTTCGCCAATTCCTGTTTGGGAGTGTGAATGTGGTGAAAAAACTTGCGTTGGTTCTGTTGAGGAATTGAAGAAATTATCCGGTGGAAAAGTTCCAATGCGAAATGGAGTTGTTGATTTGCATAAGCCATATATTGATGAGATTGAAATTAAATGTCCGAAGTGCGGAAAAAACGCAAAAAGAATTTCTGATGTTTTGGATTGTTGGTTTGAGAGTGGTTCAATGCCATATGCGCAACTTCATTATCCTTTTGAAAATAAAAAAGAATTTGAAGACAATTTTCCTGCACAATTTATCGCTGAAGGCTTGGATCAAACCCGTGGGTGGTTTTATACACTTCACATTTTGGCCGGGATTTTGTTTGATGCGCCGGCGTTTAAAAATGTTATCGTAAATGGAATTTTACTCGCTGCGAATGGCGAAAAGCTTTCAAAAAGAAAGAAGAATTATCCTGATCCAAATGAGCTTTTTGAGAATAAAGGCGTGGACGCGGTTCGCTTCTTTCTGCTTAATTCTGTTGCGGTTTTGGCAGATGATGTGCGTTTTTCAGAAAGACATGTCGATGAAATTCTGAAACAATTTTTATTGATTTTATGGAATACATATTCATTTTTTGTTATGTATGCGAATATTGATAATTTTCAACCAAAAGAAGTTGATTTAAAAATTAAACCAAAAAATCTTCTTGATAGATGGATCTTGTCTGAATTGAACACGCTTGTTGCGGAAGTGGCTGTTGCTATGGATGATTATAATTTGAGCAAGGCGTGCCGTCCTGTGATTGGTTTTGTTGATAATTTGTCGAATTGGTATATTCGCAGAAGCCGAAGGCGTTTTTGGAAGTCTGAAAATGATGCAGATAAAATCGAGGCCTATTCAACTCTTTATACTGTGCTTGTTACTTTTTCGAAATTGATTGCGCCATTTACACCGTTTGCGGCTGATGAAATGTATAAAAACTTAACAAATGGAGTTGTTGGAGCGAAGGAATCGGTACATCTGGAAGATTGGCCAAAGTTTGACAAGAAACTTATTGATAAAGATTTAAATGAGCAAATGAAGGTCGTGAGAACAATCGTTAATCTTGGTCTTGCTGGACGTTCGAATGCCGGAATCAAAGTGAGACAACCTTTATCAAAAATTCAGGTTGCGCAACCGCATTCAATAGATAAAAAATTGATTGCAATGTATGGCGATATTATTTTGGAAGAATTGAATGTTAAAGCGCTTGAATTTATTACAGAGGTTGGTGGTGATATAAAACAGACAGTTGCGGTTAATTCACGCGCGATCGGTCCGAAATATGGCTCTGATACTCAGAAAATCATTGATGCATGCAAACGTTTCGAATTTAAAATTCAAGATAATGGGAAGCTTGAAGTTGCTGGGTTTACGCTTGATGCCGACGAGTTTGTTATTGGATATACTGGTTCCGGAGAAGTCGATGTTGAGAGCGCGGATGGAATTACTGTTATTTTGGATTCACATATTACGCCTGAATTGACGAGCGAGGGTTATGCTCGTGATATCGTCAGATTTATTCAGGAAATGCGTAAGAAGGCTAATTATAACGTTAATGATAGGATTTATGTTTTTGCCGGATGTGAAGATGCCGCTATAAAACAAGCAATTGTTGATTTTGCTGATTATATAAAGAAAGAAACGCTTGCAATTGAACTTCAAGATAAAGGTGAATTTGCATGGGATGCGAGCGAGAGCGTTGATTTGGACGGTAAAAGTGTTAAAATTAGCATAAGAAAATAAAAATTATGATAAAGAGGGCGTTTACAAATATTGCTTTAAATGGGTTGGCGCTTTATGCGACGACGTTATTGATAAAAGAGGTTACATATACCGGTGGATGGAAATTTTTTTTGATTGCCGGTCTTATTTTTGCTTTTTTGAATGCAATTGTTAAACCTTTCTTAAAAATACTTGCTTTGCCTTTTATATTCTTGACTGCCGGACTTTTTATTATAGTTCTTAATATTTTCGTTCTATGGCTTGTTAAATACATTATTGGCGTTGCACAGTTTCAGGATGTTACTTTTACGATCGCAACTACAAGTGCTTATCTGTGGACTTCGATTGCGTTTGGTGCTATAAACTGGTTTGAACATATTTTATTTATAAATAAAGAAGACTAATTATGAAAACAATTTTATCAGTCGCTCATATTGCAGTTTCAATTCTTCTCATTATTTCGATTTTGTCTCAACAGAGAGGAGCTGCTCTTGGAGCGTCATTTGGTGGAACAGGTTCAACTTATCATACAAAAAGAGGAGCTGAAAAAGTTCTTTTTATTGCTACAATTATTTTTGCGGTTTTGTTTGCAGGGCTTTCAGTGGCCATTTTATTCGTAAAATAAAAATATGAAACGCATATTTTCATGGGTTTTAACGACCCTGAAAACTTATTCGTTGATTGAAAGGGTTTTGAGCGTGGTTTTTATAGTGGTTTTTGCGTATGCGATGTTTATGCTTTCTAGCGCCGTGCCTTCCGTTTCCAATAAAACTTATACAGAGGGGCTTGTTGGGAAGGTCGGCTGTATAAACCCCGTTTTGGCTGATTTGAACGAAGTTGATCGCGATGTGTCGAGGTTGATTTTTTCCGGACTTGTTAAATATGACCCTGTTACAAAGGATTTTAAGCCTGATTTGGCAGATTTTACTTTATCGGATGATAAACTGCTTTATACGTTTACGGTTAAAGATGGCGTGAAGTGGCATGATGGAGAGGCTTTTACGGCTCAGGATGTTTATTTTACTTATCATGACGTTATTCAGCATGAAGATTTCCAAAATCCTATTATTAAGGCCGCATTTGATGGACTTGTAATTGAAAAGTTAAACGATAAAACCGTTACTTTTCGCTTGAAATCGCCAAATTCATACCTCATTTCAGATATGGTTACTGGAATTTTGCCTTATCATATTTTTAAGAATAAAGAGGTCAAAGATTTAACGAATTGTACGGATTTTAATAGAAATCCCGTTGGTGCCGGACCTTTTAAGATGGGTGATTATAAAATAACTTCTGACAATGCAATTAAGATTGTTTTTGATAGGTTTGATGATTTTTACGCACAAAAATCTAATATTAGTCAGATTGTATTTTTGATTTTTGCTAATAATGATTTATTGATAAAAAATATTGCTGATTTGGATGCGGTTCCGAAAGCAGGTTATGAATTATCCGAGACGTTAAAGGTTGATCCGGTGATGAAAGTTACCAGTTATACCTTGCCTCAATATACAGGCCTTTTCTTTAATACTGATGAAATGTTTTTAGGAAAGAAGAAGGTTAGGCTTGCTCTTGCAAAGGCCATTGATCAAGATGAGCTTGTTGCAAAGTTCCCCGGTTATGATCCTGTTAAAATAGGAATTTTTGAGGCCGATTTAAGTGGTAAATTTTATAAATATGACATTTTGACTTCGGGAAAATATCTTGACGATGAGGGTTTTAAATTGAAAAAAGGGGATCAGTATCGTAAAAATAAAGAAGGTGAAGAGTTGTCTGTTCAGCTTTTAATCAGAAAATATACACAAAATCAAAAGCTTGACGATCAAATGACTCAGATTTCAAGTTATATATCTCAGAAGTGGCTTGAATTGGGTGTCAAAACCGAAGTTGTTGCTCTTGAATCCGGAGACTTTAACGATGCGATTAAAGCCGGTAGTTATGGGGCTTTGATTGCCGGTGAAAGTTTTTCATACAATATGGATTTATTCTCATTTTGGCATTCAAGTCAGATTGCAAAGCGTGAAGACGGAACCGGTGGGCTTAATTTTTCAAATTATTCAAATCCCTCTACGGATATATTGATTGAAAGCTTGCGTGAGGTTTCCGGTAAAGGCAAAAAAACCGATAGATTGGCTCAGATTGTAAACACTTTCAGGGAAGATATGCCTGGAATTTTTCTGTTTAGGCCAATGTATTATTATATTTCTACTCAGGAATTTAGTGTGCCTGAGTTGGACGGGATGGTGTTTTCCGCTGATCGGTTTAGCTTTTTGTTAGGAAAATTTTAACAAATTGCCTTTACAACTACGGATTTTTAGGGTATTTATTTATGGCGCTATAATTTTTAAAACAATTAAATATGCAGGTAATTTTGACAAAAAACGTGCCGAAACTCGGCAAAAGAGGCGAATTAAAACGTGTAAAAGATGGCTATTTTCGCAATTTCTTATATCCAAGAGCTATGGCTGTTGTTGCCACTCCAGGTGGAATTAGGGTTGCCGAAGGAAGAATGAAGAAAATGGTTATTGAACATGAAGAGATGAAGAAAAAGGCTGTGGAGGTTAAAACCAGACTTGAAGGTTTGGTCATCACTTTCGATAAAAAAGCTTCCAAGAAGGGCAAATTATTTGGTTCTATTTCAGCTCAAAATATCGTTGATGAAATTAAGAAGCAAGATGGTATTGAGCTTACAGAGGCTCAAGTTTTGCTTAAAGATCATATTAAAGATGTCGGCACGGTTAATGTTGCTGTTCGAATTGTCGAAGGCGTGGATGCGGATGTTAAGATTGAAGTCAAAGCCATCGCTGAATAATTTTTCATGCAAAAAACTCGAATACTTGGTATCGATTTTGGTTTAAAGAGGATCGGTGTCGCTATAAGCGATTCTGATTGTAAAATTGCGTTGCCGCGCGATCCAATTGAAAATAATGGTTATGATGGCGTTCTTGAGGAGATTGCTTCTATTTGTGATGAGAATTTAATAAAGGCCATTGTTTTGGGCTACCCTGTTGGTTTTAAAGGCGAAAGGACGAACATAATAGAGAAGGTTGATGATTTTTGTGCTCGCTTAAAGGATGAGCTTAATATCACCGTTATTTTGGAGGATGAGAGATATACAACGGTTCAGGCGCATAAATATATGAATGATGCCGGAATAAGGAAAAGCCGTAAACAAGGGCTTAAAGATTCGATTTCGGCTACAATATTTCTTCAGGTTTATTTGGATAAATTAAATGCAGAACTCAATTGAAATTTTGGTACGAATATTAATCATTTACTTGATATTCGTTACCGGGATTTTTGCATTAAATTTTTCTGTAAAAAAGATTAAATTTTTATTAAATCGTTTGAGGGGCAGTGGAGGGGTGGCGCGGGTTTTTCGTATATATGTACCAAGAAATTCTGAAGTTGGACCGATTTCTGCTGAGCAAATTTTTGCAGCTTTGCATGCTGTGAAATCAGTCATTTGTTTTAATGTTGCAAATATCGGTGACGAAATTGTGTTTTTCGTGAAGGCGGATGAGAGCGTTTTACCTTTTTTAGAAGCGCAAATCTATGCGCATTATCCTGATGCTGAAATCGTTTGTATGGATGATTTTGAGCGTGATGGTTTTAAATTTGGCGGCTTTTCAATGAGTTTGGCTCTTAATTTCACTGATATTTTTCCGGTTAAACGTTATCCGCAGTTTGAAGATAGAATTAAGCGTACGTATATTGATCCGATTGCGGCTGTTTTGTCTTCATTATCGAAAATTCCCGGATCTTGCGTGAAAATAGATGTAAAGCCGTTGAGTGATTCCATGAGGCGAAAATATATAAAATGTATACGAATATATAGTCGAAATGTTTTGATGAATTTTGAATTTATCGCGAGGAGTTTTATAAATGCTTTTTGTACGCGAAAAATTGTTTATAAAATTGCGTTTTTTCCGGTTTATATTTTATTTTTTGTTTTTGGGTTTTTGGCTGAAATAAAGCTAAAAACCGATGTTGGCGATGTTGAAGAAAAGACTTCGCGCATTCATGAGCGTGAGAGCAAGGCGGATGCTGTAATTGATAAAGTTAGCAAGCCGATGTTTGAAGTTTCAATAAAGCTTTTTAGCAGTACGCGTGCACAGATTTTTCAAATTTCATCTTCATTTTATCAATTTAATCTGCCTTATTTAAATAGTTTTAAAGTTGTTGAGAAGGAGTGTGATTTTGTTTTGAATATTGAAGAATTGGCTACAGTATGGCATTTGCCCGGGGTCGACGTTTCCGTTCCCGGAATTTCTTACGTTAAATCGAAAACGTTATCGCCACCCAGCAATTTACCGAATTCGAATCTGATTTTGGGTGAAATAAATTTTCGTGATGTTAATAAAAAAGTTGGGATTTTTCCTTCAGATAGGCGCAGGCATGTTTATATTCTTGGGAAAACCGGAATGGGAAAATCAACTTTGATTAAAAATATGATGGTTGCGGATATTGCTTCCGGAAATGGTTTTGGGCTTATTGATCCGCATGGAGATTTGGCTGAGAGTATCCTTGATTTTGTACCTTCAAATCGTATTAATGATGTTATATTTTTTAATCCGTGCGATTTGGATTTTCCAATTGGTTTTAATATTTTTGAAATAAAAAATCATTCATTGAGCCCGATTGTTGCTTCCGGAATTGTTGGAGTTTTTAAAAAGATGTATGCTGAAAGTTGGGGTCCGCGTCTTGAATATATTCTCCGGAATGCGATTTTAACCTTGCTTGAAATTCCAAATTCAACCTTGATGTCTTTGATCAGGATTTTTCAGGACGATTCTTTTAGACAAAACGTTGTTTTTCAGCTTAAGGATGCAGTTTTGAGGAATTTTTGGATTAATGAATTTGAGAAAATTCCTATATCAAAAAGACCGGAAATAGTTTCACCGATTCTTAATAAAGTTGGTCAATTTATCGCAAATCCGATTATTAGAAATATTTTGTGTCAGCCAAAAACAAAGCTTGATTTGCGTTTTATTATGGATAATCGAAAAATCATAATAATTAATTTATCAAAAGGCAAAATAGGGGAGGATGCGAGTGCTTTCTTGGGCTCGATTTTGATTACAAAGTTTTATATTGATGCGATGAGCAGGGCTGATATATGCGAAAATTCACGTAACGATTTTTATCTTTACATAGATGAATTTCAGAATTTTGCGACTGATGCTTTTTCAAATATTTTATCTGAGGCGAGAAAATATAAGCTTAATTTAACGCTTGCTAATCAGTATATTTCACAAATGCATGAATCTGCGCGTGATGCGATTTTTGGTAATGTTGGGACCATTGTTGCTTTTCAGTCCGGATTTGAAGATGCGGAAATCATTTCATCTCAATTCGGTGAAGTTGTTTCTGCGGATGATGTTATGTTTTTGCCTAAATATAGCGCTTATACTAAGCTTTTGATTGATGGAATGCCATCAAGGCCTTTTTCAATAAAAACATTGGCGCCGGAACCGTTTTTGCAAAAATCCAATCGTGAAAAAATAATTTATAATTCACGCGAAAAGTTTGCGAAAAATCGTTTATTTGTAGAGGGAAAAACTGTTGATAAAAGCCTTATTTCTCAATAAGAGCTTTAACTCCCGGTAATTCTTTTCCTTCGAGAAATGATAAAGACGCGCCACCACCCGTTGAAATATGAGAGAAATGTTTTTCGTCGAATTTAAATCTCTTAAGGGCATCAACTGAATCACCGCCGCCAATAACTGTTGTGCCTTTATTGTTTGCAATTGCTTCTGCGACTTCTTTTGTCCCTTTACCAAATGGCTTGTATTCGTATAGTCCCATTGGTCCATTCCAGAATATTGTTTTGGATTTTGAGATAATTTTTTTGTATTTTTCAGTTGTTTTTGAGCCAATATCAAATATTTTCATGTCTCCTTCAACATCTTCAATCGGGATGTCCATTGTAACCGCGTTATCGCTTGGCAAGGTTGCGACAACAACGTCTGATGGCAAAACTATTTCCACTTTTAATTTTTCGGCTGCAATCAATATTTCTTGCGCAACTTGAATCTTGTCTTTTTCACATAAAGATTGGCCTACGTCAAAGCCTTGAGCGGCTAAAAATGTGTTTGCGATGCCTCCGCCGATTAAGATGTAATCGGCTTTTTTCATCAAGTTTTTGATAAGTCCAATTTTGTCTTTTATTTTTGCGCCACCCATGACAATTGTGTATGGTCTTTTCGGTTCTTCCATGAGATGTGTTAAGTATTTAAGTTCGTTTTCAACAAGAAGTCCCATGTATGAAGGAAGGTGCTGTGTAATACCTGAAACTGATGCGTGTGCTTTGTGTATGACGCCAAATCCATCGTTAACATAGATTTCACCGAGCGAAGCGAGTTCTTTTGCAAAATCAGGGTGATTTCCTTCTTCTCCCGGATGAAATCTCGTATTTTCAAGAAGAACAACGTCGCCTTCTTTCATTTCTTTTACAACTTTTTGTACGAATTCTCCGGTGCATTCATCTAGTTTTCTGATTTTTTTACCAAGCAGTTTTTCAAGTGTAGAGACTGCAGGATTTAACCTGAAATCATCAAGTATTTGACCTTCAGGGCGGCCATAATGGCTCATGAGAATGAGTTTTGCGCCTTGGTTTAAAAGATGTTTGATTGTTGGAAGAGCTTTTCTTATTCTTGAATCTTCTGTGACATTTCCCTTTTCATCGACCGGCACATTAAAGTCAACGCGAACTAAAATGCGTTTTCCTTTTATATCTTTTAAGTCTTTTAAAGTTCGATGTTTCATATGAATATAATTATCAATATATCAATTTACAATTTACATTCAATTTTCAATTTTTTAAATATCAATTTTTCAAGCTGGCCATGAAGATTGCGCTTTTAGCGTATGATTCTCCATTTTTGATTCTTTTAAGCGCTTGTTTTTCCTTATTTACAGTCAATATCCCGTTTATAATCGGAATTTCGTATTTTAAAGATATGTCCATGAGTCCGCGATAAGATTCTTTGCTGACATTATAATAATGATCGGTTTTACCTTTAATTACTGCGCCAATTGCTATTATTGAGTCGAATTTTTTTGATTTTGCCATTTGTAGTGCTGCGAACGGAATTTCAAGTGCTCCGGGAACACGAATGAGTTTAATGTTTGTTTTTTTTATGCCATTTTCCGTAAGTGTTTCGAGGATTTTGACGTAAAGTTTTAATCCAATATGCTCATTGAAATATGGCATAATAATGCCTATTTTGAGGTTTTTGTTAGTTTCATTTATCGGTATTTTTGGTTCAAATTTTGACATTTTGTTTAAAATTTTCCATATATCTGGCGAATACATCAACTTCAATATTTAATTCGTCTTTTTCTTTTATGGATCCAAGCGTTGTGCGCTTTAAGGTAAACGGGATTAGTGACACTTCAAATGTTTTTTCGTTTACATCTGACACGGTTAAGCTTACTCCATTTATTGTTATGCTGCTTTTTAATGCGATAAATTTTTTAAGTTGTTTTGGTGTTTCGATTTCAAAAATTGAATAATCTTTATATTTTTTAAGTTTTTTTAATTTTGCAGTTGTATCAACGTGTCCAAGAACAAAATGTCCACTAATGTCATCTCCAAGCCTTAAAGACGGTTCAAGATTTACTTTCGAATTGGTTTTTAATGATTTTAAATTCGTTTTATCAAGAGTTTCCGGCATAACTTCAAATTCGAAATATTTTGGATTTTTGTTGATAATCGTTGTGCATACGCCGCTTATTGCAATCGAAGATCCAATTTGAAGTTTATTTTGGAGTTTTGATGCGATTTTAAATAAACGGTTTTTGCCGACTTTTTTTGCGTCCAAAACTGTGCCGATTTCTTTGATTATTCCTGTAAACATGCGCTTATAGCCTATCATATTTCGGAGTTTATGAAAAATTTAAGTTTGGTTTAGAGGAATTTAATGTCGATGCGCTAGAGTGGGCTTAATATTCTTTAACCCAATTTCTATGCGTAGCATGAATAAGGTTATGCTGATCGGAAGATTGGCCGCTGATCCTGAGCAGCGTACAACAACTACAGGAAAATCCGTATCATTTTTCCCTATCGCAATAAATCGCGATTGGAAAAGCTCGGATGGACAAAAATCTCACACAACCGATTATCAAAGAATCGTTGCGTGGCAGGGAATGGCCGATACCTGTGTAAAGATTTTGAAGAAGGGGATGGGGGTGTATCTTGAGGGTCGCTTGATGAATCGAGCGTTTGACGATCACCATGGAGAGAAGAAGTATATGACCGAAATCGTTCTTGATAGTTTGAATGTTCTTGATTGGCTTAAATCAAAGGACGGCAAGGTCGAAGACGTTGTATTGAAGGAAGTTGAGGAGTAGTATTGTGGCATGCAGATCAGCGTTATTATACCAACCTTTAATCGCCCCGACATTTTACGTGAATGTTTGGAGCGCCTTATCAATCAGAATTTCGTTAAATCTGAATATGAGATAATTGTGATTAATGACGGTGGCTCAGCTGACGCAAGAGATGTCGTTGATGAAGTGGCCAAAGACGCACTTGTTCAAATAAAATATTTTTATCAAAAAAATCTTGGACAAGGCGTAGCGCGTAATAAAGGGCTTGATAACGCTGAAGGTGATATCGTTTTGCTTATTAATGACGATATTTTACCTACTTCCAATCTTTTGTCCGAGCACATGAAGTTTCATCGCCAGTATATTAAAGAAAATGAAGCTGTGCTTGGACTTATCTTGATGGATCCGCGAATTGAAAGAACGCCTTATGTTGAATTTATGAACAATGGGTCTCTTATTTTTGGAAAATTTGGCGGACATTTGACGGCTTATGAAAAGCTTTCCGGTAAAAAAACAGCTGATTTTAATTTCTTTTATGCGAATTTGTCTTTTAAGAGATCGTTTTTGAAAGATATGCGTTTTGATGAGAGTTTTCAGGAGTATGGCTGGGAGGATATTGAATTCGGCTATCGCCTTACAAAAGAGAAAAAACTTGTTATTTATTACAATCCAAAGGCCTTGGCTTATCATTTTCATCCACTTGAAGAGAGTTCACTTGAGTCGCGAATGAAATTAATTGGGTCATCGCTCCATATACTTCATAAAAAATATCCGGAATTAAATAAATATCCCAATTTTGTTAAAAGAACGATTTTTGGATGTATAAGTTTAAAACCGGTTATTGCGATTTTTGATTTTTTGCGTAAAAAGGGTGGAAGAAGTTGGCATTATTTTTATTATTACGCACTTTCCAAGAAATATTTTCTTCAAGGTTTGCGTTCAAATAAAGGCAAGGTATAATAGAAATATGCCAATTTTTGAATTTCAATGTCAGAAGTGTTTAACGGTTTTTGAAGAACTTGTTCTGTCTGGCAGAAAGCCTGATTTGGCTTGTACTAAATGTAAATCAAAGGATATTAAAAGACTCATGTCGGCAGCGTACTTTAATACAACTCGTAATTGTGGAAAATCGGAAGAGTGTGAAAATTGTCCGGTAAAGCGTTATAATAAGTGTAAATAAAAAAATTAAATAACAAAATTAAAAATATGAACCCCTCAAATATGAAAAAATATGTTTCTATTTTTCTTGCTTTTTCGATGATTTTCGCGCTTTCCGGATGTCGCGCAAAAGAAGGTCAACAGGCCTATGTTCCGCCTAAGAAGGTTGTTTTGACGTATTATAAAATGAACGATTCCATTGATGTTATGAAGCCATTTTTTGATGAATTTAAAGCGCTTCCGGGTAATCAATTGGTTGAAATAAATTATGTTCAATTTACCGATCTTAAGAAATATGAGGATCGAATATTAAATGAACTTGCCGAGGGCGGTGGCCCCGATATTTTTTCTATGCCAAATACATGGATCACAAAACATCAAAAGAAAATAAATCCGATGTCTCCTACAATAATGACGATAGAAACTTTTAAAAATACATTTGTTTACGTTGCGGAAAAGGATTTGATTAGGCCTTTTACGGATGCTGCCGGCGTGAAAACTTTACAGATTTACGGTTTGCCGATGTTTGTTGATTCATTGGCGGTTTATTATAATAAGGCTCATTTTTTGGATAAAATTCCTGAAAGAGGGAAACCGGCCGTCACTTGGAGTGGTCTTTTGCAGGACGTTGCAAAGCTTACAAAATCCAATAATAGCGCTGAAAGATTTGAGGTTTCCGGAGCCGCTCTTGGGCGTGCTGATAATATAAATAATGCGATTGAAATTCTGTATGCATTGATGTTGCAATATGAAACTAAATTTTATAACGAAAATTATACGGCTTCCACGATTGCTACACAGCAAGGTATGGACGCTGATAACAATCCAAAAGCCCCCGGGCTTAGCGCTTTAAATCTTTATGTTTCTTTTGCGGATTCTACAAAAGCAAATTATTCATGGAATCAATATATCGCTCAATCCGTTGGTTTCGATAAGGAAATTGATGCTTTTGCGAGAGGTAAAGTTTCAATGATATTTGGTTTTTCCGATTATTATCAGAAAATATCTGATAAGATTAAGGAATTAAAAGGTAAGAATCAGCTTGTTATGGATCCCGCCTTTGTTCAAATTGGACAATTGCCACAAGTTGAAGACCCGGCTTTGAGTACAAAAAAACCTACAACTCTTGCTTCTTATTATGCTGAAACCGTTTCCAGGAATTCAAAATATCCAAAGGAGTCATGGAATCTTATTCAATTTTTGATAACGAAAAAGAATCTTCAAGCTTATAATTCAAAGACTCATAAACCTACAAGTCGCTTAGACCTTATTCCGGAGCAAAAAGCTGATGCCGTTTATGCTGCTTTTGCATATCAAACCGGAGTTGCTGATAGCGTTTTAGTGCTTGATTACGATTATTATAAGAACGCTATTGCATCTTCAATCCAAGCCGTAGTAGGTGGCGCTAGGCTTGATATTTCATTAAAATCAGCTGAGGCTGCTATAACATCAATTTTGCCGGAAAAAGGTTTAACGCCTCCAGGTCCGTATGTATTGAAAAACCAACCTAATCAACAAAAGCCCGCTATAACTCCTGCGAAGTAGTTAGTAATTTTCGTTGGCCATTTATAAAATCCTTAATAGGCATCTCATTTTTGCCTTCCATTTGTATTGTTTTTGGGATGATTAATCCTTTTTTTGTGCCAATCCCTATCGTGTTTTTATCAATAAAAATTATTTTTCCGGGAGGTGTTTTTTCTTTATCTTCTGCGGTTTCTGCGTCTTTTATTTTTAACGCTTTTCCATTAAATTGTGTCCAGCATTCAGGCCATCCATAAAAAGCCCTTATTTTTCTTAAAATTTCTTCTGCAGTCATTTGTTTGAAATTTATTTTTCCGCTTTCTTTTGCTATTTTTCCACAATACGATGCGAGTGTACTATTTTGAGGAATTTTTTTTAATATCCCGTCGGCTATATCGAGCAGTGAAGGTGGAAGCATTTGCGATGCTAGAATTGCCAATTTTTTATTTAAAGTTTCGACGTTGTCCTTTTCTTCAATTGGTATTCTTTTAATTATATAGATGTCACCTTCGTCTAATTTATCATTCATCTCCATTATTGTGACGCCTGTTTCTTCGTCTCCACTTAGAATTACTTCTTGAATAGGGGATGCACCGCGATATTTCGGCAATAATGAGGCGTGTATGTTGATTGGAGCTATTTTTGCGAGACTTAGTATGGATTGTGGCATTATTTGTCCATATGCAGCTGTAATTATAAAATCGGGGTTTAGGCCTTCTATTATTTTTTCAAAATCTTTATTATTTTTTATTTTTTCAGGAGCTAATACGGGATAACGGCTTTCGAAGAATGCCTTTATTGGAGTTGGAGCCGTTTTTTGTCCGCGTCCTACCGGCTTATCCGGTTGAGTGACGATTGCCGTTATTTCAAAGTCGGAATTTTTACCAAGTTCGTTTATAATTGGTATTCCAAATTCCGAGCTTCCGAAAAATATAATTTTGTATGCCATGGCCTAATAATACTACACCTTGCTTTTATTTTTAAATCTTTCTATAATTCACCCCTTAACTTAGGAATATGGACGAATTTGCGAGAGCAAAGACATTAATAGATAAAGCTGAGAATATCCTTATAATGGCTCATAAAAGGCCGGATGGAGATACGCTCGGTTGTGCATGTGCTTTTTCACTTATGTTTACAGCTATGGAGAAGGCATGCACTTTAGTTTGTATTGATGCTCCTTCTGATAGATTTGGTTTTTTACCTGAAGTTAAAAAATTTACAAAAGAATTTAATCCATCGGTCTACGATCTTGTGATTTTGCCTGATATTGCTGACAAAAAGATGCTCTCTTATGATTTACCCGATGGTGTTCCCGTGATTTTGATAGATCATCATGCTTCAAACAATGGCATTCTCGAGGCAATTAATGTTATTGATGAAAAGGCCGCATCCGCAAGCGTTATCGTTTATAAGCTTTTTCAATTTATGGGAGTTAAAATTACGTCTCATATTGCGACTTGTTTACTTACCGGGATTTATAATGATACCGGTAGTTTTATGCATTCAAATACGTCGAATGAAGTTTTTAAAATTTCTTCAGAGCTTACTTTTGCCGGTGCAAAAATGCAGGTCATAATTAAAAATATGTTTAGGAATGTTCCTATTTCCACTTTGAAATTATGGGGTAAGGCTCTTGAAGCTCTACGGGTAAATAAGGATAATGTTGCGATTTCAGTTCTTACGAAGAAGGATTTTGAAGATTGTGACGCTTTACCTTCTGAGTCAGGAGGCATTATTGAAAAAATGAGTTCAATTCCCGGTATTAAATTTGCTATTTTACTTCATGAAACCGCGACGACCGTTAAAGGATCTATGAGGACTGTGCGTGATGATGTGGACCTGGTTAAGGTTGCTGAGCTTTTTGGTGGAGGTGGTCATAAGAAGGCTGCAGGTTTTACTTTGCCTGGAAGGATCGAGAGGGAAGTTAGATGGAAAGTTGTTCCGGAATCCGGTTTTGATAAATTAAATGATGTTTCTCCTATAAACGGTCTTTTCATTGACGGAAATCTGGGATAATATTGATGCATGTTTAGGAAATTTTTAGCATTTGTTCTGGTTTTGGCTTTTCTTGCATTTTCTGTTCCCACAACGATATTTTTTGGTTTTTATAAGACCGTTTTTAATTACGATTTTTACGAAGGGCCTTTGCTCAATAATGTTTATGATTATGGTGTTCCTTCAATGATCGATGAAATCATTGAGCAAGATAAAGATGTTCTTGGAAAATATTTTACTCGCGATGAATTGTTTGAACTTTTTAAAAAAGACGTTCCTGTCACGGTTTTTCAAGCTATCGTTAGAAGTTTTACTTCTCAAGTTGATGGTATTTTGAGGGGCAACGGTAAGACGAAGATAATAATACGATTTGATTCTTTAAAACCAAATTTTGATGCTCTTATAGTCAATTTTACAGATGAACTGTTTGATGAAAAAATACCAAAGTGTGAATCTGGTCAGAAAATAATTTTTAAAGATTTGCCTTCGTGCGTGAAGCCGGGTACTGATTTTTATAGAAAAGGGTTTGTAACTCAAATGCAGCAAAATTTTGACGAAGTTTTTAAAAGCAAAGCGGGGTCAATTGAGATTGATGCCACTCCTGTGCTTCAGAACTTTCAAGTGATACAAAGTTTTTCAGTTTTGGCTCAGGCGTTTTTTATGTTTCTTGCTATATTATGCCTTCTTATACTTCTTGTTTTGTGGAGGCCATTTTCCAGGGGTTTTAGGTGGCTTGGGGTTGTATTTGTTATTATATCTTTCAATGCACTTGTGTTCTATAAAACAATATCTATCCTTTCACTTTATATAGATGTTAAAAAGATGGGATTTCCTGAAAAATACGCTCCTGAGGTTAGAAATATAATAGATTTTACAGTTAATTCATTTAAAAATCAGATGTTGTATGCCCTTGGATTTGCTTTGTTTCTTGGCTTGGTATTATATTTGGTTGGGTATATTAAAGGCAGAAATAATCAATAATCAATTATCAATAATTAATATTTTGAGGTATGTCACATATAAAATATTTAACAACGATAGGTATTGCCGGAATCATAGCTTGGCTTGGGTTTTTTATAACACTTACAAAGCTTAACCCTTTTGAATCAACCGGCATGGCTATGACTTTCTTTTTTCTTACCCTTTTTATTGCTTTAATGTGTACTTTTACTATTCTTGGATTTTATTTTCGAGTTTGGATATATAGAAATGAAATTTATTACAAGCATATAAATATTTCGCTAAGACAGGGGGTAATGCTTAGTTTGATAGCTATAATAAGTTTAGCCCTTCAATTGCTTGGCGTTTTAAATTGGCTTAGTGGGCTTTTGCTTGTTATTGTTATGCTTTTAATAGAGGCTTACATTTCTTTGAAGTCGTAATTTCCAATTCGAGGTACTATTTGCATTTTGTTGATTGGCCAAAGCGCTACCCATGCTCTTCCTTGAATATTTTCTTCCGGTACAAACGCATTATTCGGGTTGCTGCAGCCGTTTGATGATGGATCTTTAAAGCACGTTCTTCCGTCTGTACTCATTAGCCTGTTATCACCGATTAAGAAATATGAATTTTCAGGTACTTTGAATTCTGTCCTTTTTATTCCAAAGGTTGTTGTGTTTCCACGATTCTCTCGGCTTAAATATGGTTCAACGAATTTATATTCTTTTCCGTTTTCTTTAAGAAAAATTTCGCCGTTTTTTACCAATATTGTATCGTTTGGCATGCCTATTACACGTTTAATATAATACTCTTCTTCGTGCGGTGGATGAAAAACTACAACATCTCCACGATTAATTTTTCCAAGTTTATTTATTATTATATATTCACCGTAGCCGGAATTACATTTTCCATCAATATAGTTAAACGTGTTACACATTGATGGTCCGTATATCTCAAATGGTGATATGACATATGTCTTTATCAAAAAGAAAATACCGAATATTACGATGGCATCTATGGCTATTTCCAGCAAAAATATAAGAGCGATTTTTAATTTTTTATTCATACTTTAGACTTTACATTTGGGGGGCATTATTTACAAGTTGATATGTTTATAGTACTCTTATTGTGTAATTTTTATTGATATGAAGCTTGCAAATTTTTTCTTTGGTGAGTATTTGGAAAAAGGTGAGAAAATCCATTCGGTTGCGCATGTTAGTATAATTACTATTTGGAGAGTTATGATTCGCGTTACTTTTCTTGGTTTTGTTTTGCCCGGTTTATTTTTTATATTTTTTCCAATGCTCCTTGTTCCGGTTTTGATATGGATGTTTATTGGGCTTATTAAGATTTGTTATGAACTTTACGGTTGGTATTATGATGTGTTTTTGATTACAAATACGAGCGTTATTTCAATTAAATCAGATACGATTTTTGATGTGACTACTAATAGAGTTGAATATCATATGATTGAAGGTGTGAGTTATGCTATTAAGGGTTTTTGGCAAACGATTTTGAACTATGGCGACATAAGGGTTGAAAAGATAGGCGCGGGTACGCCAATTACACTTAAAGATTGTAGCAACCCGGCGCGCATTGAAAGGGTCATTTTGAAGCATCAGGAGGAGTATATGGAACATAGAAATTTTCAAGATCATAAATCTCTCAAGGACCTTTTGGCAAACATGCTGATTAATCAGTCAAAAACCCAAGGTAAATAATTATGAAACACCTTATTGTTGGCGTTTCCGGCAAGATCGGATCCGGGAAAACGACTTTTTGTAATATGTGTGAGAAATTTGGCGCTATGCATATAAATTCAGATAAGATTGTGCATAAAATGTATGAATCACATGGGAAGGGTGCAAAATTAGTTAAGGATATTTTTGGCAGTGAGTATCTGGATGAAAATGGGACTGTTTTGCGTGCTCGTTTGCGAAAGCATTTCATAGAGAGCAATGAGGAATTTAAGCGTTTTTTAGATAAATTTTATCCAATTTTAGTTAAAGAAATAGTTGGTAGGATAAAAACGTCGGGATCGCGTGTGATTTTTCTTGAATTTATTGATTTTGATATAAAGATTTTTAAAAAATTGATTGATGTTTTGGTCCATATTGAATGTGATGAAAAGCTTATATTTAAGCGGTATGGAAAGAAATTTCCTGTTGATTATTTAAAGCAAGTTCTAGCTATTCAAAAGTTTTCAAAAAGTCCCAACATTGTTATAAAAAATAATTTTACAAAAGCGGATTTGCGAAGTCGAGCCCGTGACTTTATAATGAGCATATGATTGATTCAAATTACGAAGTTGTTGTAGGTCTTGAAGTGCACGCTGAGATTTCTACGAAGTCGAAAATGTTTTGTTCGTGTAAAAATGATCCCGGATGCGTGCCGAATACGAACGTTTGCCCTGTTTGCATGGGATTTCCGGGTCAGCTTCCGGTTGTTAATAAAGAAGCGCTTAGGAAAGGCATGATTGCGGCGTTGGCTTTAAACTGCGAAATTCAGAAATTTTCAAAATTTGATCGTAAAAATTATTTTTATCCGGATTTGCCGAAAGGTTTTCAGATTTCGCAGTATGATCAGCCGCTTTCAAAAGGTGGCAAGATCAAAAACATTCGTATTACGCGTTTGCATCTCGAAGATGATGCGGGTAAGCTTACGCATGTTCCGGGTGGTTCTTTATGCGATTATAATCGTTCCGGTGTGCCATTGATGGAGATTGTGTCCGAACCGGACATTCGTTCTGCGGAAGAGGCTGTTGAATATGCAAAGGAGCTTCAAACGATTTTGCGTTATGTTGGTTCTTCGGATGCAGATATGGAGCGTGGGATGATGAGATTTGATGCCAGTGTTTCGATTCGAAAAAAAGGTGAAACAAAATTGAATTTTAGAGCTGAAATTAAGAATTTGAACTCGTTTAAAGCGCTTGCTTCTGCGATTGATTATGAATATAACAGGCAGGTTGATCTGGATAAAAAAGGTGAACCGTTGGAAGGGAATATGACTGTTGGTTGGGACGATGAAAAGCAGGCTACTTATATTATGCGCGGGAAAGAAGGGGATGCAGATTATCGATATTTTCCCGAACCGGATTTGCCACCAATTATTGTTGACGATAAATATATCGATGAATTAAAGTTTCAAGTTCCGGAACTTCCCGATCAAAAGCGTGAAAAATATGTAAGAATGGGCGTTTCCGAGCATGAAGGGGAGTTGATTGCGCTTGATATTGATATGGCAAAATATTTTGAAGCAGTTGTTGCGAGCACAAAAGAAGAGCCGAAAAAAGTTGCTTCATTCATTACGAGTATATTTTTGAAACATTTGAATGATGAGAATTTGTCTATAAATAAATCAAAAGTGAAGGTTGAGCATTTGGCGAAATTGTTCGATTTGGTTAAAGAAGGTGCAATTTCCGGGAATATGGCAAAGGGGGATATTTTTGAAGAAATGTATCATACTGGCAAAAATCCGGATGAGATTGTGAGTGAAAAGGGCTTGAAGCAAGTTTCTGATACGGGTGCGATTGAGGTTGTTTGCAAGAAAGTTGTCGAAGCAAATCCAAATGTTGTTGCTGAATATAAATCCGGAAAAGATAAATTGTTTGGATTTTTCGTAGGGCAAGCCATGAAAGAGCTTAAAGGGCAGGGGAATCCGGTTGTGATAAATGAGATTTTGAAGAAGTTGTTGAGCTAAAAGATTGTTAAATTCCGCTAAATCTGGTATAATAAATATATATAAAATAAAATTTTAAAAATGATTAACTCCTCACTAGACGTTCTTTATTTAGCGCTTGCACTTTCAGCTATTATTTTTACGATTTTTGTTTCTATTACGCTTGCTTATATTATTTTCATTCTACGTGATGCTTCAAAGGTGATTAGTGACGTTGAGGAGCTTGTTGATAAGGTAAATGGCATTTTAATTAGCCCTCTTAAGTTTATAAGCGGACTTATGTCTTATGTTTCGCCTTTTCTTGAGAGTGTTGGCAAAAAGAAAAAGAAGTAATTAGCGTTTTTTCGTTACAGTGTATGGAAATTTGATGACCGCATTCCAAATGCGTTTTATTCGTTTTGGCTCTTGAATAAGACGAAAAAGCCATTCGAGGCCTATATTTCTCATGAATTTTGGTGCGCGTTTTTTTGATTTGGCGATGAAATCAAATGCGCCACCGACTCCCATCGCGAGTTTTACGTTTGTTAATTTTGGTAAGTTCTCATGAATCCAAATTTCTTGTTTTGGTGCGCCATAAGCCACGAAAATAATGTTTGCTTTTGAACTATTTATTTTTTCTACAAGATTTTTTTCGTTAGGGTTTCCGGCATATGTGCCAACTATTTTTAGGGCTGGAAATTGTTTAAGTAAATTTTCGGAAGCTTTTTTTGCGATTCCTTCACATGCGCCGAGTAAGAATATTTTATGCGGTGTGTTTGCGACTTTTTCGCATATATCAAGCATTAAATCAGCTCCGCTTACTCTTTCTTTTAATATTTTTTTGCATGATTTTTGGTGAAATAAAAGCGAAATTAAAAGCTTGATCCCTTTTAATAATTTTGGATTTTGAAGGTAGGTTGCGGCCCATAAAATTCCAATTCCATCCGGAATATTTAAATCGGTTTCATTTAAGATTTTTTTGAAGCGTTGGTTTTTTTGTGCTTCGAGCAAGAATTCAGGATTTGGAGTTGCAATATGGCATTTTTTGTTTTCTTTAAGCCAACTTAATATAACGTTTAAAGCTTCTTGTTTTGTTTTTTTATCAAAAGGGACGTCTAAAATGAATATTCTTTCATTCATATTTTGCGCGCAATTATGCAGATATTTTTTGTATAGGTTGTTTCAATGACGCCAAAGCCGGTTTCATTCAAAAGGTGTTTTATTTCGCCCGGCGTGAATGCATGATAATATCTTTTTACGCCTGTGTTCCCCCATTTTATGAATATGTCTTTGTAGTCATATTGTGTGCTGAAAAGGCTTTTTAAGATTTTTAGAATGTGTTTTCTTTGGAAAAGATCCCAGACCATTATGACGAGAATTCCACCCGGTTTTAAAATTCTATGTATTTCTCTAAAAGCTTTTTTTCGAAGTCCTTTGGATGGGATGTGATGCATTGCCGCTATACTAAAAATAATATTTTGACTTGAGCTTCCAAGCGGAATTTCCAGCATATCTCCGAGTATGAATTTATTGTCCCCAAACCTTTTTTTGGCTTCTGCAAGCAAGCTTTCGTTATTATCAATTCCTGTGTAATTTGCGTTTTCGCCAAGCACTTTAAGAAGTCTGCCGCTTCCACATCCAATGTCCGCGATTGCGTCAGTTTTTTTGATGTATCTTTTAAATCGTTCAAATTCCGGCCAAATATCTTCGCGCGTTTTGGCAAAATCTTCGCTTATTAAAGCGTAATCCAGTTTTACTTTTTCCAATAACTCTCTGGCTGTTTTGTCTTTCATAATATATAATTTCCACGCCGTTCGCTGAAAGCGAACACAGGCGAATATAAGTAAATTGTCGCGAAGCGACATCGTCTTTCATATGAATGATATTCTAAAAACTTTTGTTAAACAAGCCTTAAAAGAGGGTATTTCAAGCGAGAAATCCTTAAATAATTTTAAAAATAGATTTTGCGAAATATATAAGATTTCTGCGCCAAAAAACATGGATTTGATTAAAGTATATAAAAGTCTTCTTAAGAAGCGCGAGATTAAATCTGACGATCCGTTTTTTCGAATTATAAGAAAAAGTAAGGTTAGGTCTCTTTCCGGAATTGCTTCAATAACGGTTATAACAAAGGAATATCCCTGTCCGGGAAAATGCGTTTTTTGTCCGACGGAGAAGGGGATGCCAAAGAGTTATTTGTCTAATGAGCCTGCGATTATGCGTGCAATTTTGAATAAATTTGATGCTTTTAGACAGACGAGAACTCGCTTGGATAGCCTTGATAAAGCCGGTCATTCGATTTCAAAAATAGATGTGATTATTGCCGGTGGTACGTTTTCTTTTTATCCAAAAGCTTATCGAACAAAATTTGTAAAAGCCGTTTATGACGCGCTTAATTATCCTAAAAAATCTAAAAACCTTGATGAGGCGCAATTAATAAATGAGAAATCGAATAATCGTTGTATTGGCTTATCTATTGAGACGCGACCTGATTATATTAATACTGATGAAATAAAATATTTGCGAAAACTCGGCGTTACAAAAGTTGAACTCGGAATTCAAACTTTATATGATGATGTTTTGAAAAAGAATTTGCGTGGACATGGCGTTAAGGCTTCAGTTGATGCGATTCGTATGCTTAAAGACGCCGGCTTTAAAATAAATTGTCACATGATGCCTGGGCTTATGGGTAGCGATTTGAAGCGTGATGAAAAAATGTTTAAAGAGCTTTTTTTGAGTTCTGATTTTCGACCGGATTGGTTGAAGATTTATCCGTGCGTTGTTGTGCCTGGTAGTGCTCTTGCGAATATATGGAAAAATGGTGGCTATAAGCCGTATACGGATAAGCAAATGATTGATCTTTTGGTAAAAGTTAAATCGAATTTGCCTGAATATGTTCGTATTACACGTTTGTATCGTGACATTCCTTCAACGTCGATTTTGGCCGGACCAAAACTCTCTAATTTACGCGAATATGCACAAAAAGAAATGGCGAGTAAGGGCTTAAAATGCAGATGCATTAGGTGTCGTGAAATTAAAGATGAAGTTATAAATCCGGAAAATTTGAAGATGAAAGTCCTTGAATTTGACGCGTCTAAAGGCAAGGAATTTTTCTTGAGCTTTGACGATGTTAAAAAAGACAAATTATGTTCGCTTTTGCGTCTTCGCTTCCCTTCAAATAAGGCAAAATTCGATAAAGATTATCTTTGGGAGCTAAAAGGTGCTGCGATTATTCGCGAAGTACATACTTATGGCATCCAGACACCGGTTGATAAGAAGGGGAGTAGTGCGCAACATTTGGGGCTGGGGAGGAAGCTGATCGAGAAGGCGGAGGAAATTTCGAAAAAAGCGGGTTATAAAAAAATTGCGGTAATCAGCGGAGTTGGAGTTCGGGATTATTATAAGAAATTTGGATACGATTTGACTAAGAATGGGTACATGGTAAAATTATTCTCCTAGTTATTAAAATTACATTGTATGGAATCAATTACGTTTAATACGCTGACTTACGAAGCACTGAGAGTTGCTGGAAACGCATGGAGATGTTCATCTCATGCAAATTTAGCTAGACTAAGCGATGTTGAAACTGCAATTTCTCATGCAATAGAAGAACATGGCAATGAATTAAGGGCAGCGGGCGTTGATGGAGTTGCATTTAACCCTGAGTCCAGTGAGCCATTACCAGTTGAAATAGTTAAAGACGTATATATGGCTGTTTCTAGAGCGATAGATGTTAAAATTCGTGAATACACTGAAAAAGGGGATTTGTCTCCGGTTGATAAATTTAGATTAATAAAAAATGCTATTTTCAAAAGATTTGTAGATCTTGGGACTTTTACCGCAGAAGATTGTGAAGCGACCTATAGCGTTGTCAACCACGATACGGGTCTTTACGAGAAGGCATAACATATTTTTACATATGTCATGGTAGGGTAGTGGTTTTCTAGCTCGGTATGATACTTTGTACAATGTATCTTGTGCAAAGTAAGATAGACAAGGATTGGGCGGTTGGTTGGCTTGGCTTGATTCACCTGCTTTTATATATTTACCTATTCTTTTATTATTTTTTATAGTTCTCCGTGAATAATAAAATGTATATTCTTTGTAAAATTTGTTATGGAATGTTCTTGTTGTTGGTTTTGTTCTTCGTTTTCTCGTTTTTAGCTAAAAAAGTGGTATTTTGATTTCCCTAGCCTTGAGTTTTTGGCTCAAATAAGCCTTAAAGCGGCTATGGCTTAAAATAATGCGTTTTAACGCGTTTTTAATAAAAAGACGACATTATGTTCATCCCCGGTTAATTTTTAATAGTGGTTTTTATTATTTTTTGTAGTTTTAGTGAAAAATTATAAATAAATAATCATAGCAAATTTTTATGAAAACTTTTTAAACATTTAATGAAATTTCTATAAATTTTTGAAAATGTATTTAATTTTGAATTTCTGAAAATTTTTCTATTTTTTCTTTTAGTTTTGGAAACTTTGAAAGTTCGGGATCGTTGCTCATTAATATGGTTGCCGTCTCGTGAACTTTTGAAATTAAAACAGAATCTGTTAAACTGGCAACTTTTAGATCTGGAATTCCGCTTTGACGAACACCAAAAATTTCACCCGGACCGCGGATTGATAAGTCGATTTCGGCTAGTTTAAAGCCACTGTGGAACTTCGTCATGGCGTTTAAGCGTTTTACTCCGTCTTCTGATTTTGTGTTTGCAAATAGGAAACAATATGATTGTTGCTCCCCTCGCCCAATTCTGCCTCTAAATTGATGTAATTGGCTTAAACCAAATTTTTCCGCGCCCTCAATAATCATTACCGTTGCGTTTGGAACGTCGATTCCAACTTCAATTATTGATGTTGAAACGAGGATGTTTATGCGGTTTGCTTGGAAATCGTTCATTATACGGTCTTTGTCGTCTTGGGATAATTTCCCGTGAATAAAGCTCACTTCTAAGTCTGGGAAAATGTTGTTTGCAAGATATCTATATTCTTCATTTACGGCTTTAATCTCAAGTTTATCTGATTCGTCTATTAATGGGCAAATTATAAAAACCTGAGTTTGTTTTTCTTTTATTTGTTTGCGAATCCAATTATAAGCGTCTTTGCGTTTATTTTCCGGCACTATGTGGGTTGCAATAATTTTTCTGCCAGGTGGCATTTCATCGATGATGCTTAGATCTTGATCGCCATAAATTGTCAGTGCGAGCGTGCGAGGGATTGGAGTTGCGGAAAGGTTTAATGTGTGCGGAAAACCGTGTGAATTTAAAACTTCGCGCTGAAGAACGCCGAATCTGTGTTGTTCGTCGATTATTGCAAGTCCGAGGTTTTTGAATTTTACTTCTTTTTGGATTAAAGCATGTGTGCCAATAATTAGATTTATTTCACCTTTTTTAAGCTTTTCCAGAATTTCTTTTTTTTCTTTATTTTTTGTGCTTCCAATTAATAATTCAATTTTTATTCCATGTTGTTTAAAAAATTTTTCAAAGGTCTTTAAATGTTGTTTTGCGAGAATTTCAGTTGGAGCCATGAACGCTGTTTGATAGCCTTGTTTTATTACTGCAAAGGCCGCTATCCCGGCTACGATTGTTTTTCCTGAGCCAACGTCTCCTTGAAGTAGTCTTGCCATTGGATGAGGCTTTTCCATATCTTTTAGAATTTCGGCGAGTGTGAGTTTTTGCGCATTTGTAAGCTCAAAAGGTAGTGTTTTTAAAAATGATTTTACAGCTTCGTAATCAATATTTATTGATTTTGCAATACTTGTGGATGCTTTTTTATTTTTGTATTTTGCGATTAAAGATTTTAGATGTATTAATAGAAGCTCATCAAAGCCAAGTCTTTTTATCGCTTTTCCGATTATGCTTTCATCTTTAGGAAAGTGGATTTGATAAATTGCTTCTTTTATTGATATTAAGCTAAATTTTTGGATTATTTCTTCCGGTAAATATTCTTCAATATTTTGGATTTCGCTTTCAAGGATTGGTTTTAGTTTTTCTCGAATCCATTTTGAAGAGATGCCTTCGGTTCCGTGATAAACGGGAATAATTCGCGCTGTATGAATTTGCTCTTGTCTTACAGGTTCAAATGTTGGACTTGATAAAGTTAAATGCCCGCCTGCTATTTTTGGCTTGCCTGAGAGGAAAACCTCACTCCCCTTTCTCATAACCTTTGTTATATATGATTGATTAAACCAAATTACTTCTATTACTCCCGTATCGTCTTTGAAAACCGCTTGTGTTATGAATTTTCCGTTTTTTGTTCGAGAGCTTTCAATATTTAATATCGTTCCTTTAAAAGTTGCGAGTTGATTTATTTTTAAATAAGCCAACTTTGTCACTTCTGAAGCGTCGGTGTAATCGCGCGGAAAATAATTGATAAAATCTTCAACCGTTTTTATTCTAAGCTTTTCGAGAAGCTTTAAGTGTTTTCCGGTTGTTCTAATTGCTTTTGATATCTGCGTGTTTAACATCGAGAGGGACGTTATTTATTGCGCCTTTTTCGCGCGTATAATCAACTTTGCATACTTCTTTCATCATCCATTGGAACAAAATCTCTCCTTCAACTTCAAGTTTTACACCTGATATTGCAAATTCTTTTATATATCCAATGTCTATTTGTCCTTTTTTAGCTAACCTTTGCACTTTATCGCATGTTATTTCCGGAATGAGTTCGCTTATATGAATCCCGATGCTTATTTGGCGTCTAAATATGTGTGCAATTTTTTGGTTATATTCTTTTATTTCTCCCTTTTCATTAGTAATAATTACTCCTTCTTGCAGGTTATCAAATAATGATTGGTATTTCGTTGCTTCCGTTTTTGCCGTTGAGATATATTTCATTCGGCTTGTTATATCTCTAATTACGCCGTTATGGCCTATTGGGTTGCCTTTTTCGTTGTTCACAGGTGCTATATTCCATTCAATGTAAAATTCTTTTTCCGAGTTGTTTTTCGCTGTTGTTATGAGGCTTGACGATTCTTTTGTGTTTTCAATTTGATCTATGAAATCTTTCGCTTCTTTTTGATCAGTGAATAAACTCCATATTGTTATTTTTTTCAAATCCTCTTTTTCGTATCCGAATATTTTCGAAAATGATTCATTGGTTTTCAATAAATTCCCTTTTAAATCTACGGAATATACGCCGTCTTTTATGGAATCGAATAATTGAACGTATTCATCTTTTGTTTTATGTAATTCTTTCTCCAGAAGTTTCCTTTTTGTTATGTCGTGCATAATGCATTGAATTTCTGTTAGATTTCCAAGGTTGTCGTATATTGGTTTTGCGCTTATTGAAAAGATTTTTTCGTTTTCCTGTGCGTCTATGCATGAAATTATCATGCTTTCTTTGTCTATTCCGTGGCTTACAAAGCTTTCTATCATTTTTGCGATTTTTGGTATGTCTTCTTGTGCAACCAGCTTTGAAAAGTGCATGCCTATAACCTCTTCTTTCATAAATCCAAGATTTTCATTTACTGCGCTATTTATTTCTGTGAATATGCCATTTTTGTTTATCGTAGCGATTATATCTATTGCGTTTTCAACGATTGATTTGTACTTTTGGTTTGTTTCGTAAAGTATTTTCGTTCTCGAATAAACCTCTTCTTTTAACATGTCGTTCATGATTTGCATTTCATCGATTTTGCTTTTTGTGTGCTTTTTATTGAGGTTTAGATCTAGGATTGTTTCAATGGTGTTTTTTAAAAGATTTCCTATCAGCTTTAACTGATCCGTCGATACGAGTGGAATTTCCAAATAGGCTTCCAAAAATGTATCAAAATTTATTCCTGAATTTTCGGCTTCTGTTTTGCATAATTTAAGATTTGGATTTTCTGTTCTGGATTTTCCACCTATGCATACTGCAATTACTTTTCCTTCTATCGAAATTGGCACGGCGAATGCGGCGATGTCACAATAAATATTATAAACATGTGAATCATTTGAACTTATGCATGTTTTTATAGCGTTGATATCTGCTGCTTTGCACTTTGGATAAACAAGTGGATTTCCAAGTATGAAGCTATTCCAGAACGTACTTAGATTCATTTCTTTCGTTATGTTGTTGCCATTTACATTGTATATCGCTAGTGCAATATCAAGGGTTTTACAAAAATTGTTCTGAATTTTGTTTATTAATTCAGTCGGTATTTGATTCTCATTATTGCGACTTTTTTTCATGGTTTGATTTTGAGGAACTTACGTTTCCCGACTTGCAATAAATATTCTTTATCGAGTTTAATTACCGCGTTTTCATCAGAAATTTTTTCATCGTCAATTTTAACTCCACCTCCTTGGATCATTCTTCTTGCTTCTCCTTTTGATGATAAAAGCTCTGATTGGACCAATAGGTCTATAAGCTTATGTTCGCCTTTTGGAAACTTTTTTTCCTCTATTTTATCTGGTAATGCGTTTTTGCTGAATATGTTTGCGAATTCTTGTTCTGCCTTATCTGCAAGCTCTTTTGAGTGGTAAAACGATACGAGTGCGTGTGCCAGTTTTACTTTTAAATTGCGAGGATTTTCGCCTTCAGCCATAGCTTTTTCCATTTTCTTTATTTCTTCGAGTGGTACATCTGTTGTTAATTCAAAATATTTGATTATCAGATTGTCTGAAATTGACATCGTTTTACCGAACATATCTTTTGGAGCCTCATTTATACCGATGTAGTTGCCTGTTGTTTTGCCCATTTTTAACCTTCCATCAGTTCCTTCAAGAATTGGGACGGTTATGATTGATTGAGGTTTTTGGCCTAGCGAGCGTTGCATTTCGCGACCTGCAAGTAAGTTGAACGTTTGGTCTGTTCCGCCAAGTTCGATATCCGCTTTAAGGGCTACAGAATCATATCCTTGCATTAAAGGATAGAAGAATTCGTGCATATAAATCGGTGCGTTTTTCTTTATTCTTTCTTGATACATATCACGTTCAAGCATTTGCGAAACAGTGAAAATTTGTGAAAGTTTAATAACTTCTTTGAACGTTAGTTTTTCAAGCCAGTCGGCGTTCCAAACTATTTCTACTTTTTTTGGATCAAGTATTTTTCCAGCTTGTTTTACGTATGTTCTGGCGTTTTCTTCAAGTTCTTTTTTCGTTTTTACTTTGCGAGCCTCAAGCTTGTCGGTCGGATCCCCTATTTGACCTGTAAAATTGCCGAATAAAAGAAAGATTTTGTGTCCAAGATCTTGTAATTGTTTTAATTTTTTAATTACAACCATATGGCCGATATGAAGATCTGCGCCTGAAGGGTCTATTCCAAGTTTTACGTTTAACGTTTTGCCGCTTTTTAAGGCTTCTTCAAGCTCTGCACGAACGATAATGTCTGCCACTCCTCTGTTAAGAACTTCTGACAAAATGCTTTTATCCATATTTTTTTGTTTTTTACGATATTGATTTCCCCTGTATTATATCTTGTTTTCTCAAAAAATTAAACTTAGTACTGCATTGTAGCGAATCTATTGACAAAATGCTATATTTTGTTAGATAATATGATCTTTATTACATTTTGCAATATGACCGTAGAAGATATATTAACAAATATTGGGCTAAATACAAAGCAAATTTACGTGCTGATGGCTTTGATGGAGCTTGGGAGTCAACCTGTTAGTATTGTTGCAAAAAAGACAAATTTGAATAGAACGACTTTGTATCCGATTTTGACTGAGTTGATTAAGCTTGGGTTTGTTAGCAAATTTAATAAATTGAATATTCAGTATTTTAGTCCGGTTTCTCCGGAAGATTTAGTTGGTGTTATAAAGCGTAAAAAAGAAGAATTTGGTCGATTGGAGAGTGAAATGAAGAATGTTTTGCCTGATTTGCGTGCGAGGTTTAATCCTTATATGTCAAAAGCGAATGTTGGTTTTTTTGAAGGGACTCAGGGTGTGAAAAATGTGCTTGAAGACGTGTTGCATTCCAAGGGTGAAATTTTGGCATATAGATGTGTTGATTCTTGGATGACAGGTCAGGCTTCTGAGATAGTTAAAGATTTTGATAGAAGATGCATTTTGAAGAAAAATAAAATGAAATTTATTGTTATGGATAGCGCTATTGCTCGTGTTTATTTTTTAGATATGGTGCGAAAAAACGTTGAATTTAAGCTTAAAAAAATGAAATTCGAAAATGAGATATATATCTATGAAAATAAAATTGCGTCAATCTCTTTTATTTCGGGCTCCATGTTTGGTGCTATAATTGAATCCAATGAGAACTCAAAAACACAAAAAGCTGTCTTTTATCTTGGATGGAAATAATTTAAGACTTGATGTCTTTTTGTCTCAGAAAATGTACGGTGAAAGCCGTAGTGAAATTCAGAAGATGATTAAATCCGGAGATGTTTTTGTTGATGCGAAGCCGGCAAAAGCCGGGATGATTTTAAAGCGTGGTAGTAAAATTGATGTTTTTGTTGATGGCGAAAATGCTGAAAGTGAAATTCTTAAGCCTCAAAAAAAAGTAATTTTACCTGTGCTGTATGAGGATAAGGATGTTGCTGTTTTGGATAAACCCGCCGGGTTGGTTGTTTCAAAAAGTGAAGATAGTTTATTTGCTGATTTTGACAGCGATAAATTTCTTGTACATAGGCTCGATAAAGACACTTCCGGAATTTTTGTTACTGCAAAAAATTCTGAAGCGCGTGCAATTTTATCTAAACAATTTGCGGATAGAGTTGTTAAGAAACGTTATACGACTCTTGTTTATGGGCATTTAAAGCCGCTTCGCGGTACAATTGAGGCCGGCATTGGCAGATCCTTGAAGGATCGCAAAAAAATGTCTGTTTTTTCAAATAAATTGAAAAATGCTGTAACGCATTATAAGGTCGTTAGATACTATGGGCCTTGTTCTCTTCTGGATGTTGAGATCGAGACTGGTAGAACGCATCAGATTAGGGTTCATTTGGCTTCTATTGGCTTTCCCGTTGCTGGTGACAAAGCGTATGGCAATAAATTTGCGAATGTTGAGTTTGATAGAAAGTATGGTTTAAAAAGGCAATTTTTGCATGCACATTTAATTGACTTTGTGCTTCCATCGACGGGTAAAAATAAATCCGTTGAAAGCAAGCTCTCAGCGGATTTAAAAAGTGTTTTAGATAAAATTCTCTAAGCGGCTGTTTTTGGTGATTTTTTAACCTTTGGAGCTGCCGGCTTTGCTTCTTTTGCAGGCTTTTCTTCTGTTTTAACAGTTGGTTTTGCGCCCGCTGTTTTGATATCGAGAATTTCAATATTTGTATAGTGCTGTCTGTTTCCGATGGTTTTGTGATTTCTTGATTTGCTCTTCATTTTAAATACACGAACTGTTTTGTTTCTGAAATGTTCCAAGACCTTTGCTGTTACTTCATAAGTTGTTAAATAAGGCTTTCCTATTTCAACTTTTTCACCTTCTGCCACAAGAAGAACTCTTCTGAATGACATTTCTTCGCCTTCTTTGGTCTTGATTCTATTGATTTGAAGCTTGTCTTTTGGGCTTACTTTGAATTGCTGTCCTTTGATTTCAACTATTGCAAACATGATAAATTGGTTATGATATATGTTTTTTGCTACGCAAAACGTTTTTTATTTGTATGGGCCTGTGCAGCTTCGCTGCGGCCTGTTGATTAAAAAGCCAGTTTATTTTAAATAAAAAAGCTTAAGAGCGCAAGTGAAAATATTATTTAGCTTTGAATTCATCTTCTATAACAAACGCTAGATATGGATAACTCATGGCTTTTTCAATTCCCTGCTCGAAGATTACATCAATTGCTGTGATTGCATTTGAGATTGTATGTTCAATTAAAGGGCGTTCTTGTGTACCAAACGAACTTAAAACTACATCTGATAAATTTTTTTCCGCGTGTTCATCGTTTTTTATGCCTATGCGAATGCGTGGGCAATTTTCGCCAATTGCTGCAACGATGGATTTCATTCCATTGTGAGTTCCGGCTGAACCGGATTTTCTTATGCGGAATGCGCCAATTGGTAAATCAATATCATCATAAATCGTGATTACATCTTCCGGGCTTACTTTGTAGAATTGGCTTATGGATGCGATTGCGTTGCCGGAATGGTTCATATAAGTTGTTGGCTTAACAAAAAAAACTTTTTCAGAATTGATTGTTGTTTCCGCTAAAGACGCTTGAAATTTTGGTTTTAAAATCCAATCCACTTTTAATTTTTTTGCGAGTGTGTCGACTGCCATGAATCCAACGTTGTGGCGTGTTTTTTCGTATTTTTCGCCAATATTTCCGAGTCCGACTATTATTTTCATATAATTTTTATAACACTTTGCGGAAAATTAGATAATTTCCTGCAATTAATACTTTGTCACCTTCTTTTACTCCCATTTTAGATAATGTTTTTTCTATACCGTTTTTCTTAACAAAATGACGAAGCCTTGAAACCGCTTCTGTGTTTGCAAAATCAGTCATTTTTGATAATTGTTCTATTCGTGGTCCCTTAATTTCTACGGTTCCACTTTCAGTTTCTTCTTTTGGTATAACCCTGAAATAATGGTCGGATTCTTCTGCCGGCCTGAACAACCTATACTCTTCGTCTAATATTGGGTTTTTCTCTTGCTCATCAGCTTTTTCTTGAATAAATTTTTTGTACAGCTTGTATACATTTTTGATCAGATCCGGAATGCCGTGTCCAGTTGCACATGATATTAAAATAGGTTTAACTTTTGTTTTTTTATGGAATTCTTTAGCGATTTTTTCCGCATCTTCAAGCGGCATGAGGTCTACTTTGTTTAAAGCTACAATTTGTTTCTTTTTATCAAGGCTTGAGCCGTATATTTCAAGTTCTTTGTTTATTGTTTTATATGCATCGACTAGATCTGGAAGCGAAATATCAATAACGTGAACTAATATGCGCGTTCTCATAATGTGGCGCAGAAATGCGTGACCAAGCCCTTTTCCTTGGCTTGCACCTTCAATCAACCCTGGAATGTCTTCAAACACTATGGATTTTTGTTCTCCTATTATGCTTTTTAAATTACAAACTCCAAGGTTTGGGGAGAGCGTTGTAAATGGGTAATCCGCAATTTTTGGTTTTGCATTTGAAATGATGCTAATAAAGCTTGATTTTCCTGCTGAAGGAAGGCCAATTATGCCGACATCCGCTACAAGACGAACTTCAAGTACTATTTCTTTTTCTTCTCCGGGTTCGCCTTTTTCTGCAAAACTTGGAGATTGTCGAACGCTGGATTTGAAGTGAACGTTGCCTTTTCCGCCGATTCCACCGCGTGCGATCATAAATTTATCGTGTATATTTTTTAAGTCGACAATCGTTTCATTTTTCATGGTTTTTATGATTGTACCGACTGGAACTTTCAATGTGATGTCTTTTCCATCAGCTCCTCTACATTTTTGCTTTGTGCCGTTTACGCCGCATTCAGCGCGATATATTGGGCTGGAGTTTATGTCTGTGAGTGTATTTACGTTTGGATCTGCGATTATATAGATGTCTCCACCTCTGCCGCCGTCGCCTCCGTCTGGTCCGCCATGTATGACGAATTTCTCACGATGAAAAGTGGCGGCACCATTGCCGCCTTTTCCAGCTATCACCCTAATTTTGCTTAGGTCACAAAACATTTTGTCTGAAGTTACTTATCTATTGTATATTAGATTCAGGATATATAAAATACCATTTGCAAGAAGCGTAGTGAAAATCTCGCAATTACTTGCCGAAGTGGCGGAATGGCAGACGCGCACGACTCAAAATCGTGTACTCGTAAGGGTGTGAGGGTTCAAGTCCCTCCTTCGGCACCAGAGCAATAGCTAAGAGATTACTCCATATAAATAAGATATGAATATTTTTATCCGATACGGAGAATTGGTTTTAAAGCTTGGTAATCGTGATGTTTTTGAGGCTAAGCTGGAAAAAAATATAAAACTTGCGATGAAAGAGCTGCGTTTTGATGTTGTTCGTTATTATGGCCATATGATGCTTGAGATTAGAGATAAGAATGGTGAGTTGGCTATTGAAAAACTAAAATGTATTCCAGGAATTTCAAATTTTTCTGTTATGAATGAGGTTTTAAAGTTAAAGTATCCGAAAACCCCAGATCAGAAATGGACAAAATCTGTTATGAATGAAGTTGCGAAAATTATGATTTCTGAAATTGTTTTGCGCGGGAAAAATAAGAATTTGCCAAAAACTTTTTGTGTGCGTGTTAAGAGAATCCAGAAAAATTTTCCCATGGGTTCTTCGGATATGGAAGCTAAATTTGGTGAATTGATTTTGAATAAATTTCCTAAATTAAAAGTGAGATTTGATAATCCGGATATTACTTGTCATCTTATATTAAGCGATAATCGAGCTTATATTTATTTCGATAAAATACTTGGACTTGGCGGTCTTCCGGTTACTTCTTCCGGAAGAGTTATTTCTATGATTTCTTCAGGTATTGATTCTCCTGTTGCGGCATTTCGTATGATAAAACGTGGTGCAAAGGTTATTTATGTGCATTTTCATAGCTATCCGCATACAAATGCTTCTTCTCAAGAAAATGTGAAGGAAATTGTGAAAATTTTGTCAAAATATCAAGCCGGTTCCAATTTAAATTTAGTTCCGTTTGTTGAGATTCAAAAAGCCATAATGATGGCCGCTGATCCTGATTTGCGAGTCGTTTTATATAGGTGGTTTATGATTAAAATTGCTCAAGAGATAGCTGAAAATCAAAACGCAAAGGCAATTTTGACCGGTGAAAGTCTTGGTCAGGTTGCCAGCCAAACTTTGGATAATATTTTTGTTATTGATTCTGCTTCCAAAATTCCTATTTTTAGACCTTTGATTGGAAGCGATAAACAGGAAATTGTTGATGAGGCTCGTAAAATTGGTACTTTTGAAATTTCAACAAGACCTTATGCTGATTGTTGCACTCTTTTTGTTCCAAAGCATCCATCCGTGAGCGCAAATCTTGAAAAAGTTGAAGCTGTTGCGAAAAAGCCTTTATTTAGAAAGCTTATTAAAGATGCGTTGAAAAATACAGAATCGATTTTTATTGAAAGTGCTGTTTGATTTTCATTGCTGAGCTTTTGCCAACAATTTCTGCAATTTTATCCATTGGAGTGTTTTTTATGTTTTCAAGTGAGCCGAATGCGCGGAATAGTTTTTGCATGCTTTTTTCCCCTATTCCTGGAATTTCGATTATTTCCGATGCTGTTGCGATTTTTCCGTGGCGATTTTTCATATATTCAATTGCAAACCTGTGAGCTTCATCGCGAGCGCGCTGTAAAACTTGTATGGAGCCGGACGTGAGATCGAGGCGGATTGAGTCGTTTTGCCACGGCACGAAAATTTCTTCTTCTTGTTTTGCGAGTGAAGCGACTGAAATTTTTAGCGATAATTTTTTTAACACTTCTGTTCCCATTTGAAGCTGGCCTTTTCCGCCATCAATCAAAATTAAGTCCGGTTTTGAATTGAATGATTTATCCGGCGTATGTTTGTTTTTGTCATATACAAGCGCAATCATGCCTTCTATTGGACAGTTTGTTGTGCAGTCTTTTAAATTGTGAAGATCCTCCGGTAAGTGGTGAATTTCTTCAAATCCAAATTCTTCATAATGCTCTTTTAATGCTTTTCTGCAGATTATATAAACTCTTTTTGCTTTCGCGGTTTCTATGGCCTTTGAGAGTAAAAAGTAGCTTAATTTTTGACCGCGGAATTTCGGGTCTACAAAAAGACCGGTTGTATGGAACGTATCTTTAGTTTTGATAAGTCCTATCATTCCGGCTATTTTTGCGCCTTTTTTAATAACAAAGTAATTTTTGTAATCAAATTCGCCCACTATTAAATTTGCTGTTTTTATATTTTCCAAAATCGGTTTTGAGTCTTTTTTAACCGCTTTTTTAAGCATAAAGCCTTTTGGCAGGCTTTGGCGTGCGAGCTTTTCTAATCTACGGGTTAATAGTTCTTTCATAGACGCGTAATCGTCCGGTTTCGTTTGTGCAAGCTTAAATCTTCTATATTGATTTGGGTTTGCGATGCCATCTATAAAAACAATCATGCTCCCAACGGTTTCAGTTCCTCCAATGTGTGAAACGTCATAGCATTCGATTCTTTTCGGAAACTTATCTAGATGTAAAATTTCCTTTAATTCTTCGAGTCCTTTGTCAATTCCTTGTTCGTGCATCCATCTTGCTTTTGATTGATTTGCAAAGTGTTTTGCATTTAGAAGCGATAGTCCAAGCAAACGGTTGTTATTGCCTTTTTCCGGAACAATTATTTTTAGCGTATTTGAGTTCGAGCTTTTTAAAAGCCATTTTTCGATTGTTTCTTTATCTTCCGGTTCTTCCGGAACAATGATGTGTTTTGGAATTTCAGTCGCTTGTTCATAATAAAATCTTATAAATGAATTTATTATTTCCGCCGGAGAAACGTATTCATTTTGTTTGATTGAATCCGCATCAAAAGTGAAATTTTCTTGGCCTATGATTTTGCTCTCTCTAACTTGAAAAAGGTTTGTATAGATTTTTCCATTATCAATTATGTAATTCATCACGTCCGCTTCTTCAAATGGTAAGTTTGAAACATGTTGGCGCATTGTTATTTCTTCAATGTCTTTCATTTTATCGCGTATTTTTGCGGCTTTTTCGAATTTTTGATCGATCGCGGCTGTTTTCATTTCGCTTTTTAAATCTTCAAAAAGCGCGGCTGTATCGCCTTTAAAAAATTTAATTATTTTTTCGATATTTGTGCGATATTGCTCAGGCGTGCATTTACCTATACATGGGCCCTGGCATCTTCCGATGTGATAATCCAGACATGGATATTTTATTGTTTTATTGCCGATTTTTACGCTTGATTCCCCTTTTCCGCTTATATATTTGATATCCAGATTACAATGTCTGAACGGAAGAATTTTTTTGAGAGTTCGAAATGTGTTTTTCACTTTAAATGTAGCGGTTTTTGGGCCGAAGTAAATTGCTTTGTCGTTTAATTTTTTTCTTACAAGTGCAATTTTTGGGTAATCCTCATTTGTATTTATGCGAATATAGATAAAGTTTTTATCGTCACGCATTTTTATATTATATTTTGGGCGGAGTTCTTTTATTATGTTTGTTTCAAGTAAAAGCGCTTCAATTTCGGATTTAACTACAATAAATTCAACTTCTTCAATTTCGGAAATCATTTTTTTAATGCGTAGTTCACGCGCCGGATCTTCTTGAAAATAGCTTGAAACGCGGTTTTTGAGGTCTTTTGCTTTGCCAATGTAAATGATTTTGGCGCTAGAATTTTTCATTTTATAAACACCCGGTTCATGCGGAAGTGTTTTTATAATGCCATTTATTTTTGATTTTTCCATGATAGTGCTAATATATCGCCGTATTTATTTTAACATATGAATGTATTTCTGCTCCCTACAAATGTAAAAACGATTCGAGAAGCTATAATGAAGAGCATCATTTTTTTTGATCTTTTTGATTTTCCCCTTACATTTGAGGAAATTTCGAAATACGTGCTTGGTATGAGAATTGATGAACAGCACATTCGTATGTATTTGAAAGATAGTAAGATGTTGTCTGAAAAAAATGGGTTTTATTTTGTGCGCGGGCGTGAGCATATCGCGGATTTAAGGCAATCTAATGCGAAATACGCACAAAAGCTTTGGAATAAAGTTTTCAGATATTCTTGGGTTTTTAAGATGATTCCTTTTATTAAAATGGTTGCTGTTTGCAATTCACTTTCTTATTTAGACGTTAGTAAGAAAAGCGACATAGATTTGTTTGTTACAACTGATAAAAATAGGCTTTTTACAGCCAGATTTTTTCTTTCTGCGGTTTTGTATTTACTTGGAGTTAAACGTCATGATAATAAAATCGCTGGAAGATTTTGTTTGAGTTTTTTTGTTACAGAAGATCATCTTGACATGGATCAGATTGGGCTGAGGCCTTATGATGTTTATTTGGCTTTTTGGACAATGTCTTTAACTCCTGTTTTTGGCGAAAAAACTTATAATGAATTTGTTGAAAAAAATACTTGGACGAAAAGATATTTTCCTGATGGCGTAACTCCAAACACTTCCATGATCCATAAATCCGGATTTATTACTCGTGCCATTAAAAGGTTTTTAACGCGTATTTTAAGCGGAAAGTTTGGGGATAAGCTTGAAGCGCATTTGAGTAAAGCTTTGATAAAACGCGCTGAATCAAAAGCTGAAAAATTGCCTGATAGACGTGGAACAATTATTTCCAAGGAAATTATGAAATTTCACGATAATGATATTCGCGAATATATCCGTGAAGCTTGGGAGAAAAAGATTAAGATTTTTTCCTGAATATGAATTTTATGCCGGTCCCTGTGAATCCGTATTTTTTGCGGAATGAATTTTCAATGTATCTTCTGTATGAAAAATTGAAGTTTTTTGGATCTTTTATGACTATTTCAAACGTTGGTGGGTTTGAATCCGTTTGTTTCATTGAATAGAATGGCTGTTGCATATTGCTGATGCCTGCGGAATGATTTACGATCGTATCTTCAAGGAAATATTCCAGATCTTGTTGAGGTATTTCCCTTCTTCTTTCAATGTGAATTTGATCCGCTACTTCAAGTATTTTTTCTATATAAGTATGTTTTTTTGCTGATATGAATATGATTGGAACCCATGGTAAAAAGTCGAATTTTCGCTGTATGTTTCGCAGTATGTAGTTTTTTTTGTCTTCGTCCAATAAATCAGACTTATTAACTGCCAATATAAGACCTTTTTTTTCTTCAATAATTTCTCCTGCAACATGACAATCTTGATTCGAAATTCTTTCATTTCCGTCAATTATCAAAACGGCTATTTCGCTTCTTTCAAGAGCTTTTAAGCCGCGAAGCACGCTGAGTTTTTCCATGAAATGTTTTTGTTTGCCCCTGCGTCTTATTCCCGCCGTATCTATTAAATTGTATTTTTTATCTCCGCGTTTTATTTGAGTGTCTATTGAGTCGCGAGTTGTGCCTGAAACATTTGAAACAATTATTCTATCTTCGCCCAAAAGTGCATTAACAAGGGATGATTTGCCGGTGTTTGGTTTACCGATGATTGCTATGCTTATGCCATATCTTGATTCAGGTTCTTTATGCGGTTTAATATGCTTTGCCTTGAATCTTTCTTCGATTTCTCGTTCAAGCTCGTGTATTCCTCTCCCGTTGATTGCGGAAACTCTTACGGGTTCATTAAATCCCAGTTTGTAATATTCCGATATATTGTCTTGGAATTTGCCCGAATCTTCTTTATTTGCGACTAAAATTACTTCTTTTTTAGATTTTCGAAGTAGCTCAGTTGCGGAAAAATCATCAAAGGTTGCCGGAACTGAGCCATCTATTGTGAATATAATTAAATCCGCTTCTTGAATTGCAATTTGAGCTTGCGTGTTAATTTGTTCTTCAATGTCATCTTTTCCTTCGGATTGGATTCCGCCCGTATCAACCAGTAATATTTTATAATCGCCAATTGTGCCGAAGTGATATATGCGATCACGAGTTGTACCCGCTATATTTGAAATTATGGCAACTCTTGCGCCAATTAAGCGGTTAAACAATGTTGATTTGCCTGTATTTGGCTTGCCTATAATTGCGATTACCGGAATCATGTTTTCATTCTAGCTTGTTATTTGCTAAAATGGAATGAGTATAAACAAAACCCTCATATGAATAAAAAAATCTTTGTTAGCGCGTTAATGTCAATTTTTGCATTTTCGTTGTTCAATTTTGCGGTTCCTGTGACGGCAAATGCCGCGGTTACATGGGGAATTTTGCCTGCAACTGATTTGGATGTTGCTAAATGCCAAGATAAAATAAGAACAAATGAAAATGTGAGCGGCCCTTATAATGAGGAGCTTATTGCTTGTGCCATTAAAACCGGTGAAATCCATATGGGCATGGTGCCTTTCTTCATTACCTATTTTATTAAATTTTTACTTAAAATAGCAGGCTTGATCGCTGTTTTGTTTATTCTTTTTGGAAGTTATCAGTGGACCGTTGCCGGAATTACGGAAAAACAAGATGCTGCCAAGAAAACAATTACTCATGCAATCATGGGGCTTGTTGTTGTGCTGCTTGCGTTTGCGGTTGTATCAATTGTTCAGGCCGTTGTGACGAGTTAAAAAGTCACTTATTTTTACAGCAAAGTTTTCTATAGAGAATTTTTCTGCGTGTTTTTTGATTTTCTGCGGATCAAATTTGTCGTGCATTTTTTCAAACTTATAAATTGCAGCTTCAATTGAAATCGGGTCTTGTTTATCGAAAAATATGCCTGTTACGCCCGGGATTATTGTTTCCAGTGCTCCACCACCCTTATATGCTATTACCGGCGTTCCTGATGCCATTGCTTCAAGTGGGGTTATGCCAAAATCTTCTTCTTGTGGGAATATAAGGGCTTTTGCGTTTGCGTAAAGATTTGCGAGTTCGCTTTCAGAAACGTGTCCCAGAAATTCTATATTTTTGCTTGCCATTGATTTAAGCTTTTTGTACTCAACTCCTTTTCCGACAATTATTAATTTTTCGTTTAATCCGTTAAAAACGTCTAAAAGAAGGGAAAATTTCTTATATGGGGTTAGACGGCCGATGGCTAAATAGTATGTTTTTGGTTCGTTGCTGATTTGGAATTTTTGCGTATCAACCGGTGGATGAATTACTTCTGAGTCGCGTTTATAGAATTTTTTTATTTTTTCTTTTATGAATTCTGAATTTGAGATGTAATGATCCGGTCGTGCGGCTGCGAGCTTGTCCCAAAGCCGTATTCTGTGTAGAAAAGGTTTTGCTATGAACTTGAGGATCGGGTTCATTTCGTATTCTTTTATGTACGTTTTTGCGTTATCCCAAACATAGCGCATTGGCGAATGACAATAACAAACATGCAAAGTTTTTGGTTTTGTGATTATTCCTTTTGCGCATGCGTGTGAGCTGGAAATGACGATATCGTATTCGTCCAAATTAAATGATTCAAAGATTTGTGGCATCAAAGGAAGGAAAAATTGGTGACGTTTTGATGCGAATGGAATTTTTTGTAAATATGAAGTTATTATTTTTGCATTTTTGAATTCGTGCAGATTTTTATTAAAAAGAGTCGTATATATCGGAGCGTCCGGAAACATTTGATGAATCGCATAAATAACGCGTTCCGCTCCGCCGCGATTTGTTAGCCAATCGCAAACAATTGCAATTTTTGGATCTTTAAGGGGCATGACAAAAATATACAGTTTGCCCTATCTAATATCAAGCTTGAAGGTTTTTTCTTCAGTTTTTTTTGCTTGTTCTTGTTCTTGAAATTTTTTGAATTCTTCGCTGTTTTGAAAGTCTTTTTGCACTTTAACGGGCTTGTATTTATTTAAAACACTTTCATCTTTAACTTCCGCGGGTTTGTCTAAAATTGTATTTAATATTTTTTTGGATGGATTGTTTCCTTCGATATGGTCTAAAGCTCTTGTTCTGAATAGTTTTACTACATTATTGTCGGGATCTCTTTGTAAAAATCTGTCGCAAACCTGCACGACATCATTATATTTTTCCTCTCTAAACCATGTGTCTATTAGTTCAAGTAGAGTTTCTTCATTCCTTTTATTCATTGTTGAGGATTCCGAGTTTGATATATCTGAGGCTAAAACGAGATCACCGGCTTTTCTTTTTAATAGTAAGTATGCGTAAATATATATCGAAACTATGAGGAAAATCGCAAATATAAGCGCTGGCTTAAACATTTCTGAAACTTGTACCGAGGTGTTGAAAATGCCATGTAAAACCATTGCTATGACGAGACCTTTTAATACCATTTTTTTGCGTATTGTTTCCGTATCACCTGATAAATTTTCGACTTTTTTGATTGTTAAGGCGAATTTGCTCATTCCATAGTAATAACCAAATATTCCGGAGAATGCCATGTGTCCTGCTGACGTGAATATGATTCTAAAGATATACATACTTATGAATGCGTCTGTGCCCCAGCCATTTTTGAAATATAAGATGTTTTCTGCAAATGAGAAGCCGAGGCCGGCTACGATGCTATATTTGACTGAATCATTTATGGCTTTTACGATTAAGTATTTTTTGTCAGCTGAGCGCAAAACCCATTGTTTGAAAACTTCTTCCAGCATTGCAAAAAACATGTAGGTTGGAAGCAAATAAATCAAACTTCCGGATCCTTCGGCGACGCGTAAAAAGTTGATTGCGCTAAATTTATTCCCGTATTCCAGGATTGTTTGCATTGCCGGACCAAACACATCATTTGTGAAATAAGATATCCAATCTTTAAAATTTATACTTGTTAAGTATTGAGATGAGAAATCCAGCATTGTTTGTTTATATCCTTCAACTGCTTCAGGCGGGGTTACCCATAAATATTCGAGTGCAAAAAGAGGTAGAACTGTTGCAATTCCGCCTAGAAATATAATAAACATTACTTTTTTATTGATACCGTCTTTCAAAAACATTAATCCAAGCCAGATTATGACCGGTATTAATGAAAGTACTAAGCACAGAATTGTTAGCGACAAATTGCTTTCCATTTTTACTTTTTATTAAGCTTGTGGAGCTGCTGCCGGAGCTTCTGGTGTTGCAGGTGTGTCGTTTAAAACTGCAAATTTAGCCTCCTCAAGTGAGTTGAAAATTGGAATCAATTGTGTCAATCCTACAACCTGTAAAACATCGGCAACGTTTGGTTTTGCCTTTACGATTACCATTTTGCCATTTGCGGATGAGATTTTGCCGTACCAATCAGTCAAATAACCGATTGATTTGCTGTTCATATACTCAAGATTTTCAAGGTTGAAAATCAAGCTGAGGTTTGCGGGAGTTTTGCTGATCAATTCATAGATCATTGTCGATTTTTCATCAACATTGCTTTCGTCTAATTGGCCCGCAATTGTAACCAATTTTACGAATGTGTTTTCCTTGCCTGTTTGTACGTCTTCGATTGTGATATTTACTTCTGTCATATTTTTTTGGTTATTATTTTAAAATTATATGATTTGTTGATTCTATTGGGGCATCGATGTCCTCGCTTCTAGGTGTATTTAAAAGTTTTTTTGCAGTCACTTTTAAGCCTCCTGAAGGCGTATCTTCAAATTTTAATTCATCTGTCCAGTTTGCGACGATTTTACCTAATCCTCTGCCTCGAATTCCTACATTTACATATGCCGGATTTTTTCTTTCTTCAACGAGTTTCCCCATTTCTTTTGCTGAAGTTTTATTTTTACCGTCACCGGTGTCTTCAACTATAATTTCTATCGATTTAACATCATAAATAAATGTTATTTTGATTTCGCCTCCGGTTTTCGTGCCGTGCTCAATTGCATTATTGCAAAGTTCATCAACTATAAGTTGGAATCTATATGCCCATTTTTCACCAAAATGTGTCGTGTTTTTTACAAGATTAAGCGTAAAATCACGTATTCCGGCAGTAAAATATGCATTTGTCGGCAAAATAACAGTTATCTTTGTTTGTTCTTGCTCTTGTGAGGGCATTTTTTTATTTTATTTTATATAATTATAGCAGAATTTAATTCAAAAGTAAAGCGGTGGGGACGGAGGTGCGATGCGTTTATTTTATACTTTGTGCCTCCGTCCCCCTTGTTTTCCCTTGCAAAAAGCAAAATTGTGTATTAAAGTAGCGGAGCTTTATTAATTTAGTCCGTTATTCTGATCGCCTATTCCTGTTCCGGCTTTATTTAAGCCGAGAATACAACAGCGAAGTGATGAATACGGGCGCTAACCCTAAGGAATATGAAAACAGTAGACATCAAGGATCTCCTTGAAAATGCCGTACATTTCGGGCATAAAACATCGAAATGGAACCCAAAAATGAGAAATATGCTTTTTACCGAGCATCAAGGAATTCACATTTTTGATTTAACAAAAACAAAATCTCACCTTGAGCGTGCTTTGGATTTCTTAAAAAAAGCTACAAGCGAAGGAAAAGTTGTCCTTTTTGTTGGTACAAAGCCTCAGGCAATGAAAATCATTGAAGATTCCGCAAAGATATGTAACATGCCTTTTGTATCTAAAGATTGGATTCCTGGCTTGCTTACAAACTTTTCGACGGTTTCAAGACGTATTGAATATTTAAGAAATTTGAAAGCTGAAAGAGATGAAAATGATTTTGATAAATACACGAAAAAAGAAGGTTCTATCCTTCGCAAAACAATAGATAAGCTTGAAGCGTCTCTTGGTGGTCTTATTTCAATGAGATCTGTTCCGGATGTTGTTTTTATCGCTGATTGCGTTAGAAATAGACTTGCCGTTAAAGAAGCTAAGAAAATGAAGATTGCAATCGTTGGTATTGTTGATTCAAACGCTGATCCGGATCCAATCACATATCCAATTCCAGGCAATGATGATGCTCTTAAATCGCTTACTTATTTGATTGGAAAAGTCACAGAAGCTGTTTCTGAAGGCAGAAAACCGGCTCCAAAATTATAAAGTGACGTCAATTATATAATCTAAATAATATGGAAACAGTAACATATCAAAAAGATGAAAAAATAATGTCAGCTTTGTGTTATTTTCCGTTTTTTTCGGTGGTGATTTGTGCTTTTTCGCTTATTAAAAAACCCGGATCAAGTCTTGTTATTTATCATATCAAATCCGCTTTGGCACTTTTTGCACTTTGGTTTGTTGGGCTTTTTGTATTTGCGATTATGCCTTTGTTTGGAAGCTTTACTTATTTGATATTTTTAGCGGGCAATGTATATGGTGCATATTTGGGATTTACCGGAAAAATGAATTATATCCCGGTTGCAACTTGGCTTGGAAAATTTATTCCTGCTGAAAAAATTTATACAATTTTGACAGGCAAACCTTATCCTGGGATTCAGGCATCAGCGCCTGTGGCAGCTTCAGCAATTGCGGCAGCGATCGCACAACCTGTTGCGCAACCAGAAGCTCCGGCATCGGCAGAGGCTTCCCCTGCTCCTGCGGCTACTCAGCCTACAGAGCAAAAATAAATAATTAAAAATCTAACATTCAAAATAATATGGCAATTTCAATGGATCAAATTAAGGAACTTCGTGAAGCAACAGGTGTTTCTATGACTCTTTGCAAGAAAGCTCTTGAAGAATCAAACGGTGATTTAGTAAAATCAGTCGAATATTTGAGAAAACAAGGTGCCGCATCAAATCGTGCAGATAGAGTTGGTGCAAGCGGTTATCCAAAATGTGGAGTTGTTCAATCTTATATTCATGGAAATGGAAGAATGGGAACGATTGTTCACATTGGATGTGAAACTGACTTTGTTGCAAACAGCCCTGATTTTCAAGCTTTTGTGAAAGATGTTGCAATGCATATTACAGCTGCAAATCCTTTATATTTAAATCCTGAAGACGTTTCCGCTGAACTTATTGAAAAAGAAATTGAGATTTGGAAAGATCAATTGATGAAAGAGAAAAAACCGGAAGCTGTTGTTGTTAAAATCATGGAAGGAAAAGAGAAGAAATTTCGTGAAGAAATTTCTCTTTTAACGCAACTTTTTGTAAAAGATACGTCTAAGACAATTGGCGATCTTCTTAATGATATGAGAGTAAAATTGGGTGAAAACATCCAAATTTGTCGCTTTACAAGATATGGAATTCAATAAAATTGAGGATGCAATCCTTGATATAAAAAATGGAAAAATAGTTATAGTTTCCGACGATGAAGATCGTGAAAATGAGGGCGATTTGGTTTGCGCAGCTGAAAAAGTGACGCCGGAACTTATAAATTTTATGTCTATGGAAGGACGTGGACTTATTTGTACGCCGATTTCTTCTGAAATTGCGCGTAGGCTCAATTTTTGTCCGATGGTTGAATCGAATTCTGAATCTTCCGGATGTAATTTTGCGATTTCAGTTGATTATATTAAAGGAACTACAACCGGTATTTCGGCTTTTGATAGGGCTAAAACCGTTAAGGCAATCATTGATTTGAAATCCAAGCCTGAGGATTTTTTAAAGCCCGGGCATACTTTCCCTTTGATCGCGAAAGATGGTGGAGTTTTGGTTAGGGCCGGACACACAGAAGCGGCGACTGATCTTGCAAAATTAGCAGGATTTAAACCTGCGGCTGTTATATGTGAGATTTTGTGGATCGATGGAACGATGGCGCGTGGAGAAAATTTGAAAAGATTTGCGAAAGTTCATAATTTAAAAATTGTTTCGATAAAAGATTTGATTAAATATCGAACGCGAATTGAGCAACTTGTTGAAAAGAAAGTTGAAGCTGAAATCCCAACTGAATACGGAAAATTTAAGATGGTTGTTTATGAAGATAGAGTTTCCATGAAACAGCATATTGTTCTTATAAAAGGCAAAATTGATTCTAAAAAAGAAACGCTTGTGCGTGTGCATAGCGAATGTGTTACGGGAGAAATTTTTAAATCTACTAAGTGTGATTGTGGTGCTCAGCTTGATTTTGCGATGAAGAAGATTGCGAAGTCCGGCGGAGTTTTGCTTTATTTAAAACAGGAAGGGCGCGGAATTGGTTTGGTTAATAAACTTAAGGCTTATAATCTTCAGAATAAAGGTTATGACACGGTTGAGGCGAATAAAATGCTTGGTTTTAACGATGATTTGCGTGAATATGGCATTGGGGCTCAGATTTTGAAAGATATTGGCGTAAAGGACATGATTCTGATGACAAATAATCCGAGAAAAATTGTTGGACTTGATGGTTTTGGATTGAAAGTTGTTAAAAGAATGCCAATACAAATAAAACCTACAAAAGGAAATTTGGAATATTTGAAAACAAAACAGATTAAGATGGGTCATATTTTTTCCGGAATTTTTAATGAAAACTAAACGAATAAAAGTTGATGAAATATTTATGAAACGCGCTTTAAAGCTTGCAAGGCGTGGTTTTGGTAAAACATCACCGAATCCATGCGTTGGATGCGTAATTGTTAAAGCCGGAAAAATTGTTGGTGAAGGTTTCCATAAAAAAGCGGGTGAAAATCATGCGGAAATAAACGCTTTGAAAAAGGCCGGAAAATCAGCAAAAGGAGCAAAAATGTATGTGACGCTCGAGCCATGTTGTCATGTTGGAAGAACCGGTCCGTGCACAGGCGCGATTATTGAATCCGGAATTAAAGAAGTTGTTGTTGCGATGAAAGATCCAAGTTTGCATGCAAATGGAAAAGGAGTTGATATTTTGAGACATGCGGGCGTAAAAGTCACTATGGGAGTAGAGTCAGAAGCGAATGAATCGCGCGAAATGAATCAGGTTTTTCTGAAAAACGTTTTAAAGAAAATGCCTTATGTGACACTTAAAATGGCGATGAGTTTGGATGGAAAAATTGCAACAAAAACCGGTGATTCGAGAGGTTTGACTGGCGCGAAGGCTCAAAAGTTTGTGCATCAACTGCGAGCGGAACATGATGCTGTTCTTGTTGGAGCCGGAACTGTTTTGGCGGATAATCCACATCTCGGCGTGCGTTTGGTGAAGGGCAAATCCCCTATTCGTGTGATTCTTGATAATGAAAATAAACTTCAAAAATCTGCGCAAGTTTTTCGTGATGATAATGTGATTGTTTTTAATAAAGATAATGGTGGAGATGCGAAAACTATTTTGAAAAAGTTGTTTGATATGGGAATTATGAGCGTTTTGGTTGAAGGTGGTGAAACTGTTGCGAGCGAGTTTTTGGATGTCGGATGCGTTGATAAATACATTACGATTATTGCCCCAAAGTTGATTGGTGGAGATGCGAAAACGCCATTTAAAGGAGTTGGGGTCGAGAAGGTTGCGTTTGCGAAGCTTCTAAAATGCGTTTCTCTAAAGTCTCTTGGCGACGACTTAGTTCTAACTCTGCTTCTCGATCAATGACAGTGATCAAACCGTCACTATGTATTATTGCCAATAAATCCGATCTTGGATATCCTGAGCGGAATGGCACTTTTTTTCTTGCATCCCTGTCAAATCCTACAAAAACTAAATCCCTTGAAGGTTCTTCAAATTTTTGTTCGAATCCTGCCTGATATGCCGCTCCCCACTTAGGAAAATATATTCCTATTTCCATTTCTCCCAATAATGAAAAAACATCCAATGGGTCTAATCCGTCATGGCTTCCTGCTCCTAAAAAATATGCTTTTTCCATCACCCCAGCATTTGGTGGATTTTTGATAACTGCCATGAATTTATATGTTCTTAATTCCGGGAAGAGATTGTAGAAGCCCGATTCGTCTCTTACGCGATCCCAGTCTATTAATCTTGAGTATTTATCGAGATCTGGCCTTATATCTCTCCAGTCATGCTGCAATACATCTTGTAGTGGCATTTGGTCTTCTTTCAAGAATATGCTTGCAAGTTTCAATAAATCTTGGTGAGCTTTTTTAACGTTTTCCCTGTGAAATTCCTGATCTCTTCTATCTTTACATGTTTCTAGATATTTTTTTAATGCTTTGAAATATCTTATTGCGAATGGAGTTGTTAATGAGTGCAATATTTCGCGAAATTCATATGAATGTCTTTGGCCTTCAAAGGTTTGTGGGCATTCTACTTCAACTGATTTTCTTAAATAAGGTACCAATCCTTCTGTGAAATTTAATTCAGCTAATCTTAATTGTTCGCTTGTTACCATGTCTCCGACATCAACCGCTGTTTGCATTGCTTCTCTATAAGTTCTTATATAAGGATGCATTATTGGTTTACGTAATCGTAATTCAGCTTCTTCTATGGCTTTTAATACGATTGAAAATCGCTGTTGAGTTGCCAGTCCCGATGGTGTTTCTTTAAATAAGTCGATTGCCGTACTGGTCGCACGTTTTTCCATATTTATTATTTTTGTAACGTAATTATACAATAAGACTATCTATAGTCAATATATTAAGGAGATCATAAAAACTGCCCGTAGAGATAAATAATATAACTCTAAGCGGGCAGGTTTTAGCCTTCAAAACTTTTGAAAGCAAATTCAATTCTATTCAAAAAAAATATTAAATCAAGGGATTTTTTATTTTATTTAAATTCCGTTTTTATATTTGAGAATTTTGAGACTTGCAAAGTAGACGAGTAAGCCGAGAATTCCGCATATTGCAACTTGAATTGCGTTTGAAATAAATCCTTGGCCGGCCAAGTTTATTATGAGGTTTTTTGCGACAAAAACGATTGCGGCCATTACTGCCGTTGCGATTATGATTTTTGATATTTTTCCAAATTCCAGAATTTTGCCTTGTTTGTGTGGAAGTTTGTTTTTAAGAAATGCTTGAAGTAAGAACCATTGAATCAGTCCTGCAGCTGATGTTGCCGTAGCAAGTCCATAAACACCAAAATCAAATATTTTTGTTAATGTGATACTGAAAACGATATTTAAAACAACTGAAAAAATGCTTATTAGAACAGGAGTTTTTGTGTTTTTATAGGCAAAATAAGCACGTGATAAAAGTGGATTTATGCTTTGGGCGGCAAGTCCGATTGATAAGATTCCAAGCGTGCCGGCGGTTAAAACGATATCTTGTTCACCGAATTTTCCACCACTTAAAATTACTCCGACTATTTCTTTTTTTAATATAATCATGCCAACCGCAGCAGGAATTATTAAGTAAATGATTTTATAGAAATTTTCTTTAAGATGATCAAAGAATTTTTCATGTTCTTCTAATGCCGCAAGTTCTGCAAAAACGCCAAATGCAACGATTGATATTGATATGCCAATTATGCCCATTGGAAGGCTGTTTAGATTGATTGCATAATTTAAAACCGTAATGCTTCCGGTTGCGAGGGTTGAACCGATGATTGTATCGACGACGAGGTTGATTTGCATTACAGAAAGGCCAACTACGCGTGGGATGATGAGTTTTCCCATTTCCTTTAAATCTCCTCTGCGCCAGTTCCAGTTTGGCATGAATCTAAAGCCAAGCCTGATTATTTCCGGAAATTGGACTGCGGCGTGCAAAAATGCGCCTATTACAACACCGACCGTGATTGCATAAACTCCATATTCTTTTGCGCCAATGATTGTTGCGAGAATTATGCTGAGGTTATAAACAACAGGTGCGAGTGCGATATAAAAGTATTTTCCAAATGAGTTTTGAATGCTTTGCCAAATACTGCTGAATCCGAAAAATAATGGGCTGATGAGCATTATTCGCGTGAGATTTACGGTTAAATCGAGTTTTTCTTGCGAAAATCCCGGAACAATGAGTTTTACAAGCCAAGGAGCGAATATCAAAGATAATATGACGACCCCGAATAGAAATGTTGTTAAAATTGTTGTGCATGAATTTGCGAATGCCCAGCCTTCTTCAGCTTTGTCCTTTTTTATATATGCGGAAAAAATTGGAATAAATGACGCGGAAATGACTCCGTATAAAAGTAATTGGAAAAGCATGTCCGGAAGTCTGAATGCGGCGTAATAAGTATCAAGATTGTGTATTCCATCCGCCGTTACCGCACCAAATGTTGTGGCGAAGAGGCGGTCTCTAAGTAGGCCGAGTAAGCGGCTTAATAAAGACGAGACGCCGAGAAGAACTGCGCCGGAAAGCAATTTTTGCCTTAAAGTCATGCTCAGATTATATCACAATTGCCTCCGTCCCCATTGAGTTGCTTTCGCTCTAACTTTATGTTATAATATAACAAATGGAAAACACAAATAAAAATACACAAAATTTGTCATTTTTTGATAGGATTTTGAATATTTATCCTCATGAAAGATCAAGAGTGATGATTTGCTGGGGCGTTAGATTCATTTATAGAATGGCCTTTATATTAGCTTGGACAATGATTTTGTCTATTTTTACCGCTCGCTACCATGCTGATAAATTACCGTTTTTGTTTGTTACTCACGCGCTTCTCTTTATTCTTGGCAGTTTGGTGCATATGCACCTTATACAGAAATACCATAATGATAAGTTGATTATATCTATTGTTGTTTCCGCTGTTTTTGCTTTGGTTTTTGCATTAATCCTGCTCCCCTATTCGTTTAATCTTTATTTGTTGCTTTTGCTTTTTGTTGAATCTTTCTTGATAATTCAACTCACTGTGTTTTTTGATACTTTTACTGAAAGATTTTTTACGCCGCTTGAAAGTCAGCGTACTTTTCCGCTTGTTGAATCTGCCGATACTGTTGCCGGAATCATGAGCGGCTTGATATTTATATATTTTTCCGTGATTATGCCAATTACGTACTTTGCATGGATTTTGATTGGTCTTTTGTGCGCTTTAATTCCGCTTGTCATCCATTTTAAGTCTTTTACAAAATCAATTCCCGGAATCAAGCTTTTACACATCGAAAATCCGAATAAAAAGACTTTTACAAATAATATAAAAAATAAGGTTAGATTGTTTCATCAGCATTCTTTTGCTAAGAATTTGATGTTCATTATTTTGCTTCAATATGCTTTTTTGATATTTGTCGAATATATTTATACCGGAGCGGTTGTGAGCTTTTCGTCCCATAAAGAGCTTCTTCCTGAGGCTACGATTGGCATGGAAAATGCACTTGCTCACACATTTGGTTTGCTTCAACTTGTTTTCAGCTGTGTGACGCTTTTGATGCAGATGTTTATTGGAAGCAGGCTTATTTCATGGCTTGGAATTATTGGGAGCATGATTCTTTATCCGGTTGTTATGCTTATGAGCATGGTTGGATTGGTGCTTAGATTTGAGTTTTTTACAGTTGCTTTAACAAAAATAAATTCGGAAATTACAAGTGTTCTTTCAAGAAATTCGTATCAAGCTTCTTATTATGCTTTTCGAGAAGAAGAGAGTGAGGAATTTAGGCAATTTATAGATGGAATGATGAGACCACTTGGGACGATGTGTGGTGCTATTTTACTCATCTGTGTGCAGATATTTGTTTCTGAAAAGTTTTCAAACTTAACGATTGTTTCGGTTATGCTTTGTTTGATGGTTATTGATCTGGTGATCGTGATAAGTTCCCATAAAATATATACAAAAAATTCAATTTCAGCGCTTTTATCTAAGGATGAAGAAATTGATGAAAGGTTAAAATCCGTTGAGATTTTGATGCAAAAAGGTCACTCCGAAGTTGAACAGATTTTTCTTAAATGCCTTATTGATCCTGAGAATCCTCCTTTATTAAAAATTAAGCTTTTGCACGCTATAGCAAAAGTGAAATATTTTGATGCAATTCCGGAGGTTATTTCTTTGCTTTCTCACCCGCAAAAAGAGATGAGAATGGCGGCAATTGAAACTATAAGAAGTTTTCAAAAGCTTGAATATTTTGATAAAAATGAATTTTCAAAAATTAAGATTTTCGAGACATTGAAATCGATGTTTTGGAAGGAAGATGCTGAAGAAATTCGTTTGAAAATTCTTAATATTATTTCGAAACTTGGAGGACAAGATTCCATTAAATTTATCCTTGAAATTTTGCAAAATGAGAAAGGTGCAGTGCTCGCTGAAGCCATTCGTTCCCTTAGGCATTTTCATGATATTTCTTTATGTGAAATTCTTGAAGATTATCTCTCATCTGATGATCCAAGGCTTGTTCTTAGCGCTATTATTTCTTTGTCTCAATTTCCGAAATATAAATCGCTTATTAAAAAAACGATTGTTTCAATTTTGAAAAGTGATAAAAGTATTTTTCGTGCGGTTGCCGCTTATGCAATTGGTGAAATTCGCGATGTTGATTTTAAGGATAAGCTCAAGTCTTTGTTTGAGCATGAAGAAGATGAGTGGGTTAAAGCCAATGCTGCGGTTTCAATGCTTAAGCTTAGGGATGAGTCAAAAATGCAATATTTAATGGAAATTTTAAAAGATCATAAGCATATTTTTTCTCATAAATTGATTTATTTAATAAACGAGATTCCGAAGGATTATAGGATTGAATTGGATAAATTTATTTATGGAGCGGCTTTGCATAAGATTCATACGATTTTTAAAAGGGTTAGTGGTTTGAAATTGTTTGATATGCCGCATGACGATTTAAAAGAGCTTCGTTATTGTTATAGTTTGCTTAATTCGACTAGCGATATATTGCAAATCGATGCTATTCTTAATAAAATAACAAAAATTGAAAATGTTTAATACGACAACAAAAAGATTGGTTTTCTATGTTTTTATTTTTCTCGCTGTTTTGGGTGGCGCTTTTTATGCAGATATGGCTTATTTTAAATACTTGGAAAGTGTGCCGACTTTGTATATTGTTGTTGGGATTTTGGCTTTTGCATTTTTATATATATGGCTTGTTGTTTACCTTTCAATCGCGAAACCAATATCAATAGTCATTAAACAGTTGAGTTATCTTTTAACAGGTAAACCTTATAAAAAGATTATTACCACAAGAAAAGACGAGGTGGGGATTTTGGCTTATTTCTTTAATGAAATTGCAACAACTCTTGAAAAATTGACCGTTCAAGCAAAAGAAAATAAAAGAATGTCGGATGAATTGTCTTTGGCGAGTAAGCTTCAAAAAGACATTATGCCAAAAAAATCTCCGATGATTCCGGGGCTTTTGATTTCCGCAAAAGCTTCTCTTGCGACTGAGGTTGGTGGTGATAATTTTGATTTTCTTTTGAATCCAAAAAATGCGTTTATTTATCTTGGAGACGTGACAGGACATGGTGTTCCAGCTGCTCTTGTTATGACCATGACGCATGCGTTTTTGGAATCTTATACTGCTGCAATGGACGATTCGTGCAAGATTCTTATCAATTTAAACGAACAGCTTCGCAAGAGAATTTCATCCAGAATGTTTATGACGCTTGTTATGCTTAGATGGGACCTTGAAAAGAAGAAAATGACTTATACCGGTGCGGGACATGAACATATTATTATTTATCATGCTGATGCCGGACAATGCGAAGCTATAAAAACAGGCGGTATTGCGATTGGCATGGCTCCTGATAATTCAAAATTATTGAAGGAGATTGAATTACCTCTTAAGGAAAATGATTTTGTAGTTCTTTATTCGGATGGAATTACGGAAGCTAAAAATACTAACGGTGAAATGTTCTCTCTTGAGAGGCTTACAAAGGCTGTTGAAAAGTATGCTCATCAATATTCTCCGGATGGACTCAGTTATCATATTGCGCTTGACGTTAAAGCATTCACCGGTGAAGACGCTGTTCAAGCGGATGACATGAGTTTGATTGTTATACAGTATGTTGGAGATAAGAAGGTTGAGCAGACGGAGGAATCGTTGGCTACGGAGTGGAAGAAGTAATTTCTAAGTACGCTAAGTGCTCTAATTGACCTATAAAATTTCTAATGACTAAGGTCTAAGATAGGGTTATAATTGAGTTAATTTAACTTTTATTTTATGAGTAAAAAAATGATAATCGGCCTAATCGTCGTTGCTTTTTTGATTGGTGCGGGAATTTTTTATATGGAGAATTTTGGTGGGCCTTCTTTTAAAGGACTTGCAATTGGAGATAAAACGCCGAGTGTCACACTTCTTTTGATGGACGGACAAAAGTCGATGTATGAAAACAAAGAGATTTCACCCGGGGCGACGAATACAACTCTTTTACGTTTTGGGTTTCGTGCGCAGAATGAAGATGCGGTTGTTAAAGGTTTTACCTTAAAGGCTAAGGGCGCTTCCATAAAGACGATTGATGATACTGCGAATCTTGGCTTATATAGGGAAAAAGATGGCATACTTGTTGCGAGCGTTCCGCAATTTACTTCTTGCAAAAATAATGAATGTTCGGTCGATTTTACGGGTTTGAATGTTGCCTTAAAAGCAAATCAGTCTGACGCGATTTTTTTGATAAAAGCTAATGTTCCGGTTAATTCTATTATTGGTGATGATTTTCAGGTGCGTCTTTATTCGGCTGACGTTAATGCGACTTTGGCGAACGGAGGTGAAGTTGCGAAATTTGGGAATGTTGCGGGAAGTAGGTTCAAGATTGCGGCTTCAACTCAAACAGCCGGAAAGCTTTCTGTTGTTTTGCTTGTTGGACCGAATGGTTCGCCTACTACAAGCCAACTTGTGCCAATTGGGACAACAGGAAAGACTTATTTTGCGTTTAAATTGGTTGCGCAAAATGAGCCCGTGAAAATTACATCTTTAAAATTGACTGCGGCGGGTTCTTATTTGAATAAAGGTGATATAAAAAATATTGCTTTATATAAAGATGCGGATTTAACGCCTTTTGCGACCGCTCTTGAATTTGATGATTGCGTTGAGAATGTTTGCACTTATGCTTGGAGCTCTCCTGATAATATTCTTGCAATGCCAATTGATCCTGCAAAGCCCGTTTCAATTATTGTTAAAGCGGATGTTTCTTCGACCGGATTTGCAAATCTTGGCGATAGTTTTACTTTTAAAATAAATGACATTGGAACGGATTTGATGGCGAAAGGAGCTTATACGAATGTTGCTTTTGGACTTGAAAATAAAACCGCCGGAATGGCTGCGCCTACCGCTTCCGCTGTTATTGTGCCTTTTAGCGTTTCTGTTGCTTCGGATGATTCGATTATTCCACCTTCTAATCTTGATGGCAAAATTGTTTTTGGACCTTGTTGTACGAATTTAGCGAGGTTTAAGATAGCGAATAATGGCAGCTCCCCTATTACAATTACGAATATTTCCTTGAGGGACGGAGGTACGCATACCGGATTTTCAACAACTTATAGCCTTTATATGTCTGATGATGATGCGCGAAATTACACAGGGAATTTATTGACGGTTACGGATTCTGACACGGTTGATTTTGGAGTTTTGAAAACACCTATAAAGATTAATGGAAATGCTTCTCGAATTTTAACTGTTCAGACGAAGGTTCCCGGCGAAATTAAGCCTGATGATACTTTTGCTTTGTCTGTGCCTGTGAGCGGGATTCTTTATAATGTCGCGGAATCAAATCTTGGATATACCGCAAATCCTGTTCATGATAAGGATTTGGAGGATATTGTGAATGGATTGCCGGTGGAAGGGAAAGCGGCGGCAAAGATGGTGACAGTGAAATGATTTTCGCAATGAGTCATGAGTAGCAATTTGACATGCAGTAAATATTCTGTATAATTCAGCATGTTCGCAATAATTTAACCCAATTAAAATGAGTAAAAAATTGTTAATCGGCATTGTTGCTGCAGTTGTTTTGATGATTGCTCCTATTGCTTCCGCGGCTTTGATTCCAGCTATGACGTTTGTTTATCTTGAACCTATTTCAACAAATAAAGAAATTGCTTCGACTTTTCCCGGAGATATTAAAAAGACATATCTTCAATTTTATTTAAGATCTTTAAATGACAATATTATAGTAAATTCTGTAAGACTTGAGCTCAAAGGATCTAAATTAAAGACGGGCGATATTAAGAACATATCGCTTTATAGTAAAAATAATAAAAACATACCATTGGCAACAGTTCCTTCTATCCCTATAAATTGCATTGGAACATCTTGTACAGGTGGTTATAATTTTAATCTTACAGGCTTAACTCTTGTAAAGAACACATTCTCGCCTTTTTTAATACAAGCCGATATCGCTTCTGACGCAACAGTTGGTGACAATTTTCAAATGTACGTAACGAATAAAATGTCGTCTGCTACCGCTGCTACAACCGGTGCTGTTGCAAAGTTAAATAGCAGCAGTGTTTATGGAAGAAAATACGTTGTTCATGCTACGCCTGAGCAGACTGGCAAATTGAATGTTATTACAATGACAACTCCGGTTGCTTCAACTGTAGCTCCGGGTACTCAAAATTTTACATTTGCAAACTTTGAATTGAATACTTATGGTTCGAGTGAAGATGTAAAAGTTTCAAAATTGGTTGTTACGGACATCATTGGTTCCGGCATTGAAGGTGCAACTGATAATTATTCCGGTGTTACTAATTTGAAGATGTATCAAGGAAATAATGTTCTTGCAACGTCTTCAAGCACGGCTACGAACGCAAATATTGTTGCTTTTAATTTTGTGTCGCCAATTACAGTTTTGAAAGGTAAATCCATTATTTTGACTTTAAAAGCTGACGTTGTTTCTTCAAAAGGAACTTCTCATACATTTAAAATTGCTCAAAATGATGATTATGTAATGACTGTTGGCGCAAATACAGGCAATACAATCACAGGTGATAATCTTAATGAGTATGGCGCTGGGCAAATAATTACGGTTGTTCAGGCTGGAAAATTAAACGTTTCGTTGGTTTCTGGAGTGAATGCAACGCCGGAACAAGATCAAACTGTTAATATTGGCGCTACCAATGGTACGTATTTTGCTTTTAGATTGATATCACAATATGAACCGATTAAGATTACTTCATTAAAACTTACAGTTAACGGTACATCGATTAATGATGGTGATCTACAAAATGTAAAACTTGTCGATCAAAACGGTACAGTGCTTGCAACGACCGGAGGACTAATTTGCTCATCAAATACTGCATGTTCTTATAAATGGATTATGTTAAACGTATTAGTTGATCCTTCAGCTCCTTTAACGATTTATGTAAAATCTGATATTGGTGGTGAAAATATTGCAAATCTTGGTGATGATTTTCAGTTTAGAATTACAGACCCTACGGTTGATATAACAGCCGTTGGCGCAACTTCTGCTGCTACGATTTCTCCGGAAAATATAATTGGAGGTACAATTGGTGGAAACAGTGGTCGCACAACGATAATCCCTGCTTCAAATATTGTATTTTCTGGTGGGAAGCCTGGAACTGTTCCTACTATATCTTATTCAAAAGCTATACTTCCTGGTGCTGAAATGGCAAAGTTTAGAATTATAAATAACGATGCTGCTCCAATAGAAATACATTATGTGAAATTTGGGTATTCAAGCTCTCATCATGGTACTGTTACTTATAAGCTTTTAGCAAAACAATGGACTCCAGGAGTTACAACCCTTGCTTTAGCACCCAATGATTCTTTGCCTGAATTGTTTGGTGAGCTTACTACTCCATATAAATTATTTGGTGGCGGTACATATGTTGATATATCGGTTGTAGTTGATCAAGCAACTGATCCATGGCCAGAAGAAGATACTTTTCAGCTGTCTATTCCTTTTGGCGGCATTCGATATTCTGTATCTGAAGCGTCCCTTGGTTATAGCGGTAATCCAGCACAAGATAATGATTTGTTTGACGCCATAAGTGGTTTATATATAAATGGTTTACCTGTTAATTTTGGCACAGCTATTGCAAAATAGTAATAATCAAAAATTTGATTTTTAAAGCCCTGCCTTAAAAAGCGGGGCTTTTTTGTGGGGTTTGCTATAATGCTTGCATGAAAACAAGTGAGTTTGATTATCAGCTGCCAAAAAGCTTTATTGCGATGGAGCCAAGAAAGCCCAGGGATTCGTCCAGATTGATGGTTTTGGATAAGAAAAAAGGCACGATGAATCATAAGCATTTTTATGATTTGATGGAGATTTTGGACAACAATTATGTGTTGGTTTTTAATAATTCCAAGGTGATTCCGGCGAGAATTCTTTTTGAGATTGACGGTAAAAGTATGGAGATTTTTATCTTGAAAAAGATTGAAGATAATTTTTATGAATGTTTGGCTAAGCCCGGCAAGAAATTTGAGCTTAATGCAATTTTTCGAATTCATCCGAAGATTTCTGTGAAAATTGAAAAAGTTAATGGTGATGGAACGAGATTGATTAGGTTTTTGATGACAAAAGGGACCGAATTACGCTCTTATTTGAATGAACTTGGGCAAGTCCCCTTTCCACCTTATCTTGAAGGTACAAAGGCAAGTTTTGAAGATTATCAAACGGTTTATAGCAAAACCGATGGAAGTGTGGCGGCGCCGACTGCTGGGCTTCATTTTACGGAAAATTTGCTTGGGAAATTGCGAGAAAAAGGAGTCGGTATGGCTTTTGCGACTTTGCATGTTGGACTTGGCACTTTTCAGCCTGTGAAAACGGAAATCATTGAAGAGCACAAAATGCATTCTGAAATTTTTGAGCTTGATCAGGATACTGCAGATTTTTTGAATAATGCGAAGGCGGCTGGCAAAAAAATTGTTGCCGTTGGCACAACTTCTGTGCGAATTCTTGAATCTTGTAGTAATAAAAATGGCAAAATAAACGCAAAAACCGGCGAAACAAGTATATTCATTTACCCCGGATATGAATGGAAATTTGTTGATGCGATGATTACAAACTTTCATCTGCCGAAAAGTACGCTTCTTATGCTTATTTCGTCTTTTGCGGGCAAGGATTCTGTTTTTAAAGCTTATGAAGAGGCAAAAAAGCAGAATTATAGGTTTTTTAGCTTTGGAGATGCGATGTTAATTATATAACAAGCATGGAATACGTCTATCCTACAAGATTGAGAGAATGTCGATTTTGATGTATAATTAATAGAAATAAAAACTCAGAACTAAAAACCAAAATATAAAAATGAAAAAAATCACCCCTCTGATTCAGATTGTAATGGCGTTTATGCTTATATTTGGAGTTAATGTGGCGAATGCCGCGAATTTAAATACGCAATATGTTTTGAGTAATCAGATCGAAGCTTGGGCTTCTGATACGATTGCGGGTTTTCAAACAATTATTAAAACTTCAAGAACTGAGCCCGGCAAAGCTATTTTCTTTACTATAAAAAGGCCCGATGATTCAAAAATAATTCTTGAAAAAGAAACTAATAAAAATGGTTTTGCAGAGCTTGAATTTGATGGACTTCATACAAGAGTTGCCGGAACTTATTCTGTTATGGCTTATCTTGGTGGTGATGAAAAGTTTGGGATAGCGCATTCTTTTAAGGTCTATCCGGATCAGGTTTCAGCCGTGAATTCAAAAGTTACGGTTGATCAGCAAATGCTTAAAGCCGATGGGAGTAATTCAGCTGTTATGAAAATTGTTCTTATGGATAAATATGATAATCCGATTGTTAATCATCAGGTTAATGTGATTTCCAGCAGACAAAATGATTTTGTTCAGGCTAATAAAAAACGTGATTATACGGATGCAAATGGCGCTGTTACTTTTACCGTGAATTCCAAAACTTCCGGAATTTCCGTTTATTCCGTTTATGATGCAACAAGCAAAGTGATTTTGAATAAAAGAATTTCTGTTTTATATACAGGTGGAAAGAGTTTTATTGATGCGATTGGTGGAAATGACCATAGCTATATGTATGCAAATACATTTTTGGCTCAAGATGCCGGTGCGCAGGTTGGTACTGAAAATCTTGGCTCAGAGTCAGTCTATAAATTTAAATTTGAAGATTTAAATACTGAGGTTGAAAAAGGTGCAATTTTGGATTTTGGAATTACGGCCGTTGATTCTGCAGATGCTCCTGTTACAGCTTATACAGGAACAATTCATTTTGCTGTTTCCGGAGATAATTCAAGCGATGTGCAACTGCCTGAAGATTATACATTTCTTGATGCAGACATGGGAAAGCACACGTTTTCTAAGGCTTTATTGTTTAAGAAATCGGGAACATATAAGCTTGGTGTGATTGACCTTGCAAATACGCTTTTAACAGGCGAATTTGATATAACGGTTAATGATAAATCTGAGGATAATCCAACTGCAAGTTCACTTGTTTCAATCGCAAGCCCAGCTTCAGGAAAATATAATTCAAACACGCAAGTTATATCCGGAGTTAGTTTACCGGGTTCAGACGTTAAAGTTTTTGATAATAATGAAGAAATTGGGAAAGCTTCCGCTGATGCAAAGGGGAAATTTGAATTTACGACTCCTTCATTGATTGATGGAAAACATATAATTTATGTTGCCGCAGTCAATGATAAGGGCGTTATTCTTGGCGTTTCCGGGAAGATTGAAATAGAAATTAAAACAACTCCTGCTGAAATAAATTCAATAATTCTTACGCCTGATACTGGTATTGCAATGAGCGCGCCTGTTGTTATTACAGTTTCAACTGATGCCGGAATGGCAAAGGTTTCTGCTGTTATTGCGGGTGAGGTTATTGAACTTGCCCCCGTTGAAGGTAAGGATGGTTTTTATCAAGGATCTTTTCAATCCCCTTCAAAGTCAGGTAAATATGATATTGATATTTTAGTTTCTGATTCACTTGGAAGTGAAACTTCTTATGAAAAACAGAAATCTTTCGAGGTTGGGAATTCAAGCCTTGAAACTCCCGGTACAATCATGGGACTTACCGCAATGCCTGGAAATAACATGGTTACTTTATCTTGGAAGATTGATGACGTGAAAAATATTTCTCATTATTTGGTTTATTTTGGAACGGACTCAAAGTCTTTGGTTAATTTTGTTAAAACATTTAATTCAAAAACAACTTGGTATATTCCAAAGCTTAATAATGATGTTAAATATTTTTTCTCGGTTTCGGCTGTGAATAAAAATGGAAACGAAAGCGAGCTTAGCAAAGTCGTGAGCTCTACTCCAACAGATCAGCCTTTCTTGACCGGATTCCCTTCTGCTCTTGATAGTGAATTGCTTGATGAAAATCTTCTTGAAGAAAGCGCGAGTGCAAATCATACAGGTCCGGAAACTGCGGTTATTTTGGCAATCAGTATGCTTGGTGCCGCTGTTCCCCTTTTAATCCGAAAGAAAAAACGCTAGAATTCAGTTAATGAGTTTCGTATTCTTACTTAAATTTGTTGATGTATTTTTTGATATCTTATTTTTCGCTTTATTTGCGAGAGTGCTTTTATCGTGGATTTATCCATTCGGACATCATCATTCAAACCGAATTGTATCAATTATATTTGAGTCTACAGAGCCTTTGCTCAATTTGGCGCGCAAAGTCCCGCATAGGATTGGCATGATTGATTTATCCCCTATTATTGCGTTTATTATGATTGAAGTTGCTCGATATTTGATTTTGTCTGCGCTTGCCAGTTTGATTTATATATAAAATATGAAAATTTATAACACTTTAAAAAAGAAAAAGCAGGAATTTAAGCCTATAAAAGAAGGCGAAGTGAAAATGTATGTTTGTGGTCCGACGGTTTATGATTTGGGGCATCTTGGTCATGGAAGAGCCGCAACGGTTTTTGATATGATTCGCAAATATTTGGAATATAAGGGTAATGAAGTGAATTTTGTTACGAATTATACGGATATTGACGATAAGATGATAAATCGGGCAAAAGAAAAAGGAATTTCTGTTTCCGAGTTGGCTGCGCAAATTATTCCGGAATATGAAAGGGATTTTGCGGCGATTGGAATTAAGCCTGCAACAAAACAAACGCGGGCGACGGATTATATTCAGCCAATGGTTGAGTTGATTAAGAAATTGGAAGAAGTTGGTGCGGCTTATGAGCTTAAAGACGGTGTTTATTTTGATATTAAGAAGTTTAAAAAATATGGAAAACTTTCCGGACAAAGTTTGAAAGATTTGCAAATGGGTGCGCGCGTGGATGTAAATGAGGAAAAGCGCAATCCGCAGGATTTTGTTTTGTGGAAATTTGAGAAGCCGGATGAACCAAGCTGGGATTCACCTTGGGGAAAAGGAAGGCCGGGATGGCATCTTGAATGTTCTGCAATGGTGAAGAAAGAACTTGGTGAAACAATTGATATTCATGGCGGTGGTCAGGATTTGATTTTTCCGCATCATGAATGTGAAGTTGCACAAAGTGAAGCCGCTAACGGATGCGATTTTGCGAACTTTTGGGTTCATAACGGATTTGTGAATATCAATAAAGAAAAGATGTCGAAATCGCTTCATAATTTTATTACTTTGCGTGATGTTTTGAATAAATATTCGGGGCAAGTTTTAAGGTTATTTTACTTGCAAAAACATTATCGAGCGCCGCTTGATTTTTCCGAGGAAGCGCTTGAGCAAGCAAAGAATGGATTGAAAAGGGTGCATGATTTTTCCCTGAAATTGGTGCAGGCGGAGGGGGACGGAGGCAATTTTGAAACGACTCCTAAATCTGCAATCGAAAAATTTGTTAAGAAATTTGAAAAAGCTATGGATGACGATTTCGAAACGCCTTCTGCTTTGGCTGCACTTTTTGATTTTATAAGCGATGTTAATAAAGTGCTTGAAAAAGGTTTAAATCAAAAATCTAAAAGCGAAATTTTGGCTGTTTTAAAACGTGTTGATGAAGTCCTTGGGATTGTTTTTTCTGTTGAAAAAATTCCTCTTGAAGTTGTTTCTTTGGCAAATGAAAGATTGATTGAAAGAAAGAATAGAAATTTTGCGCGCTCGGATGAACTTCGAAAAGAGATTGTTGTGAAAGGTTATGATATTGAAGATACTAAAGATGGTTTTATTTTGAAGAAGATTTAAACAGCATCTCCGTGATTTTATAAACATCCCCTGCTCCCACCACAATTATTACTTGGTATTTTTTTATGTTCTTTTTTATGAGTGCAACGGTTTGCGTGAAGCCATTGCCATTTTTTACGTTTTTGTGAGCGGTTTTTAATTTGGCGACGAACTGGTCTGGTGTGATTGGTTTTATTTTTTTTTCGCGACCAATAACATCATAAATATTTGGCACAATTACTTCGTCCGCGTTTAAAAATGCTTTTGGGAATTCATTTATAAAAGACTTGGTTCTGGCATATTGATGCGGTTGAAATACGCAAAGGATATATTTGTTTGGGAACTTCTCACGTGCGCCTGCGAGAGTTGCCTTGATTTCATTTGGATGGTGGGCATAATCGTCGAAAACCATGCTTGTACCGAGTTTTCCTTTATATTCAAATCTGCGCCAGCTTCCTTCATATTCATTAACGGATTTTACAGCTTTTTCAATCGGGCAACCGAGCATTCTTGCGGCTGTTATTGCGAGTAATGCATTCATTCGATTGTGTTCGCCCGGTAATGTTAAATTTAATTTTGGTGCGTTTTTTTCGCTTACATAAATAACATTTCCTTTGCATGATTTTGCAGCCAAAACGCTTCTTTTATCATCTTTATTTATGATCAGGAAGCCATCTTTTGGAGTTTTTGCCGCGAATTCTTTGAATGCTTTTAGATAATTATCTGAATTTTTATAATAATCCAAATGGTCGCTATCTACGTTTGTGATTATTCCAATATATTGTTTTAAATTTAGAAATGCACGTCTATATTCGCATGCTTCAAGAACGCTGATTTTACTTTTACCGTTGTGGAAATTTCCATACTTAAGATAGCGAGTTTTTGTGCCGATTATTACGAGTGGATCAATTTTGCAATCAATCAGGATTTTTGAAAGCATGCCTGAGGTTGTGCTTTTGCCGTGAGTTCCGGTTATGCAAATATTTTGATTTGATTTTGTGAATTCGCCGAGCGCTTGCGGATATGACAACTGCCTTATTTTGCGTTTTTTAGCCTCAATTCTTTCAGGATTTGATTCCGGAGCTGCGAGTGAATAAACAACTAAATCGCAGTTTTTTGGGACGTTTTTAGATGAATGGCCAATTGAAATTTTTATACCTCTTTTTTTAAGAGTATTTGTGATTTCGGAAGCAACTTCGTCTGATCCGGAAACGAGTAATTTTCTCGATTTAGCCATCATTGCAAGCGCACTCATTCCAATGCCTCCTATTCCTATAAAATGCACGTTTTTCATTGCTTCCATATTACCCGAATTTATTATTCATGACAATTTGTGATAAAATGTGCGCAGTATGAAATTCGATCTTCACAACACCTCCAATACCACAAAAATGATTCTTATCGCGGAATTTTTCCTTGTTTCATATTTGCTTTATGCATTGACTGTTAATATTTATCAAAGTTATCAAATTGATTTTCATGTGAAGAATTTTGAAAATGAAAATCGCATGATCGCTGAAGAGAATCGCAAAAAAGCCGAGGATTTACTTTATTACACCTCGGATGCTTATATTGATAAAATCGCAAAACAGAATTTTGGCCTTATAAATCCCGGTGAAGAAGTGATTATTATTCCTGAGGGCGAAAATATTCCAACCGATGATGTGAAAGACGAAACCGGCAAATATCCGCTTAAGGCTTATTATAATTTGAGCAATTCAGAGAGGTGGTGGAAGTTCTTTTTTGAGAGAACGAATGTGTGAAATCCCATGCATTAATCGTCCTAGTATGCGCCTTACAGGCGTAGTTATTGCGCTTATGCCTCGTTTGAGCCTGTTTCGTTCTCTGTCTTTATATTGCTCTATTGTTTCTTTGCTTTTTGCCCATAAAAATATCCATTCTATGCCTTCAGCGTCTCTATTTCGCATGTGCTGTATTAATTGTGCGATTGTCATTGAATGTTTGCCACACATACAATGCATCATCATGCTTTGATTTGTTATTTTTAAAAGATGTCCTATTATTTCTTCCGCATGACTTTCAATCGTTGTTGCAAAATATAATAGAATTCTATCTCCTAATTCCGATCTTTCCGCAATTGCTCTCGCCGCTTCTTCCATGCTTATAGACATGCCTTCAAACTCAATAGCCTGTGCGTTGCTTTGCCTTATTGTCATTTTAAAAAACTTTAATAGCTCGCCTACTAATTCAGGCGCTCGCAATCTTAAGAGTTGTTCTGCCATGCTTTCTGGTACTACTAAATCATCCATATGATTAATTATAGGAGGTTTATTTAATCACTTTCGATGTTAGTTTACAAGCCTTTTCGTGGTGTCATTGCTTCTATTATTCCCAGTTGAAATAAATCGGTGCGTCGCATGCGAGCCTTATGCTTTAGTCTTTTTTCTTCCGCTAATCCCACTTCTATTGCGCTTGCGTATACCAATTCTCTCAAAGAGCTTCCCTCTTTATTCAGTTTACGTATCTTTTCTATGCAAAGCACTACACTGTCCATCCCTATGTGAGTTAACGGTTTTAACTCTTTTATTAAAGCATTCCCCTTCTCGCCCATTATTGTTTTTATATCTGCTATAAGCCAATCTGCAATTTTTCCAGTAAAATATTGTAATAGAATTTGACCTATTGGCGTTCTTTCTACAATAGCATTTCTCAATTGATCAAACGTTGTTATGTTGAAAAAATTTAACATTTCTCTCATGTTCCTATCTGACCCTATTGACCCACTTTCACCATGTGCAAACATTTCGACGTTATTTCCCAGCACAGTCGCTAATCTGCTCCACCTTCTTTCTCTCAATGATTTTTCATTATCAGTCTTTACTTCTTGCTTGTGGCTTGTCGTTTCTCCGTCAACTTGTTCCGCAGGATCAGTAATTTCTTTATTTGCTTCAAAATTTTTATAATATTCCTCTATTGTACTCATTGTTTCCTCTGGTGATTTTAGATATTGCGTCATCAATGTTATTCCCGAATCGGTTTTGTACATTATATTATTTTCAATATACACTTTGGCGTTTGCGCTTAAACAATCGATCATTTCTTCTCCAACTTGATCAGCTAAATATTGTAAAAGGAGTATCCCAATTCGAGATACACCGGCTATTGCCTGAAATGCTTCTATTTCGTTCAATCCAAATGCTTCGGCCATTTCTATCACATTATATCTGGACGTTAATATTCCAAAATTTTCTATTACCGCTTCTGCAAATCGATCCCAAATTTTTGCTCTATCTTTATCTTCGATGCAATTTGTGGGATATGTATCGTGAGTTAAATAATCTATAACTATTTTAGATACAGGTACGCTTCGACCCATTGTCGAATCAATCCTTTCTCTTGTTAATCCGAATATACTTAATAATTCTGCGTAATAACGTTCGGATTCAGGTCCTTTTAACCTTGTGGTTGCTAATTCAAGCTTTTCTTGTTCAAGTTTTATATTTGATTGTTTATTCATATATTTTAAGGTTTTGCCGCATTATTTAAGCATACTAATGAGGGTTTTTCAATTTTTGTTAATTTTGATTGTTTTTAAATACTTCTTCTGTTAAATTGTATTGTGCTTAAGCCTTATATAAGAATTTAATATGTCTTATAAAAATCCTGAAACAAGGAAAAGGTGTCAGGCTAAATCCTTTAGAGAGCGCAAAGCTAAGGCTAGATGTGAAATTATAGAAATGCTAGGAAATAAATGCTCTAAGTGTGGATTTGAAGATGAAAGGGCTTTGTGCTTAGATCATGTTAATGGAGGTGGAAAGAAAGAACAGAAAAAGTTTGGAGGTTCGTATATAATGCAGATCTTAAAAAGAATAAAACTGGGCAGTGAAGAATATCAATTGCTATGTTGCAATTGCAATCAGATTAAGAAAATTGACAATAAGGAAGATACGTCTAGAAAATATATATAAATCCGCGGGGTAGAGCAGTTGGCAGCTCGTCAGGCCCATAACCTGGAGGTCGCTGGTTCGAATCCAGCCCCCGCAACCAATTAAAATTACTAGACTTATTCGGCAGGGTAGCTCAGTGGTAGAGCAGCGGACTCATAAGCCGTTGGCCGCGAGTTCAACTCTCGCCCCTGCCACCAGAGCAATAGCGAAGCGGTTGCTTCATATAAATATAAACGTCGCGAAGCGACAACCTTACAGTTTCGGAATTTCCGCCGGTCTTGAAACATCAATGCCGATTCTTGAAGCAATTTCCTGATCTACAAAATCGCGTTTTCTTGCATATTTCAAACGTGAGTATTCTTTGACTATATCCGCAATTTTTTTGCTTGCCTTTGATGTGTCATAAACCGTTTCAAGCGTGAATGGTTTTGAAGCAATGCTGTTAACAAGCATTTTCATATATGCTTTGTGGTTGCCAATTCCAACAAGATCTTGTTCGGTTGCATATGGTAAGAATTCTTTTGCGATGAATTCCGCATCTTCTGCGCCGATTCTAAATATTGTCATGGAACCAACGTTACCAAACACGGCGTCTCTAATCTGCGTGCTTTGTGTGCCAAATTTTGAGGCTACAAGCTGACTTACGTATTGGTGAGCCATAATCAAAACCAAACGATATTTACGAGCCTCAGACAAGATTGAACAGAAGCTTTCAGTTGCAAAGTTTTGGAACTCATCAACGTATAAAAAGAAGTCCTTTCTTTGTTCTTCCGGAATATCTGCGCGGCTCATGGCTGCCATTTGAAGACGTGCGACAAATATCAAACCAAGAAGCTGAGTATTCAAATCTCCGATTTTACCTTTTGAAAGGTTAACGAGAAGAATCTTTCCTTGATCCATTATTTCACGGAAATTAAACGCTGATTTTGTTTGTCCGATCGTATTGCGCATGATTGTATTTGTAATAAACGGACCGAATTTTGCTGAGAAATACGGAATCATTTCCTGCTTTTCACGATCGCCGGTATGCGCATATTCATGTTCCCAGAACGAGCGTACGATTGGGTTTCTCGATTTGCTGACTTTATATTTCATGAATTCGTCATCTGTGAAAATTCTTGGAACATCAATCAATGTTGCGCCTTCTTCTTGATCTTCCATAAGCGTCAAACACGCATTTCTAAAATAGTGCTGGATGCGTGGACCAAAGATTTCATCACCGAAAAGTTTAATAAAGATTTCAGTTGCTTGAGAAGAAGCCATGTCCATTTGATCCGGAGTTTTGGCTTCAAGAATGTTTAAGCCCATTGGGCGTTCTTGATCGGATGGATTAAATACGATAACGTCTTTTGCTCTTTCTTTTGGAATATATTGCAAGATGTCCTCAATCAAATCTCCGTGCGGATCAATAACCGCCACGCCTTTTCCGTTAATAATATCTTGGCGCGCCATCGTGGATAAAAATACAGATTTACCTGTACCAGATTTACCAATTACATAATGATGTCTGACGCGGTCTTTATCCAAGAAATATATTGGTTTTTTTACGCCTCTGTATGAGTTATATCCAATTAAAAGTCCTTCTTCTCCCATATCCGGTGGTGCAGCCAAAATCTTATAGCTAAGCCATTTGATTATTGGAGCGTTATTATATTTACTGCATGGAAAATGAAACATTGTTGCAAGTTCATCTTCGGAAAGTAGGGATGATTTTTCACCAAATCCCATAAAGCGACTTTCAAGAACGCGCGAATTAAAGTTGTTTATGACAATTCGATTATTTATTACGTCTATTGGTACAACCCTTTTTGTTTGGAATGAGTTTGATGAAGGATCGTTGAAGACATTAAGCGCAACAACGAGATTATTCATTATGTTTTCCGCACCAAGATTGCTGTTTGAGATTGATACAAGTCTTACGACCGTATCAAAACCTGTGCCTGATGCTTTTTCACCGATACGTTTAGCGGTTTCTTCTTTTGTTTGGAGCATTCTTACATAACCGTGTTCGTAATCCTTTTCACCTTTGTCCTGAGGCATTTTGTCATATCCAAATATAAGAGCTGTAAATACTGAATACAGTGATCCAATCAGAGGAATTTTGCCGAAGAAACTGGTTGGGCGACCTTGAAAAAGTGCTGAACCTTCATTCTCAGCTTTTTTTGCCCATTTTTGATTTCTTGGACGAACTATTATTTGAACGTATGCCTTTTCCTGATCTGATAATTTGGACATGGAGTTTGCAATATCGTTCAATGGATCATTCTCCATTACCTTGTATGTTTTAACCGGGTACCAGAATTTTTTAGTTTGAAAGGCATAAAATGCTTTTGCATATTCACCGTTTTCTCTTTTTATCGTTATAGGTTCGGTTTTTGTTATGTCAGCATCCGGATAAAATGAGGTTATTTGTTTTTCTACGATATTCATATAATAAGGCACGGTGACAACGTAGAAGCTAAGCATTTTTTTCTCACAAACGAGCTCAAAAGAGACTATGTTCGAATGGAAAAGCCAACTGTAAATAATGTTTTTTACGTTCAATTCTGCAATTTCGTGTATTGCGCGAAAGCATTGCTGCATAACGCCTATTTTTTCTTTAAAGTCTTTTTGGGTATCTTTTTCCTGATCTTTAACATTATCTTCGCGAGGAAGAGTGACTTTGTAATAAACATTTGGAACACGCTTTACAAACTCATATCTGATAAACCAAATTATAAATTTAAGACCAACTATTGTGCCTAAAACGTAAAGTGCAGCTATAGCCGGGTGCGCAACTATAAAAGGCCAGACTTGAGCCTTAAATGTAATTTGAACATTTTGCATGAATGCCTGAAAGTTCATTTTTTGTTTTTATTTAATGTTACTTGTTGTCGCTTCGCGACATTTTTGTTTATATGGGCCTGTGCTACTTCGTAGCGACCTTATCTATATATTTTAGCAGAAAATAGCCTGGAAAGCAAGGGACGTTTCCATGACTTGGCTTAAATCAGCAAGATGGGGACAGATTTAATGTTTTAGCGCACCTTCTCTGCCAAAATCGCTCTTAATTCCTCGATTTTTACTCTTTTTTGCTCTCCTGAATCTCTTTCGCGGATTGTAACGGTATTATCTTTAAGAGTATCAAAGTCGACTGTGATGCAGAAAGGCGTGCCGATTTCGTCTTGTCTGCGGTAACGTTTGCCGATTGAGCCGGATTCGTCATATTCGACTGTAAATTCGCTCTTGAGGTCATTCCAGATTTTGCGACCGATTTCAGGCAAACCTTCTTTTTTGATAAGAGGGAAAATTGCAGCTTTTACGGGTGCGATTTTTGGATCAAATTTCATGAATATGCGAGCTTCGCCACCAAGACTATCTTCCGCATATGCATTAACCAAAACAGTCAAAACCGTTCTATCCATGCCGAAAGACGGCTCGATGACGTGTGGAACAAATCTTTCGTTTGTTTCTTGGTCAAAATAAGTTAAATCTTGGCCTGAGAATTCAATGTGGCGTTTGAGGTCATAATCAGTTCTGTATGCGATTCCCATGAGCTCGCCCCATCCAAACGGGAATTTGTATTCAATGTCTACTGTTTTTTTGGAATAAAATGCGAGTTCTTTTGGATCGTGTTCGCGATAACGCATGTTTTTCTTGTCTATTCCGAGCTTTTCAAACCATTCTTTGCAAAGGTCTTCCCATTCTTTAAATGATTTCTCCCAGCCCTTTTCTCTAATGAAATATTCGATTTCCATTTGTTCGAATTCGCGAGTGCGGAAAATGAAATTGCCCGGAGTAATCTCATTCCTGAAGGCTTTGCCAATTTGGCCAACTCCAAATGGTAATTTTTTGCGCATAATTGCGGAAATGTTGCGGAAATTTACAAAAATTCCTTGAGCCGTTTCCGGTCTTAAATAAACCATGGAAGTCTCATTTTCAATTACGCCCTGATTTGTTTTGAACATCATGTTAAATTCGCGAGCTTCTGTGAAGTCAGTTGATTTACAAGTCGGACATGCGATTTTCTTTTCTTTAATGAAATAATTCACAAATTTTAAATCATTTTGTGATATTTCTTCCATTTCGTCTAATAACGATTTTCCCTGTAATAACGTTGACGACTCTAATAAATTATTATTAGATTTTGTACTATTCTTTTTTTTGATTTCATCGATTGCTTTATTCCTTTTATTCTCATCTATTGATTCATACAAATCCATGTACCTTTCCGAAAAAAGAATTCTCGATTTCAAGCCGTATAGATATCTATTTTTAACAGTATAAAAATCGTCTTTTTCTTTTTCTTCAATAAGCTTGTCGCCCCTGAATCTTTCGTGGCATTTTTTGCAGTCAATAAGCGGATCTGTGAAAGATGCGACATGACCGGTTGCTTCCCAAACGCGCGGATGCATCAAAATTGATGAATCCAAGCCAACCATATCTTCCCTTTCTTGGATAAAGTGTTTCCACCATGAGCGTTTGATGTTGTTTTTTAGTTCAACGCCATAAGGGCCAAAGTCCCATGTGTTAGCCAATCCACCATAAATTTCCGAACCTTGAAATACAAAACCACGCCTTTTGCAAAGCGCTACAACCTTTTCCATTGAATCATCTTTTTTATCCATAATATATTTTTAAATTTTGTTCGGATTAACTTTATCATTTGTTTCCAAAGACCGTCAACAGTTTAGAAGTATTGGTTTTCTTTTGTGTAAGCCGTTAAAAAAATCTGAAAAATAAAAGTTTGTGTGAGAAATTTTCTCGTGTGACATTATTGTTGTTTTCATTATTAACCCCAAGAACATGGACATCACAATCGTTACTTCAAATCTTCAGTATGCGAAATTTATTCAAAAAGCGTTTGTATATGAAAACCTTCGGGTTAAGATTATTTCAATTGAAGCTGCTAAAAATTTATCCAGTTCGCTTGGGTCTGATGCTTTTCTTTTTTATCTTTCCGACCCGCGAGAAGAATATAAGCCTTTTTGCGATTTCTTGAATCCTCTTCGCGATAAATGCGTTGTTGCGCTTATGACGGATTCGTATATCGCAAAAATGAAACATCCCTGGATTACCGATTCCTTTGATATTATTTTTTATAAACCGTTTTCATTTTTAAACATTGCTTTAAATATAAAACAAAAGCTGTCTGAAATCAGAAGTAGTTATGAAATAAAAGAACTAAAGTTTGATGATGTGACTCTTAATTTTTCAAGGCGTGAAGCGTTTTTTAAAGATAAACGAATTTTTCTTAGAAATAAGGAATTTTCTTTGTTGCAATATTTTTTAATGAATAAGAATAAGGTTTTGACTCGTCCGGATATTTTGTCTAATGTTTGGGACTATAACGCCAATATTTTGACAAATACAGTGGATGTGCACGTAAGTAGACTTCGACGAAAATTGAAAACATGTGCATCCATGGACTTGATAAAAACAGTGCCTTGTGTTGGTTATATATATGACTCTAGCCAAATATAAAAAAGTCGCTTTCTAAAGCCGAAATAATAATCTTGTTTTTTTAATGATATCTAGTATAATTAAGTCGAAAAACTTAAACACAACACCTATGGATCAAAATTTAAAACAGGTTGTCATGGATATTCCGAAGACTATCGGAGGTCTTTTTGCGTTATTATCAGATAAGGAAAAGATCGTTATTCAAAAAAGATTCAATCTTGATCATGTTAAGCTTCGCACTCTCGAAGAAATCGGTAAAGACTTTTCAGTTACAAGAGAGCGCGTAAGACAAATTGAGCAGACTGCAATTGCAAAATTAAGCAGAAATGTTTTCAATACACCACTTCCAATGATCCATCAGTTTGCAATCACAATGTTGCAAGCAAATGGTGGCGCAATGCGTGAAGATATATTCATTTCAAGTATTTTGAGCACGATTCTTCAAGGCGAGAATGCAGATGTTGAAGCTTTGAAATTATCACTTTTGCTTGATAAAGGTATTGATCGTGAAGGAAACAAGATTTTGAGCTACCCTTATTTCAGACTTAAAACAATTGAAACAAGCCTTATTTCCGAATCTTTAAATGTTGCGGTTGATTTGTTGGATAAGAAAGGCAAGGTTATGGATCTTGAAACGCTTTATAAGTCCATGAAAGACAAGATGAAGAATGAAGCGTTTACAGACGCCTTCTTGAATTCAGTTCTTAGAATCGATAAAAGGGTTAAGATTGCAGAAGCCGGAATTGGCCTTATCAAGTGGAGAGATATCAATCCTCGCACACTTAAGGACAAGATTTTCTTTATTCTTCGCAAGAACGAATCTCCTTTACACTTCCGCGATATTACAAGCACAATTATTAAAGAAAAATTTGATCACAAGCCTGTTAATCTTCAAGCTGTTCACAATGAACTTATTCGCTGGGAAGACTTTATCTTAATCGGTAGAGGCATTTATGCTCTTAAAGAATGGGGCTATTCCAAAGGAACTGTCAAAGATATCATCACAACTCTCCTTTCAAAGAAAAAAGAAATGGATAGAGATGATATTATTAAGGAAGTTTTGAAACAAAGACAGGTTAAGAAAATCACAATTTTGCTTTCGCTCTCAAATAACAAGGAATTCAAGAGAGTTGGTAGAAGAGTTTATACGCTGGTGAAATAATAAAGAGCGACAAATACAATACAATAAAGAAATCCCTGCCGAATGGTGGGGATTTTATTTTATGCCAGACTTGTTCGTTGCTTATTTTTGTGTTATAATTACATACAATATAAATACAAAAATATGGCTTTCGGTGAAGGTGCGCCTAAATATAATGGTGACCAAAAAAAGGAAAAACAAGCCGTAAAATCTTTAGTAAAACCTGCTGAAGGTGTTGATATAAAGCACCCAAAAGAAGAATTACATAGGTTAAAAGAACAGGTTGATTCTAAAAGACTTTTTGATGTTTCAAGACAAGTTCTTGAATCAGTTGGTTATTCACATGATCAAGCAAAGGAAATGCTCGATGCAAATTCCGAATTGATACTTGAATTAAAGGATGCCGTTAAAGCTACTATTGAAGGATGTAACGGTAGACTGAGTGTTAAAACTTCAACCGGTGAAACTACGGTTTTACTCGATATGCCAAATAGATTGATGATCTCTTTAACGACCGCTAAAGGTTTTCCTTTATTTATTGATTTTAGAGATGGCAAAAATTTTCCTTTTTATTCTAAGAATGTTAATGATGTAATTTCAAAATTAACAAATACCGTTAAAAAACAACCTTCTAAGTCTGAAAAATTTAAAGATTTTGTAAAAACAAATTCCTCAAGGATTTTATCTGGAGACCAAGAAAGGACGGATTTCATAAAGGAATATTATGATAATTATCCATATTCTGAGTCTTTGCAGAAATTAACTAAATTATTTAGACCGGAAACTCCCAATAAAGATTATTCTGAAATTCAATTGCGAGGCTTTATAGATGAAGGTTTAAAGATTACCGATTATGCTTCTGAGAGAATAAACGATTTTGATATGGACAATGATGAAACTTTTTCCGATAAATCTAATGCCGTTATTGGTTTAGTCCACAATGCTTTGTCTGTAATTGATAATGGTGGTGCTATAGACCTTGGAAAATTACATAGTACTATTGAATCGGAATTATCATATCTTTCAGGCAACATGAGTAAATTTAAAGTTTTAGAACAATCAGATCATGTAAGCGGTGCTTCTTTTATTGAAAATACAAATAGAAAAGTATATTACGATACCCTTCTCGCTATTTGTGAATGTTTATATGAAATTGTTGGGAAAAGGAATGAGAAGATTGCTCATTAAAGTTTTATATAGCTATCCTTCTTATTAGGATCAACCTGAAGCTTATGCTCATCCATTTGTTTGAGGAGTTCTTTTCGCACCTTGGAATCGAATTTTTTGCCGGCCTTTGCAATCATGCGTTTGGCGAAAGAGTTTTTTGGATCCATGTGGAGAAGCTCGTTTGCGGCTCTTACGCATTCTTCGTATTTGCTCATCTGATAAAGATAATTGATGTCTTCTTTTGCTTTTAAAATAAAATCGCGCTTTTCGTCCATCTGCTTTGCATAAAGCTTTGCATCGATGTTGCGGATTAGCTTTTCAAGTCCTTTATGGGTTGATTCGATTCTTTTTAAACCATAAAGGAAGTTTAAAATATCTTCGTATTTATTGCTGTCAAATAAGCTTTTTTTAGCGTCCAGTTTTCTGTCGATAATAATCCATCTTACTTTGCGACAAAGGTTAATTATTTCCGCGTTTCTTGGATTTGAACTTAAAAGTTCGCTACACATATCAAGTGCTTTTTCGAGCTCGTTTGATTCAATTAATGATTTTAATTGTGTGGCAAGCTCTTTCAACTCTTTGCTTTTAGTTTTTTCTTCCACTTTTCTATAATTTTTTTGAGTTTCTATTAAAAAATCCAAAAGTTTTTTGCTTTCCGGCATCATTCCGATGAGTTGATTTAACTTTAAAAGAGCTTCTTTAGTTTGGTCTTGTTTCTGCATCTCCTTGAGCTTTGCAATTTCTTTATCAACAAATTCATCATTGTGCTCTTTGATCATTCTTTCGATATTCGTTTTGTATTTTTGTGCTTTTGAATTGTACGGATCGATTTGCAAAATTTCTAAAGCCGCTGCATATGCGTCTTTTAAATTGCTTTGCATTATCAACGCGTCGATCGCTGTAAACTGTTCCTGAAAAACGTCATCAATTGAGGGCATTTTTGTATAGGTTAAGTTTTTTGAGCATTTCTGTAATGGCTTTCTGTTGCGCTTTTTCTTTTTCTATAACTTCTTTTGGAGCCTTAGCAATAAAGCCTTTGTTGCTTAGTCTTGATTCGAGCGTATTCAAAAATCCTTGTTTTTCCTTTATGTCTTTTTCGATTCTTGCGCGCTCTTCTTGGACGTTAATTATTCCCGCAAGTGAAATGTAAATTTCTATTCCACTTAAGAAAATTCGAACACTTGAAGGAATCGGTTTGCCGGATTTTTCAATATTTAACTCCCCTATTTGAGCCATGCGCTTAATTATTTCATTTTTTTCTTTGAATATTGCGGTTTTTGTGCCGGCGTAAATCGTTACAGGAATTTTTACAGAATTATTTATATGAAGATCTGCGCGAGCTGATCTGATTTCCGAGATTGCACTTATTACGTTTTGCATTAATTCTTCATCTTTTTTAAACATCAAAGATTTATCGAATTTTGGCCATTCTTCAAGAATTAACATTTGTTTTTCATTCAAGGACGACCAGATTTGTTCGGTTACAAATGGCATGAACGGATGCAAAAGTTTAAGCAAGGTTTTTAATGTATAAAGAAGTACTGCCGGATTTTTATGTTCACCTTTTGAAATTTCAAGATACCAATCACAGAATACTGACCAGAAAAAGTCGTATGTGTTGTTGCCGGCTTCTGAGAATCTAAATTCATCAATAAGTCTTGTTGTGTCTTTTATAAGCTCTTGCAAACGACTCACCATCCATTTGTCGGCTGTTGATTTTACTGCGGATTTTGTAAATTTTGCTTTTAAATCTTTGCTTTCAAGATTCATTAAAACAAATCTCGAAGCGTTCCAAATTTTGTTTACGAAGTTTCTATAGCCTGCGATTTTTTCTTCATATAAACGCATATCATTGCCCGGAGTTCCGCCTATTACAAGGCTCAAGCGGACCGAATCTGTGCCATATTTTTTAATCATATCAAGCGGATCAATGCACGTTTCCGGCTTTGATTTGCTCATCTTGTTACCAAATTTATCGCGGATTAAACCATGCAAATAAACTGTTTTAAAAGGAATTTCGTTTGTTGCATAAAGAGTCATGATGATCATGCGGGCAATCCAGAAAAACAGAATGTCATAACCGGTTTCCATAACCGACGTTGGGTGAAAATGTTTCATGTCATCGGTTTTCTTTGGCCAACCAAGTGTGGAAAAAGTCCAAAGGCCTGAGGAAAACCACGTGTCCAATGTGTCGGGATCTTGGCGCAATTTTTTGCTCTTACATTTTGGGCAATTTTTTGGCGTTTCAATTGATACAATTGGGGTTTTTGAGCAATCACAATACCAAACAGGAATTTGGTGACCAAACCAAAGTTGTCTTGAAATGCACCAATCGTGAAGATTATTCATCCAATGAAAATAAATCTTTTCAAATCTATCCGGTAAGATTTTTATTTTTTTACTTTTAACGGCTTCAATCGACATTTGTTTTAAGGATTTGCCACGTTTTGGAAGTTTTTTATCAACATTAATAAACCATTGGTCTGAAGGAAGCGGTTCAATTGGTGTTCCACAACGATAACAAACTGAAAGATTGTGAGTATAGTTTTCGTCGATGTGATCGATCAAACCGTGTTTTTCCATTTTTTCGACAATCTTTTCACGAGCTTCACATGCATTCATTCCTGCGAATTCGCCTGTGACATCCGTTAAATTGCCGTTTTCATCAATAATTTTTATAACTTCAAAACCATATTTTTTAGCAAGATCAAAATCAATGAAAGAGTGTGCCGGAGTGATTGTCATTGCACCTGTGCCAAATTCAGGATCAGAGCTTTTGTCTGCGATAACAGTGGCTTTCACTTTGCCGTTTATCCAAGGAATATCAAAACTTTTACCAATATATTTTTTGTATCTTTTATCATCCGGGTGAACAACAATGACTTTATCCAAAAATTTGGTTTCCGGACGAGCGGTGCCGATAATGACCGGACCGTATTTCATGTAATAAAATTTTCCTTTTTTCTCTTTGTATTCAACTTCATCGTCAGCAAGCGTGGATTTGCAGCGCGGACACCAGTTTACGATTCTATATCCGCGATAAATAAGACCATCTTCGTACATGCTTTTAAAAACCGTGCGGACTGCAAGGCTTAAATCTGCATCCAAGGTGTATCTTTCACGCGACCAATCACAACTTGAACCCATACTGCGAATTTGATTTTTGATTATATTTTGAGAGTTTGCGACAAATTCAGCGGTGCGTTTTAAAAACTTTTCTCTGCCAAGATCGTGGCGAGTTAAACCTTCTTTTGCAATTAATTGCTCGACTTTATTTTGAGTTGCAATAGAGGCGTGATCTGTTCCCGGGAGCCAAAGAGCTGCGCCGTCTTTCATTCTGTGATAGCGCGTCATTATATCTTGAATCGCGAGCATTACGGCATGGCCAAGATGAAGCGTCCCTGTTGCGTTTGGAGGCGGCATAGCGATTGAAAAAGTCTTACCTTTTGCCTTATGTTTGCCTTTAAACGCGCCGGAAGACTCCCATTTTTTATAAATCTTTGATTCGTATTCGGTTGCGTCGTATGTTTTTGGAATTTCCTTCATATGTCTTTATTTGTGATTGGATTTAATTTAACATATTATTGACTCTCTTAAAAGAGTGAAAATGGCACGAAAATGATTGACAAATGACATTTTTTGGCTTATAGTTAATATATAAAGAAAAATATGCAAGCTAAAGGTACACATTCGGAGAATAAAACAAACGTTATGCAAAATACGCAAGCTTCACCAAATCTGCCTGAAAATGCTACTGGAATTGAGGACGGCGGCGAGGTTAAAACAAGATTGTCTGAGATCGTTTCCGAGCTTCCTCCTGAGCAAAAACAGACTTCTCCAGCGGGTGGTGGCACCACTCATAAATCTCACAAGCTTACGGCTGCACAAATGCGCGCCAAGTTGCTTGCAAATTTGCCTTCTGAAAAACGCATGAAAACGGATATTTCCACTGAAATTGAAAAAGAGGTTGAAGAGCTTAAATCTAAGGCAAAAAGCATGAGATATTTTGGACCTGCAAATTATTATGAGATGAATAACATTATTGCAAAAATTCACGAATTAAACGATATATTGTCTTCACTCGTTACTGCCACATTTGAAATGTTAAAAAGTTTGTGGCTTAGATTTGTTCATGGGATTGCGATTTAAATTAAAAATATCACTATGACTTCTGGCTCAGAAAAAGTACGTGTAGAGTTTGTTCAGAAAGATGCTGAATCCGGCGTTGAAATGCATGTTGATACACTTGATTCTTCTTTACAGCTCCGTGAGTTTAACGAGCTTTCACTTTCCGTTTATCTTACTCGTGAACAGTTGCGCATGGTTCAAGAGGAATTTGCTTCCAAAGGTTCGTTAAAAAGCATTGAGGAGGCTAGGACGTTAGTTGATGATGTTTTGAAATCCAAGTAAGACGAGATCAAAAGCCTTGATATAGCTTGCATTCTATGTTTAAATTTGTGCATATTTAACAAATTTAATTATGCATTCAACTAATAAAATTCCTGATTTTGGGCCACATTATACACCTGGAGAGCGTGGTGATGGCTTGATACGTGTAAACTTTTTCCAACCTGAGGACGCAAAAGGTTTGCCTACAAAAATGCGTATTGGTGATCGAAATTCAGCTACTGATCGAATGCCTGTTAGATCTCAAATTGAAACTGCTTTTTTGACTGCTCAAGAAGTGCATGCTGTACGCAAAGCTTTTACTCAAAGGGTTCGAGAAATTAGAGTTGGGTCTATGGCTCGCATGGACGTGCGCAACTTGATCAGTGAAACTTTAAATTCCTGATAGGACATCTTCTCTTATATTTGGTACAATACTTTTGCTATGACATTAAGCTTGAGTCAGAAAATTTTGATTAAGGAGATTTTGGCTTTGAAAAAGAAAAAGAAGGCCATTATTTTGGCGCACAATTATCAAAGGCCGGAAATCTATCATGTTGCGGATGCTATTGGAGATTCTTTGAATTTGTGCGATTTGGCTACTCGGAGCAAAGCGAAAAATATTATTTTTTGCGGAGTGAATTTTATGGCGGAAAGTGCGGCAATTTTGAATCCGAATAAAAAAGTTTATATACCAGCTTTGGATGCCGGATGTGCGCTTGCGGAAACGGTTGATGTTAAGGGACTGCGAGAATTTAAAAAGAAATATCCAAATGCGGCGACTGTTTGTTATATCAATTCAACGGCTGATGTTAAAGCTGAATGCGATACGATTTGCACTTCTTCAAATGCTATCCAGATCGTTAAGGCTTTGCCGAATAAAGAAGTGATTATGTTACCGGATAAAAATCTTGCGAAATTTGTTGCGGGACAGGTTAAGGATAAGAAAATAATTGCGTGGGAAGGAGTTTGCCCGATTCATCAGAATATAACGCCTGCAATGCTTAAAAAAGCCAAAAAAGATAATCCGGGTGCAAAACTGATCATTCATCCGGAATGCGCAACGAACGTGCTTGAAATGGCGGATTTTATTGGTAGTACAAGCAAAATGGCTGAATTTGCGAGAAACGATAAATCAAAGAAATTTATCGTTGTGACCGAGTGCGGGATGATAAATAAAATGAAAGAAGATGCACCTGAGAAAGAATTTTTTACAGTTTGCAATCTTTGCTATGACATGAAAAAGATCACGCTTGAGAGGGTTCTCCGTTCTTTGAGGTATAATCAGTATGAGGTGAAAGTTGATGAGAAGGTTGCGAAGAAAGCCAGGAAGGCGTTTGAGAGAATGTATGAGCTCATGAAACTTAAAAGCTAAAATGATAAATAAAGAGAACAGGATGGAATTGGCGAAAAAAACTCATAATATGGGCGAGACTTTGACGCCGGAAAATGCGACTTATAAACAGTGGATTTTTAGATATACGTTTTTGGAACTGGAAAAAGATCTTGGTGAAAAGGGCGATATTACAAGCACTGCGGTTGTTCCTGTGGAAATGAGATATCCATATCAAATTATCGCAAAGTCGGATGGAATTTTGGCCGGCGTACAAGAAATTAAATATTTTTTGTGCGATAGTGATCCGAATTTTAGGCCAAGAATCGGCGAAATTGAAATTGAATTTTTAAAAAATGATGGTGATTTGGTTGTTGCCGGTGAAATTATTATGACTTTAAATGGAAATTCACAGGATATTTTGAAAGTCGAAAGAACTATTTTGAATTTGCTTCAAAGAATGAGCGGAATTGCGACTTTGGCTCGAAGATTTGTTGATAAAGCTCCGGATGTTTTGATTGTGCCAACAAGAAAAACTTTGTGGGGCTTGCTTGATAAAAGAGCGTGCGCGATTGGTGGCGCCGGAACGCACAGATTGAATTTGGAAGATGCGATTTTGATTAAAGATACGCATTTGAATTTGCCTGGCATTACTGTTGAAAGCGCTTTAAATGGTGCTTATGCGGCAGCGATAAAAACTCGTGCGAGGTTTATAGAGATTGAAGTTGAAAATGCAGAAATGGGAATAAAAGCCGCTGAAACAATAAAAAAAATTGGGGATAAAGAAATACAGTTTGTTATTATGCTGGACAATATGGCGCCTGCAAAAATTGCGGAATTTATTGAAAAATATGGGAATGACGGATTTTTGGTTGAAGCTTCAGGCGGAATAAATCTTGAAAACGTTGAAGAATATGCAAAAACGGGTGTTGATATTATTTCGATTGGCGAACTGACGATGGGTGCAAAGCCTATGGATTTCTCCATGAAGGTGAAAGCTTAATATTGGTTGTTTTTTGTGCCAAAGATTAGCATATACTTACCTCTATTTTTCGCAACAGATTTTTCAAAGTTGAAGTGGATTTTTTGGCTTGTTTCGGCTAAAATATGGCTATTAATATAACCTTAAAAATATGGAAAATTTAACGCAAAATACACAAAAAATTCTCGAAAAAGATCTTCACGAAAAATTCTCTTTTTATGGCAAAAATGCAAAAGAATGGATGCGAAAATGCGTGCTACTTTTGCCGGAAATAAATCGTTTGCGAATTTGGGAGAAAAAAGGATTCGGGAGTATATATGAATACGCGGCAAAACTGGCGGGAATGAGTA